>OJPW01000004.1_pt1 | contig 436725 bp, 299 predicted proteins | sample 1598571 | NCBI WGS metagenome assembly OJPW01 (sample SAMN03922493, study PRJEB24848) | human gut metagenome | isolation source: stool sample | host: Homo sapiens | place: Germany | collected 2011-05
AGAATCTGTGTCAATCTGTGTAATCTGTGGTGAATTAATTCATAACCCTACAGAACGGAATAAAATAAATTTCGCCAACTGATTAACTAAATTATTAAACTTATGGGAATCAAAGTAAAAGCCCGTCAGACCAAACTGTCGGTAGGTCCCTCGAAAGGGGAGTATCGTTTCATCATGCAGGCAGAAATCTACAGCACGCTGAAGCAGGAAAAAGTCATATCCGAAGCCTCCATCCGCTCGGGAATCCCGAAGGGAAGCCTTCAGGCCGCCTGGGAAGCCATTGGTGAGGTTGTCAAGGCATGGACCACCGAGGGACATTCCGTTGCCCTACCCGGAGTGGGTACCATGCGCTTCGGCCTGCAAGCCGCGGCTGTCTCCAAAGTGGAAGATGTAGGTACGGGACTCATCACCACCCGCAAGGTCATTTTCACTCCCAGTACCACCATCAAGCAGGAACTGAAGGATACCTCCATCAACATCACTTGTTACGACAAGGACGGAAAAGTCATCAAACAGGTGACTTCGTCCGACCCGGGCAATGTGGATGATGAAGGCGGAACCGACAATCCCGGCGGAGGCGGACTGGACGAAAATCCCTTGGGATAGAATTATTCAAAATTAATAATTAACAATTAAAGGCTGCGCGGTGCGTGGGCGAAGCGTATGAGGTTTCGCAAGCGCACATTGCGCAGCTTATAAATCATAAATTATAAATCATAAATCTCATGACCGACTCTGCAAAAAAGAATAAAATCACTTGGGTGTCCCTGCTCAATGCCATTATCCAGGCAGCCATTGCGGCTCTCACGGCACTGGGTGTCACCAGTTGTTCAACCGCCATCGAATGTCTGTTGCCATGATACAGGAAACATTTCCTATGACCGTAGCTGAGGAGGAAGTGCTTAATGAGCGCGAACTCCTCGTCCGGGTGGAAAGCGGATTGATGATGGACTCCACCGACTCCGTACGCTATATCATTCTGCACTGTTCCGCCACACGCTGTAACGGCGACTACACCGTAGAACAACTTTTGCGCGACCATCGTGCCCGTGGCTTCCGTACTATCGGTTATCACTTTTACGTCCGTCGCGACGGCACCGTCAGTCAGCATCGCCGACTGCTCGAAGTGGGTGCCCACTGCCGTCCTTTCAACCGGTGCTCCATCGGTGTATGCTATGAAGGCGGACTGGACCCGGAAGGGCATCCCGCTGACACGCTTACCCCGGAGCAGTTCGAATACTTGGAACAACTTCTGACAAAGTTGCTGAAACTCTTCCCGAAGGCGCAGCTCAGAGGCCATCGCGACATGCCGGGAAGTGTGCCCAAAGCATGTCCCTGTCTCGACTGCCAATCCGTGTTCCGAGCCATTCTTTGAAATGTTTTGAGGAATGCATATCGGTTCCTGTCAGGTCGTACATCCCTGCTTTCAGCAGGGATGCGGCCTTTTTTTGTATATACGTGCCGTATGCTCCCGTCAGTGACGGAAGGTTCAACTGGAAAGCAACCTGTTCTTGCTTCAACATACAGTAGTAGGACGTGCCCATATATAGATAACGTTCGGGGTGTGCCAGTAAAGGCCGGTAGCCCTTTGTCTGAATGCGTTTCAGGATGGGCAGCAGGTTCATGGGCGGAGTGAAACCGGTGGTTTCAACCAGCAGATACCGGTAACCGCCTTCGTAGATCGGAAGCAGATCATCGGCCTCCAGACGCTCTGCGAAGAGGCTGTCCATCATGTATTCAGCGGCCAGATTCAGTTCCACCGTGCCGAGATAGGTATCTTCCGGCTTCCGGAATTTCTCTTTCAATTCTTGAAATCGTTCTCTCAGCCCGGCGTTGGTATTGGGTATATCCTCCATGATATGGGGAGTAAACCACACTTTGCGGACTCCTTGGTGTTTCATCTCCGCAAGAATCTGAAGTGACTCGTTCATTGTCTTCACGCCATCGTCCACCCCGGGCAATATGTGGGAGTGGTAGTCGGTTATTTCGCAGAGGATGCCGCTTGCCGCGACGGGCTGGGATTTAGAAAATGGCCACATGAGTTTTATTTATCTTTACTGCCATAATAGGAAGCATAACCGTAATGGTATCCGTAGCGATAGCCGTAACGTCCTCCGGTACTTTCCGTTCCGTTCAGTATCATGGAGAGGTTTTTAAATCGTTTTCCGGTATACATATTTTCCAGTTCGGAAAGCATGGACCGGTCCAGCAAGCCGGAGCGGACTACGAAAATGGTGCGGTCCGCCCATTTTTCAATAATTTGTGCGTCGGCTACGATGTCAACAGGAGGACAGTCTATGAAGATATAATCATATTCCGGTCTTAATGCCTCTATCAGCATAGACAACTTGCTGTCTTCCAGTAGTTCCGTTGGATTGGGAGGTATTGTTCCGATAGGCAGGATGTGCAGGTTCGTGTATCCCTTGTAGGACACTATGATTTCCTTCCAGTCTTCAATCTGATTGTTCAGGTAGTCGCTTAATCCCTTGTTCGGAGAATCGACATAAGAAGAGACGGTTCTGTGCCGGAGGTCTCCGTCAATGATCAGGATTTTCTTCTTTTTGATGGCGAAGCTTATGGCAATGTTTATGGCTAGGAAACTTTTTCCACTGCCGGGATTGAATGAGGTTAATACGAAAACATGTTGGTTGTTGTCCTTGCTTGCCATGAAATCCATGTTGGAACGTAACACACGGAATGCCTCGTTGATGATGTTGCGGTTGCCCTCATTCACCACTATGGTTTTCATGTCCTGCCGCTTCCGGTGCTTGAATTCCCACCATTTTTTCTTTGTGCCGGAGTATTGGGGAATCTCGCCTATGAATGGGATGCTCAGATTTTCCAGGTCCTTCCGACCTCGCACTTTGGTATTCATGTTCTCCTTCATGAAGATGCCTACTGCCGGAACCAGTAATCCTACGGCAAATGCCACCAACAGGATATTCATCTTGCGGGGAGCGGTAGGAAACATACTGCCGCGCGGAGCGGTAATCAGGCGGGTGTTGTAGGCGGTAAATGCTTGTGAGAGTTCGTTTTCTTCACGCTTTTGTAGCAGATAGAGATAAAGTTCTTCCTTTACTTTCTGCTGGCGTTCCACCGACAGCAAATACTTTGCCTGGTTCGGGTTGGATGCCAGCCGGTTGGTGGTAGCCTCTTCCTGACGGCGGAGACTACGTATTTGGGTATTCAGTGAAACGATCAGATTATCGACCGACTGGATAATGGTTCGCTGCATACTCTGTAGGGAACTGGCCATGTTCTTTACCAACGGATTTTTTTCGCTACTGTTGGCTATCAGTCGGTTGCGATCCAGCACCAGATTGTTATATTCACTGATTTGCGTTTCTATATTGGCGCTGACAATACCTGAATTGGCGGGCAACGTTTGGTCCAACTGTTTTGTATTCAGTTCTCTGCGGATATATTGGGCGGTGGAGAGCTGGTTGTTCAGCGTCGACAGTTCTTTGTTGTTCTCAGCGGACTGCGCCATGTAGAGACTGGATGCCGCCTGTACGTCGGGTAGCAAATGCTCGCTTTTGTAGCTGGAGATATTTTCGTCTACATGGCCCAATTCGCTCTCTATCACGCCCAAGCGGTCGCTAATGAACTGCGAAGTGCTGACGGCAATCTGGTTTTTGTCCCGAATCCAGTTCTCATTATAGACTTCGATCAGGGTATTCAGGATGTCTTCCGCTTTCCGGATGGAAGTGTCATTGATGCTGAGGTTGATGATAGTGGCATCTTCGTTACCCAGTTCAGCGACCAGTGCATTTGAATAGGTATCGACGGCAGCGCGCACGCTTCCCCGGACGTACCGGATAGATGTGCCTATAAAAGCGTCGGTAAACTCTTGTGTAGGGGATACGATCATGATCCCGGCAGAGGTCTGTATGGAGTCGCCCATTTGGGCGGAGAGTGTTTCGCCTATGTCTTCTCCCGATATTTCAAGTTCGGAGATGGCAAACGCCTCTTTTGAAGAGAACTTGATGGTGAAACTTAATGGCACTTCTATTTTGTCGCAGAATGTAATGGTGACAGGAGATACTTTGTACAAATCTACGTTCTTTAATCCTTTGCGGATGGTAAAGGTTTCGTTCAACCCCAACCGGTTGACTACCTCTGTCATCAGTGTGGGCGACTTTAATGTCAGCAACTCGTTGTTGATGTTGGTATTGGATTTGAAGATACCCAAATCGGAAAAGTCGCTCATAGCGCCGGTAGAAGAGCTGCTTTTCGAGTTGTCCTTGACGAGAATGGCAGCGGTACGGGTGTAAATAGGGGGAGTACTCAGCAGGTACAACACCGCTATAGTCAGGGTAATGAACAGGGAGATGGCGAACCAGTACCATTTGGGAACGAACATGCTCCACAGATCCTGTATCCGTATAAAGTCATCGGCGGGTTTGCCGACAGGCGTTTTCTTTTCAACCATAATAATAAGTAATTATTTAAACAGCAATACACCCAGGGAGGTGAGGAATGATCCGATGCTAATCCATAATCCTACGCTTTTCACGCTGTTTTCATTCAGTGTGGATTGTCCGGCACGTACCTTGTTGGGCTGCACATATACCACGTCGTTCTGCTTCAGGTAATAAACGGGAGATTTGAACAGATCGCAGGAGCGGAGATCCACCCAGTGCGTCACCCGTTCTCCTTTTTCTTCACGGATCACGAAGATGGCATCCCGCTTGCCGTAGATGGTAAGGTCACCGGCCATGCTGATAGCTTCCAGCAAGGTTATATAGTCTTTTGAGATACTGTATTTTCCGGGAGTCTTCACTTCACCCAGGACGGAGAAGCTGAGGTTCATAAACTCCACGGTGACCACCGGATCGTTCACCAGGTTCTCCTCCTTCAGTCTTTGTTTTACCAATGCGGCAATCTGGCTTCGGGTCATGCCCGCCACAGTGAGGTTTCCCAATACGGGAAAGTCGATGGCACCTTTGTCATCAAGCGTATATCCGGAAATTTCTCCGTTGTTGTTGCTGTTGTTCAGTCCTGTGGAACCTACCCTCTGCTGCACGCGCGTCAGGTTGAACAAAGCTGCCAGTTCGGGGTCCTTGCTCGACACTACGATGGATATCTGATCCTTGGGTTGAACGGTGATGTCCTGGGGTGGAGCCACCGCTTCGGGGCTGTTTACCTCCACGTCCTGAAAATAGATTATCTCTTTCGATGTGTTGCACGATGAGAGCAACGCCAACGAAAATAGCAAGTATAAAAGATGATTTTTCATGTTTTAATTTTAATATAAAATAGAAATATGAAGTATAAGGTATGAAGTATTAATTTCTTGGGTGTTTTTTTGTAATTTTTGCTGTGATGTAGAAGTGCATCGCTGTCCATACCGCTACGTCCAGCAGGAACAGTACGGTGACGGACAGGTAAGAGGCTAAGAGTGTATTGGCAATAATAAAAAGCCAGGCGATACTCAGGATGAAGCCGAGTGCCTGATGTTGAGACATACCCAGGGCGATGAATTTATGGTGGATATGATTTTTGTCGGGGAGAAACGGAGGTTGATGGTTGCGCAGGCGGTGAAGCACTACCCGAACTACGTCCAGCATCGGCACCAGCAGGAAAGAGAAAGCCGTCACAATAGCACCGGGAAAGAGTTCTTCCTTGACGGGATCGGACATACTGAGATGAATGGCCATTACAGCCAGCAACAGACCGATAGTCAATGAGCCGGTATCTCCCATGAACACTTTCCGTCCGCGGCGGGTCTGTCCGAACATATTATAATAGAAGAATGGTATCAGTGCCCCCAAAGCTGCAAAGGAGATAAAGGCATACAACCACCAGTGTAGACAGACGAACATGCAACCGAAAGCGAAGAATGCTATCATGCTCAATCCGGAAGCCAGGCCATCGATACCGTCTATAAGATTAATTGCATTCATGATATAGACAATGATAAAGACTGTGAATGGTATGCCCACATAATAGGGTAATTCGTAGATGCCAAACAGTCCGTAGAGATTGTCGAAACAAAAGCCGGAGGCTACCAATAGAAGGCCACAAAGTGTCTGGATGATAAATTTGGCACGGTAGCGCATACCTATCAGGTCGTCTCTCATTCCCATCAGATAGAGCATGAAGAGGCAGCTGAATAGGGTGAGCAGACAAGTGGATTGTTCCCAACTGAGTAAATTGCTGTCTGTACAGAGATTATGGCAGGCAATGACGAGCGAAATGGGCATAATGATACACGGAAAAAAAGCGATTCCCCCCAGACGGGGAATGTGCGTCGTATGCAACTTTCGGTCGTCCAACGGATCGAAAAGTCGCCGCCTGAAAGCTATCAGCGATATCTTGGGAATAATCATTGCACTGAGCAGGCAGCTGACGGCGAATGCCGCCAAAGTTTCAAAATAGCAGGTTGTCATTTCTGAAGGATTTGATTAGGTGAGAGCTTGTTTAAATGTATTGATTTATATCTTCCTGAGAAAGCATTGGGGAATATAGGCAGTTGCCACCGCACACACACCTTGTATTGCCACTATCAGGCGACGATTTCCTTTGATGCGGTGTATACAGCCTTCTGCTCCCTTGAATGGACCGTCCGTAACAAGCACCCGTTCACCGGTGCTGTACTCCATGGGGACGTCGCCGAAATAGTCCAGCCCTTTCTCGCCGGAGGAAGTGACAAGCATGAAAATTTTCATTTCCCGTTCAGGAATAGCTATTGGCAGTTTTTGCCAATTGACAAGACGGGTATATAGGAGGACTCGGTCTGTCAGTTTCTGCTGTAACGCCAGTGCTTGTTTCTCTGTGGAATAGAAGAACAGCAGGGAGGAAATGATCGGTTTTCGCACGTACTTTTTCACTCCGCCACGTTCCACAAGAATTCTTTCACAAGGAATATAGGTCTCGATTTTGTCTCTATTCAGCGAGTCTTCTATCTCAAATACCTTATTGTAAAAGACTTTGAATGCATACCAATGCATAATTGAAGATACCTCTTCCATATTTGTCGTATCTCACCTAAAAGATATTCCTTCCATTCCTGCGTATCGGAGTATTTCTGATCTTTAAAGCAACTCTGATGCGCAGCAAGCAAGGTTAATCCAATTCTTCGTTTTGTCTGTCGATTTTTGGAACTCGGAACTTCTCCTGACCCAGGAGAAGGTATCCGTAACCCTGTAATTGTACCGTTTCTAAGTAAGAAACGGCACGACGTTTTAATGCGTTGAATTCCTGTAGGATAAAAAATATCTTTTTATCCTATTTTTTTAGGTTTTGTAGATTCGGTACGATGTATGGATAATTTTTTTAGAATATATCTATCGAGTTCTATATTAGCATCTGTTTTAAATATCTATTCATTTCTTTTTTGTATAAGTAGTTATTTATTGTGTTAAAAATCAATATTTTATACTTGTTTTGAGAGTAAAATATAAACAAATATTTATAGCATTATGTTGTTTTATTCTTTTATTTGTTATATCTTTGCGCCGTAATTTTAAGGTTTCTTACTTAGAAACGTTACGACATAATGCCTCTAAAATTTCTTCATTGGCCTTGTCTATCAGTGAATTTTCTACAGAATCCAAGTATATGAGTGTAGTCTTCTCGGAAGTGTGTCCCATACCTGCACTTATGACGGACAACGGGACGTTGTGTTTGCGTGCAACCGTCGCCCAGCTATGCCTTGCGGTATAGGAGGAGAGATGTAGATTTTCTCCTGTCAACTTCCCCAGTTTCTTCAATTTCCGGTTATGATAACCCAGCGCCGTCTGATATTGTCGGAAAGCCTCTTCCGGATCATTAGATGTAATAATTGGAAAAAGGTAGGGACTGTTGTGGACAAATGGCTCGTAGCGCTCGATAATCTCTTCAATAAGAGGCTCTATGCGAACTGTGAGGCGCTGTCCCGTCTTATGGCGGACATAACTAAGTATTCCTCCGCTTACATCCTCCTTTTTCAGATAGGCAATGTCTACAAAAGCCATTCCACGGGTGCAATAACTGAAAATAAACATGTCGCGAGAAAAGGCAAGCGGAGCAGAATGTGTCAGGTCTAGTTTTTGTAAACGAACCATGATATCTTCGGGTACGGCACGTTTGCGGGTACGCTCTACACCGGTATAAACATTTCGAAAAGGAAATGTTTGTTCCATTTGATTCCGGCTTATCACTTTATTATATGCAGAGCGCAAAGTCCGCATATAAAAAGAACTGCTGTTTTTGCTCACTTTTCGTATCCGGAGCCATTGTTCATATTCCATGACAAGTCTTTCGTCTACCTGCTTGAGTGGTCTGTCTAAGCCTCCCAGGAAGTCGGAGAAGCTGTTCAATGCCCGTTGGAGATTGCGGGCATTTCCCCACCGGCCATCGTTTTTAAGCTCATCGATCAGGGTTGCCAAACAAGACAGCACTGTGTCTCCGTTTTCATTCAAAGTACGAAAGCGGTCAATGACATCCGCTAAAGTGTAGTCTCTTCCTTCTCCGTCCCATTCGCATAGAATCCGACGGATGCACAGCAAGTCTTTCTCTATTTGCTGTTGGTAGCGGGCCGACAACCCATTGTTGTCCGCTTCAGCTATGAATGTTTCTTTTTCTGCATCCCACCAATGGGGAAGTACGCGCATTCGGGTGGTTATCTGCCTGTTGCTTTGCTTGTGGCATAGCTGGTAATAGATCGTACCGGCTTTTCCCTCCACCGATGATTTTCTGAATTTTACTTTTACAGTCGCCATAGTTTTATTATCAATTTATAGAAATATATATTATGTACGACAAAAAATAAGGTAATCTGTTTTATTTGTTTCCTGCTGGTATCCATTTGTTAAAACCGGATAAATCAGAATATTCCTCTTTTCCGGATAGGAGGGAAGGAAAAAACAAAAAGGAGGAACTATTGCTCCTCCTTTTTCCCAATATTAATTAGGTATTTTTAATGATGCTGTTCATGCGGGTGCTGTATTCATGTACAATGTAAAATCCAAATGATATTAAAATTAATACCATAAAGGTTGTGTGTGATATTAATTTTCGTATCTTTGCATCATATGAAAAAGGAAAGAATATGAAATAACAAGGAAAGGAGGGTATCCTATTTGGTTCAGCCCCAAGACTGGGAAAAGATTTCAAACCAGCCACCACGGTTCAGAAGAAGTTAAACCCGGTACTTTAAGAAGCATTCTAAGGGATGCAGGGATTAAATAATTCTCCATCTCTTGAAGATAATTAGAAAAAAACGAAACCATTAATAAAGTGCAAAAGATGAGTAGTAAGAAAATCAATGTTGTTATTGAGCGAGGAATTGACGGCAGTTTCTCCGCTTATATTGCAGATGATAACTGTGAATTTGGTTGCATCGGCGAAGGGAAAAGCGTTGAAGAAACCAAAGCTGATTTTATGAAAGCCGTTGGCGAAATGCAAGAAGTGTATGCTGAAGAAGGATCTAAATTTCCTGATGTGGAGTTTGATTTCATTTACGACATGGCATCTTTTCTTAATTACTATGCCTACGCCTTCTCTTTAGCAGGTTTGGCTAGAATAACAGGTGTCAATCAAGGTCAGTTAAGCCACTATGTTACAGGACGCAGAAGACCTTCTAAATCCACTGTCGAGAAAATAGAGCAATCATTGCATGATTTTGCAAATGAGATTGGTCAAGTTAAGTTTGCGTGAGAAAAGATAAGGGATGGCGAACCCTTCAGCAAGGTTCGCCATCTTTTTTAACTGTTTTGAATGTGCTATGTGAATATAGAGATTATTTGCTCCATCCCGGATTCTGTGTCAGGTTACCATCCGCTTCATCCAAATCCATCTGGCTGATAGGCATGTATCTGTACTTTTCCGTCCATCCCTTCTCACCCAAAATTTCGGCTCCCTTATCAAAGCGCATCAAGTCTATCCAGCGATGTAGTTCGTATGCAAATTCTAACCCCCTTTCATTGAAGATCACATCCAGTGCTTCCTGTTTATTCATCTTTGTCAGGTCAGGGGTGTGGTTGTCATCCCCAAAGGCACGCTTTCTGATGCGTGAGTACCAGCCTTGTCCTTCGGCACTTGCAGTTCCATTAGCGCGGATGTCGAGTTCCGTACCCAATAGGAGTACGTCGGCAAAACGTAGGAAACGGAAGTTATTGTTATAATTCAGATAAGAAGTGGCGGAAGTATATCCTTTACGCGCGTGATACTTATAGTTACCGAATCCGTCAAAAGACATCTGGTTGTCGTCTACATGAAAATCTACCTCATAACCCAGGTCCCTGACTTTCTGTGCTTCCACCGCATAGTCGATGAAAGTACCTTCGCGACGGGTGTCACCTTCTTCGTACCAGTCGTACACGTTACGCTTTACGGTTGCTTGTCCCCAGCCGTCGCCTAAACCGCCCTCTTCGGCGCTACGCGGGTCGACAATGCCGCGACCGCTACACCACGTCGGCAAGTTGTTACAAACACCATTGATGTAGCCGCCCCAGTCATTGGAGTTTGCTTTCTCGGTATATACAAATTCCATGATGGATTCCTGGCAGAATTCGCCTTCCTGCAACCAGATCCGGGAAAAGTCGGGCAGCAAGTCGTAGCGCTTGCTATTGATAATCTGGCGCATATCATTTAGAGCTTCGGCATAGCGTGATTCGTCACGTGCAAAGAGGATCATCTTGGCTTTCATAACGATAGCCGCATCGTTGATGTAACGTCCACATTCTTCATCGGGTACTGTTACCGGTAAGTTACCGATGATGGTATTGTCCAGATCGTTCATGATGAACTTATAGCAGTCTTCGCGCGATGCTTTGGGTACGGAATACATTTCGTCCGGCAAAATGATGCGGTCGATCAGTACGAACTGTTCATAACCGATAAACATATAATAGTAGAATACCATGCGTGCGAAAGTGATTTCAGCCCTGAGGCGTGTACGTGCGGCATCTGTCATGGTGGCTCCGTCCAGTTTGCTTAACAGAAGGTTGGCGCGGGCGATACCTTCGTACATTCCCAGGTTCCATTCACCACCCCACCAGTTGGGACAGTTGTTGGAGTCGAACTGAAAAAGATCGAGGCCATAGCCACCTTCACCCGGTCCGCCACCTGTATCGCCTTCGTCCGACATATAGATAAAGGTGGAATAGATATTGTCTACACTATGTTGCAGAGTGTTCATGAGTCCGTACAGGCCCATCTTAACATCGTCTTCTGTCTTGTAGAAGTCTCCGTCGTTCAGTTGCGTCTTGGGATATAATTCCAGAAAATCGCCGCAAGAGGTGAGCGACATTGCAAAAAGCAATATATATAAAAGATTCTTTTTCATATCATTGATATATTAAGATATTAGAAACTAACACTCGCACCTAAAGTGAATACGCGTGCCTGAGGATAGGAACCTGAATCCAGACCGCTACGTGAACCCACTTCCGGATCGTAGCCGCGATATTTGCTGAACGTCAGCAGGTTATCACACTGGATATAAATACGCAGGTTACTGATAAGAGCTTTCTTGGTCAGCAGGCTGGGGAAGGTATATCCCAGTTGCAATACTTTCAGGCGCAGATAATCCCCGTCTTCAACGTAGAGGTTGCTGACGCGTGAAGTGTTCTGGTTGGCACCATCATCTTCTACAACACGCGGCCACCAGTTTGAAGTGCCCTCACCGTGCCAGCGGTCTAGCCATTTGCGGTGCCAGTTGGCGTATGGGACATTGGCGCGGCGGTCGTAATTGAATATCTGATTGCCGGCTACACCCTGGAAGAAAACAGAAAAGTCAATGTTCTTCCAGTCTATGTTCAGTGAGAAACCGTAAACCCAGTCGGGGTTTGGATTACCGATCATGGTAAGGTCTTTGTCGTCCAGCAAGTCATCGTTGCATAAGTTCTTGAAACGGATGTCACCCGGCTTTGCATTGGGCTGAAGTGGCTTGCCGCTGGGGCCTACATGAGCGTTGACTTCATCCCAGTTCTGGAAGATGCCGTCGTGTACATATCCGCGGAAGTATCCATAAGGCATTCCCGATTCCACGATGGCTACGTTCGGATTGGCCATACCGGCACCCAGGGTAGCGATAGATGAGAAGCCGGGACCACGGTCGGTTACTTCGTTCTTTACGTAGGAGGCATTTCCGTTTACTGAGAAGTTCACGCCACCGGCTTTGAAGCGGTAAGTGGCATCCATTTCAACACCTTTGTTGCTCATAGTACCGGAGTTGGCATTCATACCCCAATAACCCAGATATTTGGGAGTTTGCAACCAGAGGATCATATCCTTGGTGCGTTTGTCGAAGTAGTCTACAGAGAAGGATAAACTGTTGTTCAGTAAGCGCAGGTCGATACCCAGGTCCGTCTGTTCCGAAGTTTCCCATTGGATGGAAGGGTTGGCATATCCGGCGGATACGATACCTACATATATCTGATCCTTACTGCCTTTACCCAGAGCCAGGTTATTGCTACCCATGTTCAGGAGGCTGGTGTATTGGAAAGCGCCGATGGACTCGTTACCATTCCGGCCCCAACTGGCACGCAACTTAATGAGGTTCAACCATCCGGGACGGTTTTTCATAAATTTCTCTTCCGTCATGTTCCATCCGGCAGATATGGAAGGGAAGCTGGCATATTTGTTATTGGGACCGAAGTTGGAAGAACCGTCACGGCGGAACACCAAGCTTAACATATACTTTTCGGCATAGTTGTATGTGGCGCGGGCAAAGAAGGAAGAAAGGCGGTGCTGGTTGATGTAATCATCTGTTCTTTCCAGCGAGCGTTCGGCGGCGGCACTGTTGAGATAAGCATATTCCATGCCCAAACGCAACAGGTTGTAGTCTTCACCGGTCAGACCGGTGCTCTCTTCGCTCAATGCGGACTGCCCCACCAATACGGAGAATGCATGTTTGCCGATTGTCTTTTCATAACTCAACACATTTTCTACCTGCCATTTATAGCTTTCATTCTTTTTATGGAACACGCTGGACGTTTCGTTACGGTTGTTGGTCGTAATGTAATATTCCGGAGTGTAGCCTCTGGAACCCCAGAATGCCCAAGCAAGCCCTACATTGGTACGGAATTTAAGTCCCGGCAGCAGGGTTGCTTCTAAATTCAGGTTGGCGTTGAAATTGTTGGCTGTGTTAAGTGTATTATTGCTGACGTCGCGTACTGCCAGCGGGTTACCCATTTCACGCATGTAGTTAATAATGTTGTAGGCACGGCCATCTGCGTCTTTCACATAGCCGGCGTACAGTTGGTCGTAGATTTTCAGTTGTTCCGGATCGGTCTGGTAAATAGGCTCATTAGGGGGAGTCAGTGCCATGGATGTAAGTACACCGGATACGTCGCTGTTGTTTCCGATACCCATAGATTCCGTGTGCGAATAACTGATGTTTGAACCGAAGGTCACTTTGGGAAGCCAGAAGCGGTTTTTATCTTCCATTACCGTGTAGGTATTGTTGAAGCGGGCATTATACCTCTTGTAGTAAGAGTTCTCACTGGCAACCACGCCGTTCTGGTTCAGATAACCAAAGGAAGCATAGTAGATGCCTCTGTCCGTACCGCCCGAAAGGGATACTTTATGGTTGTATACCAGCGCATGGTTGTTCAGCAGCTCATCCTGCCAATCGGTTTCCGTGGTGGGATAGGTGGAAGGGTTGTTGATGTCGAAGTTGGGGAACTTCAGTTCCTTCCCTTCGTTCTTGTTCATTTCATTCACCATCATCTGATATTGGGCCGCATTCATATAATCCAGTTTCTTTGTAGAACTTTGCCAGCCGTAAGAGACTTCATAAGTTAGTACGGGTTTCTGAACCGATCCTTTCTTGGTAGTGACAAGTACTACACCGTTGGCGCCACGTGTACCATAGATGGCAGCGGAGGCAGCATCCTTCAATACTTCCACGGATTCGATGTCCGAAGGGTTAATATTATTGATGTCATCCACCGGCATACCGTCCACTAAATAGAGTGGATTGGAGTTGTTGATGGTACCGACACCGCGGATGCGTACAGTAGAACCGGCTCCTGGTGCTCCGGACTCGCTCATGATCTGTACGCCTGAAACTTTCCCTTTCAGGGCGTTCTGGAAATTGGTGGGGCTGCCTTTTGCCAGTTCGTCGCCGGATACTTGGCTGATGGCGGCTGTTACCACACTCTTTTTCTGTACACCATAGCCGATGACTACCACTTCCTCCAGGGCTTTGGAGTCTTCTGTCAAGGTGATGTCATAAGTGTTTTTTCCACTGATCACTTTTACTTCCTGGTTTGCAAAGCCGATGTATGTAAATACCAGTTCTGAGTTACCGGGCACCGTCAGCGTATAGCTTCCGTTGATGTCGGTGATCGTACCGTTGGAGGTACCTTTTTCAACTACGTTTACACCAATTAGGGGCAAACCATCTGTGGCAGACTTTACAGTTCCGTGGACTCTCGTTTCTGTTTGAGCTGTAGCAGTCAGGCAGTTAGATGCTAACACAAGCATGATGACTGCTGTTCGAACAAGCCATAAGAAGGGCTTGAACGAAAGAACTTCATGTTTTTCATTCATACAAAAGATACTAATAAGATTAATAAATTGGTTTTTGTTTTAAGGGTCTATTTTTTGAAAGGATCTCCTTGCTTGTCCGTACTTACCACCCAGCGGAAGGCATTGACAAATAAAAGATTTTGTGTGGCGTCAATGAATTCTTCATCGCCATGCCCCATATTCAGATATATCATTCTGTATTTGGTATTGGTCCATACGATGGGGAAATCACCGAAGTTCACTACATCTTTGATGCCCAGGGGATAGTTCTTGGGAGAGAGGGACAGCAGAACTTCCACATCTTTATTGGCTCTCGGACTGGGATTCCACTGATACCATTCGCTGGAAGGTGCCACAAAAGAGGCGGGTAGGTTCTTGGTGACTGGATGGTTCTCGTTGTCCACTTCAACCAGGACTGGTTGGGGAGGCCAATTGTTGCAATAGAAGACTCCACCGCCCAGGAAGTTGACGAACCAGGGCCATTGGGTGTTCTTGTCATTGTAGGCGGCTACATGGAAGCCTACCCAGCCACCACCGTTTTCCATATACTTCTCAAAAGCATCCCGTTCGGCTTTTGTATTGGGGTAGCCGTCGAGCATCACCACTACGCTATACTCTTTTAGCTTTTCGTAAGTATAGGAAGACAAATCCATTGTGAGATCGAGAACGAAACCGTCACCGTAGTTCAGTTTCTTGAAGAACTCTACGGCTTGCAGGGAGAACTGATAATGTGCTTCTTCTGCATGCTGCGTATAGTAGACTAATGCCTTGAAGCGGGGGCCCCGGGCATAATTGGCAGGATAGCCTTCGGGAGTTTGAGCGTTTACCAGAAGGGTGCATGCTGTAAATAGGAGGACAAGATAAAACTTAATAGTTTTCATAGCTTTTTTGATTTTATGTAATTAATAATTTCTTTTGTTAGTATTCGGCAATCAGTGATAGCCACTTTCCTGCCGATGTCACCCAGACCTCTTTATAACAGGCATTGTTGGTCTGTGGCCAGTAGGGGATGTCATCATTGCTCAGGGTGCGGATGCCTACGGGCATTTCGCCTGTCATCTCACCGGAAGAAAAACTGTTCATCTGCGGATAATTGTACCCTTCGCCGTATATCAGGGATTGTCCGAATGGGTTCTTTCCGACTGTCCAGTAGAGTTGTTCCCGACCGATGTTCAGCAACTCTTCGTCTTTAAGGAAGTTGCCGCAAATGGCAGCGGATTTTCCGGTGGAGAGATGTATGGCTGTGTTTCCATTGAAGATACTGAACCATACAGGGAAACGTTTCAGGTAATGTTCCTTGTCGAGTTTGACTCCCCGTTTCACCTGTTCCGTGTATAGCTGCCGTGCATTGGCGGGCGGAAAGAGATGAAGCGCGTAGAAACTTGCTGAATCACTGTACTCTTCCGCATGATATACTCCACTCGGAATCATTCCATAAGGCCGGGTGTATTTCATCAGACCTTTCAGATAGTTTCCGTATAGTTGTATGGAGTTCACCCACTTCTGATAATCAGGGTGCTGTTTCTGTGTTTCACAAAGCAACGTCATTGCCTGCATGTAGACTTGTTCGCGTGATTGATGGATATAGTGTACGATGGATTTTCCAGACTGATCCCGATAGAAGAATCCGCAGGTTTTTTCCGGATCCTGTAAAGGCTCTGTACGCTGGCAGGCAAGTACATATTGAATGGCTTCGGCAGCCTTTTCGGCATAATATGCCTTGCCCGTGAGCTTGTAGAGCATACTAGCAGACCAAGATATGGTTGCCATATATTGGCTCTCGGAGGTGTTGTAGCTATGTTCGTACATCTGTTTGAATAAGTCGAAACCCTCTCTTTCGAATTTTTCTGTGGCAAAAGCAAAGTCTTCCTCCGCTACCTTTCGCAGATGCTTTTGTAGCATCGGGTCTCGATTTATGGTCATTGCCGCGTATGCTTCGTATCCTGCGTACAGGAAATTGTCGAATGCCATGTTTTGAACGCGTACGGAATGAATGTCATCCAATGTATTCAGGATGCCGTCTTGCCAGATAAGCAGTCCCATACTGCTGGCACGATAGCCGTCTCCATAACGGTTTTTCAGTATGAACTCGATCCCCCATTCCGCTTCTTCCAGCAGACGGGCTGCCAACGGAGTATTTCTGGTTTTGAGCCGGTTGTATGCTTCCAGTAGGGAGAAAGTCACATCTCCGGTCTGCAACGTCTGCTGTGACAAATCGCCTGCATCATGCCATCCGCCTGAATAGGCGATGCTTTTTCCGTCATGCCGGGAGAATAGATCCGTATGACAAGCGGCATGTTTGCCGGGGACGGGATGCCCGCAACGCTGGCAAAACAGGAAATTCAGTACTTTCCAGAGAGAATTATCCCACAACTTTTCACCGATCCGAAAGGCAGGAGTGATGTTTTTACCTACTTTCAGTTGGTAGTCTCCCGGTTGGTTGAAGTCGGTGAAGTCCATGACTCCGAACTTTCCGATGGTGGTTTGTTCCTGTTTCAGCGCACCTTCGTATGCCACTTCTTTGCTGACGGAGTTTATCAGTTGGAATTGTTTCCGCTGTTTGCATGAATTGGCATGAACGAGGGCGGTTTTCGGGCTATTTATGGCATAGCCTGTTGTAGAATATATGATGGTATGCTCCGCCGGTTCCCATCCGCTCACTTTTTCCGGATTTTTGATTTGCTGCAACCGGATATCGTCCACATAATAAATGGCAGAGTCTCCTGTTGTCCGGTCTTTCCCTTTCAGTGCGGTGTCGAAGCTGATGGATATTACTTTATCCCGCTGATATTCGTCTATTTCCAGAAAGCAATGGTTCCATTGCTTATTTACCAGATTGATGAGATGGGAACCGCTGGGGAGATTATAACCTTGTTTGGGTGTGGAACTGTCGTTTGTAAAAGTCAGGTTCATATTGACTACGCGTGCGCCGTCGCAATCAGGATAGATAGAAAAGTAGATTCTGTTGTACTTTTCCCAGTTCCTACCATCGACGTGATAGGTGATACGGCTATTTCCATAAGTTGCATAGTCAGGATCGGAAGGAGAACCAGCGGCTCTTTTTCCGGTATAAGTAGGAAAAGATAAACGGATGCTCCCTTTGCCCGATGTGGTTTTCTCTTTTGAGAAAGACATTTTTCCGGCTCCGGAATGAGTCCACCCGTCTGCTCCTTCAGTTTCCGTAAGCGGCTGGCTGGATAACACCTCTTTCTTCAAAGCATTCTCTTCGAAAGAACGGGAGGTGTTCAAAGGCAGCGGGGCATGGATCAGTCCTGTTTCATAAATTTGCTTCTCTAATAGGGCATCCTCCGTCAGAGGATTTTGACTGAATAGGGAAGTATTGCTTATGAACAACAAGAGTAATATGAATGATTTCTTTCTCATGATTATGATAACCTTTTGTTTCTGATGCAAGGTTAGCCATAATTTGGCAAAAGAAGGTTTGATAACCGCCATAAAACCTTTGAAAACCATCAAAATGAAGAAAAATGATAGATTCTCGACTTCTGTTGATGATATTTAAACCCCTTACATTCGGTGTTCCACCATGATCAGTCGTAGTGAAACACTATTTCTGTCGTTATGGGAAGTACTCTTAGTCCTGGTGCGAACATTTCTCAGTGTAGAATAATGAATGAATCCGGCAGGAAATGCTATTTGAAGTATAATTATGGTAGAAATCCTTGTTTGTTATTGGTCGTTTTTGTAATTTTAACGCCCAAACTAAATTAAGTTACGAGCTACGGGCTACAAAGTGACAAGTTGCCGTGCGGTAATTTGTCACCAACACACAGCGCAGCAATTTGTAATTCGTAGCTTGTAATTCGTAACTCGTACACTCTTATATATGTATAATATGAAAAAAGTAACTTTATTTGCAACCGGTATCATCATGATGTCATGTGCACAACAACAACAGAAACTTATGTATCCTGAAACCGCGAAGGTGGATACTGTAGATGTCTATTTTGGAACAGAAGTACCCGACCCGTATCGTTGGTTGGAGAATGACACTTCCGCTGCAACTGCTGCATGGGTGGAAGCTCAGAACAAAGTAACGAACGACTATTTGTCTAAGATACCTTTCCGCGATGCTCTGCTGAAGCGACTGACGGATGTGGCTAATTATGAAAAGATTGGTACACCGTTCAAGAAACACGGCAAGTATTACTTCTATAAGAATGACGGTTTGCAGAACCAGAGTGTACTGTATGTACAGGATAGCTTGGACGGTGAACCACGTGTATTTCTTGATCCTAATAAACTCTCGGATGATGGTACGGTAGCTTTGACAGGCATTTATTTTTCGAATAATGGAAAATATACCGGCTATACCATTGCGCGTAGTGGTTCAGACTGGCAGGAAATCTATGTAATGGATACCGAAACCGGCAAGTTGCTGGACGATCATATTGAATGGGCAAAGTTTACAGGAGCTACCTGGCAGGGCGATGGATTTTACTACAGCGCTTACGATGCTCCGGTGAAAGGGAAGGAGTTCTCTAACGTGAACGAGAATCATAAGATTTACTATCATAAGATGGGTACACCGCAATCGCAGGATAAGCTGGTTTACCAGAATCAGGCATATCCCAAGCGTTTCTATACTGCCAGTGTGAATGAGGATGAAACCATCCTGTTCCTGTATGAGAGTGGCGACGGACGTGGCAATGCCTTGTATATGAAAGATCTGCGTAAACCGAATGCACCGTTCGTTGCAATGGCTACGGATATGGATTACACTTATGCTCCTATAGAGGTGATCGGTGACAAAATCTATATGTTTACGAACTACAATGCGCCGAAATATCGCCTCATGACGGCGGACATCAATAAACCCGCTTTGAAAGACTGGACGGAGCTGGTTCCGGAAAGTGAGAATGTACTTTCGGATGCCGGTGTGATAGGTGAGAAGTTATTCCTGACGTATGATAAAGATGCTGCCAATCATGCGTATGTATATGGCCTGGACGGCAAGGAAATACAGGAAATTAAGTTGCCTTCGCTCGGTTCCGTAGGTTTCAGTGGCGACAAGGATGACAAAGAATGTTTCTTCGGTTTTACTTCGTTCACCATCCCCGGTGCTACGTATAAATATGATATGGATGCGAATACCTATGAGCTCTTCCGTGCTCCGAAGGTTGACTTCAACTCCGATGAATTTATAACGGAGCAGGTATTCTACCCCAGCAAGGACGGCACAAAGATACCGATGTTCCTGACTTATAAGAAAGATCTTAAGAAAGACGGTAAGAATCCGGTGTATCTCTATGGTTACGGCGGTTTCAATATCAGCCTTAATCCGGGTTTCTCTACATCACGTATTCCGTTCCTGCAAAATGGAGGTATCTATGCACAGGTTAATCTGCGTGGTGGTGGCGAGTATGGTGAAGACTGGCACATAGCTGGTACGAAGATGCAGAAACAGAATGTATTCGACGATTTCATCGCAGCTGCCGAATACCTTATTAATGATAAGTATACTAACAAAGATAAAATAGCTATCGTAGGTGGCTCTAATGGTGGTTTGCTGGTAGGTGCCTGTATGACACAACGTCCCGATTTGTTTCGCGTAGCCATTCCGCAGGTAGGTGTAATGGATATGCTCCGCTATCATAAGTTCACTATCGGTTGGAACTGGGCAAGCGATTACGGTACGAGCGAGGACAGCAAGGAAATGTTCGAGTACCTGAAAGGCTACTCTCCGTTGCACAACCTGAAGCCCGGCACCAAATATCCTGCAACCATGGTGATTACTGCCGATCATGATGACCGTGTAGTTCCCGCACACTCATTCAAGTTTGCTGCTACCCTGCAAGAATGTAATGACGGTACGAATCCCACTATCATCCGCATTGAAAGTAAAGCCGGACATGGTGCAGGCAAACCTATGACTAAGGTTCTTGAAGAACAGGCTGACACTTATGCCTTTATCATGTATAATCTCGGAATGAAACCGAAAATCTAAGTAAAAGTACTTATTGGTGTTTAGGGTTCATCATCTGTTAGGTAATAGATGATGAACCCTATTCTTTTATATCTCAGAATTTGCTTCCAATAAATATGTTCTGATTAATTTGCCTTTTTAATCTTGTTTGCCTATTTTTGTTTCAATTAATTTAAAAAGGTATTAAATGTAATCCTGTTATGTACTTTGCAGAACTACAAAAGAAGGCGGAAGAAATTCTCCAATCATTAGGAAATAAACTTTCAGCGATTAATTCTCCTGAACCTTTATTGCGTCCTGTCCCTCCCTATATATCAGATGTAATAACGGCAATGGAGCTATTGGAAAATAAGAAATATGTACTAAATATTGGGAAACGGACATTCAACTGTGGAATCTCGGGTGAAACACAACTTAGAACAGCAGCAGAAAAAGGAGACATTTATTCCAAGATAGTGTGGGGAGGAGTAAACCTGCGAAAGAAGAACTATAAAATAGGACTTGAGCAATTCGCACAACTGCATGAATGGAATATTCCGGATGATCTGAAGAATAAATTATTAAAAAACTTCTTATATCCTGCCTATCTGGAATATGGCAAACGTTGCTATGAAAGGAGTCTATCGGAAAAATCAAGTGAATATCTGCGTAAGGAAGCAATTTCTTGCCTTTCGAAAGTGTCTACCCTTCCTGAAGCTGCCGATATGCTTGCTGAATGTTATGGAGGCGTAGACAGTTGGTCAACTGCACAGGCTTTCTATGAGATAGGAGCAGCAGGGGGAATTGCTAATTCATATTATAGCATAGGCTATTACTATCATCAACGGGATAGAGCACCCGGTAAAGCTATAGAATGGTATAAAAAGGCTGTTGCGAAAGGACATCTGAAATCTGAGTATTTTTTAGCTGAATGCTTCATTGCTACAGGTAAGTACCATGAAGCTACCGAGATTTTTCGTCGCCTTGCTGAGAAACGGTTTATGTCATCTCCGGAAAGGTATATAGAATGTGTGGAACGATACAATCTTTCCAAAGGAGAGTTTTACTATTCTATTAAAGGACTAAGGGGAGATGCACCAGAGGAATTGTACCAATCTGGATTACAATTCGAAAAAGGAGATAGAGTAGCTATCGACTTTGTGAAGGCTATGCAATTCTTCCTGAGAGCTGCAGAAAAAGGACATGAACTGGCGCAATATAAACTAGCCACTTGCTATGAAACAGGTAAATATATAGAGAAAAACATAGCGCAGGCTTATAAATGGTATAAAAGATGCGCAGATCAAGGCAATGCAGAGGCTGCCTATAAAGTGGCGATTGTATATGAATGGGTGAAGTATCACGAGAAAGCTGCTCACTGGTATGAACAAGCAGCGAATAAAGGGTATAAGGGTGCCTTGTATGGGCAAGCCAGAATGCTAGCTAACCTGAAACAACATCAAAAAGCGCACGCGCTTTTTATGGTATCGATCGCTAAAAAGGAATATGTCACTGATTGTCATTTCTTCTTGGGAAAATTATATGCCAACGGGTGGGGAGTTATTCAAGATTCGGTGAAAGCCATAGAACATTTCAAAGAAGCTGGTCTATCGCTTCATGTCTGTTATACTTTGATCGGTACGAAAGGGGAACCAGCTTTTCTATATAACATAGGTGTAGAATATGATTCTGGCAAAGGAGTGCCTATGAACCATGCAAAGGCTGTGCAATATTACTTGAAAGCTGCTGAAGCAGGACATGTCTTGGCTCAATATCAAATGGGTACAATCTATGAATCGGGTGCAGGAGCTGAAAAAGATTATGCAATGGCTTATAAATGGTATGAAAAAGCAGCAATGCAAGGGCATACTGAGGCGGCATATAAAATGGGGAAAGCTTATACTGAGGGTGTACATCGCATAAAGGATAAGGCTAGAGCTTTGGATTGGTATCGAAGAGCTGCCTTAAAAGGTTGCATAGCTGCCCAATATGAGTTGGGAAAAGAAAAATATTTGGTCAAGGAATATAAAGATGCTCTGACATGGTTGCAAACAGCTGTGAATCATGGTAATCTTCCTGCTAACTATTATTTGGGAGTAATGTATTATCATGGTTGGGGAGTTATTAAGGACTTTGACCGTTCATTTGCTTATTTCAGTAATGCCGGAACATTTAGCGGCACTTACTATTTTATGGGAATGTTTTACTATTACGGATATGGCAAATTAAATAAGAACCTTAATAAGGCATTTTGGTATTTTCGCAGATATGAAGATGTGAATCCGGATAAATACGCAGAGTATTATCTGGGTCTTTGTTATAAAAATGGTTATGGTACGGAGAAATCACCTCAAATGGCATTTCAGAATTTTGAAAAGTCTGCTAAGAAGGGGATAAAACAGTCACAATTTGAGTTGGGATTATGCTATAAGAATGGAATAGGTACTAATTGTAGTTATCGATTTGCTCTGGAGTGGTTATTAAAGGCTGCCAATCAGGGTTATGCGGAAGCTCAATATGAAGTGGGAGAAATGTTTTTTAATTCTAGACTTTATTCGATTGAAGATGCATATCCTGTATTTACCGCTATTCAATGGCTTCAAAAAGCTGCCGATCAAAATCATAAATTAGCAGTTTGCCGCTTGATAGATATCTATTATGATGAACAACAATATACAAAAGCCGGAAAATTAATATCTGTAGCTATTAATAAATTTAGCTATACTAACGCTTATTTTTATTGGGCTGTATTCTGTCATCAGGGGATAGGAGGATATCAAATGAATCAGCAAAAGGCGTTGGAACTTTATCGGTCCTTCATAAAGTATACACCATATCCTGATTCTGTAAAGAAAGTCAAGATGGTAGAAAATGCCAAGCAGTTTATTTATGAGCTGGAGCATCCGACATTAAACAAATTGAAGAAAATTTTAGGAAAGTAGTTATGAGCCTGACAGATGATATTATAAAAACAGAGGTCGAACGACACGTGCAATTGTATAATATTGAACAACTGAAAAGAAGACTTTTCAATTGTTTTAAAGACTACACTAATCAATATGTAGATGCAGGCCGATTGCTGTTATATAGTGATAGCTTGTCGCGTGCCAATCAGCTGGGAGAAATTATTGCTGAGGAAGTGCTAAAATCATATACAGATCTTGAAACTTTTTATCCTGATATCCGAAAAGAACTGAAAAACCTTCCTAGTCTGGCCGATCAACCTAAAAATTTCAAACAGAAAGCAGCGCTGATATGTGATGATTTTATGAGTTATTGTGCCCGGAACTCTCGTTCAATAGCAGAAGACAGTATAAATTACGGAAAAGAACTCCTACGAAAACATGATCCTTTCCTTCTTCCTTACATGGTGAAAGAGAAAGAGGATTATTCCGTAGAAGAATATATAAACAGTTGTCTGCAAGCTGCAGATAAACGGTATGTATGTGAACAATTTCCTATCAATTATGAACGGAAAGAAACTTTATGTTATGGTAATATCTATGTAACTGCTGATATTCCTCAAATGATAAACTGGCAAATAGAAGGGAAAAGCAGTTATTTTCATTTATCCATAGTAGATCAAGCGAAGGCCGAATTTATACTCACTGAAATGTTGTTGCATTTCGTACCTGGCAAATTACATATTACCGGCGTTGACTTGAATTTCACTTCAGCCTTTGAGAATTTCAAGCAATTGGATGACGTGATGGTAGGAGAGACTATCTTACAGCTAGGTGATCTATTAAAACAGATACAAGTTTGGAATTCAGAGATAGAAAAAAGATTCCGTGAAGCAGGTGATATCATAAAATATCACCTCCGGAAGAAACGGATAGAATATCCTTATGAGGTGATTGTATTGTATGATTTGCCTCAACAGCTAGATTCACACCTGACAGAAGCTATGAAATCCATTATTCGCAATGGTTGGCGTGTAGGTTTTCATATTATAGTAGTAGGTAATCTGCCTTCTCAATGGGAAAAGGAGTTGTTTGTTGAAACGGATGGACCTAAAATGTCGGCTGTAGCAAATACTCCCATAGGAACTGCTTCCAAAAGAATTGAAATATTAAAAAAATGGCAGCAATGTTATCAGAACTTCCAAAAGGAACTTTCACAGCAACAGGAACGGGAAGCCGAATTGCAAAAACAACAAATACAAGAAACAATGACTGTTACTCCTTACCAGGATGCAGCTAAAGAATTCAGTATTGAAGTAGGAACAAACAATCAGGGGCGTATTAATTTTGTTCTTGATGAAATATCTCATGTACACTCATTTATAATAGGCCAAACAGGCTCTGGAAAATCGGTCTTTCTGCATGATATTTTAAATCATGCCATGTTGAAGTATTCTCCGGAGAGCCTGCAATTCTATTTGATGGACTTTAAGTTCGGAGGTGTGGAATTTAATCGTTATCGGACTTGTAAACATGTACGATGTTTAATGGTGGATGAATCAGACCCACAAATCACATTGGAAATTTTGAAAGATTTGTGGGAGGTGATGCAAGAACGTGCACGACTTATGCGCAATGAAGAAGTCTCTAATTTGAAAGATTACAATGCAATAACATCGAATAAAAAGTTGCCACGTATAGTTTTGCTGGTAGATGAGTGCCATGAACTTTTTAAAGAAGGAAGATTTAAAATACAAAGTGAAATAGATGTTATTCTGACACGTATTGCTAAAGAGGGGCGTAATCAGGGGGTACATTTAATTTTTGCCACTCAGACTTTGACAGGGACTAACATTCCAGGGGGAATAAAAAATAATATCACAGATCCTTACTTGTTGAATTGTCGTATGACGGATGCGCAAGTATTTATTCCTACAGTGGGAACTCGTACAGAGGCTTTATCCACGGGAGAGGTATATTACCGCCCTAAAGGTTTTGAGGAGGGGATTATATTCAAAGCGGATTTTTATGATCGTGAGAGGCTGGCTGAAAATTTGCAGAATATAAATCAAAAAAGTACAAACTGTATAGTGGATTTCCAACCATTCTATTTCTCTGGAAAGCAGACATATAGATTGGTAGACTGGATACCGGATGAATTGCCCCGGCGTTATCCTGCAGTTTATCTGGGTAGAGGTATCAGTGTGAAATCGAATTTGGTTTCTGTAAGTTTTAAACCTGAAACAGCCTCTAATCTATTATTAGTAGGTATTAATGAGCGTCTACAAAGTACCCGTATCCAGCTAAATATACTACTCTCGTTGATGCACTATTATAAAAAAATGGGTGAAGATGCTCGTTTCTATCTTATTGATTGTATGGACCCCGATGATGAATATGCTGTTGACGAAGAAGTTTTGAATACGTTGGAAGATTATGGTTGTCATATCTTGGTACGCAATCGCCAACGCAATGAGATACTTTCACAATTGGCGATACAGATACGCGAAAGAAAAGAAAAAGAAGATACTTTCTTGTTTATCCTTGAACAAGATTACTTTACATCACTAAAGCATAATGCGGAGGTTGAACTGCCAGTTGAAGATTATTCGCCAGTATCAACTCCTGCCAATCAAAATGCAAATGATTTTTTATCAGATTGTCCTTTCCCGTTTACAGCAGAATCTGTGATGGAAAATCCTGCAAAATCTAAAAACAAGGTAGATACTGTGCAACACATACTGCAAACTGTTTTAACAAAAGGACCTGATTATGGGATTCACACTATTCTTCAAGTTAACAAACTGGATAATTTACTCTTTCAGGAATATTCTTTGAACAAAAAAGATATTTATTCGATGTTCCAGTATGTTGTTGTTCAGAGAACAGATTCGGAAACGGCAATAAAACTGGCTCTGTCTGATGATTTTAAGCCGGAACAAATGAGTGATGACCATGAACGTTTGCGCAGCTACTTTCGTAACGACATAACAGGGGCAGAAATACTTTATTGTCCTTTTGACTCTATTACAGTAAATGATATAAAAAACTTAATGAAATAACTTATTATGGCACATGAAGTTAATGTAAGAAATGAAGAAGAACTCATCGCTTTTGCACAAGCCTTGAACGGACTAAGTAATGCTATGGTGCAGAACTTTAATAAGGCCAAAGCTGAAATGTATCGTGTAAATGAGGGATGGAATGATGAACAGAATCAACAGTTCATGCAGCAATTTGAACAGAGTGTACAAGTCATTAATCAAATAGGGCAGATGATGAATGATTACAGTGCATATATGCGTCGTTACGCTGCTGCTATTCAGCAAGTGAAAAACATAAGATAATATGAATGATGTATCTGTTCGGGAAATAAACGAATTGTATTCATTTTATTCGCAAATAAATAATTTTATAAGTGGACTTGATTCTGTGCGTAGCCGTCTTCAGTCGGGTGCACGGAGCAAGGTCAGTCGGTGCGAAAATCTGATAAGCCGCATTGAACGAGCCCGTGAACGTATCAATAGGCAAATAAATTCTTTAGAGGCTTCTATAAATTCTCTGCATAACAGTTTATATAACGTGGAAGATGAAGCATATCGGAGATATATTTTAGATGAGATTGATATGAAAACTGATGAAAAAGAAAAATTGGAGGACGAACTCATTGAATGTGAGAATGATATGGAAGAAGTGCAGAATAGATTATATCAAGCCCGGAATCTAGCGGATGATATCACTCAAGAGGCTTTTACATGTATGAATGAAGCAAAACAATATGCTGATAATGCCTGTCGTTTTATTGATAAGCTTATCTATCATTTGCAAAATACTAAAAGGTAATTTTATGTTGGAATACGGACTATTATCTCAAAAACAGCAAGAATTGGATTCTATAACTAGTAGTTTGCGCAATATATGGAATGACAAACAGTATGAATACTTTTGTAATCACTTGATTTTGCCTATTAAGAACTGTTTGCAGCAACATGAAGTATTCATAAGTAGTAAGATTTCTTCTATGGAGCAAATAGAATCTCAGATTGAATCAGTAGCCAGCAAATATTAATGCTATAATTGACGTTTTATCATTATTTAATCAAAATATCGCTGAAAAGTATAGGTGAATCCAAAAGTTTTCCTATATTTGCAGTGTTATTCGTTGACAATTTGCTCGAATAACCTTAAAGTCACGAAGGAATAAACCTTTAAAACGTAATATTATGAATATCGAACGAATTATGTCCTCTTTAGAGGCAAAGCATCCCGGCGAGTCTGAATATCTTCAAGCCGTAAAGGAAGTACTTCTTTCCATCGAAGATATCTATAACCAGCATCCAGAGTTCGAGAAAGCTAAAATCATAGAACGCTTGGTTGAACCCGACCGTATCTTTACGTTCCGTGTTACTTGGGTGGACGACAAAGGTGATGTACAAACCAACCTTGGTTACCGTGTGCAATTCAACAATGCTATTGGCCCGTACAAAGGCGGTATTCGTTTCCATGCTTCCGTAAATCTTTCCATCCTTAAATTCTTAGGCTTCGAACAGACGTTTAAGAATGCACTGACTACTCTGCCTATGGGTGGTGGTAAAGGTGGTTCCGACTTCTCTCCGCGCGGTAAGAGCGATGGTGAAATCATGCGCTTCTGTCAGGCATTCATGTTGGAGTTATGGCGTCACCTTGGTCCGGATATGGATGTTCCAGCCGGTGATATCGGTGTAGGTGGTCGTGAAGTGGGCTATATGTTCGGTATGTATAAGAAGTTAACCCGTGAATTTACCGGCACATTTACCGGAAAGGGTTTGGAATTCGGTGGTTCTCTGATTCGTCCTGAAGCTACAGGTTTCGGTGGATTGTACTTCGTGAACCAGATGTTAGAAACTAAAGGTATTGATATTAAAGGTAAGACCGTTGCTGTTTCCGGTTTCGGAAATGTAGCTTGGGGTGCCGCTACCAAAGCAACCGAGTTGGGTGCCAAGGTGGTTACTATCTCCGGACCGGACGGATATATTTATGATCCGAATGGTATCAGTGGCGAAAAGATAGATTATATGCTTGAACTCCGTTCATCGGGTAATGATATAGTGGCTCCGTATGCAGACGAATTCCCCGGTTCTACATTTATTGCCGGCAAGCGTCCATGGGAAGTGAAAGCTGATATTGCATTGCCTTGTGCTACGCAAAATGAACTGAATGGTGATGATGCCCGTCAGTTGATTGAAAATAAAGTGATGTGTGTGGGTGAAATATCTAATATGGGCTGTACGCCGGAAGCTATCGACCTGTTCATCGAACATAAGGTGATGTATGCTCCGGGTAAGGCAGTCAATGCCGGTGGTGTTGCTACTTCCGGATTGGAAATGTCACAGAATGCAATGCACCTCAGTTGGTGTGCTGCCGAAGTGGACGAGAAACTGCACGCTATTATGCACGGCATTCATGCACAATGCGTAAAATATGGGACGGAACCTGACGGTTACATCAACTACGTGAAGGGAGCCAATATTGCAGGCTTCATGAAGGTGGCTCACGCAATGATGGGTCAGGGAATTATTTAAAGGAAAACTTTGTTTAGTTGTATTTGTATTTGTGGTTTGTGCTGTCCTGCCTGTGAAGGTGTAGGGCAGTACTTTTTTTATAGGCATACCAACAATTAGGTATATTCACTTCTACAGCGCAACTATCAGTCAAACTTAATACTTAATACCTCGTACTTAATACCAAAATTATTACCTTTGCACCCGGAAAATCATTAAATAACAAAGAGATGTTACAACCGGAACTAAAATTAAGACGCGATAAGATACGTGTCTTGATGGCTCAACAAGAGATTGATGCCGCTCTTATCACTTGCAATGTAAACTTGATTTATACGTACGGACGCGTTGTCAGCGGCTATCTGTATTTACCATTGAATGCTCCGGCACGCTTATTTATCAAACGTCCTAATAATATTGAAGGAGAACATATACATTCTATCCGTAAGCCGGAACAATTGCCCGATTTATTGAAAGAGTGCGGTCTACCTTTACCTGCGAAATTGATGTTGGAGGGAGACGAACTCTCTTATACGGAGTATACCCGTCTGGCAGCTTGCTTCCCAGAAACTACTGTTGTGAATGGTACTCCCCTGATCCGTAAGGCACGTAGTGTAAAGACAAATATTGAAATTGAAATGTTCCGTCGTTCGGGTATTGCTCATACGAAGGCTTATGAACAGATTCCTTCTGTGTATCGACCGGGAATGACAGATCGTCAGTTGTCTATTGAAATAGAACGCTTGATGCGTTTGGAAGGTTGTCTGGGTATTTTCCGTACATTTGGTCAGAGTATGGAGATATTTATGGGTAGCTTGCTGGCGGGAGATAATGCCACTGCTCCTGCACCTTATGACTTTGCTTTAGGTGGTGAAGGACTTGATCCGTCTATACCTATCGGTGCAAATGGTGCACTGTTGCAACCCGGTCAGAGTTTTATGGTTGATATGGGTGGAAACTTCTATGGATACATGGGTGATATGAGCCGAGTATTCTCTATCGGTAAGTTACCGGAGAAGGCTTATGCTGCGCATCAAACATGTCTGGATGTACAGGCAGCTGTGATTGAAAAGGCAAAACCGGGTGCTGTTTGCGAAGATCTCTATAATACAGCTATTGATATCGTAACGAAAGCCGGATTTGCCGATTACTTTATGGGAGTAGGACAGAAGGCGAAATTTATTGGTCATGGCATTGGCTTGGAAATCAACGAAGCTCCTGTACTGGCTCCGCGTATGAAGCAGGAATTAGAACCGGGTATGGTATTTGCCCTCGAACCCAAAATCGTATTGCCGGGTGTCGGTCCCCTGGGTATTGAAAACTCATGGGTAGTGACGGCAGACGGGGTAGAGAAGTTGACACTGTGCAAGGAAGAGATTATAGAAATGTAGAAATAATGATTAGTTGTTAGTGATAAGTGATTAATGTTATGCTTACAATTTATCACTAACAACTAATCACTTATTTTCACTCTCCTTCGTAATACTCACACAAGAAGTATCGTGCAATGAAGTCCCAATTATCGTGCAATACTTCTTTTCCACCAGGGAAGGGAAGTTGCATATCAGGAAGCAGGCCTTTTGCCATACCATACTTCAGGAGGTCAAAGGGGCAGGTGCCCGGATAAGTGAATAATTTGTATCCTTTGGCAGCTGCTTTTTCTGCATTATAAGTCGGATTGCGTGGATCGCAGAAGCAATAAGAAACATTAGAGGCTATCAGCATACCTTTGGCATTGGCATAGATCACAAAGTTTCTTTCATCTCTTAATTCCGGTAACAGACTTTCATTTTTATCTTCCCATTTTAGTTCTTCCACAAAGAAACGGCGTAATTCATCGTAGGTGGTAAAATAAAGCAGCGGTTCTCCTTTGCTGTATGACAGGCAGTTCTCCACATCTTTTTTAAGTGTCATTCCGGGAGTGATTTCGGGAAGTGGTACTAATGGCATTTCTAGTAAATCAAGTCCCATTACCCAAATGTGAGAAGACGGCTCATCGCAGATGGGAGCTTCTTCAAAGGCGGTATCCATCACATCATATACCTTTTGGCTGAATTCTATCAGGTCAGAATCATGAGGATTCTGGATAATAACTTCGTCCTCTTCGAAGATGGCATAGCGGGAGAGGAGCGTCCACTGAATGAATGAGATATCCTCTACATTGATTTCGTCGGGAAGATACTCGTCGGTCAGCGTATAGAAAGGAAGATAGGACTTGTACAATCCGTAATAGGCATTGGAAAACTCTTTCCAACCACCGGACTGGGCGATGGCGTCTTGCAGATAAATAGCCAATGAAAGGGCAGCATCTACTTTCTCTGCTTCAAACTTTTTACTGTATAAAGGGGATTCATCGATCAAAGATAGTAGTTGATTGGCAAAGTTCAAATACCAGGTGTCGGTCGAGAGTTGTTTACTGCGTTCGTTAATTCCTAACCAACGCTTCATGTAAATTCTTGCTTGTTTCATATTGCTTGTTGTTTATCTCACAAAGATAGGACTTTCCCTTGAATTGCTCCTTAATAGTCGAGTATATTTACCGCGTGAGAGAGAATTTCATGCTGAAACCAAAGTCGGCACTGACTACCGGATATGAGCTAGAGGACACTAACGGAGTATTCTGTTGGCGGTCATAGTAGAGGCGCAGGGTTAACAAGCGACTCAGGGTGTAGTCTGCCGAACATGATATTTTCAGAGCTTTGTTGCCATTGGTAGCTTGTGCAAAACCTTGCTGGATGTCCCGGCAGAGGGCGGATTGGTTGCGGAATGAAATATCTGCACGGAGAGCAAGGTCATGGCTGACACGATTCTTGCTGTCTTTTACATTCCGGCCACTGAATAAATTGAAGTTTACAATCTTATATCCCAAACCGATAACGAAATCGCGAGAAGCGGTTTCTACCAGTTGACAAGCACTCATACTGAGATTTAATATACGGCTGGTTTTATATTCCACTTTGGCGGTAAGTCCGTTTTTGAGGGTGGCATCCATACCGATAAGGGGGGAGAATTGCTCATTAATGGATACCATGCTGATGTCGAAGCGCGATGAAGGGATAGGATTTCCTGATTGCACATCTTCTACAAAGCCTATATCCCCCATATAGCTCATGAAACTCTGGAAAGTGTTGTAGCTGCCGACGCTGTAGGTGCTGCGATAGGCATGATTCAGATTGACACTGCGGAAGTTCTTTTTGAACCAGGCTATCTTGGTAAGTCCTGTGTAGGTGATACGCCAGTTCGGCATCATGGAGAACAGGCTGGGAAAGAAGTCGAGAGCGGAGTTCCGAGCGCTCTTTCCGGTGTAGGCGGCGAGGAAGGCAGGGATCATGACATCCGGTGAGTGCTTGCTGATTGTGCCGTTTGCCGGATCGAATGTCTTTCCGGCAAGAATGCTGCCTTGCGGATACTGTGCACCGAGGAATTGGGATTCCACACGGTCACGGATGACGTCAAGGTTGCGGCGGAAACGTTCGAATGTACCGGAATGGTAACCGTCACCGGCGCTGGGGCGTTCGAAAGCACTACCGATAGAAATGATACTCATTGAGAAGTTACCACTGCGGGTATCTGGCATACCTTCGAACATATATTGTATTTCGCGGCTGCGGTTTCGGGTACGATTGGCGGTAAGGTCTATTTTGAGGTCGCGTATCGGTTCAAGGGAGATACGCAATTGAAGATCTTCAAGGGCATTGCTGCTGGCAGGGCTGACAACGGAGTCGTTGCAGATGAGCCAGTCGTTTTGCAAGGCACGGTCGATATAGCCGTCTCCGGTGAAACCGAATGCAAAGTCCATTCCCGGAGCAAGGAAGCCTCCGTGTTTCTTCTGGCCGAACATATCACCGACTTCAGGACGGAAACCGGGAAGGGTCATGGCATACGTATTTTTGTAGGTAAAGCTGAAATTGCGTACGCTCATGGCAATGCGGGTAGCATGCTGGCCGAATTTATACCACCAACCATCTTCTGGATCGGGACCGGGGATTACAGTGAGCTTTATGCGTGCCGTGTCCTGCGTATCAATACGTAGTGAATTAGCATTTATAACTTTATAACGTACGGGATAACGACGTCCGTCCACAGTGAGAGCGGTGACTTTGGGACGACGGGAGTTCATACCGTGTTGAATGGTAACTGTAGTGTCTGCACGCAATTGTACTTCCTTGTCGAAGCGACGGGGCTTTTGTTCTTTGGGTGAGGCGGGTTTGCGATAGGAAGCAGAAAAGCGGCGGTTTACTTTCTTTAAATAAGGCACCTTGTTATAGAGTGCTTCGAGATTGAAACGCGAGTTTACGTCGATGCTGCGCTGATTGCTGACAGTATTGCCCATCTCTATGCCATCGGAAAGGGAAACACCCCGGTCCCAGTTGTAAGAAGAGGCGAAACGAAGGTCAGCGCTGACCCAGTCGGTAGCGGGGAACTTGTCGAATGGGAGCTTATAAGTGGCATTGAATGTCTGCTGGAAATCAATAGGGCGGCCGAGTGAGAGCAGGCTGCGGCGTACTGTATCTTTCCAGGCTGAGTATTCATCGGGGTAAAGGTCTTTATTTACTACACCGTAAGGTTCTTCAATCTCGGCGTGGGTAGCAGAGGTAAAGTTCAGTTTTAGGTTTTTTGTAGGGTCCCAGCGCAGGGCAAAGTCACGGTTCCATAGAAATTCTTTAGCGACGGAGATGGGGATGCCTTCGATACTGAGATCCCCGCTGCCGATGGAACTGCTTCCGGCAGTCAATGCCTCCAGGTCGCGGAGTTGAAGTTCATAATAGTGACGCGTCATATCGGTATTGAATGAGATGCTTTGAGGCAGCCAGTTCAGATTGATTTCTTTGATGAAACGCATCCATGGAGATTTGCTTTCCATAGCTTTGAAAGGTTCCCACGGGCGATAGACAGGAGCATAATTATAAGTCATTGCAGCGCGCCAGTCCGTTTCGTTTTCGTAAGCTGTGGTGCTACCCTGATTGTGGCGGAGGGAACGGGAATAGCTGAAAGTAAAGTTCCCCGGATCATAAGGCATGGGGGTTTTACTTGTAATACCCAGTCGTGCATTGCTGAGGCTGAAATTGCGGTAGGTAGTAATTTCACGGGCGATATTCATCAGCGAGTCTCGTTCCCAATCGGTGGTACAGGCATCCAGCGCATCATCCAGCAGCATATCTTTGTCCAAAGGGTTGTACTTTGGCGTAGTGGCCTCTTTGGAGTAAGAGAAGTAAATAGGAGCGGCCAATTTAGCCTTTTTAGGAAAGAAACGTCCCAGATCGAATGTAGTGGTGAAACTATACTGATAATAATCGTCCAGTCGACGCTCGCTGACACTCTGTTCCAGTCCGCCGAAACCGGCTGTTTCCACATGGCCGGCCAGGTTGATACTACCGATATCGGAAAGCTGTAAGTTGAGATTGCCTTGTGCAGCCCAACCGCCGTCTTCGTTGAATTCGGTTAGGCGCAGTTCGTTCACCCAGACCTCTGCCGATTTAATGGTGCGTGAGTTGTTCCTCACACCAATCATCATAGTCTTGACCTCTGCCAGTGAAGGATTACCAATCACGCTTATCTTATTGGAGGGTTTATCCGGATCGTATTCCGAATACACTTTTGCATAGCTGATACCACTATTCGAGATATTCTTCAAGCGATTACGGGCCTTCTTGACATTGGTGAGTACACTGAGGTCAATGTCAAGATTGTTGTCTTTGGGCCAGACGGCAAGGCAACCTGCAACGGTGCTTCCGTTGTATTCTCCGTGCGGAGTGAGTGTGAGGGGAATTTCGTATTCATAATAGTTGCTGCGGTAATCTGAGCCGAGGCGGATGAATACGGAAAGTTCGCCATTTTGCGGATCTGTGGAGAGATCGGGCAAAGCTTCGGCATGAGCAAACATTTGCAGCCGGCGGTATTGCCGCATATCCATACCGGTATTTTTGTAGACGGCACGTGCATCGCCAGGAGCCAACTTTTCCAGCTTCAGGCTCATGGCTTGCTCATTCTGTTGACGAAGTTGCGGTTGTCCCGGATCGATGACACGGGAGATGCCCGGAGGCATTATATAGTTCACCGGAGTACGGTCTCCATTTTCTTCGATATTGACGGCAGAAACGTCCAGTGCAGCAGAGCTGGTGGTAGAGGCGCCTTGTTGTGTATTATTCAGTGCATCGGTATAGGTGCGCCATTCGCCGCGTACCAACTCTAAGGTTGCAAAACGTAGTACGATGGGTTTCTCAAATCCGGTCAGGAACATGCGCATGAAACGGATGGACTTGAAGTCTTTGATGCTTCCCACCGCCTCGCCACTGCGTACGGGAACTTTGAACTGATACCAGGTCACTTCTTCCGTTTGTCCGTTGCGCAGGCGGACACTGGCGGTTCGTTTATCCGTGATGTAATTCTGTCCTACTTTCAGGTCGGAAGGTGTCAGGTTGATGCGATATTGGAAATATTTCTCAGTCTCGTTCAGTGTATTGTCCTGATTGATATCCTCTACATCGGGCACGGTCTTTGAAGATATATCGTATCGTTCCGGAGAGTCTTCACTCGCGGTGGAGTTCCCCTCGGTATTGTTATAGTATTTGTAGCGTTCCAGAATGCTACGCTCTTCCCGGTCATAGTCCGAGCCACGGAAATAATGATAATTGTCGCCTGCCGGATCGTTGTAGAATTTCTCGTAAGTGGAGGCGTCCACTTTGCCCTGTACGTCTGCCAGATATTTCTGATAAGTGGAGAAGGTACGTTCGTCTTCAGTAGAGAGCCCGTTCAGTCCGACATCTTGCTTACGGCGTGCGCCGGCTGCATTATCAAAGGCATATACCACACTACGATCGCGGGGAACACGCCCCCAAACTGTTTCTTCGGTCTTTGTTGCATCTCCATCAATGGGCAGACCGTTTTCAAAGAACTTCTTGCCATCTTTGAGGATGTCTTCAGATACTTCGCCAAGGTTTATGTAGAGAGTACCTTTGGGGGAATTTGCTCGTGTTGCCTTTTCCGAACCTGTTCGTGTTATTCCTCCCTCAATATTGCCTTCTTCGTAGATGAATGGATCCAGTAACCAGAAAGAGATGTATTCAATGTTCGCCGCTTCGAAATCACTGGTATCCAGTTTACGCATCATGCCTCCCCAGCGATTCTCCGGATTTTTCAGAGTACCGTCGGAATTCAGGTCTGTATCCAGATTGTATGGCCCCCGTTCCTGTGGATAATAGGCTAGGTTCAGGACGTTCATGGAAGCCGATTCCTGGTAGGGAGTTTCCTTATTTGGAAACAGTTCCTGCTCATAGACCTCACGCACATAGTGGTTGCTAAGCTGGTTTAGGTCGTTTTTGATGTGTGTAGGTGTCAATGAAGAGTTACGGCGGGTGAAAAGTCCGTCAATATGGTACCACGCCAGCAGTGCCCGGTTCTTTCCGTAACTGATATCATTGCTGCAGGTTGCTTCGGGAAAGAGGGGTGAGGGGGTGCTTGCCAACATCCAGTATGAGGGCTGACGAAGGTCAATGCCATTTTGTGTACTTTCGAAATCGTCGATGTACGAAGCATTTTGTTGTAGTCCTTTGGCATGTCCCGGAATGAGATGGGCGAATTCCACACCGAGATTGATGCTGCTGGGGGCGGTTGCGGTGACAAACGGTAGTTTGTCCAGCATGTTTGTCAGCCACTGGCTTTCTTTTTTCCATGAAGCATTCACTCCCCACAACGTGTTGGAGAGTGGTTCGTCACCCATTGCAACTTTGCTTGTCAGTGGTTTCTCGCTGAGGTGCATGATGCTTCCTCCGAAAGAGAAGTTCTGTGAGAAATCGTAGGTGAAGTTTAGTCCCATCATCGTTTTGCGTTGCATGCTGTAGAGCGTATTGCTCTCCAGATTTACGCTGATGGCTGTACCGGCATCAATGATGCTTTGGTTGAGAATGGTAACTACTCCCAATGTGTAATCTACTGTATAGTCAGAGTTTTCTACCAGTGTCATACCGCCCGCCGTCACACGTACTGAACCTTGTGGAATATTCATAGCCCCTAACCGTATTTCATTGGCATTGGAGGCACGGTATTCACCTGTTAGTCGGAATTTATTCTTTTCTGCTGTTTGTTGCGCTACGGTGCGAGTGGAGTCGTACAGTTCTTGAAACACATATTTGTCTGCCAGCGCATCGTTTCCGATGGCTTTGCGCAGGTGGCTGCCGAAAGGTTCTACTACGGGAAAATAGATACGTCCGTCCGAAGCTGTCACCGTATAGCCTTCGACAAAGTCGAAGAAACCGTCCGCACCTGTTTGGTTCTGGCTATTAAGGCGGTCGAGGTTCATGACACGCAACAGGGGTGTTTTGGCAATCTTTCCTTCTGGAATGTAGCGTAGATATACACCTGTTGTATCGCTTTGGTAAGTGATGTTCAACTGGAATTTTTCTTTTTGCACAGAGTAGGCATTGAGACTGTAGACATTCTTCATCATTAGATCCCAGCAGGCTGCGTCCGGGGAATTTGCCGTATTCTTCAATAATTTTACGAACAAACTTTGCCCGGTTTCCTTGATGTCTGAAGAAAACTCACCTACTTGATAACTTCGTCCACCGAGTGTGTACTCAAAAGCGACTGCCAGTACTTCGTCCGGTTGAAGGGTTTGCTTCAGTGAGATATAACCGAGTTTGCTGTTTAGTGTGTATTCTGAGGAAGTGAGCAGACGGGCACTTTCTATTTTTTCGTAATCCATGCCGGGTTCGGATCCGGGGATTGTACTCATGATATTACTTACCTGGCTGATATCGCGTGCAGCTGCATAGCGGCTGAGCATTTCCGCATAGAGGTTATTGGCACTATTGGCGGGAGCGTTGACGTTTGAACTGGGGTTGGTCGGGTTTCCCACTCCGCTCCAGGCGGTAGTGTTGCCTATGTGAAAGGCCTCTCCAAGATCAGTTAGTGCTACGATGTTTCGCGGATTATCATAGTTATTTCGTTTGTTGGTTACCCATACTTCGATCCGGTTAATTGTGATTCCTGAAAGGATATTCGGAAGCTGTGCCAGATTTTTATCATAGACATCTCGAAAATAATGGGCAAGGAAGAAGTGGCGGTTTCCTTCGTAATTATCTGCGGAGAAGTCGAACGTAGTGGTTTGTGCACCACCGCGGCTTGTCACTGTTTTTGCTTCACTTTCTTGCTGGCTGATAACAGCTTGTAGCTTTAGTTTGCCAAATTGCAGGTCTGTACGAATACCGAACAGTGCGGATGCTCCGCGTATTAGTGAGTTATTGGTGGACATACTCACATTACCGGCTTCAATCAGTTTGATGATTTCATCTTCTTTTCCCTCATATTTCAGTTTCAGCCGTTTGGTGTCAAAATCAAAGGTAGCATCGGTGTTGTAGTTCATGTTCATATTCACCTTGTCACCTACTTTTCCATTGACGTTGATATTAATTTTCTCGTCAAAGTCAAAACCGAGTGTTTTGCGTTGACTTTCCGGAAGTGAGGGGTTCTTCACATTTTTGTACGTCATGCCGAAGCTGAGTTCTGCATTACCTTGTGTACGTATCTGTACCCCACCGGGACCAAACAACTTCTCTGCCGGACCAAGGTTGAACTTCATATCCATAAAGTCGAAAGCCTCTTTTCCTTTGCCGATTTGTTCTCCGTTCTTTTGGCGGTAATAAGATTGCATGGATTGTTTCAATGTCCAATCCAGATATTCTTCGGGGGTCAGTACCATCGGTACACCGATTTCGGTATTCCCTAATTTTGTGCGTATGTAGTATCTGTCTGTTTTTGCATCATATTCTGCCTCGGTTCGCAGGTTCATGGGCGATTGCAGGTCGGCAGGGTGGGGAGAAAGGTCTTTTAGTGTGCCCGGCACGGTCTTGCGAACGGAATATCGCGGAGCTATTGTATCCTGTACATTTTCTGCTTCTTGTGCACTCTTCTCATTTACATTCTGTCCCATAACGACAAAGTTGCCAGGCATGAGCCATAGCAGCAATAACCAGATGATATGTCGTATACGGGGAGACTTCATATGTGTTTAATTAATTTATGAATGATAATTCATCGTATATTTCATCGGTTAGTAATTATACTTACAAAAAATGCGTAAATTTCTTCCTTTCCCGTAGCTACTCCTCCGACTCGTTGAGTGAACCTGATTCAGTCAGGGACTGAATGCTTTTCACTCCCTGACTGAATGCCTTTCAGTTCCTGACTCATTGTATCCCCATTCAGAAGGTATCTGAGAGGGGGTGGGGAAAGTGACAAGACAAGAAAGAAAGGAAGTAAAAATTACATATAAAAAATATAGGTTATTCTCCCCTAAATCATCATTTACTAAAGTCTTTTCAGCGCCAACTTAATAACCTGCTCTACCGGTGCATCCGGTTCTTCTTTCAATATTGCCAAAACTACCTTTTGTGATGGTGCCTGTGCAAATCCCAACATTGTCAATGCTGCAATAGCTTCTTCCTGCACCTGTGCATTAGCAGCAGATAACATTCCGCCGAGACTTCCTATCGTACTTCCTGCGCTTGCAGCGCCTGTCTTGATTTTATCTTTCAAATCCACAATCACCCGTTGGGCTGTTTTTAATCCGATACCTTTCACTGTCTTCAGTAAATTGGCATTTTCAGTACTGATAACATTCACCAGTTCTGCCGGTGAAAGTGCTGAAAGTATCATTCGTGCAGTATTACCGCCAATGCCCGAAACGGAAATCAACAACAAGAATAATTCACGCTCTTGTTTATCTACAAAGCCGTAGAGGACATATGCATCCTCACGTATAGCCTCGTAGATATACAGTTTACACTCTTTTTTGCCTTGGATGGCAGCATACGTATTTAATGAAATATTAACGGCATATCCCAATCCGTTACAGTCGATAACTGCGGTTGCCGGGCTGAGCTCGGCAAGTCCGCCTCTGATGTATTCTATCATAATACTTACTATAACGCGCGCGAGCGAGGAATATTGTGTTTCTTCATTACAGACTCAGAAGAGTTTCAGGGAACTTTTTCCTTTGGAAATTGTTTTAGAGTGATAAGTCATTGAAGGTACATAAGTTTGAAAGAAGTCTTAATAAAGAAAAAACTCTGTGGAACACTGAATCGTTTTGTGGTTAAATTGAATGAAAATGATTACTTTTGTGCCGATAAAATAGAAAACTGATAAATAAATTCAATAAAAGAATGAAAAAAGTAAGAGCAGCCATTGTTGGCTATGGCAATATCGGGCAATACGTGCTCGAAGCGTTGCAAGCGGCTCCCGACTTTGAAATTGCCGGTGTAGTACGCCGAGCCGGAGCTGAAAACCGTCCCGCAGAACTGAGTGAATACCCTGTTGTAAAGAATATCAAGGAATTGGAAGGCGTTGATGTTGCAATTCTTTGTACACCAACCCGCAGTGTAGAGACTTATGCCAAAGAAATCCTTGCACTTGGCATCAATACGGTTGACAGCTTCGATATTCATACCGGTATTGTAGATTTGCGTCGCACACTGTCTGCTTCTGCAAAAGAACATAATGCAGTTTCTATTATTTCTGCAGGTTGGGATCCAGGAAGCGATTCTATCGTACGTACCCTGTTGGAAGCTATTGCTCCGAAAGGAATTACTTATACAAACTTTGGTCCTGGAATGAGTATGGGACATACAGTAGCTGTAAAAGCTATTGATGGTGTAAAGGCTGCTCTTTCCATGACTATTCCTACCGGAACAGGTATTCACCGCCGTATGGTTTATATCGAATTGAAAGACGGTTATGAGTTTGATAAAGTATCTGCTGCCATCAAGGCAGATCCATACTTTGTAAATGACGAGACACATGTGAAATTAGTTCCCAGCGTAGATGCTTTGCTTGATATGGGACATGGTGTAAACCTCACTCGTAAAGGTGTTTCCGGTAAAACTCAGAATCAATTATTTGAGTTCAATATGCGCATTAATAATCCTGCACTTACTGCTCAGGTATTGGTTTGTGTAGCTCGCGCTTCCATGCGTCAACAACCTGGTTGTTACACGATGGTAGAGGTTCCGGTTATTGATCTTTTGCCGGGAGATCGTGAAGAGTGGATCGGACACTTAGTGTAAGAAAATACGATAGATATTTCATATAATAAATAGACCATCTACTCACTTCGAATAGATGGTCTATTTGTTTTTATAAAGTAGAACCTGCGTTAGAACAGGAACCGCAGAATATCATTAAAGTTTGCCCAAAGCAGCAATCCGAATAACAGGAACATACCGACCATTTGCGCACGTTCCATAAACTTATCACTTGGTTTGCGACGAGCCACAATCTCATAAATAAGGAATAATACATGTCCGCCATCCAGTGCCGGAATAGGCAGAATATTCATGAAGGCGAGGATAATAGAAAGGAATGCTGTCATGTACCAGAACTGATGCCAATCCCATGTAGCAGGGAAGATGCTTCCGATAGTTCCGAAGCCACCCAATTGCTTGGCGCCTTCTTTAGAGAAGAGATATTTCATTTGTCCTACATAGCCTTTCAGAGTTTGTACTCCCAATGCTGCACCAGCGGGGAAAGAGGCCAGAAAACTATATTCTTTCTTTACAACCGGCAGTAACTGATTGGTTGCCGTACGTACTACTACACCTATCTCATAGATTGAATCTGTAGCAAAAGTTATAGTATCTATCACTCCGGCACGTGCATAAGTCAATGTGATATAATGAGAAGCTGAATCCGCTTTCTGACGGCGTAACATCTCTTCTTTAAAATCGAAATAAGCAATGTTCTTTCCGTCCAATTGCATAATACTGTCACCCGCTTGCAGTCCGGCAAGGGCAGCAGGACGGTTGGCACAAATACTATCAATAACATACGGATAGCGGAATGAGGCAAAACGTACACTGTCAGCCAGCAGACGCTCCATAAAATTCTCAGGAATATAAACGGATACCTCTTGCCCATCGCGGCGTACTGTTACCTGGCGGGCATCGACAACGCTTGTCAGCATGTCACCACCGTAACGTTCAAAGGGTACACCATCAGCAGATATCAGTACGTCACCGTCACGGAAACCGATAGCTTTTGCCGTTTCGTTGAATTCCATACCCAACGGGGCTTTTTGTACCGGTACGTATTCATCTCCCCAAGTAAAAAGTATCATAGAATAGATGAATAATGCCAATATGAAATTGAACAATACACCACCTACCATGATTAACAACCGTTGCCATGCCGGTTTGGCCCGGAACTCCCACGGTTGCATTGGCTGTTGCATCTGTTCGGTATCCATAGACTCATCTATCATACCTGCTATCTTTACATAACCACCTAACGGCAGCCAACCAATACCATATTCCGTATCACTATTTTTCGGCTTGAACTTGAACAGGGTAAACCAAGGGTCGAAGAACAAACAAAACTTTTCTACCCGTGTCTTGAAAAGACGGGCGAAGAGGAAGTGCCCTCCCTCATGAACGATAACGAGCAACGAAAGGCTCATAATGAGTTGCAGGGCACGAATCAAAAATGTTTCCATCTAATAATTTTTCTATTTTACTATTAACTACTATTTACTATTCTTATTCTCCTCCGAGGAAGAAGGGAGTTGAGATACTCTAATACCTGTACTATTTTTATTTTATCAACTCTTGTGCAATACGGCGTGTCATCGCATCCGTAGCTACATAGTCTTCATATTCCGGTTTTGCCACAAATGATACGATAGACATTGCTTTCTCTATCACATCACTCATGCCGAGGAATGAAATCTCATCCCGCAGGAAAGCGGCAACTACCACTTCATTGGCTGCATTCACGATACAAGGCATATTTCCACCTTTATGCAAAGCTTCATAAGCCAAAGCCAGATTACGGAAACGGGTAGTATCCGGTTGTTCGAATGTCAGGTTTGTGCACATCTTGAAATCCAACCGGGGAAATGAAGCCTTCAGGCGTTGCGGATAAGAGAATGCATACTGAATAGGCAGACGCATATCCGGCATACCCAATTGTGCCTTTACTGCACCGTCTTCAAACTGCACCATCGAATGTATAATAGATTGCGGATGTACTACCACTTCAATCTGATCCGGACGTACACCGAATAACCATTTTGCTTCTATCACCTCGAACCCTTTGTTCATCATTGAAGCGGAATCAATCGTGATCTTCGCTCCCATATCCCAATTAGGATGTTTCAGGGCTTGGGCTTTGGTTACCGTAGCCAGTTGTTCCATTGTGCAATTGCGGAACGGACCACCGGATGCCGTAAGGATCACCTTCTCTATTGGATTACCGAGTTCCCCCGCTAAACATTGGAAAACGGCTGAATGTTCGGAATCTACCGGTAATATAGGTGTACCGGATAGGCGTGCCATATCGTTAATCAGCTCACCTGCCACAACAAGCGTCTCCTTGTTGGCAAGAGCGATGGGTTTACGGGCACGAATAGCATTCATGGTTGGTTTCAGTCCGGCATAACCTACCATCGCAGTCAGTACGATGTCAATTTCCGAGTCTTCCACAATCTGGCAGATAGCATCCGTTCCTGCATATACTTTGATAGGCAGGTCGGTGAGGGCTTCTTTCAGTTGGGCATATTTCGTTTCGTTGGCTATAACTACCGCTTCAGGCTTGAATTTCCGAGCCTGGGCAATGAGTTCTTCTACACGGTTGTTGGCGGTCAGCACATACGCTTCGTACTGGTCGGATTGTTCTTCAATCACCTGTAAAGCCTGCGTACCTATGGAGCCGGTAGAACCGAGTATAGCAATTTGTTTTTTCATTTATCTATCACTTAAAATACAATATATTGTTCCGGATTCACTGCCCGTCCTTTGTGCCATAACTCAAAGTGCAGGTGAGGACCGGTTGTCAGTTGTCCGCTGTTTCCTACCAAAGCAATAGCCTCTCCGGCCTGTACAGTGTCCCCTTCACGTTTCAATAAGGAACTGCAATGCTTATATACGGATATAAAGTCTTGATTATGTTGTACTTCTATCACATATCCTGTTTCGGCCGTATAAGTACTCAAGATAACTGTACCATCCAGCGTAGCAAGTACGCTCTCTCCGGGATTGGCGGCGATATCCGTACCGTAATGTTTTCTGTCAGCATCAAATTTGTCTGTAATCATGCCTCGCGTGGGACGATAAAATATCAATCCTTCTATGTCCGGGCGGGCTGTAATGCTTGTCAGATTATATTTTTCTGTTTCTTCATATTGTTTTCGGAACTCCGCTTCCCGCTGTGTGCGTTCCATCAACGAATCTTCGCGTACAGTAGTCAGTGAGTCCATATTGTGCACAGTATCTACCCGTATGGTTCCACTGAAAATATCCTGTATATTCATGATATACAAATTCTGGCGATCTACCAACTGTTGAAGTGAATCTACTCGTAAAGCATTCTCTACCACTTGGGCACGGATTTCACTGTTCATGTATCCCGGCAAGTAGTTGCGCAACGGAGTGAAAGCAATGATAACTGAGGCAACCAGAAACAAAACAGTCAGCACAGAAAGTAATACCGAGATGCCGTTTAACTTGGATACACGGAGACCGACTACTTCTTCGAGTGTATTCTCGTTGATGATAGTCAGCTTATATTTGAATTTGATATTACTCCAGAATGCTTTATGTCGTTTCTTTTTCACCATACGCGCTAATCACTTATCACTCTATCACTAATCACTTGTTTACACTTCCTCTGTTTCATCCAAAGCCAGCAATCCTTCGGGTAAATCCATTGTAATTACTTTGTGCTTTTGGTCAATGTTCAGGATGAATTCTTCTTGTGCAGGAATCAGTAACTCTTCTCCCTGATGATCAACTACAAACAAGGTGTTGATGGTTGCAGTATCCACCTCTGTCACTTCTCCCAAGGCTCCATGGTTAACTTCTTCCACGCGGAAACCTACAAAGAAATCCCAGGTCAGTTCTCCCGGTCCGGCATCTTCGGCATGTTTGGCAGGAAAATAAACTTCCACGTTGGTGAACATCCGCGCACGTTCTGCCGTGTCTACCCCTTCCAGCTTTACTAATGCAGTGGAGTCGGAACGGAAACGGTATTCCTCCAGGAAGAAAGGTACGAAAATACCATCCAACAGGCAGATTAGGTATTCAGCTTCCACCCGGTCAAAAATGTCATCGGTGAATGTGAATGACAACTCGCCGTGAATGCCGTGCGGTTTGTTGAATACTCCTATCTTATATACATCTTCTCTTTTTATCATCTTATCATCCTACCATTCTTAATCATCTTCCACCATCCCATATCATATTCTCGTAATTCTTGCTCCGATAGCATTTAGACGTCTTTCGATATCCTGGTACCCCCGGTCTATTTGCTCAATGTTGTGGATACGGCTGCTTCCTTCCGCACTCATGGCGGCAATCAGCAATGCAATACCGGCACGAATATCAGGTGAAGTCATATTCCCGCCTCGCAGACGCATGGCATGGTTATGACCAATGACAACGGCACGGTGAGGGTCACAAAGAATAATCTGTGCTCCCATATCTATCAGTTTGTCCACGAAGAACAGGCGGCTCTCGAACATTTTTTGATGAATGAGCACGCTGCCTTTTGCCTGAGTGGCAACTACGAGCATTACACTCAGCAAGTCCGGCGTCAGTCCCGGCCAGGGAGCATCGGCAATAGTCATGATGGAACCATCTATGAACGACTCTATCTGATATGTTTCCTGTGCAGGAACATAGATATCGTCTCCCCGTTGTTCCAGTTTGATGCCCAGACGGCGGAAACTTTCAGGGATGATGCCCAGGTTTTCATAAGAAACATTCTTGATGGTGAGCTCACTTTGCGTCATGGCTGCCATACCGATAAAACTGCCGACTTCGATCATATCGGGAAGTATCGTATGTTCGGTACCGTGCAGTTCGTCCACTCCTTCAATGGTCAGCAGATTGGAGGCAATGCCTTGTATCTTGGCGCCCATACGGTTCAGCATCTTGCAAAGTTGTTGCAGATACGGTTCGCAGGCAGCATTGTAAATAGTGGTTGTTCCTTTGGCCAGTACCGCCGCCATCACGATGTTGGCAGTTCCGGTAACCGAAGCTTCGTCCAGTAACATGTAGGTGCCTTTCAGTTCGCAAGCTGAAATCTCATACGCTTCGCGCTCTGCGTTGTACGAAAAATCTGCACCCAGATTCTGTATACCGATAAAGTGAGTATCCAGACGTCTGCGTCCTATCTTGTCCCCACCCGGTTTTGATATCATCGCTTTATGGAAGCGTGCCACCATCGGGCCGATTAACATAACCGAACCTCGCAGACTGGAACATTTCTTCAGGAATTCATCACTTTCCAGATAACTCAAATCCAGCTTTTCAGCTTTGAAACAATACGTATCAAGCCCTTTTCTGGATACCGTAACGCCCATATCACGCATCAGTTGAATGAGATTGTTGACGTCCAGTATGTCCGGAATGTTATGTACGGTCACCTCTTCGGCTGTCAGCAGCGTGGCGCAGATAATCTGCAATACCTCGTTTTTTGCGCCTTGCGGATGAATCTCGCCGGATAATCTGTGTTCTCCTTCAATTACGAATGATGCCATAAATTGGGATTTATGACTTATGATTTATAATTTATGATTTATGAACAGATCTGCCGCTTATAAATCATAAATCTGAAATCATAAATCTATTAGTACTTTCTCTTATTATTCCGGTTATCTCTCCGGTTATTCTGATTGTTTACTTTCGGACGGTAGTTCTGATTGATACGTTCAGCCATCAGTTTGATGATGTCATCCGTCATCTGCAATTTGCCACCCGAATATTCATTAAGATCTTCTGCAATTTTGCGGTCGTCTACCGTATCCTTGTTCCAGGTCATGTAGTCTTTCTTCATGTGGTTGCAGATCAGGGCAATCAGGTTTTGCTTTTCATCTCCTTCGGGGAAGTCAATTGCTTTCTTTATCAATACTTCCAGTGTACGGCCGTAGTGGCGGTAACGGATTTTGGTACTGGGATAGGGGATCACTTCCGGACGGGTATTTAAATTATCTTTGCGGATAATTTCATAAGGGTAATCAATGTCCAGTTTGAAGTCGGACATGATAGCCAGATGATCCCATAATTTATGTTTAAAATCGGGTACATCACGCAGATGCGGGAACATATTACCCATGATGTTGATAATGGTGTTTGCGCAACGTTGGCGTTCAGCGCGGTCTTCGATTGTCAACGCGTGGTCAACCATGTTTTGGATGCTGCGTCCGTATTCCGGCAAAGGCATCCGTTTTTGTTGAGTGTTATATTGCATATATTATAAAAGTTTTTTCGGTTGGGAAGCTACAAACTCTTTCAGGTAGAATGGTTCAAAATAAGCTACATCCTTAAAGTCGTTTTCGGCTATTGCTTTTTCGGCAAGTGGAAACATCATCTTTGCCAATGGACGAATATCGTCAATGAAGTGTGCATTGGGATGAGTTATTTTTTCTTTGCACTTGGCTGCCCCGTCTCCAAAGAAATAAACGGGATGTTGATCCAGAAATTCCGTATAAGAGTTTTCGTCTACAATGTCAGCGGCTATGTCGCGCACAGGTTTCAGGGCACGGTCGTAGATGGCAGCATATACCTCCATACGGCGTGCATCGATCATTGGGCATAACAATGCGTCTTCGGGCAATTCATCATGATAAAGCAATACCGGCACGCATTGTACCTTCAATGTCGGAAGACCGATCAGCGGAATATTACGTCCGTAGCAAACTCCTTTCGCCATAGATACACCGATACGTAGCCCGGTGTAAGAACCCGGTCCGCAACTCACTGCTACTGCATCAATCGGCATGGCATGACTGTCGGCAAACGACAGAGCTTCGTCTATAAATACTCCCAGCAGAGCGGCATGAGACGGGCCATTCAGATCTTCTTTGTTAAATACATTTTGTCCATCTTCACTCACAGCAACGGAGCATGCCGAGGTGGACGTTTCAATATGCAAGATACACGACATAGTCTTTTGTTAGTTTAATTGTGGCAAATTTACAGGTTTATTTTCAGATACACAAGCGAATCCAAAAAGGGTTCGGTATCTTTCTTACGGCATTATTGGCAGGTTTTTAGATTATTTCTATCTTTGCTATCTGATTTTAGGAATAAATACTGAATTCGTTAACATAAAATAACCGGCACAAGGAGGTCGTTGTATCTGTAATTATGATCGTAGCTATTATTATTGTACTTTTTATTTTGGTGGTGATTTCGATGTACAACTCATTGGTGAGAAAGAGAAATCAGATAGAAAATGCTTTTTCCACTATCGATGTCATGTTGAAACGTCGCTTCGATTTGATTCCCAATCTGGTTGCAACCGTTCAGCAATATGCCAAGCATGAAGCTGATACATTTGCTGCAATAACGGAAATGCGCAACAAGACTTATACTTCTCTTAATGACAGCGAAAAGGCGGACTTTGACAAAATGTTTTCTAAAGTGCGCACTCAATTCTTTGCAGTGGCGGAGAACTATCCCGAACTAAAAGCTTCTGAAAATTTCCTGCAATTGCAGCGTTCGCTCAATGAAACGGAAGAACAGTTGGCTGCTGCCCGCCGCACTTACAATGCTTCTGTAACCGATTACAATAATGCCGTCCAGACTTTCCCTACAAATCTGTTGGCTGGTATGTTTGGCTTTACAAGAAAAGCGGTACTGACAATTCCGGAAGCAGAACGTGCAACTCCGGATGTAAAGAACTTATTCAATTCATAAAATAGCCGGCAATGGATTATGTAGATTTTGACTCTCTGGCGCAGAAGCTGGCCCCCACATTGCAAGTTCTGGAAAATAAACGTAAGGAACTCCTGAGGAAAGGACGTTCAGAGGGTTTGATTTATGCTGCTATTTTTCTGGTAGTAGGAGTGATTGCTTTGCTAATACTTAAATTGGAAGGGATCTTTGGTCCGATAGTTATTGTTGTTATTTCTGTCATCATTTTTATTACTTGTATCAATAATAAGTCGAAAATATTTTCCTCTTTTTATAAAGAAGAAGTGGTAGATGAAATAATCCATGCCTTTTGTCCGAATGCAACCTATTCTCCGAATAATGGAGTGAGTGAGGATCTTTTTAGAAATAGCGGACTGTTTACTTCTCCCGACCGTTATCATGCCGAAGATCTGATAGAAGGATGTCTGGGTAAAACCAGCTTTATCTGTTCCGAGGTACATGCTGAAGAACGCAGAGCTCGTTCTACCAAGAATGGAGTGCAGTATTATTGGGAAGATATTTTCAAAGGATTTCTTTTCATTGCTGACTTTCATAAAGAATTTCAGGGAGAAACGACCGTTTTGCGGGACAGCTTTTTCAAAATTAAGATGGGAGCTTCAAGAGTGAAAATGGAAAATCCCGATTTTGAAAAAGTCTTTGATGTCTTTTCCACGAACCAGATTGAAGCCCGCTATCTGATTACCCCTTCCATGATGGAAAGAATGTTGAAGTTGGACAGCAATTTTAAGAAAGGAATTACCATCAGTTTCCGGAATTCTACGATTCTGGTCGCCATTCCGGATTCAAAGAACCGGTTTGAAGCAGATGTGTGGAGTTCTTTGAGTGATATGAGTATCCTTAAATCGGACTTTGCAGTGCTCCAATCCTTACTGGATATTGTAGATGAACTAAACTTGAACACACGTATTTGGAGTAAAGAGTAAGCGATAAATACATCACTTATTTCTTGAATAATTTTCACTAATGAAAATATTCATGTAATTTTGCGGAAAACTAAAGAATCTTATGATACAATCCATGACCGGATACGGTAAAGCGACCGCTGAACTGTCCGATAAGAAAATCAATGTAGAAATCAAATCGCTCAATAGTAAAGCGATGGATCTGTCAACCCGCATCGCTCCCCTCTACCGGGAAAAAGAAATAGAAATCCGTAACGAAATTGCTAAGGCACTGGAACGTGGTAAAGTGGATTTCAGTCTGTGGATTGATAAAAAAGATGCCTGTGAACTTATTACTCCCATTAATCAGGATGTGGTTGTGGCGTATTACGAACGGATTCGCACCATCTCCGAAACTACCGGTATCCCTGTACCCGAAGACTGGTTCTCTACTTTGCTCCGCATGCCGGACGTGATGACCAAGAACGATATTCAGGAACTAAGCGAGGAAGAATGGAAAGCTGTTCATGCCACTGTGCTTCAAGCTATCCAAAATCTGGTTGATTTCCGTATACAGGAAGGCGCGGCTTTAGAGAAGAAGTTCCGCGAAAAGATTTCCAATATTGCCAAGTTGCTGACTTCTGTTGATCCGTACGAAAAAGAGCGTGTAGAGAAAATCAAAGAACGCATCACGGATGCTCTGGAAAAGACCATCAGCGTGGACTATGACAAGAACCGTCTGGAGCAGGAACTCATCTATTACATTGAGAAACTGGATATCAACGAAGAAAAACAACGCCTGAGCAACCACTTGAAATACTTCATTAATACTATGGAGGATGGAAGCGGACAAGGTAAGAAATTGGGTTTCATTGCCCAGGAAATGGGACGTGAAATCAATACGTTGGGAAGCAAGTCCAATCATGCTGAGATGCAGAAGATTGTAGTGCAAATGAAGGATGAGCTGGAACAAATCAAAGAACAGGTATTGAACGTGATGTAGAGACATTTGCAATGTACAATTTACAATGTACAATTTGCCGTATTGAGGTGTGCGCCGGATTGTGCTTTTCTTTAGATTGTACTTTGCTAAATTGTACCTTTCATCAAGTTTTTCCTTTAATTTGTATATTGTAATTTACTAAATTGTACATTGTACTTTGCTAAATTGTAAATGTTATGTTGGCTAAACTTATTATATTCTCAGCCCCTTCCGGGTCAGGGAAATCAACCATTATCAACTATTTATTAGGGCAGAACCTGAATCTGGCTTTTTCTTGTTCTGCTACCAGTCGTCCGCCACGCGGAACAGAACAGCATGGAGTGGAGTACTTCTTTCTTTCTCCCGAAGAATTCCGTACCCGCATTGCCAATGACGAGTTTCTGGAATATGAAGAAGTGTATAAAGACCGTTACTACGGTACATTGAAGTCTCAGGTAGAAGCTCAGTTGGCTGCCGGACAAAATGTGGTTTTTGATGTGGACGTTGTAGGTGGCTGCAATATAAAGAAGTTTTATGGAGACCGTGCTCTGTCGGTGTTCATTCAGCCTCCTTCGGTAGAGGAACTTCGTAAACGTCTGGTAGGACGTGGAACGGATGCTCCCGAAGTGATAGAAGCCCGCGTTGCTAAGGCGGAATATGAACTGACGTTTGCACCTAAGTTCGATAAAGTCATTGTAAATGATGACTTGGAGCAGGCTAAGGCGGAAGCTTTGCAGGTAATTACAGAGTTTTTATCGAAATAATAAGGTCTGTCATGTATCAGCCGAAACCTGTTTCTCCTAAACAGAACAAATCTTTGTTGATTCTCAACGCACTCCTGGCACTTATATCTTTAGTGTCAGGTCTGATGGCGTTGTATTATAGCCAATGGACAATCGTTCTTGGTATGACATTGGTATTGCTTTCAAGTTGCATCAATGTTTATACTTGCTGGAAACGTATGAAAACAAAAGAATGAAAACGGGTATCTTCAGCGGCTCCTTCAATCCGGTTCACATCGGACATCTTGCCCTTGCCAATTATCTTTGCGAATATGAAGGGCTGGATGAAGTGTGGTTTCTCGTAACCCCTCATAATCCGTTGAAGGAAGAAGATGAATTGATGGATGATACCTTCCGTTTGAAGTTGGTTCAACTTGCCATTGCGGGGTATCCCAAGTTTAAAGCTTCTGATATTGAGTTTAATCTGCCCCGTCCGTCTTATACCATCCATACATTGGATAAACTGAAAGAAACCTATCCCGACCGGGAATTTCATTTGATTATCGGTTCGGACAACTGGGCACTTTTTCCCCGCTGGTATCAGTCGGAACGTATTCTTGCCGAAAATCATGTTCTTGTATATCCCCGTCCCGGTTATCCGGTTTCTTCCGATTCCCTTTCGGAGAATGTAAAAGTAGCTTCTTCTCCTACTTTTGAAATCAGTTCTACCTTTATTCGCCGGGCGATGGAGGAAGGGAAAGATGTTCGTTACTTCCTCCATCCGGCGGTTTACGAGGCATTACAAACTGCATATTCCCGTTGAAATGATTTGTCACTGATTCTTTATATAAACCACTGAACGTCCTCCGCCTCGCTTACGGATAACACCTTCTGTCAGAAATTCCTGTAAATCAGAGCTGGCGCATCTGTCCGTTACGCGCGTGAGTCGGGCATATTCGGCGCGTGTGATGCAGACATTTGCTTCCAGAAAGGTCAGCATCATCTGTTTTCTGTCTTTTTTTGCAACTGCCGGTTTCTTTGCCGAGGTTTTTTTGTCTATTCTCTCCAGCTCCATTTGATGTCTCACGTACTTTTTAAAGGCTTTGCTGGGGCGGAATTTTACCGTTTCAAAGCGTACGGACTCGGCGCGTATGTCCTTTTTCTGCATGGCAGGACGCGTACATTTCAGTGTAGTACTGAAAAATCCCAGTTCATCCAGTTCTACATTGTAACCTTCGGCGAGCCAGTCGCCCAGCGCATTGCTGATAGCTTGCATAATTCCCACGACCATGGCGTGTGGCATGTGCTGTTCTTTCATTAACCGCTCCTGAAACTCCTTTGCAGTGATAGTGCCTTTGGAGCGGACGCGTGCATGGAGTGGTTTCTTCTTACCTTCGCCACTGGGGTCCGGTGTTTCGTAAAGGTCATAATAAGTACTCATATATACATTGTTTTTAAGAGGTTTATGTTTTCGTAGAAACAAATTGGTACTGGAACTGCGAGAGGTTAATGTCGGATGTGTTACAGACTAATATCGTTTATACTAAAAAGTATTCTTACTACAAATATAGAAGTTTATTACAATAGTTATATTATTTTCTTACTATAATTATATTTCTTTCTTACAATATTTGTTGTAAGAATAGTTTTTAGGTAATGAAAGATTAATTTCTTGCGATGCCGGGATTAGTTCTTAGGCTCTTTGATTTTAGTTTTATATAGATTGTGGTTTTTTGTTATTGCTGGCCACTTTCCTTCGTTTTCTGTTCTATTCTGTTTACCTTTGCAGGGAGATTAAGCCGGAACACACTAAAGACAACATTTACTATAATTTATCAAATTGAGGATGGCGGAAAGGTAATAAACCAAGTGAGTATATGAAACCCAAAAAGAACAGAATATTTTGCCGCGATTGCAATAAATATAAAACGCTATTTGAGTCAGAGTCAAAAGCGGATAATTTTATTAAATTCAATCATGAAGAGATAGAAGCGTGTAGTGGTCATGCCCCTAGCCGGAGTTATTATTGTCGTTCGTGTGTTGGTTGGCATGTTACAAGTAAGAAGGAATATGATGATAGGCTACCTTCTTTAACTGATAAAGTTCTTGACGCTTATAAGGCAACTCTTCCAATGAAGTTGCTCTCCGGTGATAGAGCGTTACTGAGACGGGCTGATGAAATAATGGCTGATATTGCAAAGTTGATAAAAGAGAAAAATCCCGAGCAATGCGTTTCTCTTTTCCAAGAAGTATATAGCATATTTCAGCGTATTCCTGATACGGATGATATCATTAAATATAAGCAAAGTCTATTTTTACGTTATAGAAAGTTGATAACTAAAATAGATCGTGGAATGTTGGATACATTTATTATTCCGGTAAGCGCAATGCAAAGTTTAGCTGCAGAATCTAAGTTGAAAGAGCTTAAGATGCAATATGATATGGGAAACTATGAGGTTGCTAATGAACTTTTGCAAGATGTTCGGAATGCTGTGGCTAATGTTGTTGATGAACAGTATAAGAAAGAATTGAATAAACGTATCAAGATAATCGGAACAAAGAATAATCTTAGGATGGGCATTGAGGCTATAGAGCAGATGCAAAATCCGGACAAAAACATTTTGTTTGAAGAAATTGAAGAAAATTTCATTAAAATAGACTTATCGTATGTGTATGGAGAGTATCATGAATGTGTGAAATTGATACAATATGTAAAAAGGATATATGATGTGGTATTGACTATAGAAGGTTCTGAAGCAAGAAAGAAAAAGATAGAGGACCGGTTACAAAAATTCGTAGAATCAGTATCTATTGCATTGAAAGCTCTTTGAATGGGAGATCTCTATTGCATGACCTTTTTCCTGTTTGCGGCTTTATATAAAGCGTGTTTTCAAAATCTGAATTATAAAGAAGAATCCCCTTCACACCATACAGTATGAAGGGGATTCCCATATATAACAACTATAGCTTCTTACACAATACCTTGTGCCATCATAGCCTTGGCTACCTTCATGAATCCGGCAACGTTAGCACCCTTCACGTAGTTTACATAACCGTCAGCTTCAGTACCATACTGTACGCAAGCTGCGTGAATGTTCTTCATGATGCTCTTCAGTTTCTCGTCTACTTCTTCTGCGCTCCAGCTCAGTTTGATAGAGTTCTGAGTCATTTCCAGACCGGATACTGATACACCACCTGCATTGGCTGCCTTACCCGGAGCATACAGAATCTTAGCATCCTGGAATACTTTGATAGCTTCCGGAGTAGAAGGCATGTTAGCACCTTCGGATACAGCCATACAACCGTTGGCAACTAATTGGCGAGCATGGTCACCGTTCAGTTCGTTCTGAGTTGCAGAAGGTAGAGCGATGTCAGCTTTTTCACCCCAAGGCTTAGCTCCTTCTACATATTTCACACCCGGATATTGTTCTGCATACTCGCGGATACGTCCACGGTAGAGATTCTTCAGTTCCATGATGTAGTCCAGTTTTTCGCGGTCGATACCTGCCGGGTCGTAAACATAACCGTCAGAGTCAGACATGGTGAGTACTTTACCACCCAGTTCCAATACTTTTTCAGCAGTGTATTGAGCTACGTTACCAGAACCGGAGATCAGGCAAGTCTTGCCTTTCAGGTCAGTACCTTTAGATTTCAGCATTTCCATCAGGAAGTAGATGTTACCATAACCTGTAGCCTCAGGACGAATCAGTGAACCACCGAATTCGCGACCTTTACCAGTGAATGTACCTGTGAATTCATGAGTCAACTTCTTGTACATACCGAACATGAAACCTACTTCACGACCACCTACACCGATGTCACCGGCAGGAACGTCAGTCTCAGGACCAATATGACGCCACAGTTCCAGCATGAATGCTTGTACGAAACGCATTACTTCAGCATTAGACTTGCCACGCGGAGAGAAGTCGGAACCACCTTTACCACCACCCATAGGCAGAGTAGTCAGAGAGTTTTTGAAGGTTTGTTCGAACGCGAGGAACTTTAGGATTGAGAGGTTCACAGATGCGTGGAAACGGATACCACCTTTGTACGGACCGATAGCGTTGTTGTGTTGAACGCGATAACCCATGTTTGTCTGGATGTTACCCTTATCGTCCATCCAAGTCACGCGGAATTGATAAACACGATCGGGGATGCAAAGACGCTCAATTAGATTGACTTTGTCAAATTCCGGGTGTTTGTTGTACTCTTCTTCAATTGTAGAAAGTACTTCTTCCACTGCTTGATGATACTCTGGTTCGTTGGGGAACCGTCTTTTCAAATCTTCTAATACCTTAGCTGCATTCATAATCTATTTCTTTTATTGGTTGCTACTAAATATAATTGTCTTAACAAAGTATTCTTTAGATTGTTTTTTCTCTGTTGCGGTTGCAAAAGTACACATAAAAATGAGACAAACAAACAATTTATAAAGAAAATGCGGGATAAAACAACAAAAATATTGTTTTATCCCGCAAAAAGGAATAAAAAGATATTATTTATCCTCTCTTTAATGATTTTATTACCGGAATGAATACTAACGCTGCCGAAATGACAAGTGTCATGATGACTGGGCCGTCAATTCGTTCGGCAGTTGTTAGAACTATGTAGCAAAGTGCTGCCCAAAGCAACGCAATGCAAACACTTTGTGATTTCGATAACGGGCGTCTCATTTACCAGCTTTCTTTTTATCCACGATGGCGTCGATGACTGCTACTGCGGTGATGTTCACAATGTCGCGTACGGAGCTTTCGAAGTCGGTGAAGTGGATAGGCTTATTCAATCCCATTTGTATCGGGCCGATTAGCTCCATTTCCGTATTCATAGCCTGCAACAGTTTGTATGCAGAATTGGCAGAGCTGAGGTTCGGGAATACAAGGGTATTCACATCTTTACCTTTCAGACGGGTGAATGGATACTTGGCGTCACGCATCTTGCGGTCCATGGCAAAGTTCACCTGCATTTCACCATCGATGGCAAGATCAGGATAGTTCTGCTGCATATATTCCACGGCTTCGTGTACACTTACTGGACTACCTTCGGTGTCTGCACCGAAGTTGGAGTAACTTAACATGGCCATTACCGGAGTATGGTTGAAGAAACGTACGGTATGCTCTGACAGTTTGGCTATGTCAATCAATGTTTCGGCATTGGGATGACGGTTAATCAGCGTATCAGCCAGGAAGTAGGTACCTTTCTTGGAGTTCAGGATGTGCATCGTACCGAAATGCTTGTATTGCGGTTGTATGCCGATAACTTCTTTGGCAACTTTGATCGTATTGCTGTATTTGGTATAAAGACCGGTGATAAATGCATCTGCATCGCCTGTTTCCACCATCATCATACCGAAGTAATTGCGTTCGAACATCTTATCGTTGGCTTCCTCATAGGTAGCACCTTGACGGGCACGCTTTTCGGAAAGGATGCGGGCGTAGCGTTCACGGCGTGAGGCTTCGTTCGGATGGCGCAGGTTGACGATTTCGATGCCTTCCAGGCTGAGGTCGAGTTCTTTTGCTAGTTTTTCGATGGTTTCATCGTTACCTAATACAATTGGATGACAGATACCTTCGGCTTTGGCTTCTACAGCGGCTTTCAGCATATTGGGGTGAGAACCTTCGGCAAATACCACGCGTTGCGGATTGCGACGGGCGGTGTCGTAAAGCTGGCGGGTCAGTTTGCTTTCGTAACCCATCAGTTCGCGGAGCTGTACGCAGTAAGCATCCCAGTCTTCAATGTTTTTACGGGCTACACCGCTTTCCATAGCAGCCTTGGCTACTGCACAGGAAACTTCAGTGATAAGACGCGGGTCAACCGGTTTCGGGATGAAGTATTCCGGGCCGAAACTAAAGTTGTTAACATGATAAGCCTCGTTCACAACATCGGGTACAGGCTGTTTTGCCAAGTTGGCAATGGCATGTACGGCGGCAATCTTCATTTCTTCGTTGATGGCTTTAGCCTGAGTATCCAGGGCACCACGGAAGATATAGGGGAAACCGATTACATTATTAATCTGGTTCGGATAGTCCGACCGTCCGGTTGCCATCAGTACATCGGGACGTGCTGACATGGCATCTTCATAAGAGATTTCCGGTGTAGGGTTAGCCAATGCGAAAACGATAGGAGACGGAGCCATGCTGCGTACCATGTCCTGCGACAGAACGTTTCCTTTGGATAATCCCAGGAATACGTCGGCACCTTTGATGGCTTCTTCCAGTGTGTGGATATCTGTGCGACCGGTAGCGAAGTAGCGTTTCTGTTCGTTAAGATCGGTACGTGCTTTGCTGATTACACCTTTACTATCCAGCATCACGATGTTTTCCAGGCGAGCACCCAGTGAAACATACAGTTTTGTACAAGATACGGCAGATGCACCGGCACCATTCACAACGATTTTTACATCTTCGATTTTCTTGCCTGCTACCTGCAAAGCGTTTACAAGTCCGGCACTGGAGATGATGGCCGTACCATGCTGGTCATCGTGCATCACAGGGATATCGAGCTCTTCTTTCAGGCGACGTTCTATTTCGAAGCACTCAGGTGCTTTGATATCTTCCAGGTTGATACCACCGAAGGTAGGAGCAATGGCCTTTACTGCTTCGATGAATTTTTCGGGATCTTTTTCGTTTACTTCAATATCGAATACGTCGATGCCGGCATAAATCTTGAACAGAAGTCCTTTACCTTCCATTACGGGCTTACCGCTCAACGCACCTATGTCGCCAAGACCGAGTACGGCAGTACCGTTGGAGATTACAGCAACCAAGTTTCCTTTCGCTGTATATTTATAAGCATCCTGCGGATTCTTTTCTATTTCGAGGCACGGCTCCGCCACACCGGGAGAGTAAGCAAGCGAAAGATCGGTTTGGGTACTGTAGGGCTTGGTAGGCACTACTTCTATCTTACCTGGTTTGCCTTGTGAGTGATACAGCAAGGCAGCTTCTTTAGTTATCTTAGCCATGGTAGTTGATTATGAGTTGTTAGTTAAAAGTTATAATTTTGCCGCAAAGGTAGGAATAAATGTGATAAAGTGTAAGTCTGTGTGCAATAAAAACTATTAAATAGTACTTATTGACAGGATTAATTTGAAATGGTGTAGAAATGAACTAAATGCTGATAATTCTTTCTCCGCTATCTGGCAGGTACGGAAAAAGGGATTGAGGATGTGATGTTAATCAAATGATTTATAGGGCAAAGAAGTAGGATAATACGACTGTCCCGAATTGCATAAAAAGTGTATGATTGGGTAGTTACTTTTATTTTTTAACTATCTTCGCCTTAGAAAATCATTATTATTGCTATGATAAGATTACAACCATGAAAAGAATATATCATTTTTTTTTAGTATTGCTCATTCTTTGTTGCACACAGATTTTGTTTGCCCAAAATAATGTAGATATGCTGTTCACGTCTGTAAGCGAAGGATTGGCGGGGCATCCGTCGGAACTTGTGTATCTGCAAACAAACAAGGGTATCTATGAAACAGGGGAAGATTTGTGGTTCAAAGCCTACGGGCTGGATGCGCAGTCTTTCGGATTGTCTGACCGCAGCAAAACGCTGTACCTGCAAATGATGGACGCTAAAGACAGTGTGGTATGGCGGGAGAAATATCCTATCGAGAACGGGATTGCGGACGGTCACGTGTACATGGATGAAAAGCTGGTGGAAGGGAATTTTTCTCTGGAAGCATATACCCGGCACTCGTTTTTCAATGACACGACGGAAATGCTGGTGGCACGAAATATCAAGGTGGTTAAGAATATCGCCCATGACAGCGGACAAGCGGAGAAAAGAAAAAAAAGGGAATTGAGATTTGACCTTTTTCCCGAAGGTGGAAATTTGGTTGCCGGGTTACCTTCCCGTTTGGCTTTTAAGGCAACGGACGGCAACGGTTATCCGGTAGATGTGGAAGGAACGTTGTATATAGATGAAAATCCTGCCACAACGTTCAAAAGCAGCCATGACGGGATGGGGCTCTTATCTTTTACTCCTTCCGTCGGCAGGAATTACCGGATAGAACTGAAAGATGGAAAGAGTTACTCTCTACCAGAGATTTATTCACAAGGTATGTCATTCCAGTTATTGAAGCACAATAAGGAGCGGATGGAGTTTGTGATTTCCCAAACAGAAGGGTTACCTGAACAGGACGTTTATCTGTTGGGGCAAATGCGGGGAGTAGTCTGCTGCGTGGCAAAAGGGAAGTTGAAGAATAACCTGAGAATAAAGATTCCTGCAATGGAATTTCCATATCAGGGGATTGCGGAATTTACGTTGTTTGACGGTACAATGCAGCCCATAGCGGAACGTTTGGTATATGTCCACCCGGAAAAGAGACTGAATATCAGTATCAAACTGGACAAGGACAATTATGTACTTCGTGAAAAGGCTACGCTGAAAATAAAGGTGACGGATGATGGTGGTAAGCCGATACAGGCAAATCTGGGTATCAGCGTATTCGACAAAATATATGTAAATCCGGCTGATCCTGCAAATATCCTTACACATTGCTATCTTACCTCCCAGATACGGGGGATTATCCATAATCCGGCTTATTATTTCAATGAAGAGAATAAAGACCGGATGGAAGCAATGGATTTATTGCTGTTGACACAAGGTTGGAGGCGGTATGTGTGGAGGTTTGGACGTTCACCATATCATGGCGGGATATTCCTGACGGATGAAATATCGGGTACTCAAACGGTAAAAAGCAAGAAGAAAAGCAAGGAAACACAAAGCACGGAGCAACTGATTCAGGTGTCGGGTGCGGAAGGAAAATCGGCGTTTGTCTGGGCTGATTCGACGGGATGCTTCAAAGTCGGTACAAATATGATGAAGGAGATTCGAGGGGGATATGTGTATTTGAAACCGATGTTATCAAAAGAGTTTAAACCGAAACTGGAAATAATAGATTATTTTCCGCTGATAGACAGTATCAGAAAAAACAAGCCGTTCTGTTATCCGATCATGGATTTATCGCAAGCAATAAAGCAGCAGGTTCTTGATATGCCGGTGGTGAGCAATGACAGCACAATCCTACTGGATGAAGTGGTTGTTACCCGAAAAGCTCGCAAACCGTTCCGTGATAAGTTCATGGGGAGATTGGATAGTTTGGCACAAGCAAATTTAGGAAGTGCTTATGTCTGTGGGTGTGGTTATTTGCAGAACTACAAACCGGGATATGATGCCCATCCTTACTGGAAGCCGTGCAGCATTTCCGCTGATAAAAGAAGCAAGCCGATTGAGGGGGAAAAATATTATATAGTTAAATTTAAACATTTAGGTGGTAACGCTTTTTCTGTTGAAGATGAACAATTAGTTACTTATCATGGTGAAACCTATTCGGAAGAAGAGTTATTACACATGAATAACCTTTACCGCACCAAAGGTTACTATGCTGCCCGTGAGTTCTACCAGCCGGATGAAATAGATATGCAGTTATCTACGCCGGATGCCCGGAATACTCTACTGTGGCAACCTTCTATTGATACTGACGAGAAAGGCGAAGCGACTATTTCATTCTATTGCTCGGATATTAATACCGAGTTCATAGGTGTAGTGGAGGGAACGGACGGAGCGGGATTGCTTGGAACAGGAAAGTGTGAGTTTAGGGTGGTTAGGAATATAACTAATTAAGAGTAAAAGGGTTATACAACCATCCAAACCCTTTTTTATAGAAGATGTAGAACAATCAAAACAACTTTTGTATGGGGAAACGTAGTTTAAGAAAGTATTTGTACGATATTCCGAAGAATATGCGCAGTTTTATTGATGATTTTGTGGGAGAACATAAAGCTATAAAAGAATAACAGAATCATTTAAAAAACTAAATGATTCTGTTATTCTTTTAATTATATATCAATGTCCTTATTCTCCTTCTTTTTCTCCTTCAGCTTCCGGAGCCTTATCTATCAACTCCAGGAATTGGTCGAGTCGAGGTGTAACAATGATTTGTGTACGGCGGTTGCGCTGTTTGCCCAGTTCGGAATCATTGTCTGTGATAGGATTGTACTCACCACGTCCGGCAGCAGAAAGGCGTTTAGGGTCAACACCATATTTATTCTGCAATTCTTGTACTACAGATGAGGCACGCAGGGCACTCAAATCCCAGTTATTGCGGATATTGGTACGTGAGATGGGTACGTTGTCCGTATTACCCTCTACCAGTACTTCGTAATCTTTGTAGTCGGTGATAATCTTGGCAATCTTGCTTAACGTTTCGCCGGCGCGTTCGTTGATTTCGTAACTGCCGCTCTTGTAGAGCATATTGTCTGCTAAAGAGATGTAAACCACACCTTTCAGTACTTTCACATCTACTTCTTTCAATTCCTCGCGGCTCAGGGAGCGGGTCAGATTGTTGGTTAGCATGACGTTCAGTGAGTCCGATTTGCTCTTGGCATCCACTAATTGCTTGATGTATCGGTTGGAGGCATTGATTTCATCTACCAGTTTGGAGATGTTGATATTCCCTTGCGAGTTCTGCTGGAGGCTCTTGTCGAGCGATCCTTGCAGGGTAGCGTAACTGTTACGCAATTCCTGATTATTTTTTCGGGCTTCGCTTAGACGATCCTCCAAGCTTTTAGATTGTGTGCGGTATTCGGCAAGCTGGATTTGTGCGTCCTGATATGACTTGTCGAGAGCAGACTTTTCGTCTTTCAGTTTGTTATAATCTGTTTGAAGATTCACAAATTCCTTCTTGGTCACACATCCTGTCAGGAATAGAGTTGCGACCAACAGAAAGGATGCAGCTAATTTTGTACGTTTCATAAATCTTTCTTTATTAAATGTTTACTGGGCGCAAAGATAAGAAAATCCCCGCACTCCGGTTGCGGAGACGGGGATATATTATTTGTTTTATAGGTACTTTATGAAATTATGCGTTCAGAGCCTGCTCAATATCTGCGATGATATCGTCTACGTTTTCGATACCTACCGATAAACGGATTAGGTCGGGACGCACTCCGGCTTCCAGTAACTGCTCATCCGATAACTGACGATGGGTATGGCTGGCAGGGTGCAGCACACAGGTACGTGCATCGGCAACATGTGTTACGATAGCAACCAATTGCAGTGAGTCCATGAACTTGATGGAAACCTCGCGACCACCTTTTAATCCGAAGGAGATAACACCGCAAGAGCCGTTCGGCATATACTTTTGTGCCAACTCATAGTATTTATTGTCGGGAAGGCCACAATAGTTCACCCAAGCTACTTTGTCATTTTTAGAAAGATATTCGGCAACCGCCTGTGCATTTTTACAGTGTTGCGGCATACGCAGGTGCAGAGTTTCCAGACCGAGATTCAGTAGGAAAGAGTTCTGCGGAGACTGGATGCTGCCGAGGTCACGCATCAACTGGGCAGTAGCCTTAGTGATATAAGCCATCTTGCCGAAAGCTTTTGTATAAGTCAGTCCGTGGTATGACTCATCCGGTGTGCACAATCCGGGGAATTTATCAGCGTGTGCATCCCAGTCGAACTTGCCGCTGTCTACAATACAACCACCTACGCTGGTGGCATGACCATCCATATATTTGGTCGTAGAGTGTACTACGATATCAGCACCCCATTCAAACGGGCGGCAGTTGATAGGAGTCGGGAAGGTGTTGTCTACAATCAAAGGTACACCGTGACTATGGGCAATGCGGGCAAATTTTTCAATATCCAATACTTCCAGTGACGGGTTGGAAATGGTTTCACCGAACAATGCTTTCGTATTCGGGCGGAAAGCTGCGGAGATTTCTTCTTCGCTGGCATCCGGACTAACGAAAGTAACTTCGATACCCAATTTCTTCATAGTCACCCCGAAGAGATTGAATGTACCACCATAGATAGCGGACGAACAAACGAAGTGATCGCCTGCCTGGCAGATATTAAATATAGCATAGAAATTGGCAGCTTGTCCGCTGGACGTCAACATACCGGCAACACCGCCTTCAAGAGCAGCTATCTTGGCGGCAACAGCGTCGTTGGTAGGGTTTTGCAAGCGAGTATAGAAATAACCGCTCTCTTCAAGATCGAAAAGGCGTGCCATTTGCTCGCTGGTTTCATATTTGAAAGTGGTGCTTTGATAAATGGGGAGTACACGGGGCTCGCCCTTCTTAGGAGTCCATCCTGCCTGTACGCAGAGGGTTTCCGGTTTAAATTGCTTTGCCATAATGCTATTTGTTTTTATAGTTTTTTATCAATTAACGCATTTGTGGACGCAAAAGTAGGGAAAATAATTGTATTTTTGTCCGCAAGATGAATAAATGGAAAATGAAACAGTTATTTTGCTTTCTTATTTTGCTTTTTTGCATGTCATTCTCTTACGAAGCGTTGGCCCAGGAAGAGCGGGCTACGCCGAAAAGCGGTGAGGGGATATCTGGTTTTCTACAGCGTAACGGGCGTACCGGAAAAGCGTACTATCAGGAGTTCTTGGAACTGAATAAGAAACAATTGCGAGGTAAAGAGGAGTTGAGGCTGGGAGTGAAATATTTGCTTCCACCTCTGAAAAAGGGGAGTGGCAATACGGCTGCTTCATCCAATTCATCTGCTTCAAACTCTTCTGCTTCAAATTCTTCTGCCCGTTCTGGCAACAAAACAATTCGTGAACCTCTTTTCGGAAAAAGTCTTGCTGAAGTTAAAGTGACGGGAAACCGCCTCCAAGGTGCGTGTTTCTATGTGGTGAGTGGACATGGTGGTCCTGATCCCGGTGCTATTGGCAGGATAGGAAGCGTGGAACTGCATGAGGATGAATATGCCTATGATGTCGCTCTCCGTCTTGCCCGGAATCTGATGGAGGAAGGCGCTAAAGTTTATATTATTATTCAGGATGCCAAAGACGGTATCCGTGACGATCAATACCTTAATAATAGTAAGCGTGAAACTTGTATGGGTGCTCCTATTCCTCTGAACCAGGTTGCCCGCCTTCGCCAGCGTTGTGAGAAAATAAATGCGCTCTATCAGAAAGACCGCAAGAGTTATACGTATTGCCGTTCCATCTTCTTGCATGTAGATAGCCGTAGTAAAAGTCACCAGACGGATGTATTCTTCTATCATGCTCCCAAAAGTGTGAATGGTAAACGGTTGGCAACTACAATGAAGAATACTTTCGAATCTAAATATGACCGCCACCAACCTAACCGTGGCTTTTCGGGAACTGTCAGCCCACGCAATTTGTATGTGCTGGCCAATTCCAGTCCTGCTGGAGTGTTTGTAGAGTTGGGTAATATTCAGAATACTTTCGACCAGCGCCGGTTTGTTATGAGTTCCAATCGTCAGGCATTGGCGAAGTGGATGATGGAAGGTTTCATCACTGATTATAAGAAGAGCAAATAAGTACTCAAATTTATTCTGTTTCTCTATTTCTATCTTTTTTAGAGCGATTTGTGAGCGCAAATCCTTTTTTCGATTATATTTGCCCAGATTTTATTCGTGGTATATGGGGCGCAACAACAAACATTTAAAAATCAGGGCAATAATTACTTTTTTATTATTTCTCTTGAGTACTACACTGGTTTATTCGCAGTGTGTAGACCTTTCAAATAAAAAGAGTATCAATCTGCTGTTAGTGCATTCCTTTGATAATGGTTTGCCTGATTATCCTCGTTTTAATAAACTGCTGGAAGAACATCTGAGCGGAGCAAAACTTCCGGTGCGGACTACTATCTTCTATCTTGATTGCGATGCATACGATAAAGAGGATGAAGAAGCCCGTATATATTCTTGTTTAGATACTATTTCGGCAAAACCCGACATCATTTTAGTGTGTGATGACCAGGCCACTTATTCCTTGTTGGCATGCGGTCACCCTCTATTAAAAAAGGTACCTATCGTCTTTAGTGGTGTCAATTTTCCTAATTGGGATCTGTTGAAGCAGTATCCCAATGTTACCGGTATTTGGGATAACCCTAATTACAGGGAGAATATCCAGATGATTGAAGAACTCATGGGGATAAAGCGAATTCGTTTTTTCTATGACAAGACGTATAACGGAAAAAGAGTTATAGAAAGACTGGCTGAGCAATATGAGAATGAGGATCAGGAGTTATGTCGGTCGTTAAACCATTTCTTGCAGTACAAAGACTCCATTAAAAATGAACTTCAGGTGACTAATGGCTATTTAAAAGGCAGCGATTATAATGAGCGTCCAGCAAAGACTTCTCTCCATTTCATTAATATGCGGGATGATCTTGGGCAGAATCTTTTGTGGAATATTTCCGGTACATTTAAGTATTCTGTTTTCTTACTTACCAAGTACGATTATACAATCGTACAAGTAGGGCGTTTTGCCACTGTTCCTACTTTCTCGGCTGTAAACAAAGGGTTCATGTGTAACCGGGATATCTTAGGTGGGTACTTCACTACTATGGAGGAGCAGATTGCAGAAACAAGTGATTATATCATTCGTCTGACAAATGGGCAAGATGTCTCTCAGTTGCCTATCAAGGAGAGTTTGAAGAAGTGTGTTGTCGACTGGCTGGTATTGAATCGTTGGGATATTCCTGTAAGCAAAGTCCCTAAACATATTGAAATCCTCAATATGCCTTTTTATGTGAAATATCAGACAGAAGTGATTCTGTGCTTTAGTTTGCTGTTTGTGTTCATTATCATAATAATTGGCTGTCTGATATTCTTATATCGTCGTGAGGCCAAACGCAAACATAAGGCACAACTGGATTTGTGGGAAGAAAAAGAATTTCTGTCATTGGCTCTTGGCGGTGGAAATATATTTGGCTGGAGATATAATCGTGAAAGAAATGAATTTACTATTGAAAAAGAGTTTTTTGATAGTATTGGCCTTCCTTATAGGAAAATCAGTTGGGAAGAGATGACACAGATGACTCATCCTGATGATTTGAACCAGTCAGAAAGTATTTTCCTCAATGTTTTGAACCAGGTTGAAAAACGTTCCGACTTGCGAACGAGAATTAATTTCTATGGTACGGGCTATATCTGGTACGAGTTCAGGTTTCTGAATGTATCCGGTATCTTAGAAGACGGCTCTTCGGTTATTGGGTTGTTAATGAACATCCAGGAATATAAGAGTAAGGAGGAAGAACTGACCACTGCCAAGGATCTGGCGCTGAAAGCTGAGTTGAAACAATCGTTCCTTGCCAATATGAGTCACGAAATCCGGACTCCTCTCAATGCGATTGTCGGTTTCTCTAATATTCTGGTTAATGATGATGAATTGCCCGATGATGAAAAACTGGAATACATTCATATTATTAATAGTAATTGCGAGCTACTACTTAAATTGATTAATGATATTCTGGAAATTTCGCGCATAGAGTCCGGAAACATGTCTTTTGAATTCAGGCCGTGTTCTCTGAATAGCCTGGTAGAAGATGTGTATAAAAGTTGTTTGCTTCAGGTTCCTGCAGCGGTGGAGTTTATAGAATGTACTCTTTCTGAGGATATGATCATAGAAACTGATGTGATGAGGCTTCGACAGGTTCTTATGAATTTTGTTAGTAATGCTTTTAAATTTACAGTTTCCGGTCATGTCGCTATCGGTGTTGAACATAACGATGTCAGGAAGGAAGTTTGTTTCTATGTCGAAGATACAGGAGAGGGAATTCCGGAGGCGGAGCAGAAAATGATTTTCGACCGGTTCTATAAAATAAATGAATTTACTCAGGGTACAGGTTTGGGATTATCTATCTGTCAGGTGATTGCAACAAAACTGAAAGGAAGAATCACACTGTCATCGGAAATGAATAAGGGGAGTCGCTTTAATATAGTTTTGTCTTATGCAGATCAGGCTGGTGCTGACCATCTGCATCCGGATAATGCATTGACTGTGGCTGAAAAAGTTTCATCTGTGAACAGTAATTTGCCGATAGTGCTGATTGCCGAAGATAGTGTGAATAACTATATGGTCTTGAATAATATTCTTAAGAAATTCTGCACGGTTGTCTGGGCTATAAACGGGAAAGATGCTCTTGACATTGTTAATAAGCAAAAGGTAGACGTTGTCCTGATGGACATTAAAATGTATGAAATGGACGGGCTGACGGCTTTAAGGAAGATAAGGAAGAAGAATAAGAAGCTCCCTGTTGTTATCCAGACTGCTTATGCTTTTGATGAAAACCGGAAACAAGCCGAGGAGGCGGGAGCCAATGGATTCATTGCTAAACCGATACGAGTGGAAGAGCTAATGGGAGTTATTGGAAAGTACATTGGGAATTAGCAATTTCCACTAACTATTTCGAACCGTTTCATCTTTTTTTCTCTCTCACTGACCCAAAAGGCAATTTTTTTGTTATTACAGCAACGCCATTCTATCTGTCTGGCTTAACTGAATTAACTATTTGTAAAACGAAATTGTTATGGGAAAGAATTTATTAATTCTGGGCGCATTTGTAAGCGCCCTGATGCTTGCCTCATGTGTAGGTGGCAAGAAAGAAACGGTGACTTATACTCCTGAAGAAATAGCAGATGCAGGGCAGGTGATGAAATACTACGACGCCTCATTGGCTCTGTTGAAAAATATGGTAAAGGAGAGGGATGTAAATGCAGTATTGGGTTATATGGAACAAAAGACGGAAGTACCCATGTTTTCATACATCATGTCTCCCGTCATTTCGAAAAAAGATTCTGCGGAGGTGATGCTACCGGGTGAATGCTTCGGTGCAGATGTCAGACAGAACCTGATACAGAATTATGCGGAGCTTTTTCAGTCGAGAAACCAGTTCTATGCTAATTTCAATAAATACTTGTCTCTTCTGAAAGAAAAAAAGACCGAAGGGATGGCTGATTTGCTGAATGATAACTATGAATTGAGCGTGGTAATGTCTGAATGTAAACAGAATATATTTGATATATTGAGCCCGATTGCTTCAAATGCCCAGCGGGTTCTTCTGGCAGAAAATCCTGTGAAAGAGCAGATCATTGCAATGAAAAGCATGAGTACGACTATGCAGAGCATTATCAATTTGTATGCCCGTAAGCATGTTGAAGATAAATCCCGCCTGGATTTAAAGATTATGGAACTGCGACTTCAACTGGATGCGGCAGAGAAACTACCGGTAGTAAAAGGACACGAGGAAGAATCAGAGAAATTCAAGGATTTCCTGTCTAAAACAGAAGGATTTCTGAAAATAGTACAAGATGCCCGTCAGAAGAACTCATATGCTGATGAGGACTTTGAGGAAATCAGTAGCTATGGATTGGGTATTATATAAGTTCTTTCGCTACACGTGGCACAATCATTTTATGGAAAGGCTTAATAAAGAAGAAATAAGCCTTTCCTAATGCATTATGATATTGAACCACGGTTGTTATATCTATCAGGTCGTTTCCTATCTTAGCAATGGAGACATAAAACAATAAGTGCTTATCATCTTTCCTCATGATAGCCTCATTTTCCGTATCTTCTATTATACAATCTTCTGTTTTCAACACTTTTCCGGTTTCAAGCCCCAAAGGTTTTACCAGAATATTCCTGACCTTCATTAAAAAATTGAGCCACGCCGGGGAGTGATTGAATATTTTTTTGATTAGTTCTTTGGGAATTATCTGTTCTGCAGGCTTTTGGGCTTTCACAATGAATGTATCATGATAATCTGCCGGAAGATATTTGTCGATAAGTCTTTCCATATCTTTGAATAAAGTTGGGTTAGTTAAATGTCCTGTACAAAGATAGTGTTTCCGGATGGAATAATGGGAATGTCTTAATCATCATTTCCAGAAATTTGATATCTTTGTTGCGAACAGTAACTTAACTATTATGAATACTTTGACTTTAACCCCAGGGATAAGCGTTCGAAGATTAGACTTATCTGAATATAAAGATGCCGCATCTCTTTCTTTGGAAATATATCTTCAGACGGGTGAAGAGGATTTTGATGAACAAGGATTGGAAACTTTCAAAAGCTTCGTCAATGATGAGGCGATGATAAACAGCTTGGTCATTTACGGTGCATTTGATGAGGCAAGACTTGTGGGTGTGATGGCAGTCAAAGATGAAGGGAAACATATTTCCCTGTTTTTCATACGGGAGGAATATCACCGGAAAGGTATAGGCAGAAGATTATTCGATGCTTTTATCGAAGAGATTTCTGTGCCGGAAATGACTGTAAATTCCTCTACGTATGCAGTGCCTTTCTACAAAAGTTTGGGATTTGAGCAGGTACAGGAACCGCAGATTACGAATGGACTGAAGTATGTGCCGATGAAAAGAGAGATAAAGTAATAGTTATATATTGCGGACAAAGACTATTTGCCCGCAATATATAAGATGATTATTCTACCGGAATGAAGATTTCTGTCAACAAATCCTCCGGTTTCGTATTGCATGGATCATTCAGATAACGTTCGGCACTCGACTCGTCTCTCATCGTACATTCCATCTCGGGAATGAACTTTCCGTAAATCGTGTCGTATACACTTTGCAGATACTCATAAGATCCTTTGTAGGTAAACACTGCATAACGTCCGGCAGGCAATTGCTTAAAGCCGACATCCCCTTTGGGAGTTACGGTTACAGGCATCACCATGCAAACATCGGTACGCAACTTGTCGGCAGGCGTCACTTTGGGATCATCGTGGTACATGCAATAAGGGGCCATGTCACCCATCGGCAGTTTTTCTTCTTTGATGAATTGGAACAAACGCATCCATGTACCTCCGTAATCATTCATTTTATAGTCTCCGAACAGGCGGATATAAATTACATTTCTGGCAGGCACTTCTCTTATTTCTTTCTTTAACTCTAAATCGGGTCTGATAATTGCTGGTTTCATAATTACAAAGTTTTTATTGTTACGATACTCATTAGGTGAAATTCCATAGAACTGCTTGAATACTTTCGACAGTGACGATGGTGAGGAATAGCCGATGCGATAAGCGATATCTGCAATAGGCAAATCCGAGTAACGCAACAGGCGGGCGGCAGATTCTGTTCGTGTCCGGACTATGAACGTCCCGATTGGCTCGCCCAGAAATGCTTTCATGATGCGATGGAAGTAGAATGGAGAGAAATGAGAAATCTTGGCCAACGATTTCAGATCAATCTCTTCTCCAAGATGGAGGTTGATGTAATCTACTACTGCATTTACGCATTTCTGATACTCTTCACGCGTGGTCTTCTTGCTATGTTCCATAAGTTCTTCTTTGAATTTCACGATGCAAAAATAAGGGTAAATAGAATAGGGGACTTGTCCAAAGTTGCTATAAATTCAATATCTTTGCACCCCTTCCCATGATTTTAAAGAAATGACCAAAGATATAAAAAAGAAACTACAGGAGTGGGCAAAGACCTATCATTGTGCGGATTTTATTCAAAATGATCCGGTACAATTCCCGCATCGTTATCGGCAGAAACAGGATATAGAAATCAGCGGTCTGCTGACTGCTATTATGAGTTTCGGCAATCGCAAGCAGATTCTGAAGAAAGCTGATGAATTACATGATTGTATGGGGGCGTCTCCTTATCAATATGTACTTTCCCGTCGTTGGGAGAAGGATTTTCCTGCTGAGGAAAAACGTAGCTTCTACCGCATGCTTTCGTATGCCGATTTTTATTCTTACTTTGAACGCTTGTATGCTGCTTATTCCCGTTTTGAAAGTTTGGAAGAGGCGCTTCAAGTGTATTCCGGACTGCCAATGGAGAAACTCTGTGCTTTCCTGGAAGTATCTTCCCGCAGTCCTCAGAAGAAGCTGAATATGTTTCTCCGCTGGATGATACGTAAAGGACCGGAAGTTGACTTTGGAATTTGGGAAAGTTTTGATTGCAGGGATTTAATCATTCCTTTGGATACGCATGTCTGTCGCGTAGCCCGATTGTTGGAACTTACCGAGACGGAAACTTTTTCCTTGAAAAATGCACAAAGGATAACTGCCGCATTAGCGGAAGTCTTTCCGGATGATCCTTGTTTCGGTGATTTTGCTTTGTTTGGCTATGGGGTGAATAATAAGTAGGAACTATCAGTTGAAGATTAGCTTTGTTGTATCGTATCCCCGTTGAGTAGCTATGCTAAGAAGCAGCTCCTTTATGTCTTCCGGAAGTTGTTTCTCGCGACTCAATATCCATAAATATTTGTCCGTACTGCTCCCTACCAGTACATAACCATAATTTTCTTGATCTAGTTCCAGTATGTAATAATCGGAATAGAACCAGAGAAAGAAGGAAACTTTTAATTTGCCTGGTTGTTGCGGATCGGGCTGTTTCGCACGTCCGGTTGCTTTTTTGAATACTCCATTCCGGTAACCGGCATTTTCTACCTTGATGCTTCCGTCAGGCTGCAAAGTGTAAGTTGCGGTAACATTTACCATATCTTTTTCAAAATGGTTTTCGTAACGGGCTATTTCGTGCCACACGCCCATATAGCGTGGGATATCTACTTCTCTAACGGTATTTTTGATTGCTGCTTTCATATCTGTTATGTTTTTATTCATAACATACCGTGATTCGTATTTGTTCTTTGGCATTATGTCCCTTTTTTACTATTTCTCCCCATTCCTTTTGTCTACTTTTGCGGCAATTCATGAGATATATCATATATTTGTCGTATGCAAACTTTTCGTATCGTAAAACCTGCTCCTGCATTGGCTCCTTATATCCGTTATTATTGGATATTACGGGATGATGCTTTTACTCCTGTGTCGGAACGGACATTGCCTGTTGGCTGTATGCAATTGGTATTTCATAAGGGTAGGCAATTAGTATCATTGCAAAATTCACAATTACAACCACAATCTTTTATTTGCGGTCAGTCTTTCGGCTTTTCCGACGTTATGTCGACGGGAATGATTGAAATGATAACAGTGGTTTTCCAGCCCTATGCGGCAAAGACTTTCCTGCGAATCCCGCTGCATCTTTTCTTCGGACAGAATATCTCTACGGATGAAGTGGAAGATACGGAACTCTCTGATTTATCCCGGAGAATCGTGGATACTCCGGATAATGACCAATGTATCCACTTGATTGAAGACTTTTTCTTCCATCGTTTGGTTTCCTGTTCCGAATACAATCTGAAAAGACTTTCTACGGTTTTGAGTGAAATAAACCTCCATCCACAGGTCAGCACATTAGAGCTTTCTGATGTGGCCTGCCTCAGTTCCAAGCAGTTTGGCCGTATATTTGCTGATTATATAGGTACTACTCCTAAAGAATTCCTTCGTATTGTGCGCATGCAGCGTGCTCTTTATACTTTGCAACAAGATCCGACGTTGCCTTTTGCCCAGGTGGCTTATGAGTGTGGCTTTTCCGACCAATCTCACATGATTAAGGAGTTTAAACTCTTCTCCGGCTATACCCCTGCCGAATACCTTTCCGTTTGTGCTCCTGTCTCCGATTATTTTTCCACTCTTTAAAGATGTCTGTTTTCTTCTATTGAGGGTTACCGGCTTGCCCTATTTTTGCATTGTCTTTGCAAAGGCATAGTAATAACCATAAAAAGAAAACAAAATGAAAAAACTAATTGCATTTTTTGAAATTCCTGCTGCTGATTTCCGTCGGGCAATCGATTTTTATGAAACTGTGTTGAATATGAAACTTCCGACTTGCGAATGTGAGGAAGAGAAGATGGCATTTTTCACTGAAGGGGATGAATTTGTCGGAGCAGTTTCTTATGCTTCTGATTTCCTTCCTTCTGAAAAAGGGGTGCTCATTCATTTCAATGTAGATGAGATTGAGCCTACTCTTGAAACAATTTTGAAAAAAGGCGGGAAAGTCGTTATTCCCAGAACAAAGATTGAGGCAGAAGGTAGGGGATATTTCGCTGTCTTTGTTGATACGGAGGGAAATCGCGTCGGTATTTATGCAGATAAATAATCAGCATTTCTGATTTTTCTGTTTACATTTGCAGTACATTTCTAAATTGTACAAATATGATTAGACTGAATGTTTTTATTCAAGTAAGTGAAAGTAACCGTGCTGCGGTGTTGGAAGCTGCAAAAGAGTTGGTGGCATCTTCTTTGAAAGATAAGGGTTGTATTGCCTATGATGTTTTCGAAAGCGCTACCCGTAATGATGTCCTGATGATTTGCGAAACCTGGGAAGATGCGGAATCGCTGTCTGCTCATGAGAAAGCGGAGCATTTTGTTACATTGGTTCCCAAAATACAGGAATTGGCTTCCATGAAGTTGGAGAAGTTTGACTTCTGACATAAGTAGAGAAGGTATATCAAAATGAAGTTTAGAACACAAATTACGCAAATTGTACAAATAATATAAGATTCATGCTGTTGAAAATCAATGATTAATGAACTACTTATTTGCGTGATTCGCGTAATTTGCGTTCACTTTTCCTATTTTGGCACACCTTTTTGTCTTGTCATATTATTCACCTGAATGACAGATCATAATTTGTGGTAATCGACTTTATCTATGAATTTCAGTTATAAGCAAATTTGGCTAATAGCGTATCCTATTCTTATCAGTTTACTGATGGAACACATGATAAATGTTACGGATACAGCTTTTTTAGGTCACGTAGGTGAAGTGGAGTTGGGAGCATCCGCGTTGGCGGGAGTGTTGTATATGGCTATCTATATGCTCGGTTTTGGATTCAGCATCGGTGTCCAAATTCTGATTGCGCGTAAAAATGGCGAGCGGAAGTATGGCGAAATAGGTGGAATATTCATGCAAGGCGCCTTTTTCTTGCTGGCATTGGCAGCCGTCATGTTTTTCTTGTGCGACTCTATCACAATACATATTCTCAGCCGTCTGATATCTTCCGATCAGGTTTATGCCGCTGCTTCTTCTTATTTGGAGTGGAGGAGGTACGGGCTTTTCTTTTCCTTTATTGCAATTCTGTTCCGGGCTTTCTACATTGGCATCACTGAGACGCGCACTCTTACGCTTAACTCTATAGTAATGGTGCTCAGTAATATTGTTTTCAATTACATTTTGATATTTGGAAAATTCGGTTTCCCGGCTTTGGGTATTGCAGGTGCGGCAATAGGTTCTTCGCTGGCAGAGTTGGTATCGTTACTGTTTTATGTGGCATACACCTGGCTGAAAGTGGATAAGAAAAAATATGCTTTATTCCAACAGTTTAGTTTCAAACTGTCCGAATTTAAACGCATTTGGAATATCTCATGTTGGACCATGCTTCAGTCCATATTGTTTCCTTCACAATGGTTCTTGTTTTTTATTGCTATCGAACATTTGGGAGAGCGTCCTTTGGCGATAGCCAATATCATGAGGAGTATCAATACTTGCTTCTTTATGGCTATTTTTGCTTTTTCCGATACTACCAGTTCTATGGTAAGTAATCTATTAGGGAGTGGAAAAGAGAAGAACGAAATCTGGCTTGCCTGTAAACGTGCCATACGATTAACTTATATGATAGGTATACCGTTCCTATTGCTGTCCGCCTTGTTCCCTACCGTGTTATTGCAGATATATACCAATAGTCAGGAGTTGGTACAAGCAGCATTACCTACTATGTACATCATGTTATTAGGATATCTCCTTTCAGCTCCCGGACTGGTGCTGTTTAATGCTGTTTCCGGCACAGGAAATACAAGCCGGTCTATGAAAATCATGTTGATAACCATTTCCATTTATGTTGTTTATGTGGTTGTTATGGTTATGTACCTGCAAGTGGATGTCGCTATAGCGTGGACAAGTGAATATATTTACGGGGGTATGTTGCTGTTGCTTTCCTATCTGTATCTGAAAAGCGGGAATTGGAATAAACGCATTTAATTACGATCCTGATATAAGAATCTCTTAATTTTCTTGCGGGTGAGGAGGAGGTTGGGAGGCTTCTATTTTATTTCATTCTATCTTTTCTCCTGTTTGCAATAAATACAATAATCGTAGTGTACAGTTCTTGGCTTATTACATTCAGGACAGGCATATTTTTTATTCTGATTTGCTTAGAAAGCTTTTTCTCCATTGTTTTGAATATAATGGAGATTATCAAGCATGCTCATTCCATATCTCATTCTGTATTAATTTTCATCTTTTATTCCCAAAATACTGCGATATTCTTGTTGTTTCTTTTTGGGCAATTTCTTGATTACCTCTTCTATTGAATGATTGATTAATTCCTTTATAAGGCTATCCGGCACATCACTTTCCAGATATATGGTAATCCAGTGTTTCTTGTCGGAAAACGGGCCGAATGCAATGCCATTATATAGCTCCATCAGTTCTGTCGACTTGGTGGAGTCACATTTTGTGTCTGCCCAAAATTGTCCATCTTTAGGATTTAATGGAGCAAAAGTGAACATCTTGTCCATGATTTTATAGACAAGGGTATTTTCGCCAAAGGGGAAACTTTCTGTTGCTCCTTTGATGCTTAAACAATATTCCCGATATTCTTCAATATTCATGGCTTTACTCTTTTTGTATTGTTTCCTTCCTCAATCAGGCTTCAAAAATACGATTTCTTTTCATGAAGCATGCAAAAATTCCATTAAAAGAACGGATTACCCAAAATGCACGCTGCATGAGTTAAAATATCAGCATTAATATATGGGTGGTGTTGGATATATAGATGCTGCGCGTCCGATGTATAGATACAACATGTCCGATAAATTGATCTAATTGTCTGGAAGGGGTGAACTCAAAAAGCTCAATTATACAAAAGAGTTTTTTGCCAGCACTCCTGCACAGGTGTACCTCAAACCCTTTATTGATCGGCATTTGAAGGTGTGCTGGCAACCTGAAAATTAGTGCTGGTAAACTGTTTGCCAGCACTAATTTTGCAGTGAATGTTTACAATATTTCCATCTATCTGGTTGATTTATAGTGAGTAGCCCGATAATTACCGAATTGAACTTTTCTACACGAATCTATGCGAAAAATGTGCTGTTTTAACTCTTTTTTACTCTAAATGCGGATAATTTCCCGTAGACTTCGCAAAGATCTCCGCGCACACTGTCTTCTGTTTCAGCAGGTGACACCGACTGTTTCAATAGGGGAAACACTCTGTTTCATTGCTTGAAACACTCTGTTTCACACCGAGAAACACTTAGTTTCAATAGGGGAAACATTTGGTGTCAACGTGCGGAGTGTCAGATATGTGCCAGTCTGATTATTGTTTTACTCGTTGGCGGAGTTAGCTCCTTGCGTGTAGGAATGAAGTAAATGATAAGTAATACTATCTCAATTAGCTTCGCTGACATATTCTCTGATTTTTTTCATTTAGCCCATAACCTTTACAAGAAAGAAATTAATTCCGCCAATGGGTATTGTTTTATATAAAACCGCCTTATCCCTTTTCTTATCTCGATAAAAAACTGTAACTTTGCCCTCCGATTTTAATAGTAATTGAAACAATTATGGCAGCAAAACCCAGTATTCCTAAAGGAACCCGTGACTTTTCGCCGGTAGAAATGGCGAAGCGTAACTATATATTCAATACCATTCGCGATGTATATCATCTCTATGGTTTCCAACAGATTGAAACGCCTGCAATGGAAATGCTTTCCACACTGATGGGGAAATATGGTGAAGAAGGTGATAAACTTCTGTTTAAAATACAGAACTCAGGTGATTATTTCTCCGGACTAACCGATGAGGAACTGCTGAGCCGTAATGCAGCCAAACTCGCAAGTAAATTCTGTGAAAAAGGTTTGCGTTATGATCTCACAGTGCCATTTGCCCGCTACGTGGTGATGCACCGTGATGAAATAACTTTCCCTTTCAAACGCTATCAGATACAACCTGTGTGGCGTGCAGATCGTCCGCAAAAAGGCCGTTATCGTGAGTTCTATCAATGTGATGCTGACGTGGTAGGTAGTGATTCTTTACTGAACGAGGTGGAATTAATGCAGATTGTCGATACTGTATTTACTCGCTTTGGTATCCGTGTTTGCATCAAGATCAATAACCGTAAGATTTTGACGGGCATTGCGGAGATTATCGGTGAGGCAGATAAGATCGTGGATATCACTGTGGCTATTGATAAACTAGATAAAATAGGTCTGGACAATGTGAATGCCGAGTTGAAAGAAAAAGGTATCAGCGATGAGGCTATTGCCAAATTACAACCTATCATTCTACTGAGCGGCACCAACGAGGAGAAACTGGCTACGCTGAAAGAAGTACTTGCCGGAAGTGAAATTGGTCAAAAGGGAGTGGAAGAAAGCGAATTTATCTTGAAAACTCTATCGGCTTTCGGTCTGAAGAATGAATTGGAACTTGATTTGACACTTGCCCGTGGGTTGAATTACTATACCGGTGCCATTTTTGAAGTAAAAGCATTGGATGTACAGATCGGTAGTATTACAGGCGGTGGTCGCTATGATAATCTTACCGGTGTATTCGGTATGGCAGGAGTTTCCGGTGTAGGCATCTCCTTTGGTGCGGACCGTATCTTTGATGTGCTGAACCAGCTTGATCTTTATCCGAAGGAAGCTGTAAACAGTACGCAACTTCTATTTATCAACTTTGGTGAGAAAGAAGCTGCTTTTTCCTTGAATGTACTTGCCCAAGTACGTGCAGAAGGTATTCGTGCGGAAATCTTCCCGGATTCATCTAAAATGAAGAAACAGATGGGCTATGCCAATGCCAAAAATATTCCGTTTGTAGCTCTTGTAGGAGAGAATGAAATGAATGAGAATAAGGTGACACTCAAGAATATGGAGACTGGTGAACAGACTCTGGTTTCGGTCGAAGAATTGATACAAACTTTAAAGAAATAAAAACTTCATAAAAGAGTAAGCTCTTTGTAATCCATCTTGGTTATCTTTGTAGTACTAACCTAACAAAGATAACTATTATGGATGTTTTAGAACCGAAGTATTACGCAGCCATCGGTATGGTGATGACGTTAATAGCCGTAATATTCCTTTTCTTGATGGGGAGTGCTTTAGTACATTCTACCAAGAGCTTCTGGCAGGGATATTCGACTGAATTGAGTTGTGATACAGACTTGGATATTGACTAAACTTTCTTAGTTTTGTTATTTATCAGTCGTCAACAGCTTGTTGACAAGAACTTAACTCCCTGTTGACAAGAAGTTAACTTCTTGTATGCAAAGTCTTAACTTCTTGTATGGGGGATTTTGGGGTAAAAAGAATAGGATTGGTATGCCTTAAACCGGCTATTTACAGTTGTTCTTTTGCCCAGGCAATCATTAATTCGTTGCGATCTGAAAGCCAAGCCAGTTGATAAAGTTGGCGAACTACATTCAACCATGACTGGTTACGGTGTTCATCATTATCTCCCACATCTGTTTTACCTCCATTTTTGTAATATTGAGTACGGTTTGTACTGCAAATGCGGGCATATCTGCCGGTGTTTGGTTTTAAGTCGGCATTTGTCATATGCAGGTAAAACTCCAGTTGCTCATCGGTGCAATGCTTATCTGTCGGCATTTTAGTACTATCTGCTACATATACAGTTACTCCGTCTTTGAAAATATATGGTTCATAGAAGTTCTTGGTATACATATCCTCGTATACTACTCCTTGTACAGGGAATTGTGCCCCTGATTGCCGTTTGATAAATTCTGCGAGTTTATACAGGTATGTGGTATCTGTACTTTGCTTAACTTCCCAGCAAGTGGTGGCAATCCATGTGGCAAGTTGTTCTGCACTTGGGTTCAGCAAGTATACCAGTCCGCGCTTGGCTACTCCTTTTTTTATATCTTTCCCGGTGTAATATTCATAGAGTTTCACCGGGTACCCTTCCCAACCGGGGATATCTGTATGTTCGCTTAGTAGTTTCTGGGTCATGTATGCTGATGCAAGCACTGTGCGGCAACGTTCTACCAACAATGGGAAACCGTTTTTTAAGAATGCTTTAGGCAGAGAGTTAAGGGTTGTTTCAGCAGGAAGGGCTTTGGTGGGAGCGGGCGTTGTTACTGTTGTAAATATAACTTGCTGATAGGGCACTAATGCAGACTTTAGTTCATCCCATATATTCTGGTATAAATCGCTATTCTGACTGACACCTTTGTCATCGTAGTAATAGACATGACCGGATTCGCTGCCTCCCCAGTGCTTTTCTTCGCAACGAATATTTAAAGTTATCTGCGATAAATTCTCATTAATAGGCCTGATGACAAAATTCAAAGTTCTCCGTTCATTTGGTTTGAATACTTTTTTTATTTCAACAGGTTTCTGGGCTTGTATGAAACCTGCTTGCTTGTCCAGCGATAGAATGAAATATTCATTATTCTGTACGAAGTCAATCAGTTTGTCAAAAAGAATATTCTGGTCAGCGTTTACATAAATGGCCTTAACTGGTTTTGTAGTTTCTTGTGCAATAGCAGTTAAGCAGATACAGGAGAATAACAACAGTCCGAGGAAACTTTTATTTTTCATATTAATATTGTTTTAGGTTTACCTTACTATGGTGATTCTCACAAATGTAGTAATTTAAGTCTGAATATAGAAAAATATACTACTTTAATTTACAAGTTTGTGTTATTTCCGCTTCACTATTCCCACATATACTAATAGAATTATATTCATCATCAGTGCATAAATTATAGCCGGTATGGCAATTATGTCATTATTGAAAATAAACGGGCTACTTGCAATAGCAATACTTTGGGCTGCATTTTGCATGCCTATTTCAATGATAAGCGTACGCTGTTCTTTCCTGTTCAATTTCATTAACTGGGAGATTAAATATCCTCCACCCATAGCCAATAATATCATTAGTGTGATGCACAGACCTAATCGACCGATCTGTGCAGCTATCGTTTCGTGATGTTGTATGAAGAAAACAGTAGCTAATAAAATCAAGGCAGGGAAGGCAACCTTGGATAATACTTTGTGTATCCGTTCGGCTGCTTTAGGGCAAAAGCGTTTGGTTAAAACGCCTATTGCGATAGGGAGCAACATGAGTAGTAGATTCTGGATAATGAGGCTGCCGACAGGTAGGTGTATTGTTATTCCACTATTGTCTCCTGCAATTTGCGTAGCAAACTCCATAATGACAGGAATAGTAAACAAAGTAATAATACTGCTGAGTGCAGTCAGTGATACGGAAAGTGCGACATCACCTTTAGCTATCATAGAGAATATATTGGAAGAACTCCCACCCGGAGAACAAGCAATAAGTACCAGGCCGATAAAGAACAGAGGTTCCAAATGAAACAGATAACCCAATGCAAAAGCCAATATTGGTAAAAGGATTATCTGTCCTATCAATCCTGCAAAAACAGGATAGGGACGTTGACGAAATAATTTAAAATCTTTAATTTCAAGTGTTAGTCCCAACTCAAACATTAATAATGTGAGAATAGGTAAAACAATCCAGACTGCATTCATGTTCTAAAAACGTTTTTTGAGAGTGCAAAGATAATGCAAATAGAAAGCATAACTTTCATGCTTGCATAGAAAAGTTATGCTGAGATGCCGTTTATCTTCTCTAAAAATAATGGTATATTGTCTTATTCTTTGCCAAATTGGCAGTTTAATACTGACAGAAATTTCGCTTTACTGTTTGGCACGATTTTCGCAATTTGTTCTGCGTCTCACTAAAATGAGACAAGACATTACTATAATAAATGTATAACATATAAAAAACAAAAGAACTATGAACATTAAACCATTGGCAGACAGAGTGCTGATACTCCCTGCACCTGCAGAAGAGAAAACAATTGGCGGTATCATTATTCCGGATACAGCAAAAGAAAAACCTTTGAAAGGTGAAGTTGTGGCAGTTGGTCACGGTACGAAAGATGAAGAGATGGTATTGAAGGTGGGCGACACTGTTTTGTATGGCAAGTATGCTGGTACCGAACTGGAAGTTGAAGGCACTAAATATCTAATTATGCGTCAAAGTGACGTACTCGCTGTGTTAGGTTAATATAGTAATTATAAAATATTTAAATTGTAAATATCATTATGGCAAAAGAAATATTATTCAATATCGATGCCCGCGACCAATTGAAAAAAGGTATCGATACACTGGCAAATGCAGTGAAAGTAACTCTCGGCCCTAAAGGTCGTAACGTGATTATCGAAAAGAAATTCGGTGCTCCTCACATCACGAAAGACGGTGTAACTGTAGCTAAAGAAGTGGAACTGTCTGACGCATACCAGAATACGGGTGCACAGTTGGTGAAAGAAGTAGCTTCCAAGACTGGTGACGATGCCGGTGACGGTACTACTACTGCTACTGTATTGGCACAGGCTATTGTTGCTGAAGGCTTGAAGAACGTAACTGCCGGTGCAAGCCCTATGGATATCAAACGTGGTATTGACAAGGCTGTTGCCAAAGTGGTTGACTCAATTAAGTCACAAGCTGAAAAAGTAGGTGACAACTACGATAAGATTGAACAGGTTGCTTCTGTATCTGCAAACAATGATCCGGTTATCGGTAAGTTGATCGCTGATGCTATGCGTAAGGTTTCTAAAGACGGTGTAATTACTATCGAAGAAGCTAAGGGTACCGATACTACTATTGGTGTGGTAGAAGGTATGCAGTTCGATCGTGGTTATCTTTCCGCTTACTTCGTTACTAATACGGAAAAGATGGAGTGCGAAATGGAAAAACCATACATCCTGATCTACGACAAGAAGATTTCTAACCTGAAAGATTTCTTGCCTATCCTGGAACCGGCTGTACAAACCGGACGTCCTCTGTTGGTAATCGCAGAAGATGTGGACAGTGAAGCTTTGACTACGTTGGTTGTAAACCGTCTGCGTTCTCAGTTGAAGATTTGTGCTGTGAAAGCTCCGGGATTCGGTGACCGTCGTAAAGAAATGCTGGAAGATATCGCCGTATTGACTGGTGGTGTAGTGATCAGCGAGGAAAAGGGTCTGAAGCTGGAACAAGCTACCATCGAAATGTTGGGTACTGCTGATAAGATCACAGTTTCTAAAGATAACACTACCATCGTAAACGGTGCCGGTGACAAACAAAATATCAAGGAACGTTGTGAACAAATCAAAGCTCAGATTGCTGCTACTAAATCTGATTATGACAAAGAAAAATTGCAAGAACGTCTGGCTAAATTGTCTGGTGGTGTTGCTGTTCTTTACGTAGGTGCTGCTTCTGAAGTTGAAATGAAGGAGAAGAAAGATCGTGTAGACGATGCTTTACGTGCAACACGTGCTGCTATTGAAGAAGGTATTGTACCAGGTGGTGGTGTAGCTTACATCCGTGCACTCGATGCATTGGAAGGTTTCAAAGGTGATAACATCGATGAGACTACAGGTGTTGACATTATCAAGCGTGCTATTGAAGAGCCGTTGCGCCAGATCGTAGCCAATGCAGGTAAAGAAGGTGCTGTAGTTGTACAGAAAGTACGCGAAGGTAAAGGTGACTTCGGTTACAATGCCCGTACTGATGTATATGAAAATCTGCATGCTGCCGGTGTCGTTGATCCTGCAAAAGTAGCTCGCGTAGCTTTGGAAAACGCTGCCTCTATTGCAGGTATGTTCCTGACTACTGAATGTGTAATTGTTGAGAAGAAGGAAGACAAACCTGAAATGCCAATGGGTGCTCCCGGCATGGGCGGTATGGGTGGCATGATGTAATACCCATTTTTCCCTGAATTCATAATTATAATAAATGACCACAGCATCTCTCTGAAGGGGCTGTGGTCTTTTTTTCTCTTTTTTGGCCTGTTTCTTCTTATATTACCTGTATATTATTACGAAACTGTTACAATTTTGATTAAAAAGAATATCTTTTGTTCGTTTTTTATGTTTTATAAATAAAAAGTGATACCTTTAGGCTGATAATAGGATAACCTAAACAAATCACCAATCAATTATTTAACCTTTTTAATGACGAAAAGAGATGAACAAAAGCGACATCGGCCTGAACGCAGGCAAAATTTGGAGGTTGCTTAGCAATTATGCCAAGTGGGACTATGGGACTTTGAAGAGAAAGTCCGGGCTGAAGGACAAAGAACTGGGAGCGGCCCTGGGATGGTTAGCTTGTGAAGACAAGATCGTATTGCACCAGGAGGACGGAGAGCTCTACATTTTTTTGGGCGTGAATGTTTATATCGGGTAAGAACGAAAAAACCGATTGAAAACCTAAACGAAAGCGTGGATTGTAAAATCCACGCTTCTTTTTTTCTACTAACGAATTATTTCGTTCCTTTGCATATTTTTTAGAGCTAAAGGATTATTTATACGCTATAACTATTTATCGATAAAATCAATATAATTATGAGAAGTTTTGCTTCAGACAACAATTCCGGTGTACATCCATTGGTGATGGAGGCGCTGAACCGGGCAAACCAAAATCACGCAGTTGGCTATGGTGACGATCCTTGGACTAAGGAAGCCGTTCACAAAATTAAAGAGACATTTTCGCCTGATTGTGAGCCACTGTTTGTTTTCAATGGAACAGGAAGTAATGCGGTAGCTTTGCAGTTGGCTACCCGCCCTTATAATTTAATTCTTTGTGCGGAGACTGCACATATTTACGTAGATGAATGTGGTGCACCTGCCCGTATGACGGGATGCCAGATACGTCCTATTGCAACGCCGGATGGTAAACTGACGCCGGAGTTGATACGTCCTTATCTGAAGAACTTCGGGGAACAGCATCATTCTCAACCGGGTGCTGTTTATATTTCTCAATGTTCGGAATTAGGTACTGTCTATACTCCGGAAGAATTGAAAGCGCTGACTACCTTGGCGCATGAATATGGTATGTATGTGCACATGGATGGGGCACGTTTAGCGAATGCTTGTGTTGCGTTGAATCTCAGCTTCAAGGAACTGACAGTGGATTGTGGCATTGATATTCTTAGTTTCGGTGGAACGAAGAATGGATTGATGTTAGGTGAAAGTGTAATAATCTTCAATCCGGACCTGAAAAAGGAAGCGCTCTATGTACGGAAACAGTCGGCTCAGTTAGCTTCTAAATTGCGTTACCTTTCTTGTCAGTTTACAGCGTATCTTACGGATGATTTGTGGAAAAAGAATGCTGCACATGCCAATGCGATGGCACGTAAACTATATGAAGGGTTGCAAACATTGCCGGATGTACAATTCACACAAAAGATGGAGAGTAATCAGTTGTTCCTGACTATGCCTCGTCCGGTTATTGATAGATTGATGAAGTCTTACTTCTTTTATTTCTGGAATGAAGCTGAAAATGAAATTCGTTTTGTGACCTCTTTTGATACGACAGAAGAAGATATTCAGTCTTTGTTGCAGGCAGTGAAGGATAGTTTCTGATTCTTCGTTATTACGCATTTATTTAAATCTGACAATAGAAAAAGCTCCGGACCTTCGCAGGCATGGAGCTTTGGTTTGCAACTTTTTCCCTTGGGGGTGGGAAAAAGTCTACTGAAAACAAACCGATTGAATATTACCTTAAATACCTTTGCATGATAACCTTTAACTAACCTTTTTATAATAACTATGGGTATGAATTATATTCCTGTTGCTTCAAGGACGGGTACGAAAGTATAACCTTTCCGTTTCAGCGTTTTAATCATTTTGTCCAGATAACCATTGTAGAACTTATCTGTACGGCGGTCGTCGGTACCGAAGTGTATCAACATCAGGTGCCCGTTTAATCCTTCTTTTTTCTCTACCTCCATGATTTTGTCATAGATGAACTTACTGCTACGGTATTTGGCACCCATGTCCGGAGTGGTATAGTCCGCATTGCTCATCGTGCCGGGTGTATAGTTGATAAGTTGTATACCCATATTCTTTGCCCATGCGGCAATTTCTTTATTATAATATTCGTAAGGCGGAATATATACCGGAGCATCTTTGTATTCGATACCTGCTTTGCGCATAACTTCGTAACTCTTCAGCATATCCAGCTCAAATTGCTCGCGTGTCACCAATAATGAATCACGGTTTTCCCATGGCATATACAATAAGTGTCCATAGCTGTGGCTACCTACCAGATGGCCTTCTGCACGCAGTCGTTTTACTACATCGGGATAAAGCTCATAAAATTCACCGGTGAAGAAGAAACCGCCTTTGATGCCATGTTTCTTCAGTGTGCTGATAATAGCATCAGCACCGTCTGCTTTATCGGCGGCAGTAAAGACAAGCGTTATTTGTTTCTTTGATGGATCAGTGCGGATGATACCGTCATTTACATATACATTCTTATCACTCTGAATGTCCGCCTGCTTCATACCTTCTTTCTGCATGGCGGAGAGATAATAAGTGAGACAAGCTGTTCCGTCCATGGTCGGTTCGTTCGTGGAGTAGTCATGAATGGCATCATGATATACCATCAGGTCAGGCTGGAAACGTTCATAATCCTGTCCGGGAGTACCGGGAATACCTGTCATGTTTACTCCGCGGAGGCTTTCGAAAATAGTGCGGTATACAGGACCGTCTACGAGACCGCCTGTAGTATTTCCTACACCTGCGTTGAGTAATGAAGAGTGCGGTTGAGAAGGGTAATCTCCATATAGAGGGAGTTCTACAATCATGCTGGTTCCCCAGGGATTGCAACCGAACAACCAGTCAAGCATGCCGGCTTCCATTTCTTTATAAGTTTCGTCACCTGTTGCTTCACGATACAGACGGCATTGTGTCAGCATGGCAGTTGTCAGGTTATTGGAACACCAGGTGTAAGGAATGCCGTGCATGAAAGGACTTTCAACGGCTTTCTCGTAGGTGCGTGCTATGCCGGCATGCATATTCCGGATAAATTCTTTGCTAAGGCGGTCGTTATGTACTTTTGCCAGATGATAATGTCCCATATTCATGAATGGATACCATTGGTAATGGCGGGCACTGTCAGCACCCATCCATGGAGTAACAGGTTCGCGACGTCCGTATTCAACGGCTTGCTCCAGGTATTTAAAATCTCCGGTACTTTTGAAAAGTTCCATAGCGCCCAGTTCCATATCGTCTACCCAATTATCTTCTTCATAAATATAAGGAGACTTGACGGAGGCTGTCTGACAAGCACCCGGTTTCTTTACACCTTCCTGATAAGCTGCATCCGCTTTTGCACCAATCTCTGCTGCAAATTCCGGATAGAAGTCTTTTAATAGGCGGGCACCAAGAGCGAAACAGGAAGCAAATTTACCTGCTGTGCTTGCCACGCCTGTGGTAGCATTCATAAATTGACCGCGTACCTGAGGTTCGCCACTACAGAAGTAAACGGGGCGTCCTTTACCCGGACCGTAACCATAATCTACCTCATCTTTATTGGGCAGGCGCATACCGGCATGGTCGCGGTCGTCGGCAATCTGATTATATAGTTCACCGGGAGCAGGGTTCATACGATTCAGCCAGTCCAGTCCCCATTTGATTTCGTCCACAATGTCGGGAATGCCGTTAGCGCCGGGGAGCCCGGCAGCATCATAGAAATCACCGAATGAGTTTGGATTTTCCTGATAGGCAAACATCATCTGATAAATGGCATTGGCGGAAGTTGTGGTATATTGCAAATAATCAGTTGCATCGTGCCAACCGCCTCGAACATCAATGCGTTGTCCTGTTTTGGTGGGATGGTACAGGATGTAGCCGTCGTGCACATGGCAACTGTCTTTCAAAAAGGGATTATAGCCGCAACGTTGCTGACGCATGTAGTTCAGCAAGAAGTCAGCAGTCCCATTGTACACATGATTATTGATGGGAAAACGAGGTGAGACCGCTTTTCCCGCTTTCAGATAATAAGTTCCTGGCTGGTTAAAATCACTGAAGTCCAGACGATAGGTACTCTTCATGAGTCCCATTTTTCCGGTTGCTTTGGTAGAATTGAAAGTTCGGACGGTTTGTCCCGTGAAGGCGTCTATCAGTGCATACTCTTGTATGTCAGCTGGTTCTTCACTCATAAATACTGCCACTTTTACAGATTGCGGCAAGTAGCCAAGTTGGTTAATACGTATCCATGAATCCGCTTTTACTTGCAGAACGATGAAAGTGAGTGCTACCGTAAGTAGCCAATGGTTACTTTTCATAATAAGTCAATATATTAAGGTTGGGGGAAAAATGTTTTCTGTGACTGCATTACTCACATACAAATAAAGCGTTTTCTATTTATTTTAGGAAGTTTTAGTATGAATAATTAATTGATGTTATGTGTCGTTTACATTATTTTAAAATTTGAGTAGCATAGATAAAAGCTTTTACTACTGGTTAATGTGTTGATTATCTTTGTATTATTGTTTTTAATACTTCTTTTTAATTTTCGTTTACGTATTTTAGTATTCAAAACTCCTGATTGGTGCGTTATTTGTGATAGGGTATATAAGAATAACAAAATTAATAGACTATGGCTTATATAGATTATTATCAAGTCCTTGGGGTGGACAAGACGGCAAGTCAGAATGATATAAAAAAGGCGTTCCGTAAGTTGGCACGTAAATATCATCCTGATCTGAATCCGAACGATTCTTCTGCCAAGGATAAATTTCAGGCGATTAATGAAGCAAACGAAGTGCTAAGTGACCCTGAGAAACGTAAAAAGTACGATGAGTACGGTGAACATTGGAAGCATGCCGATGAATTTGAAGCGCAGAAGCGTGCCCGTCAGGAAGCAGGCCCAGGTGGCTTTGGTGGTTTTGGTAGCGGTTCGGGTGCAGGTTATGGTACGGATGGTAACGGATCTTATTGGTATTCGTCCGATGGACAGGAATTTTCCGGGCATGGTGGTGGCTTCTCCGATTTCTTTGAATCTATGTTCGGAAACAGGGGACGTGGTAGTTCTAATGCAGGTTTTCGTGGTCAGGATTACCATGCAGATTTGAATCTGTCACTTCGTGATGCAGCCCAGACTCATAAACAAGTGTTGACTGTAAATGGGAAGAATGTACGTATTACCATTCCTGCCGGCGTGGCAAACGGGCAAGTCATTAAATTGAAAGGTTACGGTGGCGAAGGTGTGAATGGTGGACCTGCCGGAGACTTGTACATAACGTTTGTGATTGCGGATGATCCGGTATTCAAACGTTTGGGAGATGACTTGTATGTAGATGTTCCCATTGATCTTTATACCGCTATCCTGGGTGGAGACCAGCTGGTAGATACTTTGGATGGAAAGGTAAAGCTGAAAGTGAAACCCGAGACACAGAACGGTACGAAAGCCCGTCTGAAAGGCAAGGGATTCCCTGTATATAAGAAAGAAGGACAGTTCGGTGACCTCATTGTGACTTATTCCGTGAAACTGCCGACGAACTTAACGGAAGCACAGAAAGAGTTGTTCCGTAAACTTCAAAGTATGAACTAAAAGGAGGTATCACTATGCAGAATGAATTAATCATAGTCAGCGAATATTGTCGCAAGTGCCACATTGAACCGTCGTTTATCGACTTATTACAGGAAGGTGGCTTGATAGAAGTAATGACTGAAGGTGGAGAACGTTATCTGACGTTTACTCAATTACCGGACGTAGAACGTTACAGCCGCATGTATTATGACTTGTCCATCAATATTGAAGGGATTGATGCTATCCATCATCTGTTACAGCGTATGGAGGAGATGCAGAATGAACTTCATGAGCTGCGCAGTCAGTTGAGGTTGTTCCGGTAAAGGTGCTATTTATGACAAAGAAGGCTGTCCCATTCGTTTGAGACAGCCTTCTTTGAATATAGTTAATCGGTTAATTACTTACGGTAGTTATCCAGTTCTTCAGCTTTGAACTTGCGGATGAAATTGAAGTGCTTTTCTACTTCAGCTTCAGCGTAGTTCAGATAGACAACAGCTGACTTTGCAAACAGTTCAGGTGCTTTTGTTGCATCCTGAATGAGAAGATGAGACATCACACATACAGCAGCCATTTCGTAAAGACGGCGAGCTACGAAGTCCAGCAGCTCTTGGTTTGCAGCTTCTTTCGTTGCGTTGGTGACAGTTTCAAACTTATTCGTCATCTCTTTCAGGCGATCCATCAACGGTTGCATTTCTTCGCTGCAAGGAATTGTTTCGTAATCGCGGAGAGTAGCAGCGTATGAACCGTTTGTTACATAACGGATGGCGGCTACAGTCTGCAACTGAGTCGTACCTTCGTAGATGCTGGTGATACGGGCGTCGCGGTAGATACGTTGACAAGCATATTCCAACATGAAACCGGAACCGCCGTGAATCTGGATACAATCATAGGCATTCTGGTTTGCATATTCGGAGTTCATACCTTTGGCCAGCGGAGTAAAGGCATCAGCAAGTTTGGAATACTTCTTTTGTTCCTGACGTTCTTCCGGAGTCAGTTTACGTTCGCGAGAGATATCATCCAAAGCTTTGTAAATGTCCACATAGCGAGATGTTTGGTACAACAAAGCACGACCTGCATCCAACTTAGCTTTCATGATAGCCAGCATGTCATATACAGCCGGAAATTCAATAATAGCTTTACTGAATTGCTTACGGTCTTTTGCGTATGCCAGACCTTCATTATAGGCGGCTTGTGACAAACCTACGGATTGTGCGGCGATACCCAAACGGGCACCGTTCATCAGCGCCATTACGTATTTAATCAAACCGAGTTTACGATCACCACAAAGTTCAGCCTTTGCATTCTTGTAAACAAGCTCACAAGTAGGAGAACCGTGAATACCTAACTTATTCTCGATACGGCGTACATCTACACCACCTTCGCGCTTGTCATAGATGAACATGGAAAGTCCACGGCCATCTCTAGTTCCTTCTTCCGAGCGAGCCAGTACGAGGTGTAAATCAGCGTCACCGTTTGTGATGAAACGTTTCACACCATTCAGGCGCCAGCAGTTTTCTTTCTCATCAAATGTAGCTTTCAGCATTACACTCTGTAAATCGGAACCGGCATCGGGTTCTGTCAAGTCCATAGACATGGTTTCTCCAGCGCAGATACGCGGAATGAAACGGCTGTGTTGATCTTCGTTGCCGAATTCATACAGCGTTTCGATACAGTCCTGCAAAGACCAGATATTACCAAAACCGGCATCGGCAGCAGCCACGATTTCAGCGCACATGGTATACGGAGTGATCGGGAAGTTCAATCCACCGAAGCGGCGGGGCATAGTCATACCGTTCAGGCCGGCTTTCACCATAGCATCGAGGTTTTGTCTCGTACCGCTGGCATATTCTACGCGACCATTGGCACAGTGAGGACCTTCTTCGTCCACGCCTTCGGCGTTCGGGTTGATAATCTCTCCGGTGATTTCTCCGGTGATTTCGAGCACCTTATCATAAGAGTCCATTGCATCCGTATAGTCTTGCGGAGCGTAGTCAAATTTGTCTTTATCTTGGTATCCGCGCTCTTTCAGCTCACAGATACGTTCCATCATCGGGTTGTTCAGTTGGAACTTCAATTCAGGAACTTCGGTATAAAAATTAGCCATAGCTTACTTACTGTTCTGTTTGTAGTACTTAATCATTTTCGGAATCACTTCTTCTACCGTACCGTTGATTACATAATCAGCGATGGTATTGATAGGAGCATTTTCATCATTATTGATAGAGATGATAATGCCACTTTCCTGCATACCGGCGATGTGTTGGATTTGTCCGGAGATACCGCAGGCGATATAGAGTTTCGGACGTACCGTAATACCAGTCTGGCCGATCTGACGATCATGGTCGCAGAAGCCTGCATCAACAGCTGCGCGGCTGCCGCCTACTTCAGCGTGAAGTTCTTTAGCCAGTTCGAACAGCATGTCGAAGCTTTCACGGCTACCCATACCATAACCACCGGCTACAACGATAGGAGCACCTTTCAGGTTGTGTTTCGCTTTCTCTACATGGCGGTCGATTACTTTCACTACATAGTCTGTAGTCGGTACGTATTTGGCAACGTCATGGTTGATAACTTCGCCCTGATACTTATCGTTAAGAATCTCTCTCTTCATTACGCCTTCGCGAACGGTTGCCATTTGCGGGCGATGTTCGGGGTTGACGATGGTTGCCACGATATTACCACCGAATGCGGGACGGATCTGATATAACAGGTTTTCATATACCACACCTGCTTTTTTATCTTCGTGTTCACCGATTTCCAGTGAAGTACAGTCGGCAGTGAGGCCGCTGGTCAGTGCAGAAGAAACGCGCGGACCGAGGTCACGACCGATAACAGTGGCGCCCATCAGACAGATCTGCGGTTTTTCTTCCTTGAACAGATTGATAAGTACGGAAGAGTGGGGCAGTGAAGTATAAGGGAACAAGCCCGGAGCGTCGAAGACGTGAAGACGGTCAACGCCGAAGGGCAATACTTGTTTTTCGATGCCTGCAAGGTTAGTACCGGCAACAACGGCTTCCAGTTGGCAGCCCAGTTGGTTAGCTAACTTGCGTCCTTTGGTAAGGAGTTCGAGACTTACTTCGGCAACTACGGTGCCTTCAAGCTCACAATATACAAATACGTTATTCATATTTCTTTTAAGTTTTTGAGGTGACGAGTTGACAAGTTGACGAGGACATGCCTTGTTACCTTGTCTCTTGTCGCCTTGTTAACTACCCAATGGTGTGGTTAGCGAGTAGTTCAACAATAAGATCTTCTACATCCTGGTCGCTTCCGGTCAGTGTACGGCTCTCTTTGGCTTGGAAAGAGATGTTCTGAATGGTTTTTACTTTAGTGGGCGAACCGCTGAGACCGCATTGTGCCAGGTCACCGTTCACGTCTGCCACACTCCATTCGGTGATGTTCAGATAAGGGTACTTCTCGTAGAGGTCGGCATAAGGCAGGGTAGCACCTTCTTTGGTGATAGCTGCTTTTTCCTGTGCACCGAGAGCACGTTTGTACTTCTGTACCAACTTAGCGTTGCGTGGGCGGCAGGGAGCTGCACTTCCGTTCACAGTGATAACGATGGGCAGAGGGCCTTCTACAGTTTCCACACCACCGTCAATGTGACGTTTCACGACAACACGTCCGGTAGTTTTCTCCACATTCAGAATTTCTTCGGCATAAGTGATCTGTGTCAGACCGAGCTTTTCAGCAACTTGCGGACCCACTTGAGCCGTGTCACCGTCGATAGCCTGACGTCCGCCGATGATGATGTCATACTCGCCTATCTTCCTGATGGCAGTAGCAAGAGCGTACGAAGTGGCAAGGGTATCTGCACCTGCAAAAGCACGGTCGGTCAACAGATAGCCGTTGTCGGCACCGCGGAACATTCCTTCACGAATAACTTCGGCTGCGCGTCCCGGTCCCATTGTCAGGATGGTTACGGTAGAGCCCGGATGTGCATCTTTCAGTCGGAGGGCTTGCTCAAGAGCGTTCAAGTCTTCGGGGTTGAAGATGGCGGGGAGTGCCGCACGGTTAATAGTTCCGTCGGCTTTCATGGCATCTTTCCCAACATTACGTGTGTCGGGAACTTGTTTAGCCAATACTACGATTTTCAAACTCATGTTATTAATTATTAGTATTAGTATTTCTTTGGAGCGTCAGTGCCGGGAATAGGAGTAGGAGGTACATAGTGTCCAGCTACTGAAATTATCCGGTTAACTAATTATCAGCGTGCAAAATTAGTCAAACTGTTCGTTCTGACAAGAAATGCGGGCAAAAAATGCACATACAGAACGGTTTTGAGCAAAATAGGGCAGAAGAACTACATCGTTTTTGATTGTGTTTATCGTTAAAAATCACTTGTTGGTTGAATCTATTTTCTTTGTTTCACTCCTGCAGTTACATTTGTCGCAGAAACGAAGCAGGTATGATAACAGAAGAAATATTGAAGGATATAGTGGAAATGCTGGATATATTCGGTCCTGTCACGCTGGAAGAAATGAGTGGTATCCGATTGATGAACAGGACGGATACGAAATATCTGCTGCCCTTGGAAACGCTGGCTGTGCTTTTGTATTATGCTGCCGCCGATTATCGTGTACAGGAAGTGGCGGGAGAACGGAACATTGTCTATCATACTGTTTATCTGGATACTGTAGACAAAGCAATGTATCGGGCACATCAAAACGGACGGGCGGTACGTGAGAAAATCAGGGTACGTACCTATGTTGCTTCACAATTAACTTTTCTTGAAGTCAAAAATAAGAATAATAAAGGTCGCACGGACAAGCGGCGTATACGCATCACTGCTCTTGATGAACTGTCTGCTGAAGGTGTGGATGACTTCTTGTCTTTGTATGCCTGGTACAAGCTGCCGCAATTGTCTCCACAGTTGGAGAATCGTTTTCAGCGCATTACTCTTGTCAACCGGGCAATGACGGAACGGCTTACTATTGATACGGATATTTGCTTCCGAAATCTGGTGAACGGGAATTATGCTGCCTTACCACGTCTTGCTGTGGTGGAGTTAAAGCGAGACGGGCGTACATCATCGCCTATCCGCGATATATTAAGTCGCTTGCATGTACATCCTGCAGGTTTTAGTAAATATTGCATGGGTTGTGTACTGACGGATGAAAACTTGAAACAGAATCGTTTCAAACCGAAAGTACGTAAAATGAGGAGGGCAGAAATTCCCCGAAATATAGAAGCATTAATAAATAGCATATGAACGATTTTGCTGAATTAGCCTTTATGGAGACGCCGCTTATAGATGCGGCTGGATTTATGGAATTGATATTGCGCTTCGTTCTCAACATGGTAGTGGTGGTGGCCATTATTCGTTTCTTTTATTACCCGAAGAGCCGTCGTCGCGATTACTTCTTCACATTTACGCTTATCAGTATCAGCATTTTTCTGATGATATTCCTGTTGGGCAGTGTGAAACTGAAAATAGGGTTTGCACTTGGATTGTTTGCTATCTTCGGCATAATTCGCTACCGGACAGAGTCGATGCCTGTGCGTGAGATGACCTACCTGTTTGTGATTATAGCTATTTCCGTCATCAACGCTCTGTCTGTACAGTTGAGTTATGCCGAACTGACAGCAACAAACTTATTATTTATTCTGTGTATCTGGTTATGCGAAAGCAATCGTTGGCTGAAACATATTTCATGCAAGCTGGTACAGTATGATCGTATTGAATTGATTACCCCGCAACGTAGGGCAGAATTGATTATGGATCTGGAAAATAGAACGGGACTTAGCATCACGAAAGTAGAAGTGGGCCATATTGATTTCCTACGAGATGCAGCGATACTGAAGGTTTATTATGAACCGGAGAGTGAAGAGATAAATACAATTGATACACTAAGACGGATACCGAGGGAAGGAGAATGAAGAAAATGAATAGACGAATAACCTTACTGGCTGTTTTTCTCTGCACAATGGTTGCAGGAGTATATGCCCAAAGTGATGACTTCGGCATTTGGACCAGTGCCGAGGTAAAGAAGAAAATCTTCCCGGGCTTTGATGTTTCGGTGGAAGGTGAATTCCGTACTCGTGATGGTGTGGATAATGTTGAACGCTGGTCTGCAGGGGCGGGTGTGGCTTATCGCATCACTTCTTTTTTGAAAGCGGATGGCGGATATACTTTTATTTATAGCCATCGTCCGGGAGAGATGACCAAGAAAGGCAATTATGTTTCTGACTACTGGTCACCCCGTCATCGTATGTACTTGTCTTTGACAGGTAAATTGAACTGGCAACGCTTTGAATTTTCCTTGCGCGAACGTTACCAGTATACGTATCGTACTTCGCAGCTTGTTTCCAAGTACGATGGGGACGATGGTTCCCAAAAAGCAGATGAGGAAATTACCGGCAAAGGTAAGAATGTACTTCGTTCACGCTTGCAGGCTGAATGGAATATTAAGAAATCTCGTTTTGCACCTTATGCTTCTTGTGAATTATATCATTCCATGTCCGATAGTTGGGCACTGGATAAAACTCGCTGGACACTGGGTACCGGATACAAAATCAATAAGAAGAATTCGCTCGATTTTTTCTATCGGTATCAGAATCATGCAGATGATGATGAGACGAACGGGCACGTAGTAGGTGCGGGATATACGTTTAAGTTTTAAGTGAATGATTTATTAGTCACATAAATAAATGATGGAAATGAAACGAATACAGAAAATAGGGATTTATGCAGTGTGTTTCTGCTTGTGTGTCGCGTGTAGTGCTGATAGTCCTTTTGATGATTGGGGAGAGAACGAAACGGATGGGGGAACGAACCCCGGTGGAAGTTCAGGCAGTTCGGATGCTTCGGGTACATTACTTGACTTTGATGTTTCGTGGGAAGATATAGCTGATAATTCATATGTTGAAATAGCTGAAACTATCATAACCGACAAGAATGATGACGAATATGATGACTTTATAGAGAATTCATCATTCGCTTCTTCCATACAAATAGCATATGCTAATGGTTCGGCAACGGTGACAGGCTCTGTGAGTGGGGTTACAGTAACCACAAACGGAGCACATGTCACAGTAAATGCATCCGTAGCAGGTGTAGAATATGTGCTTAGTGGTTCGGCATCCAACGGCTCTTTCAAGGTATACAGTGATAAGAAGTTTAAACTGACTCTTGCGGGTGTTTCGCTGACTAATGACAGCGGGGCGGCAATCAATATCCAGTCCGGCAAGCGTGTTTTTGTAGAAGTGAAGACGGAAACGGAGAACTATCTGGCAGATGCTTCTTCTTACTCCACCGTAACGGGCGAAGATGAAAAAGGATGCTTTTTTAGTGAAGGACAACTTATTTTTAGCGGTACGGGTGCACTGACTGTGACAGGTAATTACAAGCATGGTATTTGTAGTGACGACTATGTGCGTTTGCGTAGCGGCAGCAATATTACCGTAGCTTCTGCCGTGAAAGATGGAATTCATACGAATGATAAAATCATTATTGGTGGTGGTATCTTGAAGGTGAAAGCATCCGGTGATGGGTTGGACTGTGAAAAAGGATTCATTGATATACGAGGCGGACTTATCAAGGCTGACATCTCTGGGGATGCCTCTAAAGCGGTAAAGGCGGAAACGGACATCACGCTCAGTGGGGGGCAGTTGATTCTGCTGACTTCGGGCTCTGCGGTCTATGAAGACAATGATCTGAGTTCTGCCGCAGGTATCAAATGTGATGGTAACCTAGTGATGAATGGTACTACTCTTTTAGTCAAAAGTACGGGTGCTGCCGGTAAAGGTATTAATTGCGACGGAACTCTGAGTATCGATAATAGTACGGTGAAGATTATTACTACCGGTAAACAGTATGTCTATAATCGTCTGGATTCCTCCGCCAAAGGCATTAAAGCAGACGGTAATTTGACTATCAATTCCGGTACTATCTGGGTGAAGACCCCGGGTGGTGAAGGAAGTGAAGGGATTGAAAGTAAAAGTACCCTTACGGTGAATGGTGGTGACGTCAGCGTCTATTCTTATGATGACTGTATGAATGCTTCTAAAAGCATTGTTATCAACGGCGGTAATATCTATTGTTACAGCAGTGGAAATGATGGTGTCGATTCTAACGGTACCCTGACTATTACCGGTGGTACGATTGTCTCTATCGGTACTACATCTCCCGAGGAAGGATTTGACTGCGATCAGAATACTTTTAAGATAACAGGAGGAACTATCTTGGGAATCGGTGGCGGCACTAGTACTCCCACGTCCAGCGTTTGTACACAACGCACGGTTATCTATGGCGGTTCGGGTAGTAAAGGTACGCTTTTGAGTATTCAAGGTTCTGATCAGGTGATGTCTTACACTATTCCCCGTGCTTATTCGCAAATGACATTGTTGTTCAGCAGTTCGAAGTTGGCATCGGGCACCACTTATACGATTTATACAGGCGGTTCGGTGACCGGAGGTACTGAATTCTATGGACTGACTGTTGGTGGCACCTATACAACAGGTTCACAGGTAGCGACTTTTACGCCCAGCAGTATGGTGACTTCGGTAGGAAACGTATCTTCCGGAGGTCCTGGTGGTGGCGGAGGTGGTTGGCATTGGTAATGAGAACTTTGCCGATGAAAAGCTCCTCCTCGTCTATTTCTTTTGTCAGTTAATCGAAAGTCGGCTATATTTGCCATGACATCTCTAAAAAGGAAACAAACCATGAAGAAAGTGTTTGCCCGTGCTACCTATAAACGTTACCTGCCGGAAATGATGATCTACATTGCTGTGTGGCTTATCGTACTGATGGTGCCGGTGGTAAGCAATTTCTTCGAACTTTTATCGGGTAAGGTGGAAGTGATGCGATGGAAAGGAGTTTTTATTTTATGGCTCAATGTGTTGCCATTCTTTTTCCTTTTCTTATTGAATAATCGTGTGCTTGCTCCTTTCCTTTTCCTGAAGCAGAAAGTGGTAGTGTATGTAGTAGTTGCCATATTATTATCTACGTTCACTTTCTGGGTAGTGGATATGGTGTCTCCCAGTCGTCCTGTCATGAAGCGGCAGCAAATAGAACAGAGAATGCGCGACCGGGGAAAGGAAGGGCCCGGGCCGAGAGAGCATGATGCTCCCGGTAAGCCTTCGGGGCCGGATATACCGTCTGTACGGGGGGGACGTCCTGATCCTCGGCATTCTGACTTCCCACGTCCGCCTTTCGAAGAGATGCCTTTCTTTGTGCCCCTGTTTCGTGGTCCTTTTCTGGGGCGCATGCTGATAGCTTTGCTTATGTTCAGTTTCAACATTGCTGTTAAGCTGTTTTTTAAGTCAGTACGCGATCAGGAGGCTATGAAAGAACTGGAGCACAACAATCTTCAGACGGAGTTGGATTATCTGAAATACCAGATAAATCCGCACTTCTTCATGAATACTCTCAATAATATACATGCATTAGTGGATATTGATACGGAGAAGGCCAAACAAACCATTGTCGAACTTTCACGGTTAATGCGCTATGTGCTTTATGAATCGAATAACCGCTTGATATCGCTTTCCAAGGAGTTGCAGTTCCTCAATCATTATATAGAGCTGATGCGCATCCGCTATACGGATAAAGTGCGGATAGATGTGTCTTTTCCTACGGATACGGGCGAAGTACAAGTACCACCCCTATTGTTCGTTTCGTTTGTAGAGAATGCTTTTAAGCATGGTGTCAGTTATCAGCATGCTTCATTCGTATCAGTCTGTTTGCAGGTGGTGGGAGAGGAAATTCATTTCGTTTGTTCCAACAGTAATTATTATAGGTCCGAAGATCAGCACCACGGTATCGGTCTTGATAATATCCGCAAGCGTTTGCGTCTGTTGTTCGGTGAGCGTTATAAACTATCTATTGATGATACGGCCGATTGTTTTGATGTGCAGTTGCTTGTGCCGGTGAGTTAATACAGAATGGAGGTATATTATGATAAATTGTATAGCTATTGATGATGAGCCGTTGGCTCTTACCCAACTGACGGGATATATCTCCCGTGTACCTTTTTTGAATCTTGTAGCTTCCTGCCAAGACGCTTTCGATGCTATGAGTATTCTTTCCGCACAGAAGATTGATCTGATGTTTGTTGATATCAATATGCCCGACCTGAATGGGATGGACTTTGTGCGTTCCCTGACGGAAAAGCCGTTGGTTATCTTCACAACAGCTTATTCGGAGTATGCCGTCGAAGGCTTCAAAGTAGATGCACTGGATTATCTGCTGAAACCGTTTGGCTTTCAAGACTTCCTGAAGGCGGTGGACAAAGCGTATAAATGGTGGGAATTCCGCACCAAAGGTCATGGAACAGTTGCTCCACCGTCAACTCCGTCCGAACTTTCTTTCAATGACGGTACTCTGTTTGTGAAGAGTGATTATCGCGTTACGCGTATCAACTTGGCAGATATTAAATATATTGAGGGAATGAGCGAATACGTACGTATCTTTGTAGAAGGAGAGGCTAAGCCCATTATGCCTTTACTCAGCATGAAGCGTCTGGAAGAAACTTTGCCCCCCTCTCAGTTTATGCGGGTACATCGTTCTTATATTGTCAATTTGAAAAAGATAACGGAAGTTTCTCGCCTGCGCATCGTTTTTGGAGAGACCTATATTCCGGTAGGAGAGAATTATAAGGATCAGTTTACGGAATATATTAACAGTAGGATGATGAAATAGTGATTAGTAGTGAGTGATAAGTGATTAGTACCATGCGGCAATGACAGCACAGCACTAATCACTCACCACTAATCACTTATTTAACTCCCAGCTTCTTCAGCAATGCTTTGGGCACTGCATCTTTGTGTACCAGGATATTGATAGTTTTGTAAGCAACGAAAGGTTTAGAAGCATACCAAGTACCTTTGTATTTGTTGTTGGTACCCCAGGAGTTCTTTACCATGTAGTATTCCTTACCGTTCTGGTCTTTGGCTATACCGTAGATAAGCATACCGTGGTCATCGGTAGTTTCCCAATTGTCGAATGCTGTTTGGCGCATTTCCTGAGTTACGGTGATTTCCGGTAATGGACGGGAAGTCAGTTCTTTGCGTTTGTCGGCGGCAGTAAGACCTGTCCAGCGTGCCATGTCAGAACCGGTGAGTTCGGCACCACGATCCGCATCGGGCATAACGGCTATACCGTCACGAGTGAAACCGCTTTCGCTGACGTCGCTACCCCAAGCTACAGTGTAACCGTTGTTAACGGCATTGTCGATAACAGACATGAATTCCATCAAAGGCAGGTTATAAGAAAGGCCGTTGCGCCAGTTGTCCTGAATTTCGATGTTCATCTGAGTGTAGAATGGATGGTGGGTAAATGAAGTCAGAGATATGTAATCGTCCGGATTGATTCCGAGGGATTCGGCAAATGTCTTCGGAGTATATTCTTTTCCTTTGTAAGTGAAGTTTTCGGGACACTTGCCGAGGTAAGTATCATAGATAGAGCAAAGGCCTTTCTTCCATACCGGAGTCAGTTTGGTCAGTTTGCCTTTGGCAATAGCGTTTACGTAAGCACCGGCCACGGCATCCAACTCGTTGTGTACCGGCAATGTGTCACCGTACATGATGCCCGGCATAGCTTCCTGCGGAACAAGACCGTAGTTTCTCAGGCAGAACATGATGTCGTAGAAGCTTCCACCGGGTGAGAAAGAACTGTCACCGTGATAGCGTACGTAGTTCACGCCGCGGTCCATCATGGTGTGGTGCACCACAAACATTTCTGATAAATCATATTCGCCTTTGCCCATACGCAGCAATTCGCTTTCAAGGAAACCAAGAGCCGAAAAACTCCAGCATGTGCTGGAACGGTTTTGGTTTTTAACGGAAGTAATCGGGTTTTCTTTAACGGTTGTGAAGATGAAGCCTTCTTCCGCTTTCGGAGTGTCCTGTGCTGACACATTGAAACTCAATAAGCCTAAAGTGGCAATAAGTATTGACTTTTTCATCATAATTAAATTGATATTAAATGATTGTTACTGGCACAAAGATAGGGAGATTTCGGAAACAAAAGCTATCTTTGGAGCGTTTTATCAGATAATTATGGAGAAAAAGATACATATCAAACCCCAGACAGGATTGGTTCTTGAAGGCGGCGGCATGCGTGGTGTCTTCACTTGTGGCGTGCTGGACAGCTTTATGGACCGTGGCATCCGCTTCCCCTATACTATCGGAGTCAGTGCCGGAGCATGTAATGGACTTTCTTATATGTCCGGCCAGCGCGGACGTGCCAAGTACAGTAACATTGACTTACTGGAGAAATATCAGTATATCGGGTTGAAATATTTGTTGAAGAAACGTAATATTATGGACTTCGATCTGCTGTTCCAGGAATTTCCCGAACACATTCTTCCTTATGATTATGAAGCGTATTTCTCTTGTCCGGAGCGCTATGAAATGGTGACTACAAATTGTGTGACGGGTGAGGCTAACTATTTTGAGGAGAAACGGGACAAGCATCGTGTGATTGACATTGTGCGTGCTTCAAGCAGCCTGCCTTTTGTCTGCCCTATTGCTTATGTGGATAATGAGCCGATGCTTGACGGAGGTATTGTCGACAGTATTCCGCTGATGCGTGCCAGGAGTGAGGGATTTACCCATAATGTGGTAGTGCTTACCCGTAATCATGGTTATCGTAAAGAAGCAAAGGACATACATATACCTTCTTTCCTGTACCGTAAATACCCGAAAGTGCGTGAGGCTTTAAGCCGTCGTTGCCGTGTGTACAACGAGCAGTTGGAAATGGTGGAACGTATGGAAGCGGCAGGAGAGATTACTGTAATCCGTCCGCAGAAACCTGTAACAGTCGACCGTATCGAACGGGATATCAGGAAATTGACTGATTTGTATGAAGAAGGTTATGCATGTGCGGCGAAGTATGACTTTCAGTGATTAATCAAAATATTGTAAACGCATTGCCAAATAATGATTGCTATAAAGTGGCAATCATTATCTGGCAATGCGTTTTTTTATTCTTAATCTTTGTTGGCCTACAAACTTTAGTAAGTCTGATATGAACAATCCAATGATTCGTTCACTATATTAAACTGAGGGTATTTCTCACTAGGACTGAAGGCACTTCCCACTAGGACTGAAGGTACCTCCCACTAGGACTGAACTCGTGTTTCATTACGACTGATCGTGATGAAACACCAAGTGCGTTGTCACACAGATGGTTACGTGGTATGTGAAACTCTTATAGAACTCTGTGAAACTCAGTGTTACTCTGTGGTGAATTAACTCAGTAATAGCTAACCTTCACAGCGCTGACTTCCACCGTTCCCGAATAACTATTAATAGACCATGGATTCTTCTGCATACCATATATGCGGTTTGTATAAGCCACATTATCATTGATATAAACCACGCAGACAGAGTTGTCCGTACAGATAGTTACATGATAAGTATTATCAGCAGGTCTGTCGAACAGATACCCGTCTATTCCGTCGATGAATCCTTTACCTTCTTCACCTTCTTCTTCGAAGTTTATCTTTCGCTTGTTATTGTTGTCTTCCGGATTCACTACAATGGTATAATACTTTTTGGAGTCCGTACCGCGTACCAGAGAGATACCGAATCTATCTGCATCGCCTGCCGTCTTTACGGTAAACGAAATCTTGTTGTTTACATTTAAGCGATTGAATAGGATATAAGCATTATCCGTCAGAGTATAGTTACCGTTGCTTTCTGATACTCCGCTACTCTTCTCCATCACTTTTACAGTAGAGGCGGTGGCATATTTCTGGCTGATACCTTCTACTAAGCCTAAAGTCAAAGTACCATCCGCATGCTGAACTACTTTGTGTGCAACCAGGCTTCCTGCCCATTCCGGTTCGTTCGGAGAAGCTCCTACGGCAGTATTGTCATTGCCCGAGCGGGTGGGGCACCATCCCCAGATGTAGCGGTTGGTTCCGTCCGAAGCCGTCTTGCCTGCATAGAAGCCACGTGAGTCAAGGAAACCTTCGTGGTTGTCGGGCCAGATACCGGCATCGTTGGCGGTGGTTGCTTTCAGTTTTTCCAGTGTACGTCCCTTGAAATATTGAACTTTGCGTACGGCTGCATGCATCTCCGAGTAGACCAGATACCACCAGTCTCCCATCTTGAAGACATCGGGACATTCATAAAAGCGATCCCACATCATGGTCATGAATACACCTGCATGTTCCCAGGCCTTCATATCTGTAGAAGTATATTCGGCCAGTACACCTTTGCCGCTTTTAGTAGTGGAAATAAGCATGTGGTATTTTCCATCTTCACCTTCAAAAACAAAGGGGTCGCGGAAATCATTCTTGCTGTACCCGTCAGTGTCACCCTTCAGATAAAAAGTGCGATTCTTGGTCCAGGTCTTGAAGTCGGGTGAGGTGGCATACATCACTACCTGACCGTTCTCGGAAGAAGTAGGCTGATATTTGTTACCTGTGTAGAAGGTATAGTACAATTTATCCGAAGGATTATAAATAGTACTACCCGTTCCGATAGCGGCATCCTGCTCCGACAATCCTCCGCAAGAAATCAGTTCACCCATAGATGTGTATGAAGCGGCGTCCTGAGTACTTACCGCCCATATCGGGTGGTAAGTGCCTGCTTGGTTCGGACGGTATTCCTGTAGATACATAATCTTGAAATCTTTTGCCTGCGGATCATAGAAAGGCATCGGATCGCCTACATAACCGACAGATGGCTTGTAGTATGTATCGAACTTCATGGCATCTGCCGAAGCAAAATAAGTGGTGGTTCCGTCCCAGTCTTTCTGAGTTAAAACCGGATCATTGTCATCGCTACAGCTGCTGAAAGAAGTGATCATCAGAGCAGCCAGTGTGAGTGAATATATCATTGTTTTCATATATTAGTTTTATTTACCCGTTAAATAGTCAATTGCATTCTCTGTCAGTTTGGCTACATTGCCATGATACTTGTCTGCTGAAGCATCTATGCCGTAAGCATACCAGTCGTAACATCCTGAGCCGATACATACGATACCTCCGCGAGAGTCTTTAGGCAGATATTCCCATGCCACGATAGCACCATCGCCACCATAACCCAGATCGACACCGCCATGATTGGTACGCCATACTTCATTCGTAGCATAGCCGCCCCAGTCGGAACCGATGTGCCATTGTGCCGTACTGTTGGTGGTTCGGTAACCGGTATCGAAGGTATAGACCTTATCTGTTTCACCGCTGTTCATCACCAGGTTCTGGTAGAGGGCGTGCGACTCGTGTCCCTGGATAAAGAAGTTCCATGCACCACCCACTATTTCACCGGATTCTTCCGATTGTCCCCAACAGTTGTTCGGGTTGTTGCCGTCCAGGGTAGCACCCAGTTTGGCGGCATAATAAGTAGCATAGCGGGTAAGCAGCAGGTTCATGCCATTGTTATAAAGGTCTTTCATCTTCACCAATGCGTTGATTGCCGCAGGCGCTGCCTTTTCAAACTTATCCATGTTGTCGATGCCGCCGTCTATATGCAGATGCCACCACATGATTTCACATTCGCTCAGGTCTACTCTTCCTGCCTGCACATCTTCGAATGAGATATACTGCGAATTGGCAATATTGTTCAGCATCCAGGTTGCCGCTTCCTTTTCTTCCGGATTCAGTTCGTTCAGTGTAGCTGCCAGACCCACATATACGGCACTCGGTGCATCGGTCGGGATAACCGTTACCGTATAAACGGCAGATGCGGTGTTATATGAAACGGTGAATTCTACAGGATTGCTGAAGTCAATAGCCTGGCCGGATGCCGGCATTACGGTGGCTCCTGTCGAAGTTGTAATGATCGGAACCATGTTTTTGATATTGACTGAACTCGGCACACGTACGGTGATGGTACGTTTAGTCTGGTCGATAACTCCGGCATAAGCGTCATTCAGTTTGAAGGAGAGTATCCGCGCTTCATCATGCTTGATGTTGACGGTGTAGTCCAGGAATACGTTTCCGTTAGTCACTTTTATCACTTGGGGGAATGAGAAGTTCAGCACATCGCCTGCCTTAACAGAGGCCTCGGCACCTTCGGATACTTCGATACCGGTAACTTTCATTGCGTCAGTGTCGTATACTTCGGGCACTGCCACAGTTACGGTCTTATTGGTCCGGTCTATCACCCCCGTATAGGTATCATTCAGTTCAAGGGCGGTGAGCCATGTGTCTCCGTCCAGTTTCAGGTCGGAAGTATTATCATCGCTACATCCCGGGAATGTTAACAACAGGACAGTTCCCAGTACAAGCAGATTTAGTTTATTCAGTATTGATTTCATAATGTTCTTCTTTTTTATAAGGTTACCAGTTACCACAATTCTGCGTATAGTTTCCGTTGCTGGCACTCATCTGTGCAAACGGGATAGGCAGATATTCATTTTTATTCTTAGTGAACGAGGCATTCGTGTAGATGGTGCAGTCGGCAGCTTCCTCGGCATAGAACTTATTCAGTACTTCGGCAGCTTCGCCCCATCTTACCAGGTCAAAGAAGCGCTCTGATTCCAGAGCCAGCTCTACACGACGTTCAAACTTCAACAATTTCAAGGCATCTGCCTGTGAGTAGCTTCCCGTATAAGGCTGAATGTTGAAACGTACGCCATATTCCATTTCGTAGTCGGCAATCATGGCTGTACTTTGTTTAGCACGGTTACGTACTTCGTTAATCAGGCTGATAGCTTCAGCTATACGTCCGTCGTTCAGTTGGATCAGTGCTTCGGCACGCATCAACAATACATCCGAGTAGCGCAGTACGATGCGGTTCATCGGAGAACCCCACCAGGCACCCTTTATCAGGTAATCGCCATCCGGATCCACATTCTGCTTCAAGGTCACGTAATATCCGTAAAGTCCGTTGCTGCGGCTCCAGGTAGTCGACTGGTCCATCATGTAGTTCTTATTGAATTCATAAGGGAATCCCGGCATACCTACCGTCAGGAAGAGGCGTGGGTCAGCATAATCGGATTGCGAATTGTAATCGGTGTTGTTAAAGGAATCCAGCAGCGGGTGTCCGTTGGCATCTGTTTTGAATGCATTTACCAGATTCTGGCTCGGTTTGTAGAAGTCGCAACCACCATCGGTAACTCCCGGAATGTTGGGAACGATTAGACCATAAGACCAGTTGCAGTTACCGTTGTTGGTACCGTCGTTCATGGAGTATTGCATGGCCCACAGGGATTCCACGCCATTTTCATATTGAGGTTCCGGACGGAAGTTATTGTGAAAATCTGATTCCAGCCCGTAGCCACCTGCCGACATAATGGCATTGTCTGTGTATTGTACTACTTTCACCAGGTCTTCCGTGCTGAGGCTTGTCACTTCATGGCTGTCTGCATTATCCTGATGATAAGCTTTGTACAGATAAGTCTTTGCCAGATAGGCGGCTGCTGCGGCTTTGGCGGGGCGACCTTTGTCTGCCTGCTTCACGGGAAGGTTATCATAAGCAAACTGGAAGTCATCTGCAATCTGTTGCCAGCCTTCGTCATTGTTGTAAGTGGTGTTGGAGAGATAGTTATATTCTTCCGGTGACAAGTTGGCATCGTTGGCAAACGGGATCTTCTTGTACAGGCGTTTCAGCAAGAAGTGACCATGTGCACGGAGGAATCTCATTTCGGCAATGCGCTGCTGCTTTAGTGAATAAGTACTTTCATCCACTTGTTCCAATAGTTGCAAAGCTGTATTGACGCGTGAGATACAGTTGTAGAGGCGCTGCCACATATCGCTGATGTTCCATGCCGTAGTCATGATACCTTGTGAGATGTCCAGTGAGTGGAATACATCACCGTCTTCCGTACCGTTTCCTCCTTTGTAAGCGTCATCCGAACGTACGTCATAGTTCCACATGGAGAAGGAAGAATTGATATCTTCGGCAGTAATCCATACTGCATAAGCAGAGATTACCAGATTGTCGATGTATGCCGGGTTCTTCAGCTGTTCATCGCTGATGGTTCCCTGGGGGAGCTGATCTTCCAGAAAGTCGGTGCAACTGCTGCACATCAGTGAAAGACCTAAGACTGCTGTATATATTAACTTTTTCATAAGTAACTGATTTTATTGTTAAAAGCCTACATTAATACCGAAAGTTATATTCATCGGGATGGGGTAACCATAGTTGGCATTCTCAGGATCTACTCCGGTGAACTCCTTACTCTTGATGGTGAATACGTTCTGTGCGCTCAGGTAGAAGCGCAGGCGCTCCATCTTCATCTTCTGGGCAAAGTTTTTCGGAACGTTGTATCCCAACTGTATATTGCGTAACTTCAGGAACGAACCATTCTCAACAAAGTAAGTGGAAACACGTTTCTCATTGTTCGTATCGCTGCGTGACAATGCAGGAATGGTAGAGTTCGGATTGGTGGGTGACCATGCATCGAGTACTCGCTTACCTTTGTTCAGGAAACCGATATTGAGTCCACTCCAAAGGTCGGTTTCCTTCTTCAGGTCGCTGATAACATCTACTCCCTGAACACCTTGCCAGAACATGGTGAGGTCAAAATTCTTGTATTCAAGGTAGATGTTCAGACCATAGCTGAAGTCCGGAGTCGGATTGTAAATCCATTGCTGGTCTTTCTCATTGATGATACCGTTGCCGTCCAAGTCACGCCAGCGGATACGGCCTATTCCGGCACCTTCCTGAGTGGCATGGTTATCAATTTCTTCCTGTGATTTGAAGATACCGTCAGCTACATAACCCACCTGCGAACCATTGGCGTGACCGATTACGCTTTGTACACCGTTACCACCGAAAGTGCCGTTGGCTGCTACTGTAGTTGGCAGCTTCGTGATTTCATTCCGGTAGGTGGATATGTTGGCATTCAGGTCATATTTCAGTCCGAATCTCGTTTGATTGCGATAACCGAGATTCAATTCAACACCCACATTTTTCATTTCTCCCGCATTGATCCATTGACTGCTTCCTTCGCCCATAGCGGCGATACCTGCCATCTGTACCAGAATATCCGTTGTCTTTTTGTAGAACCAGTCGAATGAACCGTAAAGAGATTGTTTAAACAGTGAGAAATCGAGGCCGAGGTTCGTTTGTGTGGTTGTTTCCCATTTGATGTTATCATTACCGATCTGATTACGTTTGAATCCGGATTGAAGGATGCTGCCGCCATTGGTTCCGGCAATGTCGTAGGAAGTACCATAGCTCTGACCGCCTGATTCCGTTACACCGTAGTTGGGAACATAAATTGTATAGCGGGCAATGTTCGAGATTTCCTGGTTGCCGGTCTGTCCCCATGAACCGCGGACTTTCAGATCGTCAATCCAACTGAGGTTTTGCATGAACTTTTCACGGTTCAAGCGCCATCCCAGTGAGAAGGAAGGGAATGTGGCATAGCGGTTATTTTTACCGAAACGTGAAGAACCGTCACGGCGTACTGTCATCGAGAGTAGGTATTTATCATCATATGTATAATTCAGCTTTCCGAAGAAAGAAACCAGTGAATAGCCTTCGCCCGAACCGTAAGCCTGAGCCGTACCAGAACCCGCATTCGGCCACATATAGTCGGGTGTCAGGATAGAATAATCTTCTTTATAACCCGAAAAATTGATATCATCTTCACGGTTCAGCTCCATACCCACCATGGCGTCTCCACGATGTTTGCCGATTTCCAGATTGTAGGTAGCGATGGCATTCCACATCCATTTCGTCCAGTGTTCCTGCTTGGCTTCTACGGCATTCTTATCATTTGCCACATTGCCTTCGGTGATGGGGTAGGTGAAGATGCGTTGTGATTTCTGTGCATAATCCAATCCGAAGGTGGAGCGGACATTGAATCCTTTGAAGGGGTTGAGGTTGATGTAGGCATCACCAAACATACGCCAGTAAGTATAGCGATTATCAGAGTTACGGTCCAGTCTCGCTACCGGGTTCTCACGGTCGGGATATCCGCCTACCGGACCTGCATATTCTCCATTGATGTCGTAAACGGGCAATGAGGGATTGAATTGTAATACATTTTGCAAGAATCCACCCGGTGCCTGCACCTCCGAAGTGCGGTTCAGTGTGAAGTGCTCTCCTATGGTCAGGAATTTGCCAATCAGATTATAATCAGAATTTATGCGGGCAGAGAAACGTTCGAAGTCACTGTCCTTGATGATACCTATATTCTTATAATAGCCCAGGGAGAAGAAAGATGACCCCTTTTCAGAACCATTGCTTACTGATACATTGTACTGCTGGATAATACCTGTACGGGTTGTTTCATCGAACCAGTCGGTGTCGGCAGCCGGAACCGTATTGGCAGAATCCAGATACTTGGACATGCTGATGTTGTTCAGTTGAGGATAACCGTTTGCGTCATATCCCCAGCTATACTTGTAGCCCAGTGCGTTGGTGTTGGGATCCTGGCCTTCGTTTACGTAAGCTTGCCACATGGCACGGCCATATTCTTCCGCATTCAGTACTTCCATCTTATTGGTATACATGGAAGCGGCGATAGAAGCATCGAAGTTAATCTTTATCTGTCCTTCTTTACCTTTCTTCGTAGTGATGATGATGACACCGTTTGCAGCGCGCGAACCATAGATAGAGGCAGAAGCCGCATCCTTCAATACCTGGATAGATTCGATATCATTGCCGTTCAGTTCGTGCATGCCCGATTTGGTAGGCACACCGTCAATAATATAAAGAGGATCGTTATTGTTCAAAGTCCCGACACCGCGAATACGTACAGTGGCGTTTCCACTGGGATTACCGTCGGCTGTGATGTTCATACCGGGGACGCGTCCCTGTAATGCTTTGATCGGGTTGTTTTCGTTTTGCTTGGCAATCTCGTCTATGCTGACTACGGAAATGGCTCCGGTCAGGTCGGCCTTGCGTTGAGTAGTATAACCTGTGACTACGACTTCCTGTAGCAACTCCGATTCTTCTTCCAGAACGATATTCAGTGTAGCTTGAGCTTTCACATTCACAGTCTTGAATCCGATATACGAAATGGAGAGTTCTGCGCCTTGTGGTACAGACAATGTAAAGTTGCCGTCGATGTCGGTTATGGTGCCGTTACTTGTCTGGTTGGTTTCTATGACAGTTGCACCGATAATGGATTCTCCGTCAGTCTTGGAAACGACTTTTCCTTGTACCGTCAGGCGTTGGGCCTGAACTAGTGTACACATTATAAGAAAGAGTGCAAATAGAAGTGATCTTTTTATGCCTTCCATGTTTTTAGATTTTAATTAATATGCTTTTCATTTTGTAATCGCTGTGGATTACCTCTCAAAACATGCTTTCCCGAGTGATGTTTTGATGTTGCAAAGAAAGGGAATTAAGTGAAAATATGCTGTAATTTATGTTTCATAAGCTGGTATATTTGTAACAAAATAAAGGGCAGGTATCATATTTGCCAGCTTATGAAACATAAATGGCAGGCTATTTCTGTTTTATTCGCTTCCTTTGCAAAGTGCTTTCCCGAGCAACTCATTATTAATTAAATGTAATACCCAAAAACATCATGAATTTAAAAAACAATTTGTTGACTGTGCGATGGACCCTTACCTTTATAATAGGTACAATCTGGTCTGTCTTTTCGTGTCAGGCTATTAATCCTCCTTTCGTGATTAAACATTTAGGTGACGGACAGAGCATTGTCCAGATTGAGAACCAGAAGAAATTTCTGTTGCTTCCCGTGGAAGAGGCTTCTCCGGAAGCAAAGCTATATATGATAGCCGATAATGACGTAGTGCGCAATATGAATGTTCGTCTGGCTATAAATAAGGTAGACTATTTTGTTCCGGTAGATCTCTCCGGATTTGATAATAAATCACTTTCTTTCAACTTCCAGTTGATACCCGATACGGCTATTTGCTGGGATGAAATGAAACTTTCCAATGAGTTTGATACATCCAATCGCGAGAGTTTCCGTCCGCTTTATCACTTCACTCCTCAATATGGCTGGATGAATGATCCGAACGGTATGGTATATAAAGATGGTGTTTATCATTTGTTTTATCAATACAATCCTTACGGTTCTATGTGGGGAAATATGCATTGGGGACATGCCACCAGTACAGACCTGGTGAATTGGGAACATCAGCCGATAGCCATTGCGCCCGATGCGTTGGGAACTATCTTCAGTGGTTCCTGTGTGGTTGATAAGGATAATACGGCAGGCTTTGGTGCCGGTGCGATCATAGCTTTCTATACTTCGGCCAGCGATCGCCAGGTACAGAGTATGGCTTACAGTCTGGACAACGGAAAGACATTCAAGAAGTATGCGCGTAATCCTATACTGACTTCCACCCAACGTGATTTCCGTGATCCGAAAGTTTTCTGGCATGACGCTACCGATAAATGGATCATGATTCTTGCCGTAGGTCAGGAAATGCAAATCTACTCTTCAGCTAATCTGAAGGACTGGGCTTATGAAAGTAGTTTTGGTGAAGGTCAGGGGGCTCATGGTGGTGTATGGGAATGTCCCGACCTGATAGAACTGCCTATTGAAGGTACGGAACTGAAAAAATGGGTTCTAATCTGTAATATTAATCCCGGCGGACCTTTCGGTGGAAGTGCCACTCAATATTTTGTAGGTACCTTCGATGGAAAGAAGTTTGTGAATGAATCACCGAAAAACACCAAGTGGATGGACTGGGGAAAAGATCACTATGCTACCGTGACTTGGAGTAATGCGCCCGAAGGACGCCATATAGCGCTGGCATGGATGAGCAACTGGCAATATGCCAACAATGTACCTACTACTCAGTATCGCAGTGGTAACTCTGTTCCCCGTGACCTGAGTCTCTATACTTCGGCGGGTGAAACTTATCTGAAATCTTCCCCTTCGCGAGAACTGCTGAAACTGCGTGGGAAAGAAGAAAAGAAGCATTCCTTCAAGGTGGACCGTACTTATAATATGGACAAACTGCTTTCGGATAATACAGGTACGTATGAAATTGAAATGACGATTAAGAACAGAAATGCAGAAGTCATTGGCTTCCAACTTTTCAATTCAAAAGGAGAAGAAGTGGATATTTACTATAACCTGGTAGAGAAGGAGTTTGCGATGGATCGTAGTAAGAGCGGAGTCGTATCATTCAGTTCGGACTTTCCGGTGTTGACTCTTGCTCCGATAGAAGGCAATTCGGAAATGACGCTGCGTCTTTTCGTTGATAAATCAAGTATTGAAGCGTTTGGCGATGACGGACGTTTCGCAATGACAAACCTTGTGTTTCCTTCGGAACCTTACAACCGTATCAGTTTCTATGCCAAAGGCGGTAGCTATGCGGTAAGTTCATTCAAGGTTTATAAGTTGAAATAAGATTGGTCTATATTTCCTCCTTTTCTGTACCCGAATTTTATCAAAGCCGTACCCGCTCCGTAGCTGGTCCGTACCTAAGCGTTTGGACCAGATACGGACCAAGTACGGCTTCTCCTTTATTCTTCTATTTCAATGGTATATTTTCCTTTGAATACCTCTTCGGGTTGCAGATGCTGTACCCAATCCTTATCTTTATACTCTCCTGTATAATGTGCTTTGTCGCAACGACCGTACCATGGTTCAATACAGACAAACGGGGCATTCTTGGCAGGTGGCGACCACAGTCCGATAACAGGTGCATCGAAATGGAGGCTGAGATAAGGAGCTTTCTCCTTATTATATAGAGTAACCCGCCGCACCTGGCTTCCCTCCAATATAAGTGCATCTTTGTCAAATGTATGTGTGTCCAATGGCAACAAGTCGTTTGTCAGTTTCAGAGGATATTGGGTGTCCGGGTCGGCACATCCTTTTTCAGAAATAAGTATGTATTTCAGTCCGCTTTTCTTATTGAAACCGAAGAACCCCCGTTCTTGCGTTTCGGCATCGAAATCCGGATAGTAGAATGCCGGATGTGCACCAATCTGGAAGTGCATTTCCTTCTCCCCGGTATTCTCTACTTCCCACATGACATCGACCTTCTTCTCGCGGATGCGATAGCCGATGGTGAGACGGAATGGGAAAGGATATTTCTTGAGTGTTTCTTCGTTGCTGACAAGCTGGTAGCGGACTTCATCGTTTTCCTCGGATATCAGTGTGAACTCCATGTCGCGGGCAAATCCATGCTGAGTGAGGACATAGGTGGTATCTTCGTTTCGATATTCATTCTCCCATACGCTTCCTACAATCGGGAAGAGTACCGGCGAATGGCGTTTCCAGAATGCAGGATCTGCCTGCCATAGATATTCTTTTCCATTAGAAAAAATACTGCATAGCTCTGCTCCATGTGCAGAAACTTCAATGCTGAGTCGTCCATTAAAGAGTGTTTCCATATTGTTGTTTAAAAAGTTTCTTTGGATAATTTTCCACAAATGTAGCTAAAAAGAGAAATAATGCCCTTGAAATGCGCTTAAAAAACATTCTTGTATCATAATTGCCACTCTTTGTAACAAGATTGTTATCCTGTTGTTCTGATATTCGCTTCCTTTGCAACGTGCTTTTCCGAGCAAGAAATACTTAAATTAATACCATACAACAATGAAATCTAATTCTTCGTTATCCAAGCTGATCCCTGTGATGCTCTGCTTTTTCGCTATGGGATTTGTGGATCTGGTAGGCATCGCCTCCAACTATGTAAAAGCAGATTTGGGTTTGACAGACTCTCAAGCTAACATCTTCCCTTCGCTGGTTTTCTTCTGGTTCCTGATCTTCTCTGTGCCGACAGGTATGTTGATGAGCCGTATCGGACAAAAAAAGACGGTACTCCTTAGTTTGGTTGTGACCTTTGCTTCGTTGTTATTGCCTGTTTTTGGTGATAGCTATACGTTGATGCTGCTTTCTTTCTCTTTATTAGGTATCGGCAATGCATTGATGCAGACTTCACTGAATCCGCTGCTTTCCAACATCGTGAGAGGTGACCGGCTGGCAAGTAGCCTTACCTTCGGACAATTTGTAAAGGCGATTGCTTCGTTTCTTGCACCTTACATTGCTATGTGGGGAGCTACACAGGCCATTCCGTCGTTCGGTTTGGGGTGGCGTGTGCTGTTTCCTATTTATATGGTGATAGCTGTGATAGCCGTTTTATTGTTGGGACAGACACAGATTGCCGAGGAGAAAGAGGAAGGAAAACCTTCTACGTTCGGTGAGTGTTTGGCTTTATTGGGTAAACCATTTGTTTTGCTTTCTTTCATCGGTATCATGTGCCATGTAGGAATCGATGTAGGTACGAATACTACTGCTCCTAAGATTCTAATGGAGCGTTTGGGGATGGGATTGGATGACGCTGCGTTTGCTACCAGTCTCTACTTCATTTTCCGTACGGCAGGCTGCTTCACAGGTTCTTTTATTTTGAGGAGGATGAATGCTAAATCGTTCTTTGCTATCAGTAGTTTCATGATGTTACTGGCAATGATTGGACTTTTTGCTTTCCATTCAAAAACATCTATTTATATTTGCATTGCGCTGATAGGTTACGGAAACTCGAATATCTTTTCGATTGTCTTCTCACAGGCGTTGCTGTATATGCCCGGCAAGAAGAATGAAATTTCCGGTCTGATGATAATGGGACTTTTTGGTGGAACTGTTTTTCCGTTGGCAATGGGATTGGCAAGTGATGCCATAGGACAAAGCGGTGCAGTAGCCGTGATGACTGTCGGAGTACTTTATTTGCTGTACTATACTTTGAAGATAAAGAAATAACCTAATGTCTAATTGTAATTTATAATTTGTAATTAAATTTAGTGTCATGAATAAAATCATCGTAGGAATGGGTGAAGCACTCTGGGATGTGCTGCCCGAAGGAAAGAAAATAGGTGGTGCGCCTGCCAATTTCGCTTATCATGTATCACAGTTTGGTTTTGATAGCCGTGTAGTGAGTGCAGTGGGACGTGATGCTGACGGACAGGAAATATTGGATGTTTTTGCTCAAAAGAAACTGACTTGTGAGATCGAGCAAGTGGATTATCCTACCGGTACGGTACAGGTTACTCTTGATGCTGTGGGGGTTCCCTGTTATGAGATTAAAGAGGGGGTAGCTTGGGATAACATTCCTTTTACGGATGATTTGAAACGTCTGGCCCTTTCCACCCGTGCTGTTTGTTTCGGTTCGCTGGCTCAGCGCAGTCCCGTGAGTCGTGCTACTATTCAACGTTTTCTGGACACCATGCCTGATGGAGAAGATCAGATCAAGATTTTCGATATCAATCTTCGTCAGGGATTCTATACGAAAGAAATACTCTGCGAATCTATGCGCCGCTGCAACATACTTAAAATAAATGATGAGGAACTGGTTACTATCAGCCGTATCTTCGGTTATCCGGGTATTGATTTACAGGATAAATGCTGGATACTTTTGGCTAAATATAATCTGAAGATGCTGATTCTGACTTGTGGAACCAATGGCAGTTATGTATTTACTCCGGGTGTAGTATCTTATCAGGATACACCGAAAGTTCCTGTTGCCGATACTGTGGGGGCAGGTGATTCTTTTACTGCTGCTTTTACATCGGCTATACTTAGTGGGAAACCTGTTCCCGAAGCGCATAAACTGGCAGTGGAAGTCTCCGCCTATGTTTGTACACAGAGTGGGGCCATGCCGGAATTGCCGTCTGCTTTTAAGAGTCGGTTGGGAGCAGCTGATATCTCCGGTGTATGAGTTGAACCTATCCTGATAATTGCTTCAACTTGGCAGGCAATCCTATATTATAGGGGCATTGTGTAACATACAATGCCTTTTTGCTTCCAACTCCCTTTTGTGCCATATTCCTGCTTGTCTTCTGTAGTATAACAATAATCGTTCTTATTTTCGGCTTCGTATAGCGGGATGGCTCCTTCTACGGGCGAAGCGTATACATATCCTAATTCTTTTTCCAGTTGCCATTCGGTGTCGGCTGGCAATAGCTCTACAGATAGACGTTGCTTTTTTCCGTTACTATATAAATACAACGGTACGGTACTCGTGATTTGTTGTTTGTAGATGGAACAGATGGCTCCTTCATATTTTTTGTTGGAGTGCATTGCAATATCTAAGTAAGATGTGTCGTATGTGTGATTTTTGCCATTCCAGGCCTGAAGTAACGGAGTGGTAGAAACTAACGATAACTTTTGGTTGGATATATATTTTTCTATCGCATCTTTCACTTGCTCTTTTTTGGTGGCATCCGCTATTAGTTCATAAATAGGAAGAACTTTATTTTGAGTGATTTTCGTCAAAGTATAATTCTCTTCATTGAACGAGTTCCACCAGGCATTAAAGCCATCGGTTATCGGTTGTGAAGTCAATAAACTTGTATTTCCTCCATAGAATTCCAGTATAAGCTGACCTCCTATGCTTTGTGCCACATCTTCTTCCCATCCGCCGGCACCGCTTCCGGTAAAGAGACCTTGCTGGCCTATTTTTTCCAAAGCGCTGAGTAAGGTGATTTTTGTGGTGCTGGTAGCTGATGTCGCTGTAGGTACTGCTGTCCGGTAAAGTCCTCTGAATCGTGCTCCTATACCGACATCCACTAAAAGGTGTGTGCCATATTTGTTTATGATATCTTCTGCTGCCAAACTGGTTACATCATTTTCAAATTCCTGCGTAAGGTATCTGTATTTATATTTCTCTAAGGTATAGAAAAACGAAAAGTACCAACGCTCCGCTGTAAATAGTTGTTCGCTGGAGGCAAAAGAATATTGTGAAGAATGGTTGTAATCAGACTCGAACTCTTTATGCTTGAGAATGGTACCGACCGATAGAGCATTTCTGGAATTTATGTCTCCCAATATCAGGCTATTGGTAATATCAGTCAGGAATGTTGTTGCATTTTCTCCGGCGTAGTCTCTGGGTTCGGAAGAAGTGGCTTTCATACGATAAATATAATCTTCATCGCTGTTTTCCAATTTTTCCAAATCTATTATGGGAGCTTTTATGGCTTCGGGACTTAAATGGTCGGCAGTAACATCGTAGCCTGCGCCAAGAATTTGTTTCATATTTGCCGGATAGGCTTTGAAAATGACTTTCTTGTCAGGAATGGCTTTAAGTTCATAAAAATCAGAAGAAGTGGGATTTTCATCTTCCGGGTTGAAATCAGAATCCGAGGAACATGCATATAACGTGCATATCGAAATGATAAAATAGAATAGATTTTTCATAATATAATAGTTTTTCTAGTAGTTATCTTGTAGCTGTCGACAAAAGTAACAGAAGTATTTGAAAGGGCAATGGATACACATTCTTTTCTTAAGAAAAAGTGTCTTATTTTATAATGTAAGTGAATCTACATCACTGCACAAAGCTCCTCCACCTGCTTTTCAAAGCTATCCCTCATCTTTGCCTTATTCTTCACTACACTCCGATGATTATAAATTGTTTGTGGTGAGTAGAACAAGAGGGTAGCTATCCTGGAACTATCTTGAATCCCCATACGTATCAATGCAAATATCCGAAGTTCTGTATTCAGTATTTCTCCTCTTTTAGGTATGATTTCTTCACCCTCCCGCAATAGTGCATTAAATTCTTCTATAAATTTAGGGTATAAATTCAGAAATGCCGTATCGAAGTTTACGAAGAACTCTTTCGCATCTGTATCTGACAGTTTGGTGGCATTGACTAACTTCAATAGATCATCTGTCTGTTTCGCTTTCACTTTTCTCTTTACCAAATCCTGATATTTATTCAGCTTGTCTATATAGGCGGCACACAGGTCCATGAACAGGCTTACATATTCTTCACGCGTATGATTTGTATTTACTAATGCCTTATTCAGATGTTGCAGTTCCTGATTCATGTCCGCCAGTATCTTCCTGCGTTTATGGAGTTGATGCATTTGCCGATAAATATAGATCAGGGAGACGACCAGTCCGATGGACAATATACTGATGCATATCAGTGACCATTGCAGTCGTCTGCTCTTGATAAGATTCTGTTCCTGATAAGATAGTACAATAGAAGGGAATTTTTTCGCTATTTCGAGCATGCGGAGCCGGTTATTATAAAACTGAGCGTCTTCCATGGAGTAGTTCAGATAGCGGTTGGCACGGGATACTTCCCCACTTCGGTTTTTAAAGATATGCAGGGCCAGTTCCTGTAAGGCCAGATTTTCTTTAAGCGGGCATACCTGATCCGATATGGCGGCCTTGATCAGATAATGCTCATATTCGTTCCAGTCACCAAGTTTTGAATAGACCAATGCTAAACCATACGTAACCATAGCATACAATCGAACATTCACAGGAACGCCTTCCAGTGCCTTTTGATAATACTTTTCCGCTTCGGCGTACCGCTGGTGACGATATAGATTTTCTCCTTTCCAGTAATTGTGTAGTGACGAGCCAGTGGGAAGTACACTGATCAATGAATCCTGATAAAGCATTTCTTTTTCATAATAACGGGGAGCATAAACCTTATCGTTGGAATATTCCGCCCACATACTGTAAGCCCATTCATAGGCGGCGTAATATTCTATCCGTGTCGCATCATTCAATGTACGTGAATCTATTTGTTCCAGATTCTGGATGGATTCGCTGAAATAACCCGATGTGGAAAGAAGCACCGAGCGGTGAATGATGCTCAGGTTGCGATAAGCGGGGTGAGATAGTGTCATAGCCACCTGTTCTTCCTTGTCTACATAGAGCATGGCTGAATCGAAACGGTAAGTATAGTACTCTTCGTAAATAGCATTGTATAATCGGAAACGTTCATTGTCGTCCATGGATGGATATAGCAAACGCTTTAAACTGTCAATTCGGGCTTCTTTTCGGAGTGAGTATTGGTTGCGCAGTTTTAAAGCTGATTCCAACTCATTGGATAAGTCAGTCTTATTCGCCGCACGAAAAGGGACAAGCACGAACAACAGGAATAATACCGATAACAAGTATTTTTTCATGGGGTATGTTCATTAAAAGTAGACAAATACAAAGATATTAAAACTTTCCGGTAAACGGATATGTCTACTTGCTTTTATAAAACGGAATGATGTAAATAGCTTGTTATCAGTGCTGTATTGTAGATGATACTCTCACGCCAATCTACCTGACGGCTACTTGCGGAAACCGGGCATTATTATACCTGTTAACTTTGCCCTCGTTGAAAGATAAGGGGAATATTTCTTATCTGATGCCTTGAACCGAAAGTTTAATTTTAAATCCATTAATAGTATGAAAGCAAGTCTCTTTTCTTATGTCATATCGGCAGCCTTATCATTCGCTACTATTGCAACAGCGAGCAAACCGGTAGAGAATGACACTATCAGTAGTAAAAAAGCGGAGATCAGCGAACGCAATGTGATGCTGAATGCTTCGGATGCAAACAAGCCCCGTGAAATTCAGATCGGACTTCCCAGTGAAGATGTAAATGTGTATGAAAACGGATTACCCGCTGTCTATTCTTCGGCTGTGCATAAGCTGGCTACTCACTGGCGCAGCGATGCCAGCCTGGGCGAAGTAGGGCTGATGACACCGTCTGAATCTGCTATTGCTACCGGAAACATCGCTTATTCCGTAAATTCTTTCTCCAAATTGGGGCAAAAGGAGTTCAAAGGAGTCTTGAATTACCGCACCAACCATTTTGGGTGGCAAAATATAGACATGAATGTGTCCGGTGGCATCGGAAACCGCTGGCTCTATACAGCCAGCATCTATCAGAACTTCGATCCGGGTAGTTTCTCTCCTAAGTTTGAAAACTTCAGTGACCGCACCCAACTTTATCATGCAGGGCTGACGCGCCTTTTCAACAATAATCGCGGAAGGTTCTCAGTTATCTATAAGTTCTCAAAAAGCAGTGCATTGGGTTCGATGATTAACGCTGCTCCGTTTATCTATGTGGGAGATGGCAGTGTGAAAGAAATTCCTGGCTTCAAGTTAGGAACTTCTTCGTATGCTCCCGAAGGTGGACGTTTTCAGTACATGGATGTGATGAACGGAAAGATGAAGAGCGGTCGGTTTGGTGACTTTACAGGCAATAAGGCGCATGAAGTGGCTATGCTGTTTGATTATACCTTCCGTAACAATCTGAACTGGACGCTGAATGCCAAGTTTATGAATGCTCCCGAAGCTAACTATGTGGACTTTGGTGGTAGCAATATCAACAAAGCCACGGTGGCGGACGGCCTTTTTCAGGATGGTTCGGAGGATGCCTATACCGGATTGGTCGAAGGCAGGCGTACCTGGTTGCATCTTGGCAAAGTGAAGAATGCATTGCTTACTTCCGAACTGAAAAAGAAGATAGGCGACCATGACGTACGCCTGGGGCTGAATGAATGGTTTTATCATTTGGATTATCACTCTTCTTCTTTTCAATGGGTAGGCACGGTTACTGAATATCCGCAGATACTGAATCGTGTGGTAGCTGACGGGACTACTGCTAAATTCAGTGGTTTCAATGAGCTGAGTCCGGAATATACCAAAGGGACCGAAAACAAACTGGCTGCCTACTTTACGGATAACTGGCAGGTAAGTCCGAAATTCACTGTCTATTATGGTGCTCGTCTGGAATATTACCGTATGTCTGCCGATCAGATTCCTTATGGTCGCTATTCCGGCTTCCACATTGGTGATACTCACGAATATACGGACAATCAAGGGAATATACTTTCTACTGAAAAGATACAGCCGCAGAAAGTAGTAAAAGATAAGCTGAACTATGCTGCAACGGCACAATTTACTTATAAGTTGACCAAGAACTTCGGGCTGACTGCCGACGGAACCGTCGCCACCCGCTTCCCACGTATCAATGAATATGCAGGAACAGGACCTACCGAAGAGCAATATAAGCGTGTGACTATCCCTTTGCTGCGTGGCGGATTATTTTATCAGAATGACTGGATAAACCTGACTTCGATGATTACTTATATTTCCAAGTCGAATAATATAGACCAGCAGAATGTAACCAAACCGGGAACAACGCAGTCCAAGACGACCTTGCTGATTTACGATATCAAGACATTGGGTTGGACCACTTCCGCTGAAATCAATCCTTTCAAAGGTTTCCATCTGCATGCCCTGTTTACTTATCAGAAACCGACTTATAATAATTACTTTATCAAATCTCCGTTTGAAGGAGTGCCTGACTTGAATGCTAATGGTAATATTGTGAAAGAAATTCCGCAGATACTGGCTGAAATAGATCCCAGTTATAACATAACTCCCGATCTGCGCTTGTGGCTCAGTTTCCGTTATTTCGGGAAGACGTATGCCAATCTGACTAATGCCCTCTATTTCAACGGTCGTTGGGAAACCTTCGGTGGTGTGAACTGGAAAGTGAATAAGCACCTCTCATTGGGAGCAACGGTAGTGAACTTCCTGAACCAAAAGGGTGCAAGCGGAACTATCAGCGGCGCCGAACTACTGGGCAAGGAAGAAGCAGGTAAATTCAAAGATCATTATATGAGTGGTAATTACTTGCGTCCATTTACACTGGAATTCAGTGCAAGCCTTTCATTCTAAATTAATTTAATATATTTTTGTAACTAAATTCATTGTACACCATGAAAAATTTACTTGTAACTCTCTTTGCATGTGCTACATTGTCGTATGTCAATGCAGCGGAAAACAAAACGATCCGTATTTCTACGGATAACACCGACCTGGTGCTTCAGGTAGGCGACAACGGCCGTCTGTATCAAACTTACTTAGGTGAAAAACTGCTGCATGAGCAGGATTTGAATAACTTTCAGTGGAATATCCATGCCGGTGCCGACGGTAGTGTAAGTAAACGCGGTTGGGAAGTGTATGGTGGTTCGGGTAATGAAGATTACTTTGAACCGGCTATCGCTATCACTCACAATGATGGTAATCCATCCACTATGTTGTATTATGTTTCTTCCTCCTCCAAGGCGGTTGAGGGTGGTACGGAAACTGTGGTTAATCTCCGTGACGATCAGTATCCGGTAGACGTTACTTTGCACTATGTGGCTTATCCGAAAGAAAATGTTATCAAGACTTGGAGTGAAATCAAGCATCAGGAAAAGAAACCTGTCCTGCTTTCTACATACGCCTCTGCCATGCTTTATTTCAATAATTCCGCTTATTACCTGACTGAGTTCAGTAGTGACTGGGCAAAGGAAGCGCAAATGAGCAGCCAGCAATTGCAATTTGGCAAGAAAGTAATTGATACGAAGTTGGGAAGTCGTGCTGCCATGCATATGCATCCTTTCTTTGAAGTAGGATTGGATCAGCCGGTCAGCGAACACCAGGGAAATGTATTGATGGGTACGTTGGGATGGACCGGTAATTTCCGCTTTACGTTTGAAGTGGACAATGTTGGGAATCTTCGTGTGATTTCCGGTATCAATCCTTACGCTTCGAATTATGAACTGAAACCGAATGAAGTGTTTACCACTCCCGAATTCATATTTACTTTAAGTAATGACGGTGCCGGAAAAGGAAGCCGTAACCTCCATGAGTGGGCACGCAACTACAGCCTGAAAGATGGTAAAGGGAGTCGTCTGACTCTCCTGAATAACTGGGAAAATACAGGCTTTAACTTTAATCAGGAGATACTGGCCGAGTTAATGAAGGAAGCCAAGCATCTGGGTGTAGATATGTTCTTGTTGGACGATGGTTGGTTTGCGAACAAATATCCCCGTAAGAATGATCATGCGGGTTTGGGAGACTGGGATGTGAATCACGATAAATTGCCCGGTGGCATTCCGGCGCTGGTGAAAGCTGCCAAGGATGCAGATGTGAAGTTCGGTATCTGGATTGAACCCGAAATGGTGAATCCCAAGAGTGAACTCTTCGAGAAACATCCGGACTGGGCGATCACACTGCCTAATCGTGAAACGTATTATTACCGTAACCAATTGGTACTTGACCTTAGCAATCCGAAGGTGCAGGATTATGTGTATGGTGTTGTAGAGAATATAATGAAGGAGAATCCCGAAGTTGCTTTCTTCAAATGGGATTGCAACAGTCCTATCACCAATATCTATTCTCCGTATCTGAAGAACAAACAGGGACAGTTGTATATTGATCATGTCCGTGGCATCTATAATGTTCTGAAGCGTGTGAAAGCGAATTATCCTGATGTCCCGATGATGCTTTGTTCCGGTGGTGGTGCCCGTTGCGATTACGAAGCGCTTAAATATTTCACAGAGTTCTGGTGCAGCGACAATACGGATCCTGTAGAACGTATTTATATCCAGTGGGGCTTTTCCCAGTTCTTCCCTGCGAAAGCTATGGATGCCCATGTGACCAGTTGGAATAAAGCGACTTCTGTAAAATTCCGTACGGATGTAGCTTCTATGTGTAAGCTTGGTTTTGATATAGGTCTGAAAGAACTCACGGCTGATGAATTGACTTACTGCCAGACGGCTGTTGCCAACTGGAAGCGTCTGCAAAGTGCCATTATGGATGGTGATCAATATCGTTTGGTGTCTCCGTATGAGGGCAATCACATGGCACTGAATTATGTAAGCAAGGATGCAAACAAAGCTGTATTGTTTGCTTATGATATCCATCCGCGTTTCCAGGAGAAACTGATGACAGTCAAACTTCAGGGATTAAACCCGAACAAGCAATATAAAGTGGAAGAAATCAATTTGATGCCCTCTACTGAATCTAAATTAGAATCTAGCGGGAAAGTTTATTCCGGTGATTATCTGATGAAAGTTGGTTTGAATGTATTTGGTTTTACAGCGACTCAGAGCCATGTTATTGAGCTTACAGCTCAATAATAGCCTTATCTGGTTTGTCTGTCCTTCTTTCCGGCAATAGTAGTCTCCCTATTCTGTCCGAGTTAAAAATCGGTGGAATAGGGAGTTTTTTTAAGAAACAGATAACGATACCTATGATAATATTTTTATATTTGCGTTACTAATAACGGAAAAGATGAGAAGATATACTATCCAATTATTACTTGTTTCACTTTCCTGGTTTTGGTTGACCACTTCGTGTACCCATCGCGAAGCACGTTTCCGTATTGGAGTTTCCCAGTGCAGCGATGATGAATGGCGACATCAGATGAACAATGAAATGTTGCGCGAGGCACTTTTCTATGACGGAGTAGAAATTGATATTCGTACGGTAAAAGATGATAATGCAGAACAGATAAAAGATATCCGTAATTTCATCAAAGAAGGAGTGGACTTGCTTGTAGTTGCACCCAATGAAGCTGCACCTATCACTCCGGTAGTGGAGGAAGCCTTCGACAGGGGAATTCCTGTCATTGTTTTCGACCGCAAGATACTTTCTGATAAATATACCGCTTATATAGGTGCTGACAACTATGAGTTAGGAAAAGCAATAGGTAACTATGTTGCTAATATGCTTCATGGACAAGGCAACGTTGTGGAGATAGCCGGTTTGACAGGTTCTACACCAGCCATGGACCGTCATCAGGGATTTGTTGCCGCCATATCTCCTTATCCCGGCATTCAGCTTCTGGCACGTGAAGATGCCGGCTGGCTGCGCTCTGAGGCAGGAGAGAAGATGGATACTCTTTTGGCGCGCTTTCCTGAAATAGATGTAGTGTATGCACAGAACGACCGAATGGCGGCAGGAGCTTATGATGTTGCTGAGCGGCAGGGTAGGGCAGAAGAAATGCGCTTTATCGGTACGGATGCTTTGCCCGGTGAAGGGTATGGCGTAGAACAAGTGCTGAATGGTCAACTGGATGCCACGTTTATTTATCCTACCGGTGGTGACCGTGTGATACAGATGGCGATGGATATCCTGAATAAGCGGGACTTTCCTCGTGAAACCATATTGAGTACTTCTGTTGTAGATGCTACCAATGCGCAGATTATGCAGATGCAGACTTCGCATATTGCTACCCTTGATGAAAAAATAGAAACGATGAATGGAAAGATGAGTCAGTTCCTTGATCGTTACGCTACGCAGCAAGTCATATTATATGGCAGCTTATTGGTGCTTTTATTGGTAATCGGTTTACTGGTTGCTGTTTATCTTTCTTTGCGTACCAAAAACCGCCTGAATCGTGAACTGTCCCGGCAGAAGGAGAAGTTAGAGGAACAGAAGCAACAATTGACACAGCAGAAGGAGCTGCTCATTCAGCAGAAAGAACAGTTGGAACAGCTTTCCCGCGAACTGGAAGAGGCCACCCATGCCAAACTGGTATTCTTTACGAATGTTTCTCACGACTTCCGTACTCCGTTGACATTGATAGCAGATCCTATCAACCAGCTTCTTGCCGATAAGTCTCTTGGAGAGCATCCGCATCAACTACTGGAACTGATGAAGAAGAACGCTAACATCCTTCTTCGTCTTGTTAATCAAATTCTTGATTTCCGTAAGGTAGAGAACGGGCGGATGGAACTTCATTTGGAACCATTCGATCTTTTAAGTAGTTTCCGCGGCTGGAATGATTCTTTCCGTATGGCGTTGCTGAAAAAGCATATCTCCTTCTCTTTTGAAGTTACACCTGACACAGATTTCCGTATGATGGCAGATAGTGAGAAGATGGAACGTATCTATTTCAATTTGCTATCCAATGCTGTGAAATATACACCCGAGAATGGTAAAATAGTGGTTAAGCTGGAGGCGGAAACGACTAATTACCGTTTCTCTGTATTTAACTCAGGTAGCCATATTTCCCCAAAAGAGGTGGATGCTATCTTTGAACGCTTCTACCAGATAGACGGACATCAGGCCGGTACAGGTATCGGATTAGCGCTTGTCCGTGCCTTCGTAGAGATGCATGGCGGACAGATCACTGCCCATAGCAATGAAAAAGGAGCGACTTTTACCGTTCTTTTTCCGGCGCAGAGTGTTTCTCTGTATCATCCTACGGTTGTTACTCTTCCTACTGAGGAAGCGGAAGTCTCTGCTACATTGATAGAAACAGATTTGCCCTTGAATGAGGAAGACACGAAAACTGCAGATCGCCCGACAGTGCTGGTTATTGACGATAATGCCGATATTCGCAATTACGTAAAAACACTACTTGCTGAAGAATATCATGTGCTGGATGCACCGGAAGCTGCTACAGGGATTCGTCTCGCAATGAAATATGTTCCCGATGTGATTGTTTCCGACGTCATGATGCCTGGTATGGACGGGATAGAGTGTTGCCGGAGGTTGAAAACCGAATTGCAGACTTGCCACATTCCCGTGATTCTTCTTACAGCATGTTCACTTGATGAACAACGCATTCAGGGGTATAATGGTGGTGCTGACTCTTATATATCCAAGCCTTTCAATTCTCAGTTGTTACTGTCCCGTATCCGGAATCTGATAGATTCCCGTCGACAGCTTCGTCAGTTCTTCGGTGATAATCAGACATTGGCGAAAGAGAATATCTGTGATATTGATAAAGATTTTGTCTCTCGTTTTAAATCTCTGGTAGAGGAGAAAATGAGAGATCCGGAACTGAATGTGGAAGACTTAGGCAAAGATATGGGACTGAGCCGTGTGCAACTCTACCGTAAACTGAAATCACTTACTAATTATGCTCCCAATGAATTGCTGCGCCAGGCACGCCTTAAAAAAGCAATTTCCCTGTTGGCTTCTTCAGAAATGACGGTTGCGGAAATTGCTTATGAAGTCGGTTTCTCGTCTCCGTCTTATTTCACGAAGTGTTATAAGGAACAATTCGGTGAAAGTCCGACGGATTTCTTAAAACGGAAGAATTTATAGCGTTGCAGGGGGAAGAAACGATAATTATTGGCTATTTTTGCAGTCTGAAAAATGGAACTGAATATTTTATGAAATACGATCTTTGTTGTATCGGATATATTACTTTGGATAAAGTAGTTACTCCGCAGAAAACTGTGCACATGCCCGGAGGAACCTCTTTCTATTTTGCGCATGCCATCAAACACCTGAGTACGGAAGGATTCCAACTTATCACCGCCTTGGCTGATAGCGAGATGCCGGTGGTGGATGATTTGAGGACAGACGGTATTGAAGTGAAAGTACTCCCCAGCATCCATTCCATCTGCTTTGAGAATATTTATGGCGAGGATACCAATGAAAGAAAGCAGCGGGTTACTGCTAAGGCTGATCCTTTTACGATTGAAGGTTTGCAGGATGTAAATGCCCGGATTTTTCATTTGGGTAGTTTACTGGCGGATGATTTTTCACTGGATGTTATCAAATATCTTGCCGGGAAAGGATTACTTTCTCTTGATGTACAGGGTTATTTGCGTGAAGTGCAGAACGAAGAAGTATTGGCGGTGGACTGGGCTGAAAAAGAAGAAGCCTTGAAATATATCCATATCTTGAAAGCTAATGAACACGAAATGGAGGTGCTTACGCAATGTTCAGATCCTTATGATGCTGCTGTTAAATTGGCGGACTGGGGGGTAAAGGAAGTCTTGCTGACTTTGGGAGACAAAGGCTCACTTATTTATGTTGATGAACGATTCTATGAAATTCCGGCATATCCGGTAGAGAATGTTGCCGATGCTACCGGTTGTGGGGATACGTATATGGCGGGCTATCTGTATATGCGTAAAAGAGGAGCATCTTATCAGGAAGCCGGTTGTTTTGCCGCTGCCATGTGTTCCGTCAAACTACAGAGCTACGGTCCGTTCGGTGGAACGGAGGAAGACGTACATAGCTTAATAAAAAAAGAAAATGCCGTAATTTAAGTACGGCATTTTCTTTTTTTATACAGATAGATCTGTTTATTTCAACATTGAAGGTAAATTGTCTCTTCCCCAGAAATAATAAAAGATCAGTCCGATCCAACTGGTGAGCAATACAAGAATAGCGACCAATAGTTTCTTGACGCCATCTACCTTCCATTGCATAATTTCCAATACGGCTTTGATAGCAAGTATCAGGCCTATAATCCAAATAATAAATCCAATCATAATGTTCGTTACTTTTGTTTGAAAACAAATAAAGGCTGCATCCGGTTCACGGTGCAGCCTTCATTTTTCAGAGTTTATTATTTACTATTTTAATAATCGAAATTATTCGGCATCAGCACCCCAGTTTCCTTTAGACAGACGCTTGTAGCTGTTATAACGCCACTTGGCATTGTCTTCGGCAGCTTGGAACAGTTCAGCAGCTTCTGAAGGATATTGTTTCATTACAGAAGAGTAACGAACCTCGCTCTTCAGGAAGTCCTGGAATCCAGACCAATCCGGTTCTTTGCTATCCAGCTGGAACGGATTCTTGCCTTCAGCTTCCAAAGCCGGGTTGTAACGCCACAAGTGCCAGTAACCGCACTTAACAGCCTTTTCTTCCTCAGCTTGGCTCTTGCCCATACCCAGCTTCAGACCGTGGTTGATACACGGAGCGTAAGCGATGATGAGTGACGGTCCGGGATAAGCTTCAGCTTCACGGATTGCTTTCAGAGTCTGAGCCTGGTCAGCACCCATAGCGATCTGAGCTACGTAAACGTAACCGTAAGTAGTAGCCATCAAACCAAGGTCTTTCTTACGTACACGCTTACCGGCAGCGGCAAACTTAGCGATAGCACCCACCGGAGTAGCCTTAGAAGACTGACCACCTGTGTTAGAGTAAACCTCAGTATCCAAAACCAGGATGTTAACGTCCTTACCGCTGGCGATTACATGGTCGAGACCACCGTAACCGATATCGTAAGAAGCACCGTCACCACCGATGATCCACTGGCTGCGTTTTACTAAATATTGAGTCAAGCCTTTCAGTTCCTTGCTAACCGGGCAGCCGGCAGCGATGCCTTGCTCGATGATAGCCTCGATCTGAGGTGCAAGTTCTTTAGTCTTGTCTGCGTCGTACATGTTTTCAATCCATGCTTTCAATACTTCCTTGGCCTCAGCAGGAGCATTGTCACCTTCCAGAATCTGGTTGAACAGTTTCACGATACGGTCACGCATCTTTTCATTAGCGAGTTCCATACCCAAACCGAATTCGCAGAAGTCTTCGAACAAAGAGTTTGCCCAAGCAGGACCTTGACCCTTTTCGTTCTTAGTATAAGGAGTAGAAGGTACTGAACCGGAGTAGATAGAAGAACATCCTGTTGCATTGGCTACCATTTCGCGGTCACCGAACAACTGAGTGATCAACTTCACGTACGGAGTTTCACCACAACCGGAGCAAGCGCCTGAGAATTCAAACAAAGGAGTAGCGAACTGAGAGTTCTTTACGTTAGCTTTAACATCAACCAGATGTTGCTTGCTTGCTACCTTTTCAGCACAGTAATCCCAGTTAGGAACTTGGTTCAACTGGCTTTCCAGATGTTTCATAGTCAAAGCCTTGCCACCCTTCTTCGGATTACCCGGACAGATATCGGCACAGTTACCGCAACCCAGACAGTCGAGAACATCAACCTGAATACGGAATGTCATACCGTCGAATACTTTACCTACAGCTTTCAGCATCTCGAAGTTTGCACCCTTCTGCTCTTCAGCATCCAGAACGAACGGACGGATAGAAGCGTGAGGACAAACATAAGCACACTTGTTACACTGGATACAATTTTCAGCATTCCATTCGGGAACGAAAGCAGCTACACCACGTTTTTCGTATTTAGCTGTACCTTGATACCAAGTACCATCTTCGATGCCCTTAAATGCAGATACCGGCAGCAAGTCACCATCTTGTGCATTGATCGGACGAACTACTTCGTTAATGAATGCAGGATCGTTGTTTTCAGTCTTAGCGTCGTCAGCCAGGTTAACCCAAGCAGGATCAACGGTCAATTGCTTGTATTCACCACCACGGTCAACGGCAGCATAGTTCTTGTTTACGATATCTTCACCCTTCTTGCCGTAAGACTTCTGGATAAATTTCTTCATCTGTTCTACAGCCAGGTCAACAGGGATTACACCTGTGATACGGAAGAATGCAGATTGCAGGATTGTATTGGTACGGTTACCCAAACCGATTTCCTGTGCAATCTGAGTTGCGTTGATATAGTATACAGAGATATTGTTCTTAGCGAAATACTTCTTCACACGGGTAGGCAGGTTCTTGGCCAGTTCTTCGCCTTCCCAGATTGTATTCAGCAGGAATGTACCGTTCTTGCGCAAACCGCGGGTTACATCATACATGTGCAGGTAAGCCTGAACGTGGCAAGCCACAAAGTTCGGAGTGTTTACCAAGTATGTAGAACGGATCGGAGTATCACCGAAACGTAAGTGAGAACAAGTGAAACCACCTGACTTCTTTGAGTCGTAAGAGAAGTAAGCCTGGCAGTGTTTGTCGGTATTGTCACCGATGATTTTCACAGAGTTCTTGTTAGCACCTACTGTACCGTCAGCACCCAGTCCGTAGAATTTAGCTTCGAACATACCTGCACCGCCCAATGCGATTTCTTCTTCCTGAGGAAGTGAAGTGAAGGTTACGTCGTCTACGATACCGATAGTGAAGTGGTTCTTCGGCATCGGCATAGCCAGATTCTTGAATACGGCAATGATCTGAGCAGGAGTAGTGTCCTTAGAACCCAAACCGTAACGACCGCCTACGATTACCGGAGCATCAGCTGCACCATAATAGCAGTCTTTAACATCGAGGTACAACGGTTCGCCGTTCGCGCCCGGTTCCTTCGTACGGTCAAGAACTGCAATAGTCTTAGCAGTCTTAGGCACAGCAGCTAGGAAGTGCTTAGCAGAGAATGGACGATACAGGTGTACGGCAACCATGCCTACCTTTTCGCCATTAGCCATCAGGTGGTCGATAGCTTCACGGGCAGCTTCGGTTACAGAACCCATAGCGATGATTACGCGTTCTGCGTCTTCAGCACCATAGTAATCGAACAATCCATATTTACGTCCTGTGATTTTAGAAATTTCATTCATGTATTCTTCTACAATAGCAGGAACTGCTTCGTAGTAGTTGTTGCAAGATTCACGGTGCTGGAAGAAGTGGTCGGGGTTTTCAGCCATACCACGGGCAACCGGATTCATCGGGTTCAATGCGCGAGCACGGAATTCAGCCAGAGCTTTTTGGTCAATCAGCGGAGCGAGATCGTCGTTTTCCAACATCTCGATCTTCTGGATTTCGTGAGAAGTACGGAAGCCGTCGAAGAAATTAACGAACGGTACACGAGCTTTGATAGTTGACAAGTGAGCAACACCGGAGAGGTCCATAACTTCCTGTACAGAACCTTCTGCCAACATAGCGAAACCTGTCATGCGGGTTGACATAACATCCTGGTGGTCACCGAAGATACACAGCGCGTGAGAAGCCAGTGTGCGGGCTGATACGTGGAATACGCAAGGCAGGAATTCACCGGCAATCTTGTACATATTCGGGATCATCAGCAACAGACCTTGAGATGCAGTGTACGTTGAAGTCAACGCACCGGCTTGCAATGAACCGTGAACGGCTCCGGCAGCACCGGCTTCCGATTGCATTTCCTGTACCAATACTGTTTCGCCGAAGATGTTTTTGCGTCCTGCGGCAGCCCATTCGTCTACGTACTCAGCCATCGTAGAAGAGGGAGTGATGGGATAGATAGCAGCTACTTCAGAGAACATATACGAGATATGCGCAGCAGCCTGGTTACCATCACAAGTAATGAATTTCTTCTGTTTAGTCATAACTAAATTGAATTATTATTAAGTGAATAAATCTCAATATAAAAAGCCGAACATCCAGAGTGGAATCTGATTCCCCCTTCCTATTTCCGCTTTGTGCAGAGCATAGGTGACGCCGGGATTATTTTTTATTTTCATACCTTCCGGACAAATCTTGAAAGGCATCACATCGTCCACCAGGAATGACATATTCTTGTCGCCTTTGTTCACCTTGTGATCTTTCCACAGGGAATTTGCGAAGAAAGTGTCCAGCACATCTAGTTCTTCCACTTTCACGGGATAGATGGAGTACATCAGGTTGGAGTTGTGCATCATAATCTTCGATGGTTTCTTGGGGAATTCTTCTCCCTTCGGATATACCATATTGATAAGGCGTGCATCTGCCAAATATTTGATGTAGTTCATCACCGTGGCACGGGATGTTTGTATGTCGTTTGCCAACTGGCTTACGTTCGGGGCTTTCGGACCGTCTACTGCCAGCATATAAAGCAATTTCTTGATTTTTGAAAGATATTTCAGTTCAATCTGTTTGATAAGCAGGATGTCCACTTCTACCATCATATTCATGGTCTTCAGCAGATTCTCCGAGAAATTGCGTTTCTCCAGAAAGAACGGATAGAAACCATGGTGCAGATAGTCCTGCAAGTAATCCAGTGGGCGTACCTTCGAAAGGATGCCTTTGGCAATCTGTTCGTGGTTGCTCAAAATCTCTTCCAGTGTATAAGCACGGAACTTCATGCCTGTTTGCAGGTTCAGATACTCACGGAAGGAGAAGCCACGCAGGTTATAACTCTTCACTATATCGCGCAGTTCCAGGTTTTCCTCTTTCAGTCGCATCACGGACGAACCGGTAAACACGATTTTGAGGTTTGGAAAGCGGTCGTAGCACATTCTCAGTTCCCTGCTCCAGTCCGGATGTTTGAATACCTGGTCTATCAGCAATACTTTTCCGCCGCGGCGTTGGAATTCATAAGCGAAATCAACGATGCTGAAATAAGAAAAGTAGAAATTGTTCATATTGATAAAGAGGCAGGAACGGTCAGTGCCGAATTTCTCTTTAGCGTATTGCAACAGAAACGTGGTTTTACCTACACCACGCGTTCCTTTAATACCGATAAGACGGTCGTTCCAGTTGATCTCATCCATGAGGTCACGGCGAACGGGGGCATTGGTATGCTCAACAAGATAGGCGTGTGTGCGGTAGAATGCTTCCATGCTGTTAAATTCAGTTTATCGGGCGACAAATATACGTCTTTTTTATAGAATTGCAAAGTAGAGATGGCAAAATATTGCATATCTTCACTCTCCTTGTATTTCTGCAATGAGTTGTTGGATGGACTTGCCTTGTATTTGTCGTTGGTAATGTACTCGGTAACCATCCAATTTAAGCTGATCGAAGAATATTTCAGCACTGTTGATTTTAGCCCTTTCAGTTCCCCTCAAATCATTTTCCGATACAATGTCTTTTGTCTCGACAATGATATTAAGTTCTTTGCTGCCGTCTTTACGTTGAACCACGTACATGAAGTCCGGGCTATATGTACCACCGTCGAAGGTCGGGATAGCGATACTGCGCCGTGGTATTTTCCCATAAACAATGACATTGTCTACATCACTGATTATATTGGTTTGTTCTAACGGAGAATCGTAGGCTATGGCATTATATAGATATTTCTCGGGGGGAATTCCTTCCGAGAGTCTGGTACCAATGATTCCTTGTACAATCTCTTTTTTAGGGCTTCCGTCAGGGTTGCTCAGAGCTGTTCCTTTCAGTCTCAGATTGGCTTTGGAGTAATTGAAGCGCCCTTGCAAGTTATCATATTTCCAATTGTTGAATGCCTTTATGATATTGCTGAGTGAAAACTCATTGATTTGCCGGTCATTGATTTTCTGCTGCTCTTGGTGATACTTGCATAATACGCGGTGCAGGGTTTGCAATGGAACAAATGTCCGTTGATGAAGTCTTTTAAGAAAAAGGTTGTAAGGAAGACGTTTTTCAAACTGAAATTCAAATCCTGTTCCTTCTTTTACTTTCATGGTTTCTCCATCTGAAGATACTTCGTCGCGATTGCTGTAGAGCGTTCCGTAGGTGATGAGAGGATTTTGACAAAGAATGTCATAGAGTGCATCTTCCACCATGCCGTCTACTTCTTTCTCAAGAAACAGAAGATATTTCTCGTTGATTTTTTCCCAAAGATTCCGCAACTCCCGGTAATTGTCCGGACGTATTTGCACTTTGCGTCCTTCGTTTTTCCCCGTGTTCCGGTCTGTTACCTTGTCGTCTGCCAGGCCGGTCTCAAATTCGGGATATGCTGTAAAGAACACATCGCGTTTGGCAGGATTGATTTTGAAATCCATGTCTATGTAGTCGTTGGCAATCAAATCCATGAAGAGTACCTTTTCTGCCAATCCTCGTTTGCCGGCTACTTTTCTGATTTTGTCGGTGGTGATGTAGATGGTTGCCGGTACGTCTTTATTGATTTCCTGTACTAATTGCTCTGCGAAGTCTCTTTCGGTGAAGTCTACGATATAGTTCAATGTGAATTCATCTTTGGCAATGCGGGTTCCAAATTCGTCCACGGGCAACCTGAGTCCTCGCCCTACTTCCTGTAGCTTGCTTGTTTCGCTGCCACTGGAGCGTAGTTTGCAGATGGTAAAGACGTTGGGGTTATCCCAGCCTTCTTTCAGTGCCCATTGTGAAAATATGAACCTCCGTGTATTGTAACTTCCGTCTTCGTGCTTGAAGGATAGCAATGCCATTTTGTCGTGCAGGATTTCTTTCGTTTCGCGCGCCACTTCTTCATCACTGCTGTCGTTGTCGTTGGCAAAGTAGCCTCCATGGCAAGCCGACAAATCTTGCAGGCTGGCTTCTATGTATTCGCGGTAGGCTTCATTTACGGGGTGTTTCAGCTCTTTTTCCAATTGCTGTTTCAGGGCTTTCTCGAACATTTCTTTCAGATAGGGATGTTCGTCGGATTTGTCGCTCCGATAGGAATGGCGGTTGTCGATAAAGAATAAAGCCAGTGTCTTGATTCTGAAAGATCTTTCAAAATTTCTTCGTTCAGTTTCAAAATGGCGCTTCAAGGCTAAGATTAGCATTTGCTCCTGATACGAAGACATGAAGATGTCTACATCCATTTCTTCACCCCGCTGTTTGATGGTTTGGTTGGAAAACTCCACTCCCGTGGCGGTAATGGCCGTGAGATAGATGCCCTCGAAGGCGGGATGCACCAGGCTGAGCGGGTCGCCCGTATGCAGGATGTAGGAGGTAGTTTGTTTGCCGCTGATTAATAGGAAGTGGGCACAGTCATTCCTTGCGACCGAAGTAATGCGTACTTTTTCGTCTTTACTGCCCGAAAGGGGTTCCAGATGTTCTTTGGCAATGCCCTTTATCAGGTTTCTGTTGAATGCTTGGCAAGAGTTGAGGTCATACAGCAAGTTCTGATAATCTTTTTCCGTTTTCTTGTCTTTCCCCTTGCCGCTTGTGATTTCCGGGAAGGTGGCACCGTAACGGAGAATACATTGCGGGCAGATTTCCTTTATAATCTTTTGGTAGGCCATCTGGTCACATGAAAAACGGTGAGGCTCATCGATAATGACAAAAGGTCGTGTGGAATTCAATGCTGCCAAGGGTTGAAAGTAGCCTTCGGCAGATGAATCATATTCTTGTGTCAATATCTTGGCGTTGGTGAGCAAGGCAGAGTTCATCAGGAGCACATAAATTTTGTTGCGGTTCTGTATGCTGCCTTGTACGAATGTTCCTATATTCAGGGGAAAATTATTGCGCCCTTTCTTTTGCGAACCTTTCTTTTGAGCCTCTACTATTCCCAGTTCAAGGGTGGTGTCATATCCGCAAACGTCTTTAAAGTGACGGATAGTATTGGGAGATGCCATAAATTGAGCGGTACCTGCTTTTACAGGCAGACTGGGGACAAAGATGATGAATTTGTTTATGCCGTATCGCTTGTGTAGCTCAAAGATGGTTTGCGTGTACACATAGGTCTTTCCGGTTCCGGTTTCCATCTTGATGTCCAGATGGATGCTTGTGCCGTCCCGATGTACTTTCCGGCAGGCAGGACTGATGTCGTTTGCTTGCTGGATTTCTTCTATATGCCGATAAGTTTCTTCTGCCTCGTAATTTAGCATCGGGCATTGGTGGCTGGATGTTTGAGGCATGAACGGTATGTCCCGAAATACATCGCAGACAGCATTGACGGCAGTCAGCTGGTGCGGAAGGCCTTTCTGAAGTATCAGTTCCATTAGTAGCGGATGTCTAAGTTAGGGGTCAGGTTTCCGTCTCGCAGAGTGCTTAGGTTCAGTTTGATCATATTCAGTTCGGTCAGGTTGAAACTGTAGCCGAACATGATTATTTTGTCCGGAACGAAACCGCCTTCTTCCGTATATTTCTCGAACAGACGGCAGACTGCCCCTTCCGTCAGTCCCGGTTCTATCAGGTAAAGGTGTTTGCCGCAATACCAGGCACGATATTTGTCCAGAATCAGTTCATGGGGATGTGCAATGAATCCGTATCCGTCTTTCACCATCCAAGTTCTGAGGATTGTCTCTACGCCGAATTCTTCGTGAATGTTCTGGAATATCAGGTTCTCTTCAGGGATGAAGCCGGTTATTCTGTCTAATGCCGTGGCCGATATGTCTTGCAGGGTGTAGTGCTTGAAACCTAAATCTGCATCGGTGTCGGGATATTGCTCTTTCAGTTTGGCGGCAGCACGGCGGATGCGTTCTTGTCCTATCTCGTCAATGGTCTTATACCCTGCTTCTGAAGTCTCCTTGCAGGCTTCGGGCCATTGCACCATGATGTACTTATAGTGGTGTTGACTTCTCACATTCTGGTTCAATATAGCTTGTGCTGTTGTTCCGGATCCGGAAAAGAAATCCATGATATAAAAGTCGTCACCTTGCATGAAAGAGAGCAGGTGTTCGATTAATTCTACCGGTTTGGGATTCTTGAATAATTGCTTGTGTTCGGGAAACAGCTTCTTTAAATCGTTGGCTGCGGAACGGCTGTCCGAAGTGTACACGCTTGAGAGTTTATCCACGTATTCTTTAGCGTAAAGTTTGATTTCAATCAGTTTACTTTCATCTTGACCAAACAGAATGCGTCCTTCCTCTATCATTCCCTTCATGGTCTCTTCGGGGAAACGATAACCCATGAGCGGTTGCTTGCATGGTTTGCCGGTGGTAGGATGTATAATGTCATATCGGTAGCCTTCTTTCCCGGGATTGTGTACACTTTGACTTCCGGTGTATACGCCTTCTTCATCAATGTATTTATATCTGTCCAAAGGCGATAATTGCCATTTGTTTTCTTTGTACCATTTTTTCCATTCTTTTTGTAATTCATCACCTTTATAGAGTGATGTTAATTCCTTTCCTTTAGCTATCAAAACCTCTTTTACATCGGATAAAGGAGATTTCCAAACCGATTCCAATGAATTCTTGTTTTGGGCGTAGCATAAAATGTATTCATGCTCGCAGGCAATATTTGTAGGGTTATTGTCTGTTGCATTTTTCCAGATGATTGTACCTAAACAGTTTTCTTCACCAAAGATATAGTCGCACAGCAGTTTCAGGTTGGCTTGTTCATTGTCATCTATCGAAATGAAAATAATCCCGTTGCTACTTAAAAGGTCACGTGCCAGAGTCAATCGGGGATACATGAAAGTCAGCCATGCCGAATGAGATGCCTTGCTTTTCTTTGTCAAGTCTAAGATGCGACGCGCTTCGCTCCAACCGACACTTAATTTCTCTTCCAGATTTTTTTCTGTAAATTCAAATTTATCATTGTATGCAAATTCGTCTTTTCCCGTGTTGTACGGTGGGTCGATGTAGATGCACTTCACCTGTCCGCAATACGAGTTCAGCAGATGCTTCAGGGCATCCAGATTGTCACCGCTAATATAGATGTTTTTGCTTTCTTGATTTTCGGGCAGACTGTTGTGTTCGGAGTCCGGCACGATGATGGTATCAGTGTCCAATGAAGCCAGCAGTTTGGCATAGCTCTTGCCGAGGAAGTTCAGTTCATACCCTTCTTCCTGGATGGTCACATTCTCCTTTATCCGGTTGCGGAACGCCTCAATGTCGAATTTTTCTTCACCGGAAAAGCAGGATGGGAAATATTGTTTCAGTATCTGAAGCTCCTTTGTGTTGGATTTAACTGTAGCGTTGTGCTCTGCAATATCTTTAATCATGCCTTTTCTTTATTTGTTCTGATTTCTATGCAAATGTACGAAATATTTCGGTTGGGGCGTGAGGGCAGACGAAAAAAGCGGTATCTGTTAGTGAAGTTTATAGATTTGTTTTGCCTTGTTTTTCTCTGTAATTTTGTGACCTTAAATAATAAAACGATTGTAATAGAATGAAACTTTACGTGTTTAATCCTGATACGGACATGGCGCTTGCCAGTAATGAAGAGAATTATATGGCTCCTGCATCTGCCCGTCGAATGGCTCAGGATCTCGCCTTATTACCTGTTTGGTATGCTCAGCCCGGCAGTGCGGTACTTGCTACGTCAGCTTATAATGCAGATTATTTACAGAAAATGAAGAGCATGTTCCCCCTTTCCGTGCAATTGGTCACTGAACCGGAATTACCCGATTATGCGGAATCCCAAATTGTACCTTGGGGATGGAATCGCGCTTTCCGCAAGCGTATGCAGAAGGCCGGTATTGCCCAACATAAACTTCCTACGGAAGCAGAGTTGCGCGAGTGTCGTATGCTTTCTTCCCGTGCGTATGGGATGGCTCTTGCTATGACGTTTGAACTGAATAAAACCCTCAAATGTGTTTGTGGACGTCATTTTCTGATATCAGGGGAGGGCAAGGAATTCTGCGTTCCGGATATAGTCGATGATTTTAAGGATGGCTACCTGTTCAAGTCCGTGTGGTCGGGCAGCGGAAAGGGGTTGCGTTGGTGTCGCCGTGGGCTGACGAAATCTACGGCTGATTGGTGTCGTCGGGAACTGGTGAACCACGGGGCTCTTATACTGGAACCTATATATAAAAAGGAGGGGGATTTTGCCATGGAATTCTACTCCAACGGTAGGGGGAAGGTACTGTTTAGCGGCTACTCGCATTTTATTACGGATGAGAAAGGTGTTTATCGTGGTAATATGCTGGTTTCTAATGAGGAAGTGGAACAGTGGATTCTACGGTATATCCCTTTAGAAGCCTTTGTGTGCATTCGTGGGTATTTGCAGAAAGTTATAGAAGGAATTTATGGTAGGTATTATTCCGGTCCTATGGGGATAGATATGATGATCTGTCCGGATCAGAGAGGATATCCGTACGCCATTTATCCACATGTTGAAATTAATGTGCGCATGACTATGGGGATGGTTGCCCGTCAGCTTTATGATAATTTCGTCGCTCCCGGTAGCAAAGGAATTTTTAATGTCGACAATTTCCCTTCTGCCGAGGCTTTGCGGACGCAACATGAACAGGACATGAGGGATTATCCATTGGTAGTGGAGGAAGGAAGAATCGTCTCCGGCTATCTGGCCTTGGTGCCGGTTACTCCTCAAAGCAGGTACCGGGCTTACGTGCGGGTGGAGGTGTGTTAACCTCACGGAACCTCATTTAACCTCATGGAACCTCACGTAACCTCCGACTGTTTCACATGCTATTCTTATCTTTATGGCTTTAAACTAAAACATAAAGAAAGATGAAAAGGAATTTCTATTTGCAGCATCCGCTGATGGCTATGCACGATCCCAGAATGCAATATCTGTTGAAAATGGAAAAGCTCAAGGGAACAGGGGCTTATTGGTTCGTTATCGAGAAATTGGCTATGTTGCCCGGCTCATGTGTCGATATGGAGTTTTTGCGTCCTTACTGCAAGATGCATAAGATATCTTTTGCTTATGTCAAGAAGATCATTCTCGGTTACGAGCTTTTCGATTTTGAAGAGGACGGATCTTTTGCGCCTGCCGAACTGAACCCACTGCATAAACCGGTTCAAAAGCGGGAGGAAACAGTTGCGGATAAAACGGGAAAACCGGAAGATTCGGTTCGAAAAACGGTTCCGAAAACGACCGGAAATGTATCGGAATCGTCGGTTTCCTGGTCAAAAAATGACGAAAAACGACAAAAAACGTCGAGGGAAAAGGCGGAAAAACGCACCGGAAAATCAGATAAAACGCTGAATGATAGTATTATTAGTGAAAGTGTTGATACGGATAATAAAGAGAATATAAAAGATATACTAACAACAGCAGCAGAAGAAAAAGAAAGAAACGCTGCTGCTGATTTTTCCAATGTCGAGTCTCGTCGTACGGATGTCGCGGCTTGCTGTACGGTTGCCACAGTTCAGCGTTCGCAATGTCACACTTCACCGCTTCCGGTGCCACACTTCAGCGTCCCCAATGCCGCACTTCACGCTTGTTCAAGTGTGGCGTTTCACCCATTCAAGTGTGGCATTGGGGACGCTGGAGTGTGGCATTCGGGAGGGTCATCTGCCCGCTTCGCTTTCATTGCCACAACGGTCCACGGCAGTGACAGCAAAATACTTCTTTGCCGTCCAGAAGCGGACGGGAGCATACGTGTATTCCGTTCCTTGTACTCGCTGGGCAATAATATTTTCCGGATTGGAGGTATCCACAGGGTAAGTGTCCGAGCCGTAGATGACGTAGGTCGGTACATTACGTTTGTCGTTGTCCGTGGCGGGCATCCAACTGAGGTGGATATATCCGTCCGGCAGTCGAGTGACAGTAAGATGGGTAGGGGCTGTCGGTGGCACGTTGTCTATCCAGGGCATGGCAGGTTGCAGGGCAGGAGCGGTATAAAAGTCCTCTTCCAATACATCATACAACCCTTGTGTGTTGTCCATCAGATATTTCACACGATAATGGGCCTGACCTGCCAGTTTGTGGGTACGGATGAAGTGCATCTGACGCTCCACTTCATCCAGTGTCCAGTTTCCTTCACTGGGATCGAGGAAATAGATACCCAGTCCGGGAATGATCTGGCGACCATTACTTTGTTCCTGCCAGTCGAGAGCAAAAGGATAGAAATGGTTACCCCGGAAGTAAAGCATGGGATATATCTGATCCTGTATGCCTTCACCCAACCAACCTTGTGCATCTTGGTAAACAGTATGAAAAGCATTCCATCCGCGGGAAGGATAACGGGAGGTATCACGGTATTTTCCTACAGGGCAGGTACTTACCTTTACCCAGGGCTTCAGAGCTTTCACACCTTTGTAGAGGTGTCGGACGATTTCCGTAATGTTATCCCTGCGCCATTGGGCGAGGTCGCGTCCTTTGCCATATTTCCGGAAATCATAGGTGTCTGGGAATCGGGGAGCATTCTCTGGATAACGCAGATAATCGAAGTGGACGCCATCCACGTCATATTTTTCCACAACCTCGCGTACAAGGCTCATCAGATATTCTTTGGTTGCCGGATTTCCGGGATTGAGGAAGTATTCACGCTTATAAGGCACACAAATAGCGGATTTCTGTTTGGTTACGGAGGCATTGCCCAGATTGGCAACATGCTTGCGATTGCCTAACGGAATGGCTACCATCCAGGCATGGCACTCCATACCGCGCTTATGACACTCTTCTATGGCAAAAGCCAGTGGATCGTATCCCGGATCTGCAGCTGTTTTCCCAGTCAAGATGGAGTTGAACGGTTCTATCTTCGAGCGGTAGAGCACGTCACCGCGCGTTCGCGTCTGGAAGAGCACAGTGTTGAAGTTGGCATCTTTCAGTCGGTCAAGTATCTCGACTAGTTCTGCCTTTTGTTTTCGGATGCCTTCGGGACTGGTGGCACGGGTACGGGGCCAGTCCAAACCATAGACGGCGGTGACCCAGGCAGCGCGCACTTCGTATTTTGGAGGACGGGTAACCATCTCACCGGCGGATTGCGCGGTAAGGGGCAGAACGAATGTGATAAATAATATAGTGAGAAGTAACTGTTTCATGTTGATAGAGATTTTATTGTAATACCTAATACTTATTCTAAACAAATTCTCTTTTCCTTCTTTATTTCTGTCATTTTTAGCGGCGAAGATAAGTAAAACACTTGAGAATGTTGTGCAGTTTCCTTAGAAACTATTACATTTGCGTCCATTAAAAATAATGAATAACGCACCATGATTACATTTACGCTTTGCCTGTTGGCATTAATAGCAGGTTATTTTCTTTACGGGCGTTTCATCGAACATATTTTCGGCCCTGACGATCGTAAGACGCCTGCTTTGACTAAGACCGATGGGGTGGATTATATCCCTTTGCCCACCTGGAAGATTTTCATGATACAATTTCTTAATATTGCCGGTTTGGGTCCTATCTTCGGTGCTATTATGGGGGCTAAATTTGGTGTATCATCTTATTTGTGGATTGTGCTCGGCAGTATCTTTGCCGGAGCCGTACATGATTACCTGGCAGGTATGCTCTCTCTGCGTAATGGCGGTGAAAGCTTGCCGGAGATCATCGGTCGCTATCTGGGAGTAACTACCAAGCAGGTGATGCGCGGTTTTACAGTTCTTTTGATGATATTGGTAGGAGCTGTCTTTGTGGCCGGCCCTGCCGGATTGCTGGCAAAACTGACACCGGAATCTTTGGATGTTACGTTCTGGATAATAGTAGTATTTATCTATTATATTTTTGCCACTTTGTTGCCGGTTGATAAAATCATAGGTAAGATATATCCGCTTTTTGCTGTTGCATTGCTTTTTATGGCGGTGGGTATACTGGTGATGCTTTATGTGAAGCATCCTGTCTTACCGGAATTCTGGGACGGATTACAGAATACGAACCCTAATGCTGTTGAACTACCCATTTTCCCGATTATGTTTGTCAGCATAGCCTGTGGTGCTATCAGTGGTTTCCATGCTACGCAAAGTCCGTTAATGGCTCGTTGTATGACGAGTGAACGTCACGGTCGCCCTGTGTTCTATGGTGCTATGATTACCGAAGGTATTGTTGCCCTGATTTGGGCGGCAGCTGCCACCTATTTCTTTCATGAAAACGGAATGGGGGAGACGAATGCTGCCGTAGTAGTGGATGCTATCACCAAAGATTGGCTCGGTACTGTGGGAGGATTCCTTGCTATATTAGGTGTGATTGCCGCGCCTATCACGAGTGGTGACACCGCTTTCCGCTCTGCCCGCCTTATTGTGGCAGACTTCCTCGGAATGGAACAAAAATCCATGCGTCGTCGTTTGTATATATGTATTCCTATGTTTCTCGCTGCTATCGGTTTGTTGCTCTACAGTTTGAGCGACAAAGAGGGTTTTGACATGATTTGGCGTTACTTTGCATGGACCAATCAGACGCTTTCCGTCTTTACGCTTTGGGCGATTACCGTCTATCTGGTACGTGAAAAGAAAGGGCATTACTTTTATGTAACTTATGTTCCGGCTGTATTTATGACAACTGTTTGTATAACATACATCTGTATAGCCCCCGAAGGCTTTGGCTTAGGACCTCAGACTGCTCTCGGTGTTGCCATTCTGGCTGCTGTGGTAGCTGCGCTCTGGTTTAGTATCTGGTATTTTAAAACGACTAAAAAACTTTGGTAATGAAGAGATTTAAAAAATCTACAAGCATCACGATTGCTCTGCTTATCTATGTGAGTGCTACGGCAGCTTATTTCCTGCCGCGCAACACTGTTATCAGTGATACGGAAAAATACGTCACTGTTGCAGCATCCTATATCATTGTGTTTATCCTCTGGTTGGTGTTGCGTAAGAAAGAAGACTTGCAGCGAAAACGTAGAGAGGAAGATGAAAAGTACAATAACACCAAAAACTAATAAGTAACAATGAAAAAATTAGCATTACTCGTTTGTCTGCTTGTGGCCACAGTGGCTGCCCAGGCACAATTTGAAAAAGGAAAGTGGATCTTGAATCCGTCGATTTCCGGCTTAGGTTTGTCGCATAATACAGAGACAGACAAGACTTCATTTGGCATTGAAGCCAAAGGTGGTGCGTTTCTGCTGGATAATGTGGCGTTATTGATACATGCAGGAGCCAAATGGAATGAAAAAGGAGGTGATACGGATGTTTATACACTCGGTGTGGGCGGTCGTTATTATTTCAGTAAGATTGGTCTATATCTGGGTGCTGATGTCAACGTAGACCGTTGGGATTGGGGGACAAGCGATGATACCAAGTTTTCTTTCGGTGCGGAAGCAGGGTACGCTTTCTTTCTGTCGAGGACGGTGACACTTGAGCCGGCTGTGTATTGGAACGTAAACGGTGACCGTTCGGTATTTGGTCTGAAGGTTGGTTTCGGTTTCTACTTCTAACTTACATAACTCCTGCTATGAATAAAGCAAGCTAAGATTTTTCCGCTTTGCAGATTATTATAAATTGTCCCATGAGATAAAACAGTTTGTCTTGTGGGACGATTTTTTTATCTCATGGGACGGATATTTTTATCTCACGAGACAGAATAATCCGTCTCATGAGATGAGTTTCACTCAATTATTTCATGTGCAGTTTTTCTTGCAGGAATTGTCCTGTATAACTTGCCGCACATTTTGCCACTTCTTCCGGTGTACCTGCCGCTACCAGATTTCCACCTTTGTCACCACCTTCCGGTCCGAGGTCTATCACATAGTCGGCACACTTGATAACGTCCATGTTATGCTCGATGATTACGATGGAGTGTCCACGTAATATCAGGGCATCGAAAGCTTCCAGTAATTTGCGAATATCATGGAAATGTAGTCCTGTGGTCGGTTCGTCGAAGATGAACAGGGTAGGGTCTGCCTTTTCCTGACTGAGGTAATAAGCCAGCTTCACGCGTTGGTTTTCACCACCTGAAAGGGTAGAGGAAGACTGTCCCAGTTTGATGTAGCCTAATCCTACATCTTGTAGTGGAGCGAGTTTTTTTACTATCTTCTTCTGTCCGTGTTTAGTGAAGAACTCTATAGCTTGGTTCACGGTCATCTCCAGTACATCGTAGATGTTAGCATCGTGGAACTTAACCTCCAGTGTATCAGCTTTGAAGCGTTTTCCGTGGCAGGTCTCACATTCCAACACCAAGTCGGCCATGAATTGCATTTCTACTGTGATGGTTCCGTCACCTTTACATTCTTCGCAACGTCCGCCCTCACTGTTGAATGAAAAGTAGCCGGCAGTGTATCCCATTTGTTTGGCAAGTGGTTGATCTGCCCATAGTTTGCGGATTTCGTCGTAAGCCTTGATGTAAGTTACAGGATTTGAACGACTGGATTTGCCAATAGGGTTCTGATCTACAAATTCTACATTTCGCAGGTTTTGCAGGTCACCGCCGATAGAAGCGAATTCGCCCGGACGTTCGCTGCACTCATCCAGTTCGCGTTTCAGGGCACGGAAGAAGATATCGCGTACCAGGGTACTCTTTCCCGATCCGCTGACGCCGGTCACTACAGTCATTACATTCAGAGGAAAGCGCACGTTTACCCCTTTTAGGTTATTTTCGCGTGCCCCGGTCAGTTCTATGTAGTTATTCCATGGGCGGCGATGTTCCGGGACAGGAATTTCTTCTTCTCCCAGCAGATAACGAACGGTGTAGCTGTCGCTGTTCGGCTGCAAATCTTTCATATCTCCCTGATAGACCACTTGTCCGCCCAGGCGGCCGGCTTTCGGCCCGATATCTATGATGTAATCCGCTGCACGGATGATTTCTTCGTCATGTTCCACGATGACAACCGTATTACCCAGTTGTTGCAATTGACGCAATACGTGTATCAACTTGTCGGTATCGCGACTGTGTAGTCCGATACTGGGCTCGTCAAGGATATAGAGTGAACCTACTAGGCTGCTGCCCAGTGAAGTGGCTAGATTAATACGTTGGCTCTCACCACCCGAAAGCGAGTTGCTGAGACGATTCAGTGTCAGATATCCCAATCCGACATCGAGAAGGAAGCGGATACGACTGTTGATTTCCATGAGAATACGGGTAGCAACATCTTTGTCGTGCTTATCCAGTTGCAAGTTATCGAAGAAGTTTTTCAACTCCGTAATCGGCAAATCTACGAGTTGGGAAATATTTCGTCCTCCTACTCGTACATAGCTGGCTTCGGGTTTTAAGCGGGTGCCATGGCACTTCGGACACAGTGTTTTGCCACGATAGCGTGCCAACATCACGCGATATTGTATCTTGTACTGATTTTCCTGCACCATTTTAAAGAAGGCATTGATACCCTGGAAGTAAGGAGTGCCTTCCCATAGCATCCGGCGTTGTGCATCCGTCAGCTCATAGTAAGGTGTAAAGATGGGGAATCCGGCTCTTTCGGCACCTCGTATCACCATATCTTTCCATTCACCCATCACTTCGCCACGCCAACAGACAACAGCACCGTCGTAAACGGACAGCGAACGGTTGGGAACCACCAGATGTTCATCAATACCGATTACTTTACCGAAACCTTCGCACTCAGGACAGGCACCGATGGGGGAGTTGAAGGAAAACATCTGGTCGCTCGGCTCTTCAAAAGCAATACCGTCTGCTTCGAATTTGGTGCTGAAGCGATACAGGCTGGTGGTTCCGTCAGGCTGATAGAACCGGAGCAGACAGGCACCGTCGCCTTCGTACATCGCCGTTTCGGCAGAGTCCGTCAGTCGGCTGACTGCATCTTTTTCTTTGGATGCTACCATACGGTCTATCAATAAAAAAACGGTATCTCCTTTCTTGGGTTCATATTCATCAATGCGTATCATCTCTCCATTTACTTCCAGACGGTTGAAGCCCTGCTTCATATCAATGTCCAGTTGTTGTTTCATTGTGCGGTCTTCACGCAGTAGTATCGGAGCGAGTACTGTGTATCTTGTCCCTTCCGGATAGCCTAACATACAGTTTACGATATCTTCAGTGGAATGTTTTTTTACTTCCTCTCCGCTAATGGGGCTGAATGTCCGTCCGATGCGGGCATACAATAATCGCAGGTATTCGTATATTTCGGTAGAGGTGCCGACAGTGGAGCGTGGATTGCGGCTGCTCACCTTCTGTTCTATGGCGATGGCAGGCGGAATCCCTTTGATAAAGTCACATTCAGGCTTGCTCATACGTCCCAGGAACTGGCGGGCATAACTGCTCAGACTTTCTACATAACGACGTTGTCCCTCAGCATAAAGTGTGTCGAATGCCAGGGAGGATTTACCCGAACCGGACAACCCGGTGATGACAACAAGTTTGTTTCGGGGTATTTCTACGTCTATATTTTTCAGGTTGTTGACGCGTGCGCCTTTGATGAGTATGGAGTTGTTTTTGGTCATAATCTGAGTCACTAAAGTGAATTTAAGCTGCAAAGATAATCACTGCAATTCAAATATGTATAATGATTGGCAGGTTAAGATTTGTTATACTTTTAAATAGTTGCTGACATACAAGCGGGAAAAGCACTATTTTTATGCGCATTTTAAAAACCAATCATCCTTATGCAATACCCTCGGATATGCCTGTGTGCCATGTTGGTATGCTTGTTTTCTTGTTTCGGGACAGTTATGGGACAAGATACAATTGATCTGAAATCGCTTGCCGACAGTGTACGGAAAGCGAATGGTAAACCGAATTTTCTACCTTTGGGTATGCACTTCCTTGAATTGGCAAAAGAGCGGAAGGATACGGCTAATATCAGTGACGCTTATGCTATTCTTGCCAGTCATTATTATGAATTAGGAGATACGGACAGTTTGCGCCTGGTGACTTATGAATATATGGACTGGGCAGATCGTTGCCACCGTAATACCGATCGCTATCAGGCATGGAGGCAGTACATCCAGCGAATGACCGAAAAAGGGATGCAGGAAGAGGTGATGAAGGAGACGGATTTACTCTGCAAAGACGCCGAGAAACGGAAAGATAAATACGGCATGGCATCCGGTGAAATGTGTATAGGTTATAATCACCGTGTGTTCGGTCAGAATATAAAGCTATGCCTTGAATATTATGACAGTGCATTGAAGCACTTTGAAGAAGGCAAATATTACCGTGATGCTTATGTCGTTTCCCTCAATATCATTCAAACTTATCTGGCACGTCAGTCATATAGTGACGCTGTGCCTTATCTGGACCGGTTGGGACAGTTGGGGAAGACAGTAGAGGGGAAGGATGTTGTAATAGGAGAAGCCTTGTATATGCGCTATTATCAGTTCCGGGTTATTACTGTTTTGGGGATAAAAGGAGAGAAAGCGGCAGCACCTTATATTCGTGAAGCAAATGCTTATTATTTTAAAAATAAAGAGTCTATTTCACAGGAGGGCTGGTTCGGCTATAAAATTATGTGCAGTCAGATCTTGGGTAACATAGGCAATGCCGTGGCTTATATGGATTCTCTGATTGATTACCAGCGTTCGATAGGCAATTATTATCCGGGAAACTACCGGCAAAAAGCCATTATGCTGGAACAGACCGGACATTACAAGGAGGCATGTCGTGCTTTTGCAGAGTATTCTCAGTTGAATGATTCTGTGCGTACGGCAGAGATGGATGAACAGCTGAACAAATATACCGCTCAGTTTGAGGTTGACCGTCTGAAGATGGAGAAGCTGGAACTGAGTGAGAAAATGAGCCGTGAGCGTCTGGCTTTTGTGTTTGGGGCGGGTTGTGTGATATTACTGCTATTGATATTGGTTACTTACCTTTATATTCGTACTCTTTCCATGAACCGGAAACTGGATGTTGCTCGTAAGGAATTGCAGAAGATGGGACGCATTAAGAGTTCGTTCATCCAGCACGTCACGCATGAGTTACGTACACCGCTCAATTCTGTAGTAGGTTTTTCTGCATTGCTTGCCGAAGAAGGCTTGGATGTGGAAGATGCCCGTGAATATTCCAGTCAGGTAGAGAAGAACAGTGCTTATTTGTTAGAATTGATTGATAATATTATAGATATTGCCGATATGGACTCACAGACTGCGGATATGCCCAAAGAAGCGGTGGATGTGAATGCCTGCTGTCTTGAATGTATAGATGAGTTGGGTGGGAAGCAGAAAGAAGGTGTGGAACTGCAATGGGTTCCCTCTCCGGATGTCCCGGTGATACAGACGGTACGAGCCTGGATGAAACGTGTGCTTACCCTTTTGTTGGATAATGCCGGGAAATTTACCGAAAAGGGTGTGATCCGTCTGCAATGCGAGGAAGATAAGGAGAATAATATCATACGTTTCATAATAGAAGATACTGGTATCGGCATTGAACCGCAATATCAGGAAACTGTTTTCGAGCGTTTCTTTAAAGTAGATAGCTTTACTCCCGGTACAGGTCTGGGACTTTCCATTGCCCGTCAGGTGATGGATATTGTAGATGGAAAGATTTACCTGGATACTTCGTACAATAGTGGCGTCCGTGTAGTTGTTGAATGGCCAATGAATTGATAAACCCTAATCAGATTTTATAAAGAATGAAAGTAAGAACCCTTTTGTGCGTATGTGCCCTGCTCTTTTCTCTGACAGTGGCAGCGCAATTCCAACCCGAAAGATACCCCAAACGTGAATTTCGTGCAGCCTGGATACAAGCTGTTAACGGACAATTCCGCGGAATTCCCACCGAGAAGTTGAAACAGAACCTGATCAGTCAGTTGAACTCCCTGCAAGAGGCAGGCATTAATGCCATTATCTTTCAGGTACGTCCCGAAGCCGATGCTCTCTATGCTTCGCAACTGGAACCGTGGAGCCGCTTTCTGACCGGTGTACAAGGACAAGCACCCAATCCTTATTGGGATCCCATGGAATTTATGATTGAAGAGTGCCACAAGCGTGGTATGGAGTTTCATGCCTGGATTAATCCTTATCGTGTGAAGACTTCACTGAAGAATGAATTGGCGCCGGGCCATGTTTATAATATCCATCCCGAATGGTTTGTTACTTACGGTGACCAAGTCTATTTCGACCCTGCATTGCCGGAAAGCCGTCGCCACATCTGTATGGTGATTACGGATATTGTTTCCCGCTACGATGTTGATGCTATTCATATGGATGATTATTTCTACCCTTATCCTAAACAGGGAGTAGACTTCCCGGATGATGCCAGCTTTGCCCGTTATGGCGGTGGATTTTCTAATAAAGCGGATTGGCGTCGCAGTAATGTCAATGTGTTGATAAAGAAAATTCATGAGACAGTGCGCGAATTGAAGCCGTGGGTTAAGTTCGGTGTTTCTCCGTTTGGTATTTACCGTAATCAGAAGAGTGATCCGCTGGGTAGTAAGACTAATGGTTTGCAAAACTATGATGACCTTTATGCTGATGTGCTTCTTTGGGCTCGTGAAGGTTGGATAGACTATAACATTCCGCAGATATACTGGCAGATAGGTCATCCGGTAGCTGATTATGAGACATTGGTGAAGTGGTGGGCAAAGAATACGGAAAATCGTCCTTTGTTCATCGGTCAGTCGGTAATGAATACGGTGCAGAATGCTGATCCGCAGACTCCTTCCATGAACCAGCTTCCACGTAAGATGGCGTTGCAACGTGCTTATCAGACGATTGGCGGAAGTTGTCAGTGGCCTGCAAGTGCAGTGGTGGAGAATGCCGGAAAGTATCGTGATGCTTTGATGGCTGAATACCACAAATATCCCGCCTTGCCTCCTGTTTTTGATTTCATGGATAATGAAGCGCCGGATAAAGTGCGCAAGATGAAACCGGTGTGGACAGAAGATGGATATCTTTTATTCTGGACAGCACCGAAGTATAAGGATGAAATGGATCGTGCCGTACAGTATGTGATTTACCGTTTCGATGCTAAAGAGAAAGTGGACATCAGTGATCCTTCTCATATTGTAGCCATCACACGGGATAACTTCTATAAGTTACCCTATGAAAATGGAAAGACTAAATATCGCTATGTGGTAACAGCACTCGACCGACTGCATAATGAGTCGAAGATAGTGGCAAAAAAGGTGAAGCTATAAGCTTCACCTTTTTTGTTAATACAATATGAAACCTGCTATTCCGCAGCCTATAATCATCACTATCGGATTGACTTTATATTTCCGGGTACCCACAAAAGCCACCAGGAAGATGATGCAACTGACGATAAACGAGTACATATCTTCTTTAGGTGAACTAAAATTCTCTGTATTCATTAATACCAGGGCCGCTGATGCCAGTAGCCCTACCACTGCCGGGCGCAATCCACTGAATACTGCTTCAACAGCCGGATGTTTCTGGTATTTTAGGAAAAACTTACTGATAACTAACATCAGGATGAATGAAGGAAGTACTACGGCAAAAGTAGCGATGACAGAACCCCATATACTTCCGGTAGCCGTGAAGCCTACATACGTTGCCGAATTGATTCCGATAGGTCCGGGAGTCATTTGACTGATAGCTACAATATCTGTAAACTCTTGTGGTGTCAACCACCCGTAGCGTGTGACTACTTCACCTTGTATCATCGAAAGCATGGCATATCCGCCGCCAAAGCCGAAAAGGCCTATTTTGAAGAATGTATAGAATAACTGAAAATAAAGCATGGGAGATTTATAATTTATGATTTATGATGCGCAGCCAACTCTCAACTCTCAATTTTCAACTTTCAACTTTCGGACGGCGTAGCCGTCCGAACAAGTATCCTCCTACACCGGCGATGATAATTACCCAGATAGGTGAGAATCCCAGTAGCCAGATGATTAGTGCAGATACAATGGGTATCCAGACATTGTAACGGTTGACTTTGGCTGACTTAGCCATACTGAATGTAGGAGCGGCAATCAGTGCAACTACTGCCGGGCGGATACCCTTGAATATCCGTTCTACTATCGGATTATCCTTAAAATTGTGGAAGAACATAGCTATGGCAAGAATAATGAGGAATGAGGGTAGAATTGTCCCTAAAGTAGTGACTATACTTCCACGAATTCCCCGCAACTTATATCCGATAAAAATGGAAATGTTAACCGCAAGAATGCCGGGAGTCGATTGGGAAATGGCAAGTAAGTCTATAAAATCGTCTTTGGCGATCCACTTTCGTTTCTCTACAATTTCTTCCTCTATGAGTGGCACCATGGCATAGCCACCTCCGATAGTGAAAACTCCTATTTTAGAAAAAAGGCCGAATGCCTCTAAATAAATATTCATAGTTTTAATGTTATAATGTGATAATATGATATCACTCTACCACTTTATTCCCCTTCTTCTTTCTGTTTCGCATATTGGCTCGGGCTGACACTGAAATGCTTCTTGAATACTTCCCGGAAGTATTTCGCATCGCTGAAACCAGTCATTTCTGCAACTTCAGTTATGCTGTATTTCTGCTCTTTCAGTAATTGTGCGGCACGTTTCAGACGTATCAATCGGATATAGTCTGCCGGAGCCTGGTCGGTCAGGGCTTTTATTTTATTATAGAAGCTGGTACGACTCATATTCAGTAATGAACAGAGCATTTCCACATTGAGTGCACCGTTATCCATATTTTCTTCCACATGCTTCTTGACGGAAGAAATGAATTTCCAGTCAAGGTCGGTGGAACAATTGGTACAAGTTGTGGCATCTTCATCATCATTCAGTTCCAGATTAGCATATTTATGTCGCAGCAAAGAGCGATTTGTCAGGATGTTGGATATCGTAGCACGGAGAATACCTATATTGAAAGGCTTCACAATATACTCATCTGCTCCGGTCTTCAATCCTTCAATGATGTTGCGGTCATTGTTCAGTGCTGTGAGCAAAATGATGGGGATGTGAGAGGTTTCAATATCATTCTTTAAGACATGACACAATTCGTCTCCACGCATTTCCGGCATCATGATATCCGAAATAATCATGTTAGGCATATATTCCTTGACTATTTCGAGTGCTTGTTTGCCATCGCTGCATACTTGTATGTTATAGTCGTCCGACAGTGTATTGCGGAGATATTCCCTCAACTCATCATTATCCTCCACAATCAGGATTTTCGGAAGATCACTGTTTTGCTGTTGTTTCTGTTTAGTTGCATCATAAGCAATGTTTGGCGTAACATTCTTAGGCACTCCCGATTCAGCATAAGCAACTTTCTCACTTCCCGGTTTCGGACTGTGAATAGCTTTTCGATAAGGTTTTTCACCTTTTGGGAATGTGACTTTAATACAGGAGCCTTTTCCTTCCGTGCTTGTAAAGTTGATTTTGCCTTTATGCAGGTGAACAAGTTTCCATACCAGTAACAGTCCGATACCACTACCCGTTACTTTCGAGTTGATGGCGTTACTACCCCGGAAGTGTATTTTAAAGAGCTTTTTCTGTTCTGAGGACGGAATACCGATACCCGTATCCTTTACTTCCACACTCCAATGGTCTTCTGTTTCTGCTGTATAGATATGTACGCTTCCACCTTCCGGTGTATACTTCAAGGCGTTGGATATCAGATTTTTCAGAATCGAATCCATCTTATCCTTGTCAAGCCAGGTATTCATGTAGCGGAAATTACTTTCATAAGTCAGGCTGATACGTTTTACGTCGGCATAAGCCCGGAAAGCATTGATCATTTCCTCCATGTAGGTGCTCAACTCATATTCGGATACATATAGGGCACTGGAATAAGTGTCCGCACGTTCGAAGTTAATAAGATTGGTCGTCAGTCGCAACAGGGCGTTCACATTTCGTATGGCAGTATTCATATTGCTTCGTCCGCTTGGTGTCAGATTTTCCTTTTCACTGAGTTCTTCCAGTGGTGCTTTGATCAGTGTCAACGGGGTACGAATATCATGCGCTGTATTGATGAAGAAACGTATTTTCTCATCCGAAGCCTTACGCTGTTTGCGCAGGATAATGACACGCAATGTGATAATGACAATTGCGGCTATCACGGCGGCATAAAGTATTAATGCCCATATGCTGAGCCATAAGGGCTGTTCTATCATGATTTCCATGTCACGCTCTTCAAGAACGATTCGTCGGTCTTCACTGGAGATGGCACGTACCCGTAATGTATATTTTCCGGGATTCAGATTTGTGAACCGGATCATGCAATCTTTCTCAGGACGGCTCCATCCGTCATAGAAACCTTCCAGTTTCCAGGAATACAGAACCAATGACGGATAATCGTAGTTGATAGAAGATATCCGTAGAGAGAATATGTTCTGATTGTATTTCAGCTTTAATACTTGAGTTTCATCTATGTCCACTTCCAGCGGTGAACCTTCATCGCCGGGGTAAACGGTTTGATAGAATACGCGCAAATCGCTGAATATCATTTTGAACTCATAATTGCGTGGAATCATCATATCTTTGTGGAACTCTATTGCTCCGTCCGTACTTCCAAGAATGAAGTTTCCGTTTTTTCGCAGTACGCCTGATGTTGAATTAAAATGATCACTCTTCAGTCCCTGTTCTTTAGTCCAGTTATGAAATATCTTTCCAGCCGGGTAATAGCTTGTCAGACTGTTTTCCGTACTCAGCAGGACACTTTTGTTTCCGTCCGGAAGAATAGTATATATATTATTGGAAATCAGCGGGCAGTTGTCTTTGTGGAAATGCTCAAACGACTTTCGCTGATGGTTATAAATGAGTAATCCGGAGTTGCTGGTCCCGATGTACAGCAAACTGTCTGGTGTCTGATAAAGCGCGTTAATGTAGAAAGACTCTATCGGCATCGATATACACTGATACTTGCCGGTTTCTTTGTCCAGCAGATACAGTCCTGTGGCAGTACCTATCCACATGTGTTGCGCATCCTTCTCCTTAATATCCGTAATTCCGCTAAGTCCCGGATAAGCACGTATATTTTTACGGTTGAAGTCTATTTGCTTTAAATTGTAATAGCCACCGGACCAGATACTGCCATCGGACGTTTTTATGATAGAGCGTATGTACTTATCCGGACGGATATCACAATCGCCAAATGTAGAAGGAGTAAAGAACTCCACCTTCATCTGTTTTTTATTGATTTGGTAGATGCCCGAAGTGTATCCACCTGCCCAGATGATGCCGGGTGATACCTCGCACAAAGAAATGAAAACATGGTTTTTGGTTACGTTACCATTGTCAAACACGCTGAGGAATGAGTGCCATTGTTTTGTTTTGGTAGAGTAGAGGCTGATACCGTTATTGGTAGCAAACCAAAGATCACCTTCGTGATCTTCGATGATGGCATTTACCTGATCGTTGACGAGCGATTGCTTGTTGCCAATAGAATGTTTGATCCATTCATAACTGGCATATTGATTGTTGCGTACTGTGATGCCGATAGGGTAATTGGCTATCCAAATACGTTCATCATCTACATAGAAGTCGTAAATACTGTTGCCGTTCATGGCATTATAGCTATTGTAATCCGCCACGATGTAGGGGGCGCACTCATAGGTATCCACATTCATTTTATATATACCGGCACCATCTGTAGCTATCAATATTTCTTTGTCATTGAAGGCTTTGATACGTGTAATGCTGACATCCTGCAAACCGACATTCAACTCTACAGTTTGATGAATATTCATATCGTACAGATAAATGCCTTTCTGGAATGTACCGATGAATAGTTTGCGGTTTGCTTTATGGAAATATAACTCGTTGACTTGCATCTTCAGTTTATCAAGCCAGTTGCATGGAGAAAGGTTGAGAACGTCGTCTTTTAATTCGGCATGATGTATACCGACGTCTGTACCGATGAAATAATGGTCAGGGTCGATTTGCTCGATATCCGTAATACTTTCTCCGATATGGTTTTTGATAATGGTGGTTTTTTCAGTATTCGTATCGTAGAGATACAATGCTTCTTCGTTACAGAGCCATACAATATTGTTGCTGTCAATAAATCCATAGCTTACGGGAGTCGGATTTCCTTTTACCACTTCATCAGGTAGCTTATATACAAGTTGAAAGCGATCATGTTTGGCATCATAGCGGAATACTCTTCCTTTTTTGCCTATCTCCCACAGTGTTCCATCCACACCAACATATAGCCAACTCAGATTGAGCATGGAGTTAACTTCTATTTCGCTGTCTATAAGTCGGTATTGCTTGAAATTTTTTCCGTCATAGCGGTCAATGCCATTGTGCGTAAGAAACCACATATATCCTTTCGGCCCTTTCTGAATAGCATATATCCTACGATTGCTCAAGCCATCTTCCACGCCGAGATATTTATAAGTTTGGGCGATGCAGAAGGAGGAAATGTATGTGAATAAAAAGAAAATGATAAATTTTCTCATAACAGTTACGGTCGTTCGTTATTGGGGGTATTTGTGAAATTAACGCAAAAATATGCATTTTGTTTGATAAAAGCAACACGAAAGCAAGAAGAATAGTGTTCGATTCCTCGCATTGTTTAGACGACAACAGGCGCAAGTTGTATATTATAACCTGCGCCTGTGCTTCACTTATAGATTGTAGTCAGAACTACTTAACCTTTTCTTCTACCCATTTACGTGCATTGACGAAGGCTTCCATCCATGGAGTGATCTGGTCGCTGTGCAGGCGGTCGGCAGGATAACAACCGTTCTGCCACGGGAAGATAGAGCGCTCCAGGTGAGGCATGATAGCCAGATGGCGCCCGTCGGCACTTGCTATGGCTGCTATGGAGTAGTCGGAGCCATTCGGATTGGCAGGATACTCGTCATAACTATATTTGGCTACCACATTATATTTATTTTCGTCGTAAGGCAAAGAGAATTTTCCTTCTCCGTGAGCTACCCATATACCGAGTTTGCTGCCACTCAGAGAGCCGAACATTACGCTGCGGTTGGTAGGAATGGTAAGTCCCAGGAATCTCGATTCGAATTTATGAGATTCATTATGCAGCATTTTACCGTTTTTCTTATGTTCGGGATTGATGAGGTTCAATTCCATCATCAACTGGCAACCATTACAAACACCCAATGAAAGCGTATCTTCGCGTGCATAATACTTGTCGAGTGCTTCTTTAGCTTTCGGATTGAAGAGGAAAGCTCCTGCCCAACCTTTGGCAGAACCCAGTACGTCTGAGTTGGAGAAACCACCACAATAAACAATCAGGTTCACGTCTTCCAGTGTCTCACGTCCGCTGATGAGGTCGGTCATGGTGACGTCTTTCACATCAAAGCCTGCCAGATACAGGGAGTAAGCCATTTCGCGCTCACCGTTTGTTCCTTTTTCGCGGATGATTGCTGCGCGGATGCCTGTCGGTGTACGGCGGTTCGGGTCGATACCATATTGAGAGAATTTACCTTTGAAGCCGGGCATGAAAGCGAATTCCAGTGGCTGCATCTTGTAGTTCTCGAAACGCTTCTTGGCGCAACCGTTCATAGATTGCTTGCGGTCGAGCAGGTAAGAAGTAGAATACCAAACATCACGCATATAGTCGATACCGAACTGATAAGTAGCATCATCTTTAGATACGAGGATGTGGCGTTCGTCGGTCGGCTTACCAATCTTCACAAAACCTACTCCGGCATCTTCCAATATTTGTTTTACTTCTTCCTTATGCTTGTCGCTTACCTGGATAACAATACCCGGGTTCTCGGCAAACAGGAGTTTCACGAGGTCGTGTTCCTTCATCTTGTCGAGATTGATTTCCATACCACCTTCTACATTGGCGAAGCACATTTCGAGTAAGGTAGTAATCAGACCACCGGCAGAAATATCGTGCCCGGCAAGAATCAGTCCTTTGTTCACCAGTTCCTGAACGGCAAGGAAAGCATCGCGGAAATATTCGGCATCTTGTACAGTGGGTACTTCGTCGCCAATCTTGCCCAATGATTGCGCAAAGGCAGAGCCACCCAGTTTCAATGTATCAAAACTGAAGTCGATATGATAAATCGTTGTCTTTTCGTTGTTAACAAGTACGGGAGAAACCACTTTCTTCACATCAGAAACTTCACCGCCTGCGGAAACGATTACGGTTCCCGGAGAGATTACTTTGCTACCGTCGGGATACTTCTGAGTCATGGATAGAGAGTCTTTTCCGGTAGGCACATTGATTTGCAGTGCACAGCAGAAGTCGCTCAATGCTTTTACAGCGGTGTAGAGACGTGCATCTTCACCTTCCTGTGAGCGGCAAGGCCACATCCAGTTGGCAGAGAGGGAGATGCTGTCCATTCCTTCAGCCATCGGAGCCCATACCAGGTTGGTTAGTGCTTCGCTGACGGAAAGTACTGAACCAGCTGCCGGATCTGCCAGTGCAGCTTGCGGAGCATGTCCCAGTGAAGTGGCGATACCTTTCTCACCACGATAGTCGAGAGCAACCACGCCACAGTCACTCAGCGGTAATTGCAATTCACCCTGACATTGTTGGCGGGCAATCTTGCCGGTTACCGAGCGGTCTACCTTATTGGTCAACCAGTCTTTGCAGGCAACAGCTTCCAACTGCAATACATTCGTCAGATATTCGTGCAACTTGGATTGTTCGTATTTAGGCATTTCGTAGTGGCGTTCCACTGTTTTGTCTACCATGTAAGTTTTGGGAGACGAGCCGAACATCTGTTCTACGGCAAGATCGAACGGACGTACACCGTCAGCTTGTTGGAAAGCGAAGCGATGGTCACCGGTAGTTTCACCTACCACATACATTGGGGCACGCTCACGTTCAGCCACTTTACGTACATGCTCGATAGCTTCTTCTTCAATCAGCAATCCCATACGTTCCTGGCTTTCGTTGGCGATAATTTCTTTGGCAGACAAGGTTTTGTCACCTACGGGCAATTTACTCATGTCTATCACGCCACCACATTCTTCCACCAATTCGGAGAGACAGTTTACGTGTCCGGCTGAACCATGGTCGTGGATGGATACCACCGGATTGTTGTCTTCTTCGCAGAGGGCACGTACCACGTTGTAGGCACGTTTCTGCATTTCTGCATTGGCGCGCTGTACGGCGTTCAACTCAATACCGCTGCTGTAGCGTCCGGTATCTACTGAAGATACGGAACCGCCACCCAAGCCGATACGGTAATTATCACCACCAATCACGACTACTTTGTTACCGGCTTCGGGAGCACCTTTCAGGCAGTCACGTTTCGTACCGTAACCGACACCGCCGGCAAGCATGATTACTTTGTCGTAACCGTAAACTTCGTCGTTTTCCTTATGTTCGAAAGTCAGTACAGAACCACAGATCAGCGGTTGGCCGAACTTGTTGCCGAAGTCGCTGGCACCATTGGATGCTTTGATCAGAATCTGTTCGGGAGTCTGATACAACCATTGGCGTACCGGAAGGATTTCTTCCCAGGGACGATCTTCGTCTGTACGGGGATATGAAGTCATGTAAACGGCAGTTCCGGCAATTGGCCAGGAACCTTTACCACCGCCCATACGGTCACGAATCTCTCCACCTGTACCGGTAGATGCACCGTTGAACGGTTCTACGGTAGTCGGGAAGTTGTGTGTTTCAGCCTTCAGTGAGATAACACTCTTGATATCTTTCACCTGGAAGTAGTCGGGTTTTGAGTGGTCTGCCGGAGCAAACTGTTCTATTACCGGACCTTCGGCAAAGGCTACATTATCTTTATAAGCTGAAATGATTTTATTCGGATTTTCCTGTGTAGTCTTCTTAATCATTTGGAAGAGGGAAGACTCTTGTTCTACACCGTCGATGATGAATGTCCCGCCGAAGATTTTGTGGCGGCAGTGTTCGGAATTGATCTGGGCGAAACCGAATACTTCGGAGTCGGTCAGTTTACGTCCAAGGTCTTGTTCTACTTTCTTGAGGTAGTCCATCTCTTCTTTAGAGAGTGCCAGACCTTCTTTTTCGTTGTAAGCTTCCAGGTATTCGATATGGACGATCGGTTCCGGCTTACGGTTGGTGGTGAATACTTCCTGATCCAGTCCCTTGTACATGCGTTGCAGCATCGGGTCGCGGTCAGCGTTTTCGTCCTTTACGGGGAAATACTCTTCGATGCGTGAGATACCGCTCAAGCCCATATTCTGGGTGATTTCCACAGCATTTGTACTCCAAGGAGTAATCATTTCGCGGCGCGGACCAACGAAATGTCCTTTCAGGTTTTCTTCACTTTCGGGGGTGGCTTTTCCAAAAAGCCAGCAGAGTTTGTCGCTTTCTGCCTGGGTGAGTGCGTGGTCACATTCTACGGCCATCACGCTCTTGGATGGGGTTCTGAAAAAAAGAATCATACTGATATTTTTGATTTTTCGTTCTTTGGCGCAAAGATACATAAAATCGTTGGTGCAGAGAAAGAAAAGGAATAAAAAATAGAAGGGTGTCAAAAGTAAAGTATTGAGTGTTTTATGATAATCGGTCGAAAAAACGTTAACACAATTGGTTCGTCTCATAAAAAAGTACGATATTTGCAGCCATGATTGAGATAAGGACCATATTCGATATATTATGGAAGGGTTTTATTATTGGGGTAGTTGTGTCTGCGCCATTAGGACCCGTGGGTGTGTTGTGCATCCAGCGTACGTTGAATAAGGGGCGTTGGTATGGTTTCATAACAGGTCTGGGAGCCTCGTTGAGTGACATTGCTTACGCCTTGCTGACAGGGTACGGAATGAGCTTCGTATTCGATTACGTAAATAAAAATATCTTTTATTTGCAGTTGTTCGGAAGCATCATGCTGTTAGCGTTTGGCATTTATACGTTTCGCAGTAATCCCGTCCAGTCCATCCGTCCCGTCTCAACCAACAAAGGCTCTTATTTTCATAACTTCATTACCGCCTTTGCCGTCACATTATCCAATCCACTTATTATATTCCTCTTTATCGGCCTCTTTGCACGCTTTGCCTTCGTCAGTGAGGGGGTATTGGTGTTTGAAGCGGTCACCGGATACCTGGCTATTGCGCTGGGGGCGTTGGCGTGGTGGTTTGGCATTACTTACTTTGTAAATAAAGTCCGTACGCAATTCAACCTGCGCGGCATCTGGATATTGAATCGTATCATCGGAGGCATTGTCATTGTCGTGTCTGTGTTTGGGTTGGTGTTTACGTTGATGGGCGAGTCACTTTACTGAGCAGAAACATAGAATCATGAAGATAGCGCAACAACTGAAAGCGAAAAATATCGCGGAATACCTTATATATATGTGGCAAGTGGAAGATTTGATACGTGCCAATGAGTGCGATATCGATAAGATTCGCGAAAACATTATCTCCCGTTATCCGGAAGAAGAACATCCGGCACTCGAAGAATGGTATGGTAATCTGGTAGACATGATGCGTACAGAAGGAGTGAAGGAAAAGGGACATCTGCAAATCAATCGTAATGTAATAGTGAATTTGACGGAATTGCACGTAGAACTGCTGGCATCACCGAAATATCCTTATTATAGTGCGGCTTATTTCAAAGCATTGCCTTTCATCGTAGAACTTCGTCAGAAGAGTGGGAAGCAGGAGGAACCGGAACTGGAAACCTGTTTTGAGGCTTTGTATGGTGTTTTATTGCTGCGTTTGCAGAAGAAAGAAATCACGGAGGGAACCGCAAAGGCGATAGAGACTATCAGCAGTTTCATTTCTTTGCTTGCCAATTATTACGAAAAGGACAAGAAAGGGGAGTTGAAACTGGATGAATAACCGGAATAACTTTCGAAGATAGTAAATTGTAAATAATAGATAAAGCATGAGAGTATTAGTAACCGGAGCCAACGGACAACTTGGCAACGAGATGCAAGTTCTTGCAAAAGAGAATCCGCAACACACTTATTTTTTTACTGATGTACAGGAATTGGATATCTGTGACGAACAAGCTGTACAGGCTTGCATTGCAGAGAATCAGATTGATGTTGTAGTGAATTGTGCTGCTTACACAGCAGTTGACAAAGCGGAAGATAATGAAGAATTATGCCGCAAACTGAATCAGGAAGCTCCGGGAATACTGGCACGTGCTGCTCAGGCCCATGGTGCTGCTATGATACAGGTTTCTACGGATTATGTTTTTGATGGAACAGCGCATATACCTTATAAAGAAGATTGCGAACCCTGTCCTAATTCTGTTTACGGCTTTACCAAGCTGGGGGGAGAAAAGGAAGTTATGCAGAATTGTGAGAAAGCGATGGTAATTCGTACAGCATGGTTATACTCTATTTATGGAAATAACTTTGTGAAAACGATGATTCGTCTGGGACGTGAGCGTGAGTCTTTAGGTGTGGTTTTTGATCAGATTGGTACGCCGACGTATGCAAATGATCTGGCACAAGCTATCTATGCTGCCATTAATCAGGGTATTGTACCGGGTATTTATCATTTCAGTGATGAAGGCGTATGTTCATGGTATGATTTTACGGTGGCTATACATCGCATTGCGGATATCACGACATGCAAGGTGAGTCCCTTACATACGGATGAGTATCCGGCAAAGGCACCACGTCCGCATTATTCCGTATTGGATAAGACGAAGATTAAAAAGACTTTCGGCATTGAAGTACCTCATTGGGAAGAGAGTCTGAAAGTATGTATTGAAAAACTGAATGCCCAATAATAATATTATACCAAATTTTATATATGGCCAATAATAACGAAATTGAGAGGAGAAGAACCTTTGCGATTATCGCGCATCCGGATGCCGGTAAAACATCTTTGACTGAAAAGCTATTGCTTTTTGGTGGACAGATCCAAGTGGCGGGTGCTGTAAAGAGCAATAAGATAAAGAAAACCGCTACATCGGACTGGATGGATATAGAGAAGCAACGTGGTATCTCTGTAACCACCTCTGTGATGGAGTTCGACTATAAAGAGTATAAGATTAATATCCTCGATACTCCCGGTCACCAGGATTTCGCTGAAGACACATATCGTACGTTGACTGCTGTAGATAGCGTTATCATCGTTGTAGATGGTGCCAAAGGTGTGGAAACACAGACGCGTAAGTTGATGGAAGTGTGCCGTATGCGTAATACGCCGGTCATTATATTCATCAATAAGATGGACCGTGAGGCCAAAGATCCTTTCGATTTGTTGGATGAGCTGGAGGAAGAGCTTGCCATTCATGTACGTCCGTTGACCTGGCCTATCGAAAGTGGTGTGCGCTTTAAGGGAGTTTATAACATCTACGAAAACAATCTGAATCTTTTCCAGCCTTCCAAGCAAGTGGTGACGGAAAAGGTGGAGGTAGATATCAATACCGAAGAACTGGATAAGCAAATCGGTGCGCAATTGGCTGATAAGTTGCGTGGTGAGTTGGAATTGATAGATGGAGTTTATCCTGAATTTGATAAAGAAGAATATCTGAAGGGCGAACTGGCACCTGTATTCTTTGGTTCAGCTCTGAATAACTTTGGTGTGCAAGAGTTGCTGGATTGCTTTGTAGAGATAGCTCCAAGCCCTCGTCCTGTACAGGCGGAAGAACGTGAAGTGGAACCGGAAGAGCCTAAATTCACCGGATTTGTCTTTAAGATTACGGCGAATATCGACCCGAATCATCGTTCTTGTATCGCATTCTGTAAGATTTGCTCAGGTAAATTTACACGTAATGCTCCATACCTGCATGTGCGTCATGGAAAGACAATGCGTTTTTCTTCGCCCACACAGTTCATGGCACAGCGTAAGACGACTGTTGACGAGGCTTGGGCGGGTGATATCATCGGTTTGCCGGACAATGGTTCTTTTAAGATCGGTGATACGCTGACAGAAGGAGAAATGCTTCATTTCCGTGGTCTGCCGAGTTTCTCACCGGAGATGTTCAAGTATATCGAGAATGCTGACCCGATGAAACAGAAACAGCTTGCCAAAGGTATCGATCAGTTGATGGACGAAGGTGTGGCACAGTTGTTTGTCAACCAGTTCAACGGCCGGAAGATTATCGGTACGGTAGGGCAGTTGCAGTTTGAGGTTATCCAGTATCGCCTGGAGAATGAATATAGTGCGAAGTGCCGTTGGGAGCCGTTGAGCCTTTATAAGGCTTGCTGGATAGAGAGCGATAATCTTGAAGAACTGGAAGCATTCAAGAAGCGTAAGTATCAGTATATGGCGAAAGACCGTGAGGGGAGGGATGTCTTCTTGGCGGATAGCGGTTATGTTCTGCAAATGGCTCAGATGGACTTCAAGAATATAAAATTCCACTTTACAAGCGAGTTCTGATTCGTATTCTGAATTGGGATTGAGAGATACAGGGATGCAAAGGGTAGAAACTTTGTATCCCTATATTTGTATATACTGTAAGTCTTCCCTCCCTTTTATAGACATCCTTGCATACTTTTTAATGAATGACCGACTGGAGTGGTTCGTTTATTAATAAGTACCTTTGCCGTAATAAAGTAAGGAGATTCCACGCATCAGGAAATAAGATTTTATATAAGGTATGAACTTCTTGCAAATGTTGAGAGCTATCCGGAAGAGGGGGAGCCGTATTGTGGCATGCGGAGATGAGATGGGAAGTTGTTTCAGCCGTAATGCGGATGAATAAATGAACTGGATCAAGATATATTGGTAATCAGTTCTATGGTAGGCGTTAATATCTTTATGGTTTCCATGCAATCCCTCCGCTTGAAGGGAGAACATGGAAACTTTCGTTTTAGCATCTTTTAGTGTTATTTTTCTATTTTATTTCATTGATAATCCGTAATTTCGGACGATTTTTTGTAAAACAGACCGAATAACTAATAATTTATAATATGGAAAATCTCAACACAGCGCTTTTGCTGATGGTGGTAGGTATGACGACAGTGTTCGCTATCCTGCTGATTGTAATCTACTTAGGTAAAGGACTTATTCTTCTGGTAAACAAGTACGCCCCTGAAGAGGTGGTGCCGGATAAGAAAGGTGCGCAAGGTCCTGCCGCAATTCCTGGAAACATTTTGGCTGCTATCAGTGCCGCTGTAACAGTGGTGACACAAGGCAAGGGTAAAGTAGCCAAGGTCGAGAAAATAAAATGATAATCTTTAATAAAAAACACACACCTATTTATTTAGTATGAAAAAGGAAATTAAGTTCAGCCTGGTTTTCAGGGACATGTGGCAGAGTGCCGGAAAATATGTGCCCCGCGTAGACCAGCTGGTAAAGGTTGCTCCAGCTATTGTTGAAATGGGCTGTTTTGCCCGCGTAGAAACCAATGGCGGAGGTTTTGAACAGGTAAATCTATTGTTTGGTGAAAATCCTAATAAAGCTGTACGTGCATGGACGAAGCCGTTTCACGAGGCTGGTATACAAACTCACATGTTGGACCGTGCACTGAACGGTCTTCGCATGAGCCCCGTACCTGCCGATGTGCGTAAGCTGTTTTATAAAGTGAAGAAAGTGCAGGGAACGGATATCACACGTACATTCTGCGGATTGAATGATGTTCGTAACATTGCTCCCTCCATCACTTATGCAAAGGAAGCGGGAATGATTTCCCAGTGTTCGCTTTGTATCACTCATTCTCCCATCCATACGGTGGAATATTACACCAATATGGCGTTGGAGCTGATCAAGCTGGGTGCTGATGAAATCTGTGTCAAGGATATGGCAGGTATCGGACGCCCGGTATCATTGGGCAAGATCGTAGCAAATATCAAGGCTGCACATCCTGAAATTCCTATTCAATATCATAGTCATGCAGGTCCTGGTTTCAATATGGCAAGTATCCTCGAAGTTTGCGAGGCTGGTTGCGATTATATTGACGTGGGCATGGAACCGTTGTCATGGGGTACGGGACACGCTGACTTGCTGAGTGTGCAGGCTATGCTGAAAGATGCAGGTTTCCAGGTTCCTGAGGTGAATATGGAAGCATACATGAAAGTGCGTGCATTGATTCAGGAATTTATGGATGACTTCCTCGGTTTGTATATCAGTCCAAAGAACCGCTTGATGAACTCCCTGTTGATCGGTCCGGGACTTCCGGGGGGTATGATGGGTAGCTTGATGGCTGACTTGGAGTCCAATCTGGAATCTATCAATAAATATAAGGCGAAACGTAACTTGCCGTTTATGACGCAGGATCAGTTGCTTATCAAGCTGTTCAATGAAGTGGCTTATGTATGGCCGCGCGTAGGTTATCCTCCGTTGGTAACTCCGTTCAGCCAGTATGTTAAGAATCTGGCGATGATGAACGTGATTGCTATGGAAAAAGGTAAGGAACGTTGGGGTATGATTGCTGATGATATCTGGGATATGCTGTTGGGTAAAGCTGGTAAATTGCCGGGTACGCTAGCTCCCGAAATCATTGAGAAAGCCGAACGTGAAGGCCGTAAGTTCTTTACCGGAAACCCACAGGATAATTATCCGGATGCGCTCGATAAGTATCGCAAGATGATGAAAGAGAACAAATGGGATTTGGGCGAAGATGATGAAGAACTTTTCGAATATGCCATGCATCCGGCACAATACGAAGCATACAAGAGTGGCAAGGCGAAAGAAGACTTCCTGGCAGACGTGGAAAAACGGAAGGCGGAACTTAATAAGTCTCCGTTGGACGACGCCAAACCGAAAACACTTACCGTACAGGTAGATGGACAGGCTTATCGCGTAACGGTAGCTTACGGTGATATTGATTTGCCGGCAGATGCTACAGCGAAAGTGGAAGCTCCCGTAGGCGAAGGACAAGATGTACCTGCTCCGTTGGAAGGCAAGTTCTTCCTGACGAAGAATGCCCAGGAAACCCCGATAAAGGTAGGTGATAAAGTGAAGAAAGGCGATTTGCTTTGCTACATTGAAGCTATGAAGACATACAATGCCATTCGTGCCGATTTTGACGGTACTGTGACGGCTATTTGTGCTACTTCGGGTGACTCTGTTGCAGAAGATGATGTATTAATGAAGATAGGATAAACAGCGATGGAAGAAATATTTGCAAGACTCTACGATATGACGGCTTTCAGCAACATCATTGCTGATCCGTCGTTTCTGGTGATGTATGCCATTGCTTTCATTCTGCTGTATTTGGGTATCAAAAAGCATTACGAACCTTTGCTGCTGGTACCTATCGCTTTCGGTGTGCTCATAGCTAACTTTCCCGGTGGAGAGATGGGTGTCATCCAGGCAGATCAGAATGGAATGGTTTTGGTAAATGGAGTAATGAAGAACATTTGGGAAATGCCGTTGCATGAAATTGCACACGATTTGGGACTGATGAACTTCATCTATTATATGTTGATTAAGACAGGCTTCCTGCCGCCTATCATCTTCATGGGTGTGGGTGCTTTAACCGACTTCGGACCGATGCTTCGCAACCTGCATCTCTCTATTTTTGGAGCTGCAGCACAGTTGGGTATCTTTACAGTATTGTTGTGTGCAGTGATGATCGGTTTTACGCCACAGGAAGCAGGTGCTCTCGGTATCATTGGTGGTGCTGACGGTCCAACTGCAATTTTTACGACTATTAAGTTGGCTCCGCACTTATTGGGCCCGATTGCTATTGCTGCATACTCTTACATGGCATTGGTGCCGGTGATTATTCCGTTGGTGGTGAAATTGCTTTGTTCCAAGAAGGAATTGATGATCAATATGAAGGAGCAAGAGAAACTCTATCCTTCGAAAACTGAAATCAAGAACCTGCGTGTACTGAAGATTATTTTCCCGATTGCAGTAACTACGGTTGTCGCTCTCTTTGTTCCGACGGCAGTGCCTTTGATTGGTATGTTGATGTTCGGTAACTTGATTAAGGAAATCGGTGCGGATACCAGCCGTTTGTTTGATGCAGCAGCCAATAGCATTATGAATGCGGCGACTATTTTCTTAGGATTGAGTGTAGGCGCAACTATGACAAGCGAAGCGTTCCTGAATTGGACGACTATCGGCATTGTAGTGGGTGGTTTTCTTGCATTTGCACTTTCTATTTCAGGTGGTATCTTCTTTGTGAAGCTGTTCAACCTGTTCAGCAAGAAGAAGATCAATCCGCTGATTGGTGCAACAGGGCTGAGTGCTGTGCCTATGGCAAGTCGTGTGTGCAATGAGATTGCTACAAAGTATGATCCGAAGAACCATGTGCTGAATTACTGTATGTCCAGTAATATCTCCGGTGTTATCGGTTCGGCGGTGGCTGCGGGTGTGCTGATCTCATTCTTGGGATAAGGAGAATAGATATGCGGACGACGCGGATTGAGGCGGACGAACGCGGACTTTTTAGGCGCGGATTACGCGGATTACACGGATTCTTTCATTACAATAAAGAAATAAATCTGTGTAATCTGCGTAATCCGCGCCTGATTTTTTATTCACTAATCACCTTCCTGTATTCTGCCACTGCCATTTTTTCTGCCAGATATGCACTAATCAGGTTCGTATGAGCCTGTGTCCACGATAATTGTGCGGATAAGACATCTGCCATACTGGATTTTCCTTCATTATAAGAGAAAGTGACAAGGTCCAGGTTCTCTTCGGCAAGAGCCATATTTTCCTTTGCTGTCTTTACTTGTTGCTCCGTTTCCGTCAGTTTTGTAGTGGCGGCGGAGAGCTCTTCAAGAATATTATCAGTGATATAACTTTGTTGCAGCTTCTGGATACCAATGAATGCTTTCTGTTGCCGATTTGTCCTGAAACGCGCCCCCCAACGGAAGATGGGGATACTGACGTTTACTCCGGCTACAGGCGTATGAGGGATTTCCTGTCCCATGTACGTGATACCGGTATCCCAACCTGTGGCAAGGAACATGCTTACCTGAGGATTGTACTTGCTGAGGGCGGCATGGCGTTGTGCCTCACTCCGGGCAATGTTTACCGTTGTGCTGGCATAATCGGCGCGGCGTGGAAGTACATCGTCAAGTCCAAGAATGTCGACGGGTTCACTGGCTATACTGATTTCACTTAGGCTATCTATGGGAGTATTGGGTGCTACTCCCATCAAAATGTTCAGTTGTTGCAGAGCAAGGGTATAGTTCTGACGGGCCTTGATATACTGCAATTCAGCTTCTTTCTGGCGGGTGGAAATCATCAGCAGGTCTGTACGACTGATAGCGCCATCATTGAAGCGATCCTGAATAATATCGTGTTGCTTCTTTATGATATCCTGAAATGTAGCAGCAGCCTCAAGACTGGCATAGGCGGCTGAGGCATTCCAATAAACAGCATCGCTTTGATAATGAATTTGGTCGAGAGTTAGTTCAGTGGTGAGTTGGCTTAACTCTTCGTCAGCCTGTGCCATACGCTTCTGAGCTATTAGAGAACCACCCGTATAGAGGGGTTGTGCCAAAGTTGCGAGTGCCTGATAGGTGTAGGGGCGGTATTCACCTTTCGGACTGTTCCACTTATCCAGGTGGTTGAGGTTGGCGGTACCTTCGGCTGTGATGTCTATTTGTGGCAGGAAGCCGGTATTTGCTATTTTTCGCGCTTCGGTGCTTGCCATGGTTTTCAGGCGCTGCTGTTTCAGCACTTGGCTGTAGGCTTCTACTTTGTCACGATATGCTTCGCGGCTTAAGAACTGCTGGGCTCCGGCTTTCAGACCGAAGCTGCAAAGTAATGTAAGTATGGTTATTATCTTTTTCATAATTATCTCTTTATTTCTTATTTAAGCGAATAGTTAAGAGTATCCGGAGTTTATCCTTTGATCTTATGTATCGCGCAATATGCCACCGGAAGCACGAACAGCGTCAATGCTGAGGCTACCAGCAGACCACCCATGATGGTTGCCGCCATACCACCGAACATAGCGTCGAATAGCAACGGCAACATACCCAGAATCGTAGTTCCGGACGCCATGGCTACAGGTATGATACGGCTGGTTGTAGCACTGATTACTGCATTCAGCGGTGCTTTTCCGGAAGCAGCTTCTATGTCGATTTGGTCTACCAATACAATTGCATTTTTGATATTCATACCAATCAATCCCAGTAGACCGAGAACAGAGAAAAAGTCGAATGATTTACCAAGCAAGATTAATCCCAGTACGATTCCGATAAAGATAAGCGGCAACATCAATAGGATGACAATTGGCTTGCGGTAGGTTCTGAACAGGAACAACAGGGTAATAAACATTAAGAAAAACGTTAGTGGCATATTAGCTGCCAATGCTGCATTACTTTCTGCCTGACTTTCCTGTTCACCAAAATACTTCATGGTATATCCTTCCGGTACCTGAATTTCTTCTTGTACTTCTTTCCATATCTTATTGAAGGCTGCTATGGCATTTACTCCCCGGCGTGGATCGGCTTGCGCCATCATTACCATCTGACGGTTATAGTCTTTCACATTCGAGAACTTATATTGGAAATCAAATTCACTGACTACTTGTTCCAGGGTAGTGGTTTCCTGTGTTGTACCGAATACGGGTAGTGTACGCAGGTCGTTGATGCGGAAAGAATCGACTGTGTTATCCTTTAGAAGGATAGGCAATACCTGGTCGCCTTCACGATATTCGCCTAATGTCATACCGCTTGTACCAATCTGAATGCTCTGTGCCATACTTTGTCGGGAGACACCTAACGGTTGGGCACGTTCCGGACTGTAAATGGGTTTCCATACAGGAATCTTATTCCCCCATGAATTGCGTACGTTGATGAGATCATCATCCCGATGCATGATTTCCAGGACTTTGTTGGTCAGCATCACCAGTGAATCGACATTGTTGCCGATAAAGCCGATTTCAATGGCGGCATCTACCGCAGGCGATAGCTTAAACAAAGTGGTACGGGTGATGGCATTCGGATAGTTTGCCTTCATATACTGGTCGAAGTTCTCTTCGTATTCCTTTGTATATTTACTGTCGGTCAGTTCGATAAGTATATTGGCAAAGTTGGGCTTAGGACCGACGGAAGTAGATGCCAGATAGTAACGTAACGGCGTACTTCCGAATGTGGTGGATATTCGTTTAACTTCCGGTTGTTGCAGGAGGTGCGCTTCCACCTGTTTCATTTCCTTTTCTACGTCACGGATGCTGTAACCGTCCGGATAGAATATATCGGCACGGAAATAGGGCTTATCCAGTGAGGGGAAGAAGTTTTGAGGCATCATTCCCATGATGACCAGTGAGATGATAAACAGGACTACCATACTACCCAGTGTAAGAGTCTTCTTCTTGATAAGTACTCCGAGGATAGAGGCGAACTTGTGATAGAAAGGTTTATCATACGGGTCTTTATTGGTATCGCCGGATTTGGCTTTCAGAATAAAGTTACCGAAAGTGGTGGTTTGTGTGAGTGCCAGTATCCAGCTTAATCCCAAAGAAATGGCAAGTACGACAAACAGGGGTTTCACGATTTCCGCTACAGCAGAAGGGGCGAGGTACAACGGCAGGAATGAACAAATGGCGATGAACGTAGCGCCAAGTAATCCCCATTGCGGTCCGGTAGCTCCATCTATCAGTGCTTTTCGCCGGTCTATACCTCGGGCAATGGCTATTTGTGCATTGTCTGTCACTACGATAGCATTATCCACCAGCATACCCATGGCAATGATGAAACCTGCCAGTGAAGTACGGTTCAATCCTACTCCCATGAAAGACATGATGAGCAGTGTACCGCCAATGGTGAATATCAACGAACTGCCGATAAGTATACCTGCACGCAGCCCCATCACCAGCATGATGATAACAATTACAATGAGTAGGGATTCTATCAGGTTAATGATGAAACCATTATTTGCTTCTTGAGCTATGACATTTTCTGGATACAGACTTTCCAATTCCAACCCTACCGGAATAAGGGGAAGAAGTTCAGCCAGTTTCTGATCTACCAGTTCTCCAGTCTTTACTACATCTTTTGTCGGGTCGGTGGAAACACCGATACCTATGGCACGCTTCCCGTTGACATGCATGATGTTGCCGGGAGGATCCATATATCCTTTTTCAATGACGGCAATATCGCCCAGTTTCACCTGTCCGCCCGGAGTGGTAATCACTTGGTTCCGGATGTCATTGACGGTAGTATAGGTTCCGTTGGCAACAATGCGCAGTTGTTGTTCACCGGCATTGATTTCACCTGTATTGATAATCTGGTTTTGCGATTGTAACAGACTTGCTACTTGCTTCGGATCTATACCCATACCGGCCAGTTTATTGACGGATATATAGATATTTACCACCTCGGTTTGTGTACCGAACAAGGCTACTTTCATAACTCCGTCAGCAGTGATAACCTGGGTTTTGATACGTTCTGCCCAGTTGCGCATTTCTTCGTAAGAGAAACCGTCATCGCCTACCAAGCCATAGTATATGCCGAATACATCGCCGAAATCGTCCGATACCGTGGGAACGGAAGCACCGGCGGGTAGCTGCGGTTGTATGTTGAGCACCTTACGGCGCAGTTCATCCCACTTCTGCGGAATCGACTCTGCGGAAAGGGAAGGTTGAAGCTCGAATGTAATCTTGGATAGTCCGTACATGGACTCCGACTTAATTTTATATACACCACTCATCGACTGTATCTCGCGGGAGATCGGTTCGGTGATCAGTCGTTCTACTTCTGCTGGTTCTGCCCCCGGGTAGCGGGTCATAATGACCGCTGACTTGATGACGAAGGGTGCATCCTCTTTCTTTCCCAACCGGCCGAATGATAGTATACCGCCGATTAGCAACACAGCCAGGAAGAAATAAACAATCTTGGTGTTGTCTAATGCATATTTAGCTAAATTCATATGATTTATATTTGGGCGACCTCAAGGTCGCAGTGGTTGGTAGTCTAATTGATAACTTTCACCGTTTGTCCGTCCACCAGTTGGTGCACTCCGGCAATCACAATAGTTTCTCCCGGCTGTACACCGGTAGAGATAAGGGCATTGGCTTCTCCGGTAGGAGAGTATACGGTTACTTCCCGCTTGCTTACCTTATTATCTTTTACTACCCACACATAGGTTTTCTGGTTCTCGCTTTCACCGAATATGGCACTGAGCGGAATATTCACAAGCTTTTCTTCCAAGAAGGGAGCTACGTCCGAAGCCAGCTTGATTTTGCACGTAAATCCCGGTTTCACATCGTATAGGGAACGGTTGAAAGCAGGATCTTCAATCGTAATAGTTACCGGGATACCTGTTCCGGCTGTAGAAATATCCAGATATTCTTCTAGTTTTGCATTGAATACTGTGTCTGGATAGGTATCGAATACCACTTTGAATGTTACGTCCTTTGCCCGAAGTAGATAGAGATAATCATCCGGTACGGTGAATTTGATGCGGAGCTTCTGTGTATTCACCAATTGTACAATGCCTTCCCCAGAGTTCACGCGCTGATAGTTTTCTACCAGACGTTTTTCAATAGAACCGTCGAAAGGAGCGGTCAGTTTGGTATCCCGCATATTATTGCTGGATAATTCATAAGCAGACTTTGCCTTTTGATAATTGGCAACGCTGATTTCATATTCCTGCACGGAGATGGCCTGGCGTCCCAACAAGCGTTTGTTACGTTCTACCTGTGCTGCGGCAGTCTCGTAAGCGGCTTTGTCGGCGGCATATTGCAGGGAAATATCGCGCGGATCAATGGCGGCGATCAGTTGTCCTTTTTTTACCCGTTGGCCTTCTACCACAGGCAGATTTATGACCTGACCGCTGACGCGGAAGGCCAGTTTTACGTATTCTACGGCTTCTACAATACCGGAGAAGTCTTTCCGGATGACCGATTGGGAGCTGGCAGTAGCTGTCTTGACAGGTCGGATCAGGGTGGCATCGCCCTCTTTCTTGTGCCCGCATGATGTGACAAGCAGCATCACGCCGATGGCGAACAAATAGATTTTCTTCATACTAATGTATAGTTGTTCGTTTAGGTATAAAAACATAAAACCGGAAAAACAGATAATTGTTCTCCCGGTTTATTTTGTTACGCGTTGTTAATGATACAGGCTTCTACTCCTCTATCCTGAGCAACAAATCGGTGCCCAATTTGAGCTTATAAACGTTTTTATATACTTGTATGTTCAGTTCTTCTCCGGCAATAAGTGAAATATTTATTTCTTTGCCTACATGCATATGAAGTGTACGTCCCTGATAATTTATCTGGAAGGAGTAACTGTTCCACTTCTCTGGAATGACTGGGAAGAAAGAGAGTATGCCCTCCAGAATCTGCATCCCGGCAAAGCCTCGTACAATGGCAAGCCAGCTGCCCGGCATACTGGTGATATGCAGTCCTTGGTGAGTTTCGTTGTTGTAATCATCCAGGTCGAGACGGGTGGCATGCAGAAAGAGTTGGTAAGCCTTTTCCACTTCTCCGATGCGGGCGGCAAGAATGGAGTGGATGTGCGGGGAAAGTGAAGATTCATGCACCGTCATTGTTTCATAGAAGTCGAAGTTGCGGCGGACTGTTTCCTTATCGAAATTGAAATAATACAGATATAGGCCCAACAATACATCGCTTTGTTTGATGTAGCATGAACGAAGAATACGATCCCACGACCAGTGCTGATTGATGGGGCGTTCTTCGGGTGGAATGGCATCGGTACTGTTCAGTTCCTTATCCAGGAAACCGTCATTTTGTACAAAGATCCCCAGTTCTTTATCTTCCGGCAGATACATACGGTTGATAATGTCGCGCCAGCGTTCAGCCTCTTCTTGTTGGCGGAGGTTGGTGACACGGCGTACACGCGCATATTCGTCGGGGTATTCTCCGGCAATGATCTCAAGATAGTTAAGTGTCATCCGCAGGCACTGCACACACGAGTAATTGGTGTACCAGTTATTATCTACGTTGTTTTCGTACTCATCCGGTCCGGTGACACCCAGTATCACATATTTCTGTTTTGGTTTGGAGAAAGATACACGCTGGCTCCAGAAACGGGAGACGGCGATCATTACTTCCAGTCCGTATTTGGCTACATAATCTTTACTGCCAGTGATTGCAGCATGCTGTGCAATGGCATAGACGATGATATTATTGCGATGTATTTCTTCAAAGGTTATTTCCCATTCACTGTGGCACTCCTCACCGCTGTAAGTAACTTGCGGGAATAGGGCGGCACCCTCTTTGAAACCCAGTTTGCGGGCATTCTCTATCGCTTTCGGTAGTTGGTTATAGCGGTATATCAACAGGTTTTTCACAATCTCCCTCGGAGTAGAGAGTAGGAAGAACGGTACACAACAAAGTTCCGTATTCCAGTATGTGTTTCCACCGTATTTTTCACCAGTGAATCCTTTCGGACCGATATTCAGGCGCGGATCATCACCGCGGTACGTCTGGCATAGTTGAAAGATGTTGTACCGGATCCCCTGTTGTGCTTCCGGGTCGCCTTCGATAACCACATCCATTTCTTTCCATATATTGGCCCAGGCTTGCTGATGATCGTTTTCCAGCTTATCCCAGCCGTCTATTTTAGTCTGACGGGCTTTGGTGACGGAATGTTCTATCAGTTCCTGGCGTTCATCATAGAGCGATGAACTTATGACAGTATATTTGATGAGCATTACATTGTCTCCCGGTTTCACATCTGCCCCGATGCTGAACCCGGTTTGTTTCTCCTTTTCAATGCGTATCGGGTTCGAGGTGGTTTCTTTGCCGTTCTTGAAGAACTGATAGGTCATGGCATAGCACACTTGCGCATCTTCACGTCGGGTTTGCGTCCATAGATAAGCACAATCCTTTGTGACGCCGGAACGGAGGATATTCCATATCTTCTCGTTCGGATCATCATCCTTATTGACTATGACTGCATCCAAGGAGGGAATCAGTGATATTCTTCCCGTATAATTGATGGAGGTGACGCTGTATTTTATCAGACATAAATCGGGGTGAGCCATATTGTTGATATGCTCCACATGTACCCGTATTTGGTGTCCTTTGGGAGATGTGATTTCGAAGTCCCGGTAGGAGATACCCGCTTTCATATCGAGCCTGCGGCTGAAGCTGTTCACGTCCCATTGTGCCAGGTCCAGTTCTTCGTCGATAAGGCGCAGACTGACACGACTCCAGTCCGCTGCATTGGGAATACGGGTATAGAAATGAGGGAAACCGTTTTTCCACCAGCCTACACGCGTTTTATCAAGAAAGGTGATACCGGCAACGAATGAACCACGGTATGAGTCGCTTGAATAAGGTTCCTCGAAATTGCCCCGTTGGCCGAAGCGACCGTTCCCAAGACTGAATATACTTTCTGACATTCGCAGGTTGTCGGCGTGAAAGTTATCTTCAATAATATTCCATTCATCGGTTTTAAGGTATCTTTTCATGGTGTGTATCTCAATGGTGATTATGGCCGTAAAGATAAACAAATAAACGGATAAACGGCAATGATGAGGAAAAAAAGGAGACAAAGAATATCTAAAGAATAAGATGTGTTTGGTTCCTTTATAAGAATCGCCCCGATCTTTTTAAAGGAACGGGGCGATTATCGTAGAGAAAAGAGTTGTTTGTCGTAGAGGGATAGATATCTCCTTTTAAGTATGTTCTCGCGCGGATTATGCTTTTGCTTGTTCTCCTTTGGTCTCTTTGATTAAATATACACAAACGGCACCGATAATCAACATCACGCCTGCCATGACAAGCATATTTATTTCAGGCGGTAACATGCCTTTCGGGGTGAACAGAGCCAGAATACTACCACCCAGCGTAGCAGCTACAATCTGCGGAATACAGATCGTTCCGTTGAACAGTCCCAGATAGGTCCCCATGTGTCCGCCGCTTAGAGCATTGGTCAGGATGGTGAAAGGCAATGCCAGCATAGCTGCCCATGCGCAACCGATAAGCAAAAAGGAGATGAATAATACATATTGATTGTGAACAAAATACGTGGAGATGAAACCTATTCCACCCAAAACAAGACTGAGTGAGTAGATCAGTTTGCGGTTCTTGAACATCGGGATACATACAGCCCAGAGTACAGAACCAATGGCCTGTACGGCAAACAATACGCCTACCCAGTCGGCAGCATTCTGATATTGGATACTCTTAGTGTCCAGCACTACTTTGTTTGCGCCGTTCACCACAGTTTCAACAGTAGGAGCATCGAATACATTGGCAGCTACACTACCATTGGTATAGGTCCACATGAACATGAAGGCAAACCAACAGAAGAACTGGACCAAACCTACTGTCCAGAAAGCTTTCGGTGCTTTCACCAGTAGTTTCACCATATTGATCTTTTCCTTTTTTTCCTCTTCGGTGATGCCATGGTATTCCGCATATTCGGCAGGTGGCATTTCTTTCACCTTTACTGTGGTGTAGATGACGCAAAGTATCAGAATGGCTGCTCCGATATAGAAGGAATATATAACTGAGTCGGGAACTACACCTTGGGGAGCTATGTTGCTGATGCCTATCCATGTAAAGATGAACGGGAACAGGAAACCTACCAAGCTACCGGCATTGCACAGGAAGCTCTGGATAGAGTAGGCAAGGCCTTTTTGCTTTTCGTTTACCATGTCGCCCACCATCATTTTGAATGGCTGCATCGCCATATTGATGGATGTATCCAGAAACATCAACGATACTAATCCGAATATCATTGCCGTGCTGACTGCCATACCGAAGCTACCGGCATTCGGCAGCAGGCACATTACCAGTACGGCTACCAGTGAACCGACAAAGAGGTAAGGAATACGTCGTCCGAAGCGTGTCCACGTTTTGTCGCTTGCAGCACCTACGATGGGCTGCACGATGATACCTGCCAATGGTGGCAATATCCAGAAATAACTCAAATTGTGCGGGTCTGCACCCAATGTCGCAAAAATACGGCTGATGTTCGCACTCTGCAAAGCATACGCAATCTGTACGCCAAAGAAGCCGAAGCTGATATTCCACAGCTTCCAAAAGCTCAAATCAGGTTTTACTTTCATTCTTAATTTTATGTATTAGATATTTATTCAGTTATTTCGTTGTTCCCCTCACTACAAGATTCGTTCTCACAATCTTGTTGCTACTCTTATCATCGCCCCCTTCCAGCTTACCTGTCAGAATGCTGAAAGCGCTTTTTCCGACTTCTTCTCCATGCTGTTCTACGGTGGTCAGTTTGGGATCTGTGCTTTGGGCGATGGCACCGTCGGTAAATCCGCAGATCGATACTTCGTCGGGCACTTTCTTTCCAACCAGTTTGCAGGCATACAGAATGCCTGAAGCTGTTTCGTCATTGATGGCGAAGAAACCGTCGGGATGCTCGGAACCTTCCAGTATGTCAGGGGTGATGGATATGGCACGTTCCCGGGTATCACACAACATAATCATGCTGTCGTCTACGGGAATCTTGTATTTCTTCATGGCATCCAGATAGCCATTCCGGCGGTTCTTGGTGATTTCCAAATGCGGGGCTGCTCCATAGAACAGGATACGCTTGCAGCCTGTCTGTATCATATACTCTACAGCAGCAAAAGAACCGGCATAGTCGTCCACTACCACCCGCTCTGTTTTCAATCCGGTGCAGATGCGGTCGTAGAACACAATGGGAATATTGTTATTCAGCAAGTCCTGATAATGGTCGTATTGGGAAGTATCTTTTGCTAATGAGGCAATCACACCACAGACGCGGGCGGCAAGGAATGAATGTACGATTTTCACTTCCTGTTCATAAGATTCGTTGCTCTGCGCTACCAGAATATTGTATCCTGCTTCGGCGGCAGCCTTTTCAATGCCACTCAGCACGCACGAGAAAAAGTGATGTACCAGTTGCGGCACAATTACACCGATTGTATTCGAACGGCTGGCTCGAAGATTTACTGCAAGTACGTTAGGCTTATAATTATGCTCGCGGGCGTAAGCATGTATAAGGTTGCGGGTTTCCTGGCTGATATCCGGGTTGTCCTTCAACGCTCTTGACACGGTAGAGGGCGAGACGTTCAACGCCCGTGCTATGTCCTTGATGGTAATCTGCGGTTTATTCATGGTATTCTCTAAGTATTCCTTTATCCAAAGGTAGTGCAAACCAAAAACAATACAAAATAAGCTTGCTTGTTTTTTTATTGCTGAGGTGCAGCTTATCTTATTGAACTGACTTATCCGGTTGCAAAAATAGCTGAATACATGAAATATCGCTTCTTCATTGACAGTTATCGGGTTAGTGATTTGCGCAAACGTTTGCAAACGTTACAGAAAGTCCCATTGTCTTTATGCCGGTATTGAACAGGCAGGGAAAGATGTTATCAATATATGAATTTTTAACAAGTGCTTCGGCTTTTGTGATTGCCATCATGCTGGCGACCACAACGATATTGCCGGAAAGCGGATTGGCTAAACTTCGTAGAGCCCGTAATATCCTTGTACCTTCTTATTTCGTGCCAATACCTGACAGCCGCACTGAAGCTGACTTTGCAAGGAATGCCAACCGGCGTCTCTTTTTATCCTGTCCCTTTCACTTTCTTTCGTATGTTTGTTGCCCTTTTCCGCAAGAAGATGTACCTTTGTGGGTAAAGTTATGTATTCCAAATTAATAATTAGAGAAATGGAAGAACTTCAAGACAAATATGTACGTTTCGACTGGGCCATCAAGCGCCTGTTACGCCAGAAGGCAAACTTCGACGTGCTTGAAGGTTTCCTCACCGTGTTTCTGGGTGAGAAAGTCACTATTTTGGAAATTCTGGAGAGTGAAAGCAATCAACTGTCCGCTGAAGATAAATTCAACCGTGTGGACATCAAGGCCCGTAACAGTAAGGACGAGATCATCATTATCGAGATACAGAATACCCGCGAACTTTATTATCTGGAGCGGATTCTTTATGGCGTTGCCAAGGCTATCACTGAGCATATCTCGCTGGGTGAAACGTACTATAAGGTGAAGAAAATCTACTCCATCAGCGTTCTCTACTTCGATATCGGAAAGGGAAACGACTACCTGTATTACGGTCAGAACCATTTCGTAGGCGTCCATACGGGCGACCACCTTCAGGTGAATGTCAAGGAGCGTGATGCCATTGTCTCCCGCATGCCAGCCGAGATATTTCCCGAATATGTCCTTATCCGTGTGAATGAGTTCGACAAAGTGGCTGTCACACCACTTGAAGAATGGATGAAATATTTGAAGGACGGTACCATTCGCCCCGATACCACCGCTCCCGGTCTGAGCGAGGCTCGCGAGAAACTGAAATACTTCTCCATGCCCCCTAAAGAGCGCATGGCTTATGACGAGCATCTGAGCGCCGTGATGATTCAGAACGATGTGCTGGATTCTGCCAAACTGGAGGGAAAGATTGAAGGACGTGCGGAAGGACGAGATGAAGAACGTTTTTCCATAGCCCGCAACATGAAGCAACTGGGTATTCCTGTTGACGTGATAGTAAAGTCTACAGGGCTGACATCGGGAGAGATTGAAACTTTGTAGAATTTTTATAAAGTATGCGATACCGCCCTGTAGCCAATGAATTTTCTTCGTAGGCTATGGGGCTTTCGCCTTGCTTCCCCACCATTATGAATTTTGTATGCCAGTGGTTTTAGGTAATTTTTTAGAAAGGTGCAGGGCGTTTGTTACAGATTAATTTTATCTTTGTCCCCCACCTTTAACAAACCGAAGTGTATGCGCAGACCTGTTTTTCTTCTTCTACTTATACTTTTGCAGATAACGCTTCCCGTCAAGCTGTCCGGACAGAAACCGGATTATCGCTTGTTCGATAATATCAGTCTGGGGACGGAAGCCTCTGTAATCAATTGCTTCCTGCAAGATACACAGGGACTGATATGGATCGGTTCCAATAAAGGGCTGTTCAGTTATGACGGTTATTCCACGCAGCCACATTTCACTTTCGCCAAGCGTAACAATACACAGATTTATTGCGGTACGGTGGTAGACAGTACCTATCTTTATCTGGGTGCCGACAATGGTCTGCTGATTTATAACTATCGCACAGATACCTACGAAGAACCGGAAACGCAACTTCCGACCGATATCCGTGCATTGCTTGTACACGACGGTATGCTGTGGTTGGGAACATTGAACGGCCTCTATACCTATTCGCTGAACGACCACCAACTCTCTGCCGTTACCGAAGGTATTCCACACCAGACCATCTATTCCCTGATCCGCTCTTCGGACGGGCTTCTTTATATCGGTACCTATAACGGCTTCTGTCGTTATATCCCCGCTACCCGGCATTTTGAAGAAATAGACCTGCCTCTCAGTGGCAACCGGAGCAATCAGTTTGTCAATTCCCTACTGGAAGATACGGCGCGTGGCTGCATCTGGATCGGTACGGAAGGGTGTCTTTTCAGATATACGCCTGCCGACGGCCGTACTCAGCGGATTGATGCTTTCCACGATAATTCCGTCAAGTCATTGGCACTGGATGGCAGTGGGCAGTTGCTGGTGGGTACGGACAACGGTTTGTATGTATATCAGGAAGGAGAACCTTTGCTGCACGTGGTCCACGACTCCCGAAATCTGCAATCACTCTCCAATAATATCATCTGGACTATCTTTGCCGACCGGGAACATAACATCTGGCTGGGTACGGATTACGGAATTTCCATGTCACGGAATAACAATGCGTTGCGTTATATCCCCATTTCACAAATCACCGGAACGGGAGAGGGGAACCAGTTCTATTCCATGCTTCGCGATACACACGGAACCTACTGGTTTGGCGGAACCAACGGACTGATTCGTTTCACTCAGCCCCTGGGTGAAGAACAAGATGTGGCCTGGTATAAAATGGGTGATCGGAAATATCCCTTGTCGCACAACCGGGTACGCCATCTTTATGAAGACCGGGAGCGGCAACTCTGGGTGGCTACCGATGGCAGCATCAGCCGTTATGATCCGAAGAACCGCCAGTTCGTCCATTATAGCATTGTGGATAGCACCCGCCGCTACAATGCCAACTGGGCGTATCATTTATTTGAAGACCGGGAAGGGAAACTCTGGATAGCCACTTGTCTCGGTGGAATTTTTGTGGTAGACAAACAGAATCTTATGCGTTCTTCCGGTGGTCCCTATATGGCAGAGAAGACGTATTCCATACACAACGGTCTTTCGGGTATGTTCATCAACCAGCTAATCCCCGACCGTGAGGGGAATGTATGGGCATTGCTGTACAACAGTGCCAATAGCATCGAGAAGATAAATCCCCGCACGGGCGAGATAACCCATATCGCCCCGGACGAACTGACAGGCGAAAGAACCCCCAACTTCATCCTCTCTGCCCAAGACGGTCATATCTGGATAGGCTTTCCCGGTGGTGTGATGCGTGTACAGCCTGATAACGATAGTATCCGTATGCTTCCTTTCGATGAGTACAATCACTATGCAATACTTTCCATGGCTGAGGCTGACGGAAAAATCTGGATATCTACTACCGACGGTTTCTGGGTGGCAGACCAGCAAACGCTGGAAATCCGTCGGCTGAATATCACTGATAAACGTTTCACCAGTATGTTCTTCGACCGGACAAGCGGAGAATTTTACTTGGGTACGGCAGATGGCTTTGCCATATCTTCACCGGAAGCTCTGCTGGCGGAACACACCGAAAAGCCGCTTATCCTGACTGCCATTTATATCAACAACCAACTGTATCAGCCCAATATCTCACAAACTGATCTTTCACATTCCGATACCGGACGCTCCGGCACTTCCTCATTGCCTGAACAAAGTATCCGCTACTCGCAACGGATAGAACTGGCTTATGACCAGAATAACCTTGCCTTTGAACTTTCCGACCTGTCTTATTCTCTTGAAGAAAAAAGCAAACTTGTATATCGTCTGGAAGGTGTGGATCGTGAGTGGAACTTGCTGAAAGCGAATACGAACCGTATCACTTACAATAACCTGAGTTATGGAGACTATCGTCTGTTGGTGAGTAAGTTGGACGCTTATGGAAAACCATCGGACCGGGCTTATACACTGGAGGTTCATATCATTCCCCCCTGGTACTATACTCCGTGGGCCAAGGCGCTCTATGTCTTGCTCTGTCTGATACTGGTGGTCTGGACCATCAACTTCTTCCGCGTTAAGAATCGCTTGAAGCTGGAGCGTATGGAGAAGGAGAAAATTTTGGAACAATCGCAGGCGAAAATGGAGTTCTTCACCAACCTTTCCCACGACCTAAAAACTCCGTTGAGCATGATTATCGCCCCTATCAGCAAATTGCTGCCCGGTATCAAGGATCAGCAGGAGAAGAAACAACTGGAGCAGGTGCATCGAAATGCCATGAAGCTGAATTCACTCATTCATCAGGGATTAGACTTCAACCGGGTGGATAGTGGCAACAATACGTTGTTGATACTTTCTCAAATCGAACTGGTATCTTTTGCGCGTGGCTTATTTGCTTTGTATGCAGAGGAGAAGGCGAAAGAGAAGAAACTAACTTTTCATTTTCATACCGACCGTGAAAAGATATACATACAGATGGATGCCATAAAACTGGAATCTATCTTGGATAACCTCTTGTCCAATGCCGTGAAGTACACTCCGGAAGAGGGTGAGGTAACGCTTCGTTTGCAGGCTTCTGATAAAGAGGTGCATATCTCTGTATCCGATACAGGTATAGGTGTTCCCCGGCAGGATCAGCCGTATGTTTTCCAGCGTTTCTTCCAGTCTCCCAAGACGGCAGGCAAAAAGGAGGGAACGGGTATCGGACTATATTTGGTAAAGACTTATACGGAACTGCATGGTGGTAATGTTCAACTTTCTTCAGAAGAGAATAAAGGTACTACCATTACGCTGACCCTTCCGGTGATTGCTATGGAACACTCTGCCGTAGAGGTTTCTCCGGAAACTGTTTCTTCTGATATCGAACCTGTCGCTGCCGGAGTTGAAGTTGTGGTTCCAGATACAGGTATGCCTGCTTCGGATGCACCATTGCTTCTGATTGTGGATGATACTCCGGAGGTTTCAGAGTTTATCTATCAGATACTGCATACCAAATATCGTTGCCGTTTAGCGGATAATGGTAAGATAGGTATGGAACTCACTATGGAATTAATGCCCGATCTGATTATAGCTGATGTCATGATGCCCGTAATGGATGGACTTGAAATGGTGCGTCATATCAAGAAGAATATTCCCACATCTACTATTCCCATTATCTTGCTGACGGCGAAAAGTGATAAGGAAACAGAGCTTGAAAGTATCCAGTTACATATAGATGCTTTCATTCCTAAACCCTTTGAACCGGATATTTTACTTTCGCGCGTGGAGCAGTTATTACATAGCTGGGAGACGCATGAAGCGAAAGCCCGTATGGAAGTTCTTTCCACTCCGAAGGAGATAGAGGCGGTTTCTTATGATGAGAAGTTTCTGGCAAACGTGATTCATCTGATTGAAGAACATATCTCGGACTCCGAACTGAATGTGAATGCCCTTTGTGAATGGACCGATATTAATAACAAGCAGATGTATCGCAAGATAAAGCAACTGACGGGTATAACACCTGTGGAATACATTAAGTCCATCCGCATGAAAAAGGCGGCTATGCTGCTGAAACAGCAGAAGTTTACTGTGGCTGAAGTGATGTATATGGTCGGTTTCTCCAATCATTCCTATTTCTCTAAATGCTTCCAGGCAGAGTTTGGGGTGACGCCGAAGCAGTATGTCTGAAGGGGGGGCTTTATAAGAAGACTTCCGCGCCAAGCAGGTTATTGAAATAGGTTGCATTGCGTTCATCCTCCAGTCCACCGTCGAGGGTGAACAGTAGTTGGTACCTGGTCTGTGTATTTGCCATTCCCACAATTACAGAAACCACCGCTTCCCGTTTGGGAAACTGAACTAAGGTGACTCCCTGCACCATTCCATCGGAATATTCGCTTGCAGCAAAAGCATTGTACACGGCATTGGGCACTTCATCCATTGTTTCCCAGTCAATCTGTCTCATTTCCCATTGCGCTTTGGAGTTGAACCAGACCTTTGTGTCGAAACCATTCTGTATAAAGTCCGCTACATAGTAAGTCTCATCCCGTGACCAGGCAACATCCTTGGCGGCAGGATACATCTTTTTCAGTGCTGTCTGCACATTGACAGGCGCATAATCGGCCAGGGCCGGAACTGATGTCAGGAGCATCAGAAGCAATAAAGAATACGTCAACTTTTTCATTGTTCCTTCATTAGATTGTTATCGTTTCGAAAAGAACAACGAGTGGTGAGTTTTGTTTAGCAGAACTTTATTTATCAGGCACACTGTCGAGCGGAAGTATAAACAGGAAACGTGCTCCTCCGGTATAATTCTTATCCAGTTTCACTTCCCCTTTCAGGCGTCCGGCAATGATGGAACAGATGTTCAATCCGAGTCCTGTGCCCTGTTTGAATTCATCCAGCTTGCTGAACCGGTCGAAAACGCAATCTGCCTGGTCTGCCGGAATCCCCGGACCAGTATCTGCAACGGAGAAGGTTATCTTTCCCGGATTCTCCGTAAGAGAGCAATGAAGGTGAATCTCACCCCGTTCCGTGTGTTTCTCCGCATTGGTCAGGAAATTGATAAGTACCTGTTGCAAGCGTTCTTTGTCCGTTACAAACAGGTAGTCATTTGGCACATCGGAAGTGAAATAAGACTTCACTTTTTTCGGATTACGATGCACAACGGAAACCATTGCTACCTGGCATAATTCATTGCAACGGTGGGGCGCCAAATGCATTCTGTATTTACCACTTTCCAGACTGGCAAGGTCGAGGACATCATTGATCAGTGTAGTCAGCAACTCGGAATTCTGCTGGATGAGCATGCTGAACTCTTCCTTTTCTTCGTCGTCAACTTCCATGTCCGGAGTAGATAATACCTGTGAGAATCCGACTATGGCATTGAGTGGTGTGCGAATTTCGTGACTCATGTTCTGTATAAAGAAGCTTTTCATCCGGTCCGATTCCTCAGCATGATCGCGTGCAACGGTGAGCTCTTCGTTTTTCTCCTGTAGGATAGCCATTGTTTTACGGCGTCTGTACAGGTAGAATATCAGGAAGCAGGTGAAAAGAAACAAGAATGAAAGCACAAGACTGAGGGTTACGATGTAATGTTGGGAGGCGCTTTGTTGCTCTTTTAAAATGGCCTTTTGCTTTTCCGCTTCTACATTGAGGCGTGCCAGATCCAGATTCCGGTTTTCCAGTACTAACTTACTATTCTCGATATTCATCATTTCCAGTTCAGACTGCGACTTTGTCCGGTCCAGTTCCAGCTGGGTATTCTTCAGGTTGAGTGCTGTATTCTGATATTCCAGGGCTTTGGCGTCCAATTTTATGCGTTCAGTACCTATACGTGCATTTAGTTCGGCGATGTCTGATGACTGTACCTGACGGTTGACAGAATCCTGATAATTGTGGAGCCAGTTATTATAGATATAAGCTTTTTCATAGTTTCCTGATTTCAGATATATTTCATGATGCATCTGGTTGGCTGACAATAAATTGCGTAGGGAATCCGCTTCAGTATGTGCCTGATCGTAATTTTTATTTAGAATGAGTTTATAGATATGCAGGCGTTGTACGGCTGTCTTGCGAATGACACCATATTGTTCTATTACCTGCGTGCATTCATCATAACAAGCATTAAAATCATCAATACGCTTCATGGAATACAATACTTCGCATTTATTTAGCAGGGAGGCTACACGACTTTCATTGGTTTTAGCGGCTTTAGCAGCTTTCTCTGCATATTCCAAAGCCACTTCACCTTCGCCTTTATCCCGATAATATTCAGAAAGGTTTATATACATATATGTCGGGTCCTGATCGGGTAGGTTCTTTAGCATATATTCCAACGCATTTTTGTAGTACTCTGTGGCTACCTCCCTGTTTTGACGCATGTAGTAAATGTTCCCTAAAGTGAAGATACACGAAAATATCCCATACTCGTGCTGATCTTTGAAAGCCTGTATTTTCATTTCTTCAGCTTTTTGCAGGGCTCGCAATGAATGTCCGTTATTCAACAGGCAGTTTATTTCGTTGGTACAGGCAGAATAATAATATTGGAGATAATTATTTTTTCTTGCTTCTTCTTTAGCTCGGGTTGCTGCTTGTTCCAGTTTCTCATAATTATTGGTACTCAGATAAAAGCTGACAGGGATTGTTAACGCCAGGCATTGTGCTTTCTTGTCTTTCTTTTGCGTGGCTTCCGCATAAAGCGTATCAGCAATAAGTAGTCCTTGGGGTTGAGTACGCCATTTGATGGCACGTTGGAAGATGGGATATAATGAGTCGTCTATCTTATAGGGATTATTTTGCGCCCCTGCAGAAATGCAGAGTCCTGTGAGGAGCAGCAAAATTAGTATGTTGGTGTGTCTTCTCATTTAATCTCTTGTATAAAGAATGCGCCAAAGATACTTCTTTATGCCTAATAATTACAAGAATCTGGAGAAAAAATACCAGTTCGTCCGATTAATTGTTTCTGGTTGTTATTATATTCTAATTCGGAATTTGCCTATGGATATCACTGATAATCAATGCATGTCCTTTTTGTGTTGTTTTATGTCCGATATCTGCTTTGACAAATAATAGCCCTCCATTACTTTTGCCGTCAAGAAAAACCAACTTGAATTTGATGACATGCAGAGACACATTCTTACCTTGATTATTTGTTTGCTGGCAGTAGTTGCTCCGGCACAGAACAAAGTACAAAAAAGTGTTCCTACTATTTATGTAGATGCCGGCGGCGTCATGCGTTGGTCGGATACGAAGAAAGAAGCTTCTTTCTTTGGTGTGAACTATACCTTACCCTTTGCACATGCCTATCGGGCGATGGGCTATCTGGGAGTGGACCGTAAAACTGCTATCGACCGTGATGTCTATCACATGGCACGTTTGGGACTGAATGCTTACCGTATTCACATCTGGGACGTAGAAATTTCCGATGCAGAAGGTAACTTGCTGGAAAATGAACACCTGGAATTATTGGACTACCTTATCCATAAATTACAGGAACGTGGTATCCGTACCGTTATCACGGCACAGACTGATTTTGGCAACGGTTATCCGGAACGCAACCAACCCACCGGTGGCTTTTCATCCCATTATGATAAATGTGCCGTTCACAGCGATGCTGAAGCTATTGCTGCACAGGAAAAGTATATTGCTGCTCTTGTACGCCACGTGAATCCTTATACAGGTTATGCTTACAAAGACGATCCTTATATCGTAGGCTTTGAAATAAACAATGAGCCTTGCCATCCCGGCACTGTAGTCGAAACGCGTAATTACATAAATAAGATGCTGTCCGTCCTGAAACGTGCAGGCAACCGTAAACCGGTGTTCTACAATGTCAGCCATAACCAGCATGTGGTAGAGGCTTATTATTCTACAGCTATACAAGGTACTACCTATCAATGGTATCCCATTGGGCTTGTATCCGGACATACCCGCAAGGGGAACTTCTTGCCTTTCGTTGACCGTTATGATATTCCTTTCTCTAATCTGAAAGGTTTCGATAAGAAGGCCCGTATGGTTTATGAATTTGATCCCGCTGATATTCTTTATTCCTATATGTATCCGGCCACTGTACGCACTTTCCGTACAGCCGGTTTCCAGTGGATTACTCAGTTTGCTTATGATCCTATCGACATGGCGGCCTACAATACTGAATACCAGACTCATTACCTGAATGTAGCATACACCCCGAATAAGGCTATCGGATTGATGATTGCCGCAGAAGCGGCGCAGAAAGTGGGCAGAGGAGAGAGTTTTGGCAATTATCCGGCAGATACATTATTCAATGATTTTCGTGTCAGCTATGTGCAGGATTTAAGCGAACTGAATGACGGAGAGAAATTCTACTATTCCAATACAACTCAAACCCGTCCGAAAGATATTTCTCAGCTTCGCGCAATTGCAGGTTGTGGCAAATCTCCGGTGGTGAATTATGAAGGTACGGGAGTTTATTGGCTGGATCGTTTGGAAGAGGGTGTTTGGCGTTTGGAAGTAATGCCCGATGCCGTACAGGTTAGTGATCCGTTTACAAAGCCTTCTTTGGATAAAGAAGTAATGCGCATTGTTTCCGGTGCATGGGATATGACTCTGAATTTACCTGATTTAGGTAAGCAATTCCGGGTGAACGGCTTGAATAATGGAAATACATTCAGTACACAAGCTGCGAATGGTAAGATTTCTACCCTCCGTCCGGGCGTTTATTTGTTACAGCGTGAAGGTATATCTGCTTCCGGTAAATGGACTGCTGATGCTCATTGGCAGAATATTACTCTTGGTGAATATGTATGTCCATCCATTTCAGATAATAAAGGTTTTACTGTTACTCATTCTCCTGCCAAAACAGTAGATGCCGGTAAAGATTTACAGATAGAGGCCATTGTGGCGGGTAATGAAATGCCCGATTCCGTTATTATCTACACAGATAAGATATCTTTCTGGAATGAAAAGAATCCTTATCTGAAAATGAATCATACAGGCGGTTACACTTATCGTGCTACCGTACCTGCTACAGAGATAAAAGAGGGTTGTTTTAGGTATAACATCGTCGTTTGTCAAGGCGATAAGCGACAAACGTTTCCTTCGGGAGTAGCCAGGAGTCCACTGGATTGGGACTATACTTCGGCTACCCTGTGGGAAACCAACATAGTCGCTCCTGAAAAATCACTGTCTCTGCTGGAAATAGTGGATGCTGACAGTAAATTGGAAACATATACTATGCCCGAATGGAGCCGTACGAACCGCCAATTAATACAAAATGCACCGACAGATAAGCCGACCTTGCGCATCACTTTCGAGTCTAAAGATAAGGCGTCTGTCTTCGTTCTTCGTCGTTATATTAAAGATGATATCGATGGACGTCCTGAGCGACTCGCTTCCTGCCGCACTTTGTGTATCCATGCGAAGAAGATCCCCGAAGGACTAAAAGCCGGCTTCATTACTTCTGACGGATATACCTATCTTGCTTCGTGTGCCGCTGCGACTGATGGTATCATTCGTGTATCCTTGCAGGATTTGAAGCAAACAAATACAGCTTTACTTCCCCACGTCTATCCGGTCTTCCTTGATAATTATTTCCGTCCGCAGACTGAAATATCTTTCAAGGTAGAAGGGATTGAAACTCTCGAACTCTCTTTTGATGGAGTTGCTGAGAAGTCTACGGAAATAGAGATAGGGAGTATCTGGCTTGAATGATTATGCTTTTATTTATTATATTTGTATCATTGATAACTATATTTGCCATGAAACACATGAAATTTTTGTCTTTCTTTTTGGGTGTTACTTTTTCTATAGTAGCGTGTAGCAGTAATAACGAAATAATTCCTGTGCCCGATGTCGATCCCGATGGTGACGATGGAACTACAGAGGTAGAATTTGCCAAAGGTGCTGACATAGGATGGGTCACCGAATACGAATCCAAAGGCTACAACTTCTATAATGCCAAAGGTGAGCAGCGTGAGTGCACGGCTCTGATGAAGGAACTGGGGCTTAATGCCATCCGTATTCGCGTATGGGTAGACCCGAGTAAACATGGCAATTGGTGTAACACTGCCGATGTGGTGGAGAAGGCCAAAAGAGCCAAAGAGTTGGGGATGGATGTAATGATAGACTTTCATTACAGTGATTGGTGGGCCGACCCCGCCCAGCAAAACAAACCCGCGTCATGGGTCGGAAAAAATCTGGCAAACTTGAAAAGTGCCATTAAAGACCATACAGTGAGTGTACTTCAGGCCTTGAAGACGATAGGGGTTATTCCTAAATGGGTGCAAGTGGGGAATGAAATTCGCCCGGGCATGTTGTGGGATGAAGACGTGGCTTTGAGCGGCGCATCTTATAATGTGACGGAGAAGGATTTGAAAGATGCACCGGCAAGTGCTACCGACAAAGTGGTATATCCCATGAATTGGGCCAACCTTGGTGCTTTCGTCACTACCGGATACGATGCTGTGAAGTCGGTTTTTCCCGATGCTATTGTGATTGTTCACTTGGACAATGGATGGGACAGCGGCTTATTCACCTGGTTCTTCGATGAATTGAAGAAGAATGGCGGCAAGTGGGACATGATAGGTATGTCGCTTTACCCTTATTGGTCGCGTGATGCCAAAGAAGGCTATTCATCTGCCGATGCCGTCATTACGGACTGTATCAGCAACATCAAGGCTTTGAGCACCAAGTACAATTGTGATGTAATGGTGGTAGAAACCGGTATGGAGTGTGCCGATGACAATGGTAAATTGGCAAGTAACTCTGTTTTGAACGAGGGAAAGAGGCAGCTTGCCCGTATCTTGAAGGAGTGCAAGGAAAATACCAACGGTCGTTGTAAAGGAGTGTTCTATTGGGAACCGGAGTGCAGGCCGAGTCAATATAGATTGGGAGCATTTACAGAAGAGGGTCGTCCTACTGTTATAATGGATGCTTTTAAATAACATTAATTAAACACTTTGATTGAAAATGAAGAAGATACTATTCATCTCTTTCTCCTGCTGTATCCTTTTTTCTTTGATGGCAAAAGCTCAGCGTATAGAAACACTTTTGGAGAAGAACTGGAAGTTTACGAAGGGTGAAGTAACAGAAGCTATGAAGCCTGAATTTGATGATCGCAAATGGGAAACTGTAACGGTACCTCACGACTGGGCCATCTTCGGTCCTTTCGATCGTAGCAACGACTTGCAGGAAGTAGCAGTAACGCAGAACTTCGAAAAGAAGGCTTCTGTCAAGACCGGACGTACAGGTGGACTCCCTTACGTAGGAATAGGTTGGTATCGTACTACGTTCGATGCTCCCGCTGATCTGCAGACGACACTTGTCTTTGATGGTGCAATGAGTGAAGCCCGTGTATACGTCAATGGGCAAGAAGCATGTTTCTGGCCATTCGGTTATAATTCTTTCCATTGTGATGTCACCGAGCTTCTGAATAAAGATGGTAAAAACAATACCCTTGCTGTACGTCTGGAGAATAAGCCTCAATCTTCCCGTTGGTATCCTGGTGCAGGACTTTATCGCAATGTGCGTGTAGTGAGTACTGATAAAGTGCATGTTCCTGTATGGGGTACTCAGCTGACTACTCCTCATGTTTCTGATGAGTATGCCTCAGTACGTCTGTTGACGACTATTGCTAATGATGAAGGAAAAGATATCCGTATCGTAACAGAAATTATCTCTCCCGATGGGAAAGTTGTTACAACGAAGGATAATACCCGTAAGATTAATCATGGTCAACCTTTTGAACAAAACTTCCTGGTGAATGCTCCTTGCTTGTGGTCGCCGGAGACACCTTATTTATATAAGGCTGTTTCCAAAGTCTATGCCGATGGCAAGCAAACGGATGAATACACTACTCGTTTTGGTATCCGTAGCATAGAAATCATTGCCGACAAAGGATTCTTCCTGAATGGTAAGCACCGTAAGTTCCAGGGGGTATGTAATCATCACGATCTTGGTCCGTTAGGTGCTGCCATCAATGTTGCTGCATTACGTCGCCAACTCACACTGTTGAAAGATATGGGTTGCGATGCTATTCGTACCGCTCACAATATGCCTGCGCCGGAGTTAGTGCAACTCTGTGATGAAATGGGCTTTATGATGATGGTGGAACCTTTCGACGAATGGGATATTGCCAAATGTGAGAATGGCTATCACCGCTATTTCAACGAGTGGGCAGAACGCGATATGATAAATATGCTGCATCAGTTCCGCAATAATCCCTGTGTCGTGATGTGGAGCATCGGCAATGAAGTTCCTACCCAATGTAGCCCGGTAGGCTATAAAGTTGCTTCTTTCTTACAGGATATCTGTCATCGTGAAGACCCGACACGCCCTGTTACTTGCGGTATGGATCAGGTTTCCTGTGTTTTGAAGAATGGCTTTGCAGCAATGATTGATGTACCCGGTTTTAATTATCGTGCACACCGTTATCTGGAAGCTTATGAATTGCTACCGCAGAATATAGTGCTTGGTTCCGAAACTTCTTCTACCGTTAGTTCCCGTGGCGTATATAAATTCCCTGTAGAGAAACGCGGAGATGCGAAGTACGATGATCATCAGTCTTCCGGTTATGATTTGGAGCATTGTTCTTGGTCTAATGTTCCCGATGAGGATTTTGCTTTAGCAGATGATTACGACTGGACTATCGGTCAATTCGTTTGGACAGGATTCGATTATCTGGGTGAGCCTTCTCCCTATGATACGGATGCATGGCCGAGTCATAGTTCTTTGTTTGGTATTATTGACCTTGCCAGCCTCCCTAAAGACCGCTACTATTTGTATCGTAGTCTTTGGAATAAAAATGTGAATACACTCCATGTACTTCCTCACTGGACATGGCCGGGTCGGGAAGGAGAGAATACACCTGTCTTCGTTTACACAAACTATCCGACTGCCGAACTTTTCGTTAATGGGAAAAGTTATGGTAAACAGCATAAACTGACAGCCGAAGAAAGTAAAGCTATTCAAGGCAAAGATGCGCTTGCTCTCCAACGTCGTTACCGCTTGATGTGGATGGATGTTCCTTATGAACCGGGTGAAGTGAAAGTCATAGCTTATGATGCTTCAGGTAAAATAGCAGAGGAGAAAGTGGTACGTACTGCCGGTAAACCTCATCACTTGGAAGTGGTAGCTGATCGTTCGCAACTTACTGCCGATGGCAAAGACTTGGCCTATATCACAGTTCGCGTGGTTGATAAAGATGGAAACCTCTGTCCTTCGGATAGTCGTCTTGTTAACTTTACGGTGAAAGGTGCGGGCCATTATCGTGCTGCTGCTAATGGAGATGCTACTTCACTCGATTTGTTCCACTTGCCGAAGATGCCTGCTTTCAGCGGTCAGTTGACGGCAATTGTTCAGGCTGCCGAGCAAGCCGGTGAGATCGTATTTGAAGCTAAAGCCAAAGGGGTAAAGTCCGGTAAACTTACACTTTATTCTTCAAAATAATAAGGTATTGATTTAAGAAGCTTTTCCATTCCTGTCCTCCCGTTTGTAATTATAACAAATGTGCGACAGGGATGGGATATGTACGACCCATAATGGTTGCTTTATATAGGAGGCTGAATTAGTGAGGACGAGGATATGCCTAATTGTCATTGTGACAAATTGTATTTTAGGTTAGCTGAGAGTGCGCTATTTCTGGCCGTAGACCTATAGAGTTGGAAATATGACAATGAAAAGAAACAAATGTCAGACTAATAGTTGAATAGCGAAATGTTTACATTCGTTTTAGAATGAAATATTCATGGAAAATAGCTCTTATAGGTGAGAGACGTGATGCAAATAAGTGTATTGGCTGTAAGTAGTAACCCTTTTGCTTGTAAGTAGTAACTCTTTTACCTGTAAGTAGTAACCCTTTTCTGTATAAATAGCTATCAAAGCTGCAATAATATGCGGTTTTAGTGCATTCTTATTCTTCATTTATTCGAAGAATGGGCTAGCATTATGGATGTAAAATAAGTATTTCTATTGTTGTTTTGACATTTTGTAATTCTTTGTTCCTTGAAAATGATTATGTATTTGTCTATCTCAAAGACTAATCCTTTTCTTGTGTAATGGCGCAACTTCCTGCAATCGTTTGCACTGTTGCAATTGCATATTTCTCATATTTCTTATATTTTAATATTTTAATAAAGCATATTTTTGTTGCGTCGTGTTATAGATACCTTATAAAAGAAAAAGCAATCGAAAGATAATTTCGAATATATAATATAGGTAATTAATATTGTTAACTTTAATTTTTTAAATGCATGAAGCAAGTTAATCTTAGAATCTATCGAATGATTCTTCCCCTATTGATGGGGTTATTCTTGTCTGTTAGCGTTTATGCACAGAACATCACCGTGAAAGGGCATGTAAAAGATGCCATGGGTGAGGTGATTGGCGCTAATGTCGTGGAAAAAGGTAATACCTCGAATGGTACAATCACCGACCTTGACGGTAATTTTACACTGAGTGTTCCCAAAGGGGCAACGCTGGTGGTTTCTTTCATTGGATATCAGACTCAGGAAGTGGCTGCGGCTCCTTCGGTAATTATTACCTTGAAGGACGATGCCGAGTTGTTGAGTGAAGTTGTCGTAATTGGTTATGGTCGCGCTAAGAAAAACGATTTAACCGGATCGGTGACAGCTATCAAACCTGATGAAATGAACAAAGGTTTGCAGGTTAGTGCGCAAGACATGATTACCGGTAAGATTGCTGGTGTTAATGTTCAGAACAGTGGCGGCGAACCGGGTGGCGGAGCTTCAATTCGTATTCGTGGTGGTTCATCATTGAATGCCAGCAATGATCCGTTGATTGTAATCGATGGTCTGGCTATGGATAATTACGGTATGCAAGGTATGTCCAACCCTTTAAATCTTGTAAATCCTAATGATATTGAAAGCTTTACAGTGTTGAAAGATGCATCTGCTACAGCAATCTATGGTAGCCGTGCTTCTAATGGTGTGATTATTATTACCACTAAGAAAGGACACAAAAATATGAAGCCGACTATTTCTTATAATGGAAATGTATCGGTGAGTACTGTGACTAATAAGTTGGATGTGCTGAGTGCTAATGAATTCATGAACTTTATAAAGAACAAGAGTGGATTGGAAGGTGCTGATTGGGAAGCCAGTGACTATTATAAGAATATGGGTTACTGGAGTGCATATAATGCTGATGGAACACCAGCTGATGGAGCTCAACATCTTTTTGCTGATACAGATTGGCAAGATGAGATTTACCGCACGGCCATTGCTACCGACCATAACATCACGTTGACTGGTGCTTATAAGAATCTTCCTTATCGTGTTTCTTTGGGTTATACAAAACAGCAAGGTATTCTTAAAACCTCAGACTTTGAGCGTTATACAGCTAGTGTGAGCTTGAATCCTACTTTCTTGAACGATCATTTGACTGTGAATTTTAATGCCAAAGGAATGTATTCTAATACAACGTATGCTAATACCAGTGCTATTGGTGCGGCCAGTGAAATGGATCCAACAAAGCCTGTTATGATTGACAGTGAATTCTACAACAAAAACTTTGGTGGCTATTTCCAATACAGTTCACCTGTAGATCGTGGTGATGATGAATGGAAATATTCTATTAACTCTCTGTCTACGCGTAATCCTATGGCTTATTTAAATACAACTTCAGATAAGGGTAAAGGTAAGGAGCTGACTGGAAATATTGAGTTGGATTATAAAATTCATGGTCTTGAAGATCTCCATTTACATGTGAATGCCGGTATGGACTTGAAGAGTGGTAAGAGTGACAAATATTATAGCCGTTATAATTACGACAATTATTATTATGGCAGTCAGGGCTGGAATACTCAGGACACTTATAATCTTTCACTGAATATGTATGCCCAGTACACTAAGGATTTTGGCAAGAATCATCATTTCGATGTAATGGGTGGTTATGAATGGCAGCATTTCCATAAAGAAACTGATTATTACTATTACGGTACTTATCCTGATACCAACAAGGAACATCCCGGTGAAATAAAAGACCCGTCAGAGAATACTCTCTATAAGACTGAGAATTATTTGGTATCTTTCTTTGGTCGCTTGAACTATTCGTTGATGGATCGTTATTTACTGACTGTTACGCTGCGTAATGACGGTTCTTCACGTTTCCATAAAGACAATCGTTGGGGATTGTTCCCTTCTGTTGCAGCTGCATGGAAAATCAATGAAGAAGCTTTCCTCAAAGATTCTAAAGTCGTTTCTGATTTGAAACTTCGTTTAGGTTGGGGTAAAACTGGTCAGCAGGAAGGTATTGGCGATTACACTTATTTTGCTTCTTATACGACTAATGGTTTGGGTGCATATTATCCAATTGTAGGCAACGGTATGACTTACCGCCCTGATGCTTATAATGCCGCCCTGACTTGGGAAAAGACTACTACCTACAATGCTGGTATTGATTTGAGTCTTTTAAATGATCGTTTTACTGTAAATTTAGATTATTATTACAGAAAGACTACTGACCTTATCAATACAGTGGCTGTTGCTGCAGGTTCTAACTTTAAGAATAAGGTTACAAGTAATATTGGTGAGCTACATAATCAGGGTGTCGAATTGTCGTTCACTTATCGGCCTATCCAAACGAAAGATTGGCGTTGGGAATTGGGCTATAATATAACTTATAATGATAATAAGATTGATAAGCTGTTAGCAAGCGATGATGCTGATTATAAAATCTTGCATGGAGGTCTTGCTGTAGGTGATTCTGGCTCAGATGGTATTAAAGCTTGGGCTGTGGGACATCCGGTATCAGCTTTCTATACTTATCAACAGGTTTATGACCAGAATGGCCAACCTATTGAGGGACAGTTTGTAGATCGTAATGGAGATGGTACTATCAACTCGGCAGACCGTTATTTCTATAAAAAGGCTGATGCTGATGTGATAATGGGTATGACGTCTAAATTGGTTTACAAGAATTGGGACTTTGGCTTTTCTCTTCGTGCAAGTCTTGGTAATTATGCTTATAACGGTGTAGAAGCCGGACGCTCGAATATTTCTGTAGAACGTTTGTTCAATGGTAATACATGGCACAATGTAACCAATATGGCAATGGCCAAGGATTGGAGTTATATTTCTACGGAAGATGCTTTGTCTGACTACTTCATTCAGAACGCTTCATTCTTGAAGTGCGATAATATCACTTTGGGATATAGCTTCGAAAAGTTATTCGGAATGAAAATTAGTGGTCGTGCTTATCTTACAGCTCAGAATGTCTTTACAATCTCTAAATACAAAGGCATTGATCCGGAAATCAATGGTGGCTATGATGGTAATATTTACCCCCGTCCATTCACTGGTGTATTTGGTGTAAGTCTTAATTTCTAAACCATATTATAGAAAAATAACATGAAAACAAAAATACTGAAATCAATAATACCTGCTGCGGCACTTGCGCTAACATTGAACTTTAGTTCTTGTATAGGCGACTTGGATGTCAGTCCAATTAATCCGCAGCAAACGATGGAGTTCGATAATGACGCCGTCTTCAACAAAATTTATGCTAGTTTTAGTCTGACAGGGCAATCAGGACCTAATGGCAATGGTGATATTGATGATGTTGATGAAGGACGTTCAGGTATGTTCCGTTCTCAGTGGTATCTCAACGAATTTACTGCTGACGAGGCACATTGGGTATGGGCAACAGATGCTGGTATACCGGAATTGCTTCACAACTCATGGGGAGAGAGTTGCGTATTCTCGGCTGCTCTTTATTATCGTCTTTATTTCACAATTACACTTTGTAATTTCTATTTAGGTCAAGAGGGTAATGCAGCAGACCAAGAGATACGTAATGCGGAAGTACGTTTTATACGTGCTTATAACTATGCGCTTGTTATGGACTTGTATGGAAATGCGGCCTTTACTGAAACTGTGTCTGCTGAAATGGCTTTAGGCTATTCAAGAAGCCAGTTTTTTGAATATGTTGAGAGAGAATTAAAAGAATGTGCTGATTTGATGGCAGAACCTGGTAAAAACACTTACGGCCGTGCTGACCGTGTGGCTGCTTGGAACCTCTTGGCACGTATTTATTTGAATGCAGAAGTCTATACAGGTACACCTCGTTGGGATGATGCCATGACTTATGCTGAAAAGGTTATCAATAATGGTTATTATCATCTTAATACAACGGGAGCTACTAATCCAGTAACTGGTGAGAAATATACAGGTTATCAAATGTTATTCTTGGCCGATAATAATCGTAATGGAGCACAATATGAAAATTTATTGGTAGGTCTTACTGATGGTGAAACTACCAAAAGTTATGAAGGAACTAATTTCCTTATCCAGGCGTCTTACTCTAACAAGGTGCCGACAGACAATTATGCTCCTTCAGGTGCCGATAATAATTGGGGTAAATGTATTCGTTTGCGCAAGCAACTTATTGATAAGTTCTTTACGACTAAACCTGCTGAAGCTGCAACATTGCAGAATATGATTACTGCCGCAAATGACGACCGTGCATTGTTCTTCAATAAAGGAATGGATATTTCTGTTTCCGATGAAGGTACTGATGAAAATTTGGGATATAGCTGCGTGAAATTCCGCAATGTTAATTCTGATGGAAGTAATAATGCAGTTATTGAATTTGTCAATACAGACTTGCCCGTTATGCGTATAGCTGAGGCATATTTGACTTATGCGGAAGCTTCTGTTCGCAAGAATGGTGCTATTGGTAATAGTGATGCCAAAGCGAAAATAGACGAATTGCGTACACGTGCACATGCCCCTGTAAAGAGTACTTATACATTGGACGATATCTGTGATGAATGGAGCCGTGAGTTCTGGCTTGAAGGACGTCGGCGTGTCGATCTTATTCGTTTTGGCAAATTTGCCGGACAGTCCAGCTATAAGTGGGAATGGATGGGAGGAGTTTATGAGGGTAATCAATTCCCCTCTTATATGAGTATTTTCCCTTTACCGGTAAATGAGATCTCAAATAATAAAAATCTGAAACAGAATACTGGTTATTAATCTCTAAATGAAAACAAGGAATATGAAAAAATATATTATTGCATCTTTGTTGGCAGGTGTTGCTCTTATGGGCTTTACATCGTGTGAAGATGACAGAGACTCCAATCCTACCTTGACGGTACCTGATAGTTTTGTGCTGAATACACCAGCATTGGCTGGTAATGTGTATGATTTGGCTAATTGTGAGGGGATTGAACTGTCTTGTAAACAACCGGAATTCGGTTATACGGCTGCTGTAAGCTATTATCCGCAACTTTCATTGACTAATGAATGGGAAAATGTGCTTGATGAGAACGGTGAAATAGTAGGCAATCCCAAATTTGTACAATTGGAAAGTTATAGTACGAAGGCTAAATTTGATGTTGCTGCTAAAGATTTCAATAAAGCCATTATGAAAATAGGTGGATATACGGCAGAAGAGCAAATACCAGATAATCTGGATGTATATATACGTCTTAATGGCGTTCTGAGTTCTAAGCAAAACACTTATTCAAACAGTATAACAGTGAAAGTTAAACCTTTCTTTCAAGCGTTGGTTGCTGCGGATACTGAATTGTGGTATCTTATCGGTGCTTGTGTAGGAGATGGTGCATGGGGTTCGGAAATCGGTGTTTCTGTTTATCCGATGTCTCCAGTAGAAGGTGGTAAGTTTGATGAGGCAACGGGTAAAGGACCGCTTACTTTTACAGGTTATTTCACGCCTGAACTTGGATTCAAGATTGTTCGTGTTCCTGGTGAGTGGGCCGATCAATGGGGAGCTGTTGATGGTGATATTAATCAGCCTCGTCTGAAAGATGATAGCGGTGAAGGTTCTGATTTTAAAGTTCCTTCGGCAGGCTACTATCGAATTGACCTTGATTGTTATACGAACACTTTGACATTCACTGCCCTTGACAAGGAGCCGGCTGAATACTCGCAGATGATGATTGCAGGTGACTTTACTAATTGGGGAGATGGAGCTGTGAGCATGTCTCCAGTAGATACTTATGCGGGTGCTCGTCCACATGTATGGATGTACGATATGAGCATAACTGAAAATACAGGGATGAAGTTCCTCGTTGATAGCAGCTGGAATCCTAACTGGGGCGGTGCTAATTTCCCGTTCGGTTGGGGTGTTGGCGGCGGTGATAATATTCCTGTAGAGGCTGGCGATTATCGAGTCATCTTTAATGATATTACCGGTTACTATCATTTTTACAGTAAATAATAATGAATAAACAAATAATTGATTAGTATGAGAAAATCATTCATATATGGTATAGTTCTTACAACCGCATTTCTTAGCGGTTGTAAGGGTGATTATGATGACTGGGCAGCTCCTCAAGGTTTTGATGCGGAGGAGGCTAAAAATATAAGTGTGAATATTACGCCTGCTGCGGCCATTGAAATGGAGAATGTTACTACTGAAACTATTCAGCTTTTTACAGCGTCGATAGATGCTCCGGAAGGTATGGAAGTTACTGCTTATGAAGCTGTACTGAGCAAAATAGATGAGAATGGAGTTGCACAGGGAAAAACTGTCTTGGCAGCTGATGCTTCAGGAAATGTATCTACTAAAGAAGTCGTAAGTGCAGTGGAGAATTATTATGGTAAGAATCCGATTGCACGTAAATTGGCTATAACTGTAATGGCATACATTAAACAAGCTGAACAAGCTTTTTATGTAAGTTCCAATCAAGCAGAAATACAAGTAACACTTATTAAGCCTGACATCTCAGAATCTTATTATCTTGTTGGCGATATGGCTGGATGGGATGAGGCAAGTATGATAAAATTCACCCATAGTGATGTGAATGTTTATGATGATCCTGTGTTTACCATCTCCATAACTACAACAGTTGATGATCAACATTGGAAAATTATTCCTCAAAAGAATATTGACGCAGGTGACTTCTGGGCAAATCCTGGAGTTGTAGGTCCTAAAGTTGATGGAGATGATGCTATGAGCGGTCAACTCGTGAATGAGGGTGCTGGTGCAGGAAAGATAGCAAAAGCCGGTAAGTATAACATGACTATTAATATGATGGATTATACTTATGAAATTACGGAAGCTCCTACGGAACTTTATATGACGGGCAGTGAGTACTCTTGGGGTGGTGTATGGAAACAACTTACTCCGGTAAATGGTACAGGCACTGATTATTGGACGATTGTATATTTGAGTGTCGGCGAAAAGATTAAATTCGCTCCGCAGGCCGATTGGGGAAATGATTTTGGTGGTCAGGCAACGGTGAATGATGAAGCTGGCGCAGGTTTGGTTGCTGATACTGATAATAATTTGGAAGCCAAGAATGCCGGTTGGTATCTGCTTCATATTGTTAATGGTGTAGAACGCATAGTTAATGTGTTGGCTCCGAACGTTTACTTGACGGGTGATACGGCTCCCGGAGGATGGAGCATTGATGAAACAGGAAAGTTTGTTGTTCCGGAAACAAAGGATGGCGAATTTGTGTCTCCTGCATTCGTGGCAAGTAAAGAAGTGCGTATGTGCGTCAATTTTGGTGGCTACGATTGGTGGAAGGTGGAATTTATTGTTCTTGATGGAAAGATTGTTTATCGTGGCAACGGTGGCGATCAAGAACGGGTCAGTGTTTCAGAAGGCCAGAAAGCCTATTTGAATTTCACTGACGGTACAGGAACTTTTAAGTGATCCAATTTTAGAATTTACATTAAGCCCTCTTCCTTATTTTTCTAATATGGGGAAGAGGGCTTCGCTTATCTTCATGCATTACAAAAAACTGATATGTTTTTGTTTTGTGTTCATAAAAGAAATGCATTCTTTGGCTCATGCAACCGTTTGCATTACTTCTTCTCTTGCTTCTGTTTCAGGCACTTGATAATTTGAGATAACTACTGTACTTTTGAACTATTAACTCATAAATTGATACCGAATGAAAAGACTCTACGCTTTTTTTATTTGCTTGTTAGCTGTTTTAGCTATGCAAGCGCAAATAGTAACTACTACTCCGGATTTCCCAACAGAAAATGATGAGGTAACCATTATCTTTGATGCAACGAAAGGTACCGCAGGACTGAAAGGCTTTACTGGTGATGTGTATGCACATACAGGAGTGATACTCAGTACGGGTACAAGTTGGCAATATGCCCCAACTTGGGGAGATAACTCGGCGAAGTATAAACTGACTTCATTAGGAAATGATAAATGGCAACTGAAAATAACCCCTAATATTCGTGAATATTATGGCGTTAAAGATGGAGAAACAGTAAAACAATTAGCTTTTGTTTTTCGTAGTGCAGATACATCAAAAGAAGGCAAGGATACGGGTAATAAAGATATATTCGTAGATGTGCATACTGCCGGTTTAACCGTTCGTTTCGATCAGCCTGCTGAGAAGGAAAATTTGATTACAAATACTGCTCTTACAATTAAGGCTTCTGCTTCTGTTGCTTCAACTCTAAAACTCTATGTAGGTGCTACTGAGATAGCTACTGAAGCTAATGCCACTACAATTTCCCAATCTTATACATTCTCAGCTGCCGGAAGCTATACGTTGAAAGCAGAAGCTACCGCTAATGGTAAAACTGTTTCTGTTACACAAGAAGTAACAGTGCTGAATGGAACAAGTACCTCGGAGACAATGCCCAAAGGTGTGCGTCCCGGTATTAACTATATCAGTGATACAGAAGTGACTTTAGTACTACAAGCTCCGAAAAAAAAGTATGTATATGTAGTGGGGGACTTTAACGATTGGACTCCTAAATCGGATTATCAGTTGAAACAAGATGGTGAATATTTCTGGATAACTCTTTCCGGGCTGACAAAAGGTGAAGAATATGCTTTCCAGTATTTAGTAGATGGTTCTATTTATATTGCAGATCCTTATACTGATAAAGTACTGGACCCATGGAATGATTCGTATATTGAAAGTACGACATATCCGAACTTGAAACCTTATCCGACCGGAAAGGCAGAAGGCATTGTTTCGGTTCTACAGACTGGCCAGACTGCATATAATTGGAAAGTGAAAAACTTCGAACGTCCGGCTTCTGAGCAATTGGTTATTTATGAAATGTTGATTCGTGATTTTACTGAAGAACATACATTCAATGCTGCAAAAGAAAAACTGGAGTACTTGAAGAATCTGGGGGTAAACGCAATAGAACTAATGCCCGTTAATGAATTTGAAGGAAACACGAGCTGGGGATATAATCCTTCATTCTATTTTGCCGTAGATAAGTATTATGGTACAAAGAATGATTTAAGAGCTTTTGTGGATGAATGTCACAGTCAAGGGATGGCTGTTATTATCGATCTTGTGCTGAATCATAGCTTTGGTCAGTCTCCTTTCTATCTTCTGTATAAGGATGCGGATGGGAAGCCCTCTGCTGATAATCCGTGGTATAATCAAGAATCAAATATCAAGAATACGAGCCTTTCATGGGGATATGATTTTAATCATGAGAGTGAGTATACTCGTGCTCTGGTGGATAGTGTAGCTGGTTTTTGGATGTCGGAATATAAAATTGATGGTTTCCGTTATGACTTTACAAAGGGCTTTTCTAATACTCCTTATGGGGAGAATGACTGGGCAAATGGACCGGATAATGCACGTATTGCTAATTTGAAGCGTATGTCGGCTGCCGTACAAAAGCGGCAACCGGGTGCTTATGTTATTTTTGAACATTTGGCAGCTACTAGTGAAGAAAGGCAGTTAGGAGATGCGGGTATCTTGTTATGGTGTAATAAAAATGAAGCATATTGTGAAACAGCTATGGGATGGAGTGGTTCAAAAACCGATTTTTCTGGTTTATATGCGGGAACAAGTATGCCTGCCGGTAGTTTAGTGGGATATATGGAAAGTCATGATGAAGAACGTACAGGGTTTAAAGCCTGGAAATGGGGAAATACCGGAGTAATAGCATCAACTACGAGTACAAATACCGGAATGAGCCCTGCAACAGGAAGTAATATTAATCTCTCTACCCGTACCAAACGTTTAGCCACCAATGCGGCCTTCTTCCTTACCGTACCCGGACCAAAGATGATCTGGCAATTTGGTGAGTTAGGATATGATTTCTCTATAAACAACAATAGCGACGGTTCTGGATATGATGATCAAGGTGGTTTTCGTACCGACCCCAAGCCGATACGTTGGGACTACTTTGAAGATGCTGATCGAAAGAAATTGTATGAGACGTATGCTGCTCTTTTAGATTTACGTCATTCCTATCCTGAACTGTTTGCTTCAAATACTACATTTAGCTGGAAAGTAGGTACTGCTAACTGGGACAATGGACGTACTTTGTCGGCTACTTCCATTGACGGCAAGTCTCTTGTAGTTGTTGGCAACTTTACGCTGGCAGATAAGAACTTTTCTGTAACTTTCCAGGAAACTGGTACATGGTATGAGTTACTGAAAGACAATGAGCCTTTGAATGTATCAAGCACTACACAGACTATTGCTGTTCCTGCCCATGAATTCCGTCTCTTTACTAACTTTAAACCGACTCTGACAGGTATCGAGACTACTGCTCCTGATGCCGAAAAGCCTTTAATATATTACAATAGAGGTATGGATACTTTGGTGCTGCCTGCCGGAGAAGCTAAACGCGTAGAAGTATATTCTGTGAATGGAATGTTGGTGATGACACAGGAAAAATGTACTTCTGTCGGTTTGTCTGCTTTGCCTGTTGGTTATTATATGGCACGGGCTTATATGGAAGACGGCAGAGTACAGGTTTGCAAAATAATGAAATAGATTAGTTACGATAAAATAGGTTAGTTGCTGTAAATATGATCAACAACAAAGTGAATTTATGCTTTTCGAAGAAAGCTGCGGGTATATTACTCGCAGCTACTTCTTTTTTAGTGATGGCTTGTAGTGAAAATGTAAAAGAATTGTCTACGCTAAGTACAAACGAATTAGGCATTACCATACCTGACGGACAGTCACGTGAATATTCTTATACAGACAAAAACGGAGGTTTCTATTATGGAATGACCTCTACGGATGATTGGGGAGATTGGTATGCAGGCTGGAATATTTATGCCAAACGTATCTTTGCCGATTACCGTTTGTATGTGGATGGAGAAAGATTGCTTCGGGAAAATGCCCGCACATCGGTATATCCTGACAAATTAGTTCGCCGATATGAAAAGGCTGTGGAAACATTCTGTCTGGTGGATGAACCGAAGCTGTTGTATGTTCGTATGGATAGTGTACAAGGGAAGCAGATCTCATTCATGCTGATGGGGGAAAATGTGGTGGATGCACGGAAGGATGGAAATTCTGTACTCTATACAACGAAAGAGTCACCGGAAAATGTAATACGTATAGCACCCGTAGCGGAGACAGGAATTGAGTTTGCAGATAATCTGATAACTGTTCCGGTAGCTACAGGTGGTTTCCTGATTGCTTTTGGTACGGAAGAAGATAGCCGGCAAGCAATAGATGGTTTCCGTAAAGAAGGAGAGAAGTGGTTGGCTGCACGTAGTCAGCGTATTCAATCCTTACTGAACCATAATCCTTTAAAGACCAATCTGGATTCTTTGGATCATGCCCTTGCCTGGATTATGCTTACCAATGATCAGTTGATCACTCATCAGCACGGTGGTTATGGTATGTATGCCGGTTTACCCTGGTTCACGGACTTCTGGGGGCGGGATATGTTTATTTCTATGCCGGGTGCAGTGCTTTGTACAGGGCAGTTTGATACGGCACGTGATATTCTTGCGTCATTTGCACGTTATCAGGATACCATTTCCACATCTCCTACTTACGGACGCGTACCTAATCGTTTGAATCTGGAAGGTATTCTTTATAATACCACTGACGGAACCCCTCGTTTCGTTATGCAGGTGCACGATTATCTGAAATATACGGGTGACACCGCCTTCGTGAAAGAAATTTATCCTTCAGTGAAGATTGCCACGGATGCTTCTCTCCGCCTGTATACGGACGAAAAAGGGTATCTTACCCATGCGGATGCGGACACTTGGATGGATGCCAAACGTCAAAGCAAGTATCCCTGTTCACCACGTGGCAATCGTGCTGTGGATGTGCAGGCATTGTGGTATACCCAATTGACGAATGCCTCGGATCTTGCCCGCTACATGAACCGTGAAGAAGATGCTCAGCGTTGGAATCTTGCCGCGGAGCGTCTCCGCTCAAATTTTGAACAGGATTTTGTAGACACAGCCGCCCAGTCAATCTATGATCATCTGAATACAGATGGAAGTGGGGATGCGCAATTCCGTCCCAATGCTATCTATGCGTTGGATCTGGTTTCTGATCCTGACTTGAAGATGCATGAGACAAAAGAAGTTTGGGAACGTCTGGTATATCCGTGGGGAGTGTCTTCACTCGATCAGTCCGACGAACAGTTCCATCCTTATCATGAGCAATGGTATCGTTATCATAAAGATGATGCTTATCATAATGGCACGATATGGCTTTGGAATAATGGTATGGCCATGCAGCGGATGATAGAAAATGGACAAGCTGACATCGCGTATACTTTGTTCAGGAACATGAACCGCCAGGCACTTGCGGAAGGTGCTGTCGGCAGTTTATCAGAGAATGCGGATGCATGGCCACGTGCCGGGCAGACATGGGTGCGTCGAAGTGGAACTTTCCTGCAGGCGTGGAGTAATAGCGAGCATATCCGCGTGTGGAATCAATACTTCCTGGGAATTCGTCCTGATATGCTCAATCATTCCATAACCATTGATCCGCAGCTTCCTTCTGAATTGAAGGTAGTGGATAGTCGGGTAAATATAGGAGATGGTACATTACGTATGATTATTGCTAAAAATGATGCGAGCGGAACTTACCGCTATGAATGGACCGGTACACCCGTAACTCTCAAACTGGATATCGATTCTTATCAGACATTGGATGTTCCGGTTTCAACAGATCACTCGGTAAGTATCAGGACAGAGGGAGCACGTATGACAGTGGATGTCTCTGATGCCTCCGGTAAGAAGACAGCCAATTACGTAGCAGAACGGGATGCACTCAAGCAGGAACAGAAGAAACAACAAGATGATTATTTTATGAATACTCATTTTGCAAAGCCTTCTTACAGAGAAAATATGAAGAGTATGTCCCGTTACTTTGATCCGCCATTGACGTATCAGAGTGTGGAATAATTCTATTCATAAATCTTATTCATAAATCTTATTCAGCAATTTATTCAGCCACTCCCAGCGGAAAAGAAACCAGCGGCGGGTACTGCTTTGTTTACCGCCGAAGCGTAAGACAAATTCGCGGTAACCATGCTTGCGGAAGGGGAGACCGACATCCATAAATTCAAGGTGACGGTATCCCCGCTGCTTGGCATCGAACAGAGCATACCATACGGCAAGTATACCCGGGTATTGAAGGGCATACGTCTTGCGCATACCACCAGAGAACCAAAGGTAAGCACTGTCTTCGGAATAGATGCAGGCACTACCGCCTATTATTTTATCTTTGTAAGTGACAATGAATATTTTGCTTTGTTCCCCTTTCATCATTTCTTCTTCCATGCGTAGGAAGAACACTCTGCTGGGGAAATGACGGCGTATTTTAGAAGAATAGACATGGTGCAGCATCTGGGAGAATGCATGCACTTCCTCCGGAGTATGAGCTTCCTTTACTTCTGCACCATTTTTTAATCCTTTTTTGATTTGTCGGATGCGCGAGGGACTGAAGCGGCTTTCTACATGCTCAATGCTATGTAGTGAATTACGTACCCGTAGCCAGTTTATGGCGAAGTAATGGTTTTTGCGGAAAGATTTATAACCGAACAGGGAGTTTTCCAGGTTACGGAATTCAATAAGGAATGCCTCCCGTAACGCTTCAGCCGTTAACCGTTGCAACATCTCACCAAAGACAAATTCTTTGTCGATAGTTTCATCAAAATACTCTCCTGTTCCATAAACCTCACATCGCTTGATAATGGCGGGCGGGAACAGACGGGCGCTCTTTCGTACTGCTGCCAATAGCTTGGCGACAGGCTTTTCGGCTTCTGATGCAACGATGAGAAGGGGCGTATAACCCGGGGTTGCTTCGTAGATATGAAACAACTCGATGGAGTGAAATGTATTATTGCCCGGCAGTTCCGGGATGTCACTCCCGTGGTAATATGTCGTCAGTTTCAAAGGCATTGACTGCAAATTTAGAAAATAATCTTGTATCTTTGCGTTCCTAAATGGTTATTTAGCGCAATGCGCTAAATAAGTTACTAATAAAATATGATATATGGAAAATTTCAGTGAATTGCTAAAAGTGCGCCGCAGTATGCGGAAATTTACGGATGGAGAGTTGACGCAGGAAGAGGTGGTTACCCTGATGAAGGCTGCGCTGATGTCACCCACTTCCAAGCGGACAAATGCATGGCAGTTTATTATGGTAGACGATAAGGAGTTGCTTGAAAAACTATCACATTGCAAGGCGCAAGCGTCGCAATTTATTGCTGATGCACCGTTGGCAATTGTAGTGACGGCTGATCCGTTAGTGAGTGATGTGTGGATTGAAGATGCTTCCATTGCTTCGATTATTATACAATTACAGGCAGAAGATATGGGCTTAGGCAGTTGCTGGGTGCAGGTGCGTGAACGTTTCACCGCTTCCGGTATGCCGTCCGATGAATATGTGCGCGAAGTGCTCGATATTCCCTTACAACTGCAAGTGCTCAGTGTCGTTGCTATCGGACACAAAGGCATGGAACGTAAGCCTTTCAGTGAAGAACATCTGCAATGGGAAAAAGTTCATATCAATAAATACGGAGGAAAGTAACGGTGGGTGCAGCAAAAGCAAACAATAACCGCGATACTTACAGGGCCACAGCGGTTACGTTGATTGTTTTCGGTATACTTTATCTGGTGGACAAATTGATACATTTCTCAAGCATTGGTCTGCCGTGGGTGATGAATAAGGATAATTTTCTGCTTTATACGGCGGTGATATTTCTCATCTTCAAGCGTGATAAATCGGTGGGACTGGTGTTGATTGGTCTGTGGCTGATACTGAATTTCGGATTGATAACGGCATTGCTCGGCACGATGTCTGCCTATCTGCTGCCTGTGACTTTGCTGGTTCTCGGAATTATTCTATATTGGCTGGCTACAAGATGAAAAGGAGTGTACAAGATACGCCGGTAGTCTTTATCGGTGCCGGAAACCTCGCAACGAACCTGGCCAAGGCTTTATATCAAAATGGTTTTCGTATAGTACAGGTCTACAGCCGTACAAAAGAGGCAGCATGTGCCTTGGCTCAAGCGATAGAGGCGGAATATACGACTGAACTTTCGGAAGTATCCAGGGATGCCCGGCTCTATATTGTCTCTTTGAAGGATGCTGCTTTCGTGGAATTATTACCCGAGATTGTTGCCGGGAAGGAAGATGCTTTGCTGGTACATACAGCCGGGAGCATTCCGATGAGCATTTGGGAAGGAAAAACTTCGCGTTACGGTGTGTTTTATCCTATGCAGACTTTCAGCAAACAGCGCGAGGTGGATTTCCGTACGATTCCTTTCTTCATAGAGAGCAATTCATCCGAAGATACGGAATTGTTGAAGGCAATTGCTTCTGTCCTTTCGGAAAAGGTGTATGAAGCTACTTCTGAGCAGCGTAGAAGTCTGCATCTGGCAGCTGTGTTCACTTGTAATTTTACGAATCACATGTATGCTCTGGCGGCTGAATTATTGAAGAAATATAATCTTCCATTCGATGCGATGCTACCCCTGATTGATGAAACAGCCCGTAAAGTGCATGAACTGGAACCAAAGCAGGCTCAGACAGGTCCGGCTGTACGTTATGATGAAAATGTAATCAATAAGCATCTGGAGATGCTTGCTGATGAACCGGAGATGCGGGAATTGTATCAGCTTGTGAGCGAGAATATACATCGTTTGCATAACAAGTAATGTTTCGATGCATAACAAGCAATGTTTTGGTACATAACAAGCATAGTTTTATCCTAAAACAAGCATTGTTTTTTTTTTGAAAGGTAACCTAATTTAAAAACCGAATATAGTGAGTACTATCAATTACGATCTGAAAAAGATAAAAGCACTTGTATTTGATGTTGATGGCGTTTTGAGTGCTAACGTCATACCGATGAGTTCGGATGGAGAGCCGATGCGTACCGTGAACATTAAAGATGGTTACGCTTTGCACCTTGCCTGCAAACAGGGTTTGTTACTGGGAATCATTACCGGTGGACGCTCCGAAGCTGTTCGCAAACGCTTTATGGCCTTGGGAATTCCTTCTGAGGATATTTACATGGCTTCTTCCGTAAAAATCCATGATTATCATGATTTTCGTGACCGCCATGGCTTGAAAAACGAAGAGATTCTTTATGTAGGTGATGACATTCCGGATATTGAAGTAATGCGTGAGTGCGGATTACCTTGTTGTCCTAAAGACGCATCAGCAGAAGTGAAGACCGTTTCCCGCTATATTTCCTATGCCAATGGTGGCTATGGCTGTGGTCGGGACGTTGTAGAACAAGTATTGAAAGTTCAGGGACTTTGGATGGATGATAAAGCTTTTGGTTGGTGATCTCCTCTTATACTTAATGCTTAAAAATTAATACTTTAAATCGTTATGTTGGACAATTTAGAGAAATATAAGGTGATTCTTGCCTCGGGATCTCCCCGCAGGAGAGAATTAATGGCAGGCTTGGGCGTGAATTATGAAGTGCGGATTCTTCCGGATGTGGATGAATCTTATCCGGATACTTTGCAGGGGGAGGAAATACCGCTCTACATTGCTAAGGAAAAAGCGGACGCCTACATACCTATGATGCAACCAGATGAACTGATAATTACGGCGGATACGATTGTATGGCTGGATGGTAAGGTTCTTGGCAAACCCCGGGATAGGGAAGATGCTTTGCAGATGTTGCGGACTATGTCGGGGCGTACCCATAAAGTTTTCACCGGTGTATGCATAACCACTACCGATTGGCAGCGAAGTTTTACAGCACAGACTGAAGTACGTTTCGCCACATTGAGCGAAGATGAAATTATATATTACGTAGATAACTTCAAACCGATGGATAAAGCTGGAGCCTATGGAGTACAGGAGTGGATCGGTTTTATTGGGGTGGAGAATATCTCGGGAAGTTACTATAATATCATGGGGCTTCCTGTGCAAAAACTATACAGGGAATTACTGAAGGTATAGTTTAATACTCTTTCTCGTTTGCCAGATTCCAGGCATTCAGAAAAGATGCTCTGGTTATCTCCACAATCTTTTCCCAATTCAATCTGTCGGCATGATCGGAGGGCTGGTGGTAGTCCGGATGTCCATCCGTATGATACCAGATAATAGGAATTCCCGCTTTGGCAAAGGAACCGTTATCACTACCGCCTATGGGGTTATCCCATGGACGATAGTCGGGCTCCAACCGGAGATTGTATTTCTTTATATCTTCTTTGAGCCACTTTCCAAAAGCCGCGTTGGCTTCTGTATAGAAATAAACCACGTGCATCGGTTGCTGCGGTTTATTGTTACGGCCTATCATATCGAAATTCAGATAACCCTTGACTTGTGAAATGAACGGGCAGGTTTGTACAAAGAATTTTGAACCCAGCAATCCTTTTTCTTCGCCATCCCAGAAAGCAAAAATAATATTTCTTTCCGGTTTTTTTCCGCTGGCAATGAATGCTTTGGCTATTTGTAGGACAGCTGATACTCCGGAAGCATTGTCATCGGCACCGTTATAAATCTGATCACCATCCAGAGCCGGATCTATTCCTAAATGATCGAAGTGTGCGCCGACAATTGCATACTCATTGACATTTTTACCGGGAATTATTCCCAGGACATTAGTCATTGGGAGTTTCTGATGAACTTCTTTGCTGAATAAAGCAATCGAATCGGGGTGTACTTCCAACCGTCCTTTTTTCTGCCGTTCTCTCCGGTAGGCTTCAAAAGGTTGAAAATAATTGTCTCCTAATGGCTGTACTCCCATTGCCTGAAGCAATGAAGCAATATATTGCGCCGCTACCTTGGAACTGTGGTATCCGGCTTCCCGACCCTGTAATTCATCGTGTGCCAGAAAACCGATATACGCTTCGGCGGATGCCCGGTTTATGCTTTCCAGTCCTTTTTCCACGGGAGTCTGTGCTGCTGCCAAATAGCTGAAACAACAGAGTATAGCCAGAATGCAGTATTTCTTCATCAGATATTTATTTATGCCTTTATTCAATCATATCCAGCATTAATGGAATTTCCTCGGCTGCGATACCTTGCTTGAGCAGGCTGTTCCGGTCTCTGTCGAATATTTCCAGGAATGCGTCCTTGCTACCACTTTCTGCCATAGCTTTACCATAGAGTCCGGCAGCTTTTTCTATATTTCCCAATACCCATGCCACGTGTCCGGCATTGAGATAATCTGTTGCAAGAGGTTTGGAGGCGAGAAGTTTGTCATAATACTTCATAGCCTGTTCATGCTTACCACTGACAAATGAGCACCAGCCGATACCGCGCCATGCTTTCATGCAGTTGTTTTCCAGAAAGTCCAGTTTGAAGAAGTATTGTAGTGCATCTTCGTATCTTTTCTGCTCTGCCAGGCAACTTGCGGTATAGAATAACACATTGTGGTTTTCTGGTTGAATTGTTTCCACACGGTGGTAGTATTCCAGAGCGGCATCGAATTTCTTCATCTGACGGTAACAGGTAGCCAGATGGCGGAGCGTCCACAAATGATCAGGTTTCAGCATATCGGCTTTCAGATAAGCATCCACAGCTTCCTGATAGCGTTTCTCCTTTTGCAGGCAGAAGCCTGTTTTCTGGAAAATATCCGCATTGGCCTGTTTCCGGTCTATCAATATCCGGTAGAGCTCCAATGCTTCGGCAGGGTGCTCTTTGCGGAAATGGAAATCGGCAACAGCCACCAATAGTTCGGGAGCACTCAGCAATTCTTTCAGCACAGGATTACGGTGCAAAGCAATCTCTTCCTGGAAGATGTTGTGGAACTCATTTCTACGTTGGCTGAGTTTGAAGAAACGATATAAATCGTGAATATACTGGTTGCTGATAACGTCAGGCCGTTCTGCGTATTGCTTCAGACTGGCGCTATTCTTCTCTTCCATAAAGTCACTTTGGTCCTGGGGCGTCATCTGGCTTAACATCATATCCCGCTGTCCTTGCGGAAGTTGGGCAATGGTGAAACAGAATGAATACTTATCACTGTTGCAGAAGAATCCGGATTGCAGAATAATAGAGAGTACAGAACTTTCACTTGTCTGGTTCAAGCCGACCTGGTGGATAATACTGGAGTGCATCCGGTCGAAAGGATAGAACCAGTTGTGTGGTTCGCGGAAGAAAGGATAGCCTTTCAGTTGTGCGAATGTACTCATATAGACATCAGCGCCTTCCAACTGTAAATCGTTCATTTCTCGTATTTTGTCTCCCAATCCTGATTGTTCGAAAGCCTGTTCCCAGTCCGGATTACGGTCGTTTTCATCAGTTTCTTCAAAACCGAATTTCATGTTGCGCATGATATTCACGTTCCTCATCATTTCGGGAATGATTTCTTCCCGCATCTTCTTGTCTATTTTCTCGGTTTCCTGGCTGCGAAGCAGTTGGATGTAAACACGGTTCACTTGTTTACTGAAGTCCGGATCTTCTCTGAAAAGAGAAATGCGTGCTTCCAGTTCCGGGTAGAGTGTAATGCGAGTGGGGTAGAGATGCAGGGTGATGACAAGTCCTACCAAAGCCCTTTGGTTGATTTGCGGATGGGTATGGCGGAGTCCGTCGAGCAGCCAATTGATCTTGCGTTCGTCGAAACACTCCATTAAACTAAGTGTGACAGCACTGACAAACAGACATAAATCATTGATTGGTAATGTTTCCGAGCGGAGCATATCTTCTGCCTGGGCAAATTCTTCCAAAGTCCAGTTATTGTTGCTCCAAGTGGTAAGAAACATAACCTGGTGTGTTTCTTCATGCCGTTTTAAGATAGCGTCCAAGCCCTGATAGTTTGCCAACTGCGATACAGCCATTTCGTCCGAGAATCCTTCCAGTATCCTCTGTTGGGCAGAGAGGTCATAAGCCTTCGGCAACTGGTTGGGATTTCTGCGCAAAGAATGATAGTAGTAGGTAGATATCTCATCCAGCAATAGGATGCGCGTCTGATCGGCAATTTCCCAGGTATCGGCTAATAGTTGACGATACAATTTATGCCGTTCCGGATCTTTCATTCCCAGCTTCATGTATTGCAGCATATACTGATAGGAAGTCTGGATTTGTTCCAGGCGGTTACGCAAAGTCCAGTCATTACTATTATATAAGAAAGCATCCAGCTGAACGAGAGCTTCTTTCAGCCGTTTATATTCCAGTAAACTGACTATCTGATTATATTGTTTTTGGATGGATTGTTCATTCATATTCAGTCCTTTCTTTAATACTTTATTAGTATAAGGTACAAAAATGATGCCAAAAAAGTTCGGGTTCTTAGAAAATACTGACTGCAGTTTTGGTTGTCAGTAATTCCAGAGCTTTCATGCCCATTACGGAGTTGCCTTTGGAATTGAGTCGCGGACTCCATACGGCTACTGCATACTTGCGTGGGCATACAGCAGCGATACCACCACCGACACCACTTTTCCCGGGTAATCCTACCAGGTAAGAAAACTCACCGGCTTCATCATAGAAACCGCATGTTTGCATAATGGCATTGATACGCTTCACCTGCGAAGTCGTCAGTTCGGTTCCATCAAAACTGAACGGTCTTGTGTGATCGGCAAAGGGGAGGAAAGAATGTGCCAGTTCCCGGCAATTCATACCTATGGAACATTGACGGAAGTAGAAGCGAAGTACCCGCTCGATGTCGTTTTCTATATTGCCGTGATATTTTAGTATATTGGTGATGGCGGCATTCAGATATCCATACTCCCGTTCGGAAGCAGCCATGCTTTCATTATATTGAATCGTGTCATTGCCGCAGAGTTTCCGCACAAAAGAGAGATATTCCCTTTCCGGATATTCAAGTACTGAGAGTAAGACGTCTGCCATTACCAATGCCCCTGCATTGATGAGTGGATTGCGGGGGATTCCTTTCTCCATTTCCAGCTGAAAGATGGAGTTGAATGCATTGCCGGACGGTTCTACGCCTATGCGTTTCCAAAGTTCGTTACCTATCCGGCCAAAGCTCATGGCAAGAGAAAATACTTTCGAAATACTCTGCACGGCGAAACGTTCATCACTGTCTCCCTGGGCATATTCCTTGCCTTCGATGGTGCGCAGACAGATGCCATAACGATCAGGATTGACTTTCAGCAGTTCAGGGATATAACTTGCCGGTTTGCCTTCCTGTGCATACGGCTGTATTTCTTCGTATATTTCTTTCAGAATTCGGCTGTATTCCATAGCATGTAAGGTTTTTCTTTAGAAGCGCACTTGCAACTGTGCTTGTAATAAATTACTGTTTTCTCCGATATGGCGGTTGCAGTACGTATATTGTGCCTGTACTCTGCACTTAGGATAAAACCAGTATTGCAGTCCCACTACGTAATTGGTTTGCTTGTCATCCAGCACTTTGCTTTTGTTAAAATAGTCATAAGATGCAATGACATCCACTTTGGGGAATACATGTGCAGATGCCGTTACGTAGTAGCCGTCGCTTTTCACGTGTCCATCTTTTCCGGCCAGGTATTCTGTGCGTACATCAACCGGTTTGGTCTTAATCACTGCACCTGCCGACCAACGGTTACGCGTATAGTTTTCACCTACCTGTATATCCGGATTAAGAGTGGAAGTGGCTACTGCGCATCCCTTTCCTTTAACAAAAGAACCACCTACGGATAGCCAGTCGAGCGGATGAACCATCAGACTGCCTACAATATCTTTCTGGTTGTTCTTGTCTTTCAGATTGATGCCTTGTCCATTCATCAATGCAAGATTATAATTTACCAGTTTGCCGAACAGGTCTCCATAAATCAGAAGACCCATATCGCGTCCGCTGCTGGAACCATATAACGGATCGCTGCCGTTGATACCGGCCAGATAATTGACAGACTGCGCGTAGCAATTGATCAACTCTACATAGCAGGGAGACATTGGGTTTTCAATGGTATACATCGTTTTGAATTGTCCGATGCGGGCGGTCAGTTGGGGGAGGAATTTGTATTCGGTGTATGCTTCAAGTATTTTCCCGGTATTGGCAAAGCTGTACATGAAGTAACATAGCCAGCGGTCAGTGATTTTACCTTGTGCCATGAAGATAACCCGCTTGATGTCGAAGGTATTACTGCCATCGTCGGCATCATCATACGTATATCCTACCTGTGCATAACCGGCAAGGCTGATACGGTCTTTCAGAGTGTTTACTACGTCGTTTAAACAAGCATCTTGTGCCGTTGCTATCAGGACAGAGAACAAGAAAGCGAAGGATAACAGTATTCGTTTCATTATTTTTTATAGATGTGAAGATATAAGATTAAAAAAGGCAACCCTTCTTTTCAAAGAGCTGCCTTTGGGTATGATAATGTCTGTTTTTATTCGTTGATAGCAGCGATACCCGGAAGAACTTTTCCTTCGATTGCTTCGAGCAATGCACCACCACCGGTTGAAACGTAAGAAACACCGCTTGCCAAACCGAACTTGTTTACGCAAGCTACGGAATCACCACCACCTACAAGTGAGAAAGCACCGTTCTTGGTAGCCTCTACGATAGCTTCACCTACGGCACGTGAGCCATGAGTAAAGTTCTCGAATTCGAATACACCAGTCGGACCGTTCCACAAGATAGTCTTGGAGTTTTTAATAACGTCTGTGAAGATTTTCTCTGTTTCAGGACCGATATCCAAACCTTCCCAACCATCAGGAATTTGGTCAACCGGACAGAACTTAGTGTTGGCGTCGTTAGAGAAAGCGTCAGCGATCTTAGCGTCAACAGCCAATACCAGGTTTACACCTTTTTCTTTAGCTTTTGCTACCAGGTCAAGAGCCAGGTCCAGTTTGTCATCTTCGCAAATGGAAATACCGATCTTTCCACCCATAGCCTTAGTGAAAGTATAAGTCATACCACCGGCGATGATCAGGTTATCAACCTTACTCAGCAGGTTTTCGATGATTTCGATTTTAGAAGAAACCTTAGAACCACCCATGATAGCAGTGAACGGACGTTTGATGTCATTCAATACTTTATCAACAGCTTTCACTTCTTTCTCCATCAAGTAACCGAACATCTTGTTGTCTTTGTCGAAATATTTAGCGATCAAAGCCGTAGAAGCGTGTGCACGGTGAGCTGTACCGAAAGCGTCGTTTACGTAGCAGTCAGCATAAGAAGCCAATTTCTTGGTGAATTCTTTCTGGCTTTCTTTTACGGCTTTCTTGGCGGCAGCTTTTTCTTCGTCTGTCGCATCTTCTGCCAAACCGCGGGGTTTGCCTTCCTCTTCAGCATAGAAACGAAGATTCTCAAGCAACAGCACTTCACCCGGTTGCAGAGCAGCAGCTTTTACAGCAGCTTCTTCGCCCATACAGTCGTTAGCGAATTGCACCTCAACACCCAACAATTCTGACAGATGTTTCAGGATATGTTTCAAAGAGAACTTGTCAGCCGGACCTTTTGGACGACCGAGGTGAGAACCAATAATTATACTGCCACCGTCAGCCAAAATTTTCTTCAGCGTAGGAAGAGCAGCACGCATACGGTTATCATCTGTAATGTTGAAGTTTTCGTCCAAGGGTACATTGAAGTCCACACGAACGAATGCCTTTTTACCGGCAAAGTTGAATTGATCAATTGTCATAATACTCTATTTTATTTAAAAGTGTTATTAATTTGTTTTCGTGAGCGCAAAGTTAGCATTTATTTCTTTCTTTTGCTATGAAACCGTCATTTATTCTTTATCTTCCGGCTTCTCTTTGCTAACTTTATACTTCTCGCAATAATATTTGCACATCAATTGCAAACCGCAGTTGTCACATTGTGGTGTACGTGCCTGGCAGACGTATCGTCCGTGCAAAATAAGCCAGTGATGAGCAATGGGAATGTCGGCTTCCGGAATGTTTTTCACCAGTTCTTTTTCTACACTGAACGGGGTGGTGCATTGGTCCGAAACTAGTCCGAGGCGATGGCTTACACGGAACACATGAGTGTCTACTGCCATTGCCGCTTTGTTGAATACAACGGATTGGATGACGTTTGCCGTCTTACGTCCTACACCGGGAAGTTTTATGAGTTCTTCCAGTGTGCCGGGCACTTCGCTGTTGAAGTCTTTCACCAACATTTGTGCCATGCCTACCAGATGTTTTGCCTTGTTATTGGGGTAAGACACGCTACGGATATATTCATATATCACTTCCGGAGTACTGGCAGCGAGAACTTCCGGAGTCGGGAAGTCGCGATACAGTGGCGGAACGATCATATTCACCCGTTTATCCGTACATTGGGCGGAGAGGATGACCGCTATCAGCAGTTGAAACGGAGTCTCATAGTGTAGTTCCGTTTCGGCTACGGGACGATTTTCCCGAAACCAGGCAAGGACTTTTTCATAACGTTCTTTCTTTCTCATCGCAATTTATTTTTATGGTAATTGGGAGCTACTTTGCCATTGAAGTAGAGCATGGAAACAATGGTAAGGCAGGCTCCGAATAAATAGGCTTTATCAAAGGTGCTGACTTCTGCAATATAGCCTCCTGTCAACATACCGATACCGATGCCTACATCCCAGGAGGTCAGGTAGGTGGAAGTGGCGGTACCACGTTGGCTGTTGGGGGCGAGGTTGACAAATAAAGTGTTGTAAGCGGGGAACATAATGCCGAACCCCACTCCCAGCAACAAGGCCACGGAAAAGAAAACAATCGTACATACCATGTTGTTCCAGCTGATAAGATATACACAGGCCGAAAGCAGGAAAAAACTGAACACCACGAGATACAGTCCAGCGGAAATAACCTGCGTTATCTTACCTCTGTCCACAATCTTTCCGGAGAATATACGTGAAATAGCCATTCCTATTGCCATGAAAGTGAAGAAGAAACCTGTGGTGGCATTAATCCCAATTTGTTTGGCATACATAGCCACATAGTTGGTCGTCATTCCATAAGGAATGGAAAGCAACAAGAGGCTGATACCTGCTGGAATACCTTTCAGCAATATGAATCGGTCGAGAGATATCGGTTCCCGTCTCACAGGTGGTTTATAAGGAGTCTTTACAAGAGAAGCGCAAACGAACCCAGCCATACAGGACCCTAGTGAACAGCAGAATATGGTAGTAAAACTCATTCCCGCATCATGCAGAAATAATCCAGACATCGGACCCACTGCCATTGCAATGTTGTTTGAAAGCCCATAATATCCCAATCCTTCTCCGCGTCGTGAAGATGGCATGATGTCAATCACCACTGTGTTACCACCTACGGTTACCATTCCGAACGATACTCCCTGTATGATACGGAACATGATAAACAGTGTAAGCGAGCCTGCAATAATGTATCCGGCAAACATCGTCATAAAGATGAAGTAAGCCATCAAATATAAAGGTTTACGTGCAAAACTGTCCAGAAAATAACCGGAGAAAGGGCGGATACACAATGCAGCTACTGTGTAGCAGGAAAGAATGATACCGATTGTGGAATTGCCGGCACTGAATACTTCGGACAGGTAAAAGGGAAGTACCGGTATCAGCAACCAGAATCCGAAATACAGCAGGAAGTTGGCTGCGAGAATAAAACAATAACTGGAAGTAACAAGTTTATCTTTCATTCTTATTAAATTGAGAGTTGAGAATTGAGAATCGAGAGTTGCCTGTGGCATGATAGCGCAGCCCAACTCTCAACTCTTAATTCTCAACTCTCCACTTATTTTAGTAAGCGGCTTCGAATTCCTTCAGGAATCTTGTGTCGTTTTCAGAGAACATACGAAGGTCTTTCACCTGATATTTCAGGTTAGTAATACGCTCGATACCCATACCGAGGGCGTATCCGCTGTATACCTTACTGTCGATGCCGTTACTTTCCAATACGTTGGGGTCTACCATACCGCAACCCAGGATTTCTACCCAGCCGGTATGCTTGCAGAACGGACAGCCCTTTCCGCCACAAATGTTACAACTGATGTCCATTTCGGCACTGGGTTCCGTGAACGGGAAATAAGACGGACGCAGACGGATCTTGGTATCTTCGCCGAACATTTCTTTGGCAAAGAGCAATAACACCTGTTTCAGATCAGTGAAAGATACGTCTTTATCTACGTACAACGCTTCTACCTGATGGAAAAAGCAGTGTGCACGATAGCTGATAGCTTCGTTACGATATACGCGTCCCGGGCAAATGATGCGGATAGGAGGTTGTGAGACTTCCATAACGCGTGTTTGTACGGATGAAGTGTGCGTACGTAATACGATGTCGGGATGTGCTTCGATGAAGAAAGTATCCTGCATATCGCGTGCGGGGTGATCTTCAGCAAAATTCAATGCGGAGAACACGTGCCAGTCATCCTCAATTTCCGGACCTTCGGCAATACTGAAACCCAGACGTGCAAATATATCGATGATTTCGTTTTTTACGATGGTGAGCGGGTGGCGTGTACCCAGTTCTACCGGATAAGCGGAACGAGTGAGGTCAATATCGTCACAACCCGTATCCTGGCTTTCGAACTGTTCTTTCAAGGCGTTAATCTTTTCCTGCGCCTTGTTTTTCAGTTCATTCAGTCTCATGCCGACTTCTTTCTTCTGTTCGGCAGCCACGTTGCGGAAGTCTGCCATCAAGTCATTGATAGCGCCTTTTTTACTGAGGAATTTGATGCGGAGTGCTTCCAGTTCCTCGGCGTTGGCAGCTTTCAGTGCTTCCACTTCTTGCAGAAGCTGGTTGATTTTATCTATCATATCGTCGTTATTATTTATTTCCGAAATACATAAAACGGTGCAAAGATACAACTTTATCATGATTTCGCTCCCAATCTCTTTATAAAATTAATCGGTCGCGGGGAAAAAGTCTGTGGCTGGTTAGGTGTAAATCTTCGTAGCATCTCTATGCGATCTCCGTATCGTATAGATTGTGGATAATCATTATCCTTGTCAGCTATGCACTGTCCTCCTTATCTTTGTGAGAGGTTAATTAGCTTCTTCTTTGTTCTTTTTCAGTGCCTTCTGATAAAGTTCTTCTTGCAAAACAAAGAATTCTGCCATGAGCTCAACAGGAACACATGGGTCGTTTTCATCTTCCGCATTGTTCATCAATTGCTCGATTCTTTTAGAGAGGGAAAGGTAACGCTGCATTTCAGGGTCATAGGGGTTAAGCGTATGCAGTATAATGTCGCTTTTCCTTAAATTAGTTTGTTTCATCTTTTATGATTGATTTATTCGGCAAAGGTAACTGCTTTTTTAGTATTCTTAAGTATTCCGGCGTAAATAATCTTTTTGCTAAGCAATTTTTTCGAACAGATATTAAAAAAATATATTAATAGGTCTCTCTGATAACAACTTAATAGCTATTCAACTATCTTTATTACAGAAAATAGTGGCCACAAGTGTTTTCGTATTACTAACAATATCTATATAGTGTCAGATTCTTAACTGAAGACATTATATAGTAACTAATTTGTAAACTATGGAAACCAAAAAAACACCCAAAGCAAACTTGGAAAGCAAGAGACCCACGTGGTTACTTGTAGGTTATGTAGTCGTACTTGCCTTCATGTTCGTAGCGTTTGAATGGACGCGTGATATTAAGATTGACACGAGTGGTCGTATCGTCGAAAATGTATTTGAACAGGACATGGAGATCCCTCTTACAAGGCAGCCTGAGGTTGCTCCCCCACCTCCACCTCAAGTTACTCCTATTAATGATGTTTTAACAATAATAGATGATGACGCTAATGTAGAAGAAACCAATTTTGCCTCCTCGGAAGAAACCGGTGAGGATGTGGTAGTGAAACACATACCTGTCACTGTGGACGAAGATGTACCGGTAGAAGATGAGATTTTTGAAGTAGTGGAAGAAAATCCGCAATTTCTCAATGGTGGTACAGTCGGTCTTTTACAGTATTTGAGTAAGAATATCAAGTATCCCACCATTCCACAAGAGAATGGAACCCAGGGGCGTGTAACAGTACAGTTTGTTGTGAACAAGGATGGTAGCATCGTGGATGTGAACGTGATAAGAGGCGTTGATCCTTATCTGGACAAAGAAGCGGTTCGCGTTATTTCTACCATGCCGAAATGGAAGCCCGGAAAACAACGTGGCGTACCCGTACGCTGCAAGTTTACAGTGCCTGTGACGTTTAAGTTACAATAGGATAAGTTTTAAAATCATTACATTGTTTGATTAAAGGTGAAATGGTTTGTTTGAGTGTGGATGCTTGAATGAACCATTTCACTTTGCATCAATAGTTCCTACATCCTACACCATTTATTCTTTTTATCTGATTATCAGGTGTATATATGATGTATGAAGCGGTGTAGGAAGATGCATAAAAGCTTCATCCTACACCATAAAACAGACAATAAAGAACGTTTTTATACTTGTAATTTACTAATTCACAGATTCTTAATGTGCATTGTACAAACTTTGCCCGAATTCGTACAAATATCTCTTTTCTAGCCTGCAATTATTCATTACTGGAGTTAAACACCATCTTCTCATGGTATAGAAGGCTGAATTATAGATGTAAAATTTGATATGCCCCTTTCTTTTTCCCCTAAAGCTTTCATGTTAATGTCATTATGCTATAAGTAAAACCTCGTTTTCCAATTGTGGGCTGTCTGTCCCGCAATTGCGGGCTGCATAGCCTACAATTGGAAAACGTATAGCCCGCAACTGTAGGACGAAGTTTTGCTACGGGCAAAAGAAGAAAAGTAATAAAGCAAAGCGTGGTTTTCATACGACCTTTTACTCATCTTTCTTATTGTTCCTAAGTATTCTATTGTGGAATCTTTTTGGATTTATAAAGGATAGGTGGGGAGATAGAATAAAAAAAGGAATATATCCTGCTTCTGATATATTCCTTTTTTATCGTGGAGAGTATCGGACTCGAACCGATCACCTCGACACTGCCAGTGTCGCGCTCTAGCCAGATGAGCTAACCCCCCCTTTTTTGATCCTTCGCTAACGTTTGCGAGGTTTCTCTCTTTTTGGTGGCGCAAATATAATGCATTATTCTGAAATAATTGCTATGTTTGCGAAACAAAGTGAAAGAAAAAATATGCTGATTTATAATACAACCTATCAAGTAGAAGAAGGACAGGAAGATAACTTCCTAATCTGGATCAAAGAATTCTATTTACCCGAAGTAGAAAAGGCTGGTGCATTGCATACACCGCGCATTGTTCGTGTACTCAGTCACCGTGAAGAGGGCAGTACCTGTTATTCCCTTCAGTTTGAAGTGGAAAATTCCGGTGTTTTGCATCGCTGGCATCTGGAACAGGGAACAAAGTTGAACGAAGAGCTGGTTAAGATATTCCAGGATAAAGTAGTAGGCTTTCCTACACTGATGGAGGTGATAGAGTGATACAGCCTGTTAAGGAAAAGATAATTCTGGGCATTGACCCCGGTACGACCATTATGGGATATGGAGTTTTGCGTGTACAGGGAACAAAACCTGAGATGATAGCTATGGGCATTATTGATCTGCGTAAAATGGGTGACCATTACTTGAAATTACGTCATATACACGAACGGGTGTTGAGTATTATCGAGAGCTATCTGCCTGATGAACTTGCCATTGAAGCACCCTTTTTCGGGAAGAATGTACAGTCTATGCTGAAGTTGGGGCGTGCACAAGGTGTTGCCATGGCGGCCGCTCTCAGCCGGGATATACCGATCACGGAATATGCTCCTTTAAAAATTAAAATGGCTATCACCGGAAACGGTCAGGCTTCCAAGGAGCAGGTAGCGGATATGTTGCAACGCATGTTGCATTTTGCAAAGGAGGATATGCCTACATTTATGGATGCCACGGACGGTCTTGCTGCCGCTTATTGTCATTTCCTGCAAATGGGACGCCCTACAGTAGAGAAAGGATATCATGGCTGGAAAGATTTCATAGCCAAGAATCCCGACAAAGTAAAGCGATAATATCTCGTATCTAATACTTAATGCTTGATACTCAATAATTAATACATGACATTTAATACTTAAAATAACGACCATGAAACTGAATGAACCTGCCTTGATTGGAGTGGCTGCTGCTACGATTGTCAGCTGTTCTCCGGCGAAAAAAGAGTACGCGTCTTATGAGCTGTATCCTGTTCGCTCGGGTGACCTGACAGAGATGGAGTATACTCCTGAAGTTACAAATTTTACTTTGTGGGCACCCACTGCCGATGAAGTGCGTCTGATGTTGTTTGATACCGGTGACAGTGGTCATGCTTATGAAACCGTTTCAATGGTGGCCGATAAGGAAGGAACCTGGACAGCAAAGGTGGAAAAAGACCTGATTGGGAAATTCTATACATTCAATGTAAAGATTAAGGATAAATGGATGGGAGATACTCCGGGCATCAACGCCAAAGCCGTAGGAGTAAATGGAAAGCGTGCCGCAATTATAGATATGAATGCGACTGATCCCGAAGGTTGGGCAGCTGATAAACGCCCTGCGTTGGCTTCTCCGGCAGATGCGATTATTTATGAAATGCATCACCGTGATTTTTCTATCGATCCTTCTTCCGGTATTCAGCACAAAGGTAAATTCCTGGCATTGACAGAAGAAGGTACGTTGAGTCCCGAACAATTGGCAACCGGTATTGATCACTTGAAAGAACTGGGTGTGACGCACGTACATCTTCTTCCATCTTATGACTATGCTTCCGTAGACGAGACCAGATTGGATGAAAACAAATACAATTGGGGATATGATCCTCAGAACTACAATGTGCCTGATGGTTCATATTCTACCGATCCTTATGATCCTTCTGTTCGTATTAAAGAGTTCAAACAGATGGTGCAAGCATTGCATAAAGCAGGAATTCGTGTAGTGTTGGACGTGGTGTATAATCATACATTCAATACGGCTGAAAGCAACTTTGAACGTACAGTGCCGGGATATTTTTATCGCCAGATGCCGGATGGTAGCTTTGCTGACGCTTCCGCTTGTGGCAATGAAACGGCAAGTAACCGTCCTATGATGCGGAAATATATGATAGAATCCGTGTTGCATTGGATTAATGAATATCACCTTGACGGTTTTCGCTTTGATCTGATGGGTATTCATGATATAGCAACGATGAATGAAATTCGTAAGGCAGCTACGGCAGTTGACCCGAGTATCATTATTTATGGTGAAGGTTGGGCGGCTAAAGCTCCCCAGATGCCGGAAGACTCGTTGGCTATGAAAGCAAATACTTACCGGATGCCGGGTATCGCTGCATTCTCTGATGAAATGCGCGATGGATTGCGTGGCCCGTTCAATGACAATCATCAAGGTGCTTTTCTTGCCGGAGTTCCGGGAGGAGAGGAGAGTATCAAGTTTGGTATTGTTGGTGCTATCAAGCATCCGCAAGTGGACAATGATTTGGTGAATTATAGTAAGGCTTCCTGGGCTGAACAGCCGACACAAATGGTCAGTTATGTTTCTTGCCATGATGATATGTGCTTGGTTGACAGACTGAATGCAAGTGTTCCGGGTATTACGCCACAGGAGTTGATAAAATTGGATAAATTGGCTCAAACGGCTGTATTTACTTCACAAGGCATACCGTTTATTTATGCCGGTGAAGAGGTGATGCGTGATAAGAAGGGCGTGCATAACAGTTACCAAAGTCCTGACTCTATAAATGCTATTGACTGGAAACGTAAAGCAGAACATGCAGATGTTTTCGCTTATTATAAAGGTTTGATACAGTTACGCAAGAATCACCCTGCTTTCCGCATGGGAGATGCGGATCTGGTACGTAAGCATTTGGAATTCCTTCCTGTGGAGGGCAGTAACTTGATAGCCTACCGTTTGAAGGAACATGCCAACAGTGATGCATGGGAAGATATTATAGTGGCGTTGAACTCACGTAAAGAACCTGCTAAACTGACAGTTCCCGAAGGTAAGTATACGGTTGTTTGCAAGGATGGTTTCATCAGTGAAAAAGGATTGGGTACACTTTACGGATCAGAAGTGATCGTTCCTGCACAGTCTGCGTTGATTATTTATAAATAAGAATAGCGTATATATAATAAAATATCGCCCCTACGAGTTGTGTTACTTGTAGGGGCGCATCTGTATTCGCCCGGATACATAAAAATTGAGAGTTTGGGCATTATATTATAGTTTGTGTTATTCTTTAGCGATATCCGTTTTCCAGGTAATTCCGCTTATATCCATTAATTCAAGTTTATATATTCCAGTTGGTATATCGCTAGTGTTTTTTTCAATATTAATTTCTGCTTTAGCCCCTAATGGAATAACGAGACTATGTTCCCCGGGTTTTACTTTTGCAACATATTTATTACGTATATTGCTCACCGGAAAAGAACTAATCTTCGCCAGAATGCAGAAAAATAAGTCCATCCGACTACCAGGCGGAGAGCCAGCGAAAACATACCGGAAAGGTCATAGGTCTGGCCTGACGGGCGTTCTGGTGTTGATTCTTTCTCCATAGATCCTGTATTATTTATCTTGATTGTTCTTTTTTATGATATTTGGCTGCAAAATGTTCCCTAATAGGCCACCCATGGCAGTTCCCCACAATGTGCTGTTTAGTGGAGATGAGGTAATTGGACAAGTATCCGTGCTACAGCCGACATACCTCCAATATAGATAGCCGCCAATAGCCCCGACTATTGCACCTACGATTGTAGGCCAATATCTTTTAGCGAATGTTTTTTCCATCCTTTTTAATACTTTTGATACATGTCTTTTAAAGAAACAGATTTCCTAGGGAAATTGTTTCCCAATATATGGATTATTTTTCATATTAGTTGCTTAAAAAAGGAAGAATCGATTAAACTGCTCTCATTTTGAGCATTTAAAAGGAAAACTTGGTATCTTTGTGGCATCACTAAACAAAATACGTCTGAAATAATGCAACCATATACTATATGTTTGACGGGTGGTGTGGCTCGTAATCCACTTGTGCGATTAGCTGCACCTGCTTCCGCATCTTTTCCGGCAGATGAACACATTGCCATTGTCGGACCTAACGGTTCTGGAAAAAGCCTTTTGGTAGATATGCTTATCGGAAAATACCCTTTGAAGGAAGGAACAATAACCTATGACTTTTCTCCTTCAACGTTAAAGACAGTCTATGAGAATATCAAATATATTGCTTTTCGCGATACGTATGGGTCGGCGGATGCCAATTACTATTATCAGCAGCGTTGGAACACCCATGATCATGATGATGTTCCGTTAGTCAGGGATATGTTGGGAGAAGTCAGGGATGAGAAACTGAAACAAGAACTTTTTGAATTATTCCGTATTGAACCTATGCTGGATAAGCCGATGATTCTTCTTTCCAGTGGTGAGTTGCGTAAATTTCAGTTAGTGAAAGCACTACTTACAGCTCCCCGTGTTCTTATTATGGATAATCCTTTCATTGGACTGGATGCCCAGACCCGTGAATTGTTGAATACTTTGTTGGCAGGACTAGCCAAACGCTCTGCCGTACAACTTATCCTGATACTTTCTATGATGGATGATATTCCCTCATATATTAATAAAGTGCTGCCGATAGCTAATCGTACGGTAGGGCAAATGATGCAACGTGATCAATATCTTACCATATTCCGGAATGCAGATATACTTGTACCCGAAGATTTACAGCAGCGTATTATTGACCTTCCCTATGATAATACCAATTATGTATCCGATGAAGTGGTCCGATTGAATAAAGTCAGTATTCGCTATGGTGACCGTACTATTTTGAAAGAACTGGACTGGACAGTGATGCGCGGACAGAAGTGGGCGTTGAGTGGTGAGAATGGAGCGGGAAAGTCTACTCTACTTAGTCTTGTGTGTGCCGATAATCCTCAATCATACGCTTGCGATATCAGTCTGTTCGGGAGAAAGAGAGGGACGGGGGAGAGCATTTGGGAAATAAAGAAACATATTGGTTATGTCAGCCCTGAAATGCACCGTGCTTATTTGAAGAATTTACCGGCGATTGAAATAGTTGCCTCCGGCCTGCACGACAGTATCGGACTATACAAGCGCCCGAAAGCGGAACAGATGTCTGTTTGTGAATGGTGGATGGATATTTTCGGTATTGCTGCCTTAAAAGACAAACCTTTCTTGCAATTATCCAGTGGTGAGCAACGTCTGGCACTTCTGGCACGTGCTTTTGTAAAAGATCCGGAATTATTGATACTGGATGAGCCTTTGCATGGTCTGGATACATACAATCGTCGGCGGGTAAAGAAGATAATCGAAGCATTTTGCCGCCGGCAGGATAAAACCATGATTATGGTTACCCATTATGAAAGGGAGTTGCCCGCTACTATTACAGATCGCATAGCTTTAAAGCGTAATCGGTAATCAGTCAAAATTATGAAGAAACTGTTATTCCTGTTTTTGATACTTTTTTTCTTCTTTTCTTGTGGGAGAGGGAAGGCACCGATAAGTGAAAGTTCCCGGATAATACCCGACTCTTTCGCAATCGGTTTGAATTTGTATAATAAAGGAAGAGCAGTTTATCATCATTCCAATAACATGGACAGTATGTTATTCTATATGCAATTGGCTGAAGGTTTCTTCATACGTGATGGGCATAAAGCGCAGGTGAACCGTTACATTGCTTCTGTCTATTCGGCAAGAGGAGAATCGGATGAGGCTATCCGTTATTTTCTGAGGGCTAGTCGTACGGCAGAAGAATGGCAGTATAGTTTTATCTGTCAGGGAATAGCTGATGCCTATACTGCTGCCGGGCGCTTCCGGGAGGGGGTATCTGGATTAGATTCTATACGGAAGAATATGGATAACAGGCAGATGGTACCTTATTATCATTTAGCTAAAGGAAATCTTTGGGCCGGTATCAACGAATATGATTCTGCTTCTACCTATTATCGTATTGCGTCGATGTCCTTGAACCGTTGGGTTGCAGCCGAGGCATCCCGGAGGTTGAAGTTACTATACTCTTCGCTGGGGAAAGACAGCTGCTCTTTCTATTCAGCACTTGCTGCTAATGAACATCTTGTAAATGAACTGAGAAGAGAGGAAGGAGTTGAAAGCCGGACGAAGTATGAAAAGGCTAAACTGGAAAATGAACTGAACCGGTTGAAAATAGATAAGCAGAGGCGGGAAATCTGGCTGTTAAGTCTGGGACTTTGTTTTGTTGTGGCATTCGCTGCGAGTTATATTGTTTGGCAACGTCGCAAACGCCAGATGTATAAGCAGCTTTGGCGTGAGCAATCCCTGAGACTGAGTCAGACGGAACAATTGTTACAGCAGTCGGAAGAGTTGAGTATATTGCGCGAAAAAGAGAGTCAGCTTCGTGAATCGCTTTTTCGACGGATGAAGTCGTTTCATAAAATTCCCTCTTTGGAAAAAGAAGAAGAGAGTGCTGAAGAGGAAAATGATAATCAAAATCGACGTATAGCCTTGTCTAATGAAGAATGGGAGGATATACGCCAAACGGTGGATGGAAGTTATGATAAATTTTCAGTGCGATTACTGGAAGCTTTTCCGGGATTGAGCATGAAGGATGTGTATTTTTGTTGCCTGGTGAAAATAAACGTTAGTATTAAAGATCTATCTGACATTTACTGTATCAGTCGTACCTCGATAAGTCGTAAGAAACAGCGGATGAAACGAGATAAGTTGGGATTGACGGAGAATAATGAGACTTTGGATGATTTTTTGCGCCGTTTTTGAGTTTTTGTCTATACTTGTTGCGATTGATTAATTTATATATGGCTTATAATCATGTGTTTATGTGCTTGATAACTTATACCTTTTGTCTATAAGATAATTTGTATTTCCTTCCTTGTCCAGCTATCTTTGCCTCATTGTTTCATGTAAAAAATAAAAATATGAAAAGCAAACAATGGAAAAGTGCAGGACTGATATGCCTGGTGTTTATTGGAGGGTTGAGTTCTTGTACAAATGGTGGACAAGGATCAAAAGGTGATGCATTAGACGCACAACCGATAGTTGGTTCGGTGGAGATTTTAAACGGAGATTCTGTATGGGTTTGCAACCAATCGGCACTGAAAGATACATTAGTACTTCCATTGAGTTATTTTGCAGATGAATTGCAGATTGTGAAGTTGGATAACCGGGATGAAGCATTGGTGCCTGTGCGGAATGTGATTGTTTCTGACAATTATATATTGGTATGGGGCAAAGACCAAACTCCTTTTAAGCTTTTCGATAAATCTGGAAAGTTTCTTGGCAATGTGGGGGCTTTTGGACAAGGTCCCGGTGAGTATCAGTTGATCTATGATGCTCAGATAGACGAGGCTGGTGGGCGTATATATTTGCTTCCGTGGAATGCAAGATCTCTGCTGGCCTATGATTTGAAAGGACAGTCTGTACAGAACATTTCACTACCCGGTTTGGTGCCGAAAGGTGTCTTCAAGGCAAATACAAAGGATTCTCTTTTGTCTGTATTCCTTCTGCCTTTTGATTATTTGCCGTATGTGGCATGGACTCAGAAGTTCAGTGGAGAAATACAAGATACGATACGTTCACGCCATTTGGCCTTAAAACCAGATTTCAGCAATGAGGTACATAGTAATAAGAATGGTGCTGATTTTGATGTATCTCTTTCTCCATTCTGGGAACGCCGTCCGGATAGCCTTTATCATTATGCCAATGGACGTTTGAATCCTCGTTTCACTATGAATTTTGCAAAGAAAGAAATACCTATTCATGATTACAAAGAATTTCCACATCATTTCTTGGGAAGTATATCCATAGAAAAACAATTGGATGAAAACAATTTCACGACGGAGGCCCCTGCTGATTTTATTATAGATAAACAGACTTTAAAAGGTGCTTTCTATAAAGTGGAGAATGACTATCTGGGCAATTTGCCTATTTCCTGGTTTTCGTACAGTTGCTCAAACGGATATTATACGGCCAACATGGAGCCTGTAACTCTGAAAGAAACATTGGAAAAATATCTGGTAGACGCTAAAGACATTTCTGCTGCCGACCGGGAACGTATACAAAAGCTGGCAGATAGCATTCATGAGAATGACAATAACTATATTTTGTATGCTAAGTTGAAATAATAAATGAAACACTTACTTTACATTATATTGCTGTCTCTATCGTTTCTCTCTGCCTGCAAGCTGCGGGCAGAGCAGAAACATCGGGAGGCGAACGACACGATTATTGCAGAAACCCCATCTGGTACCTTCCAGTGTATCTACTCCCGATACGTATGTATATGAAACCAGCACTATGCAACTGTTTGAAACCGATACGACAGGTGTCTTGGAACCTTTACCCTTTGCTTTTAAGTCAGAAAAAGGTTCTTCTTATTCTGACCGGCAGATATGTGTAGTTTCCCGGGATACTTTCTATTATGCTGATAATGTATCAGGAGGAAAAGCCATTATTCGTACTGTTTATCAAGGGGACAGTTTGCATATAGAGCAGATATATAATCTTGCATTTAGTAAAAAACATCCTGACTTATAGCGGACGTACTCCACTTCAGGTATCACGTGAAAACGGTAAAAGTGACGGATATATCTTTGTGGAGCAATATGATTGGGGCGGTAATCCGGTAGCACGTTATAAACTTGGCCATTGGGGCAGGGTTGTATCAGATGGGAAGCGATTGTATCAGGTATGTTATATGTATGACGATCCGCTCTTTTTGTATACATTACCCGGAAAAGATTAAAAGAGGTTTGCAAGATAAAAGGCTAAAATGATTCATCTCTAAAAAATACTTTTTATATTTGCAGCCGTTATGGCGAAGTATATACTTTTATTTTGCATATTATTAGGTGTATTTCTTGTATCGGGATTCGAATCTGTATCCGGCGATATGAAGGAGTATAAGGAACTTCGTGTAACAGGCTTGCAGCAGGGTAAGACGGAATGTAATATATCTGAGGCAGGTGCAGAGCAATGTAGGAAAGTGGTCTATGGCGGAGAATATGCGAGTAAGGCTATTGGTAATATAGCAACATCCGTTTCGCGCAGTAATATTCCTTCTTCACAAGTTCTAAGATTTAATGCCCTTTCAGTTGTAGCAAAGATCGTCAAATCCATAAAGGTGCTACTTCCCGAAGAAAAAAGAATGTCTTTTCCGTATCAACTCTCTCTTACTCACTATTCCAGTAGATACTATATCTATGCGTTAAGACATATTATTATTTAATCTTTCTCTTTTCTATAAGGCATTAAGTGTGTCTTATATCTCCTTATTACTTCAATTCATATGTATTCCTTTCATTGAGAATAACTGAAAAGTCGTATCTCTGTTGTGGAATATGTATATACCTATATGTTAATACTCAATAGATAATGGAATTTATATTAGATTTTATTCTTCACATTGATCAATATATGATAAACATTGTGCAGGAATATCATGCCTGGACTTATATAATATTATTCATAATCATTTTTTGTGAAACGGGATTGGTTGTTACTCCTTTTCTTCCAGGAGATTCATTACTCTTTGTGGCGGGAGCTATTGCCTCGTTACCCGGGACGCCTCTTGAGGTAAATATTCTTGTTTTGATCTTGTTTTTCGCCGCAGTTTTGGGAGATTCTTGTAATTATATGATAGGGCATCTCTTCGGGCGCAAATTGTTCAATAATCCCAATTCCAGAATATTCAAACAAAGTCATTTGGATAAAACACATGAATTTTATAAAAAGTATGGAGGCAAGACCATAATTATAGCCAGGTTTGTCCCTATTGTGCGCACTTTTGCTCCATTTGTAGCAGGAATGGGTAAAATGCATTACTATTATTTCATGGTATACAATCTAATAGGAGGTGCAGCTTGGGTGGCACTTTTCTGCTATGCCGGATATTTCTTCGGAGACCTCCCGATTGTGCAGGAAAATCTTAAATTGTTGATTGTGGCAATTATAGTTATATCCATATTACCTGCCATTATAGAGGTGATACGGGCGAAAATGAAATCAAAAAAACAGAAATAATTTGATATTTTTATTCTTATGAAAAATTCTTTTTTTAGCAGGTTTACTCCCAAAGAACCTAAGTTCTTTCCTCTGTTGAAACAATTGTCTGAGATTTTGTCTGCATCATCCACTCTTTTGGTAGAAAGTTTACAACATGATAAACCGGAGGAGAGAGCAGATTATTATAAAAGAATAAAAGACCTGGAACGTGAGGGGGATAAATTAACTCATTTAATCCTTGATGAGCTTGGAACTACTTTTATTACTCCTTTTGACCGTGAAGATATTCATGCGTTGGCTTCAACCATGGATGACGTTATAGACGGGATAAACAGTTGTGCCAAACGTATTAATATCTATAATCCTCGTCCGATTTCCGATAGCGGAAAAGAATTGAGTCGCCTGATTCAACAGGAAGCTGTATATATTGGCAAGGCGATGGATGAACTTGAAACTTTCCGTCAGAAACCGGCCGCATTGCGTGGATACTGTAATAAGTTGCATGATATAGAAAATCAGGCAGATGATGTATATGAACACTTTATCACGAAGCTTTTTGAAGAAGAAAAGGATTGCATTGAACTTATCAAGATTAAAGAGATCATGCATGAATTGGAAAAAACAACCGATGTGGCAGAGCAGGTAGGCAAGATACTAAAGAATCTGATTATAAAATACGCATAGAAGAAGTTGAGAACATGGAATTGTTAGTAATAATTATTGTACTGGCTCTGATATTCGACTATATCAATGGCTTCCACGATGCGGCGAATTCAATAGCCACTATTGTATCGACCAAAGTTCTTACTCCCTTTCAGGCAGTAATATGGGCGGCTTTCTTTAACTTTGTTGCATTTTTTATTGCCAAATATTTAATCGGTGGTTTCGGTATAGCCAATACTGTGTCCAAGACTGTGATGGAACAGTTTATTACACTGCCGATTATATTATCCGGAGTGATTGCTGCCATAGCATGGAATCTGTTTACCTGGTGGAGAGGTATTCCTTCATCTTCTTCCCATACCCTTATTGGCGGATTTGCAGGAGCCGCCATTATGGCTCATGGTTTCGATGCTATTCAACTCAATATCATTCTGAAGATTGCGGCTTTCATATTTCTTGCTCCTTTGATAGGAATGATTGTTGCCTTCGGATTCACATTGTTGGTTCTTTATGCTTGCCGGCGTGCACATCCCCATACAGCTGAAGTCTGGTTTAAGAAATTGCAACTTGTCTCTTCGGCTATGTTCAGTATAGGGCATGGTTTGAATGACTCGCAAAAGGTAATGGGTATTATAGCGGCGGCCATGATAGCAGCCCATTCGGAAGGCTTGGGAATGGGAATAAACAGTATTGAGGATTTACCGGATTGGGTGGCATTTTCGTGTTTTACAGCCATTTCTCTTGGTACAATGTCCGGTGGGTGGAAAATTGTGAAAACGATGGGTACCAGGATTACCAAAGTAACCCCTTTGGAAGGTGTTGTTGCGGAAACGGCCGGTGCTTTTACTTTATATCTTACGGAGTTCTTGAAAATTCCAGTGAGTACTACACATACAATTACCGGAGCTATTATTGGAGTCGGTGCTACTAAAAGACTCTCCGCTGTACGTTGGGGAGTAACAAGAAGTCTGATGACTGCTTGGGTACTGACTATTCCGGTGAGTGGGCTCTTGGCAGCCGGAGTTTATTGGGTTATTACCCTTCTTTCCTAAATCAAAAACAAGTAGCAATTAGTTAATAATGAGGTTATGAATTGGAATTCACATCAATTTGAAATGATAAGAGGCTACAAATCAGTTCATCTGGTATTCTAATGCTTTTTTTGAATGATTTTGTTATTATTGGAAAGTGTGAAATAAATATTAATTTCTTGATAAAAATGTATTCATATTAAAGATAATTACTACGTTTGCACCCGTTATGATGAAGTATATCTTTTGCATATTGTTTGGTTCACTTTTAATGTTAGGATTTCACTATACTCCTGATGAAAAAGTGCAAGAGGCTCAGCCCAATGCCGGGGTTGTTGCCATGGATGTGCAATCCGATACCAGATTGGCACAGAAGATTTCTGTGACTGTTGCTGGACAATCATATGGAGGAAGTCACGCTTTCGATAGCGAAGCATCCGATTATACAATTAGTGACGGGGTGTTAGGTGGTTTGTTTTCTTTCAGAAATACCACAACACCTTCTAAAGTCTTGAGATTTTGTTCTGCTACAATCGTGCAGATGCTTTGTCTTTCAGATACTCAACTTCCGGAAAATAAATGGAGAGGACTTTCTCCGGATACCAATTATATTAAATATTCTAACGGATACTATGTCTATACATTAGGACATATTCTTATTTAATTCACATTTCTTTTCTAACTTGTTGATAGGGTGAGGAGCAACAGCTTCTTTTCTGCAGGCTCTATCTATTGCTTCATTTATCTTTATTATTTCTTATTTAATTTCATGCTGACATGGAAAACAAAAAATGTATTTCCTATGGCTTGGAGCATGAGGCGGGTGTCATCATATCGCGCTGCTATCAGTGCGGTAAATGTACGGCAGGGTGTGTCTTAGCGGAAGAAATGGATTTTCCTCCCAGTTTCTTGGTACGTTTGCTTCAGACAAGAACCCCTGAAAATGACAATCGTGTGCTTGGTTCCAATGCTATCTGGATTTGTTTGAATTGTGAGAATTGTATTGCACGGTGTCCTAAAGAAATTGATATTCCTAAAATCATGGATTATCTACGGGAGCAGTCCCGCCACCGGAACTGTATAAATAAACAATCCCGGCCTGTGGTTGCTTTCCACAGTGCTTTCCTACAATCAGTGAGATATACCGGAAGGTTGTATGAGATAGGTTTAGTTGCCGGATTTAAGATGCGTACCTTTCACATGCTACAGGATGTAAACTTGGTTCCCGGTATGTTGAAGAAAGGAAAATTGAACCTTTTGCCGGAATGTATTGAGAGCAGGCAAAAGATAAAGAAGATATTTTCCCAAACTATTGACAAAAAAGAAAAGTAGAAAAGTATGAGAATAGGTTTCTATCCGGGATGTTCGCTGAATGGTACTTCCCGTGAATACAATGAGTCGGTTAAGGCAATAGGAAAGGCTTTGGGGATTGATTGGGTAGAGTTGAAAGATTGGAATTGTTGCGGTGCCACTGCGGCACATTCCATGAATAAAGAATTGTCTTTAGCACTGCCTACTCGTATATTGGCATTGGCCGAGAAACAAGGCTTTCAGGAAATAGTGGTTCCTTGTGCTTCCTGCTATAATCGTCTGAGTGTGGCGCAATATGAATTGGAAAATAATGAAAAGTTGAAGGATGATGTGCTGACGGTGGTAGGTTTGCCTTATCTGGGAACAGTAAAAGTCTTGAATGTCCTTCAATTTATAGAAAAATATATATTGGATATATTGCCGGATAAGATTGTACGGCCATTTGCTCATCAGGTGGCTTGTTATTATGGCTGTTTATTACTTCGTCCGCATAAAGTTTTAAAGTTTGATCGTTTGGAGGATCCGCAAAGTATGGATAAGATTATGTCAATATTGGGGGCTAATCCTATAGACTGGGCATTTAAGACTGAATGTTGCGGGGCGGGCTTGTCCGTATCGCGCACAGATTTGGTTGGGCGTCTTTCTGGAAATATCTTGAAAGATGCCAGCGACAGAGGAGCGGAAGCTGTCATTGTGGCTTGTCCGATGTGTCATTCCAATTTGGATATGCGTCGTTCTACTATCAACAGGCATTTGATGGAACCGATAACAATACCTGTGCTATATCTAACTCAAGTGTTAGGATTGGCTATCGGACTTTCAGCTAAAGACTTAGGGTTGAAGCGTCATTTTGTGGGTGTAAACTTAAAGGAGGCTGAGTTATGTCAAGAATAGGTGTCTTTATATGCCATTGCGGAGAAAATATCGGTGCTACTGTTGATTGTATAAAAGTTGCTGAGCTGGCTGCGAATATGGAAGGCGTGGCATACGCTGTTGATTATAAATATATGTGTTCGGATCCGGGGCAGACACTCATAAAGAATGCAATTAAAGAATATGATTTGGATGGTGTGGTGGTAGGTGCATGTTCTCCCCGTATGCATGAACCGACTTTTCGTCGGGCATGTGCCGAAGCAGGCCTAAATCCTTATTTGTGTGAAATTGCCAATATTCGTGAACATTGTTCTTGGGTGCATGATAAAGGAGAAGCAACTACACGTAAGGCTGTTGACATTGTGAGAAGTTTGGTTGAGAAGGTAAAGCGGAATTGTCCACTGAATCCGATACAGGTTCCTATTACTAAAAAAGCTTTGGTGATAGGTGGCGGAATAGCTGGTATTCAAGCAAGTCTGGATATTGCCAATTGTGGATATCAGGTGATTTTGATAGAGAAAGATCCTTCTATAGGCGGGCATATGTCACAGTTGTCAGAAACATTTCCGACTTTAGACTGCTCTCAATGTATCTTGACTCCACGTATGGTTGAGGTGGCTCAGCATCCTAATATTACGCTTTATACCTATGCAGAATTGGAAAGTCTGGAAGGATTTATAGGTAATTTCAAAGCAAGTATTCGCTTAAAGGCAAAGAGTATTGACGAAAAGTTATGTACCGGTTGTGGACTTTGCACAACGAAATGTCCCACAAAGAAGATTCCGAGCGAATTTAATGCAGGTTTGGGAATGCGGACTGCAATTTATGTTCCGTTTCCTCAGGCTGTTCCTAATAAGCCGGTAATCGACAGAGTACATTGCACTCATTTTCGGACAGGAAGATGCGGTGTTTGTGAAAAGGTATGTCCGACCGGAGCTATTCGTTTTGACCAAGAGGACCGTATTATATCAGAAAATATTGGAGCTATTGTGGTTACTACCGGATTTAATGTACTGAATACAGACTTTTTCCCGGAATATGGCTATGGAAAATATAAAGATATTATTACCGGGATTCAGTTTGAACGGTTGGCTTCTGCATCCGGACCTACTTTGGGAGAAATCCGTCGTCCTTCAGATGGTAAAATCCCTCAAAAAATTGTGTTTGTTGCATGTGCCGGTTCACGCGATCCGGCAAAAGGTATTCCTTACTGTTCCAAAATATGCTGTATGTATACTGCCAAACATGCTATGCTTTATCAGCATAAAGTACACGATGGTGAATCTTATGTCTTTTATATGGATATTCGTGCAGGTGGTAAGAATTATGAAGAATTTGTGCGTAGAGCGATTGAAGAAGATGGGGTGAACTATATACGGGGACGTGTTGCACGGATTTATGAAAAAAATGGCAAGTTGATTGTAAAGGGAGTAGATACTTTGCTCGGTGCTTCTCCTGTTGAGATAGAAGCGGATATGGTGGTACTGGCTACAGCAGGAGTAGCAAATAAAGGTGCAGAAGACTTGGCTCAGAAGATGCATATCTCCTATGATCCATATCAGTTTTTTGCAGAAGCGCATCCTAAGTTGAAGCCGGTAGAAACGAATACTGCCGGTATCTTTCTGGCGGGGGCCTGTCAGGCTCCAAAAGATATTCCCGAGACAGTGGGGATGGCATCCGGTGCAGCTGTGAAAGTAGCAAGCTTATTTTCACAAGCCAACTTGGTGCGTGAGCCTATGATTGCTGTTGTCAACCGGACTGCACCTCCCTTGTTCAGTACTTGTGTAGGGTGTTTTATGTGCCAGACCGCTTGTCCTTATCAGGCTATTGAACGTGAAGAAATAAAAGATCGGACAGGCAAAGTTTTGAAAACAGTAGCTAAAGTTAATCCGGGGCTTTGCCAGGGTTGCGGAACATGTGTTGCTTTTTGCCGCTCTAAATCAATTGACATACAGGGATATTCCAATGAGCAGGTATATGCTGAAGTAATGGCTCTGTTGAACAATTAAAAGGAAGTTAGATATGAATGAGAATAAATCTGAATTTGAACCGAGGATTGTTGCTTTTGTCTGTAACTGGTGTACCTATGCCGGGGCCGATCTAACCGGAACAAGTCGTTTGAAATATGCCACCAATGTGGAAATTGTACGTTTTCCATGTACGGGTAGGATTGATTTTATGTTATTGCTGAAAGCCTTTGCTGGTGGAGCCGATGGTATTATAGTATCTGGTTGCCATCCGAATGATTGCCACTATACATCCGGAAACTTTCATGCCCGCCGGCGTTGGATTGTCTTTCGCGGACTACTTGATTTCCTGGGCATTGATGTTCGGAGAATCTGTTATTCTTGGGTATCGGCAGCCGAAGGAGCCAAATGGGCAGAGTTAGTCAATCAGACAGTTGCCGCTATTCGAGAGTTAGGACCTTACGAAGAATACAAGAAGGTAGCTGCATATTTAGAACAGGAGGTGGCTTATGAATAAATTGGCCGAAAAAGTAAAGTCACTTTTCACCGAGGATCTCGTGAAATTGGTTATTGGCTTTGAGAAGGGGAGTCACGGAGTACGTCCATTTTTTTGTAGAAATATAGAGGAGGCAGATAAACTGGTTTGGGATGACTTTTGTACGAATAATATTGCAGTTTATTTGACTAAAACAGAATTATTCGGTACAGATAAAACAGCCTTGTTTGCTAATCTCCCTGCACTGCGTACTATTCTGCAACTAGCGTCAGAAAATCAATTGAAGCAGGAGCAATGGATTATTCTCACATTGAATGCTCAGGAAGAAGTTATTCAGTTCGACAACTTTGAAGATATTTATGCTTATATGGCTGACTATCCGATGCTGACGAGTGAAGAAGACCGCCAACTGATAGAGAAGATACAAAACATGACTCGTGAAGACAGATGGCAATATTGGATTCATGAAATGTCAAAATGTATTAAGTGTTATGCCTGTCGTGCAGCTTGCCCATTGTGTTATTGCAATCGATGCATTGTTGAAGTGAACTGTCCTCAGTGGATACAGGCATGGTCGGCTCCGCTGACTAATATGGAGTGGCAGGTAAACCGGGTCATGCATATGGCTGGGCGTTGTGTAGAATGTGGAGTGTGTGCAAAAGCTTGTCCTGTAGGTATTCCTCTTCATTTGCTGACACAGAATATGATGGAAACTATCCGGCATGAGTTTGAAAAACAACCGGGTAATCTGGGGAATAAGGGAAATGTACTTGCCACTTTTAGAGTGGAAGATAAAGAAGACTTCATACATTAATGGAAACAATGACTAATTTACATATCAGCCAGCATGCTTTGGAGCAATGGCTTTATCAGATGGTAAACAGTAAGATAGAAGTGTTTGCCCCTGTACATGATGGAGAAAAAACAGATTTCCGGTTATTGGCTTTCGGTGATAAAGTTGCTGATGATTATGTACAGACTACCCAATCCGCGAAGCGTTTTGCCTTTCCAAAGGCAGAAAAGTTATTCTCATACAGAAAAGAAGGGAAAGACGTAACCTTACAGGAAAGGGATCTGAATGATTTTCCGGAAATTGTGCTTTGGAAGGTGCGTCCTTGTGATGCGGCTGGTTTTGCTCCACTTACCGGTATTTTTAACTGGGATTATAAAGACAATATATATAATGCGCGGAGGGATAAAATAACTTTAGTTAGTTTCAGTTGTACCCGATGTGATGAATATTGTTTTTGTACTTCTGTCCATGGTGGTCCGGGAAACACGGAAGGCAGCGATATACAAGTAACAGAATTACCGGATCGGAGTGCTTTGGTGGAGATATTGACTCCGAAAGGTAAATTGTTGATAGAACGTTTTGTACAGGAAACTACACCAGCGGACGGAATAGATAAAGAGACATATTTGGCTTCTGTTCCGGTTCGTTTCAAGTTAGAACTGCTCCGTGAAAAACTGGAAGGAGCTTTTGATAGCCCTATTTGGAAACAACAATCCGAGCGTTGTTTGGGGTGTGGCGCTTGCGCATTTGTTTGTCCCACTTGTGCTTGTTTTGATATTCAGGAAGATGCTCGGGGAAGTTCCGGCAGTCGGATTCGTTGCTGGGATTCCTGTGGCTTTTCTTTATTTACTCAACATACGTCCGGACATAATCCCCGGCCTACTCAAAGTACCCGCTGGAGACAGCGTATTCTACATAAGTTTTCATACATGCCGGATCGTATTGATGAAACGGGATGCACCGGATGCGGACGTTGTTCTCGTGCCTGTCCGGTCGATATGAATATCGTTGAACATTTAATGTCAATAGAAAATCATGGATAAACAGAAAGATTCCCTTTATCTTCCATATCGGATGATAATTGAAAAAATAACAGATGAAGCTCCCGGAGTCCGGACATTCCGCCTGAAATTCAAGGAAGAACGGGAAGGTGAGGATTTTCATTTCAAGGCCGGACAGTTTGGTGAATATTCTGCATTCGGTGAGGGGGAGTCTACTTTTTGTATAGCCTCTTCTCCTACGCGCAAAGGATATATAGAATGTACTTTCCGACAAGCCGGAAGAGTGACAACAGGCTTATCCAGATTGGAAACGGGCGCCACAATCGGTTTTCGCGGACCATTCGGCAATACGTTTCCTTTGGATGAATGGAAAGGAAAGAATCTTTTGTTCATAGCCGGCGGAATAGCACTTCCACCTATGCGATGCGTAATCTGGAATGCCTTGGATTTGCGTGAAAATTTCAATGATGTCACGATTATCTATGGAGCGAAGTCTGTGGCTGATCTGGTTTATAAAGAAGAATTGAGGGAGTGGGATAATCGTCCGGATGTCCGTTTGGTTACTACGGTTGATCCGGGTGGAGAAACACCGGATTGGAAAGGGCAGGTGGGCTTTGTTCCTTCTGTGCTGGAGGCTGTTGCTCCCGACAGTGATAACACTGTTGCCATTGTTTGTGGCCCTCCGGTAATGATTAAGTTTACTTTTCCTGTATTGGAAAAGTTAGGTTTTAAGGACGAAGACATTTACACAACTTTAGAGAACCGGATGAAATGCGGTGTTGGAAAGTGTGGTAGATGTAATGTCGGGAAGTTGTATGTCTGTAAAGACGGGCCTGTGTTTACAAAAGCGCAGTTGAACAACATACCCTCTGAATATTGAATCCATAATTATAATATATGCTTTCCGTTGTGAAACGGGAAAAGCTGTATAGAAGTAAAATACATACCGAAGTGATTTCAGGCAAACTGTATTTACTTATTGCTTCTATATGGGATGAGGAAAGCCCAATGGGAATAGTTTTCATGTGTGTGTCTAATAATGGTTTCTCCATTGGGCTCTTTTCCTCTTTATCAAGATAAAACGGTATAAACTGAAAACATTTAACTTAACTATCTGTTTCTAATTATATATGCCTCATTTCTTGAGGTTTCATTTTATGTAACATTCTATTTTTAATCATAATAAACAGTTTATACCATGAAGTTTTTTATTGACACTGCAAATTTAGATCAAATCCGGGAAGCCTATGATATGGGCGTTCTTGATGGAGTGACAACTAATCCTTCGCTCATGGCGAAAGAGGGTATCAAAGGAGTAGATAACCAGCGGAAACATTATGTAGAAATCTGCAACATCGTGCAAGGCGATGTCAGTGCCGAAGTAATTGCTACGGATTATGAAGGTATGATTAAGGAAGGTGAAGAACTTGCCGCACTCAATCCGCATATCGTAGTAAAAGTTCCCTGTATTGCCGACGGTATCAAGGCTGTCAAATATTTCACTTCCAAAGGGATTCGTACCAATTGCACATTAGTATTTTCCGTAGGACAAGCATTGCTGGCTGCCAAGGCAGGAGCTACTTATGTTTCTCCGTTTGTAGGGCGTCTGGATGACATCTGTGAAGACGGTATTGTACTGGTAGGCAAGATTGTAGAAATGTATCGATATTACGGTTATACTACACAGGTACTTGCAGCTTCCATTCGTCATACAGCGCACATCATGCAATGTATTGAAGTAGGGGCTGATGTAGCAACCTGTCCGTTGTCTGCCATCAAAGGTCTGCTTAATCATCCGTTGACGGATTCCGGGTTGAAAAAGTTCCTTGAAGACTATAAACGTGTAAACGGATAATAAAAAATACTCTATAAGCCTATCTTTCACGGTTTTCTTGGACAATATTGGCGTAAAATAGAATAAAAAAACTATTTTTGCGCTCAATATAAATATAAAAAGAGAAAAAGCTGATGAAAGAAAGGCTTATTGGATTGATAAAGACGTACATTCTCTTCGTCTGTATCTTTATACTACAGAAACCGTTATTTATACTCTACTACAGTTCTTTGTATGCAGGAACTTCCTGGACAGACCCTTTCAAGATTATCTGGAATGGTTTACCGCTCGACCTCTCGCTTGCCGGATATTTAACGGCTATTCCCGGACTATTCTTCATAGCGTCCGCCTGGACACTTTCCAAGGCACTCCGCCGTATCTGGAACGGCTATTACTTCTTCATCGCTATTTTGCTCGCTGTCATTTTCATTGTTGATATAGGTTTATATGAGTATTGGGGCTTCCGCCTGGATGCTACACCGCTCTTTTATTTCTTCTCTTCTCCCAAAGATGCGCTGGCAAGTATCAGTATATGGCAGGTGCTGGGAGGGATAGTAGCTATGATCCTGTATGCATCATTGCTTTACGTTCTTTTTCTTTGGATACAGAAAGGCATCTGGAAAAGGATGAAACTGCCTTATCGCCGATTGTCGGTGTCAGGTGTAATGCTGTTACTGACCGGTTTGCTTTTTATTCCTATTCGTGGTGGTTTTACTGTTTCTACAATGAACACCGGCAAAGTTTATTTCAGTTCCAACCAACGCTTGAACCATGCAGCTATCAATCCGGCATTCAGCTTGATGGAATCTCTATCCAAGCAAAAAGATTTCGGCAAGCAATATCGTTTTATGGAAGCGGCACAGGCGGATGAGCTGATAAAGAATCTGGTAGATCCGTCAGTGCTGGACAGTACTGCAGTGGTTCCCGATACTTTACGTACGACTTTATTCAAGACAGAACGCCCCAATGTTATCTTTGTTATATTGGAGAGCTTCTCATCCAGATTGATGACAACTTTGGGCGGTGAGCCGGATGTTGCCGTACAGATGGACAGTCTGGCAAAGGAGGGAGTACTCTTTACAAACTTTTATGCCAACAGTTTCCGCACAGACCGTGGACTGGTGGCTATTCTGAGTGGCTATCCCGCACAGCCTACCACGAGTATCATGAAGTATCCCCGTAAGACACAGAATCTTCCTGCCATTGCAGGTAGTCTGCGTGATGCCGGATACCGTACTAAATATTATTATGGAGGTGATGCCGACTTTACGAATATGCGTTCCTATCTGATGTCTTCCGGTTTCGAGAATATTATTTCCGATCAGGACTTTCCCGTATCAGAGCGCTTGAGTAAATGGGGAGCGCATGACCATCTTGTTTTCAACCGTTTGCTGGAAGATATGAAAGCTGAGGCGGCAGACACAGCTTCGGCAGAAAATGCCCGTCCTTTTTTCCAGGTATTGCAAACCTCCAGCAGTCATGAACCCTTTGAAGTTCCGTATCGCCGTCTGGCGAATGATCGTTTAAACGCTTTTGCTTATACCGATAGTTGTGTAGGCGACTTTGTGAAGCGTTTCCGCGAATTGCCGCAATGGAAGAATACAGTGTTGGTATTGGTTCCCGACCATCTGGGTGCATATCCTGAACATCTGAATAATCTATCGGTAGATCGTTACCAAATTCCCCTGTTATTGATAGGAGGTGCGGTTAGCGAACCAAGACGCATTGATATATATGGTTCCCAACATGATATTGCAGCTACTTTATTGGCACAATTATCATTGCCACATCAGGATTTTGTGTTCAGTAAAGATATGCTGAATCCGGCTTCTCCACATTTTGCATTCTTTGCCGTGCCAGATGCTTTTGGGATGGTGACACCGGACAATCAGTTGATATTTAATTGCGAAGCTAATGCCGTGGCGGTAGATGAAGGCAGTACGAAAGGAAAGAACTTGCTACCGGGCAAGGCCTATTTGCAGAAATTGTATGATGACATTGCTAAAAGATAAAACAAGATGATGCTATTAGAACTTTTGAATGAGGTTGTTGACATTGATACTGACATATTCCTCTCCCTCAACCGGATGCACAGTCCGTTCTTTGATTATTTCATGAGTACCTACAGTGGTAAATGGATTTGGATACCCATGTATGCTGCCATTTGGTACGTGATGCTACGCAATTTCCATTGGAAAGTGACTTTGTTCTGCATGGTCGGCCTGGCACTCGTAATTACCATTGCCGACCAGACGGGGGCGACATTGATACGTCCGTATGTGGAACGTCTCCGCCCTTCCAATCTGGAAAATCCTATATCCGATATGGTACATATTGTAAACGGACGTCGAGGAGGGCGTTATGGTTTTCCGTCTTGCCATGCTGCCAATACTTTCGGCCTGGCATTCTTTGTCTGGTTTCTTTTCCGTAAGCGATGGCTCACCGTATTTATGATGGGCTGGGCGTTGCTGACTTGCTATTCGCGTATCTACCTGGGAGTACATTATCCGGGCGATCTCATAGTGGGAACACTGATCGGATTATTGGCCGCATATATTGTATACCGCCTTTTCTTGAAAGTCAGCGGGTATAAGACCATGAAGAAAGTTCCCCATATTTATGCTCCTATATTGGTGGGCGGATTGACGATAGTGGGGATACTGATATATTCCACGGTGATGATCTTATAGATTCAGAACTGATAATTGACTGTCACCATTGCTTCCCTCGGACGTATATTTAGTCGTGAAGTGTAACTTTGCGTGGCGGAATACGTTGTGTAAGCATACTCTTTTTTGTTGAAGAGATTGTTAAGGGTTGCTTCCAATCTCCATTTTTTTCTTTTATAGATAAGGGATGCATCTGCGAACACTGTGTTGAGATGTGTGTTTCCTCCCAGGTCATTCCGGTAATGTTCGCCGGAGAGCCGCAGGTCCACTTGCCCGATACTGAATGTGAGATGTAATCGTTGTACGAAGTCCAGTAACGGGGTGAGACGGGTGTCACTTCCTATCTTGCTGCCACCATAGCCTAATGTGGCATGATATTCCGCTTCAAAAACATCTGCGGGCGACCAGATTATTTTAGGCTCTGCTTTCAGATAATCATAACGATAGGTTTGCAGAAGACTTTGCTGATTACCTTTGCTGTCAGCCAGGCGTGTAAGCTGTTCACCATTGCTGCGACTGAGTAATAGGGTGAGTGAGGTTTTCAAATGCCAGTCGTATATACCTTTGGACAAAGTACTGCTGAGATTCCAGCTGTCGCTATGGTTCGGTAGTTCACGACGAGTGTAGACAATGGCATCTTCGGAAACACTCTGTTCGAAAAGGGTATTCCGATTGCTGCGGCTATAGGTTAGTGCAGCGGTGATGAAAAATTCCTGTACAGTGTTTTTGTACTCTCCGTAGAGATTGTAGGTTTGCGTGGTGTTGGTAGGGAAAAGTCCATTGCCGTCTCGCCAGGTGCGGTAATCGGTTTGGTAGAGTCCCGGATACAAGTCGGAGAAGTCTCCTGCCGAACGTTTCAGACTGCCATAAAGGGAGAACGTCCAATGATAATCCAGTTTATAGCGCAAATACGTGGACGGATTGAAGAACAGGAACGAACGCTGTTGTGAGAAATACCGCTCTGCTTTCAGAGGAAGGGAAAGTGTTGTCAGCCATTTCCCACGTTCCAGTTGGAAGTAGGGGGTAAGATACAATGACAGGTGCGAAGCATTGAAATCATTAGGCTGTTTTGTCGGAGTATATTTCAGGGTAGCCCGTTCTCCTTGTATTCCTGCCTTATATTGTTGGGTAAATCCATTATACTTTCGCAGATATGTGGCACTGTTATCTGTGTAGAAGTTATGTTGGTTGAATTTACTTTTTCCTTCTTCGAGTAGTAAGGATGCAGGTTGGTAAGCATACTGTGTCACCGAACGAAATTCCCAGGTTCCGCTTTCCCGGTTCCGGATAAGGTTGAAGTAGTTTCCGGCACTTAGTTGTGAAGTTTGCAGAGTTTGTCCCAGTTCCTCTGAACGTCCGCGATGTATTTCTCCGTCTACGGTGAAGCGATTGGATATATAATTCCGGCTGCTGTTATCTTCATAACGCAGTTCCAGATTAGCGATGTCACTTCTCAGACGATAATGGTAGGTTTCATCTATTTGTATGGTATCTGTCGGTTGATAATAAATTTGGGTATTTCCCCGTTGCTGTTGTATTATATCATGAGTATATCCGGCTTGCAGGCGTAAGCTGCGGTCATCATTCCATTTGTACATACGGTTGCCGTTCAGGGTGTGGGTTTCATTGAATAGCAAGCGATTCTTGTCTAATGGTGCGCTGATACCCGGTTGGGAGAGAAAACCGGAAAGTGGAACTTGTTGCTGGTTGTTTCCGGTCAGTCTTGTTTGCTCGTTGCTGAGGTCCTTGCCATTGTTATTTGTCTTGTAATTATAGACACTCTGTTTTCCTTTACCCAGTTGAAGGGCATTCAGTCCGCCTTCCCACAGGAGTTTTTCGTTGTTGTCACTCCATCCGGTTCCCAGGGTACCGTTTGTTATCCATTGGTCACGTGCTTTCGGGTCCAGTTTCAGGTTCAATGCCACTTCATCGGAATTAATTTTTCCTTTCAAGGCCTTTACTGACTGATAGTTCTCCATGATTTCCGCACTCTTTACGGCTTTGGCACTCAGATTGTTGTTGATTTGGTTATAACGTCCGCCTGTCACATCCATTCCTTCCACAAAATAATGGTCGATGGCTTTCCCTTTATACTTTACCTGTCCGTTTTCATCTACATCCACACCCGGAAGTTTCTTTAATACATCCTTTATGTGTACATCTTTGGATGAGGCAAATTGTGCCAGGTCATATCTCACCGTATCTTTTCGGGTATTGATACGTCCGGGACGTATTTGTACTTCTTTTAGCATGATCGATTCTGCCTGTAGGTTGATATTCAGAGTTCCTGCTGCACTGATATTGCGCATCTCTCTCTTATAGCCTAACAGGGAAACATTAAGCTGCAATGTCCCGTTATGTTTCCAGGGTAGAGAATATTGCCCTTTGGCATCGGTCAGTGTGTAATCTATCATCATGTTTCCGCGTAACACACTGATCATTACAGCTTCTAACGGTTGATGGGTTTCTGCATCTGTTATTTTCCCACTCAGAGTTTGAGCACGACTAATTGTTGAAAAACAAAGAAAAGAGAGGAAAGCCATAAGGAGAAGTAATCTGTTCATAATCATGCAAAGTTAACTTGTTCTATAAATGATAATTTAGGGGACAAGGGAACAAGTTGACAAGGGGACAAGGGGCTGCGCAGTGTTAGGCTGCGCGGTGAAATGATAATTATTGTTACGCGAAGTATCTTAAATTCTCCTCCTCTCGGGAATTGAGATAGTCAGAATATCAATAACTACACTCCTAAATTATCATTTTACAGCGCAGCCTAACACTGCGCAGCCCCTTGTCCCCTTGTCAACTGATTACCTTGTCAACTGCGAAGCTTCGCTTCGCTAAATTATCATCTAACATAATATAAACTAATTGTGATCGGGACACTTATATTCAATTGATTGAATACAAGGATGCGGTCTCGTTACTTATTCACCCCGTTCCAGTGGATTATAAGGAACGTTTTTCGGGTTCTTGGTTGCATTGCCGTGTTCATCACTTACTTTAATGGTAACGTTCGGCATACTTCCGGTGATAAATCCTACCGGATCTGCATAATAGCGTTCATGTACTTTATTGTATGCTTTACGATTCATCGGTTCATGCTTCTTTCCATCGAAGAGTATAGGTCTGTCAGTATGGCATTGCTCTATACCTGTGGCGGTGAATGAATAATGCCCTTCACTGTCTACGGCTTTCAGTATCAGCCCCGGCAATCCGCATAATTTCCAGGGACCTTCGCTAACAGGAATTTCTGTAGTGAACCATGCTGTCCATGTCCGTCCTTTGAACTGACATTCGGCTTTGCCGCAGAGGTAGGAGAGGATACTGTCGTTTTCTGCCAGTATCTTCCACTGCGGACGTTCATCCGGTTCTTCGCAACGCAGGCGGGATATGCCTGCTATTTCATCGAGGGTCGTTACTTTTCCGGCAGGATAACCTCTGAAGGTACGTTCGCTCAGTTTGCTTGTTCCGTATTGTTTCAGATGTTCATTAATCGTTTCCTGCGAGGCTTTATTGGCGAAGTCTACTGCCAGTACAGAGTCGCAAACATACTTGGTGTAACTGTAGAACTTAGAGAGATTTTTACCGACTTCCAACATCATAGTTTCTTCCGTAACATTTTCCGGCTTTTCTGTATTACTGATACAGTGCGTTTCATATTGCACAAGGATTTGTGCCTCACCGATGGTATCATTTTGGATTTTCGTTCCATCGGAAACGATGATTTGTGCCTTCGCTTGTGATGCGAACAATATAGCGAGACACAGATTAAAAAAGATAATTCTTGCACTCATAGTTTTACTTTTTAGAGGTTTGACATGCTGTTGCCAGCAAATATTGTAGTGCAAAGCTATGCGGATTTTACTTCAGAAGAGGCTGAAAGTTATTACTGAAATATTACTCAATGTATAATATCTGCCTCGTACGTACCTATATTTGCAAGCTAACTTTTACCTTTGCCGGTACTAAATGAAAGTCTTTCTAAGCGAGACTAAAAAAAGAACAATTATGGAACAACGGATTAAGATCGTTTGGATATTCTCCATCGTATCGATGCTGCTTATTACCTGCGGACAGGTTTACTGGTTGCGTAATCAGTATCAATATATGAATGATGAACAGATCAATGATATTTATGATCGCATCTTGCAGACCACTCAACAGTATGACTCTATCCGTACTCCTCAACCCAAAAAGGTGCTCAACAATGCCAATATGTTCTTCTATCAACTGAGCAAATCCATTGATTTGGAACACCGCACCACCATTGATGAAGTGATTTTGGGTGCTCTGAAAGGAAGAGAGTTGGAGAACATGGGAGGGAATGTAGAAACTCTCAAGATAGAGACGCGAGATTCGGCTAAGGTGGATGGCCAAACAAAACACACACAGCGTGAGCAATGGGCATTGGATAGTATCATTCCTAAAGAAAGGATCATCGTTATGGATTCATTTAAGATTAATATGTCTGATAAAGATGCTCCTAATCTGAATTCGGTGATTAATCTTTATCGTCTTGAACTGGATGTACCTTTCGCATTGCAGCAATTTGATTCTTTGCTTGCCATGCGCCTGGACAATCAGCCGTTTACTACGCATCTGGTGGTTTCCGAAGATTCCATTTACCAGTGGAATGCGGAACTGAAAAGGCAAGGTACATTGTTCAACCCGTATATAGAAGTAATGTATCCTTATAATCCCCTGAAACGTCAGTTTGTGCTTGTTTCCGTGAAGGTTTCCCCTCATGCGGTACTTGTGCGTATGGGTTGGCAGTTAGTGGGCAGTACCTGTCTGATTTTTCTGCTGGGGCTTTGTCTGCTGTTTCAGATAAAAACCATCTTGAAGCAACGACGGATAGACGAACTGCGAAAAAGCTTTGTAAACACTATGATACATGAACTGAAACGTCCCGTCCAGGCTCTGAAAATGTGTATAGCCTTTCTCAATGACAAATCTATGCGAACAGATGAGAAAGCAATGGATGAAGTGATTCACGATTCCATGTCCGAGCTGGATAACCTGTCGGCCTATCTTTCGAAATTACGTGATATGACGCGTGCCGATGATGAACACACGCAGCTTTCCGTCCGTACCTTTGATATAAAGACGAGTTTGGAAAAGCTTGTCCGGCTTTACCATATGCCTGAGGATAAGGATGTTGCTATTGAAACCCATTTTAGTTCGGAGACTCTGGTAACGGCAGACCCGGTGCATGTTTCTAATATTATCAGTAATTTGATAGAAAACGCCGTGAAGTATTCGGGCAAGTCTGTGCATATTGTTGTAGATTGTCTTTTGCAGGATCACCAATTGATGATACGGGTGTCTGATGATGGTATCGGTATTCCGGTTTCCGAACAGAATCGTGTATTCGATAAGTTCTATCGGGGCAGTAATCTTCCCGATCGTTCGTTGCCCGGTATTGGTCTGGGGTTGAGCTATGTAAAGTTGTTGGTAGAGGCGCATCATGGAAGTATTTCTTTAAATAGTCAGGCAGGCAAGGGGACAACGATTGAAATTATTATTCCCCAATAAGTCTGTGCTAACCCGCATAATCCATACTCTAAAATAATCAATGATATGAAAGCCTTGAAAATACTTTTTGCCGATGATGATTTGAAATATTCAATGCTGCTGAAGCGCTTTCTTGAGAAGGAAGGCTATGAAGTGACTTATGCCGGAAACGGGAAAATTGCTCTGGAACAATTTCCGCTCATAAAGCCTGATTTGGTCTTGCTCGATATCAATATGCCCGGTTATAATGGCTTTGAAGTGGCCGAACGTATCCGTGAGACGGATAAACACGTCCTGATCTTCTTCCTTTCCGACCGTAGCGATAAGGCCGACCGTCTGCAAGGTTTCCAGCTTCGTGCGAACGATTATCTTGCCAAGCCGTTTTATCCGGAAGAACTTATAGCCCGTATCCATGAACGTTTCACTTCCCAGCTTTCCGATACGGTGGAGGAGGAGACTTACCGTTTTGGTCAGTCTGTCTTCAATTACAGTACCAATGAAATACGAACGGGAAATAATAAAGTACTTATTACCTCCCGTCAGGCAGAGATCCTCCGCTTGTTGGCGAAGAATCTCAACTTGGCTGTAGACCGTGACTTGCTGTTGAATACAGTTTGGAGTAGTACCTCTTATGCAAACTCTCTGGCGTTGAATGTACAAATTACTTATTTGCGTAAGGCGCTTCGCAATGATCCTTCAGTGAAGATAGAATCGTTGATGAAGAAAGGATATATATTATCCTTTAATGACTGCAATGGGCGATAAGGTAGTCAGAATACGTACCAGATCAGCTTGATTGGCCATTACTTCATCAATATTCTTATAAGCGCCGGCAGCCTCTTCCAAGTCTTGACGTCCACGAATGGCATGTATGATATTCTGCGATTCAAGACGGGCAATTTCCTCTTCGAGTGATAGGCTGCGTACAGCCTCAGAACGGCTCATCGCGCGTCCTGCCCCGTGTGAAGAACTCAAGAAACTTTCCGGGTTACCTAATCCCTCTACTATATAAGAATGTGTGCCTTGTGATCCCGGAATAATACCTATTTCTCCGATGCCGGCATGTACAGCCCCCTTCCGGTGTACAATTACATTCTCTCCGAAATGTTCTTCCCATGCAGCATAGTTGTGTGCAATGTTGATCATTGGTTCGAAAGTGGCGTTAGGTAATGCTTCGGCTATAATTTCTTCAATGCGTTCCATCATAAGTTTACGGTTGGCAAGGGCAAAAGCAACGCAATATTCCATTTCCGCCCAGTATTGTTTGAATTCCGGTGCACGCAGCGGGAGGAAAGCGAGTTTTATATCCGGCTTTACACTGGAATACCAGCGGGTGTTTAGTGTTTCGGCCATCTGGTTATAGTAATCGCCTACCATCTTTCCTAAATTTCGGCTGCCGCTGTGCAGCATAATCCACAGGTAACCGTCGTTGCAACGTTGCAGTTCGATGAAGTGGTTGCCACCACCTAATGTACCGATTTGTTTTCGTGCCGATACTAATTGGCGATTTACGACTGTCATTTTCTCTGTATCGAAACCGGTTGGCATATATTGTTCATCTTGCGCGGCTTTATGATGCTCTCTTCCCAAGGGAATCCGTTTACGTATTCCTCGCATAATCTCTTTGCGAAGTACATCCTGCGGTATTTCTTCAACAAGAAGATTTGTTTTCACGGCACACATACCGCAACCGATATCTACTCCTACCGCGTTGGGGATTACTACTCCTTTCGTTGCCAGTACACCACCTATCGGCATACCTTTACCCCCATGTGCATCGGGCATCAGTGCAAGGTGATGAAAAAGGAAAGGCAGTGTTGTCAGGTTGTTTACTTCTTCCCAGGCATGTGCATCCAGTTGGTCTACCCAGAGTTTTACGGGTACATTGTTCATTGCAATAACTTTCATATTTCGATGTCTTTTAAGTTGATGTTGCAAAGATTTGCATGGAGGTGCGCAATGTTTTTGCGTAGTAGAGATTATTTTTCAATTTTGTGTGTTGTTTTGTTGTATTTATGCAGTATCTCCGTAGTTTCTCCATGCAATCTCCGTATCCGGTCCGTAGCTGCTCCGTACTGGGTCTGTATTGGCTCAATGTTTTATCTGATTTCTTAGATACGGACTTGATACGGGCAGGATACGAATCAGATACTTATAAAGGGCTTGTATCCAGTATATACTGTTGCCGCAAATATTGCTTTTTGATGCGTTGAATCTCCTTATCCTGTTGTTCCAAAGATACTGATTGATAAATGAACCACTCTAGTTGGTAAAGTGAACAACTGGAGTCGGTCGATTGAACAACTCCAGTTGGTAGAGTGAATGACTCCAGTCGGTCATTAGCTAAAAAGTATGATAGGGTGTATATGAACGGGAGGGTAGGCTTGCAGCCTTATGTGTTGAGTTTAAGTGCTGTTGTTGTGGCACACAAGACTGGAAAGAAGGTATGACATGAATGTGGCTGAAACTATAAGGAGACCGGAAGTTTCAGCCGGAGAGCCGATGAATAGGGAGATTGGGACAGAACTGTAAGACTGAAAGAACTGAAAGAAGAAATTTAGAGATACCGTCAGTTATTGGCTGTATCTCACCCTATATTTGTCCCCATACATGGAATAAAAAAAGCGGGCAGCTCCCAATATTTATATGCTTTAGTATTTCTTTTACAGAAAACTTTTATAATTTTGCCTGTATTAAAGAACGAAAATATAAAAAGTAAGAAAAAGAGGACGAAAGATAGAATATTGTAGAACGTCGAAGACGTATTATTCTGAAGGTTAAATCTGGTAAATTGAACTTTTGGTCATGAATAATATAAGTCTGAGCATTGTTCACACCCGTACAGGGCGTGGAACTGCTTCGCTTATTTCATGACCAAGGCTTACCAGAGCCGAACCTTCAAGAAATTTGTGATGTGGGTTCGCGCTCTTTTTTTATTATTAATAAATTAAATAATAGTTGTTTGTAAATATGAAAAACATGTATTTATTAGGAGTATTGCTCCTGTTGCTTTGTTCTTGTTCATCGGCCGATAAAGTACTAAGCGAGAAAGCGGAAAAAACAATTAGTATGCTCGAAAATCTGCAAAAGGAAAATCGGATATCTGATGTTACTTTTCAGGAAGCACGAGAAAACGTTATACAGTATGATTATAAAAGCTTCTTTGGGAAATATTGGTTTGGAGCGGTATTCATAGCATATGTAATCATCACTTTGGTAGCGACCAATGTAGAGTCGGAAGAGAACTTGGATCGTGCCAAGCCATTGTCTAAGTGGAAAGTCTATTTAGTTTGGCTTTATTCTGGTTTGTGGGGAGGGCATATTTTCTTTTTATGGAATAAACACAATAATACGTTGGCTTCTGTTTGGAAATGGTTCTCTTTTATAATGGTTCTTTTGGTGTTTATATTCAATTATACGGCAATCATGTATTTTTACGATACTCCAAGTCTGTTCTCTTTTTATATGCCCACTTGGAGCTGGTCAATGCCTAACTCTTATTTTCTAAACTATTCATTTGAAATAGCTCGTTACTTATTCTTTATGAATGTCCTCGGTGGATTAATATTTATACCTTACTGGACTTATGTTTACAATGCCCGCTACTTTCGCCAACACCATGAGAACGACAAGATACTGAGTGGAAAGAGCGTTCAGGCGGATCGATTCTATCATAGGTTGTCTGCTCATATCAAGTCGTTGACTCAAGAATTGGAAGATATTAATAAATACGTCAAAGAAGATTACATTATTGAAGATCCGGATAAAGATCGTAGTTTGTGGGGAGGTGTAAAACGCTTTTTTAAAAGTATTGCGACCCTAGGTAATTCATCTAAATTGGAAAAAGAAATGGATCGTCTGCGCTTGTTAGGAAGTTGTTGTGATGATTTGGGTAGGGACATCAGTGAAACAGAAATGTATAACGATGAACTTTATGATTATTTGCAAAAATCCCGAGTGGCTGCATACCGAAACCTCTATTTGTCGAAAGAGTTGATAGGTATTATAAAAACGAAGATATCATCCGAGCAGCAAAAACTTTTGGTTGACGAGTTCAAACTCATAGAGGTACCTGATAATATGACTGCCGGTGTGGACTTCCGTGCGTCAGATATACAATTTAATGGGGATAATTTCTTATCATCTGTAGGAATGGATATGGATTCTACACTTCAGAATTTAGGTAATAGGTTAGAAAAAGAAGGCAATTTATCTAAAGGAGATTTTATAGCAGCAGGTGTCGAGGCTGGGTTGTCCATCGCCATTAACGGAATTGCTAATATTATTGATTTATATTCACAGACCAAAGAGGCTCGCAGAGAGGTGCAGCAACAGATAAACGAGGCTCTGGAATATATAAAGAAAGCTATACCGGCTATTCAGAATTATCAGGCAGCCTTATTGCGTCAATCAGAGGTACTGGTGGCATTGACCCAGTGCAATAAAGCGTTTGTTTGTGCGTATGAACCATTGCGTAAACAAATATTCGGTGAGCCAACGTTCTGGAAGTATTTAACTGGCATAAAGAAAAACCAAGAACTGTTTAAGACTACTGATTTCCGTAAGGACTTACAGCATCTTATTCTGGTGAGCAGTGAATATAATAAAGTTAATCAATCAAAAGTGTAATAAAAATGGGAGCAAAAGATGCTGTGTTGCGAACTGCGGGTTCGTTATCCACCTATGTTCGGAATAATCCTGAAATAGTGAATCGGGCTACGGATATATGGGCGGAGAATAATAGGTTGAGTAAAGAAATTAAGAAGTTGGAACTTCAGAATGCTGTGCAAATTCAAAAGATAACGCAGCGTTATGAGTTATGCCGTGATGTGCTGACACAGATTTTTGCAGAACGTAGTACGGCATTGATGGCTCACTATAAAACATTGGACCAAGCACTGGCTTCTGATGACAGAGAACTGATTATTGTTTCTTTGAAAGGTATTAGTTCTATAGTTTCTCAAAATCCGTTGGAGAGTTTTGCTGAGTTTACCAAGGCTCTGGATAATGAGGATGAAGTATTGAATTTGGATTTTTAATTGAATAGCCTAATAATAAGAATTTATGGCACGTTATCGAATTACAGTGAAAATCTCCGCCCGTTCGGCAGGTATGGTTATAGAACCGGGCATGAGTATTGAAATAGCTTCCATGTATCCACCTATAACTCATCAACCCACAGCGGAACAAGTGAATAATATCTTCAAATCAGCTTTTGGGGTTGACTTGAAGAAAATGGGAGTATTGAATTCGGGATATTTGAAGGTGGATAGAATAGGGTAGAAGTATATATGGGATTTATTCAAAAGAAAAATGAAGTTTTTAATTTTATAAATAATTTAATATGGTAGATTTTATGCAATCGTATGTCGCTTTTTTCTCTTCTAATTGGATAGGGCTTGCTATTTTGTGGGTTTTGTTGATAATTCTTGCGCGTACTAAGATGGAAATGTATTGGTTGGATATTTGGATACCATTAGTGGCATTTGTTCTTTGGGGAATATTTTGGTTGATTGTTTAGTTTGGGTGGATGTTGGAAGATTTAGTGTTAGATGTTATGAACCGAATGATTGAAGAACAAGTTAGATTTAAGATGAAGTATCCTGATTATCCTTTATCATTGGAAAAGCTTGATACTGAAACTTGCATTGTCAGTGCCTCTGATATTCCTTCCGGCAGTGGTGGTATCAATGGCGAACGCTATACTTACGGTCAGCTATGTCATCAACCTATCATTCCTGAATTAATGAGGAACATAACGAATTCTCGATTGAAGCACTATGCTGAAGAGTGTAATTCTCGTAATTCTCAGGAAGGTTTCCGTATGTTCAAAGTCGAAGATGAGTACTGCTTTTGGGGATTAAGAGTGGGGCCGGTAGTCAGAACGCCATCTGCATCAGAAATGAAACAGATATTGCTGAAGAATCCCAAAACAGCTCAAGCGGTAAAGGAACATCGAGTTACAGCCGCTATGATACGGGCTGTCACCTATGACTTGCTGCGTGAGGAGCTGGGACGTTGCTGCGGAATATCCAAGGAGGAAGCCGGACTTGCTATAGGAAATCAATTGGATTGTGCTCCTCATGAGGATGGTTCAGGATATATATTTATGGTGCCTAACTGGGCTCATAAGTGGTTTCGCCATGATGGATATGTTTCAAAAATGTTAAGTGAAATGAATCAATAACATATTTAAATGAACGATTTATCTAAAGCGAGAGAACACCTTCTCCAAGATTACATAAAGGAATTCGACCCTTCACAGAAAGAAATGGATGCATTCATGCGTGGAGTGACATGGATGATGGATTATGTGACGGATGATAACAATTTGGGTCCCTATATTCCAGACAAAGTCTGTTTACATCGACAGCAACGCAATATAGAAGAACTGATGGAAAAAATAGATTGGTTACAGAGAGAAAACAAACGCTTGGTGAGCGAGTTGCGTAAGAAGGATTTAATGACTTCGGAAGAAAGGAGAGTTTGGAAAAAGGAAGGGGAGGGTCGACGATTGGGCTTGTTGGTTACTGAATTGCGACAGACGGTTAATGAGTTGAGAGCTGAAAAGGAGAAATGGATGAATAGATATTTGTTAGAAACAGTAGATAATAAGATTCTGAAAAATTAGTGAGATGCCGACTGTCCTTGGCCGAACCTCCCCCTAACTTTGCCTCCATAAAACAAACGGAATATAAACATTAAAATCGTTTAGTTATGGAGACAATTAAAGGTTTGATTAAGAGCCTCATTAACGGAGGCATCGGAGCTATTGTTGGTGCGGCTTTTGCTACTGCTTTCGGATGGAACGAATGGATTCTTGCTGTCATTGGCTATATCCTTGGATGGTTATTGTTTTCCAAAAGTTTTTGGGAAGGTGTCAGGGAAAGTAAAGAAGAACTGGCAGAAGAGGATAGGAGAGAAGAAGAACGAAAAAGAAAGGAGGGAAAGTGATGACAAAGAAAGGTGTAGCCGAGTGGGTGTCTATCATACTTTGCCTGTTGCCTTCGCCGTTCGTAATTATGTTTCTTCTCATTGTGGCAGGAGAAATACGTGAGGCATGGCATATCACTAACTTTCTGGCAGTAACTTTGTGCGCCATAGTGGGGTTGATAGCTTTACTTTTTACCTCGTGGGTTCTGGGTAAACTTGTTTATTTCATTATTAAATAAGATAAGGACTATGAGAGGCTGTCTAACAACTATTGTGTTCTTATTGATAACAAGTGGCTTATCAACTTTCATGTTTGGAAGTGCATTTTTTATTGCGGTATTGCTTGATCCCGATGCACCCAGCATATTTGAATTGCAGTGGCATACCAATGTGATTCTCTTGGTTTATTTAATTGTATTTATAAAAATAATAGTGAAGGTCAGTAGAATGTTGAGTAATTCGATATGTGACTTTCTTTTCGGTAAGGAGGATGAACAATGATATTCAAATATAAATTTTGTTTGTGGTTGATTGATACCTTGAGTATCCAGCCGCTAACTTTGCCTGAGATACAGAAAAAATGGTTGAATGCATCGGCTAATGAGGATGGAGATCCGTTGGCGGAACGGACTTTCAACCGTTACCGGCGGGAAGCGGAATCATTGATGTACGTAGACATCAAATGTGATAAACGTGACGGGAATTTATATAAAATTATTCGACCGGATGGTTTTAAAAATGACGAGTTGCAGCAGTGGCTTTTAAGTGCTTTTCGTGTATCGAGTCTTGCTGAACGCGTGAATCAACGGGAGGAAGTGATGATAGAACCTGCACCACCGGCTGCCAATCTTTTACAGGATGTGATGGAGGCTATCGACGGGAAGCGATTGCTTAGGATAGTGTATAAATCACATTATCAGGATGAGAAAGAAATCATTCTGTTGCCCGCTTTTGTTCGCTTGTTCAAACAACGATGGTATGTGATAGGCGAAGTTAGAGGCAAGGAGCGCGCCATGACTTGCGCACTGGAACGGGTGAAAGAAATAGAATTGTTGGAAGGGAGTAAGGTGAAATTCTCCCCTAAATTGCGGGCAATCTTGAAGCCGGAAGTTTATTTTGAACATTGTTTTGGAATTATACGACAGTTTGAGCCAATAACTATTCGTTTTCGTGCATTTTGGCCCCAAGATGCTTATCTAAAAGATGTTCCGCTCCACGCATCCCAAATAGAAGTGAACCATACGGAAGATTATACGGACTTTGAAATGTTCGTGCGACCTACGTATGATCTAAAGCAAGAATTACTTTGGTATCGGGATAAATTGGCGATACTTTCACCGGAATCATTCCGACAGGATATGATACAGGTGCTTCGTGCAACTCTATCAGGCTATGAAACAGGAGAAAACCATGCAATAGATGAATAAATGGGTGTCAAAATACGTTTTCTACCCCCTTTTAACCTTATTTCATGGAAGTCTTTATATCTTTGTCCTCTGCATTGAAGAGAACCGGAGCAGGAGGAAGAGCGAAGAATAAAACCTTGAAATCTTGATCATTAATGAAACAATAATATATGAAAGTAAAATCGTTTATGAAAAACACATGGCATCTACTTGCGTGCCTGATGTTATTGGTTGCTTGTAGTGATGATAAAGTAGAAGATGAAACTACAATTACCTTGCCACCTGAAACAGAAACCCTGTTTGAGAAAGGTGTGAATTTCACAACATCTGCGGGTACTCAGTCTTTGGAGTTTACGGCTACAGAAAACTGGAAAATAACCGCTGCAACCACTCGGAATGGTGAAAAGTGGTATCAAGTTTATCCCACCAGTGGAGGTCCCGGAAAGGCAGAAATTTCTATCAGTGTTGAGGATAATGATAGTTATGATGAACGTAGCGTTGCTATAACTATTAATGCCGGTAAAACTAAGAAAACATTGATGGTTGCGCAAAAGCAAAAAAATGCTTTGCTGATATCAAGTGAACGTAGGGAAGTGAAGCAGGAAGGCGGAACAATTGATGTGGAAGTGGAAGCCAATGTGGAGTATAAAGCTATTATTGCAGATGATTGTCAGAGTTGGATAAAACCTGCAGCTTCTACTACTACTCGAGGATTGAAAGCCTCTACTATCAGCTTTAAGATAGAGATGAATGGGGAAAGAGAGAAACGTGAAGGAGAAATATATATCACTGATGGTACTTTGACCGAAACCGTAAAAGTTTATCAGTATGGAGGTGATGTAATATTGTTGAATGAGAATGAATATCCTGTTGGTGACAAGGGAGAGACGATTAAGGTAGAGTTACGTAGCAATTGTGAGTATGGTATAACTATGCCGGATGTGAGTTGGATTAAAGAGGCCACAATGAGTCGGGGAATGTCCAGTCACACCATTTATTATACAATCAGTCCCAATGATGCGAATGAGAGTCGCCGCGCCAAAATTATTTTCTATAATAAAGATAATACTGCGATTGCTGACACACTGACTGTGATACAAGCACAGAAAGATGCAGTAGTGATTGATAATAAGAATATCGAACTGAAGACTCCTAATGATACAATTGTGGGTATAGACGTAAATGCCAATGTCGATGTAGAAATACATCCGGCGGATACCTGCCAGTGGATTACAGAAAGTACCGCGGCTCGTGGATTGCAACTTCGCAAAATCTATCTGAAAGCTGCCAAGAATGACGGGTTTGCTCCCCGTCGAGGAAGGGTGTTGATAAAGAGTAAGAATGGCCAGGAATGTGATACCTTGAAAATCTGGCAAGCAGGAAAACCTACAGCCGTGAAGTTAGAACAGACAAGCTTGGATATACCTATGGCAGGTGGAACCTATCGTATCAAAGTAGATGCCAATGTACCGGTGAAGATGACGAAGTGGAATCTTTTGTGGCCGGAAGGCAAGGAGAATGACCCTATTTATGATGTTTCTGTAGATACTTACTTTAAGGAGCCTTTGTTTATGTATGAAAACAAACCTCGGATTCCTTATCAGGCAACCTTATCTGACGATGGCCAGTATCTGGAAATAAAGGTAGAACCGGCAGTTAGTGCGGAAGCAAGTTCTGCTACAATCACCATTTATGGAGAGCATGAGAACAAAGAAGCGAAACTGATAATCAAGCAAGAAACTGATCCGACAAAGGTAGTACGTTTGTGTCTGACTCAATACGGCGAAAAAACATTTGCAGGGCTTTATAAGAATTCTTATCTGGTTTTGCAACAAATGTATACGCAAGAGGAACTCTATTCCCGGCAGTCAGAAAAGGAACAAGGTTATGAATGGCATTTCGATTTTATAAATCATACATTGAACTCAAATAATAGAGAGGTGGAAAATGCATGGAGTGCCTTTTATAGTGCTGTAAATATGATTCTATTCATGAATCAGCAAATACCACGTTCGAGCAAGGAAGAGTTGACTTCTTCGGATAGTATAACTATAACGAAATTGCTGGATATGCAGCGTTTTATATTATTTTATGAGAAAGTTAATTTATGGGGAAAAGCTGTATATTTTCCTGAGTATCGATCAGAAATAGTAACAAGTATACCTGCAATATCACAGGCTGAAGTATTAAAGCTTTTTGTAGAACCATTGCTGTTCTTACGTGAACGCTTGCCGGGAGAGATAAATGGACAGTCGGTGATGAATGATTTTTTCTTCCCTTCCCGTGACTTCCCTTCTTTATTATTGGCTCGTATTTATATGGAACAGGGAAAAATCGCTGAGGCTAAATCTATGTTGACTGGAATTGTAAACAGTGGCAGATATCAATTGGGAGATTTAATCTATCAATTACCCGCTTCCGGTACGAATCGCAATGTTCAGTTTGAACAGGTATCGGATATTTGTTTTAGCTATACAGAAGTACTGCTTAATCTGGCTGAATGTGAATCTCGTTTAGGGAATTCTGCGCAGGCTGAGAATTATTTGAATCAGGTGATGACAGCCAATATAGGATCTCCGGCTTATTCTTCAAATGCATCGCTGTCTTCTTCAGCTTTTACCGCTCGTACTTCTGATGAGTTCATTCATCGTTTAGCTAATGTATGGCAATCGGAATTAAGAGGGACAGGTACTTATTTTGCTTTCCTAAAGCGTAATAATATTGCAGTGAGTACTTTGAATATACCGATTTGGAGACAGGTATTTCCTGTTCCCATGCGCGAGATTTTTGTGAATCCAAGTATGTCGCAAAATGAAGGATATTAGAATTGTAATATATTATTTCGCGCCACTTTATCCGGTTATAAAACAGATGAAGTGGCGCGAAAGATAATAGGTTACTTGTTACTACTTTGGATGTTAAAAGTTCAGCCACATCTTGAAAGAGGATACTTTTTCTTCGCTGACAGTAATCTTATCCTTATGAATCGGTTTTACGTGAAGTATTATTCTTCCATTAAAATAAGGTGCAGCATGCACAATGGCATCAATACAAACTATTACCTGGCGATTGGCGCGGAAAAAACGTCTGGGATCCAATTGCTCTTCAAGTCGGGTGAGAGACAGGTCTATAATATGCTCCTGTCCGCTTTTTGTGACGGCAAAGGTGATTTTATTTTCTGAATAGAAATAGGCAATGTCACTGACTTGCAAAGCCCAGAATTTATCCACTCCGGCAATAAGAAAGCGGGTGCGGTAGCTTTTTTCCTGTTTTTGCAGGCTCTGAATTAAATCTCCTATGTAATTTTCTTGTTTATAGTCTTTTCCTTTCAGAGTTTCATACTTTACGATAGCATCCAGCAAACGTTTCTCATCTACCGGTTTAAGTATATAGTCTATGCTGTTCACGGTGAAGGCACGAATGGCATATTGATCATAGGCCGTTGTGAAAATGATCAATGAAGAAGGTTGTGCGGCAGATAGGAAGTCAAATGAATTACCGTCCGATAACTGAATATCCAGAAACAGAATATCCGGATGAGAATGTGTCCTGAACCAAACAATGGCTTCTTCCACACTTCCGGGTAGTACGGTAACCTCCCAGTCGGGACGCAGACGTGTGATGATGGAAGATAGGAGACGGGCAGCGGGTACTTCGTCTTCTATAATGGCAGCAGTTAGTTTACTCATAGATTAAGGGAACTTTTACGGTGAATATCTGATTTTCATTATTGATAATAATGTCAGTACCTATCATTAGCTTGCAACGGTTCGATAAATTCTGTAGCCCTACACCTGAAGTGGTATCGCTCTTTTTGGCATGTATCGGATTACTGACAACCAGAAAGTGGTCGACAATTTGTATCGTGATATCCATCGGTTTATTGCTGTTAATTGAATTGTGTTTAATAACATTCTCCACTAATAGTTGCAGGGTTAGCGGAGGAAGCTGATACTCCATAGCTTCGGTTGGTATTGTGATGTTGCAAGCGATGCAGTTGCCTAATCTGACTTCGTGCAGGAAAAGGTAGGATTGAATGAATTCTAATTCTTCGCCTAATGTGATCAGGGTTTTATCTTGCGATTGAAGTACATAGCGATATACATCAGAGAGATTCCGGGTGAAGCGTACGGCATTTGACGGATTATATTCTATCTCAGCTATCAGCGTGTTCAGACTATTAAAAAGAAAGTGGGGGTTCAGCTGATTTTGAAGGGCAGTATATCGGGCCGCATTATTCTCTTTCTGTAGTTGCGCTGCTTTTTGTTGCAGCCGGAGGGCATTCTTTATGGAGCGGTTGGCAAGCAATAATCCCAGGATTACAAGCTCCACCAACCACACTACTAATAGAATACGTATTCCCCCTATCTGGAAAGTAAATGGATTTTCCGCTCTGCCCATCAGTTTGGCAGCCACCAACAGACCGTAGTTCAACAGCAGAAACAATAGCATAACACCTATATATACCGCTATGAATTTCCACTTCCAACGTAAATTGTTGGAGTATAGACGGTTCATCCACGAACTTATGCGGAGAGTACAGTATCCCAATATATTGAAAGTGGCAACAACAAAAACAAATGCACCGGGAGTGTGGATGGTATTCGTAACCTGCGGAGTAAGGTTGGTATAATTGGCCAGCAACAGGAATGAGAAAATTCCCAATCCTGAAAAGAGTAGGCTGTATAAAAGAGTGTTCCACTTCATAAAGGCAAAGTTACGAATTTCCACTTATCATTTATATTGGTTTAATGCTTTTATTAATGCCGAATACTGTCCTTGTGCGGAAGCTTTGGCTTGTACATGATTTATTTCAGCATTTTGCCGGTAAGTCTGTGCCTCTATTACTTCTACAATGGATATTTCGCCTTCATTATAGCGTTCCATAGCCTGACGTTCATTCTCATGGGCTTTTTCCAGCGATTGCTGACTTAGTTGTACCTGATCCAGTGCCTGTGACAAAGAGAGGCGGGCCGTCTGTATTTCCAGGTTGACTTTATCCTGAATCTGATTCAGATTGTCTTTTGCCATACCGATCTTTTGGTTGGAAGCCCGCTTCTCATTTCGTCGTTTTCCCCATTCGAACAGAGGGACACTGATTTTGGCATATACAGCATAGTTAGGGTCCAGATCGGCACGCAGGTCATAGCCCGGAGAAGAATAACTTCCGTCTACTCCTACGTATAGTTGAGGCTTGTATTTTGAGTCATTCAACTTTAATGAACTTTCCGCCATTTTAATCTGGTCATGCGCTATCTTGATTTCAGGGCGTGGGATCGCAAGTGTCAGTCGTGAACTGTCCGAAGTGTCCACTTGTGGAATGATCGTATCTATAGGTGTAGGCTCTTCCAGAGGTAATCCGATGAGGGAATTGAAGGCCATAAGTCCGGTATCGAAGTTCTTTTGTGCCTGGAGTAACTGAAATTCGGCATCGTTTAATTTCACCTCGGCCATTAGCAAATCCTGGGGATTGACGAGTGAGACCTCCACCCGTTCACGGATTGTTTGAGTCAGCGCAGCTATAGAATTCCGGTAATCTGCGACGATACCCACAATTTCCTGGCGGGCGACGGTATTCCAGTATTGAATATCCGTCTGAAAACAGACTTCGGATAAAAGTTGTTCTTTCTGGTGCGAAGCAAGAGCGTGTTGATGCTGTGCCATGCGGATACTTTCAAGTAAGCGTCCACCTGTATATATAGGTTGTAATAGGGTAAGGGAAGCACCATATTTGGTATCACGTCCTTGTATCTGTAGCGGGTTATCCATACCGGGGAGGTTCAGATTAATCTCTAAGGGATTTCCGGTATACTGAAAGTTTGCATCACCGGAGAGTTTGGGTTTCAGGTCTGCACGGGCGGATTTCTCCAGTTCAATGCTGGCAGCCAGATTTTTCTCCGCCGCTTTCAGGTCGTGGCTATATTCAAGAGCCATCGACCTGTACTTCTCCAGCATCGCACTCTGCTGGCCAAAAGCGAACGGATCACACAACGATAGAATAAAAAGGATATATATTTTCTTCATAATCTATTTCTCTTTTACTTTATAAAACAATGAATAGAGTGCCGGAGTGACGAACAGAGTCAGTAACGTTGCGAATGTCAATCCGAAGATAATAGTAGCCGCCATACCACCGAAGGCCACATCGAACAATAGGGGAACCATACCCAGAATAGTGGTGGTGGCAGCCATCAGTACAGGTCGGGTACGCGACACGGTAGATTCGATAATGGCAGTATAGACCGGTACTTCCGCCCGGCGTTGTACCTGTATCTCATCCAGCAGTACAATTACATTTTTGATAATCATTCCCAGTAATCCCAGCCAACCGGCAATAGGAAAGAAACCGAATTCGAAACCGGTCATCAGCATACCTACGGCGACACCGATAAGAGATAACGGCAATACACATAGGATGATTAGCGGGTCACGGAAGTTACCGAACAGGGCTACAAGTATGACTATCAATGCCAGAAATGCCAATGGGAAGAATTTTGCTATGGCTTGCATGGCTTCGCGCTGATCCTTATATTGGGCATCCCAGAAGAAGGTGTATCCTTCAGGAAGTTGAATGGATTCTATCTCTTGGCGGATTTCACCGTGTACTTCTGCCATAGTGTGTCCGGCTTTTACCCCACACATGGCAGCCATGGACAGTTGTCGGTTATAAGTACGCATCTGTGGCCATTCCCAGCTTACTTCAATATCTTCGGTGACTTGTGATAATGGGGCGGAATTCTGCCCGTTCCATACAGAAAAGTCTCCCAGTCCCTGTGCATCTGTGATATCGGTACCTGCGGATTTCAATTGTACAGGGACCTTTTTCTCATTATCACGATAGACTCCTACTGTAAGTCCGTCATTGATGGATTTAACTGACTCCATCATTGCAGACTTTGTTATTCCCAGCGCACCTGCTTTTACCGGATCATAAACCGGTCGGATAATGGGTGTCATGTTACCCCATTCGTTGCGGGCATCCGCTACTTTCGGGTTGCGGCGCATAATCTCGATAGCCATACCTGCCAGTGAATCGAGTACGGCAGGATCGGGACCCAGGAAGCGTGCTTCGATAACAGCTTCCGTTAGCGGACTCAGCTCGAATTTATTCACTTTGATGAGTGGACCCGGGAAAAGCGTACGGATAGAGTCTTGGAGTCTGGTGCGCAACGCTTTGGTTTCTTTGGAGGAACGTGCCTTTACCAATAACTGAGCATAGTTGGGTTGCGGGCCGAAAGATACATTAGACAGATAATATCTGGGTGGTGTACGTCCTACATAAGTTGAAATCATTTCTGTTTCTTCCTGGTTGCGGATATAGTCAGCCATTTCTGAGGCCGTGCGGTCGGTTTCAGCGATGTCGGTTCCTTCGGGTAGCCATACATCCAATGTAAAGTAGGGTTTCTCCAGAGCAGGTACAAAGACTTTCGGGATAAACTTGAAACTCCAGGCGGAAACGACAAGCAATACAACCATCAACCCCACTGTGGCATAACGATGGCGAATGACGAAACGTAATGTGCTCCGGAAGCGGTCGTAAGCCTTGCCGGAAAAGAGGGTTCCACTCAATTCCGAGGGGCGCGGGCGGCGTACAAATTCTTGGATGAAGAACGGGGTTTGTGTCAGTGCAAATACCCAGCTGAACATGAGCGATACACCGATGACAATAACCAGAGAGGATAATAATTCTCCGGTGATATGTGGTGAATAGTAGATAGGCAGGAATGTCAGTATCGCTATGACCGTGGCAGCCAACAAGGGGAGGGCAGCCCCGGAACATGCTTTCATGATGGATACCCGTTTCCGCATTCCCCGTTGCATATTTACCAGTGCAGAGTCGGATACTACAATGGCATTATCTACCAACATTCCCATGGCAATAATAATGGCTGCCAGTGACATGCGTTGCAAAGCAATTCCTCCTGCCAGCATCACAATCAGAGTAGCAAATATGGAGAATACCAATCCGCTGCCTACCAATAAGCCATTTTTGAAACCGATGAAGAAAAGCAGGATAGCCACTACGGTAATTACGGAAACTATCAGATTGATGATAAAGCCTTGGTTGGCTATGGCAGACTCATGCCCCTGATCGTAGATAGAGACGAGGCCGAAACCTTCCGGCATATCAGATTTTAGTTCTTCGATGCGTGCTTCGATAGCTTCAGCCATATCTACCACATTACCGGTAGGTACGGTGGAAATGGCAATACCCACAGCCGGCTTTCCGTCTATGCGCATCAAGTTGCTGGCAGGTGTTTGGTAACTTTCGTTGATGTCGGCAATATCTCCCAGTCGGAAGTGTTCCCCACTACGTGAAACGATAGTGAGTTGCCGTATCTCATCCAGGGAATAGAAGTTACCGGTGGATTCGATTCGGATGCGTCCTGTACCTGCTGTGATTCCACCTGCATCCACTACCTTGTTTTGGGCATTGAATGCATTGGCTATGTCCGCTGTCGTAATGCCGCTGCGAGACATAACGGCGGGACTGACCACTACCTCAATTGTAGGTGTTTGCGTTCCATAGATTTCGATACGTGCGACATCCTTTACCTTTAACAATTCATTTTTGATAAGTTTAGCCTGATCTTCCAGCTCCCGGTAGCTGCGTCCTTCGCTTGTTAGTCCGTAGAAGACGCCCAGCACATCACCGAAGTCATCATTCACAATCGAAGGTCCGGCCCCTGAGGGAAGTTTGCTCTGCGCATCACCTACCTTACGGCGTAGTTTATCCCAAAGTTGCTGCATCTCATCCGCCCGTGTCTCTTTCTTTACATATACGGTGATTTTGGAAAGCCCGGCACGGTTCTCGGTTTTCAGGTAATAAAGTTCGCCCAATGACTGGATGGCTTCTTCCAATACATCTGTCACCTGGCTTTGTACTTCCGAAGGAGATGCGCCGGGGTAAGAAGTCAGTACCAATGCTTGTTTAATGGTGAAAGGGGCATCCTCCAGCTTTCCCATTTTGACGTACGAGAATAGTCCGCCGGCAAGTACCAGTACCAGCAGTAGAATAGTGACAGAGCGGCGTTGCAGAAAATATTTGATTAGTTTCATGATACTTGCTGTTTCATTGGATTTTTACTTTCATTCCGTCTGATAAGAAACGCAGACTGCTTGTAGCCACTATTTCACCGGGTTGCAGTCCGGCAGTGATGCCTGCATTGCCGTGCGGCAGCAGTTTGCTGACACTAACTTTACGTTGGCTGACTATCCCGCTTTCAGGATGTACCGTCCATACATAACTTCCCACTGTGGGACGATTGCACAAGGCTGTTTGCGGAATACAAACCAAATGTTCGCCGGTGGCGGTACTATCCGATAATTCCGAAGCACTTTCTTCGAAACGTATCTTTCCGGACATACCTGCTAGTAACCGGGCTTCCTTATTGGGCAACAATGCCGTTACCAGATAAGAGAGATTGTTTTGTGTGGTTCCTTTGGATACTTCTGCAATCTGTGCTTCCAGCTCCGTGTCGGGCTGCACATCCAGCGTCAATAGCACGTTCTGCCTTGGTTGAACACGATAGGCTATATCTTGCGTTACATAAGCTTCTATTTTCAGTTGGTCTATATCGATAAATGTCAATACGGGCTGGCTGGCCTTGACATCCTGGAATTTCTCTACGTAGACTTCACCTACATATCCGTTGAAGGGGGCTACAAGGCGGGTATCTTCCAGTTCATTGACGGCAGTGTCGAAAGCAGCTTTGGCAGAAGTATATTCCGCACGTGCTTTCTCATAAGTACTGGCAGAAAGGTTGTTTTTCTGATAAAGCACACTGATACGCTCATACTCTGCCTTTGCCTGGCGATAGACGGCTTCAGCACGTTCACGCCGGATGCGGTAGTCTCGTGGATCGATTTCTGCAATAATATCTCCGCGGCGGTAATAGTTTCCGGCATAGACATCCAGCCGGTCGATGGGGCCGCTGACGCGGAAGGACAGTTCTGTGGTGCGGAACGGTTGGGTGATAATGGGGAATTCTTTGACTGTTTCGTTGCTGTAGGTACTCGCTGTAGCAGTCTTTACAATGATAGTTTCTTCTTGTGAAGACGAATTACCACCACAGGCCCCCAGTATTAGTCCGAGGCTAAGAATACTGATAAGTTTTACATTTCGGTTCATACTTTTTTTGTTTAATCCGGGAACGAAAGTAATCTGTTCCAGACAGATATACCGGGACTTTTTTACTGAAACCGGAAAAGTAGAAGATGAAGCCGGAAAAAAGTTTTATTAAACAACAGCTCCCCTTTATTTGTTATTATTCCCATAAGCAATTAAAATCGGAGAAATATATGACGACATTAGGAGGGTGGATGAATAAAACCCTTATAGGGTGGGGAGTAGACCCTAAATTTGCGAATACATTTGATGAAACTATCATCGCCATATTAATCATTGCCGTAGCTGTAGGGCTGGACTATCTGTTTCAGGCAATATTGGTAGGGGGAATGAAGCATTATACCAATCGTTCACCCCATCGCTGGAATACTTTGCTGATGAAGCGGAAAGTGGTTCCTCATCTGATACATACCTTACCGGGAATTCTGATTTACTTCCTGTTGCCTCATACTTTTGTACACGGAGTAGAACTGTTGGAGTTGTCGCAGAAAGTTTGTGCCGTGTATATAGTGGCTGCTTTAGCCTTTGCGCTGAATGGGTTGCTGCTCGTTTTTCTGGATTTTCATAATCAGAAGGACAACAGTAAGAACCATCCGATGAAAGGCTTTGTTCAGGTATTGCAGGTATTGTTATTCTTTGTGGCGGCTATCATTGCCATTTCTATTCTTATAGATAAGTCTCCCGCAACCCTCTTTGCCGGGCTGGGTGCTTCGGCGGCAGTATTAATGTTGGTATTCAAGGATAGTATTCTGGGCTTTGTGGCTGGAGTACAACTTTCTGCCAACGAGATGTTGCGTATCGGCGACTGGATTGCCTTACCCAATGGCTCCGCCAACGGTATTGTGAAAGAGATAACCCTCAACACCGTAAAGATACAGAACTGGGATAATACGATTTCTACCATTCCGCCTTATACCTTGGTGAACGGCTCTTTCCAGAACTGGCGCGGTATGCAGGAGAGTGGTGGCCGGCGTGTGGATAAGAATATCTATCTGGACATGACGACCCTGAAGTTTTGCACTCCCGAAATGTTGGATACCATCCGTAAGGAAGTTCCTTTGATGGCAGACTATCAGCCGGCAGAAGGCGAGGTACCTACCAATGCACAACTCTACCGTATTTACATCGAACGTTATCTTTGCAGCCTTCCTGTCGTGAACCAGGATTTGGACTTGATTATCAGCCAGAAGGAAATGACCACTTATGGAGTTCCCATTCAGGTTTACTTCTTTTCCCGAAACAAGGTATGGAAGGAATACGAACGTATTCAGTCCGATATATTCGATCATTTGCTGGTGATGGTACAGAAGTTTGATTTGAAACTGTATCAGTATTCGGATTAATAAATGAGCCGGAAATCCGCCCATACTGGGAGGTGATCGCTGTAACCACCTTGATACTTCATTCCGTAGTAAGTGCGGAATGGCTGTACACCGCCATACTTTTTATCTTCCGTCAATAGGAACGAAGAATGAAATACATCAGCCTTATCCTCGGCGGTGCAGAAATCCGTATCCGATTGAAGAAGAGTGCCGGACACGATGATATGATCCAGTAATCCCCATTCACCCTGATATTTGTAACTGCCGAAGTGCTTTCGAATTGCGCTCTTGCGGGCAAGTAAATGATAGAGCTTTTGCGGTTGCAGGCTGTCACCGTTCTGAGGTGGTGCTTCTGCTGAGAGTATTTTGTTGACGGATGCATTATCGGGATAATCATTGAAGTCTCCCATGATAAGAATTTGCGGATGATGCCGATAGTAATAGATACTGTCTACTGCGGCTTTCAGTTGTCCGGCAGCAAATAGACGATAGGGCTCACTTTCCTTTGCACCTCCTGAACGGGATGGAAGATGTACAACAAAGATGTCCAGGGTATCGCTGTTCAGCAACATTCCGCAGACGTGCAGTATATCCCGTGTAGGGCGGAATTTCTTTTTGCCGGATCTGTGAGGTATGGGAATACCCTGATGGGAAATCAACTTGAATTGATCTCTTTGATAAAGCAGTGCCACATCTATTCCGCGCTGGTCGGGTGAGTTGGTCATTACATAGCGGTATCCGGCTTCCTTAATAACTGAACGCCGGGTCAAGTCGCGCAGTACGCTGTCGTTTTCTACTTCGCAAAGGGCTACGAGTGCAGGCGGAGTCCAACCACCTACGGCTGTGATCGTGCGGGCTATGGCATCCAATTTCTTCTTATATTTCGTATAATTCCAGTGGCGCATCGCATCGGGTAGAAATTCGTAATCATTCTTTAGCGTATCGTGGCGGCAATCGAATAAGTTTTCAACATTATAGCTGACAACGCGAAAAGAGAGAGTATCTTTCTTCGTTTGTCCGTAGAGGGTAAAAAAAGGGAAGAACAGCAAGAAGAGGAGATGCCATTTTAAGGTATAGCAATTATTATTCATCTTTTGAAGCCGATTTCTCATAGCATCCCGCATCCGGTGCTGTATCTTGTAGTCGGGAGTTCCCGTTTCTGTCTGTCGGATAAGCGATAGCATCTTCTTGCTTTCCTAAATTGATAGCTTTAGACTTTTCATTGAGGCTAAAGCTGTATTCCTGCGTACGGCTATCCATCAGCAAGAAGTTATCGTCTTTCTCCCAAATCACATTGACTATCTTGTCATTCTCTTCTTTCACTGAGTTGATGAGGCAGTGGGAGAAGTAATAATTGAAAGCTATATTCTCATTCTTGGAGCGTCCTCCGTTGATTTCATCCGTACCCGAACCTGCAATGATACAGTTGCGGAAGATAGCTGATGAAAGCGGATAGGCTATGTCATCCTGTTCATTCCGGACTTGCAATGCCGTCCCTTTCCGTACGTTCCAACTGAAATAATTAGCCAGCGTACAGTGAGTGAATGTATAATCTCCCCCTAACAAACTGACGCAATTCTCTCCCGCATTACTGATTTCGCTGTTTCCTACCACCACCTGGCACGATGTCAGCTCCAGTCCATTGCCTGATACCTGCCGTATGATAGAAGACTCCAATGTCAGTTTCCTGCGGTCTGTCATCGAAGAGTCACAGCGGATACCGAAACTTCCTCCATGAATGTCTGCATAAACAAGATGATTCTCGTAACTGGTCTTGTAGAATCGTATGCCGCCCCATTGTCCCGGTAACCGGTCGTAAGGAAGATAAGGGAACATACGGTCGGTGCGATCTCCCCGGAAAACGACCGGGGCGGATAGGCTGCCTGCCACTGATAAGCGTCCGTGTACCTGCATTCCAGCCTTGCCATGGAAATACAGGCGGGTACCTGCTGCCAGCGTTAAGTGCGCATCCGGAGCCACACTGATACTGTCATAAATCAATATCGGCCGTTGGGAGGCTATCAATGTATCTTTCTCGATCACTTTCCCCCGGAAAGTAAAAGCATCTTGTGCATACGCCCGTAGCTTAACTTCTTGCCGGATGCCATTCAGTTGAAAGAGAATAGAGTCTTTTATCAACCTAATGTCGGCATTGTCCTGCTGAGGCAGAGTCGCTTCTATAAAAATGTAGAGGCTATCTTCTCCTGCAATTTCTATGTCGGAGAATTGATCTCCCCTAATGCCATCCACATTGATACGGAAACCGGATTTGCCGGCATCGGCAAGAATAATGGAAGATATCAGCAATGCCTTCTTATGTGGATTGTAAACTTTCAGTTGGCGGGTGGAAGTGGGAATACCGGTGAGTACGGTGTCCATACGCAGCGTGTCCTGTGAGAACCAAAGTGTATGCTTTGGATCGGACGAATAATCATCCATGTCGTCACAGGCGGCAAGGGACAACAGGAAAAGTATCGGGAATATATATATAAGGTATAGTGCTTTCGATTTCATACCGTACGTTCTGTAGGTTTTACTAAATAACGGTATTTCTGTCGCTTTATTATATCTTTCGCTTTTATCTTACTACCTTGATGAGACGATGGTATATTGAAAGGAATTACATCTCTATAGGCTATTATGCAAAAGATGCCATCTTTTGCAGCGAAAGGTGGCATCTTATGTTACGAAAGATGGCATCTTTTACATCAAAAGATGGCATCTTTTACATACTCCCCTTTAACCATCCGTATAAGAGGAATAAGGGATGTGAGTTATTTCTTTACGGGAACATTAGCCAGGATATCCAGCAGGTGTTTCCAGAACTTATCTACCGTAGGAATCAGCATCCGCTCATCGGGAGAGTGCACACCCTGCAAAGTAGGACCAAAGGAAATCATATCCAGTGCCGGGTACTTATCGAGGAACAGACCGCATTCCAGTCCGGCATGGATAGCTTTCACCTTGGCATCTACACCGAATAAGCGTTTGTATGACTCGACAGCGATTTCCAGTATTTCAGAGTGTGGATTAGGTTTCCAACCCGGATAGCCGTCACCGAAGGTAACTTTGGCACCGCCCATATCGAATACGGTACGTACCATATTGGCTATATCTTGCTTGGATGAGGCGGTAGAACTGCGTTGGCTGGTTTCGATGCGGATAATGTTGCCCGGCTTCATCTTGACGGATGCAAGGTTTGTAGACGTTTCTACCAGTCCGGGAATGTCCTGGCTCATAGCATACACTCCGTGAGGACAAGCGTAGAGGCTTTGCAGCAGACGCTTCGTAGTATCTTTGTCGATGGCTTTCGCACGGGTATTTTCCGATTCTAAGATGAGTTGCAGTCCCGGATCGACTACGGCATACTCAGCTTGTACTTCAGCCGCAAAAATATTCAGATCGGCACGCAAGTCATGCTTGTAGTCTTCCGGTATAGCGATAACTGCGTGTGCTTCGCGTGCAATGGCGTTGCGCAGATTACCACCGTCTATTTCACACAAGTACATATCATACTTCTGGAAAGTCTGACTCAGGAAACGGTTCAATATCTTATTGGCATTACCGAGTCCCAAATGGATATCTCCACCGGAGTGTCCGCCTTTCAATCCTTTCACTTGCACCTTGCAGCAGAAGTATCCGGCAGGTACGTCTACCTCTTTATATGTAAACTCTGCAACGGAGTCTATACCTCCTGCGCAGCCGATAAAGAGTTCTCCCTCATCTTCCGAGTCGAGGTTCAACAGAATATCACCGTTCATGAAACCTTCTTTTAGGGCGAAGGCACCTGTTAGTCCGGTTTCTTCGTCTACCGTAAACAGACATTCCAGAGGTCCGTGCTGAATGCTGTCGTCTGCAAGGATAGCCAGTTCTGTAGCTACACCGATACCGTTGTCGGCTCCCAGCGTTGTACCTTTGGCTTTCAGCCATTCCCCTTCAATTACGGTTTCTATCGGGTCGGTGAGGAAGTCGTGCTGCACATCGTTGTTCTTTTCGCACACCATGTCGATGTGAGATTGCAGCACTACGGTCTTACGGTTCTCCATACCCGGTGTAGCGGGCTTTTTGATGAGGACGTTGCCGGCTTCGTCAACCAGTGTTTCCAACTTATGTTTTTCACCGAATGCTTTCAGATAAGCAATCATTTTCTCTTCCTTCTTCGAAGGACGCGGCACTTGGCAGATTTCATCGAAATAATGAAAAACGCCTGCCGGTTTCAGTTCATTCTTTTCCATATTAATTCCTTTATGAATGTTCGTATTTAACCTCTTATTGCTAAATATGGTTAAATCAATTGGCTATTTTATTACCGTTTCTCTTTTTTTATGGTAAAAAAAGTGGGTTAGTCCATACAAAGCCCTATATTTGCACCCACAAAAATAGAGCAAATTGAATGCAAAAGAAAATTTTATTTTCATTTTGCTGAAATGCAGTCTATTTTCGTATTACAAAAATAGTAGAAATGCTCGATACAGTATTGATAAGTTTGTTAATAGTTGCTATTTGCATTGCATTATTAGGTGTAAAAGTCTTTTTTGTGAAAGGCGGAAAGTTCCCGAACGGGCACGTCAGCGGTAATAAAGCAATGCGGGAGAGAGGTATTGGGTGTGCCCAGTCGCAGGACCGGGAAGCACAGAAGAAACCCCGTTTCTCCATTGACGAATTGGAAAAAGCCTTAAATGATAGTATGAATTAATAATTTTAAAACTATATTTTTTACAAGTTATGAAGAGATTGAACTACCTCGTAAACGGTTTGGCTGCCCTTGCACTTATCGTTTTATTTTCTCAGTGTACAGGTAAAGCTGATAATCAAACGGCAACTACGTCAGGACAAGCTTCAGGTGAACTTACTGGAATGAAGATTGCTTATGTTGAAATAGACACGCTTCTGGCACAATATAATTTTTGCGTTGATCTGAATGAAGGTATGGTCAAAAAGAGTGAGAATGTTCGCATGACGATAAACCAGAAAGCTCGGGAATTGGATAAGCAGAAACAGGAATTCCAAACAAAGTATCAGAATAATGCGTATCTTTCTCCGGAAAGAGCTCAGCAGGAATACAATCGTATTGCTAAACTGGAACAAGACTTGCAGGCTTTGAGTAACAAATTGCAGTCAGAGTTGATGAGTGAAAACGAAAAGAACAGCTTGCAATTGCGTGATTCTATCAATGCTTTCCTGAAAGAGTATAATAAGACAAAGGGATACAGCATGATTATCAGTAATACCGGTTTTGATAACCTGTTGTATGCTGACAGCATCTATAATATTACAAAAGAAATCGTAGACGGATTGAATGCAAGATATTCTTCTCCGGCTAAGAAATAAATAATTTCGATTTAGAATAGGGTCGTCCCCTTACGTTGTAATCACAATGTAAGGGGACGATTTTTGTATATCTGCACTTCTGGTTTATAAAAACGTACCATTCTTTTGAATTATCTTCTCAAACTACTTCCGAAGGGGAGGAGGCTATTTCCGTTCATATTTTAATCATCTATATTTGCTCTGTGATTTTTAATTCTAATCGGAAAACATGATGAAAAAACTTTGTGTTCTTTTGCTTTTAACAGTGTCACTCTTTGCTAATGCCAAAGAGTATATATTTTCACCGAAAGATGTTCCAGCAATGAAACAGTTGCTGGGTAGTGGAAATTTGCAGCCGGGGGATGCCGTCGTACTGAAAGACGGAACGTATCATAATCTGGAAGAAATACATTTTACCGGTAAGGGTGTTTCCGGTAAACCGATTGTCTGGCGGGCTGAGAATCCCGGAAAGGCTGTTATTTCCGGTAAGTTAAGGCTGAAGATATATGGAGAGTATTTGCAACTGGAAGACTTGCTCTTTTATAAGGCATGGGCCATAGGGCATGATATGATTGATTTTCAAGGAGAAAAAGGTGTGTATGCTTCTTATTGTCGGATGACTCGTTGTGTGATTGATGAGTGCAACGATCCTCAGAAAGGTGAACGACCGAATGAAGGAGATGAATATTGGGTCGGATTACGGGGAACCAATAACCGGATAGACCATTGTTACTTTGCTAATAAAAGAGTAGGCGGACTGGTGTTGCAGGTGTGGCTGAGTGCTGATAACCACTTGAATAATCATTTGATAGATCATAATTTCTTTGGTGAACGTCAGCCTTACGGTGGCAATGGAGCAGAAATTATTCGTATCGGGCATTCCTGGTCTTCCCAATTGGAGTCACGTACGATTGTCGAGGATAATGTCTTTTTCAGATGTAGTGGAGAAAATGAGATTATTTCTGTGAAATCCTGTCATAATGTATTGCGCAGGAACTTGTTTTATGAATCCGCCGGTGGATTGGTTTGTCGTCATGGGCATTATAATGTGATAGAGTCGAATACATTTATAGGACATAATCTGCGTGGAACCGCCGGTATTCGTATTATTAACCAGGGACATACGGTTTACGATAATTATATTAAAGATGTAAGGTCATTCGGATTGTTGGTACGTGTAGGAGTCTATGAACGTCCTACGGCAGAAACGGATGTGAAACTGGAGCCGTTAACTTCATACCATCGGGTAGAGAATGTGGATATCGCTTATAATACCTTTCTGAATAGTTCATTGGAGTTGGGATCAGGCCGTGGAGAAAAGATGCCCCGCAATGTTCGTTTTGCCCATAATCTGTTTGCAGGACAAACTCCTGATTTGAAAATAGTGAGGGCGAATGAAGTACTTCCCGGTTTCTTGTTTCTGGATAATGAGTGGGCATTTTCTGATAAAAAATCACTTTCGAGTGTCCCTTATGAACAGGTGAGAGAAGGTTTTAAGCCGGTTGATATGCCTGACGGTTTGAACCAAGAGGAAAAAGAACGGATAGATGCCTGTATCTTTACTGTCGGTCCGACATGGTATAAGGCGTTGAAAGAAAATGTTAACCATATCGATACGAATCGCTGATTTATGAGAAATACACTATTGGATATGAGGTCTATATTATCAAAAATTTTTCTTTTGTCTCTGTTGCTGGGAGTGGCAGGAGCAAGCATTCAGGCAGGAGAATTATATCCCTGGCAACTGACTCGTGACTCTTTATTATTATTCGAAGGCTCTACTTATCGCTATACTGTAGATACTCCTGAGAATGAGGGATTAAGTTCTACCTTGCCGTCAGTTGAAGCTCTGAAAGAGCAATTGGTCCATTCCGGTTCGGGCGTTTATCGTCTTTTTACTTCTGCCGGACAGGAGAAAACAGAAGGTTTTCCGGCTCATGGAGATTATTTGCAATCAACTTCTAAAAAGCGTTTGCTGGTAGGGGTACGTAAAGGGGCATTGCCGCCTGTGATAAAGTTGGACCGTACTGCATTCACGATAAAGACTGCGGGAAGCCTGACACTTGATTTTTATGCCGGACAACGCAGTCCGATGACTACTGTCACTATCCGTGTGCCGGAAGGGATTGATGTAACATTGGACAATACAACGGTAAATGTAATAGGTCGTGGAGAAGTGATTCTTCGTGATTTGCCCAAACAATCTATCGGAAGAACCGGAACCAATTATTCTTATAAAAAGGTTGGAGATGTGGAAATTCGTAAAGATGGGAAGAAAGGTACCCTGTTAATCTTTAAAGATTTGGATTTTCGTCCCTCTAACGGCCCTGATATCCGTCTTTGTTTTCGCGGAGTAGTAATACCGGAAAAAGGTAATTATGCATTTGAGGCTGATTATATAACCTCTCAGCCGGAAGTTCTGCATAGTCCGGTTGCTACTGCAACTTTTGAAGGAGTGACGACTGTCTCCGATTTTACCCGTACTCCCTTGCAGGCATTTACATATAAAAAGAATTGGGATTTATCTTTCACTTCTTTCTACTGGACAGCTCCTCGTAATGCGGAGTCTGTGACTTTGTTATTGTCTGAGGATAAGGGAAGAACCTGGAAACCTGTAAGGACAGCGATATTGCCGGACGATGATTTCGCTGCTGCCGGTCGGCTGAATCCTAATCAACTGTATGCTTTTAAACTGCTTGTAAAAGGAGGTGATAATCAGGGAGAATCAAATATTGCTTGGTTCTATTCCGGTTTGCAGGATATTAAGACTGCAGGAGTAAAAGGAGATGGAATAGCAGACGATACGGAAACCATAAACCAAGCTATTAAGGAGATGAATGAGTTGGGTGGGGGGATTCTGCGATTTACGGCGGGTACCTATAATGTACGGACGGTTCATCTATTGAGCAATGTCTGGTTACATCTGGATGCAGATGCTACCATTCAGGGGCTTCCGGGTGGTGATGCGCCGGAAACAACTTGGTTTAGTGACCGGGCTTACCGTTCGGGACTTTCTCCTACCGATCCTCGCCCTTATGCTGATCCGGAGAACTATCTGACGAAGCAGGATGTGGGACATACATTTTTCCGTAATGCAATGTTCTTTGGAGAACGCATTGATAATGTGAAAATTGTGGGTACGGGCCGTATCACGGGCAATGGTAATCTGGTTACTTCTGATAAAGTAATGAATAATGCTCCCGAGAAGCGCTGTGACAAAATGTTTTCTTTGAAACTTTGTACCAATATTGAGATTGGAGGCTGGAACATAGATAAAGATATGTGGTATGATCCGCAAAAGGATGAACCTTACTATATAGATGCGGATGGGCAGAAGATTTATGATGTCAGCAATATGCTGCATATAGATCAGGGAGGTCATTTTGTTTTGCTGGCTACAGGTACCGATGGCATCCATGTGCACGATACTTACTTTGCCAAACATAATACCCGGAATGCTCGTGATATCTACGACTTTATGGCGTGCAATGACGTAACGGTGACGAATATTTATTCGCGTGTCAGTTCGGATGATATTGTGAAACCAGGTTCGGATTGTTCATTAGGTTTTACCCGTCCGGCACGTAACTATATGGTACGCAATATAGTTGGAGATACCAATTGTAACCTGTTCCAGATAGGTTCGGAAACAGCGGATGATATTCAGGATTTATATGTGGATAATATTTATGTACTGGGTGCTAATAAAGCAGGTTTCTCCATATCTACCAATGATGGTGGACATATAAAAAATGTTTATTTGAATAGTGGAAAGACAGGAGCGATACATTCCCGCTCGGTGATGCATCGTACGCGTGCTCCGTTCTTCATATCTATATCCAATAGAGGCCGTGTGCTGGGTGCCAATGTCGCTCCTTTTACTTTCACGGAAAATGGAAATGTACGTAAGGAATTGTTGGTAACTAACTCTGATATCGGGCAGGTGGAGAATATTGTGATTTGTGGAGTAGACATTGATGAGGTTTATGGTGGAAGTTCTTTCCGGGGAGAGCGCTGGAAGGCATACGATGGTTCTCAAAGTACGGCAACTCCCATCATCGCAGGTTTCAAACTGCCGGATACGGAAGTTGTAGAAGGAGGGCTGACATTCCGTTTGCCGAATGGCCAGCATACAGGGTATATTAATAATGTACAGTTCCATGATGTGAATTTACTTGTGAAAGGTGGTCATCCGGTGGAAGATGCAGAAGCGTATCCGCCTGAAATCGGGGTAGGACGCTATAATGTAGGTGATTTGAAAATACAACCCTCTTTTGGTTTCTGGGCGCGTCATGTGAAAGACTTCCTGTTAGATAACTGCAGTATTAATGCTGAGCAGAAAGATGGGCGTTATGCAGTAGTACTGGACGATGTGATCGGTGCCGAGATTAAAAAACTGAAAGTGAAGGAGGGCATTACGGATAAAGAAAACGTAAAAGCACTTCGCAGTAAAGATATTGATATACAAAAATAAAGATGAAGCGTATCTATTTATATTTTAAAGAAAAGATCGAGAAAGAGGAATTTTCCTCCAGGGGGATGCGAATCTTCCTCTTCTGGGGACTCGGTCTTTTTTCTACTATCTGGTTTCTGGTACGGGTTATTCCGAAGCCTTCCCGTGCCAACTATCCATGTATGCAGACAGCGGCGCCGCTGATGTCTGCATTTGTCATGTACTTACTCTCGTTCACGGGAGTTTGGGTGAGTCTGCGTAAGTTGCGTGAAGCATTTCATAACCGGAAAATGGCAATAGGAGTCTTTGCATTTGCAGGTCTTTGTTTTTTCGGAACTTTGATGTTGGTAGAAAACAGTACTGAACTGTTAGCTCAAACTGTTCTTCCGGTGAGAGAACCCCGTATGGCATGGGGAAAGAATAATCCGGTAGGAGAGGCGAAAGGTATTTATCCGGGACGGGTGGTATGGACTCATGCACCGGGTGCCGCTACATGGGAGAAAGGAGACGGTTTTTGGTTTGAAGATCGCTGGAATAATCAGGCAGATGCCGACTGGCTTCTAAACCAGTCTCTCTTGTCTTTGACCGGAGAAAAGAAAGAAAAGGTGGCTTGGAAATCTCTTTTTCTTTATTTCAATCAGCAGCATGGTAGAGGAAAACGTGGATATAAGAAAGGAGAAAGGATTGCTATCAAGATTAATCAGAATAATACTTTCTCCCATGAAGATTGTGAACAGTTGAATGCTTCTCCGCATCTGACGCTTGCCTTGCTTCGTACTTTGGTAAATGACGGTGGTGTGCCTCAGGAGCAAATCACGGTATTCGATGCCAGCCGTTTTATTACGAAAGCTCTTTATGATAAATGTTATGCCGAATTTCCCGGTGTTGTATATCTGGATAATGAAGGAGGAAACGGGCGTACCCAATCGACTTATACGGCAGATGCCATTCCATATTCAGCTGATAATGGTCGTTTGGCAAGAGGATTGGCGAAATGTGCACTTGAAGCTGATTATTTGATAAATATGGCATTGTTGAAAGGACATGGCGGCCAGGGGGTAACACTCTGTGCGAAAAACTGGTATGGAGTAACGGACATCAATAAGGACTTCCGTAAAAATCAGCATAATAATTTTAATCAGGATCGTGGTGGAAAGCCACGCTATATGACTTTCACCGATTATATCGCACATAAAGATCTGGGACAAAAGACAATGCTTTTTCTGATAGATGGTCTATATGGTTCGGAAAAGGTGAACGGGGTGCCTTCCGGTAAATGGAAGATGTCACCGTTTAATGGAGACTGGCCTTGCTCACTGCTGGCTTCTCAGGATCCGGTAGCCATTGATGCGGTGGGTATTGATTTCCTGAGTGCAGAGTTTCCGCGTATGGCCGATGTGGATTATTGTGATATGTACCTGGTGGAAGCGGCTCTGGCAGACCGTCCGTTGTCCGCCACTTTCTATGATCCGGAAAGAGATGGTACAGGAGTTGGCAGTCTCGGAGTTTTGGAGCATTGGAATAATCCGGAAGAAAAGAAATATAGCCGTAATATGGGGAAAGACATTGGAATAGAGTTAATCTATTTACATAAATAAGATACTGTCTGCTTAGTTGAGACGATTTTTCAAGTATTTGATGGAATACTGATAATCGTCTCTTTTTTATCTCCCTATTTTTGTAACCATGAAAGATAATCCTTTATATCTAATGAAATGAATACAAAAATAAAAAGATGGTTCTTTAAGACTTGTCCGAAGAGTGGACGGATCGTTGGAATCAACAAGAAAAATGTTGTTTTGAAGATTTGCTTTCCTCTGTTCGGGTTAGCAGCTCTGATTTGGTTTCTGATACGTGTTGTGCCCAAACCTTCCAGAATAGACTATCCCTGTCAGCAAATTGCAGCTCCTATCGCTTTCTCTTTCGTAGCTTTTGTCAGTAGCACATTGGTTGGATTTGGTACGTGGAAACGTTTCAAACTTTTGTGGCATTCCCGTCGGTTCTATATGGGGGTGTCCGTATTGGCGGTCGGTATATTATTATCGGGTACATTATATATAATGTCAGTGGATAATTCTCTGATGGGACAGGTCATTCGTAAGCAAATTGATAATGGTACTGATATGGGACGTTTTGTGCCTATTGATGCTCCTAACACTCCGATAGGAGTAGCCAGAGGAATTCATCCGGGGCGGGTAGCATGGGCACATGATCCGAAGGCGGCTGCCTGGGACGGAAAAAAAGGACTTTATTCGGATCCGGATAATAATAGTCAGACACGTGTCGATGATATGGTGGAGGGAGTAATCATTGCACTGACCCGCCAGAATACTATTGATAAGGCATGGGATGAATTGTTCAGAACCTTTAATTATAAGAAAGGTAAGGGAGCGGTAAAGTATAAGAAAGGTGAGAAGATTGCTATCAAAATCAATCTGAATGACAATGGTGGAACTAATATCATTGATGCTACTCCACAGTCAGTATATTCTTTGTTGCATCAATTGGTGGATATCATGAAGGTTCCTCAGAGCTGTATTACGGTATATGATGCACAGCGTCGGGGCATTTCGGCTGTTTACGATTATGTACAACCGATTTATCCAAATGTCAATTATCAGAATTGGGGAGGGTTTGTTCCCGATGTAATTCGTTATTCCAGTGAGATTACCGATGCAGGTGCCAGAAGTTTGGCACGTGCGGCTTACGAAGCCGACTATATGATTAACATGGCATTGATGAAAAGACACTCTGAACCGACCGATAAATGGCGGGACAGTGCCGGACAGACAGCTATAACTGCTACGGGTAAGAATCAGTTCGGTTCCATAGGCAATGTGCCGCCCTTGCATCTTTCTATTCGTGACTGGTCTTCTTTCCGTGGTATGGGCACTTATAATAGCATTGTCGATCTGATGGCTCACGAGCGTATAGGTGGAAATACCTTGGTGTATCTGGTGGATGCTATGTACGTAAATCCCAAGCATAACGGGAAAGCGGTACGTTTCCAACTTCCTCCGTTCAATAATGGCTGGACTTCCAGTTTTCTGGCTTCCAATGATCAGGTCGCTATCGAATCAGTGGTACTTGATTTCATTTATTCGGAACTTCCTTTATGTGCCAATGCCGACAATTTTCTTCATGAGGCGGCAAATATAGGGAATCCTCCTTCAGGAATAGCTTATGTTGGAAAAGAGCAAGGTAGTTTGGGCGTACATGAGCATTGGAATAATCCGACGCATCGGATGTACAGCCGTAATTTGGGTACAGGTAAAGGAATCGAATTATACAGAGTTCCGTTGAATGAAAAACGTCCGGCAATAGAATACTTCTACGCAGATGAGAATGCTTTGCATTATAAAACCTCTCATGCAGAGGAAGTGCGATTAAATGGTAAACGTTTGGAAGATGCAGAAGGTATTATTCCTTTGTCAATTTCTAAGACGACTGAGTTTGATCTGAAAACTTTGGCAAATGGAAAAGTAACGTCTTCACAACGTGTAGTGGTACGTCGTTTGGAGGATATAGAGATATGCCAGGCTAAAGATATGGAAAGACAGGGATCGGCATCCCTAAATGAGGATGGTTCAGTAGAGTTCAAAGGTGAAAAAGGCAGTTCTGAAGGGAGTGTGAGTTGGAAAGTAAATATTCCACATAAAGGTGAATATTATTTGGTAGTATCTTATGCAGGTGGCAATCCGGTTCCTTCTTACTTATATATTAATGGAGAGAAAATCAGTGAGAATATCGGTTATTTAGCTACATTTGGTGAGAAACGCAGAGAGTTTGTGTTCCCTGTAGCGTTGGCAAAAGGTACCAATGAGTTGCGTTTAGAACACCCCGGGCGGCGAAGTAATAGGATATATACAGTGAATATTGCAAAGGAAATTAAATAGTTAACTTACATATACTAACCATGAAAACGAAAAAGAACTTATTACTGTTGTTGATGTTGCTTGTTCTGCCATTTACGTCGCAGGCTGAAACATTTAATGTAAAGAAGTACGGTGCGCGGGGAAATGGCAAAAAGATGGACTCGCCTGCCATCCAGAAAGCAATTGATGCTTGTCATAAAGCGGGTGGTGGAACGGTACTTGTGCCTGCCGGAACCTATTTGTCGGCTACTATCGTGCTAAAAGATAATGTGACTTTGCATTTGGAGAAAGATGCCCTTATTCTAGGTACTACCGATTATAAAGCTTATGATAACCTTGATCCTTTTACGGAAGGCCTGGGTATCGATGTCGGTTGGGCATTGCTGGTAGCGGTGGATGCTAAAAATGTGGCATTGGAGGGCGAAGGTGCTATCGATGGGCAAGGTTCGGCTTTGAAAGAACGGCATATAAAAGTAGATACCCGTCCGGAAGGACAGCGTTGGGGATTGCGTCCTTTCTTGCTTCGCTGGGTGCGTTGCGAAGGTGTACGCGTGGAAGGAGTTACTTTAAAATATGCAGGTGCCTGGACTTCCCATTATTTCCAATGTCGGAATGTGAATATCCATAATGTGACGATACGTAGCTTTGGAGTAGCTCACAACGATGGAATTAATATTGATGGTTGCCAACATGTACGCATTAGTAATTGTGATATTGTCAGTGGTGACGATGCTCTATGCTTCAAGGCTACTGCCAGTAAAATGGGATGTGATGACATCATTGTTACGGACATGAAGTTGAAAAGTAATCAGGCAGGTATCAAGATGGGAACAGAATCTATGGCAGGATTTGAGAACATCAAGATCAGCAATTGTCATATTTACGACACTAAGAATGGAGGTATTAAGTTATTCTCCGTAGATGGAGCCCATTTACGTAATGTGGAAATCTCTGATATCACAATGGACGAAGTACGTACGCCGATGCTATTTCGTTTGGGTGCCCGTCTGAGTGTATTCCGTAAACAGGAAGACACCCAGCAGCCTATCGGTGTCTTTGAAAATGTGATAATCCGTAATGTAAAAGCGGTGGCTGCCGATAAGGCTCAACTGACGCCTCCTTCCGGTATTCTGATTACGGGTATTCCGGGACATTATATTACAAACCTGACTTTGGAAAATATTCATATTCGTTTATTGGGTACAGGAACTCCTGAGGATGCCTTGTCTCAGGTACCTGAAGCTATAGATAAATACCCGGAGGTAAAGACTTTCGGTCCTAAGATTCCGGCATACGGAGTATGGGCACGCCACGTGAAAGGGTTGATACTGAAGAATGTTACGTTTGAGTTGAAGAACCCCGATGCCCGTCCGGAGATTATTTGTGAAGATGGGGATATACAAATATATAAATGATGAATATGCGAAGAACTATTAGTGCAATATTAGTTGGAATTTGTGCATTGGTTTCTGTCAATGCTCAGACACAGACACTGTTTCCTGTTACCAGTCCGGATGGTTCTGTTTCTTTATCATTGAAACTGAAGGAAAAGTCGCTTTATTATGAGGTAGAAAAAAACGGAGTAAATGTATTGGATGAGGCACCCATACGTTTTACTATCGATGGTTCAGAACTCTGTAATTCTGTGGATATATTATCTTCGGATAGTTATAAGACAGATAATACATATTCTATTCGGGGAAGCCATTCTCTTGCTGTAGACAAGAGTAATGGATGGACTTTCAAATTGCAGAATACGATTTTAAAGATAAATTTTACTATAGAGGCGAGAGTTTATAATGATGGTGTTGCTTTTCGGATAATACTTCCCGGGAAGCAAGGGGAGATGAGAGTTCCCGATGAGCACACTATATTTACATTGCCAAAGGGAAGTATTGTGTGGTATCATGATATGTACTGTCATTATGAAGGTATTCACCAGAAGAAAGAAATCTCTGAGATAATGCAGGGAGAATGGGCGGCTCCTCCCGTAACGGTGCAATTACCTGGAAAGACCGGATATCTTTGCATTACGGAATCTGCTTTAATGAATTATGCAGGGATGTCTTTGCAGGCAAATGGCAAGAATGGTTTTGAAACAAAATTAGGGCATGCACAACCAGCCGGATATCCTTTTGCTCATGATTATAGTTTGGCGGAGGCACAGCGATTGTCACAACCGGCTACTCTTGCCGGTACGATTACCACTCCTTGGCGTACCATTATAATAGCCGGTGATTTGAATGAGCTGGTAAATTCGGATTTGATTACCAATTTAGCCCCTGTGCCTGATAAACGGTTATTTCCTAAAGGAATACAGACAGACTGGATAAAACCGGGACGTTCCGTGTGGTGCTGGTTGGATGGTGGAGCACGAACTGTGGAAGGTATGAAGGAATTTTCTAAAGCTGCAGGCGAATTGGGATTTGAATATAATACGGTAGACGCTTTCTGGTATCGTTGGACGGATGAGCAGCTAAAAGATTTGGTGGATTATTCTTCTCAGTTTGGAGTGAAGATTTGGCTATGGCGTCATGGTCGGGATATGCGTGATCCTCAGAAACGGAAAAAATTGTTTGAACGTTGCCATCGTTTGGGGATTGTTGGTCTGAAGTTGGATGCTTTCTCACACGAATCCAAAGAGTTCATTGACTTATATCAGGCTTGTTTGAAGGAAGCAGCAGAGTATAAATTGATGCTTAATATTCATGGAAGCAATAAACCGGCAGGAGAGGTACGTACATGGCCGAATGAAATGAGTCGCGAAGGTATTCGTGGTTTAGAATATGGTAAAAACCAGTATGAATGGAGTACACATAACACTACGTTACCTTTTACGCGTTTGATAGCAGGAGCAGGAGATTATACGCCTGTTGTTTTTGGAGAGCGCCGCCTGGAAACCTCGTGGGTACATCAGATTGCTACTGCCCTTGTATTTAATTCTTCTGTCATATTCTTCGGTTCGCACCCGAAAACAATGCTGGATAATCCGGCGGTAAAATTACTGAAGCAGATACCCGCAACTTGGGATGAAACAGTAGTGTTACCGTCTAGTCGAATAGGTGAAGTTGCTGCGTTTGCACGTAGAAGTGGCAAGATTTGGTTTCTGGCAGTTCTGAATGGACAAAATGAGCATTCCTTACAATTCCCTTTGTCGTTTTTGGGTGATGGCTGGTATGAAGGGATGGTGTTGAATGATCGCCCTGCTGATGCGGCTTCTATTAAGATAGAACGTGTGTTCTGCCGGAATACGGATGCTCTTACAGGGCGTATGCGTGTAGGCGGCGGATATATTGTGATGTTTACCCCTAAAGAATAATTAGTGATTATACAAAAAGATGAATACCATGAAAAAACTATTGAATACAGCATTATTGCTGTTTGCAGTATTAATGACTTCTTGTACGGCTCCTAATGCCTGGGAATTAGTATCAAAAGACAGCAACGTCCGGTTTGCTTTGGAGAATAAACAAGAAAATGGAAGTACAATGCTTAGTTACTCTGTCTTTTATAAAGATGGAGTGGCGATGGAGAAATCTCTTTTAGGGCTGGTTATGGATAATTGTGAGTATGGAAAAGACGCACAATTTGTTTCCGCTTCTGCTGTGAAAGATATCTCTAATGCTTATCAGCTAAAATCCGGTAAGAAGATGAATACTACGGATGAGTGTCGTGAACAGACTTTTACTTTCCGTACTAAAGAGAATAAGCAGTTTAATTTGATCGTAAGGGTATATAATGACGGGGTGGCTTTCCGCTATGAACTACCCGGAGAAGATGGACAAATGCACACTATCCAGGCCGAACATACAGAGTTTGCCGTACCCGTAAATGGAAAAGCGTGGATACATCCGTATGACTGGAACGATCGTCACAAACCGAGCTATGAACAATATTGCCGAAGTGAAATAGATATCCGTTCGGAATGTGGACATGGACGTGGTTGGGCATTCCCTATGCTATTCAACACCAACGGAGTCTGGATGATGATAACGGAAGCCCATCTGGATGGCTCATATCCTGCTACTCATATTGATAATGCCGGAACCGATAAAGCTTATAAAATCCGTTTTCCGGAGGCGGATGAACCAATTGTACCGGATGCGGTAGAACCGGTATCTGAATTGCCGTGGTTCACTCCCTGGCGTGCTATTATCATAGGAGATGATCTGAATACTATATTCCAAACACAAATGATTTCACACCTGAATCCTGCGTCTGTAGTGAATGATGAATCCTGGATAAAGGCAGGACGCGCATCTTGGAGTTGGTGGTCTAATGGCGGTACTCCCCGTGATTATAAAGCACAGCTGAAGTATGTGGATCTTAGTGCTGAAATGGTTTGGGAATACATGTTGATTGATGCCGGCTGGCAAAACATGGGCAACGGTGGCACTATGGAAGATGTCGTGAAATACGCACAGCAAAAGGGAGTGGGTGTCTGGTTATGGTACCATTCCGGTGCAGGACGTGAAAAAGATTCTGTATCGACACATCGTCTGATGAGTGATCCTGAATTACGTCGTGCAGAAATGAAACGCATCAGTGAAGTAGGAGTGAAAGGAATCAAGGTCGATTTCTTTGATACAGACAAACAACGTATTATTCAACTTTATCCGGCTTTACTGAAAGATGCGGCAGACAATCATTTGCTGGTAGATCTTCATGGTGCCACTTTACCCCGTGGCTTTGAACGTACGTATCCGAATATGCTGACCACGGAAGCTATCCGGGGTGCAGAAACTCTGGGACGTCAGGAACGTTGCGACCAGGCGGCAAAACACAATGCTACTGTACCTTTCACACGCAATGTAGTCGGTTCTATGGACTATACTCCGGTGACTTTCTCTGATAAAGTACGCCAAGGGGTACCTGCTATACGTAAGACAACTATGGGGCATCAGTTGGCTCTGGCAGTAGTCTTTGAATCCGGTTTTCAATGTTTTGCTGATAAGGCGGAGTCTTATCTTTCTTTGCCGGAACAACCCAAACAATTTCTGAAAGAAGTACCCGCTGCCTGGGACGAGAGCGTCCTGTTGGCTGGCTATCCGGCTGATTATGCTGTTGTGGCACGTCGTTCCGGTGATGTATGGTATATCGGTGGCATCAGCGGTAAGGAAGAGGGACGTGAAATAGAATTTACTTTGCCCGCCGGATGTGAAGGTAAATCATTCACTATGATTATAGATGGAAAAGATAAGGATAGTTTTAACTATATGCCTGTAGAAAATACAAATGGGACGGTAAAAGTGAAAGTTCTTCCGAACGGTGGCTTTGCCGGTATGATTCGATGATAATAACACTATTATAACAAAATGGAAAGAATGAAGAAAATTTTGATTGCAGGGGCGATGACCCTGTTGATGCTATGTCCTGCCAAAGCACAGATTGCATGGCAGCAAGTGGAGCCCGGCGTCTGGAAAGGCGTGGTAGGCACTCCTGAAGAATATTCATTATTGGGTGTGGCCGGTGTTACGCCGCAAAAGGAAGGTTTTGCCCGCTTACCGGAGGTGGCATTGCCTGAATTGGCGAATGAAATTGTGGGTTCCATACAGGATGGTAAAACAAGTCTCCGCATTCCTTTGCAACGCAAGGAACAGTTGTACGGCTTTGGGCTGAACTTTCAGTCGGTACATCAGCGTGGCAAGATCCTGAACCTGCATGTAGACCATTATGGTGGACGTGATAACGGGCGCACACATGCTCCTGTCCCCTTTTATATTTCCAGTTCCGGTTATGGAGTACTGATTAATTCGGCACGTTATCTGACAGTATATGCAGGTAGCGGCGCACGTAAGGACAGTCCGAATGCTCCGGTGGCTAAAGACCGTAATATGGATAAGACTTGGACATCGGCGCCTTATTCGGATGCCGTTTCGATCTTGGTTCCTGCTCCGGGTGCAGAAATTTATCTGTTCGCCGGACCTACTCCTATGGATGTTATCCGCCGTTATAACCTGCTCTGTGGAGGAGGTACATTGCCTCCGCGTTGGGGGCTGGGCTTTACGCAACGTACAAAGAAGCTCTATACAGCTGAAGACGTGAAGAACGAAGCGGATGAGTTTGAACAACGTGGTTTCCCGTTGGACTTCATCGGACTGGAACCGGGTTGGCAAAGCAAAGCGTATCCTTGTACCTTTGAGTGGGATGTTACCCGCTATCCTGATCCCGCCGGCTTTGTGAAAGAGATGTTGGCTAAAGGAGTACGCATCAACTTATGGACAAACCCATACGTATCTCCCGATTCAAAGATATATAAGGAAATGTATTCGGTAAGCGGCTCACACACCGTATGGTGTGGTATCGTGCCCGACTTGGCAGGCGAGAAAGCCCGCAAAATCTGGATGGATAAGCTGGAACAGGAACACGTGAATATTGGTGTCAGCGGTTATAAAGTGGATGAAGTAGACGGATACGACCGTTATGTTTGGCCGGATGTGGCTACTTTCCCCAGTGGAGTTGCCGCTGAGCAGATGCGCCAGACTTATGGTTTGTGGGTTCAACGCACTACTGCGGAATTGTACAAGAAGCGTAATCAACGTACCTTTGGATTGGTTCGTGCATCGAATGCCGGTGCAACTTCTTTCCCCTATGTGATTTATAATGACTATTATAGCCATCCGGACTTTATTACTGCTTTGATTAATTCAGGCTTTAGTGGTGTATTGTGGACTCCGGAAGTACGTAGTTCCAGTTCATCGGAAGACTGGTTGCGTCGTTTCCAATCTGTAGTATTCTCGCCGATGGCAATGATTAATGCCTGGGCAAGCGGTACGAAACCCTGGACTTTCCCCGAAGTAGAGAATCAGATAAAAGAGTATGCTATGCTGCGTATGCAGATGATGCCTTACTGGTATAGTGAATTTGCACGCTATCATTTCGATGGTATTCCTCCGTTCCGTGCCATGAATCTGGAACCGGGTTTCAACCCTGAACAAGGAACTACAGCGAAACTGTCAGATGCAAATCTGGAAGATAATCCTTATTTGGAAGCAGTTTCCAAAGAAATTAAGGATCAGTATATGGCTGGTGAATATCTGTTGGTAGCTCCCATGTTCAAAGGCCAGAAAGAACGTACGGTGGTATTGCCTAAAGTAGACTGGTACGATTTCTATACGGGTAAATATGTGGGCAATGGCGAGAAGATTACTGTTACACCAGGCTTGGACCGTATTCCGGTATATGTAAAGGATGGGGCTATCCTACCATTTATGGAGGCCCGCCTGCATGCACCGAAAGCAGGAGAGAAGGTGAATCTGGAAATCCGTCATTATGGAAAAGCAGATGGTTCTTACCGGCTGTATGATGATGACGGTGAAACATTCGATTATGAGAAAGGCGCCTATTCCTGGCGTGATATCACTGTGACACGCGATAAGAAAGGCAAGCTGAAAGGTGCTATATCTAAAGCTGAAAAGGGGAAACCGAACAGTATTGCCAATGTTACCTGGAAGTTTATGACAAAAGAATGATAAGATTATGAAGAATATATTGACGACCTGTTTGTTTCTCTGCCTTCTCCTCACGGTGCATGCAGCGGACAATCCAAATGTGAAGAAGCTCTTCACCGTTACATCCGGCGAACTGAAACTGACCTTTATGGTGGGTACGGACGATCGCCTTTACCAATTGGGTTTTGGAGATGCTGCCCGTGAAGTAGAACCTCCTGCTAAGATACCCTCACGTGAATGGGAATTTCTTCCTCCTTATGGAAACGGTGTCCTGACAGAACCGGCTATCCAGGCAACTCACGTAGATGGAAATACATCTACGGAGCTTCACTACGCCGGACATCGTACGGAAGCGCTGGCACCGGGTATCGAACAAACCGTTATTTCACTGAAAGACCCTGCCTATCCTTTTACCGTAGATATCTATATCAAATGCTATGCAGACAATAGCATGATGGAAATCTGGAATACCGTTACGCATAATGAGAAAGGGAAAGTCATTCTGCATCGTTTTGCTTCTGCTGCCCCGGTGGTAAAAGCGAAGGAATACTGGCTCACTCAATTCTCCGGTAACTATAAGCGCGAAGCAACCCTCAATGAAGAACGCCTTTCGGAAGGAGTCAAGATTCTGGATTCCAAATTAGGCATCCGTGCACATCAGATGCGTATTCCTTCTTTTATCCTCTCCCTGAACGGACCGGCTAAAGAGAATGAAGGTGAAGTACTGGCGGCTTCTTTGCGTTGGAGTGGTAGTTTCCAGTTTGCTTTCGATGTAGACTGGAACAAGAACCTGCGTTTGCTGACCGGTATGAATCCTTTGGGCTCACAGTACAATCTGGAGCGTGGCGGTACATTTACTACACCCGCCATTCTCTACACGTATAGTAAGCAGGGTAAGGGAGAGGCTAGCCGTCGTTTCCATCGTTGGGCCATGGCAAATGCCATCCGCGATGCAGAGAAAGACCGCCCTGTATTGCTGAACAACTGGGAGGCCACACACTGCGATTTTGATGAAGACCGCTTGAAGCAACTCTTTGATGGTGCCCGCCAGGTGGGTGCTGAACTTTTCTTATTGGATGATGGCTGGTTCGGTAATGGACCTTACTCCCGTGATGATGACAAGCATGGTCTGGGAGATTGGGACCCTTCTACCAAGAAGTTACCCAAAGGTCTGTCATATATTGCCAAAGAAGCATTGAAGCGTAAAGTTGGCTTCGGTATCTGGCTGGAACCCGAGATGGTGAATCCTCAGAGTGAACTTTATCAGAAACATCCCGATTGGATCATTACTCAATCCAAACGTGAACCGATATTGGGTCGCCATCAGGAGATACTGGACCTCACCCGCCCCGAAGTACAGGCTTTTGAATGGGATATTATCGACAAAACCTTGCGGCCTAACCCGGATATCACTTATGTGAAGTGGGACTGTAACCGTTACATCACCCAACCCGGATCTTCTTATTTGCAGCCTGCCGATCAAAGTCATCTCTGGATAGACTATAATTGGGCGCTTTATCGTCTGATGGATCGTTTTGCCAAAGGCTTCCCCAATGTGATGGCCATGCTTTGTGCCGGTGGATCGGGACGTGTGGACTACGGCGCAATGCCCTATTTCCACTCCTTCTGGCCCAGTGACAACACAGACCCGTTGGGACGTATCAAGATACAATGGGGCTTCTCACATTTCTTCCCTGCAAATACGATTTCTGCTCATGTGACTCGTATGGGTAAACGGCATTTGAAGATGGCAATCGATGTGGCATTGAGCGGTGCATTCGGAATAGACCTGGCATTGGATAAGGCTACGGCTGAAGAACGCGCGCAAATTGCCGATGCTGTGAAATTGTACAAAGAACGTATCCGTCCGTTGGTGATGCATGGTGAACTTTATCGCCTAGTTTCTCCTTATGAGTCCCCATTAGCTTCTTTGAGTTATGTTTCAACAGATAAACAAAAGGCAGTCGTTTACTTCTACCAGACTAAAGATGGCAATGAACCCCGGGTAATGCTGGGTGGCCTGGATGCCCAGAAAAAATATCGTGTGGAGGAAGTAAGTCTGGCAAAGGGAGTGACTTCCCGTTTCCCTGCCAATGGCAAGGTCTTTACAGGAGCGGAACTGATGGAAAAAGGTCTGGAGAATCCATTGAATACCCAGTTTGAGAGTGCGGTATTGATATTAATAGCTAACAATTAAACACAATAACCTTATGAACTTGAGAAGAACCTTATTACTTTTCTCTTTCATCTTTGCCGGTTCGCTGGCCATTGCACAACCGAAAGATCGTTGGATTATTCAGGATGATGGAGCCATTCGCTGGAATATCAATGATAATATTCCACATGACGATCATTTGGAAATGAGTGGGCAACAACTTTCCGTTGTCCTTCGTTACGGTGTGGATGCACAAAAGCGTTTCCACCTGAACCGAAGTCTTGTTTTCCCTATGCTTCGCATGCATCCCAATAAGACACAGAACAATCTGAAGCAACGTTTCGATGTGAATATTCCCGCTTTGGTGACAGTGGACGATCAAACCTTGCTGAATGAAGAAGTACGTGATGTTACCTTCAATGGCATTATGCGTGTGGAAAGTAGTTTCGGTTATATTTACCGGCGTAAGGAACTGAAAGATGCCGTGCAATTGACGCGTGTACTCTATCCCTCCACCAATGCCGCGCGCTATTGTGAGGAATATACTTTCAAGAATAGCAGTCCGAATCAGATAACGCTGCGAGTGCCTGAGTGGAACGTAACATATACTACTCCTGAGGAAGCCGGTGTATATGGTGCTTATTGCATCGAAGCCGGTCTTTCCAAAAGTGGTGTCTTTGTTTTGAAACCGGGAGAGACGCTTGAGTTCTATGCAGTCTTTTCCGGAAGGAAACTGGTGGATGCCTCGTCCGGACGAAACGATGCCGGTCTTTCACACATCAATATCCTTAGTGAACGTGCCGCGCGTGAAGCGCTTATCAGTCAGTGGTGGAGCAATCTGGTTTTGGATACACCCGATCCCGTACTTAATCGCATGTTTGCCTTCGCCAAACTGCGTGGCGCTGAAAGCATCTACCGCACGAAAGGTGGATTGATGCATGGTCCCGGTGGTGAAGCCTATTATGCGGCTGTCTGGGCTAACGACCAGGCAGAGTATATCAACCCCTTCTTCCCTTTTCTGGGTTATGAGATTGGTAATGAGTCCGCATTGAATTCTTTCCGCCACTTTGCCCGCTATATGAATCCGGAGTATAAACCTATTCCGAGTTCCATCATCTCCGAAGGTGTCAGTTTCTGGCATGGTGCCAAAGATAGGGGGGACGGTGCAATGATTGCTTACGGTGCTGCACGTTATGCGTTGGCTCGTGGAGATAAGGCGGAAGCGCGTGAATTGTGGCCTCTGATTGAGTGGTGTCTGGAGTATTGCAACCGTAAACTAACTCCTGCCGGCGTGGTTGCATCGAATTCAGATGAATTGGAGAACCGCTTCCCGGCTGGTGATGCAAACCTCTGTACCTCTACGCTTTACTACGATGCTTTGCGTTCAGCCGTTATGCTGGGGCGTGAATTGGGAGTATCGGCAAAGCAGTTGAATACGTATCGTAATCAAGCAAATGCTTTAGAGAAAGCCATAGAAAAACATTTTGGTTATGAGATAGAAGGTTTCCACAGTTACCGCTATTATGAAGGTAATGATATCCTGCGTTCCTGGATTTGTATGCCTCTTGTTATGGGTATCTATACTCGCGCACAAGGCACTATCGATGCTCTCTTTTCGCCCCGCCTCTGGACGGACGACGGATTATTGACGCAAGCCGGTACCGAAACCTTCTGGGATCGTAGTACGCTCTATGCTCTGCGTGGCACCATTGCTGCCGGAGAAGTGGAGAAAGGTATGAACTTCCTCAAGAAGTATTCACATCGCCGTTTGTTGGGCGATCATGTGCCTTATGCCATTGAAGCGTGGCCCGAAGGAGATCAGCGTCATCTTTCTGCTGAAAGCGGATTGTATTGCCGTATCTATACCGAAGGTCTGTTCGGCATTCGCCCCACAGGATTACGCAGTTTCGAGATGACTCCCCGTTTGCCACAGGAGTGGGAGTATATGAATCTGAATCGTGTACGTGCTTTCAATTCGGAGTTTGATATTCGGGTATCCCGTGCAGGAAAGAAGTTGCATGTAGAAGTATTGAAAGGCGGCAAGTCAGTGCTGAAGAAGAGCGTGACGGAAGGGGCAACGATAAAGGTGAATTTATAATCTATTTGTATAAATTTATAGTCAATTTCTCTTTTCGAAAACGCGATTTTTAACTACTTGATTATCAGGAATGTTAAGGTAGCACATAATGAGTATACGAGTGAATAGGGTTCGGTATACGACTGAACCCTATTCAGTATACGACTGAAATAGGATAAGATTACGACTGATCTGTACTATAAAATTATTCTGTAACTATTTAGTGACGCCGGACTAACCTTTCTTTTCTCCTTATATTGTTTATTTCACCTTAATATTCTATGTTATTTCCGGGCTTTTCTTATTTTTGTGTGCAAAACATATCTATACTGATGAAAACGAAAATATTGATGATCTTTCTAATTTGCTCATTTCCGGTCTTGTGTTTATGGGCTGAGCATTCTAAATATTCATTCTACTATAGTCAGAAACTGAATGAAGGAATTTCCCAACTCTCCGTGATGACCATTTGCCAGGATACCCGGGGATACCTTTGGCTGGGGACACGTAATGGACTGAATCGTTATAATGGAAGTGAGTATACCGTTTTTCGTCACCACCCGGGAGATTCTCTGAGTTTGGCAGACAATGAAGTCAATGAAATACGCGAAGATCATAGCAAGAATTTATGGATAGGTACCAGTCGCGGATTAAGCCGGATGTGCCTTCGTACCGAACGTATCCGCAACTATTTTAATGTAGATGGACTCTCCAGTGCAAGTATTCTTTCTCTTTTAGTTGATAGTTCCGGCAAAGTATGGGTAGGTACCCGCAGTGGGCTTTGTTGTTATATTCCCGAACAAGACAATTTTAAAAGGGTGGAATTTGTAGAGAACTTCAATAGTTCCGTCACTGCCTTGATGGAGGATAAGGCAGGCAATTTCTGGATAGGTACGGCAGTGAATGGTGTTTACCAGTGTAACAAACAGATGCAGGTGATTAATCACTATGACCGTCGTGCCGGCTTACCGGACAATAGTATTTCCACTCTTTATGAAGATTCTTATCATCGCATCTGGGTAGGTTGTCAATTTGGCGGACTGAACCGTATTGATGTCCGTAATCATAAAATAACTTCTTATGTATCTGCCAACAGTGGCCTGAAAAATAATTATGTCCGTTGCCTTGCCGAATGGGATGGAGAGATGCTGATTGGTACTTTCGATGGTATTTATGCTTATGCACCGTTGAAGGATCAGATTCGTAAGGTGAGTAGTTATGACGAACCCGGGCGTGGCTTGGGGCATTTTTCCATTTATGCTTTTTGCCGTGATCATACCGGTACGTTGTGGATTGGTACTTTTGCCGGTGGTGTCACTTGGCTGAGCTCGCTTACCGACCGCTTCATTCATCATACTCCGGGGAAGACGGTGAATCAGCAAACGGGAATCTATGGTACGGCTTGTGTCGATAAACAGAAAAACTTATGGATAGCTACTGAGGGGTATGGATTACTGCGATATGAAATTTCGACAGGGGAAGGGCAGTTTTATCTGATTGATAAGGATAGCTATTCCGTGCATAATTCGAATGTTATCAAGACGGTATATGCTGAGGATGACTGTATCTGGTGCGGTACGGTATTGGGTGAGGTCTATCGTTTTGATCTTGCTACCCGGCGTTTTTCTTTATTCTATAAATATCCTATAGAACTTGCTATTTATGGTATTGTGCGTGATGCAGACGGTAATTTATGGGTAGGAACTTCAAAAGGCGGATATGCACTGACTTGCTTTACTCCTGCCGGTGAGCGGAAGACAGAGTTTACCGGACCGAAAGGGGAGAAATTGCATTTTTCCTCGGTTCGTTGCATGGAGGAAGAGAGTCCCGGTGTGCTACTGATAGGTATGCGTTCTGCCGGACTATACCGTTTTAATACCCGTACAGGTGAAATGACTGTATTTCGTACATCGCGCCCGGAACAGAAAATGCAAATTCCAAGTAACTATATATCTTCTATATTATTAACCAGATCCGGTGATGTATGGGTATCTACTTATGGAGGCGGTATTTTCCAACTGGACAAACGGGGAGGTGTGCTTCGCTGGGTAACAGAGAAAGAAGGGCTGATGGGAGGGGATATTTGTAAATTGCTGGAAGGAGCGGACGGTAATCTATGGATGAGCTCATTACAGGGAATTTCCTCTTATTCTCCGTCCACCGGGGAGATTAAAAACTTTCCATTCAATAATGGTATTCATTTGCGTGAATTTACATATCGGGGTGGGGTAGCCATGCCGGACGGTACATTGTGTTTTACCGGTAATGATGGCTTTATCACTTTTTACACACCGGAGATGCCGATGAATCGTTTTGTACCGCCAATCGTATTGGAAGACCTGTTGGTGAATAATCGTGTGGTGCGTGCAGACGATGGAACTGGAATCTTAAGTGGATTGCTTAATGAAGCGGAGGTTATCAATCTGCAGTATAATCAAAATAATCTGTCAATAGACTATAAAGCGTTGAATTTCATCAATTCGGAGATGAACCGGTATGCCTATAAGTTGGAAGGATATGATAAAGACTGGAATCATGTGGGAGAACGCAGCACGGCTTACTATACCAATCTGCGTCCCGGCACCTATCTTTTTCATGTCAAGGCTTGTAATAACGATGGGGTATGGAATGAGGAAGGGAAGACTTTGAAGATTGTGATTACACCGCCTTTATGGGCTACTTGGTATGCTTTCCTGATTTATGGACTATTGCTGATAGGAGTGTTTTACGCAATATTCCATTATTTCAATGCCCGTCGCCGCTTGAGGGAAAGGTTGAGAATGGAGCAGAAAGAGAAACTGCAACAGGAAGAGTTTCATCAGGCAAAGATGCATCTGTTCACGAATTTTGCCCATGAGTTACGTACTCCCTTGACGCTAATCATCACTCCCTTTGAAGAGTTGGTGAAGCGAATGGATATGACTTTGGAATTGCGGGATAAACTGATGGTCATTTATAGGAATGCCCAGCGGCTCCTTTTATTGGTCAATCAACTGATGGACTTGCAGAAAAACCAGAGTGGTACGATGGAATTGCAAGTCACGGAGAATAATGTATATGAATTTGTCACGGAGATCTATTGTGCGTTCAATCAGATAGCGCAAACCAATGAAATCACTTTCACACTGGATTGCCGGGACCGGGAGTTCCAGGCCTGGTATGATAAAGTGCTGCTTGAGAAGGTCGTATTCAATTTATTGTCCAATGCATTCAAGTATACTCCTTCCGGTAAAGACATACGTATGTTGGTTAAATGTATTCCGGCGGGAGAGTTGGAAGAATCGTATCGAAAAGAAGTAGCCCCTTCTGCCCTGTATATGATGTTGCAGGTTGTGGATGCCGGTTGTGGAATCCCACTGCAGGAACGGGATAAGGTGTTCACACCTTTCTACCGGGTACCTGAAACGGCTGGGGTAAATGTACCGGGTACAGGTATCGGGCTTAGTCTGGTGTATTCCATTGTGAAGCTGCATAAGGGAGTGATTCGTATTGAAGACCGGGAGGATGGGACGGAAGGAGCACGGTTCATTGTTTTGCTGCCTGTTTCCCGTGAAGCTTTCACTGAGGAAGAGACGGATTCTATGCCTGTGGAAACAATTGGCGATACGGCATTTGCACAGCCGGTGGAGAAACCGCAAACATCTCCCATTGGAGAAATAGCACCTAAAAAGCCGGTGGTTCTCTTGGTGGAAGATGACAAAGATGTACGGGATTATCTGCATAAGTCCTTGGAAAATGACTATGAAATCATTGAAGCGGCAAACGGTATAAAAGGATACGATAAGGCGGTACAATTCTTCCCTGATTTAGTGCTGAGTGATATTATGATGCCTAAGCGGAATGGGCTTGAACTCTGCTCCATGATTAAGAATGATATTCGTATCGGACATATCCCGGTAATACTGATGACTGCACGCTCCATGGTGATGCATATCAGGGAAGGTTTTGAGGCAGGGGCGGATGATTACGTGATTAAGCCTTTCAGTATGGATGTGCTTCGGATACGTATTCAGAGCCTGCTGCAGTCGAGAGAGCAATTGAAGAAACTGTATGGCAAACGCTTCTCGCCCGAAGTGGTAGGTGTAAGTACTACCTCGGCGGATGAACGCTTCTCACAGAAACTGTATGAGATTATAGAGAAGAATATATCTGACCAGAATCTGGGTATAGAGATGCTTTGTGACCAGATCGGTATTAGTCGCGCCAATCTCTATCGCAAAATCAAAGCTATATCAGAGCTTTCGCCCACGGAACTGATACGTAATAAGCGCTTGGAGGTGGCCTTGCGTTATCTGAAGGAAACGAATATGAGTGTTTCGGAAGTGGCAACTTTGTTGGGATTCAACAGTCATTCCTATTTCTCCAATTCGTTTAAAGCGTTCTATGGGTTCACACCTACCGAGTTCGTACAGATGAACAGTGCGAACAAAGAGAAGATGTAAGACGAAAAATAAGATTTAAGGCGGAAAGGAGTTTCCGCCTTTTTTGTCTCAAACGGTTCTCACTACCGTCTCAAAATGCTTACTACATTTGTTTTGAGACATTATTGCAAGTCAATGATACACGATTTATAACCCTCAGACCGGTGATGCCCTATCTTTGTGATGTGAAAAACAAGCTTAATTCAATCACTATGAAGTATAAAAGTCGTAGCATCGCAAAGGTTATAGTACCTGTATTTTTAGTGGTATCTCTATTTGCATTTACTACTCATACCACGGAGCAGCCGGAAGGAACTCCATTGTTTATAACGGGTATCACTCCTTATAAATCCGGAATGATCGTATCTCAGAAGGGCGTTCAGAAGGTTTCTATTTATTCATCAGATTATAAAGAACGCTTGCAAGAGTGGGAACTGGATGAAGTCCCTACCGGAGTTGCTACAGATGGAGATCAGATTTATGCAACGGTGGCAGGTGAACATAAGAATGGTGTTTATTTCCTGTCTGCTTCCAATCCTTCGGAAAAAGTCTTTGTGGAAACAGCATCCGGTGCTTGTGCTCCGTTGGTAAATGCGGGTAACGGCAAGTTATATATTTGCAACCAGTTTGCCGGTACAGTATCAGAATTGGATAAGAATGGAAAGAATGTGCTAAGAACGGTGAAAGTATTGCGTGAACCGAAATCAGCTGTCTTTGATAAAGAAGGAAAACACTTGTTTGTTACTAATTTCCTGCCTATGCAACGGGCGGATGTGGATACTGTAGCTGCTTGCGTATCAGTGATTGATATGAACAGTTTCCGGAAGATAAAGGATATTCAACTGGCCAATGGAAGTAATGCCCTGCGTGGAATGTCGCTTTCTCCGGACGGGCGTTATTTGCTGGTTACTCATAATCTGGGTCGTTTCCAGGTTCCGACATCCCAGTTGCAACAAGGCTGGATGAATACCAGTGCTATCAGTATTGTAAATCTGGCTACTCTGAACTTTGAGGGTGCCGTGTTGCTGGATGAACCGGAACGGGGTGCAGCAGGTATATGGGATGTGAAGTGTACGGATGATAAGATTGTGGTCAGTCACTCCGGTACCCATGAGGTCAGTGTGATAGATTATCCCACATTTATTCAGAAGTTTGAGCAGTATCCTCAAAAGGATGCTTTGGCGTATGATTTACGCTTTTTATATGGTATGCGTAAACGTGTAGCGTTGGTAGGCAATGGACCGCGTTGCATGATGCTGAAGGACGGAACGGCTGTTGTTCCTACTTATTTCTCTGATACATTGAATATCGTGGACTTGAATACGGCAAATGTTCAGTCGGTTGCCATGGTGAAGAATCGTACGGAAAACAGAATACAGCGTGGTGAGAAATACTTTAATGATGCGGAACATTGTTTCCAGAACTGGCAGTCGTGTAACGGATGCCATCCGGGTGATGCACGTATGGATGCCATGAACTGGGACTTGATGAATGATGGCATTGGTAATTCGAAAAACTGCAAGAGTATGTTATTTTCCCATGTCACTCCACCGTGTATGATTTCCGGTATTCGTGCTAAAGCGGAAGTTGCCGTCCGTGCAGGATATAAGCTCATTCAGTTCAGTGATTTGCCGGAAGAATTTGCAGAGTGTGTGGATGAGTATCTGATGTCATTGAAACCGGTTCCCAGTCCGTATCTGGTAAATGGCGAACTTTCAGAGAAGGCTAAACGGGGACGTAAGGTTTATGAAAAGTTTAATTGCGACGAATGTCATTCCGGTCCCTATTATACGGATATGAAGATGCATCGTATCGGCGAAGATATCGAATTTGAGAATGGGTGGGATACTCCGACACTGCGTGAAGTCTGGCGTACGGCTCCTTATCTGTTTGACGGACGTGCTGCCACTATGGAAGAAGTGTTCACGGTACATAAGCATGGCATTGAAAAGAAAATATCAGCTAAAGAAGCGGAAGAACTTGCCGAATATGTGAATTCACTTTAATAGAATAAGAAGACCATGATTACACACGAAAATATAGAGATTATTCATTATTTCCTGTTGGTTGACAAAGCTCCCTTTAAGGTGATGTTGGCGCAACTTCTGGCGGAATATAAAGCCATTCATACTCCTGTACGTATAGTGATATTCGATGCGCCGGTGGATAATGAAGAATATGTAGCCCGTTTTGCTTGCATCAGGGAAGCGGTGAAAGAGCTTTTCAAAGAGAAACAACCTTCCGTAAGCTATGTGGCACAACCTCCTCAGAGTATGGGATTGGTGATGGAAGTGCATGAAGTGCAACTGACAGAACAAGATCACATTGAATATCGGATGCTGGGAGATTTGCCTTATATCACTATCGAAAGAGAAGGTTGTAAACGCTTGTTCCTGAGTGGTGTGACGGGAGATGTACTGCATCAGAGCATCCGTGAGCAATCTCATGAAGTATTCTCCAGGATAGCCAGGGTATTGGAAACGGAAGGTATGCCGGTTTCCTCAATCATACGTCAATGGAACTATATTGAAAAGATAACAGCTTGCGATGCAACCGGCCACCAGCATTATCAGGATTTCAATGATGCACGTTCGCTATTCTATAATGGTGTGGAGTGGACTACCGGTTATCCGGCTGCTACCGGTATCGGGACTCAGTGGGGCGGCATTATGATTGATGTGGATGCCTTACTCTGCAAAGATGGAAGTGTCCGGGTCCTTGGGGTGGATAATCCTTTGCAGATTGCCGCTCATGCTTATTCACAGAATGTATTATTGGGAGAAAAAGATGCGGCTCTTCCTCAAAAGACCACTCCGAAGTTCGAGCGTGCCAAGGCTGTATGGAAAGAGGATCATGGTTTCGTATACGTATCGGGTACAGCCGCTATTCGTGGTGAGCAGAGTCTGGAAGGCGTTGGTATTGAACAGCAAACCCTGACTACCTTGGAGAATATAGAATATCTGGTATCCCGTGATAACCTCAATCGTTCCGATATTCCTGCTACGGAGAATGCTACCCTTATCACCTTCCGCGTGTATGTGAAATGTTGGGAGGATATGGAAAAAGCAAAACAAGTAGTGACAGAGCGATACCCCGATTTACCTGCCATTTATACTTTAACCGATGTGTGCCGTTCGGAACTATTGATAGAGATAGAAGGAATGGGAGTGCTTTGCTGAGGCTGATTATTAACCATTAAAATAGATAAATACATGAGATTAAAAAAAGTATTAACCCTGGCATTAATTGCCGCCTGCGGTATGGGACTCGCTTCTTGTACGGCAGAATCTAAAAAAACAGAACAAGTTATGACACAGGAAAAGGCAACGTATCAGAAGAAGTACACGAATGCTGACTTCTACAAAGACGGAAAGTTTGACCAAGAAGCTGCTAAAGAAGCATTCCTTGATATGTTTAAATTTTATGGTGTGCCTTACACTCCGCTGATGGAGAAAGATATCTGGTTTACAGATTTCGGTTTGGGCGACTTTGAGAATGTAGGTATGGGAGGCATCTTCTGGGTAAACGATCCTGAATATGGCTATTTTGCACATGCTATTTACTTGTTGCCGGGACAGATGATTCCGGAACATGCCCATGTAAAAACGGCATTCCCTGCGAAACATGAGTCGTGGATGGTAAATCACGGTTGGGTTTATAACTTCTCCGAAGTAGGAGATGAAACACCGAATGCTCCTGCGGTTCCGGCATCTCACGGTCCTATCAAGAGCAAGAATTTCGTGAAACAGAATGTGGGTGATGTTCTCCGTCTGAAAGAACTGGGTACTTTCCACTTTATGATGGCCGGTCCTGAGGGAGCCATTGTAGATGAGTGGGCATGTTACCATGATAATGATGGTCTGCGTTTTACTAATGGACAGGCTGCTTTGTAAATCATTCAATAATTAAGAATACCATGAGAAAGATTAATCATTTTGGAGTACCGACCACCACACCGCAACCGGGTGAGGTATATGCGGAAGGATTGAAGGTATGGCTGACTAACTTTAATGAAAGCCCCAATAAGATAGAATATTTGCGTTTTGAAGAAGGTAGTTGGATGCCTGAGCTGATTCAGAAAGTAGCACATATCGCTTACGAAGTAGATGATCTGGCGGCTGAACTGGAAGGTGCAAAAGTATTGGTTGAACCGATGCCGGGCGGAGAGAATCTGACAATTGCTTTCATTGAAGAAGAAGGTATTGCTTTGGAGTTAATGCAGTTTGATAAATAATCAATTAGTAGAAAGAAACTATGATGAATAAATTCATAAATGATCCGGATAATCTGACAGCTGAATTGCTGGAAGGATATGTAATGGCTTATAGTAATCAGGTAGCTATTGGCGGAGAAAATATTATTGTGCGTGCACATGCGAAAGCTGAAGATAAAGTAGCTGTGATCACTTTGGGTGGTTCCGGTCATGAACCCGCATTAAGTGGCTTCGTGGGCGACGGAATGTTGGACTGTTCTGTAGTCGGTGATATTTTTGCTGCTCCGGGTGCACAACGTTTGTTCCAGGCTTTACAGATGTTCAAACGTGAGGCCGGTATCTTGCTTGTGGTGTTGAACCACTCCGGCGATATCATGAGTGCAAACATGGCATGCCAGTTGGCTGAACGTACAGGCATTAAGGTAAAGACTATCCTGACACACGATGATATCAGTGCCGGACTGGATGCACCGGATGAAGATCGTCGCGGTCTGGCAGGTTGTGTTCCTTTGATTAAGATCGTTGGAGCTGCTGCTGAAGAAGGTAAGTCACTAGACGAGATTATTGAAATAGGTGAACGCTTCAATGCACGTTTGGCTACATTGGCAGTGGCTATGAAGTCCTGTACCCATCCGCAAAACGGCATGACCATCTCCGATCTTCCGGACGGTGAAATTGAAATCGGTATGGGACAGCATGGAGAAGGCGGTGGCGGTCGTAAGCAATTGGTTTCTGCCAATGAAACAGCCGAAGAAATGATCGGTTTGCTGATGAAGAAGCTGCAACCGAAAGCCGGTAACAAGGCTTTATTAATCATTAACGGTGTAGGGGCAACTACGCACATGGAGATGAATATCGTTTATCGTAAAGCGCATCAGGTGTTGGAAAATGCCGGCATCGAAGTGGCTGCTGCCCGTATCGGTGAGTTGCTGACCGTTCAGGAACAGGCAGGTTTCCAGATGATTCTTGGTGTGCTGGATGACGATCATATCGATTATCTGAACAATAAAATGTCTAATGCTCCTTATTGGACGACTATCGGTAAATAAGAGATGGATAAACTGACTATAGATGATTTCAAGAAGATGCTTCGTAATGCGCTGGTATGCATTACGGAGCGCTCCGACGAATTCTCAAAACTGGATGCGGTATTGGGAGATGGCGACCATGGAACAGCTATCGTTCAATCCATGTCTGCCCTTGTTGCTACGGCTGATAAGGGCACTGAATTTAAGTCGATGCTGAATGACATGAGTTTTAACCTGATGCTTGAGATCAGCGGTTCGACCAGCACATTACTGGGTGGATTCTTCCTGGGAATGAGCGACCATGCGGAAGGTACCGAACTGAACGTGGCGGGTTTAAAGGCTATGTTTGCAGGTGGACTTGAAGGTGTGAGGAAACAAACAAAAGCAAAACAGGGAGATAAAACAATGATGGATGCCCTGATACCGGCGGTGGAAGCCATTCAGGCTTGTGATTCTGCTGATGTGAAGGCTATCCTGACAGCGGGTGCCGAAGCTGCTGTGAAAGGTGCTGAAGCTACTAAAGATATGAAGGCAAACTTCGGACGTGCCCGTAATTACGGCGAACGCTCTATCGGTTATGCGGATTCAGGGGCTTCATCCTGGTCGTGCATGTTTGATGCGTTTGCAAAAGCTTTATAGTAAATAACTAATGAAAAGATAAGAAATGGCTGATTTAGATGATTTAAGAGAAGGCTGCAATTTCGGTTTGGGGGTAGCTTCTACTAATAATAGTTTTCATGTGAAGGGAGCGGAACATCTTCCGTGGGGTATGAAGGATCGTTTATCACGCATCTTCAATCCGAAGACAGGCAGAACCGTGATGCTGGCGTTTGACCATGGTTTCATTATGGGACCGACATCCGGTTTGGAACGTATCGATTTGAACATCGTTCCGTTGATAGAATATGCAGACTGTCTGATGTGTACACGCGGCATTCTTCGTACGGTGATACCGCCCAGCACCAATAAACCTATTTGCCTTCGTTCGGATGCCGGTACTTCTATTCTTACAGAACTGAATGACAATGTCTTGATTGACGTTGAAGATGCGATACGTATGAATGTATCGGCCATGGCAATCATGTTGTCTATCGGTGATGCAGCCCACGAAGCAAAAACGGTTGCCAACCTGTACAAGGCAGTGGATAAAGGTACCCGTTACGGAATACCGGTGATGGGAGTGACGGCTGTAGGTAAAGATATGGCACGTGATGCCCGTTATTTCGGTTTAGCTTCCCGTATCGCTGCCGAGAATGGGGCGAATATCGTGAAGACCTATTATTGTGATGGTTTTGAAAAGGTGGTGGCAGCATGTCCTGTTCCTGTAGTGATTGCAGGCGGAAAGAAACTTCCTGAACTGGAAGCGTTGGAATTGTGCTATAAGGCAATCAGCGAAGGTGCTTCCGGTGTGGATATGGGACGTAATGTGTTCCAGTCGGAAGCTCCCGCTGCTATGATACAGGCCGTTCATGCGGTAGTACATGAAAATCTGAAACCGGAACAGGCACTCGAACTGTTCAATGAACTGAAGAATAAGTAACACTGATTACAAGAAGAATGATGAGGGTTTATATAATTATTTGGATCATTCTTTCCATGGGATTTCGGGCGGCAGCACAAGATAAACTCTTGGTTGCCGGTTCCGGAAATCCGAATATCCTGCTGTTGGATAAACAAACGGGAAAAGTGGAATGGCAGCATGCTTTGGAGAAAGGGGAAGAATGTAATGCAGTTGCTTTGACTAAAAAGGGAGAAATCTTGTATTCGTATAAGCGGGGAGCAAAACTCGTGACATGGGACCATCAGGTGGTCTGGGATTATAAAACACCGGACAAGACGGAATTACAATCAGCCACCTTGTTGCAGAACGGTGGCGTACTATTGGGAATATGTGGTATTCCTGCCCAATTCATAGAATTGGATAAGAAAGGCAAAGAAGTAAACAAAGTAACATTGAACCTGGAAGTGGAAAGACCCCACAGCCAGTTTAGACAAGTATTCCAGCTCCGGAACAGCCATTATCTGATACCGGTAATGGCGAAACAGAAAGTGCTGGAAGTAAGCCGTAAAGGGAAGATCATTGCTGAACATCAGATTGACGGCAAGGTATTCTCGTCTCTTGAACTTCCTGACGGAAATCTGTTGTTGCCTTGTGGCGACAGTCATTATTACATCGTGATCGACCGCAAGACAGGCGAAGAGTTGAAACGGGTGAATGCACTGGATATTGAAGGAGTTGCTTTATTGTTTGTAGGGCAAATCCTGCAATTGAAGAATGGGAATCTATTGATTTGTAACTGGTACGGACATACGAAAGATACCACGGTGGATGAACCGCAATTGATAGAGATAGATAAAAACGGTAAAGTGGTGTGGAGCTTGCATGATAAGAAGAATGTCGGTAAGATATCCGCTGCCTGCTATATAGACAATTTCCGCTTACCGGACTTAAAATAGGAGATTAACTTTAGAACAAAGTATTATGAATAAGAAATTATTAGTAATGTCTGTATGCATTGCCTTGTCGCTTCCCACTATGGCACAGCGAAGGGCGAGTGCGAAGGTGAAAGCGCCTGCTACGTGGGCGGAAAGCATTGCTGCGGCTAAGAATCAGGCCCATGTGGAAATGCAAAAGACCTGTTTGCCGATTGCATCGAAGGTGATTAAGGCAAAAGAGGCGGCAGTGCCTTTCTCGGCGGATATAACCGGACTGGATGAAATGGTGCTTTATACCTGGGGTACTGTAGATGGTACAGGAGATGACCAGGCTGTATGGGCAAATGCTAAATTAGTGGCGGCAGATGGTTCCTCTGTTTGGTTGAACGACCTGAAAAGTACTTTCAAGAAAACAGGTAGCGGCAGTCTGCGTTTTAATGAGAATGCCAAGGGACAGGATGTAGTCATGAAAGGCAAAACCTATAAACGTACGATTATGGCGAATGCCAATGCGCAAATCGTGGTTCCTCTGGATAAGAAATATACCCGCTTTGAGGCAGAGATCGGATTGGAGAACCGCTCTTCTGCAGGTACGGTGATTTTCCGTCTCCAAGGGATTACCGGTGCGGAAGCTGCTTCGGATATCGTTGCTAAATATCCGACTGAGGCTACTTTGTTCCTGCCATTCGGTGGAAGCGATATGAAAGCACTGGTTACGACCCATGATGCCGCCATCGAAAAGCATATAGCAACGGAAGTTATTAATTTGCTGAATGATAAATCCTATTTTACAGCACAAGTTGCCCAGATTGCTTCTAAACCTACCTTGGACGATCAGGTTATCGGCTATTTGAATCTGGCACAGGAGGCTATGAAAGTATATCAGTTGCAGGAGTCCCTGAGTTGGCTGAATATGCGTGCCATTGAAGAGGCTTATAACGATATGGCAAAAGATGCCGGTTATGATAAGAATGCGAACCAGGCCAGACTTGCCGAACTGAAGCTACTGACCGGAAAAGGATTCTCCGGCATTTATAAGAATGAGGCTTCTGCCCTGGAAGCTGCCAACAAAGCTTTGCAACTGAAGCGTGATATCTTGCTGGCAAATACAGCGTTGGATATGGATAAGATCATTGTCGGTCGTTATAAGATAGGTACTTCTGCCCGTCAGGTGAATCCGCGTGCTCTGGGTACTCAGAATAACAACTGGTCTAACCAGACTTCCGCTTCACGCGGTGGTTTTAATGCTGAGATTGCAGAGTTATCCAACTTACGTGGAAATGTTAAGACTCGTACTATCTTTAAACCTACCAATGGTTCTTCTGTTCCTGATTTGAAACTACATTGGGATGCTGAACGCTTGATGTTCTCTATGGTAGATACCGACCGCCGCTGGCAAGTATTTGAAGTGAAACTGGATGGTACCGGTTTGAAGAAGCTCATAGAAACCCCGGAAAAAGACCTGGAATTCTTTGATGCCACTTATTTGCCTTCCGGCAAGCTTATCGCTGTATCCAATATCGGTTATAACGGTGTACCTTGTGTGAATGGTAATGATGAGGTAGGTAATATGTGCTTGTATGATCCGAAAGATGGTTCTTTGCGTCGTCTGACTTTTGACCAGGATGCTAACTGGGCGCCAACGGTTATGAATAATGGCCGTATCATGTACACACGTTGGGAGTATACGGATTTGACTCACTATTTCTCCCGTTTTGTAATGCACATGAATCCGGACGGAACGGAGCAGAAGTCTTTGTATGGTAGTGGTTCTTACTTCCCGAACAGTACGTTCGATGCCAAACCGCTGCCAGGTGGTTCATCACAGTTTATCGGTGTGATTTCCGGTCATCATGGTGTGACACGTTCCGGCCGTTTGATGTTGTTTGATCCTTCAAAGAGCCGTAAATCAGAGAAAGGTATGTTACAGGAATTGCCTTTCCGTGACCGTAAGATAGAACCGATTGTAAAAGACCGTTTGGTGGATGGCGTATGGCCTCAGTTTATCAAGCCTTATCCATTGACGGATAAATATTTCCTGGTTACTGCTAAGCTGAATGAAAGTGCCCTGTGGGGAGTCTATCTGATTGACATATACGATAACCTCACGTTGATTGCCGAATTTGAAGGGGAAGGTCTTATTTGCCCGACTCCGGTTGTGCAGCGTCCGGTACCTCCGGTGATTCCTGAAAAGATTAATCTGGCCAGTAAAGAGGCTACCGTATTCATTCAGGATATATACGAGGGTGAAGGCCTGGAAGGTGTGCCCCGTGGTACAGTAAAAGCATTCCGTGTGCTTGCTTATGAATATGCTTATAACAGAACTCCGTCCGACCATTGGGCGCAAGGTGTTCAGAGTGGTTGGGATATCAAGCGTTTGTTGGGTACCGTTCCTGTAGAAGAAGACGGTTCTGCGATATTTAAGATTCCTGCCAATACCCCGATCTCATTGCAGCCGTTGGATTCGGAAGGACGTGCCATTCAGTGGATGCGTAGCTGGCTGACCGGTATGCCGGGAGAAACTGTTTCTTGTGTAGGTTGCCACGAAGACCAGAATCAATTGCCTATACCGAAACGTGTGAAAGCTTCGGCTATGGCGCCCCATGAAATTACGAAGCCGGAAGGTGGAGTACGTTCTTTCACTTTCGATCTGGAAGTACAACCTGTGCTGGATCGTGCTTGTATCGCCTGCCACGATGGTTCCAATAAACTGGCTGACTTTACAGGTGGGAAGATAGATAAGTTCTCCGGTTTCGGAGTCAGTTACTTGAATCTGCATCCTTATGTGTACCGTCAAGGTCCGGAAGCGGAGATTGAAGTGCTCGATCCGTATGAATATCATGCTTCCGTGAGTCCGTTGATCAAGATATTGAAGACGGGACATCATGGAGTGGAACTGACTGACAAAGAATGGCAAGCTCTGTACAACTGGATTGACTTCAATGCTCCTTATCATGGCAAGTTTAAAGCCAATGAATTTAAGGGAGTGGAACAAATCAGCCGCCGTACGGAATTGACGGAGAAATATGCCCGCTCCGGTGTAGACTGGCAGGCTGAGATCCGGTCGTATGCTAAATACTTGGAAGGACAAGAGAAACCGGCTCCAGTGAAACCGGAAAAGAAGGAGTATAAAGACAAGGATGTAAAAGTCAAAGGCTGGCCGTTTGATAAAGCCGCTGCCCAGACTATGCTTGCCAAAGAAGGAGAAACGAAAATGAGCATTGAATTAGCTCCGGGTGTAAAGATGAATTTTGTCCGTGTTCCTGCCGGTTCATTTGTGATGGGTAGTAACAGAGGTCATTCCGATTACTCTCCTGCTCATAAGCAAGTTGTGAAGAAAGGATTCTGGATGGGTGAGATCGAAGTCAGCAATGAACAGTTCCGCACAATCTTCCCGGAACATGACAGCCGCTTCATCCGCCAATTATGGAAAGACCATGTACACCAAGGCTATCCTGCCAATAACCCTGAACAGCCTGCTATCCGTGTGAGCTGGGAAGAGGCAATGGCATTCTGCAAGAAACTGAGTGAAAAGACCGGTAAGACTGTTACTCTTCCTACCGAGGTTCAGTGGGAGTGGGCCTGTCGTGCAGGTAGCGACGGTGAGTTCTGGTATGGTTCTTTAAACACAGACTTTGGTAAGTTTGAGAATCTGGCTGACAAGCATTTGAATCTGATGGCGGTAAAAGGAGTGAATCCGATGCCGATGCGGGAAAATGATCCTTGGTACAAGTACTACACTTATCAACCTAAAGAAAATGGTGTGGATGACGGCAATATGCTGATGGTGAAAGGCGGTGGATACCAGGCTAACGCGTGGGGACTCTATGACATGCAGGGTAATGTTGCCGAATGGACATCCTCTGATTATCTGCCTTATCCTTACAATGAAAAGATGCAAGGTACGGGTACGGAGAAAGTGGTTAGAGGCGGATCATGGAATGATCATCCGAAAGCGTCCACCACATACTATCGCAGATCATATCTGCCTTGGCAGAAAGTATATAATGTAGGTTTCCGTGTGATTATCGAAGATTAGAGAATAAGCTACACCAGCTACGAGCTACAAGCTACGAGTGCCTTTTGGCGTGTTATTTATAGACTATCTCAATTCCCCTCCTCCCGGGAGGAGGAGAACTGAGATACTTCGGTTACTATGCCGAAAGGTACTCGTAGCTTGTAGCCCGTAGCTGGTGTAGCTACTATATAAGTAAATATGAAAACTATAGGTTTAGTGGCCGGTCCGTGTAGTGCGGAAAGTCGTAAACAGATGTTGGAAACAGCAAGAGGATTGAAAGAGATGGGCGTTGGCATTCTGCGTGCCGGCTTGTGGAAGCCCCGTTCGCGCTGTGGAACATTTGAGGGAGTTGGCGAAGAAGGACTGGATTGGATGCGAGAGATACAACAGGAGCTGGGACTTCGGGTTATGACTGAGGTGGCACTTCCCTGCCACGTGGAAGCTGTACAGAAAGCCGGTCTGGATATGATCTGGATTGGTGCACGTACTACGGTCAACCCTTTTATGATGCACGAACTGGCCGAAGCCCTGCGCGGGTGCGATATGCCGGTATGGGTGAAGAATCCTGTATGTCCCGACGTAGACTTATGGATTGGTGCGGTAGAACGCCTTCAACAGGCCGGACTGAAAGACATCCGCATCATTCATCGTGGCTTTTGCACGGTAGATAGTTCTCCTTACCGCAATGCCCCCCTTTGGGAATTGGCGGAACGTTTTCATACTCATTTTCCTGAATTGCCTTTCTATTGTGATCCGAGCCATATCGGAGGAAAACGTGAATTATTGGCGGCTATTTGCGAGAAAGCCACATCTTTGCACGCCGACGGTCTGTTTATCGAGTCGCATTGCTGTCCGCAGAAAGCTCTTTCTGATGCTGCCCAGCAACTGACGCCACCGGCACTGGCGGAATTGTTGGCTACGTTGAATGTTTCAATAGAATGACAGATAGATCATAAAACAATTGAAAGGATATATCCGCACATGAAAAAAGTAAGCTCCTCCCTGAAAGCAATGTTCACCTCGTGGAAGATAACATTGATATTGCTGGTGCATTATGTGATCCTGCTGGCTGCCGCAACTTTTGTCGAGAAGGCGCAAGGGACGGCGATGGCAAGGGAAATAATCTATAACAATCCGCTTTTCTATCTTCTGCAATTTCTTTTGATTCTCAATTTCTGTGCTACTGCCTGGCAAGCCCGTCTGTGGAGCCAGCGCAAATATGGAGTCTTACTGTTGCATATCTCTTTTATTGTAATACTGTTGGGAGCATTGGTGACCAATATGTTTGGTTTTGAGGGCATTGTGCATATCAGGGAAGGAGAAACCGTGTCCCAAATGCGTACAACGAAAGACCAACGCCCGTTGCCTTTTTCCATCCGCTTGGATGATTTTAAGTTAGTTCGTTATCCCGGTTCTCACAGCCCTTCTTCTTTTGAGAGTTTCCTTACCATTCATACGCAAGAGGGAGAACGGAGCGAACACATCTACATGAATAAGGTGATTTATGAGCAGGGATACCGGCTCTACCAGTCCTCCTATGATGCCGATGAACAGGGCACCATCTTGACCGTCAATAATGATACGGCAGGAACAGGTATTACGTATGCGGGATATCTGTTGCTGCTTGCCGGTATGCTGCTGACCCTGGCAGATAAAAAGTCTCGTTTCCGTCAACTGGCAAAACAATTGAAACGGGTGACTCCTCTTTTGTTACTGGCTTTTCTTCCCACCCTTTCCTTTGCGCAAAAGGCAGAAACGGAACATCTGCTGAAGAATACCATCCCTGCCGAACAGGCAGAACAATGGGGACGAATGCAGATACAATGTCCTACAGGTCGTATTGAACCTGTAGATACTTATACGGACAAACTCTTGCGCAAGATTTACCGTAGCGATACTTTCGAAGGACTTAGTTCCGAACAAGTCATTATCGGTTTTCTTATGAATCCGTCTTACTGGGGAAATATTCCTTTTATCCGCCAGACTAATAAAGAATTGCCGCAAGCCTATTCTCTGCCCGAAGGTAAATACATCCGTTTCTTTGATGTATTCAGTGAAGATGGCAGCTATCTGATTTCCGATGCCGTAGACAAGGCATATTCCCGTCCGGCAGCCGAACGTTCGCGGCTTGAAAAGGATCTGTTGAAGCTGGACGAAAAGATTAATATCCTGTATTCCCTGCAACAAGGAAAGATGTTTGCACTGTTCCCGTTGCCGGGAGATACGAGTGGCAAATGGTATTCTCCGGGAGATGATTTAAGTGTGTATTCCGGGAAAGACTCTCTGTTCGTATCGAAAATAATGCCGTGGTATCTGGGAGAGGCTTCTGATGCCTTGCGTACCGGTACATGGGAGAGCGCGGGAGAGGTGCTTTCCATGATGAACGTGTATCAACAGAAACAGAGCGCTACACCTTTGCTGACGGAGAAGCAAGTGTTGTGGGAATTGTTTTATAATAAAGCACGTTTGTTCTTCTGGTCGGCTATGGGTTATATGGCGGTCGGACTGTTATTATTGATATTCGTAGTAGGACAGTTGCTGAAACCCAGACGCTGGGTTAAAACTGTTATCATTCCCTTGGTGGCGTTGGTCGTGCTGATCTTCTTGTTGCATACTTCCGGAATCGGCATCCGTTGGTACATATCTGGGCGTGCTCCCTGGGCCAATGCTTATGAGTCCATGATATATGTGGCCTGGGCTACAGCGTTGGCGGGACTTTTGTTTATCAAGCGTTCCTCCATGACGTTGGCTTTGGCGGCTTTCTTCGCAGGTATCATCCTGTTTGTTGCCAACCTGAACTTTATGGACCCCGAAATCACTCCCCTGGTTCCGGTGTTGAAGTCTTATTGGCTGATGATACATGTGGCTGTAATTACGGCAAGTTATGGCTTCTTCGGTATCAGTTTCCTGCTCGGTCTGCTTACCCTTGCATTCATGAGTGCCGGCAATCCGTCGAAAGTAGCCTTGTTGCAGCCCCATATCCGTGAACTCCGCATCATCAATGAAATGTCCCTGCATATAGGGCTTTATCTGCTGACGGCAGGCATCTTCCTCGGTGCTGTTTGGGCAAATGAGTCGTGGGGACGTTACTGGGGCTGGGACCCTAAAGAGACTTGGGCATTGATTACGATGGTGGTTTATGCTTTTATCCTGCATGCACGCTTTCTTCCCGTCCTCCGTTCGGATTATGCATTCAGCGTCATGTCCGTACTGGGACTTGCTTCGGTACTGATGACTTACTTCGGTGTGAACTACTACTTGTCCGGCCTTCATTCGTATGGCGGAGGTGATACACCGCCGGGACTGACTGCTGTCTTCATTACGTACGCCTGCGCTTTTGCGCTGATGATTTATGCAGGGTATAGTCAGCGTAGGCAGTAAGTTTCTTATTCTTTCTCACCCCTTTGAGAATATTTGCTCAATGCGATGAGAAAGAATACTCAATGCGATGAGAAAAAACTCTCGCTACGGTGAGTATTTGATCTCAATAAAGCGAGAATTTGATGATTGTGGTGAATCTGTCTGCCAATCTCTAATTCTATCGCTGAACTATCCTGTCTGAGAGGTCTATATACGCTATTTTGAGCTAATAGTTCAAGCATTTGGAACGATCTTTCAAACCCTTCAGACCCAAATTCCCTAATTTTGCCATAGTTATTAATCTGCTAACAATACTATGGAATGAAGACGCACAAGATCTTACTTATCCTATTTGCCGCCTTTTCAGGCTGGTGTGGAACAATGAACGCCCAGGATGCCGATTTGAAGAAACGTATGAAAGATGCCGATCCGAAAGTGATAGGTACGCGCATAGTCAATAAGTTCCTGGTCACCCCTCATACCCGCTTTGGAAATCCGCGGGCGGAAAAAGCTCCCAATTATGTGACTTATCCTGATGCCTGCACCTGGTTGGGCGCCTTATGGTTTAGCAAAGCCGTGAAGAATAAAGATATGCAGCAGCGGCTGAAGGAACGCTTTGAACCCTTGTTTACTACAGAAAAGAATATGCTTCCCCGCATGGTGCACGTAGACTATAACGTGGTAGGCGCTGTTCCCCTCGAAATCTATATGCAAAAGTTGGGCGACCGGAAATATTTCGATCTCGGAATGAAATATGCCGATACCCAATGGGAAGTTCCTGCCGATGCCAAGCCGGAGGAGAAAGCGTATGCCGAGCAGGGCTATTCCTGGCAAACGCGCGTATGGATTGACGATATGTTTATGATAACCACCATACAGTCGCAAGCCTATCTGGCTACGGGTGACCGAAAGTATATAGACCGCGCCGCTGCTGAAATGGCGATGTATCTGGAGAAGATACAACGACCGAACGGTCTTTTCTATCACGCCCCCACAGCACCTTTCTTCTGGGCACGTGGCAATGGCTGGATGGCTGCCGGAATGTCCCGTTTGCTTTCCGTACTTCCGAAGGATAATCCGAACCGTCCGGTTATTATGGAAGCCTATAAAAAGATGATGGCTACCTTACTCGAAAATCAGGATCCCGATGGAATGTGGCACCAGTTGATTGATGAACCCGCTTCGTACAAAGAGACTTCTGGCACGGCAATGTTCACCTATGCCATGCTGGTGGGTGTAAAACACGGTTGGCTCGATAAGAAAACCTATGCTCCTGCCGCCACAAAAGGATGGTTGGCATTGGTCTCATATATCAATGATGAAGACGAGGTAACAAACGTATGCGAGGGAACCAATATCAAGAATGACAAGAACCATTACATGAATCGCAAGCAAATCACCGGTGACCTGCACGCTCATGCTCCATTGCTATGGTGCGCTACGGAGTTGTTGACGAAATAAGCCTATCACATTTTGACCTATGAGAAAACATATTCTTTTGCTGATAACCTTGTTGGCAACCCTGAAAGTAACCGCGCAGAATAGTGAAAACTTCTATTTCTCAAACCTGAATCTGAAAGATGGTTTGTCTCAGATCTCTGTGCTTAAAATATTCCAGGATACCAAAGGTTTCATCTGGTTTGGTACGCGCAACGGATTGAATCGTTATGATGGCAGTGAGTTCGTGATCTATAAACATGATCCGAAAGACTCTCTGAGCCTGAGCGATAATCATATCTGGAGTTTAGCCGAAGATAACGACCGCAATTTGTGGATTGGTACGGCACGCGGATTGAATAAACTCGACTTGAAAACCAACCGCATCAAACCGTTTGTTGACGAACGATACGGTGCTTTTGCCAAAAGTGAAGTACGCTGTCTGACGGTAGACTCCCGTAATCGCCTTTGGATAGGAACTACCAAGGGGCTGTACCTGTATGTGCCTGCAATGGATGTATTTCAGCGTATAGACCTGAACGGGAAGATCAAAGATGAATTCATCTCTGTAGTCTACGAAACGAAACAGCATCAGATTCTGATAGGTACTTCTACGAAAGGCCTGTTTGTCTGCGATATGAACATGAAAGTGCAACGGCAGTTGACTACCCGGACGCCGGGACTTCATCTGCTTGGCAATAGTATCTCTACTATCTATGAAGATTCAAACGGAACGTTATGGGTGGGAAGCGGACTGAGCGGATTGTATCGCATAAACTTTGAGAAAGAGGAAATGGTGACCTACCATAAGGGTAACAGTATTCTAACGAGCAATAGCGTCAGAGCCATATCAGAGTTGCGCGGAATGCTGCTTATCGGTACGTTCGACGGGCTATATACTATCGATCTCTCTACCAATTCTTTCTGGAAACATACGGATGCTTCCCTTGAAAAGGGGAATCTGAGTCACTTTTCCATTTATTCATTGTTTGTAGACAGGAGCCAGACGGTATGGGTGGGGACGTATGCCGGTGGAGTGAGCTTCTCCAGCCGCTTTAACAACCGCTTTGATTTCCATGATCCTGCTACGGTGTTTGACGCATTGTTTGGGATATACGGTTGTATGGTTTCCACTCCCGGCGGTTCTTTATATATGGCAACGGAGGGCAGGGGGTTGCTCGATTATAATCTGGAAAACAGGCAATATGCATATTATCCGATAGATAAAGCTTCAAAGTTGCAGTACAGCCAGAATATTATAAAAGGGCTTCTGTTGGAAGATGATATACTTTGGTGCGGAACGAATAAGGGCTCTATCTATCAATTCAATACCCGTACTAAGAAATATACATTCTATTATCAGCTACCGGGGGAAATGTCCATTTACTCTATGCTTCGTGATAAGGATAATAGTCTGTGGATTATAACTTCCGATTCGCGTATGGGAGTGATGCGCTTGTCAGATAAAAAGGAACTTCAGAAACACTTTTCTATTAATGGCGGAAAGGACAGTTGTCTGTTTGCCAGTTCGCGTTGCATACTGAAGTTGCGTGATGGGGTAATGCTGATTGGCAGCCGTAATGATGGTCTGATAAAGTACGATGTAAATAGGGAAGAGGTGGTTTACTATGATACGGATGAGAAAGAGCCTCATCGGTTGCTTAGTAATTATGTGACGGGTATTGTGCGTGATAGTTCTGGTCGTATCTGGATTGGTACGTTCGGCGGCGGTATTGCTTTGTACGAGGAAGAAAAAGGAATAGTAAAGACCGTAACGAAGGAACAGGGATTGATAGAGAATGATATTTGCTCCATTGTGGAAGATAGCGACAATAACCTATGGATCAGTGCGAGCAATGGCATCTCGAAATACAATCTGAAAACAGAGGAGTTTACCAATTACAATTCTCTGAATGGCATCGGAGTCTATGAGTTTACTCCCCATAGTGGTTTATTACTGCCCAATGGAGAAATCTGCTTTAGCGGTAACAACGGCTTTGTGACCTTTAGTCCGCAGGAGTTGCAATTAAATTCTTTTGTACCGCCATTGGTGTTCACGAAATTGGTAGTGAATAACCAGGTGATTGAACCGGAAGACGAAACCAGAATATTGGACACCGTGCTGGACGGTATGGAAGAAATAGAGCTGAGTTATAATCAGAATAATATTTCTATTGGTTACTGCGCACTGAACTTTGTTTTTGCCCGGCAGAATCAGTATGCCACTTTCCTGAAAGGTTATGATAAAGATTGGAATTATATTGGCAATCGTCGGGAAGCCTACTATACGAACTTAAGTCCGGGAACCTATGTATTTGAAGTGAAGGCTTCTAATAATGATGGAGTATGGAGTCAACAGACACGTAAGATACGCATCATTGTGCATCCACCCTTGTGGAAAACCTGGTATGCTTACCTGTTTTATGCCATTGCTTTTGTCTTTATAATGACACTCATCATGTATTATATATCGAAGAAGCAAAAGCTGGAGCGTGAATTGCAATTCAAACAGAAGGAGAAACTGCAATTGGAAGAGTTCCATCAGGCGAAGATACGTATGTTTACCAATTTCTCCCATGAACTCCGTACTCCGCTTACACTGATTATTGCACCTTTACAGGATCTGGTGTCTATGCCGGAATTCTCTTCCAGTGTGAAGAATAAGCTGAGCCTGATATTCAGTAATGCCCAACGCCTATTGCTGCTCGTGAATCAGTTGATGGATCTGCGCAAGAACCAGGAGGGTAAATTGAAATTGCATATTGCCAAAATGGATATGAATTTGTTCCTGCAAGAGATTTACTATGCATTCAACCATCTTGCAGCAAAGAAATCCATAGAATTTACTTTTGAGAAGAGTGAGGAGAGAATGTCGGCATGGTTTGATAAGTCTGTCGTGGAAAAGGTAGTCTTTAATCTCTTGTCCAATGCGATGAAGTTTACTCCGAATAATGGTAAAGTTGTGTTCTCATTGTCCCGGTGTACCTTTGCCGAACTTCCGTCGGAACAGCAGGCGGAATTGAATAAGATGCCTGCCGATACCCGGTTTGCCTGTCTCTCGGTTACCGATTCCGGGAAGGGTATTACGGAGGAAGATATGAAGAATATATTTGCACCTTTTTATCAGGGTGAAGATGACAATAAAGAGAATGTGGGTACGGGTATCGGTTTGAGTCTGACACGCTCTATCGTACTTCTGCATAAAGGCACTATTTCCGTATCCCATAATCAGCCTACGGGTACGATCTTCAAGGTTTATATTCCGATCAGCAATTCTGTCTACGGCAAGGAGCAATTGGTGGAGGATGATGAAGAGCAGGTAGTGGAGGACGTTATCCCGTCAGCCAAGGAAATGCATTTTGAGATAGAGAAGAAGTGGACTGTACTTCTGGCGGAAGATAATGATGAAGTAAGAGCTTACGTCAAAGAATGTCTGGATCCTTATTTCTATGTGCTGGATGTAAACAATGGTAAGGATGCACTGGAACTGAGTCTGGAGAAATATCCGGATTTGATACTGAGTGATATCATGATGCCGCAGATGGACGGACTGGAACTGTGTTCACGTGTGAAGCAGGATTTACAGCTTGGGCATATTCCGGTTGTACTGATGACGGCCAAGTCCATGGTGGTTCATATCAAGGAAGGCTTTTCGGTGGGCGCTGATGACTATATTGTGAAGCCTTTCAGTATGGATGTGCTGATTTGCCGTATCAACAGTTTGCTGGAATCCCGTGAGAAACTGAAGAAACTATATGGAAAGAAGTTCTCTCCGGAAGCGATGGGCATCGAGATTGTTTCGGGGGATGATCGGTTTACGCAGAGTTTCTTTGAGATTATAGAGAAAAATATCTCTAATCCGGAGCTTGGAGTGGACTTGTTGAGCCAGGAGTTAGGTCTGAGTCGTGCCAACCTGTACCGGAAACTGAAAGCGGTAACGGAACTTTCTCCAACAGAGTTGATACGTAATAAACGTTTGGAGATAGCTGCCAAACTCTTGTTGGAATCCAGTTATACGGTTTCTGAAATATCGGTCTACACAGGCTTCAATAGTCATGCTTATTTCACCAACTGCTTCAAGTCATTTTATGGCTATTCACCTTCAGAGTGGGTACAAAGGCATAATGATAAGGGAGAAACTCCCAAATAGCTTCTGTTTTGCATATCGTTTGGAATAGAATCTCAAATGAATAAGACAATATTGAAAGTTGCGCTAAGATAAATCGCCTATCTTAGCGCAATCTTTTTTATGGAGAATTTAATCTTTAAATCAATATCAACATTAGTAAGAATAATTATTATGAAATTTAAAACAGGATTAGTATCATTATTGGTCGTATGTGGAGCATGCAGCCAAGCGACAAAAGAAACGGATGTCGTAAAAGACAGTTTTGATTTTGCCGGACAGCAGTTGAAGTATGCATTTACGCAAATAGATTCTGCTAAAGCAAGCATGCCGGAAGAACAACTGAAGAGGAAACCGGTTTCTCCCCGCACGATAGAAGATAACGGTGCCTTGCGCCTGGTAGCCTCAAGAGACTGGACCAGTGGTTTCTTTCCCGGTGAATTGTGGTATATGTATGAGTATACACAAGATGATTTCTGGAAGAAGCAGGCACAGGCATTTACCGCTAATATAGAAGACCAGAAAACGAATGGCGGAACGCATGACATGGGATTCAAAATGTATTGTAGTTTTGGTAACGGTTATCGCCTGACCAATGATGCAAACTACAAAAATATCCTGTTGGAATCTGCAGCCACATTGATTACCCGCTATAAGCCAACAATTGGTTGTATCCGTTCTTGGGATCACAGCCGCGACAAGTGGCAATGTCCGGTTATTATCGATAATATGATGAATCTTGAATTGCTGTACTGGGCATTTAAGGAAACGGGTGACTCTGTGTATTATAACATTGCAAATACACATGCACGCACTACAATGAAAAATCATTTCCGCGATAATTATAGCTCTTATCATGTAATAGATTATGATACAATCACCGGAGACGTGCTTCATAAGCATACGCATCAGGGATACAATCACGAATCAGCCTGGTCAAGAGGTCAGGCATGGGGCTTGTATGGCTATACCATGTGTTATCGCGAAACGAAACTTCCGGAATTCTTGTCGCAAGCTGAGAATATAGCCAATTACATCTTTACCAATCCTACCATGCCGGAAGATATGGTTGCATATTGGGACTTTGATACTCCGGGTATTCCGAACGAACCGAGAGATGCTTCTGCTGCCGCAGTGATGGCTTGTGCCATGTACGAATTGTCCATGTACAATCCGGAGAAAGCAGCATTATACAAGAAATGGGCGGATACGATTGTTGAGAGCTTAAGCAAGAACTATCGTGCGCAATTGGATGGTGACCGTGGATTCTTACTTTTGCACAGCACAGGTGCGCACAACTTTGAGAGAGACGTGCCTTTGGTTTATGCAGACTATTACTTCCTGGAAGCTTTGCTTAAGAAAGCAAAATTAGAGAAAGAAGGTACGGCTATTCTGTAAACGTGGAGAATCAATAGGTATGAGACGTATAATTGCATTGTTAGTGATGAGTTGCTTTGTTGCAGGTACCTTTGCGAAGGTACCTGTGATGGGCAATAAGATCCGGTTAACGGATAACTGGGAGTTTCTCCGTCAGGATGTGGGCAATATCTGGGAACTGGTACGCCCTATAAAGAAAGGCCAGCCGGAAGAACAACCTATATGGACAAAAGTTACGTTGCCCCACTGCTTTAATGCGGAGGATGCTGTTGATCCGGATTTGAATTACTATCAGGGACCGGGGTGGTATAAAACACGCTTGAAGCTGGATAATCCGTATCCTGACGGACGGATGGTATTGGAGTTCGAAGGAGCGGGACAGAAGACGGATGTATATGTTTATATGACCAAAGTGGGTAGTCATGTCGGTGGATATGATAGTTGGAATGTAGATATAACAGATGCCGTGCGAGCTTTTCTGGCAAGCAAAGATGCTGAACGTTTTGGAGGTGAAATCCCATTGAGTATTCGTTGTGATAATACCCGGGATGCTGAAATGATACCTTCGGATTTATCGGACTTCAATTTGTATGGCGGCATTTACCGTTATCTGAATCTGGTGTATCTTCCGGAAGTCTCCGTGGCTTCTCTCCGGATAGAACCGGCATTGGACGCTAAATTGAAAAAAGGCAAGTTAAAGGTATCCGGTACATTCTATAATCCTGCAGATGTGCGTGAAGCACTGGTGGAAGTTACTGTGAAGAATGCTAAAGGTGAAGTGGTATCTACCCGCACACTGGATAAAATAACTCCGTTGGGAGATTTGGATATGCTGGATATTCAGATTGATAAACCACAACTCTGGGATGTAGATCATCCGGTATTATATACTTGCGAGGTTACTGTAACTGCCAATGGACAGAAAATGACAGCGAGTGAACGTTTCGGTTTCCGTTCTTTTGAATTTATAGATAAGGGGCCTTTCATGCTGAATGGAAAGCGCCTCTTGTTGCGGGGAACACATCGGCACGAGGATCATGCAGGAGTAGCTGCTGCCATGACCGAGGAGCAGATGATACAGGAAATGAAAATGATGAAAGAGATGGGGGTGAATTTCATCCGTCTGGGACATTATCAGCAATCTGAAATCATTTTGAATCTTTGTGATGAACTGGGTATTTTGGTTTGGGAAGAAATTCCCTGGTGCCGCGGTGGTGTGGGGAATGAAACTTATCGCGGACAAGCGAAACGTATGTTGACGAATATGATAACCCAGCACTATAACCACCCTTCAGTGATAATCTGGGGATTGGGTAATGAGAATGACTGGCCGAATGACTTTCCTGAATTTGAACAACGTGAGATACGGAGCCTGATGAGTGAGTTGAATACACTGGCACATCATCTTGATGCCGAACGCAAGACAGCAATTCGCCGTTGTGCATTCTGTAGCGATATTGTAGATGTATATTCTCCTTCTATCTGGGCCGGTTGGTATCGTGGGGTTTATACAGATTATCAGCAGATGTCCAAAGAAGAAATGGAGAAGGTGAAACATTTTCTGCATGTAGAGTGGGGTGGTGATAGCCATGCCGGACGTCATGCGGAGGCTACTGCTCCTATACGAAAAGAAGGTGAAAGTGATGGCGATGCAGCTCTGAACGGTTCGGCTCTGGTGTTGAAGAAAGGAGACTGGTCGGAAAGTTATATCGTTAAGCTGATAGATTGGCATTTGAAGGAACAGGAGAATATGCCTTGGCTGACCGGTACTGCTTATTGGCCGTTTAAGGACTTTTCCACACCGGTGCGTCCGGATAATCCGGTGCCATATATGAATCAGAAAGGAGTGGTGGAACGTGACTTTACGAAAAAGGAAAGTTATTACGTATTCCAATCCTATTGGACAGAAAAGCCTATGGTTCATATCTATGGGCATGGTTGGCCTGTGAGATGGGGAGATGCCGATGAAGAAAAAGAGGTCTTGGTTTACTCTAACTGTCCATCGGTGGAACTGTTTGTGAACGGACAAAGCCAGGGGATACGCAAGCGTAATAGTCAGGATTTTCCCGCAGCGGGTTTGCGTTGGAATGTGAAGCTTGCTAAGGGGCAGAATACATTGCGTGCTGTGGCTGCTGGAAAAGAAGCTCTTGCTGATGAATTGAGCTTTGAATATCAGACCGAGAAGTGGGGGACAGAACATGCATTCCGGGTAACTTCTACTCCTAAAGAAGATGGAATTGTTGAAGTTGAAGCCCAGCTGGTAGATAGTAATGGTATCAGGTGTCTTGATTCCAGAGTTTTTGTTTCTTTCGATATTGCCGGTGACGGAGAACTGATACAGAATCAGGGCACGGCAACCGGTTCCCGCAAAGTACAGGCACGTAACGGGCGGGCACAAATACGGGTTCGTACGCAAGGTGGTACTTCCTGTGTAGCTGTAAAAGCTGATAAAGTCCAAACATCATTTATAACGGTGCAGTAAGATTATGAAAAAGGTAGGTATGTTATTTTTAGGGATCTGTTCTTTTCTGGCTATTTCGTGTACATCGGATAAAGACGGTAAAGATTTTGTGAAGTGCGTTTTAAAGCAGGGTATACTGGAACGTGCCGCTATGAATATAAAGGAGGAACCGGTAACGGTTACCGCCTTTATAGCGGAACGCAGTGCAGGGGATATACATGATTTTTATTCGGAGGGTGATTATTGGTGGCCGGATACTTTGAACCCTGACGGACCTTATGTGCGTCGGGATGGTGAGACCAATCCGGATAATTTTGTAGCTCATCGTCATGCTATGATACGTTTTAGTTCAATCGTAGGTAATCTGACCTCTGCTTATTTGTTGACTCAGGATAAAGAATATGTAGATGTGATACTGGCGCATGTGCGTGCCTGGTTTGTGAATGAGTCTACGAAAATGAATCCTAACTTACAGTATGCGCAAGCTATTAAGGGAATTGCTACAGGACGTGGTATTGGCATCATTGATACGGTACATCTTATGGAAGTAGCCCAATCGTTATGGCAGTTAGAAAAGCTTGGAGTATTGTCTAAGGATGATATAAAGTCTACTAAACAGTGGTTTGCTGATTATTTGAAATGGATGTTCACACATCAGTATGGCATAGACGAGATGAATGCTAAGAATAATCATGGAACTTGCTGGGTGATGCAGGCTGCTGTATTTGCCCGTTATGCCGGTGATAAGGATATGATGGATTTTTGTAAGCGGCGTTATAAAGAAGTACTTTTACCTAAGCAGATGGCGGAAGACGGTAGTTTTCCGTTGGAGACAGCACGTACGAAACCTTATGGTTATTCTTTATTTAATCTGGATGCCATGGCAACAATATGCCAGACGCTTTCGGATAAGAATGATAATTTATGGACTTATACGGCAGAGGGAGGTAAGAATATGGAGAAGGGTATTAATTTTATCTATCCCTATGTCGTTGATAAAGAAAGCTGGATTTATACGAAAGATGTAATGTATTGGGATGAATGGCCGGTAGCGCATCCTTTCCTGATATTCGGTGCGCTACAGACTCATAATAAAGACTGGCAGTCAAGGTGGGAGAAGTTAGAACATTTTCCTGTAACCGACGAAGTGGTGCGTAATCTGCCTGTACGTAACCCGTTGATTTGGATTTAATCATTAATGATGATGCTATGGTAATAACACGGAAAATAATAGTAGGAATTTGTATCGTATGTGCAGTTGGTACAAGTCATTCTTCTATGGCTCAAAATCGGGTAGTAACTCAACATACAGCCGGTACGGTAGTGGAAGGAGAGGTTACTATGCTGGTTACTCAGGAGACTACTACCCGCTATCGGCGAACTACTTCCCAGGGAGTGCCGGAAGCTAAACTGGGATATACACCCGGAGTAACTCCGGAGTATTTAGCTATACCTTTGTCGGAAACAGTGATGACGAGATATCCGGATTATCGGATGGCTTACTGGAAAGATTATACATATGTGCAGGGATACATGTTTGAGGCTATGGACCGTTTGGGACAATTAACAGGTGATAGCAGGTATCTGGAATATATAAAGAAATATATGGATCATTTCGTTGATGAAGCGGGTAATTACAAAGGAGGCGGATTAACGAATCTCGATAATTTTATGACAGGTTCGGCCTTTTGTACATTATACGGACGTACGGGGGATGAGAAATACAAGAAAGCTGCCTTGCAAATATTGAAAGCTGTGGATCACTATCCCAGTTCCGATGGACAGTTCTGGCACGGAAACAGGAGTCCTAATATGTGGATAGATGGTGTTTTTATGATGCAGATGTTCCTTATACGTTGTGCACAATATGTGGGGGAAGCCGATTATTGCTATGATGTGGCATGTAGGAATATTATTACTGCTGCCCGTCATTTGCAACGCCCGGATGGACTTATCCTTCATGCATGGACTACAGAACCTGAAAAGGCTGTGTGGGCGGATAAAACTACCGGACTGTCACCGGAGGTATGGAGTGAAGGCATGGGGTGGTACACTTTGGTGCTACCTGAACTACTGGCTTTACTACCCAAAACACATCCGAATTATCAGCAGGTCCTTGATATTTATCTGAAAATGTGTAAAGGGCTGAAAGAAGTGCAGGATAAGAAGACCGGCGGTTGGTTTATGGTTGTGGATAAAGGAGATAATCCTTTAAATTTTGTAGATCCATCCGGAACTGCTATGTTTGTATACTCTATTCAGCGTGGTGTAGAGTTAGGGCTCTTAAAAGCAAAGGAATATACTCCGGTTGCATATAGGGGATATCAAAGTCTCTTTCCTTTTATACAGGTGAATGACAGAGGCTTACTGGATGTGATAGGAGCATGTGATGGAGTTGTGATTAAAAAGAATTTTGTGGAATATGTTACTGTTCCCAAAATATTGAATGCTAAAGAGGCTGTTGCCGGTATATTGTGGGCGGCTGTTATAATGGAAACAGAACAACTGAAAAAATAAACAGGAATGAGAATTTTGCGTAATCTGATTATAATTAGTGTATTACTTGTATCTGTTACTGTACAGGCAAGTGGTGTGGATGAGTTGGTGCGTATCAAGCAAAATTATGCCCGAATGTTGGTTCCTTCCGGTAAAGATCCGTTTGGTTTATTGTCCATCCTTTCGTCTATTCAGCCGGAAACAGAGATTTCGGATCAGGTTGTGGTAGAGTTGCATCAGCGATATCCTTTTGATTTAAAGAAAGTAGAAACTTATCTGTCTTCTTTCACGGAAGCCGGAACATGGCCGGATATTAATTACGATGACAAAAAGCGTTCCGGCTGGGAGCCTAAAATTCATGCGGAACGTATTCTGGAGCTGGTAAAGCTCTATAACTCCGATCAGACTTCCTACTATCGTTCTTCGGAGGTGGAAGCGGTTATTCATAAAGCTTTGAATTATTGGTTTACTGCTAAACCGGTATGTTTGAACTGGTGGTATAATCAAATAGGTATTCCTAAAACATTGGGTACGGTTTTTATCTTGTTTGAGAAGCAATTGACCCCTGTGGAGAAACAGAACGCTATAACTGTAATGGAGAATGCTAAGTTTGGGATGACCGGACAGAATAAGGTATGGCTTGCCGGAAATGTGATGATGCGTGCATTATTACAGAATGATTATGAGTTGGTAAAGATGGCACGTGATACCATTGCATCTGAAATAGTCACGGGTGGGGTAGAAGGTATAAAAGACGATTGGTGTTTTCACCAGCATGGTGCTCAGCAGCAGTTTGGTAATTATGGGCTTTCGTTCGTATCCGGAATGAGTTTCTTCTCTGGGTTATTTTCAGGGACGTCGTTAGCATTTGATGATAAACAGTTGAGTATTCTGAGTACGCTGATTGATAAGGGATATCGTTGGGTAATCTGGAAAGGAATGATGGATGTGAATGCTTTGGGACGTCAACTGTTTCATCATGCTCCCGTACATAAAGCACTGAGTCTTGCATTTGCAGCCTCGGAGTTAGGTGGAGGTGAATCAGATGAGTGCGTGGCTGTGGCAACAGCTCTGCTTCGTGATAATTATCCTGCACCTGCGGTGAATGTACTTACAGGACATAAGCATTTCTGGCAGTCGGATTATACAATTCATCGCCGTCCATCCTGGATGGCGTCTATAAAAATGGCTTCTGACCGTATTATCGGTACGGAAATGATGAATGGCGATAATATGAAAGGGTATTATATGGCAGATGGAGCTACTTATATTTATAAAGATGGTAAGGAGTATCTGGATATTTTTCCTCTTTGGGACTGGCGGAAGTTACCGGGAGTAACAGCTTTTGAAGATAATGCACCTATGCCCTTGATTAAAAGTTATCAGCCTCGTAATAAAGGAACTTTTGTAGGAGCTGTTTCGGATGAGAAACAAGGTATGACTGTTATGGAGTTGGATCGTGCCGGAGTGAAGGCTCATAAGGCATGGGTTTGTACGGATGACTTTATTCTTTGTTTGGGAGCTGGTATACAAGCAGATAGTAATCTTGTTGTTACCACTTCTATAGAGCAATGCCATAAAAATGGGGAACTGCTTTCCTGGGAAAATGCACGATGGAATGTTGTGAATATAAAGCAATCTGCTAAGGGAAAGGAACAACGCTATTTTCATAATAATACGGGATATATTGTATGGGGCAATACTCATGAAGTTGTAGCTGAAACAGCAGAACGTACGGGATCATGGTATGATGTGATGCAAATGTATCACCCGGAAGAAACACATGGAGAGGTGACTGCCATCTATTTGACGCATGGTGTTGCACCTAAACAAGGTACATATCAATATTTGATACTACCCGGAATGGACAAGGAAAATGTGGCTGCTTTTAATTTATCAGATATACAAATACTCCGTAATGATGCTACTGCTCAGGCTATCTATAGTGAAGGAAATACTACTTGTTGGGTGGCCGCTTATCAGCCGGTACAATTAACTGTAAGTACGGATTTGATATTGAATATTCAAACTCCCGGAATTTATATGATACGGAAAAATGAATCCGGTCGGTACATAATAAACTATGCCGATCCGACTCAACAGAGAAATGTTGCAGAACTTGAGTTGAATCATAAAAAGGTGCGTCTTTCTCTTCCCGAAGGAAAAGAGAAAGGGAAAACAACTTCTATAGTGGGTTAATTCGTTAAAAAACGCATTTTGAACCATTTCTCCAAACGATTGAAATAATATTGCAAGCCTTGTTGGTAAGATACGTCTATTTTTGTTTTTAGATAAATGATTATAGACTATGAATACACACAAGGCTTTTATTTTGGGCGTAGCATTGCTGAGCACTATTGGGGTGAAAGCTCAGTTTGCCATTGATAATTATAAAGCTGTCTTTACTTCATCCCCACAGCACGTTCCCACTACCAAAACTCCGGATGCTCCTTTAGCCGGTAATGGAGATATCGGTATCACAATGGGAGGCACTCCTGATAAACTCTGTTTTTATATTGGTAAAAATGATTTTTGGAGGGCTTATCCTGTTTATCCGGGAGGTATTGCGCTTCCGGGCGGACTGGATATTGAGATAAAAGAACTGCAAGGAGCTACTTACTATGCGGAACAATTGCCCGGATCTGCTGAAATCAGAACTAAATTCACAACTCCTCATTGTCAGTTGAATTTGTCTGCATGGGTTGCTGCAACGGATAATAAGATTATCATAGAATTGCAATCGGACAAAGCTGTTACTGCCCATTTGCGTTTATGGGCTGCGGAAGGTAATACTTCGACTATTGCGGGAGGCAAAGATAAAGTAATGTGGGTAAGTCGTTCATTTGAAAATACGGAATTGCTGCGTTGGCCTACTCATGTGGCATTGGCTTTAAACTCAAATTCTGATGAATTCTCCTTGATTCCCGGAAAGAAAGTACAATTGGTTATATCTGTTTATACGAATCATGATACACCGGATTGGAAAAACAAAGCTATTACAGAAGCAGAGAAAGTAACGGAAGCGGGTGTTGAGCAATTACGGAAAGAACATCATTCCTGGTGGAATCATTTTTGGAAACAGTCTCATATTAATATAGGTGATAGTTATTTTGAAAAGTATTACTATCAGTCGCAATATTTGTTTGCTTGTTCTTCCCGTGAGGGCAAGTTTGCGCCAGGTATCTGGGGACCATTTGTTACGCGTGACGAAGCGGCATGGGGAGGTGATTATCATCTGAATTATAATTATCAGGCACCTTACTGGGCGTCATTTTCTTCCAATCATATTAGTCTGACAGATAATTTTGATCAGCCTATATTAGATTATATGGAGGCTGGACGGAAGCATGCACAGGAATTGCTGAATTGCAAGGGGATCTATTATCCGGTGGGTATCGGTCCTAAAGGTTTATGTACAGCTATGTGGCCGTTAACTCCTGAAGAAATGCAGGAAAAGTATTCGACCCGTGAAAATACAATTGATGGTGGTTATAAGTTTCTGGGACAGAAAATCAATGCAGTGTTTAGTGTTGGAAATATGTTGATGCGATATTACAGTACGTATGATGAGGCGTATGCCCGTAAAGTATATCCGTATCTTCTGGCCTGTGCAGATTTTTGGGAAGATTATCTCTCTTTAGAGAATGGACGTTATGTCATTCGTATGGATCATTTCAATGAGGTGATGCCCAATAAACGTAATGGAGGTGTCTGGCGTAATCGGTTAGGTGATTTTAATTCAACTCTTTCGTTGGGGTTGGTTCGTATGTTGTTTCAGGGTGTGATGGATATGAGTGATTTCCTTTCCATTGATAAGACACGGCAATCCCGTTGGCAGGATATTTTGGAGAAATTGAGTGAATACCCATTAGGTATTACAGAAGACGGACGTCAAAGTTTGAAGAATATGGAGAAGGGACCTCAGGATAAAGAAGTGCGTCCATCGGGGCTGAACAGGGTCTCTATTCATGGTTTGATTCTCCCTGCTGGTGTTGTGGGGCCCATGACAGATGCGGCTTTCAATACTATCTTGCTGGAAGATGTGGCACATTGGTCGGAAAAGCAACGTGATCCGAATGATTGGGGAAATACATCTAATAATGGAATTGAAACCTGTTATCCCGGAGCTGTACGTGTGGGGTATCCCTCGGATAAGATTCTATCTTATTTGAAGAAACGGATTGAGATGGATGTATATCCCAATTCCTGGATTGTGCAAGGTGGGGGAGGTATCGAAACTTTAGCCGCTGTTCCTCTTACTATTAATGAGATGCTGCTACAAAGTTATGAAGGTGTTATTCGTGTTTTCCCCAATTGGAATCATAAGAAGGATGCATCTTTTGAAAATCTGAGAGCTTATGGTGCGTTTTTGGTTACTTCTACTTTGAAAGAAGGACTAATTCAGGGAGTAACTCTGGTTAGTGAGAAAGGACGTGTCTGTAAAATAGAGAACCCATGGAAAGGACATCCTGTGCAAGTTATCCGGAAAAATGGAAAATCGGACATACTTTATGGAGAATATCTGCAGATACCGACTGTGGCGGGTGAGAAGGTTGAACTGAATTTATATACAAACTAATAATTGAGAATAGAATGAATCGTGTAAAGAAACTTGTGGGAGGTATATTGGCGATAACACTTTGTGTGAGTGTATCTGCTCAGACCAAATTACCTTCGGGCTGGCAATCCAGCTATGTGAAAATTACTCCGGAAGGGGAGCTAGCTTATTATCCCGATAAACAGGGAAATACGATACCGGATTTTAGTCGGGTTGGTTATCATCATGGTGATAAATCAATCCCTGAGTATCCGGTAACAAAAACTGTATATCCTGTGGAAAAAGGGGATAGTCGTCAGAGAATTCAGGATGCAATAGATGAAGTGTCTCGTATGCAACCGGATAAAGACGGACACCGTGGAACGGTTCTGCTAAAACGGGGAGTATATCATGTTCATGGAACGATTCATATAAATGCAAGTGGAGTTATTTTGACCGGAGAAGGAGATAATGTGAATGAAACCCGTTTGTTGGCTATCGGTAAGCAGCGTTTTTCATTGATAGAAGTATCTGGTAATGGTAGAATGGAGGAAGTATCCGGAACAAGGGTGAAGATTACGGATGCTTTTGTACCGGTGGGAACACACTCTTTTCAGGTTTCTTCTGCTGCAAATTTTAAAGTGGGTGATCGTATCATTGTTTATCGTCCGGGAACAGAGAATTGGATACATGATATTAAGATGGATCAAATCGTTGAACGTCAGGGAACTCGCCAATGGACCGCACGGGAATATAACCTTTCTTTCGAACGTGAAATTGTAAAAGTAGAAGGTAACCGTATTTATATTGATAATCCGGTAGTAATGCAGATGGAAGAGAAATATGGCGGTGGTGAAGTATTTAAGTATACATTTGACGGTCGTATCAGTGAAGTCGGGGTGACTAATATGTGTTTGGAATCAGAATTTGAACATTATGAGGATAACGAGCATGGTTGGATTGGCGTTCAGTTCGATAAAGTGGAAAACTGCTGGGCGCGTAATCTGACTTGTCGCTATTTCGGGTATTCAGCGGTAAGTTGTGAACGCAATGCGAAGAATGTAACTGTGACGGATTGCCGTTGCCTGGAAACAAAATCTCTGATAACCGGTGGACTGCGATATTCTTTTAATAATTGGGGACAGCAAAATCTGTTTATGAACTGTCAGAGTACAGAGGGGCGTCATGACTATGTGACGGGTGCACGTGTATGTGGTCCCAATGTATTTTATAATTGTACGGCTTCGCAAACTTATGCAGATATAGGTCCTCACCATCGCTGGGCAGTTGGAACCCTTTATGATAATGTGATTACCGATGGAGAAATCAATGTGCAGGATCGTGGTAAAATGGGAAGTGGACATGGCTGGGCCGGAGTAACTCAGGTGCTTTGGAACTGTCGTGTGAAACGTGCTGCTGTACAGAGTCCTTGGACATCAGGATATAATTATAACTTTGGTATGAAGGGTGAAAAATATCCGGGAGTTTTTATCGATCGTCCGGATGGTGTTTGGGAAGGACAGAATGAAAAGAATGTTTTCCCCCGTTCACTTTATATAGCACAACTGATGGCTCGTCATAAGAATATGGACTTGCGAATACTGACTAAATAAGTCAGAATTAGCTTGTAATTTGGTGTTGTAAAATCGTAGTGCATTGGTAATGCATTGTATAATAGGATATTATCCAATTTTACCGTTTACAGTCTATAACACTTTGAGATATAATTGATAGTATTTGATACAATCTTTAAATCTCATTTGGGAAAATTGTTGTTTGTTTGCGATATGGAAAACAACAATGTATAACTTTAAAAATGATGTATTGATATTATGTAAAAACAATCAAACCATTAAAACTCAAAAAGAATTCCAGGTGAAATCCCTTGTTAATTTAAGTCTAATTTAATTTTAATTTATTAAGTATGAAGAATGTTAGATTCTTTCCGTTATGTCAGCATGTGAACAAACAATTATGTAGCTGTATAATAATAACAGCTTTGACAATTGTTTCTTCGCCATTGCAGGCAAACACATTCTTATTAGAAAGTGTTCGTGAGACAGAAGTACTGAATTCGGTAACTCAACAAAAAGTAAAAGTGACAGGACGTGTTGTTGACAGTACAGGTGAGCCGCTGCCAGGTGCTGCTGTGGTTATTCAAGGAACTCCACAAGGAGTAACTACCGATATGGATGGTAACTTTTCTATGGAAGTTGACCTTAATGCTAAGTTGGAAATTTCCTATTTGGGTATGGAAAAAGAGGTACTTACTGCAAGTGAATTACAAAAAAATAAAGTTGTTCAATTGAAAGATCAAACTGATGAACTTGAAGAAGTAACAGTAGTGGCATTTGCTAAACAAAAAAAGGAAAGTGTTCTTGCTTCTGTATCTACTATCAAACCTGCAGAATTAAAAGCACCGACTTCTAACTTGACAACTGCTCTTGCAGGACGTGTAGCAGGTATGATTTCTTATCAGCGTAGTGGGGAGCCTGGTATGGATAATGCCGATTTCTTTATTCGTGGTGTTACAACTTTTGGCTATTCAAAGAGCCCTCTGATCTTAATGGATGGACTGGAAATTTCATCTTCGGATCTGTCTCGCTTACAACCTGATGATATTGCTAGTTTCTCTATAATGAAAGATGCTACTGCAACAGCATTATATGGTGCTCGTGGTGCAAATGGTGTGATTCTTGTCACAACCAAAGAAGGGAAAGAAGGTAAGGCAAAGATTGAATTCCGCATTGAGAACTCTATTCAGACCCCGACCCGTAAAGTAGAGTTAGCAGATCCTATTACTTATATGAGATTACATAATGAAGCTGTTAAAACAAGAAATCCTCTTGGAGCATTACCATATACTCAGGAAAAAATTGCTAATACTATAGCAGGAGCCAATCCTTATATGTATCCAGCAACTGATTGGTATGCATTAATGTTAAATGATGCTGTTGCTAATCAACGTTATAATTTAAATCTGAGTGGTGGTGGTACTGTAGCACGTTATTATATAGCTGCGACTTTCAATCAAGACCATGGTTTAATGAAAGTAGACAAACGGAACAACTTCAATAATAATATTGATTTGAAACGATATGCCATTCGCTCTAATGTAAATATTAATGTGACAAAGAAAACCAAAGTAAACGTTCGATTATATACTACAATTGAAGATTACACTGGCCCTATAGATGGTGGTACCACACTATATAATAAAATAATGCAAACTTCTCCTGTAGGTTTTCCTGCATTTTATCCGCAAACAAAAGATACAGAACATATTCAGCATATTATGTTTGGTAATACTTATGCTACTGAAAGTGAGTTCTATATAAATCCTTATGCGGACATGGTAAAAGGCTATAGAGACCAGAGCTCTTCTATGATTCTAGCACAATTCGAATTAAGTCAAGACTTGGATTTCATTACCAAAGGATTGAAAGCGCGTGCATTATTTAGTACTACCCGCAATTCTTCTTTTGATGTATCTCGCTATTACAATCCATTCTATTATCTCGCCAGTAATTATAATTCATTAGATGATACTTATAAATTGACCGAGTTAAATCCTGAAGGAGGTACTGAATACTTAGGTTATAACGAAGGAACTAAGAATATTTCAACTAATACCTATGTGGAAGCAGCTGTGAGTTATGATCGTACTTTTAAGGAAAAACATGCCATCAGTGGTATGCTGATTTATACACTGCGTAACGAATTACATGCTAATGCTTCTTCTTTGCAACTTTCATTGCCTTATCGTAATATGGGACTCTCCGGTCGTTTCACTTATGCATATAATGATCGTTATTTTTTAGAGGCCAATTTCGGTTATAATGGATCAGAACGATTTGCACAAAAAGAACGATTTGGTTTCTTTCCTTCAGTAGGTTTGGGATATATTGTTTCTAATGAAAATTTTTATAGAGGGCCGATTGCAAAAATTATACCTAAATTAAAATTGAAAGCTACATATGGTTTAGTCGGAAACGATGCAATCGGAAATAACGAAGATCGTTTTTTCTATTTATCGGAGGTTAATATGAACAATACAGATTATTCATATAGATTCGGTACAGACTATAATGTTTCTAAAAATGGCATTTCGGTTAGTCGTTATGCCAATCCATATATCACATGGGAAGTGTCCAAGAAATTGAATGTCGGTACTGAGTTCAATTTACTGAATGCATTTGATGTTCAAATTGACTATTTTCAAGACAAACGGTCTAATATTTTGCAAACACGCGCAGCAATCCCGGAAACAATGGGTGTGCAAGCTGCTGTTCGTGCAAATGTAGGTGAAGCCGAAAGTTCAGGTTTTGATATGTCTGTTGACTATAACTATTCATTCAATAAGAATTTCTGGATGCAAGGACGTTTTAACTTTACCTATGCAACAAGCAAGATTACCAAATATGAAGAAGTCGATTATTCCAATACACCGTGGAGATCCAAAGTTGGACATTCCATTAACCAACAATGGGGATACGTGGCAGAACGTCTATTTGTAGATGAACAAGATATCGCCAACTCTCCTAAACAATTCGGAGACTATTTAGCGGGAGATATTAAATATAAGGATATCAATAATGATGGTGTAATTACGGAAGCTGATCAGGTTCCTATCGGTTTCCCTACCGATCCGGAAATTGTATATGGATTCGGTTTATCTGCAGGCTACAAAGGTTTTGATATTTCTTGTTTCTTCCAAGGATTAGCACGTGAATCTTTTTGGCTGAATGTAGGAAGTAAGACAGGGACAACCCATCCGTTTATTGATAATGATTTAAGTGGACATGGTCAGAACCAACTTCTGAAAATCTATGCAGACGATCATTGGAGTGAGACTAATCGAAACATATATGCATTATGGCCCCGCCTGAGTGAAACTCTTGTTTCAAACAATAACAGAACGAGTACATGGTTTATGCAAGACGGCTCATTCCTTCGTTTAAAATCAGTGGAAGTTGGTTACTCTTTCCCACATAAGTGGATTAAGAAAGCTTTCCTTTCTAAATTGAGAATTTACTATAGTGGTACAAATTTACTAACCTTTAGTAAATTCGACCTTTGGGATCCGGAAATGGCTGGTAACGGTTTAGGATATCCTATTCAAAGAGTTCACAATATCGGTATTCAAGTCGGATTTTAAATAATAGATAGTTATGAAAAAAAGAAATTATATAGTAACTTTAATGTTGGTGGCAGCTTCTTTTAGCTCATGTGATTATTTGGATGTGGTTCCCGATAATATGCCTACAATAGAGTATGCATTCCGCAATAAAGTAGAGGCGGAGAAATACTTATACACTTGTTATTCTTATTTGCCCAACTGGGTCAATGTAGCAAACAATCCGGGATTGAATGGTGGAGAAGAGGTATGGAATTGCCCCTATGTATTGGGAAATACTCAGTATTATCAGATGAATATAGGTAATAATATCTCTTCTCCGAATTTCAATTACTGGGATGGTGCCAATGGTGGAAAAAAACTTTATGAAGCGCTTCGTAATTGTAACATATTCCTTGAAAATATAGAGTTAGTGAAAGATTTGGATACAGGTCAAAGAGCTCAGTGGATAGCTGAAGTGAAATTCTTGAAAGCTTATTATCATTGGTTCCTGGCTCAACTCTATGGTCCTATTCCATTAATTAAGGAGAATATTTCAATAGAGGCAGATGAAAAAGATATGCGTGTTTATCGTGAACCGTTCGATGAAGTCGTGAACTACATTATACAGTTACTTGATGAAGCAAAAGACAATCTGCCTCCCAAAGTAGAGAATAACATAGCTGAGGACGGACGTATCACAGGAGCTATTGCTTATGCCATGAAAGCCAAGATCCTGGTGACAGCAGCCAGTCCTTTGTTCAATGGAAATTCTGATTATACTAACTTTAAAGATAGTCGTGGCATACAGTTAATTAGTTCCGAATATGATCATCAGAAATGGGAAAGAGCGCGCCAGGCTTGTAAGGAAGCTATTGAATTCTGTGATGCAGAACTTGGTGGCCCGGGTGAAAGGGCTTTATATACAGTGAATGATTATATAGCACCATCTAAGATGACAGCCGAAACCCGTTTACTGAATGCACTGAATAAAGTAATGACTGAGAAATGGAATAAAGAATTGATATGGGGTGACAGCCGGAATGACATTCAAGGTTTCGAACGTAATAAACTAATCACCATTAATCAGACTACATTCCGTACAGCAGGTGCTAACTCACAGCATGGTCCTACCCTTCGCACAGTAGAAAACTACTATACAAAGAACGGACTTCCGATTGATGAAGATGCCACATGGGACTATAATAACCGTTATAAGTTAACTACTATTCCTGAAGATCATAAGTCTTATGCTGTTGTAGGTGAACAAACCGCCTATCTACATCTAAATCGCGAACCCCGTTTCTATGCCAATGTTGGTTTTGATAGAGGTTTATTATATTTGAAAGGTGTTGACGGTTTGGAAAACGATGAAACCAAACAACATAAAATATTCAGCCGCAACATGGAGGCAGCAGGTAAAAATGGTATAATGAACTATTCTGGTACAGGCTATTTTGATAAGAAAACAGTTTCTTCAGAATGTTCTGTAAATAATTCGGGGGCATGGGCAGGTTATCGTTATCCATTTCCTATCATGCGCTTAGGCGATTTATACTTGCTATATGCAGAGGCTGTCAACGAATGCTTGCCTAATGATAATTCTCTCTCTGATGAAATATCCATCGAGTATGTAGACAAAATCCGTATGAGAGCAGGACTTAAAGGTATCAAAGAAACTTGGGATACATATGCTATGAGTCAGTTCAAAAGTAAGTATGAGACAAAGGCCGGCATGCGTGATATTATCCGTAGAGAGCGTTTAATTGAATTAGCATTTGAAGGACAGACTTATTATGATAAACGCCGCTGGAAGTTGATGACAACTTATATGAACGAACCTGTACAAGGATGGTATGTTGAAGGAATAGAAGCTGAAGAATACTATACGGTGACTACTCTCTTTAAACCGCAATTTGGGGCTAAAGATTACTTATACCCCATTAGAGAATCTGATATTCTGGGTAATCCGAATCTAATACAAAACCCAGGATGGTAAAAAATATTAGTTATAAAAATAGATATATTATGAAACATCTATTCAAAACAATAAGTTTGTTATTTGCTCTCTTACTCGTCATTTCTTGTACAGATGTTGAGAAAGCACAGTTTGCAACAGATAGCACAGCACCAGGTATAGTAAGTAATTGTAATGTCATAAATGGTGCTGGCAAGGCATTAATCACTTATGATCTGCCCACAGACGAAGATTTACTCTATGTGAAAGCCACATATAAACTGAATGACGGTACAAACATGGAAGTTAAAGCTTCGGCATATATCAATGAACTGGAAGTTGTCGGATTTGGGAAAGCCGCTGAGCATGATATTACTCTAATTGCCGTCGATAGGAGTGGGAATGAATCAGAACCAGTTGTAGTAAAAATATCTCCGGCGGATAATCCTATTTACGAAATCTTCAGCCAGATGAAGGTAACCAGTGACTTTGGAGGGCTGGCATTTAACTGGGAAAATAAAGAACGGGTAGATATTACCATTACCGTAACTACCCCTGACGAACACGGTCAGATGATAACAGCTCAGAATTTCTACTCTAACTCAAAAATCGGTCAAGGATATATCCGTGGTTACTCCACGGAGACTTCAGAAACTGAAGGGAGACGTTTTGCTGTTGTCATTTCAGATCATTGGGGTAATCAAACCGCTATAAAGGATTCATTATATTTCCCTATATATGAGACCGAAATCTCATCGGACAGATATGCTAAGTATATTATACCAGGCTATGGCGATCCGGGAAGATATAATAGTAGCTCCGACTGGCCTAAGTTATGGAATGGTTCATGGGGGACAAACAATGACCATTATCATACTAAAGTAGGCTTGAGTTCTCCAATCAATTTGGGAATGAACTTAGGACGTTTAGTTAAACTGAGTCGCATTAAATATTATCAACGTTCAGGAGGTTCCAAGTGGCAATACTTGTATGCTCACGGCAATCCTAAACGCTTCCGCGTGTGGGGAACTCCGACAACCGATGGCGTTCAACTGGATATTACAGAACCGGGCAATGACTGGATTTTATTGACGGAATTCACTTCTGTTAAACCTTCGGGATTGCCTCTTGGTTCAACCAATGCTGACGACCAACAGTTGGGTGGTCTTGATGGAGAAGATGTTCTGATTCCAATTGATGCACCGGCTGTGCGTTGGATACGCCTTGAAGTACTGGAAACATGGGGAGGAGTAACTGACTTCGTTCATATAGCAGAACTCACTTATTATGGTAAAGAAGAAACTAATTGAAACAATGATGATGAAAACTAAAATTTATACAGCACTCATTACCCTGGCAGTACTGGGGATGTGCTTCTCTTGTACAGATATCAATCACCTTCATGAACCTTATTTAGAAAGAGGTGAACAAATCTATTTGGGCAAGATTGATTCCGTACATATGTATGCAGGAAAAAATAGGATTGAAGCAGGTCTCTGGTTCTCTGATGTAAGAGCCAAGAATTTAGTAGTGAAATACAATGGTGAAACAGATTCCATTTGCATACCTTTAGAAAGGGAACCGGAACGCCCATTACGCTCAGATTCAATATTGATTAAAATCCCTAACGTGAATGAAGGAACGGCAATGACTTTCAAATTCATCATTTATGATGCTAATATGAAGTATAAATCATTACCTGTAGAATCTTTGTGCAGTGCCTACGGTGATAATTATCAGGAATCTATACTGAATAGACGACTGATCAATCATAGCTATGAAAATGGTACTCTCACTATAGGTTGGCTTCGCACTGGTTCTATTCAGATATTGAATACGGAAATCTATTATATTCAGAAAAATGGAGAGGAGAACATGATAAAATTACTCCCTAATGAAGTTAGTTGCTTTATAGAGAATGTAAAAGCTGGATCCAAAGTACGCTATCGTAGTGTTTTTCGACCGGAAGCAAGCGCTATAGATCTTTTCTATACAGAATATAATGAATTTACAATAGGTGAATGAACCATATTTATTGATAGTTTTCCGGATTAAGAAATCTTTAGTCCGGAAACTTTTATTTATCATTAATATAAAAAAGATATGAAAAAAAGAACCTTTATTTTATTCGTAGTTATGGGGCTTTTGGAAGCTTCCAATATGGCTTGTGGGCAAATAATTACTGTCCCTGATACTTTATCAAAGTATATATTAACCCCCAAAGCACCCGATACTCCCCGTATTAATGGTGCAATGATATTCGGAATTCGGCCCGGTTCCCCCTTTCTTTATACGATTCCAGCTACCGGTATCCGCCCTATGAGTTTTGCTGTAGAAAATCTGCCCAAAGGGCTGAAAGTGAACACGGAAACAGGACAAATAACTGGAAGCATAAAGAAAGTGGGTGAATACGTGGTAACGTTTATCGCTAAAAATTCTTTGGGTGAAGCGAGGCGTAGCTTTAAAATTGTAGTAGGAGATAAACTGGCTTTGACCCCACCAATGGGATGGAACAGCTGGAATTGTTGGGGGAATGCAGTCAGTCAGGAAAAAGTACTTAGTTCAGCAAAAGCAATGGTGGAAAAAGGATTGATTAATTACGGTTGGCAATATATCAACATAGATGATGGTTGGCAAGGATTACGCGGAGGGAAACATCAGGGAGTCATGACAAACAGTAAATTTCCGGATATGAAAGCTTTAGCGGACGAGATACATAGTATGGGATTGAAGATTGGTATTTATTCCGGTCCATGGATAGGTACGTATGCAGGACATTTGGGTTCCTATAGCGATAACGCTGACGGAACTTATGACTGGGTGAAAGAATATGCTAATGAGCATTACCGCTACGTTGATCCTAGTAAGAAAACTAAACACGGCATTAATTATCATCATGGAAAATATTCTTTTGTGAAGAATGATGTTCAGCAGTGGATAGATTGGGGTATGGATTATCTGAAGTATGACTGGAATCCGAATGACGTATACCATGTAAAAGAGATGATGGAAGCATTGCGCTCTCACAAACGTGATGTGGTTTTTAGTCTTTCAAACAGTGCCCCTTGGGGAGATGCAGCTCAATGGGAAAAAATGGCCAACTGTTGGCGTACCACCGGTGATATTAGAGATACTTGGGAAAGTATGAGTCGCTTAGGATTCAATCAGACTAAATGGGCAGCTTATACTGGACCCGGACATTGGCCTGATCCTGATATGCTAGTAGTAGGTATGGTAGGCTGGGGGCCTCGTTTGCACTATACTCGTTTGACTGCAGACGAACAATATACACATATCAGTTTATGGGCATTACTTTCTGCTCCTTTATTAATAGGTTGTGACATGGCTCAATTAGATGATTTCACAATCAGCTTACTTACAAATAATGAAGTAATTGAAGTAAACCAAGACCCGCTTGGTAAACAAGGAACAGTGGTTGCAGAGAAAGCTTCTGTGGTGATTTATGCTAAACCTATGGAAGATGGTTCTATGGCTATAGGTTTATTCAATCGTAGTGAGCGATATGAAAAAGCTACAGTTACTTGGAAGCAATTAGGCATAAGGGGTGAACAAAAGATACGTGATTTATGGCGCCAGCAAGATATTGCAACATCGAATAAAGACTTTACGACTGATATAGCTCCACATGGAGTTCGTTTGATTAAAATATATCCTGGTAATAGTCGTCTACAGGCAACATCAGGCAGATAAGGATATTGCTGTATTAGCAACTTTTTTAGAATAACCTTGTTGAACTTTTGAGGCTATTTGGGTAATCCCCAATAGCCTCACCTTTTATAAAAAAACAGCTACAAGAAATTTGTTTTCATTCAGATTTGTTCGAATCATGCACAACTCTATTCCATAAAAAATAATCTTATCGGGCAGGTAAACCTACACTAGTCAGCGACGCCCAAGGCATAAACGATTGATTGTCCGTTCCTTCCGGACGACTTTTTTGAATCATCTTGCGAGTGTATGGCATATCCATTCCTTTGCGGTCGTGATAATGATGGTAAGCCCGTTCCCAGGCTGGACAGATCTTCTCCCGTTGTTTGGATGAGATCTCAGGTCCATAGACCGGCTTTCCAAACCAAGTGATATACTGCACATGAGGAACTTCTTCGCCGGACATGTATCGGGCCGTATACTCAAATCCTTTGTAGAGGCGATTGTCAAATGCTCCATATAAGTCTATATCTTGATTCCAGGCAATTTCGGCAGCACAAGCAAGGAAAGCAAGGCCCATCTGTACATGTTGTTGGTCACGTCCACTCTCCTGACATTGCCCGCTTTCATAAAAATAATTTTTGATAGCCCCATTCGTGTTACCATCGGTAAGCTGCTTGCATGCAGTGTCAAAAATATCCCGTCGGTCAAGGAAAATGCCTATACACATAAGTGTTTGTCCGTTGGCAGCATCCCAATTGCCATTATAACGAGGCGTCCAATCCTTTATTACCGGATACCAGATATTGATGACCATATCTTCAAAAGCTTTGCGATCTTTGGCATTCCAGCCCTTATAAGTATGTTTTATTATCTCGGCAGCATTGAGATACTTGATTCCAGCCGTACCCACCTTCAATTGACGGTTGTGATTTACGACCGACTCAAGAGTCTGAGCCCAAGCATTGAATATTTCGATAGCCTTTTCCGCATAAGCTTTATCCTCTTCCACATACCATTGTAAAGCCATGGTATAGGCTGCCGCACCATCACGTACAAACTCTTTCCCTCCATTATCGGGTTTATTATAAGGTCCGTTATCTACAATCTTAAAAGGAGTCGGTTTATAATTGAGCGAAGCAATTTCCGATGACTTGAGCTGGCTCCATGCTTCCTTCCAAGGTTTCTTGCCTGCAAGGATCTTGGCTTTCATGAATTCAAGATCAGAGGTCGTATGTAACATTCCGGGATGTGCGAATTTCTGTCCGAAACTGACAGTACATATCAACGCATACAGGAGTGAGAAAAAAGTTCTTTTAGTCATAAACGTTAAGAAATTTATTGCTGATATTATAATTATATTATTTTCCGACAGTTCTTATCAGAACCTTCCGGCTATAAGCTTTCTGACCGGCTTCGTGCACACGAACTACGTAAAAATCATTGTTCAATGGCATACTCTCCACCCAATTGTCAGAAGAAGATTTGAACATCTGCACCATACTTCCATGGGCCGTGTAAATAGATATCCATGCATCTTTTTGCGATTTTACTCTCACACGATTTGTTTCCACAATAATATGAGGGATATCTTCTCTGCCTGTTTCAGGCATTAGCCCCGTAGAGATGCCTCTTGCCGCCCTCTGAGCCTCATAGAGTGATGCGGGCTGCAAGCCTTTACGATTCTGCCCTTCTATATATCCATTGGTATATTCACTCATATTGTTGCGGTATCTCCGTATTGTTTTAGCTGTGCATCCGATAGCATAATTTTGTCCTGTAGGCACTTTATCCAGATAAATAGCACCTCCCTGTACATCGCAATTCCAAAAGACACTGTTAGTACCTCCCCAGCCATGACCACTTCCCATGTTATCACGTAAGTACATACCGATTTTCCCGGTATTTGATTTTATAGTTCCCAATTCCGCCCAGTTATCAAACAAAATCCCCTGCGACCACAACCGGTGTCCCTCAGCTTGTGCAAGAGAAAGTTCCGAACGAAAATTCAACACAACAATGCCGCTGGTAGAGGCACAGCCGTTGGAGATATAGTGATGACGCCCGTTACGGGCATAACAGTTTTTCAATAAGATGAGTTGTGAACGATGGTAATTCTCAAAATTATAATACGTACCTCCTGTGCAAAGTCCGGAGGGATCAATAGCATAGCAGTCTTCAATTGTACTCCTTGTAGTAGAAGTCGTTTTAATGCCCGCATGAACAAAACCGGACATTGAAACACCTTTCACCCATGAATTTTCCAACGAACTCATATAGATACAATTCTGATCAACGTTAGCCGTGGAATTCTCCGGACTTCTTTCAAAAGAAATATGCAGATTCTCAATGCCTACATTGTGGCGGATTGTTCCCGAATTTGAAATCTTGTAGATATATGCCTGTGCATACTGTACGTCGAGCGCATAAAATATGGGAGCATCCACTTCAATCATATTACCTTCCACTTTGGTGACGTAGCGATGATAGGAAATATCAATATCCTTAGTTTTCCATTTCTTGCTTTCATCTGTGTTGCGCTTTGTATTGCCGCCATACCAGACAGCCTCCAGCCAAGCTGTTGTAGTAGGATATTTTATACAAATCAAGTCGCCCGCCTGATAGGCGCTTGCATCTTCCACCTGAAAGGAATACGACTCCTCTGATACCCTCTGCGTCCAAAGCATATTTTCCTACTTCGTCAATGGCCTTCTGTATATGTTGCGTATTGTCAGCCTCCTTGTCCTCCAAAGGACTGATAGTAATGGTGCGTTCCGGCAAACTGACCACAGGAATGTCTTTTCCATTCCCGTATCCAGCCTGACTAAAATCTGGGATAACAAAACCATCATTATCTTTCTTATAAGTCAGATTTCCGGATTCATCTTGAATAACAAGTTGCGATTGCCAACTTTCCTGGGCATTAAGGGAATAACTGCCTACAAAACATAAGCTCCCGATACATAAAGATACAAGTTGTGATTTCATGTGTATTTATTATTTTTTTGTGATATGTAAAGAAAGGGAGATTTCTTCTCTTCATTTTGTAGTCTTATCTCATTTCCTTGCAATATTGTATCGTTCTGTTTCAAGGTGACAAAGATTATAGCATTTCATCAACACAAAGACATTCTATAGGCGATTATTCTGACAGGGCTTTGAGGAGAAAACGATCTTTTAGCCAGACTAAACATCTGTTTCTCCCAAACAGATGGTCTATCTGACCGGAACAGACGGTCTGTTTACCCTCAACAAACCATGTATTTCACCTAAACATACCATCTTTTCGGGCAAAACTAACATTCTTTTTCGTGATAAGGCTACACCTAATGCCCGAAAGGGTGTAGCCATGTTGCATAAAGGGTGACACCATCCCGGATATAAGGTGTAGCCCTTTACTTATCGGGTTATACTCTTTTCTGGTTGTATCGGGAAAGGATCCGGAGGGAAAGTGTTCTTTTTACGCATAGAACACATGAAGGCTATCATTTTCATCTAAGATATGACAGTCGTTACGTCCCTTTTTATGATTCTGTCCCCTTTCCCTTTCTTTCCGCATTTATTTAATAGGGAATGCTTGCGTTCTTTCTTTTTTCCCCACCATTGGGCGGAAAGAAAGGAATCTGAGACAATAGGATTATCATTTTGTCATGGCTGACAAAATGATTTTTAAAGGTTATTTTCTGAAAAAACGATTAGTCGTGCGGCTGAGGATTCGGATTGGTATGCGCTTCATAAACTTTGAAATCAGCCAACTGTAGGCTTTCATCTTTAAGTCCGTTATCGGGTCTGTCGGATGCACTTTGCATCTTCCGCCCCAGACTGCGATAAATACCGAATTTATTCCGGATACTTGTCGCCCCCTTCCTCCATAAGTCTATATCTGCGAAAGATTGGTCGGCAAGCACTTTCCCATCGCTGATACGGGTCAGTTTGATACGGAATGTACCATGATGGGTATAATGCATTTCTGTCTCCACTTGTATCCATTCATCTTCAAAGTCGGCAAGCGGAAGGTTGTCTATGATAACACCCTTGCCGGACGTCCGTGTATCGCCTGTATGAATCACTTGTACACGCTTATTCCCTCCGTCTTCATCACAACGGGTACTGATAGTAATGAGTGGTGCGCCATTATTACCTTCCTGTGCCTTCAGTTGGTGAAGATGACAGAACTTGGTGGTGGGTTGGAAACCTTTGGGTATGCGGAATTTCCATTCCAGCCGTTGCCACTCATTCCAGTTTCCGTTCAGATGATACCAGTCATGGTTTGTCTGGCTCTTCATCTCATTGCGTTGACGATCACTCAGCAATCTTCCCCGATCACTGTCCAGAGCCCCGGCATTGGCATGATTGGTGAATTTGAAAACATATTGCTGCAGGGAAGCATCAAAAAGAACTTCACAATGCACACCGTCATAATGGTCGTTTTTCGAGCTATTGGGATGTTCGGAATAGTCCCAACCCAAGGCACGCATATATTCGTGTATAGCTCTATAATCTTTTCCCACTAACTCGCGAGAGGCTTGCATACCTCCCTGAAAAGTATAGTCGGAACGGACAGGAGAAGGTAGCTGCACGGTAGGTCCATATCCAATGGCTTGCAATGCAGATTCGCCCAAACGCTCCTTCAATTGCGCCAGATAAAGACTTTGAGGAGCAACCGGAGTATCATGCGAATCGAAAATACCTACCGGCAACGTAGGACCGGACTGATTGAAGGGACGACGCAACGGAGTACTTTCTCCTTTACTGCCTATTACCCAGTTATAAGTGCCCGGGGGAATCTGATTTACATAACTCTTCGCCAAGCAATTCCAGGCAACAGACCAGGCTGTACCCCAACCATGACCGGACCCCATGGAACCACGGTTCTTAAAATCAATACCTCCGCCCGGTAAATTACAATTGTCAAGCAATAAACCTGTACTCCAACGTTGATGTCCTTCTATACGGCCATTCCCTTTGAAGCTACAATTAAGGAATACAATTGGTCCTGTTTGCCCTGCACCAAGTGCCACAAACCAGATATTATCTCCCTCTACCGAACAACGGTCAATCAGAATCTGTCCTCCGTTTGGTGCAAACTCCGCCGGCTTGGAAGCTCCTTGGTGCAAAGCCCTTCTGATTACGTTAATTTGCTGCAAAGTGATGCGTCGTCCGCCTACACCTATACTCTCCATGGTTTCTAATGCATTGATGTCCTTTGCCCAACAGTCTTCTCCGTTGATTCTTAGTGCATAATATAATGCTTTCCCGTGATTGACCGCTTGTGCGGGTGACTCGATGCGCAGATTCTCCACACCGCACTGACGGAGGCGTTGTATGTTATTGATCACTACCAATGTAGTATTGTCATCAGTGAATTTCGCATCGTAAGAGTCTACCAGCGGGACACTCAGCACAATTGTATTTCCTTCAATACCTGCAATGGTCCGTTCGGCAATCAGTTGCCGTCCTGCCTTTATCCAGGTCTGAGGTTTTCCGTCACGAACCAAATCATTCATTTTCATATATTTGATCCATTTTTCGGTTACGGGTTTGCGTATCTCTATATTGTCGCCGACGGAAAGTTCGGAAACATCAGTTACCGTCAAACGATATGAACCGGCAGGGATGTACTTGTCAGTCACCTTTATGCTTTTTTCATCCGGAGCAGCTTCGCCTAAACGATTACCCGCACGTTGGCGGATGCCGTTATTCACCACGATTGCCGTATGCTTATCTCCGGTCATGACGATAACGCTTCCACTCGGATCACTTCCGCTACCGCGTAATACGACGCCATCCGTCATTATCTGAAGAGAACGGTTACATACGTAACGTCCCGGTGCCAGCAGAACTGCCCCCCGAAAGCCATCGGCATCTTTGGGAAGTGCGGAAACCATATCAATGGCTTTTTGAATATAATCCGTGCAATCTTCATTTTCTCCTAAAGGATGTACGGTCAGTTTTGCCGGAACGTATGGCAAGGTTACACCACCGCCTTTATATCCGGCATGTGAAAAGTCGATAATCCGGTCACCTCTCTTAGTAGTTTTATACACTAACTTTCCGTTAGCATCCGAATAAACCCACTGGCTTTTGCCTGTCGGTTCCTGCCCCATAACGGATAAGGGGAAAAGAAGGCATAATAGATAATAAATGTTCTTCATTCTTTCTCTTATTAAATAAAGTTAATTAATGGTGTAACAAAGGAAAAGGAAAAAAATGATTTCCATTATATAGATTGTCTCAAAAGCTTGTAAAAAAAGAGCAAACTTCTACTACTGAGAGTAAAAGTTTGCTCAATATTGGTTTAACTAAATACTTTAATTAAGAGATTATGTATTTTGGTATACTATTTTAATGGATCGAAATCACCACTTTCCCAACCAATAGTCTGTTGCAGTTTAGGATTTTGCTCAAAGTGTTTGCGAGCTAATCCCTGAAAGTAATAGTTGTCTTTCACATCCCATTGGTAAGTTTCGTCAATTCTCCAGGTTTGAGTAGTGAAGTACTTGAAATAATTTTTCGTCATTAATTCCGGATCGCTCTTTATCATAGTGATAAAATCTCTTCGTGCCATAGCAGCATATTCGTTCTTCACTTGTATTTCAATTCTGTAACGAGAATATCCTTGCATATCAGAGAATATTTTGCGACGAAGCAAATCCCAGAAACGTTTGCCTTCATAAGCCAATTCAATGCGGCGTTCATAAAGAACGGCATCAATCAATTCTTGTTGACTCATATTTGCTTTTAAACCATAGAGTCCGTCCGCATTGGCCGTTATGCCGGCTCGTTTACGAATATCTTTCAGGATTGTATAAACTTCATCTGACTTATTTCCCACTTCCGCTGCACATTCAGCAAGATTCAATAACACTTCTGCATAACGCATTTCAATCCAGTCCATGTCACCGTGATCCTTGGCTTCGGTAGCTGTCTTTTCAGGGATAGAGAACTTGCATGAATAAAATCCTGTGCCAGTCGGGCTATGAGTATCTTCGCCACCTTTGTAAGTGTACATACAACCTTGAAACCATTCCGGCATACCATTCAATGGATATTCAGCGCCATTGTAAACGATGATATCATAGAAACGGGGGTCACGGTTCAACCAAAACATACCGGTAGCATCAGTAGCAGTAGGATCAAAAGCTTCCTTCACACCATCACCATTTACATCTACTCCCGGAGTAGTACCGTCAGCCATTGGAAAAGCAAGTGCCATATCCAATGTAGGATGGTGGTTACCGGTAGCTCCTACCGAAAACTCCAACGGACGAAGCCCTGCCATGAAATTGTGTGTACGCACCGGATCAAGAAAACGGGTAGTGATTACAGTCTCAGAGGTAGTTTCTTTTGTCCATATCTCCTTATAAATAGGATGTAAAGCACGTTGTCCATTCTCTGACAGTTCCTTTTGGGCCGCTAAGCAGGCATTGTATGCTGTTTGCCAACGGGTACGATCATTGTTCGGATTAAATTGTTTACTGGCATAAGTCAGCAACACACGTCCTTTGAAAGCCATAGCTGCTCCTTTGGTGATACGTCCAAAGTCATTTTCCCCCCAAATACTGGGTAATGAGGCTGCTGCATCATCAAGGTCTTTCACTATCTGGTCAATACATTCTTTTGCTGTATTCCGAGTAACATATAAATCGTCACTATGTCTGTCCTGCGGAGTTAAAATCAGAGGTACACCTCCATAAATTTTTACCATCTCAAAGTACTGATAAGCACGTAAGAAAAGCGCTTGTGCCTTTATACGGTTCCGGATATCCTCGGACAGGCTACCTCCATCAATACTGGTTAACAGAACATTGATAGTATATATTTTGTCATAAGGCCAGTGCTCTCCTAGCGGGCCTCCGGCGGTAGCTACCGCCGTCAGTCGACCATGAATAAAATCACCACCTCCGTTACCCTCATCACTATATTTAGAATAATCACCACTAAATGACGGCAGATTATCTTTGTAGCATTTATCCAAAAAAGCTGTAGACAGAATCTCACTATTCCATGTTGCCTTTTCGCTGACAGCTGTCAAGTCGTCTTTATCCAATACGGAAGTACAACTGGTTAAACTTGCAAATGCCAATGCTGTAATAGCTATTATATGTTTTGATTTCATAATATTCAAGTGTTTTTTATATAATTAGATCGTTATATTCAAACCAAATGAGAAGTTTCTCATAACGGGATAGTCTGAAATACTCGTTGCTTCGGGATCCATCCATTTTACTTTATCCTGTAATAAGAAGAGGTTTGTACCATTCAGGAAAAGTCTTGCTTTCTCAATACCTATCCGCTGAACGAATGTCTTCGGCAAATCATAAGATATGGATATATTTTTGCAACGCAAGAAAGAAGCATTGCGTACCCAGAAGGAAGAAGCTTCATTATTCTTATACTGTGTAGCACCTGGCATTGAAGCGTTTGTATTCTCCGGGGTCCAGTGATCATTATAATATTTGAATGTACTTGTATGGGCATTGATACCATTACCACGGAAATCCATCAACTTCTTATGACCAGCCATACCTTGGAAGAATATATCAAGCATGAATCCTTTCCATTTACCGCCAATTGTGAAACCATAAGTAATTGGAGCCACTTTATTTTCAATAATAACAACTTTGTCATCATCCGTAATGATACCATCCGGTTCATCACTCTCAGGGCCACGTACATCTTTGTATATCAACATACCTAAACCGGGTTTTTGTCCCTTAATGGTCATATTCGGATTTTCTTCCATATATTGCTGTAACTGTTCCTCGGTACGAATCATACCAATACATTCAAATCCCCATTCACGGCTCAATGACTGACCGATTTCAGATTTGTACGCCCGGATATTTTCTGCTTCATCTTTCTTGGACCACCAGCTGTTCGCAAAACTAAAGTTACCTCTTAAATAATAGTCCACCTTACCGATTCTGTCATTGTATCCCAGTTCTACTTCAAAACCACGGGATTTAACCTCAGAATAGTTTTCTTTTGGCAAAGATGCACCAAATGTAGTAGGTACACTTACATTCAGGTTATCAAGAATATCGTATGTACGTCTGTAGAAATATTCAAAACTGAAATCAAATTTATTTCTAAACCAACGGCTATCAAAACCGATATTATAAGAAGTTGACTTCTCCCAAGTCAATTTAGGATTAGGAACTTCTTTAGGTTCCAATCCATAAGATAAACCATTGAATACAGCACCTGTAGTAATTCCGTAGCGAGCCATCCATTGCCAACCGCCAATAGCATCGTTACCTAATGTAGCAATAGAACCGCGTAGTTTCATGTAATCGATAAACTTGATATTTTCTGAGAAGAAAGGTTCACTGGAAATACGCCATCCTGCTGAAACAGAGGGGAAGAAACCCCAGCGTTGATCAGGAGCAAATTTTGTAGAACCATCGACACGGAATGCAGCTTCCAGTAGATACTTGTCTGCATAAGCATAGTTCAGACGACCTACATAGGAAAGACGACCACTTTCGCTCACAGAACCAGCCCCAACAATAGATTCAGAAGCATCACCACTTGCACCAAAAAACTCCGGCATTTCCCAAGTGATTAGTTTGTTGCGCTGTGCATCAAATTTTTCACTATCACCTTCAGATTGTTCATAAACAAATAATGCACTCAAATCATGGTTACCAAACTTACGGTCATAAGTTACAAATAAGTTTAATTGATATTCTTCTGCCAACTGGTTTTCTTTAAATACATAGTTGCCGTCATCACGAGTTTTGGTAGATACTACTACATTGCTTGGGTCAATATAATGATTGTTTGTTCCGGCAGTCTGGAAATTGTACATTTCATACGGGAAGTTCACCTTTTTAATTAATCGATTATCCAGTGTACGGTTATACTGTACTTTCAGTTTCAGCCCCTTTACAAAAGGAACTCGATATTCCGCAGTTGCATTGACGTTAACGTTTTGCCATTTCTTAGTATGTAAACCTGATTCTTCGCTAATAAGCATTAATGGATGCCATTCTATAAAGTTACCTACTGGCATTCCATCAATCATACTTGGGATCATCTTGGTACGGAGTAATAATCCCTTGTATAAATCATTCATACGATCACGGTCACCGTCGGATTTCCAATTGGGTTTGGTATCTTTACGATTATCTGTACTGATATTCAAACCAACTGTAAAATTCTTACTGACATCAGCGTCAATACTAGCTCGGAAATTATATTTAGAATACTTCAGATTATCAAATGAACCTACATTATAGAAATAAGAGCCACCAATAAAATAACGTACTTTTTCGGTTCCACCAGTAATATTGATAGCATGACGCGTAGACCATGGAGTTTTCCATGCATCATCCAAAAAACTATAATCAGTTGTCTTGAAATGTGCCAACTCGTCATCTGTATACCAGGAAGACTTAGTAGTCGGATCTTGCTGTTCTACATTCGGATTCCAAATGGCATTGTTAAGATAACCCTGTATAGCACGGTCATTTAAATAAACAGCATGTTCATAAGCACTAAGCGTCTCTGGAATCATAGCAGCTACATCGATACCTACCGTACCAGTATAATTGATAGTCGGTTTCGCGTTTCCACCTTTCTTAGTAGTAATCAATACAACGCCATTAGCAGCACGGGCACCATAAACTGCTGCCGATGCACCATCTTTCAATACTGATATATTAGCCACCTCACTGGCATCCAGTGCATCAAATGCCATCTTATCTCTTACCACACCATCAATAACATACAACGGATCAGAATTATTAGGAGTACCTTTAGCACGTACACTGAAAGAGGCTGAAGTTCCCGGTTTACCTGTTCCTTGAGTTATATATACACCTGAAAGGCGTCCTGCTAATGCTGAAGACAGATTAGCTGATGGAAAATCTTCAATAGCTTTGGCATCAACACTAGTTACACTACCCGTCACACTTCCTTTTTTCTGCGTACCGTACCCTACTACCACTACTTCATCCAAAGCTTGTGAATCCTCAATCAAGACTATCTTCAGTTTACTTTCAGTAACGACTTTGGTTACATCCTTATAACCAATGTAACTGAACTTAAGAATCGAACCCTTAACACATTTAATAGAAAAGTTACCGTCAATGTCAGTGATTGCTCCGTTAGTAGTATTCAGTTCTGCAACTGTCACTCCAATTAATGGTTCACCATTCTGGTCTTCTACGCTTCCTGTTACTGTTATATTCTGAGCTTGTACTATAGTACTAAAAGAGAAGCTCAACAGTACCAACAAAATACGCCATAATAGCGATTTTGACTTGTGTTCTTTCTTTTTCATTAAAACTACTTTTTTGATTAGACTTAAATAAACAAAGCATTTTTCCAACGCTTTCTCGTTTTATTATTAAATGATTTCCATTACATAAGCCACAGCATATGTATATAAAAAAATATACATAACTATAAAATTAGTATTGGAATATTCATAATGTGGTTAGACTAACAACGATACAAAGAAAGGAATGAATTTATTAACCTAATATCACTTACATCTCAAAAGTTTGCAATTTTATTGCAATAGATAATAATTTCCCAAAGAATAACTTCATTTTATAGAAGAATCAGTTTAAGATATTTTTCATGGCAGAAGAGTTGAAAAAATTATTTTATCCGTATGATAATAACCCCGTTCGCCCCTTTCATTCCATATTCAGAGCCATCTTTTTTAATTTCGACTTCTCGTATATCTTCTACTGACACTGCATTATTGGCTTCCTCCAATGAATTATATTCGGTTCCGCCTACAATGAAAAGCGGTTCGGTACTGAGGGCAAAAGATGAACTTCCCCGTATTGAAGCCTTCATTTGTCCGTTTGAATAATTAATCTGCAATCCGGCAATATTACCTCGCAGCAAATCTATTAAATTGTTGACGTCTAATTGCCGGATTCTCTCATAAGTGATAATATTGCTATTATAGGTTTGTTCCGGTATTTCCTGATACATGCAGGTAATCGTTTTGTCATTCGTGGCATAGCGCAATGAATTCTTCCCTAGATGTATGGTATAGGTTGGAATTCCCGACATAGGCACATAAGCCACCAACTTCCTGTTAGGATATACCAACAGTGTATCGCCTGTTTTCACATTATCCAGTTCAAATGTTCCTTTTGATGAAGTGGAAAGCATCTTCATGCGCCCCTTTACCCGCATTTTTATCTTTTTGGCCGGTTTACCCTTTTCATTCAAGATAACTCCTGCCACATTGTCCTGTGCTGTTCCCACCAGTGAAATCAGAATAGCTGATAATAAAATCAGAATACGATGTTTCATATCTTTATAATATTAATAAAAAGAGAGAATATTCAAACACAATGTGTATGTCCAATATTCTCTCCTTTTTCGATGAATGAAATTGATTATTTATCTTTCACGAGGTTCGGCTGTGCAGATTGTACCGTTATCAAATACAAATAGATTATCGGCAAAAATAACGACTTTGTTGTCCAATCCGAAGCCAGAACGGGATACATAATACTGATCCTGTACACTAGCTAACGCACTGCTCTCAAAATATTTCTTGCCATCATAGTAAATAATGAATTTCTTATTTGCATCGATTGATACCGCAATAGTTTTGAAAGCATCCTTTTTAAACTTAAAGTTTGCCGTATCCGTACCTTCATCTATTGTAATATCTTCCGTCTTTCCTGTTGTCACATTAGTTGTTGTATAAGTTGCTTTCCATGCTCCTGTTTTGGGATAGGTCGTAAAGCATGCCTTAGTTACATAAAACGTGGCATTATTGATACGGGCAAATTCAATACGGATCTCTGCAAAATTATTATCTGAAGGACAAGCATTTACTGCATAGTCCACTTGTGTGGAGAAAGGAACAGATACATTATCCCAGCTACGGGCAAAACGTCCGTCAGCTTTAGTGGAAGTTAATTTAACTGCACCATTCGTTCCCTTATTAGCGTCAAATGCTACTGTCATAGATGCATTAGACCAGCCTTCATTATAATAAGGAGTCTCAAAGTTAGAGTAAAACAGTTCGTCCAGTACTGTCATTTTGGAACGACGGGTTTCTTTCTTACCACCACATTTCACCGTGCACCAAATTTCATAAGTTCCGGCTTCATTCGGAGCTTTCCATACATTCTCAAATAGTCCTTGAGGATTTGTCATGCTTCCACCATCGCATCCCCATTCATAACTAACATCTGTATCATCACTGAGTTCGGCAGAAACAAATACTTTCACCACATCATTGCGGCAAAATTTTGTGCCGAAAGTGTTCAATGAAACAATATTTACACTGTCATCGTCTGAACAGGAAGTGAAGATCACACATATTAATATAGCAATATTGAATACTAGTTTTTTCATACGTTTCTATATTATTAATTTATTCTTGACCCAAAAAATATCTCGATGGGCGAGGTTGCCACCAGTCAGATACATGGATATAACCATCACGTGCATGAATGTTAGTGGTGCGGCAACTACCGGAAGATGCAGCTAACAATCCTCTAAAATTCCATTCAAAATTATTCAATTGAAGCGGCAGGTTACGGTCATGTCCGGCCTTGACACACATTACTGCAGTATCTCCTTGAAGTGTCTGACCATCTTTGTTATAGGAAAAGCTACCTTCTCCATAAGTCCCAATCCAACGGTCCGAAGAATCTATATTAAAATATGACCATTCTCCTCTTACAATATGATAAGTCAGCAATTCTTTTACCACTTTCTTGTCATATTGCTCCCACGCAGTAGCAGCTGCGGCTTCCGTAGCTCCTGGAAGCATCACCGGATTTTTCTTCCAAAAACAGTTATCCCCACTGCTAAGAGCGCTATTGGTCAGCAATATATGCGTATTTCCTGCTTCTTTATACAAGTCTTCAATTCCTGCATACTGAATACCTTCAATTAAAGAACTGAATATATCAGGACGGCTCTGGATAAATTCCCAGATTGTCATATTTACCTTATTATCCGCTTTTTTTGCTTCATATTCCTCGTTGCTTTGAAAATCAAGGTCAAACAAGGTGCATGAACTCAGTGAAATGCAAAATAAGGCCAGACTTATAAAATATCTAAAGATTTTCATATTCATTATTGTTTAAAACATTATTGTTATTCTTCATAAGGTTTATTCTGTTGCCCTCTCATAGATGGGTTCTTACGGAATACATCCTGATTCAGAGGCCACAAAATTCTGCCGTAACCGCCAATCTGATTAGCTTCTTTCTCAGCACCAATAACAAAACCTTCCGGAATTCTCTGATCACCCAAGTCTTCATTCTGCAAATATGGATCTAAATATTCTTTTACCATATCATTGCGTACCAAATCAAACCAACGTTTACCTTCTGCCCAAAGCTCAATGGTACGTTCATCGATAATCAACTTAATCAAATCTTTTTCGGTTGGGTAATCCTCTAAAACTGCAGTATTTTCCCAACCTGCACGTTCACGTATTTGATTGACGATATTAATCGCGCCTTGATAATCTTTATGCGTACCTAATACTAAAGCTTCAGCTTTTAGCAACAAGATATCTGCTAAGCGATAAATTGGCATATGGGTAGAACATGATCCGTTAGCAACATAGGAATATCCGGGCCTGCCATCATTAGCAGTTGCTCCGTATTCTGTGAATTTCGGGCATTTAATCTGGAAATTAGCGGCATTACCATAATCACCGTTCATTGCTTTTTCATACGATTCGTCTATCATCTCGTCAGGAGTAATAAAATAGCTGATAGCAAATGTATCCATAATCATAGTGACGCGATTATCTTCTCTCTTACGGGATACCAATTCCTTATAATATGCCTTTGTCGGATGATATCGGATCGTGTTTGAACCTGACGCAAGTTCCTGAGCATATCCAAAGCCGTTGCTGTCTTCTTCATAGTTCCAGAAAAGATTGAATATCATTTCTTTAGAACTTGATGGATTCAAAAACATACTGGAATAGGTAGATGCCGGTTCAAGACTATATTTATAGTTTGTCAGTAAGTCATTAGCAGCTACGAGCGCTTTGTCATATTCCTTATACCACATCAATACATCTACACGCAATGCCATAATAGCTCCGCGGTTTAAATAGTACTTACTGGCACTGGACATATCTGTAGAAGCACCAATATGTTCTAATGCTTTCTCTATATCTTCCAGAATAAAAGCTTTCAATTCTTCTACAGAAGTTCTTCCATAATATCGTTCCTGCGAAGAGACATCTTCCATGGGTTCAGTGATTTTAGGTACACCGCCCCATACACGTATAGCATAAAAATACATCAATGCACGCATTGCATAAGCCTGACCTAAATATGGAGCAGATACAGAACTGCCTATAGGGCTGGTGGGAATATGCTTAATAGCCGCATTCGCACGATAAATTGTTTTATAAAGATCACTCCAACTGGAAGAGCCCGACTGAGAATTCAAACCATTGTATAGTAAGTTACGGTCGTAAGCCGTACCACGTTCTGCATATACACCGGAACGAAGTTCGCCCCAATAGAACCAGTTTGTACGTAAGGTAGATTGCAGACCGTCATACATACCTGCATTCCAGGTTTTCAAATCCTGTTCCGAAGTCCAGAAAGTTTCGCCCGACAATGAACTTTCGGGTTGTCTGTCTAAGAAATTCTCACAAGAAGTGAGCAGCAGACTGACACCAGCGATCAGTAAATATTTTAATCTTTTCATAAGTTGTTACAAGTTAAAAGTTAACATTTAGTCCGAAACCAATTTCTCTTGCAGTAGGATATCGTCCGTTATCAATACCCGGACGCAACACATTGCTATTGGAAATACTTGACGGATCAAATCCTTTGTATTTTGTCCAAGTCAGAAGGTTGTTTCCATATACATACAACTGAAGATCGGAAATATGGAATCGTTTGATAAGATTACGGTCAACCCTATAAGCTAAACGAGTATTTGTAAGGCGAATATAGTCGCCATCTTCCAGGAAGAAAGAAGAAAGTTCACGTGCATTGTTTACACCAGTTGTTGCTTTGGCACTACTATAAACTTCTGTTATTTGTCCTTGATATTTCCACAAACGATAACAGTCTCTTGCTAATGGAGTCATATTCGATGATGAATTTTGTAACAGGTCACGGCGTTGTTTATTATAAATCTTGTTGCCAAAACTTCCATAGAACGAGAAGGATAATGAAAAATTCTTGTAATTCAAATAGTTAGTCCATCCCATATACCATGTAGGCATACCATTACCCAAAATGCGTCTGTCCGAATCGCCAATTACACCATCATGATCCAAATCATCCCAGATTATATCACCACCTTTGCTCACCGAACCAGCGGTAGTCATTTGACCTACATCACCTGCATATTTCTGACCACCTTTTGTCTCATAGTGTGAGAAAATGGGCTTACCGTTAGAACCATAAATATAGTTATTATAGTTATTCGGATCTCTTTGATACACAGGAATCAAGCGGTCACCAAATGAACCGTCGCTATTCTTGATATATGCATTTGCTTCATCTGTGGCATAAATACCCAAGGCTTTTTGGCCGAACCATTGTCCCAAAGGCGAACCTTCTTCAATTAAGTATTTACCATCTTCCACAAAGCTCTTGCCTTCCGATAGCTTTAATACTTTATTCTTGTTTTTAGTATAGGTAAGAGTGGTCTGCCATGAAAAATCACGAAGCTGAACAGGAGTTGCATTTATTGTCAGCTCAATACCTTTATTCTCAATATTACCCATATTGACACGCATACTACTAACACCTAATTCTGAAGGGATAACTTCATCGGCCAACAAATCTTTAGTCTTCTTGATATAATATTCTGCCACTAAAGAAACTCGTCCGTCAAGTAATGTTACATCCAAACCAATATTAGTTTGTTCCGTCGATTCCCAACTCAAATCAAGGTTGGCCAACTTATCCGTTTGAGTAACTCCGATGACGCCATTATAATATGAACCAATATTATATTGGTTAATTGATTCATAGTTACCTACACGTTCATTACCATTTGTACCCCAGCTAAGTCTGAATTTAGCATCAGTCAGTACAGGTTTTGCCCAGTCAAAGAAGAATTCATCAGAAGCACGCCATGCAACAGATGCAGACGGGAATAATCCCCAACGGTTACCAACAAAACGTGAAGAACCATCATAACGAAGATTTGACGTAAATATATATTTTCCTTTATAACTATAGTTTACACGTCCGAAAAAAGATGCCATAGCATGACTTTCATAAGTAGTCTTAGTTTTTGTCAGGTCTTTCACCTGCTGAGCGTTAGAAGTAAGGATCGATTCTGATACATAATCGCTACCTTCTAAGTGAAATGTTTCATCACGCCAATCCTCGACACTGGTACCGAACATAGCGCCTACTGAATGATCTTTGAAATCTCTGGCAAAGTTAATGTAAGTTTCCGCAGATAATTTGCGAGGGATTTTTGCATCATTAGAACCGGAACTGATGCCTGAAGAAACTAAATCTCCACGGATCAACTGGTCATTACGGTTAACTTTCAATTCACCCTGTACATTGGCAGACCAGATCAAGCCTTTCATAAGCTGAAATTCCGCTCCCTGATACAAAGAAACTGAGTAAGAAACACTTTTATTAACACGTTCATAAGCATCAGCTATCGGATTGAACTGACCGCCATTATTATATACATAAGATCCATCAGGAAAGTAAAGTGCCATTTGTGGCGGACGACGTAATGCCTGATTGATTACACCACCGGTATTGATGTTATTCTTATCAGTATAAGCCACATTGAAACGGCTCATTAATTTGAAACGATCCGACACAGCGAAATCAACGTTGGTTCTGGAAGTTACACGATTCAAATAACTATTTAGTACAATACCTTGCTCGTTCAAATAGCCAATACTTGTATAATAACTCATTTTATTCTTTGCACCACTGATATTAATATCAACCTGGTTGGAATGAGCCATACGGGTAATCAAATCCTGATAGTCATTATCAGCCATGAAGTTGGGATGCAAAGAGTCATTACTGGTTTTCCATAAAGAAGTTCCTGCATTACCGGCTCTTTCTTTCAAATAACGTTCAAATGCATTTGCCTGATCAATCTTATGTCCTAGCTTCTTCATTGAGTGGTTGTACTTCACTGAAATTCTGGCAGGAGCACCTTCTTTGCCACGTTTAGTACTGATGATAATTACACCAGCAGCCGAACGGGAACCATAAATAGCGGCTGAAGCAGCATCTTTCAAAATTTCCATGCTTTCAATGTCGGCAGGATTGATAGTAGAAATATTATCTACTGCCACACCGTCTACAATGTATAACGGAGTAACACCTGATCCCATAGTAGAAGCACCACGAATCAGCATAGTACCTGTATCCCCAGGAGCACCTGAGTTATTGGAAATCTGCAGACCGGACACTTCCCCCTGTAATGCTTGAAAGATATCAGTCGGTTGACGTTCTTCAATCGTTTTGGCATTTACAGTGGAGATAGCACCTGTCAAATCTCTCTTCTTTACCGTACCGTAACCTATGACTACAACTTCATCCAATGCCTGGGCGTCTTCCGTTAGTACTATATTCATTTTAGTACCCATTGCTACCTGCGTTGCATCCTTATATCCAATATAGCTAAATTTCAATGTAGCACCTTTGTTACATTTAATAGAGAAGTTACCATCAATATCAGTAATTGTCCCATTACTACCTTTCATAACGGAAACCGTTACTCCAATTAGAGGTTCCCCATTTTGATCGACAACCGTACCAGTTGTTGTTATTTCCTGAGCATATAGATTAAAACTCATAGAAAATGCAAACAGAACGAGGAAAAACCGCCATAACAGCGATTTCGATTTGTGTTCTTTCTTTTTCATTAAACTACTTTTTTTAATTAGACTTAAATTAACAAGGGATTTCACCTAGAATTCTTTTTGAGTTGTTCATAATAGATTGTTTTTACATAATATCAATACATCATTTTAAACTCTGTCTATGAAAAGCAGTTATTATTTTGATCTTGTGAAAAGAAAGAGATGGAAATAGTTTTTGCCCGTCACTACGGAACATGCTATTTACATATACATATTTGTTTTATAGATCGAACCTTGTTAAGAGTATTGAATTTTTTTTCCTTTCTTCAGCTTCAAAACTTGCGAGATAGTTTTCGGTAATAGCTAAATTGGAATGCCCAAGGCTTTCAGATATGTAGGAAATGTTGACACCACTGCGCTTTAATACTGTTGCAAATGAATGACGCGCTGAATAGGTCGTGACGCGTGGAATGCCTGTCTTATGGGAAATTTTATAAAGTATCTGATTACATTCAGTGACAACATCCCTTACCAGTTTTACTCTTTCAAACGGATTTTCTTTTCCGGTAGCGAAAGGAAAAATATAAGTTTCAGGTGACTTAGGTGGATTTCCCCATTTCTCTATTATCTTTTGCATCTCGGGCGTGATGACTGCATGGATAATCTTACTGTGTTTGGTGTTTCTGGCTGTTTTTGCACGTATGAAGCAGATTTCTCCATTGATGATATTGGAGTACTGTAAGTATAATAAATCACGAAAATTAATGCCATTACATAAATAAGAGAAGAACCACAGATCACGATAAATTTCAGTCTTTTGGGTTCCATCATTATAAGTAATAATTTTCTTTATTTCTTTCAGGTTTAATGCCAATTTGCGTCCACATCCAGTGGGTACTTCATACTTTCCTTTTCCAAAAGGATACTGACTTTCTTTGATGATACCATCTTTACGTGCTATATTGAGAATACATTTGAGATTTCTGAAATAAAATCCCATGCTGGAGTAGCTGATTCCTAACGCGGATAAGTGATGTTCAAAACGGTTTAACCAGTTGATGGTAATTTCATGAAAAGAAATGTGCTTTCCTGCAAACTGTTCTATTTTGTTTAATGAACCTTTATAAGACAGATAAGTATTGGCTTGTCCATTTTCCTTTAACTCCTCTAACTTCTTATGAAATAAAGCATTTACTGAAAAATCAGAATATCTACCTAAGCGTGCATTTAAGATGTCAAAATGAAATTCACCTTGAAAAGATAGAAATTCGACTTGCTGCCTGATTAAAGAAAAACTATTTTCGATGTTACGCCGTATTTCAGATAAGTGACGATTTTTGGTATGTGGTAATACTTCCCAGTCTCTAATAGAAACTTCTTGCCCGGTGGAGTAATATTTCTGTTTTCTGTTGTGGATAACTTGTACTTTTATGGGAAATAATCCATTCATCTTTTGTTTTCTTTTATCTAATACTGTGAGTACGGAAACTCCATCCTTAGAATATTTGTACATGGCTTTTTAAATTTGTTGGTTATTAACTATGAATTGAAACTGTATTTAGCAACATGCTATTTGCATACAAAGTTGATAAATAAGGTCCATATTAAAAGATATTTGAGACAGTATTAACAGAAGCATAGATAATATTGATAATCGTCTATCTTTCTATTCCTTACTTTTGTAGTGCTAACAATTTAACAGAATAGTATGAAAAACAGATTTCTTATTTTATTGAGTTTTGTACTCATTGTGGGGCGAGATGTTGTTTGTGCAAATACCTCAATGGTGCGTGAGCGCATAAACATTAATCGTGACTGGCGTTATCAGATAGATGATCCGGATGGGGTAGGTGCTGCATTACATTACTCTAGACTAAAGCCTTATTTATTACCTTGTGCCAATGACTTTATTATATTTGGGAAGAGGTATCAGAGACCGGAAGGCAATCCGGGAGAAAATATAGCCTATGTAAAATCTGATTTTGATGATAGTGAATGGCGACATCTGAATTTACCCCATGATTGGGCTATTGAAGGGCCTTTCAATATTGACTATAACGGTTCGACTGGAAAGTTACCTTATTGGGGGATACGCTGGTATCGTAAAACACTGGAGTTATCGCAGGATGATGCCGGGAAACAAATTTATCTTGATATTGATGGGGCGATGTCATACGTTTCCGTGTGGTGTAACGGGCAATATGTGGGTGGATGGCCTTATGGCTATGCTTCTTTTCGTCTTGATCTGACACCTTATATAAAGGCCGGACAAAAGAATGTGTTGGCTATTCGATTGGATAATCCGGACGATACTTCACGTTGGTATCCGGGTAGTGGTATTTATCGGAATGTATGGTTAGTGAAAACGTCTCCTGTTCACGTGGAGCAATGGGGAACTTTTGTACGAAACCAGCAGGTTGATTCTGAAATTGCTGTTATGGAAATGGGAGTGAATATTGAGAATCATGCTGGAAAAGATGTTCAGGTAAAGTTGCAGACAAGTGTATATCTGCAAGGGAAAGATGGACGTCCTGTGGGGGAAGAGGTGACTCAAAGTATGACTAAGGATATTGCGATTAAAAAAGATAGCTGGTCGAGTGCCCGCTTTCAATTTAAAGTAGATAAACCGAAGTTGTGGGATATTGATACTCCGAATTGCTATGTAGCGGTTAGCCGGGTATTCATGGATGGAAAAGAAATGGATAGTTATGAAACTCCTTTTGGAATTCGTACAATTGAATTTACCCATAACCAAGGTTTCATGCTGAATGGACAAAAGGTAGCTATTAAAGGTGTGTGTATGCATCATGATTTGGGCGCTTTGGGCGCTGCTTTTAATGAAGTGGCTGCCGAAAGGCAGTTGCGTATCATGAAAGAGATGGGTGCAAATGCCATTCGTACTTCACATAACCCACCGGCACCGGAGTTGGTTGCTCTCTGTGACCGTATGGGATGATGATGCAGCTTGAATTAGCAGATACTTGGCAAAAAGGGAAACGCAAGAATGATTATAATCTTCTTTTTGATGATTGGAGTGAAGCAGATATGCGCTCATTGGTACGTCATTATCGTAATCATCCTTCTGTAATTATGTGGAGTATAGGTAATGAAATGCCTGATCAGACGACTGATCAGGGAGTCATAATAGCTCGTAACCTGACAGCTTACTGTCACGATGAAGATCCTACACGGCCTACTTCTTTAGGGTGTAATAAGCGGGATGCTGTTTTCCGTGATATTGTGAATCAGGTGGATATATTTGGTCTGAACTATTTCCATAAAACTTACCCGGTTTTTAAAGAGCAGAATCCTACTCGCCGTTATCATGCCAGTGAAACTTCCTCTGCAACGAGTTCTCGTGGGGAATATTTCTTCCCTGTAACTACTGACGTTAACGATAGCCGTTCCGGCTTCCAGCTTTCATCGTATGATATGACAACTATAGGATGGGGATGTGCTCCTGAGGTTCAATTTAAAATGAATGAAGAATATCCGTTTATGAGTGGTGAGTTTGTGTGGACCGGATTCGATTACTTGGGCGAACCTACTCCTTATAATAAAGACCTGACCAATTTGTTGAACTTCAGTGATCCGAATGAATTAGAAAAGGCTAGAAAGGAATTGGAAGAGTTAAGCAAAATTAAAACACCTTCTCGCAGTTCTTATTTTGGTATTGTAGATTTATGTGGTTTTCCGAAGGATCGTTATTACAACTATAAGAGTTATTGGCGTCCTGATGTGCCTACTGTGCATATATTGCCTCATTGGAAATGGCAAGAGCGGATTGGTGAAATAACTCCCGTTCATATTTATACTTCGGGAGATGCTGTTGAACTGTTTTTGAATGGTAAGTCACTGGGGCGTAGAGAGAAAGCTCATTCGTATGACCGTTTGACCTGGGATGATGTACGTTACGAGCCGGGAAGTTTGAGAGCCATAGCTTATAAGAACGGTCAGAAATGGGCGGAAGAACTTGTAGAAACTACTGGAAAACCAGCCGCTTTACAAGTAACGGCAGAGAAAACAGAACTTAAAAATGATGGTACTGATTTATCATTTATCCGTGTAGCTGTTGTGGACTCTCAAGGTCGTGTTGTTCCTCGTTCTAAGAATCATTTGAAGTTTTCTGTAACAGGGCCTGCTGAGATTATAGCTACAGATAATGGAGACGCAACCAGCCTATTACCATTCCAGTTATCAGAAAGAGATGCTTACAACGGTTTGGCATTAGTCATTTTGCGTAGCCAGTATATGAAGCAGGGAAAAGTAGTACTTACAGTAGAATCTAAGGGGCTTCCGAAACAAAAGATTGCATTAAAGGTAGAATGACGTGTAAAATATTACCGACGCCCGGCGAAACCAGACATCGGCAATATTGGTGATTGATTATTGTTGCATTAATCCTGTAAGAATATCTATTTCATTTAGCTCAGCGCTGTGCCAGGTGGTACCACAATCTGCGGGTGAGACGGCTTGCCGGCGTTGAGCCTTTATTTGCTCTTTATTGAATGTAATACTTTGAAATCCTTTAATAGCCGGTGATTCTTTGCTTTTGAACTGACAGAGATTATCGACAAATGTAGTGCCGGGAAATATAGCCGGATTATTGATTTTGATATTTGGGAAAGTATTGGGAGAATAGATTCGGTTATGCGCAAAACGTACGTTTTGCGGTTCCTTATCTCCTTGCCCGTCTCCAAAGTTCAGTTCGGCACAATCCACGAAAGTATTGAAAGCGATATCGATATTCGCTGCCCGATGATACGATTTAAGTTTTTCATCTTCATAATCTTCCGGGGCACTGGGACGTTCATATACCCCCATGCGCAGAATAAAGGCGGCACTGGAACCTTTCCCCGTTACCCCCTCCACATAATTGTTACTGACAGTATGGCCTTGGTTGATAATACGGATACCCGAAGTCCCGGGGAGCTGATTACCTATGATGACATTGGAATCTATGATATTATTATGTCCATGGCGACATACTAATCCACCGCGTGATTCGTAAAACAAGTTACGGCGTACGGTATTGAAACCGGATTTTACTGAAATAATTTCATTTTCTCCGTCACAACGATAGAATATATTTTCTTCGATGATACTGTAGGAAGGCAGTTGTGATGACCAGGAATTACCCACGCGTATGATTTCTGCACCATTACCTCCAAAGGGTTTCCGATAACCAAATATATTATGATCTATTTGGTGGTGATTGTGATCTCCACCGTCTTCTACTGTAATTTGTATAACCAATCCACGGGCGCGCTTATTGGCAAAATAACAGTGGTCTATACGATTATTGTTTCCATGTAGTCCAATCCAGTTTTCAGTCCCACCCCCCGGTTTTTCTCCTTTGGCAGGGTCATTGCAATCATCAATGGCACATTGGGTAATCCGGCAATGAGTGGCTGGGTGTTCTTTATCCAGTTGAAATTTTATCATCTCAAAGTCAGATGCCCAAGCTTTATGAAAGTAGAGTCCTTCCAATTGTAGATAACTGCCTGCCATACGTATTTCTGTTGTTCCGGATATGATAGCCTTTCCGGTATTCGCTGCTTTCAGTATAATTGGATAATCTGCTGTTCCATTTCCTGTAAAACTAACCTTACCAAGATGGGAATAGGTTCCATCTTGTAAAAGCAGAGTATCACCAGGTTGTAAAGATCCGTCAGACATCTTGATCTTTAGACTTCCGATGTCGGTTGGTGTGAAAGTGTGTGTCACCGCCAAAACCGGACAAACGAATATTACTGCAATAATAGTGGATGCAAATGATTTCTTATTCATGATATTTATTAATTTAGATAATACAAAAGAATAAAAAGCGGGTGTCTCACAACAACCGCTTTTCGATCAACAATCTAAAATGACCTATGAGATATAATACCTATTTACCAACTAACTATGAATTTAAAAAGCCTATGATTTATTCTATATTACGAGTATGATGTGATGTTTTAATAGCAGTTCTGATGTTATCCATTGGTGTTTGGGACAAGATTGTACAATCTGCCCCTAAAATAAATCGTTTCCCTTTCAAGGATTTCTTTAGTTCATATATTTCTTTTGCCACTTCATCAGAACTTCCTTCTAATATAACGCCTTTACGATATAATCCTCCCATTGCAGGACGCTTAAATAATTGTTCGCATGCTTGTAGACTGAAAGTCTGATCGGCTACTTCACAGGGCGCATTAATTATTTGGCCCGGATATGACACGAAACGGGTTAAATCGTCATACTTACCTTCGTAGTCACAGATATGGAGTATGTTAAACAGGGTTCCGTCGTTACACTCTTGCATCACTCTTATGTCATACGGTTTGACAAAGGTCTCAAAGAATCCGGGAATTATATAGAACTTACTTTCACCTCCTTGCGTGGGTGTATAAAAGCCATCCACACCAATGTTTTTACATGCTATTACGTATCTGATAATTGCTTCGGTAAAATATTCAAGTGCTTTTTTTACGCGTTCCGGTTCTGTTTGGGCATATGCCATCACAGTTTTGGCTCCTACGCTTTGTATTAGCATCTGGAATGGGGAATAGACGGTAGGCAGTATCATTGCATTGGCTCCGGCAATATCATAGATACCTTTTACTATTTCCAGCGTTGGAGTGAAGAAATCTGCCGGGAGTGGTTTTATTTGTTCCCAATCTTCTGATTTATCAATCCGTATACGTCCGTATCCTTGTTCAAACTGGATTTTTACAAAGTCCATGCCTGTAGAAAGAAAATAGCGCAAATGTGCGTCAATGGCTTTTTCTCCGATGCGTGCATCTTTCCCAAAGTGCATGAAAAACGCAGCCGGTACATATTCTTCATCTAATGTACCTGATAGAAACTGCTGCATTATTTCCCGCTTGTTAGTGGGGATTTGTGCCTGGGCTAACGTAGCGAAGCAAAATAATGTGAATAGTAATCTTTTCATGAGAGCCTGTTTTCGTTTGATTTAATATGGCAAAGGTACACGTAGTGGCAATGCGGGATTTAAAATATTGTTTCAATCCTTATATATATTGTTTCAGAAGATGTTTTTAGCGTATAAAATCAAGGATTATTATTTCTTTCGGAGATAAAGTGACAGAAATGGTATCACCGTAATGATAATGTCGGGATAATGACCTTTCTTGAATATTAGTAATAGGTGAGTCTACTTTGAAACGTTTTTTTGTTTCAGGTACTCCCAGCGCCTTATCTAGCTTGAGATGATAGCTTTGTGACTTTTCCGAAGGATTATGTAAGGAAATATAGCCTTGTTTTTCGGTCCAGGCTGTATAACCGTATACTTCATTTCGTTGAGGTGATCCTCCATGCATAACTACGTTGTTGAAGGTAGGAAATGCTTTTCGTGCCCATTTCAGACCGTCAGAAAGAATGTCCCAATCAGTAGGAGACAGGCTATCCGTTTTGATGTACAATTCAATAAAACCGGTGCCTCGGCTGAAGTTCATATATAAATAATCCCTAAAAGTTTCAGGTGTTTCGTTTGTTTGCGTTTTTTTCGGTTCATGATTGAATATGGCGCTCATCGGGAATTTGGTATTCTCTTCTTTCCATATTTGATGATAAATCTGGTCACGATAAACCAGTTCACCAGTTCGATTGTCTCCTTTTGCGGCATCTCCTGCATTAATCAACCATACAATATCAATGTATTGCAGCCACCACGGGCTGAGGTAAGCGCCATTGGTGATGGCGATAAAGATATCCGGATTGACTGTATTCAGTTTGTCGAAGATTTGTATCAGTCTTTCTGTTCCTGCTGAAAGATAATAGCCTTTTTGCTCGTCAAAGTGACTATCATTTAGCCTTTCATCATTGGATGACGGAAAAGGATTATCAGCAATATCGAAGTCCCGGAGATTAAGATGTCCGAACAAACCATCAAACTTGAAGTAGGATATTCCCATACGTGCCAGTTCTAATACTCGTTCTTCTAATTTCAGCATATACTTCTTCCCCGTCATAGACATGCCATAGGAGAGTGTCTCAAAACCATATTCCTGCATCCGGGGCATCATGGGGTGTCCGCCAAAGAGGCAACCGGGGCTAAGCCAGAGCCCTAACTGTGAATGGGCTTTCTGCACCGAATGAAAACAGTCGGTAAAATCCGGTTGGAATTTGGAGTTAATTGTCCATACCTTGTCCGACCAATCGGCTTCTTTACTTGTATCTTGCCAACCATCATCAATGATGTACGCATTCAGAGGCTGGCAGCCTCTCTTTGTTACCAATTCGTCATTGATTTTCTCTACGCTGCGGATAAATTTCTCTTTTGATACCTTTCTTGAGTAATCGAACCAACTATTGTATTGAATCTGCAGACGCAACGGGCGTTTCCTTATTTTATTGATATAAGTATAGAATGCATTGTCTATGGCGTGTACATCGTCACTTACACCAATGATACTGTTATATGACGTATAAGGTGTATTTTTACTTATGATTTGCCCCCACAGATAACCGCAATTGATTTGTCCGTTACTCACTTCATTATTGGCAGCAGGGAATTCTATTCCCCAGAAAGTTCCGGTTTTAGTAGTATAAACAGGTTGTCCCAATCCAGGTTTCCATTGGGCGCTGCCTCTTGCCGTAATTTTCTTGAGAGTATAATTTTGGTACGCATCTTCGAAAGCAATAGCTTCTACATTCACTCTTTTTAAAAGAATATCCTGATTTGAAGTGAATCGCAGGGATTTTCGACAAAAGGCATCATTAGAGGCTAATTCATAATAGACAATTAAAGAAAAGTCATTCTCCTTGCCCCGTAGTTGGAACTGATACCCTTTGCTTTCCGGGCGTTCGGGGTTTGCATAAGGAGAAACAGAAGTTACTATGAAATCTTTGGCAGATAAAATGTAATCGGTATTTTCTGTTTCACCGGGGATTGAGAAACGAAGGGAAAACTCGTCACAACTTGTTGGAGTCAATTCTGTTTGAGCTTGTTTATTAAGAATAGTCTGGGTATGTAACCTTCCATCCGTTACTTGTATAATACGTGCCAAGTGCTTGTTCTCCATCCTGTACGTTTGTGCTGTAATTGCCAGAGTAGACAGAGATAAGATGATAATCGTTGAAATCAGTTTCTTCATATCATTAAATATAAAAATGGTTAATGATACAAAGATAGCCTGATGTTGGAAGAGTAGCTTGCAGTATTTTCTCAAAACCTTTTTCAAGTGTCTTATTGCTAGGAACAGTAATAAAAAAGAGGAGCCAACTCTCGTTTGGCTCCCCCACATGAAATGTTTTGCTGATTATTTCTTCACTTGAATAATATCGTAGTTCAGGTCGCTGACAGCTTCTTGCAGACTATCGTTAACCAAACGTAAAGTGGTATCGTTCACTACTACGAAGTAGACGGGAGCGTCACCATCACTCGGTGTCAGTTTGTAGGCTGTCTTTTGTTGGTTGTTCACTGTCTTCTTGATGACTTGTTTCTTACCTTTGGAAGTGAAGCTCTTGTTCTTTCCTTGACCTTCCGCATCCAAGTAAGTAGTAACCAAAGTATAACCGCTTTCTCCGTCAGGACCTACACTGTCCACGCTCAATACGTATTGGATACCCGGGCCGTCGGCAGCAGGAAGAAGACCTTCGTATACGGCTACGGCAGAAGAATCATTCCCGGCAACTGTCAACACTCCTTCACCTACGGCGGAATCATTGTTCTGGGTTCCTTTTGATTGGCAGGATACCAATGCAGCAGCGATGGCTGCAATCATCATTACTTTTTTCATTGCTTTAATGGTTTAAGTTAATATATAATGCAAATTCACACTATTCTTCCTCTTCTTTTTTGATAACGAGCAGTTTATCCACTCGTCCACGATCCATGTCCACAACTTCAAACTGTAGGTTCTTGTAGCTGAACAAGTCTCCTGCTTTAGGTACCCGCCCGATGAGGAACATGGCGAGACCGCTTAGTGTGGTAAAGTCTTCTTCTTTCAGATCATCATAGCTCAAGATACCCATCTCTTCCATAAAATCATCTACATTCATAGAAGCCTCAACGAGCATCGAGCCATCTTGCCGGGTGACGATATCTTCTTCTTCCATTTCGTTTTCTTCAAGGATGTCTCCGAAGATACTTTCCGTCAGATCATGCAAGGTGATAATGCCTGCTGTGTTACCATACTCGTCTACAACAACTCCGAACTTATTTTTGTTCTTCTTAAATAGCTCTAAAACTTTCTTGGCATATAAACTTTCCGGAATAAACAGGGGAGAACGCGCGATACCGCGTAAATCGAAGGGGTGATCATTGCCTAACATCAGAATAATATCTTTGACGGACACTACTCCGATAATATCATCTTTTCCTTTCTCTACCAACAGATATTTGCTGAAATGTTGTTCGCGGATAATGTGTAGTACCTCATCACGTGTGTATGTGGGATGTAGTACGACAAGGTCACGGCGGTAAGTCATCAGTTCATTGGCCCGTTTATCTGAGAATCGGAATACGTCCCGTAACATTTCCGTTTCCTCTTTATCAATAACACCCTGTTCTGAACTTTGGTGCAGAATCATTTTTAATTCTTCCTGTGTCATAGGACGTTCTTCTCCATTGTTCAGGCCGATTAGTTTATTCACTATCTTGGTTGAGAAACTGAGTAAACAGACGAATGGATAAGACACTTTGGTCAGTAAAATCATGACCGGACTAAGTAGAGTTGCATATCGTTCCGGATTACTCAGTGCTATGGACTTGGGTACCAACTCACCGATGATGAGTGAAAGGTACGTAATGATTGCCACTGTTGTAATCATGGCAAGGTCTTTAGCATAGGGAGCGAATCCAGGAATGGAGGCGAATAACGGTGCTACATTGTCGGCAATGGCTACACCACCGAAAGCACCGGATACAATACCGATAAGCGTGATACCAATTTGAATGGTAGAAAGAAACTTCTCGGGCTCTTCCAACTGTTTCAGTACTCCTTTGGCTCTTTTGTTTCCCTTTCCTGCGAGGGTTTCGAGTCGTGCTTTGCTGGATGACACCAACGCTATTTCATACATGGCAAAGACACCGTTCAGCACTAATAAAAATAGAATAATAATAAATTCCATATAGGTTATGAATAGTTTATATTGCAAAAATACTAATTTTTTGAATTTTATTACTAATATTGCTGCCTATTTATAGAGATTATTAAAGAATGAAAGACATGAAAAGAAAACAAATTTTATTTAGCGTTTTATTGCTGTTTTCAGTTGTTGCGACACAGGCGGCACGAGTAGATACCATTATGGTGAAAAGCCCATCCATGAATAAAGAAGTACAAGTGGTATATGTACTCCCTGATAAAGCATTGGGTGAGGAAGCTGAGGCTTGTCCGGTAGTTTATTTGTTGCACGGCTATGGTGGTAATGCACGTAGTTGGGTAGGATTGAAACCGGAGTTACCTAAGATTGCAGATGAAAAAGGAATTATCTTCGTATGTCCTGATGGTAAAAACAGTTGGTATTGGGATAGCCCTAAAAATCAGGCTTATCGTTATGAAACTTTTGTAGCTTCGGAACTGGTGAAACATACAGATAAAAACTATGCTACTATTCCAGAGAAAAAAGGACGAGCCATTACTGGATTGAGCATGGGTGGACATGGTGCTTTGTGGCTTGCAATCCGTCATAAAGAGATATTTGGTGCAGGAGGAAGTACCAGTGGTGGAGTGGATATTCGCCCTTTTCCGAAGAATTGGGAGATGAACAAACAACTCGGTGATTATGAGTCTGATAAGACTTTATGGGATCAGCATACAGTGATTACTCAAGTTGATAAAATCAAGGATGGTGATCTGGCATTGATTATTGATTGTGGTGAACAAGATTTCTTTTTGGAAGTGAATAAAGCATTACATAAGGTTCTGCTGGAAAAGAATATCAGTCATGATTTCATTACCCGTCCCGGTGGGCATAACGGGCAATACTGGAATAATTCTATTGACTATCAGATTCTCTTCTTCGATAAATTCTTCAAGAAGTAATATCCTTAGTTTATTTCATGATATAATCTACGGTACGTGCATAGTCCGTACCGTAACTTTTGGTTAACTCGCTGCACGAGATGTCGACATCTTTCTTATCGAACCTATAAGTGTAAGTCGTGGTTTCGTTACTTCCGCTATTATCCTCTGGTCTGAGATCAGTAATCAGAGTATTGTATGCATCTCCCAAGAATTTCCCATAAATGGCAACCGAGTGGAATGAAAGGGGATATAAATCTGTCAGGAATAGGTACGGAATCTCTGAAGTGTTGGCTATTTCATTGCCGGTAGATGTGCTGGCTATGTAAGTTTGTTCGGACTTGTCAACCTGCTGGGTGATGCGTAGTGTTCTATAGCTACTATAATCTATGTTGATAGAAGAATAGGACTTATTTCCGTCTAATGTTTCTGTTATATTTTTCAGGAAGTATTTTCCCTCTGTATTGATAAGATAATCGAAAGTATAAGAGCGTATTTTACCATCCATTTCTTGGCGCACGCAACTTATAGCATAGCCATTATCATCCAACGTGTAGGTCGAGATATTATTAATTTCATCTGTTACTACAGCCTGATGATCTCCATAAACAACATTTGTTGCATTTTCTATCTTAAACAATTCTCCTCCAGCTACGAAACTTTGTGTAGATGTAAAGTTAATCAATCGACCGGCACTATAATCGTAAGTCTGAGTAACAGTAACAGCTGGTGCACCTGGCTCTTCCTTGACTTCCTTTAATTCTATTTTAGAGAAATGAGTTACAGGATATCCCGGATTATCGGGTATATCTGAGCCCTCGTTATTGTCACTACAAGCTGTCAATCCTCCTATGAATAGTAAAGCTATGAAAATATTCTTCTTCATTCTGGGTTATTTAATGATAAGACCATTGCGGAAATAGCGCTTTACTTTCACACTTTTTACTACTGTCATTTGAGTTTCGGGTTCTGGTTTAGGTTCAGGGAGCACGATACTACCATCGATGATACCTATTGCTGCACTGAACAAAGCCTCGTTAGGATCTCCTAATGGCAGTACTTTTGCAAAATCACTCAGTTCACTGACTGCATAATTCGGTGTGAAACCTTTGGTGTAGTCCGCCTCACCTTCTGAATTGAATACTTGGCATACAACAGGGCGAAGCACCCATAAGAATTGATTGCTGGGGAAACTTTCTGTTGCTACGGTTTCTCCCTTGGTTGTGGTGCCTATAGTTATTACTGTCATGTACGGTCTCAAACAATTAATGAGCATTTCCGAAGCAGCAGCAGTTGTACTGCTTGTCAGAACATACACTTTCGATAGATTTAGGTTCACACCTCCTTGCAAAAGCTTGCTGTCGAGTGTGAGTTCGTGGTCTTTATATTTTCGCTTCTGGCTATATTCCAGTGAGGCGAAGGGACTGTTCAATTTGTCGGCAGGTACCAAAATATCTGCCAGAAGTTGTACGCACTCCATTTCTCCACCGGCATTGTAGCGCAAGTCAAGAACCAAATCTGTTATATCCTTATCTTTAAAGAACTGCGATAGTTGGAGTAGCTCACTATTATCTTCTTTATTGAAGCTGTTGTATGCCAAGTAACCTACATTTATACTTCCACTGGAGTAAACGTCGTAAGCAGGTATGGCGACGTCCTCTACGGGACGGGCGGCAGGAAGAACTACGTCACGATAAGATTCAATCTTACTTTCATCTTCTCCTTCGTCATTGACAGCTGAAACATATTTTCCTAACAATAGTTTCTGATTTTCACCTTCAGTCAGTAGTTTCTCCGTTTTTTTGGTGATATAATCATCGTTGATTTGCATGATCCATTCGCCTCGCTTTAATCCGACTTCGGAAGCTGGAGATTCGGGAATGACGTATGTGATAAGTGCATTATAGGCGGTATCATTACCGCTTATCCGATATAGGGAATAGTCGAAGCCATAACTTGGTGGAGGAGTGGCATATAATGTATCGACACTGGAGTAGTCTTTATCAAGTGATGATCTTATTGATTTTAAAAAAGCCTCCGGGGCAAGAAAATAATTCACGTTTTTTGAGTCGGGTATGTCTTCAAACCACAGATATTCTTCTCTCATGACGCTGTCTATCCATAGATCGCGTCCGGTCCATTTGTAATATTCCGGCCAACGGTCTACTCCGCAAGAGAATAAGCTCGTCAATGCAAGGACTCCCAATAGTAGGAAAAGCTGTATATTCCTTCTTCTCATCTGTATCTATCGTTTGGTTTTCGTTGCAAATTTAGCGAATAGTTTGTTTATCTACCATAAATGTGGTATAAAATTCCCTATCTTGTGTCATTGCCCATGTCATAACATCCCATTATCTTTGCACTCAATCAATTAATCCTAAAAAATACAAAGACAATGGAAACAAAGAAATTGCATTTCGAGACGCTTCAACTCCATGTAGGACAAGAACAACCCGACCCGGCTACTGATGCACGTGCCGTGCCCATTTATCAGACTACTTCGTATGTATTCCGCAACTCTGCCCATGCCGCCGCACGCTTTGGTTTGCAAGATCCGGGCAATATCTATGGTCGTTTGACTAACTCTACACAAGGTGTGTTCGAAGCACGTGTAGCTGCTTTAGAAGGTGGTGTTGCCGGATTGGCGGTTGCTTCGGGTGCAGCTGCCGTGACTTACGCTTTAGAGAATATTACTCGTGCCGGAGATCATATCGTATCGGCTAAAACCATCTATGGGGGAACGTATAATCTGTTGGAGCATACTCTGCCTGCCTACGGAGTGACTACTACTTTTGTAGATCCTGCTGATCTCTCGAACTTTGAGAAGGCTATACAGGAGAATACAAAGGCTGTATATATTGAAACTCTGGGTAACCCAAACTCCAACATTATTGATATTGAAGCTGTTGCTGAGATAGCACATCGTCATAAGATTCCATTGATCATTGATAATACATTTGGCACACCTTACCTGATACGGCCTATTGAGCATGGAGCAGACATCGTGGTACACTCCGCTACGAAGTTTATCGGTGGCCATGGCAGTTCCTTAGGTGGCGTGATTGTGGACGGCGGTAAGTTCGATTGGGCTGCTTCGGGCAAATTTCCTCAACTGACAGAACCGGAGCCTTGCTACCATGGCATACGTTTTACTGAAGTTGCGGGTGCTGCGGCTTACGTTACTCGAATTCGCGCTATCCTGCTTCGTGATACGGGTGCTACCATCAGTCCATTCAATGCTTTTATTTTATTGCAGGGACTGGAAACACTTTCCCTTCGTGTGGAACGTCATGTAGAGAATGCATTGAAGGTGGTTGATTTCTTGAAGAAACATCCTAAAGTGGCAGCGGTGAATCACCCGTCATTGACGGAACATCCGGATCATGCATTGTATCAAAGGTATTTTCCCAATGGTGCAAGTTCTATCTTTACTTTTGAAGTAAAGGGTGGGGTGAAAGAGGCACAGACATTTATTGATAACCTACAAATTTTCTCACTTCTGGCAAATGTAGCGGATGTTAAGTCGCTCGTTATCCATCCGGCTACCACTACACATTCGCAGTTGAATGAACAGGAGTTGAAAGAACAAGGCATTAAGCCGGGAACGGTGCGTTTGTCTATCGGTACGGAGCATATTGCTGATTTGCTGGATGACTTGGCTCAGGCGTTGGATAAAATATAATTGCTTCATAACGGAAAAGAAAAGAACAAAAGTGATTAGTGTTTGGTGATAAGTGATTAGCGCCATTCGGTATATTATTTTTTAGACGCGGATGACACGGATAACGCGGATTTAAAAGGCTGCGCTATAAAAGTGGATAAAAAAAGATCCGCGTTATCCGTGTCATCCGCGTCTAAAAGATTATTTATCATTTAGTTCATAACCCGTCCAAAAAGAATTAACCCTTCCTGGATTGATTCCTTTATTTTTCGTATCTTTGGCCCTCATTATTCAAAAAAACGACTCAACATGATACAGTTATTCCATCGCATGATTTCCGCCGCCCTCGGCATTTCCGAGAAACAAATCGACCATACACTTGATTTATTGGAAGACGGAGCTACCATTCCCTTCATCAGTCGCTACCGCAAAGAAGCTACCGGCGGACTGGATGAAGTGCAAATTGAAGCCATCAAAACACACTATGAGAAGCTGAACGAAACAGCCAAACGGAAAGAGACCATCATCAACACCATCAGCGAGCAGGGGAAAATGACTCCCGAACTGCAAAAACGTATTGATGAAACATGGGACAGCACCATTCTTGAAGACATCTACCTACCCTATAAACCCAAACGCCGCACACGTGCGGAAGTAGCCCGCCAGAAAGGACTGGAACCACTGGCGACATTACTGATGCTGCAACGGGAACCCAACCCTGAGAAACGTGCGGAAGCATACGTCAAAGGAGAAGTGAAAGATGCCGAAGACGCACTGAAAGGGGCACGGGACATCATTGCCGAACAGGTCAGCGAAGACGAACAGGCACGCAACACCGTGCGTTTTGCCTTCTCCCGGCAAGCCGTCATCACCGCCAAAGTAGTGAAAGGAAAAGAAACTGAAGCAGATAAATACCGGGATTACTTCGAATTCAGTAAACCACTGAAGAAATGTACCTCGCACCAGTTGCTCGCCATCCGTCGTGCCGAAGCCGAAGGTCTGCTGAAAGTCAGCATAAGTCCTGATGACGAGGAATGTGTAGAGCGTCTGGAACGCCGCTTTGTCCGTAGCAACAACGCTTGCGGAGAACAAGTGGCAGAGGCCGTACAAGATGCCTACAAACGCCTGTTGAAGTCGTCCATCGAAACTGAGTTTGCCGCACAAAGCAAGGAGCAGGCCGATGAAGAAGCTATCCGGGTATTCATCCAGAACCTGCGCCAGCTATTGCTCGCTTCCCCGCTGGGACAAAAACGGGTAATGGGCATTGATCCGGGCTTCCGTACAGGCTGTAAGGTAATATGCCTGGACGCACAAGGCAATCTGCTCCACAATGAGAACATCTATCCGCATGCTCCGGTGCACAAAACCGCAGAGGCTGTATCCAAAATACAAAAAATGGTGGAAGCTTATCAGATAGAAGCCATCGCCGTAGGCAACGGAACCGCAAGTCGTGAAACCGAAGATTTTCTGAAACATCAAACTTTCAGACAGGACATTCAGGTATTTGTGGTGAGCGAACAGGGCGCCTCTATCTATTCCGCATCCAAAATTGCCCGGGATGAGTTCCCTGAATACGACGTCACGGTACGTGGAGCCGTATCTATTGCCCGCCGCCTGATGGACCCATTGGCGGAACTAGTGAAAATAGATCCGAAGTCCATTGGCGTGGGACAATACCAGCATGATGTGGATCAGACGAAATTAAAAAAATCACTGGATCTGACCGTAGAAAGCTGCGTAAATCTGGTTGGTGTAAATCTGAATACGGCAAGTAGCCACCTGCTGACGTATATTTCCGGTTTAGGCCCTCAGCTGGCACAAAACATCGTGAACTATCGTGCGGAAAACGGTGCATTTACCTCCCGCAAGCAACTGATGAAAGTACCGCGTATGGGAGCCAAAGCATTTGAGCAATGCGCCGGTTTCCTTCGTATTCCACAGGCTGAAAACCCCTTGGATAATACGGCCGTACACCCTGAGAGTTATTGCATCGTAGAGCAGATGGCAAAAGACCTGGGATGCAGCGTAGCAGAACTTATCGCCAGCAAGGAGCTCCGCCTGAAAATAAAACCGGAGAAATACCTCACTCCTACCGTGGGTATGCCGACATTAAAAGATATTCTGCAAGAATTGGAAAAACCCGGACGCGACCCGAGAGGTCCGATAAAGATTTTCGAGTTCGACAAGAATGTACGCACCATCAACGACTTGCGCGAAGGTATGGAACTCCCCGGTATTGTAGGCAATATCACCAACTTTGGCGCATTTGTCGACATAGGTATCAAAGAGAATGGTCTGATCCATCTTTCGCAGCTGGCCGACCGTTTCGTTTCAGACCCGAATGAGATTGTCTCTATTCACCAGCATGTCCGGGTCAAGGTGCTGAGTGTGGATATGGACCGCAAGCGGATTGCCTTGAAATTGGTTAGTGACGCTTCATGATACAATCATATCCAGATCACGCTATCTAATAAAATAGTATAATTCTCTATTTTTAAACCTTCTCAATATTGTAACCATTACAATATTAATTATCTTTGTTCCCGAATTGGTTCCGAATGGCTCTTCTGCCATTCGGATTAAAAGGGAATCGGGTGAAAGTCCCGGACAGTCCCGCTGCTGTGAAGCTCTATACAACTTTTCAATAACACCATAGCCACTGAATGTCTTGCAGTAGAAAAGAAGACATCGGGAAGGCATTGAAAACAAAGAGTCAGTCAGAAGACCTACCATTCATCAAAGGCTGTTTCTACTCGTGGGATTAGGGAAACAGTGCGAAATAATACAATAATTTTATACATAAACATCTCATGGAAATAACCAAGAGAAATGGAATGGCAGAGCCTTACAACAAGGAGAAGGTAGCCATTGCCATACGAAAAAGCTTCGCCAGCACCGGACAAAGTGTTACGGATGAAACAATACTCACGCTGGTAAATGAAGTGGAAAATTTCATCCTCAGTGACACCAGCAATCGCCACGTAGAACGGATCCAGGATGAAGTGGAGCGGTCCCTGATGGAACATGGCTTTTATGCCGAAGCCAAAAACTATATCCTTTATCGCTGGCAACGGACAGAACGGAGAAAAGCCCTCAACCACATAGTAAATGAAACTGGCGACGAAACAATAACGGACACCCTGAAAGGTATCGGGCAAGACTTCCCGCGCAATGAATACAGCCTGACCCTGCTCGCCGAAAAATTCTCCAGTTTCTATAAACCGGAAATGACACCGAACGAACGGTTAACGGCTCTTATAAAAGCGGCTGTAGAGCTAACTACCCAGGAAGCCCCCGACTGGGAGTTTATTGCCGCCCGATTACTCAATTTTCAGTTAAGCAAGAAATTGACTGAGCAGGCAGAGCTCGCCGGTGTCCTGTCTTTCTATGAAAAGCTGCGTTATCTCACGGACGAAGGATTATACGGCAGTTATATTTTAGCCTCCTATTCACCGGAAGAAATAGAAGAAGCAGCAGGATTTATATGTCCGGAGCGTGACAAGCTCTTCAACTATTCCGGACTGGATCTGCTTGTCAAACGCTACCTTATCCGTACACGCTCCCATGAACCGATTGAATCCGTACAAGAAATGTATTTGGGTATTGCCCTCCATCTTGCAATGCCGGAAAGACACAACCGTTTGCAATGGGTAAGAAAATTCTATGATCTGCTGAGTAAACTGGAGGTAACCATGGCTACCCCTACACTTGCCAATGCCCGAAAACCTTATCATCAATTGTCCAGTTGCTTCATCGACACCGTGCCCGACAGTCTGGAAGGTATATACCGAAGCATTGACAACTTCGCCATGGTCAGCAAGTTCGGTGGAGGTATGGGAATGTATTTCGGCAAAGTACGTGCGGCCGGTGGAAATATACGGGGTTTCAAAGGTGTGGCAGGAGGAGTTATCCGGTGGATGAAACTGGTGAACGACACAGCCGTTGCCGTAGATCAGTTGGGAATGAGACAAGGAGCGGTAGCCGTATACCTGGACGTATGGCACAAGGACCTGCCTGAATTTCTGCAACTGCGCACCAACAACGGAGATGACCGCATGAAAGCCCATGACATATTTCCGGCGGTATGCTATCCGGATTTATTCTGGCGGATGGCGAAAGAGGATTTGAACCAATCATGGTATTTATTCTGTCCGAATGAAATAATGACTATCAAAGGATATTGCCTGGAAGATTATTACGGAGAAGAATGGGAGAAAAGATATTTGGATTGCGTAAACGATTCCCGTCTTTCCAAACGCAGCATGAGCATTAAGGATATCGTCAGACTGGTGCTACGGTCAGCAGTAGAAACAGGCACACCTTTCACTTTCAACCGTGATGCCGTGAATCGCGCCAACCCCAACAATCACCGGGGAATCATCTATTGTTCCAACCTTTGTACGGAGATTGCACAGAACATGTCGGCCATAGAGACAGTTTCTACTGAGATACGCACGGAGGATGGGGATATGGTAGTGGTGAAAACAGTCCGTCCCGGCGACTTCGTGGTATGTAATCTCGCCAGTCTTTCATTGGGACATCTACCGTTGGAAGACGAGCAACAGATGAAAGAGAAAGTGGCAACAGTGGTCCGTGCACTCGACAATGTCATCGACCTCAATTTTTATCCGATCCCTTTTGCACAGATAACCAACCATCATTATCGCAGCATCGGTTTAGGAGTCAGCGGATATCACCATGCACTTGCCATCCGTGGCATACGCTGGGAAAGCGAGGAACATCTTAGCTTCATGGACAGGATCTTTGAACGTATCAATTACGCCGCCATCGAAGCGAGTGCCGAACTGGCCAAAGAAAAAGGACGGTACGACTACTTTGAAGGAAGCGACTGGCAAACCGGAGCTTACTTTACGAAACGCAATTATGACTCACCCGCATGGAAAGCACTGGCCGCAAAGGTTGCAGCATCCGGAATGAGAAATGCCTATCTGCTGGCCATAGCCCCTACCAGCAGCACCAGCATCATAGCCGGAACCACCGCAGGAACAGATCCGGTGATGAAACGCTTTTTCCTGGAAGAGAAGAAGGGAGCCATGTTGCCACGTGTAGCCCCGTCACTGTCTGACAAAACATTCTGGCTATACAAAGGTGCCTATCTGACGGATCAGCAATGGAGCATCCGCGCCGCCGGTGTCCGCCAGTTGCATATCGACCAGGCACAAAGCCTGAACCTTTACATCACCAATGAATTCACCATGCGCCAGGTGCTGAATCTCTACCTGCTGGCATGGGAGTGTGGAGTGAAAACAGTCTATTACGTCCGTAGCAAATCTCTGGAAGTAGAAGAGTGTGAAAGCTGCGCATCATAAAAACTTAAAAACTAAAATAATATGGAAGCAAAAAAACTAAAGAGAAATGCCCTGTTCAACCCTTCAGGTGATACGGAAATCCGCCTCAGAAAAATGATCGGTGGTAATACGACAAACCTGAATGATTTCAATAATATGCGATACAAATGGGTAAGCGACTGGTATCGCCAGGCTATGAACAATTTCTGGATTCCCGAAGAAATCAATCTCACTCAGGATACGAAGGATTATCCCCTGCTGGATGAAGCCGAACGGACTGCTTACGACAAAATCCTGAGTTTCCTGGTATTTCTGGATTCCCTGCAAAGCAACAATCTGCCCACTATCAGCGAATACATCACGGCCAACGAAGTAAATCTTTGCCTGCACATCCAGGCTTTTCAGGAATGTGTGCACAGTCAGAGTTACAGCTATATGCTCGATACAATCTGTAGTCCGGAGAAACGCAATGACATTCTTTACCAATGGAAAACGGATGAGCATTTATTAAAAAGAAATACCTTTATCGGTAACTGTTACAATGAATTCCAGGAAAGTCAGGATGGCTTTACGCTAATGAAGACTTTAATTGCCAACTATATTCTGGAGGGTATTTATTTTTATAGCGGTTTTATGTTTTTCTATAATCTGAGCCGGAACGGGAAGATGTCCGGCTCCGCTCAAGAAATCCGTTATATCAACCGGGATGAGAACACGCATCTCTGGTTGTTTCGCAGCATCATCCTGGAACTGAAAAAAGAAGAACCGGAATTATTTACCCCCGACAAAGTGCAGATATACGAGAATATGATGCGCGAAGGAGTGAAACAGGAAATTGAATGGGGACAATACGTTATAGGCGACAACATACAGGGACTCAACCGGCAAATGATTGCTGACTATATTCACTATCTGGGCAACCTACGCTGGAGCAGTCTGGGAAATCCTCCGCTATACGAGCACAACCGGAAAGAACCGGAAAGTATGCACTGGGTGTTGCAGTATTCAAACGCCAATATGGTGAAAACCGATTTCTTTGAAGCCAAAAGTACGGCTTACGCCAAGAGTACAGCGCTGGAAGATGACTTATAATCGTTGATTCACTTTCCGGCTTTGTATCTTCAGAATAATCGCAATAGCAATAATCATCAACGCGGTGCACAGAACAGAACCTTCGAACCCGAATGCACCGCCGTTGATGATATTCTCTTCCGGTAATTCTAAAGACAATAAAGTACCGCCCAATCGTCCTCCGCTTACTTCGAAACCAAGAATCGGACCTTGCAGCCAATTCCAGAAAAGATGAAGAGCGATAGGAAACCATAAATTACGCGTATATATGTAGGTAGAACCTATTAAAATCCCTGCCAACAAAATATTCAGAAAAGCAATCAGAGAAAAGTTGGGATTAAAAATATGCATCAGGGAAAACAATGCAGACGAAAGAAACAATGCCACAAAACGATTGACACCTGCGGTCAGCAAATGCCCCAGGACAAAACCGCGAAAGGCAATCTCTTCTGCAAGGGCAACCAGCAACATTAATATCCAAGACAGCAGAAAATCGTACGCGCTAAAGTGTACGGCAGTAATTTCAATCTCTCCCAACCCATATAATATTCCAAATCCGACAGTATAGATAGCCAAGGCAACGAATGTACCCCAGAAGATGTCTTTAGCCCGTCCTTTCAGGGATAAACCCAAGTCTGTAATCGGAAGGTGGTCCCAATTCTTCAGCAGAACCCAGGCCGCCAGGAAAGTTCCCGCCAGAAAACTACTTTGCATGACAACTTCTTTCAAAATTCCATCTATCTTAAAAAAAGAGACCGCTTTGATGCAAACAGCCCCCAATACTCCGGCAAATCCCAGCATCAAAAGTATATAAACGATAACTTTTGCTGCAACAACCAGATAAATGACAAGTTTCGACTCTTGCGGGGCAATATTTATATTTTCGTTCATTGATTCCATATCCTTAGTTTCTATATGTTAATACCCCAGCAAAAATACCTATAAAATTAAAAATAGAAAGCAAATTCCTGCAAAAAGCGTATATTTGTCTAAACATATCTATTACTGTCATGAAACTAAAACGAACATTAGCCACTATAATGCTGGCTGCATGTACTTACGCAGCAGTTGCACAAAATGCAGGCACACCAGCTAATAATAAAACTTTTTTTGTAGCCAAGCCCGGCACTCTGGTATCCATGCTCACTGAGGATGAAGCCAACAGCGTCACCCATCTTACATTGACCGGAAAACTAAATGCCATTGACTTCAAACATCTGCGCGATGAATTCAAGAATCTGAAAGTGCTGGATATCTCCAACGCATCTATCAGTACATACGCAGGTAAAAGCGGCACTTACCCCGACCGTTTCTATATTTATCCGCCCAACTGTGTACCGGCTTATGCATTCTGCCAGCAGACCAGCGACAGTACTTTCACCGGAAAAGCAACTCTCCAGAAAATTATTCTTTCAGAGAAAATCAAGAACATAGAAGACGCGGCCTTCAAGGGTTGCGAAAATCTGAAAATATGCCAATTGAGAAAGAAGACTGCTCCCAACCTGTTACCGGCCGCTTTGGCGGATAGCATAACGGCCATTTTCGTTCCGTTGGGTAGCAGCGACTCCTACCGTGGCAAGAAGCATTGGGACACCTTTGCCGTGATAGAGGGAGAACCTGTAGAGGCTTTCGTGCAAGTAGGCTTAATGGGAAGTCTCGCCAGTGAATTAGTGGCTGCGGGCTTGCAACCGAAAGATGTGAATTTCCTGACCGTAGAAGGGAAACTGGACGAAGCTGACTTCACCGTAATACGTGATTATATGCCCAATCTTGTGGCTGTTGATCTGAGCAAAAGTAACACTACGGTTATTCCCGAATATACATTTACCCAGAAAAAATATCTGTTGCGCATCCAGCTTCCCAAAGGTTTGAAAAGCATCGGACAACGTGCATTCAGTGGATGCGGTCGCTTGTGCGGTACGCTTGAATTGCCAGCCGGAGTGACTGCCATCGAATATGGCGCGTTTATGGGATGTGACAACCTGCGTTATGTTGTAGCTACAGGAAACAAGATTACGACTTTGGGAGATAGCCTGTTCGGAGAGGACGGGAGGAATAAGCTGATTTATAAATAAACATGGAAAAAACATCGCCTTGCAATATTCGATTATTGCAAGGCGACATTTTTTTATTGAAAGAGCAGATATTTACTGTGCATACATCTTAGCTCTTAATTCCTTAATATGGTCAGAAGTGATGTATTCATCATATTCCATCATCTTATCAATAATACCGTTCGGAGTCAGCTCGATAATACGGTTGGCAACGGTCTGTATGAACTCGTGGTCATGAGAAGAGAACAGGATATTCCCTCTATACGTCTTCAGGTTATTATTGAATGCCTGGATGGACTCCAAATCAAGATGATTGGTAGGAGTATCTAAAATCAGACAGTTGGCATTGCGCAACTGCATACGGGCAATCATACAACGCATCTTTTCACCTCCCGACAGCACACTTGCTTTCTTCAAAACCTCTTCACCGGAGAACAGCATACGACCCAGGAAACTCTTCATATAAACTTCATTTCCTTCGCCAAACTGACTCAACCAGTCCACCAGGTTCAGATCCGTATTGAAATACTGAGTATTGTCCAGCGGCAAGTATGCAGTGGTAATAGTGACACCCCAACTGAAAGTTCCTGCATCCGGCTTCATTTCTTCATTTATAATCTCAAACAATGAAGTCATGGCACGGGGATCGCGGGAAAGGAATACCACCTTATCCCCTTTCTCTATATTGAAGTTTACATCGCGGAAAAGCACAGTGCCGTCTTCCAAAGTTTTGGTCAGCCCGGAAACTTCCAGAATCTGATTACCCGGTTCGCGCTCGGGAGTAAAGATAATGCCCGGATACTTACGCGAAGAAGGCTTGATTTCTTCCACATTCAGTTTCTCCAACATCTTCTTACGGCTGGTAGTCTGCTTGCTCTTTGCCACATTGGCACTGAAACGGCGAATAAATTCTTCCAACTCTTTCTTCTTCTCTTCTGCCTTAGCCTTCTGGTTCTGCTGCTGGCGCAATGCTAACTGGCTTGATTCATACCAGAAACTATAGTTACCGGCAAACAGGTTAATCTTACCATAGTCAATGTCCACCGTGTGCGTGCAGACAGAGTCGAGAAAGTGACGGTCGTGACTCACAACCAACACCGTATGTTCAAAATTAGCCAGATAATCTTCCAGCCACATCACGGTTTCCATATCCAAGTCATTGGTAGGCTCATCCAGCAACAAGTTATCCGGATTACCGAACAAAGCCTGTGCCAGCATCACACGCACCTTCTCCTTACCGCTGAGGTCACCCATCAGCACATAATGCTTATCTTCTTTAATGCCCAGACCGCTCAACAAAGCCGCCGCATCGCTTTCTGCATTCCAGCCGTCCAGTTCCGCAAATCTTTCTTCCAATTCGGAAACCTTCAGACCATCCTCATCCGTGAAATCTTCTTTGGCATAAAGCACTTCGCGCTGCTTCATGATATCCCACAAAACAGTATGCCCCATCATCACGGTATCCATTACCGTAAGTGCATCCCACTTAAAGTGGTCCTGGCTTAATACGGAGAGGCGTTCGCCCGGACCTAACATAATAGAACCGGTCGTAGGGTCCAAATCACCGGATATGGCACGCAGGAAGGTAGATTTTCCGGCACCGTTGGCACCGATAATACCATAGCAGTTTCCACTTGTAAACTTCAAGTTTACATCATTAAATAACACCCTTTTTCCAAACTGTACGGAAACATTAGAGACTGTAATCATTGATTTATTTACTATTTATCGATTTACAATTTATACGAATGAATCGCTTTTTATTCACCACAGAGTGGCACAGAGTTTCACTGAGTCAAATTGAAATCAAATAAATAAGGCTCTGTGAGACTCTGTGCCACTCTGTGGTGAAAACTTCATTTGCGGGTGCAAAGATAGGCATTTTTCCATGAATACTCGTAGAAATGCGCTGTCAATCTGACATAAAAGTATTACCTTTGCGGCGTTTTAGACAAATGCTGCCTATTTGGCAAAGTTTTTGTTAGTAGAGCGATATACTAACTTAAACCCTTGACAGCAATGAAAACAAATCCTTTTTACAAGTATAATAAGAATAGAAATATGGACCCGAAAGAAAAAGAAAACATCAACGAAGAAGAGTTAATGTCCGAAGCTACGCAGGATGAAGCCGCGGAAAATGAAGAAATTCAAGAGGAGGATGTACAGGACAGTGCAGCTCCGACAGAAGAGGAAAAGCTTGCCCAGGAACTGGAAGAAGCAAACAAAGTGATAGAAGAGCAGAAAGATAAATATCTGCGCCTCTCCGCCGAGTTTGACAACTACCGCAAACGCACCATGAAAGAAAAGGCCGAGCTGATTCTGAACGGTGCCGAAAAAACCATCAGCAGCATTCTTCCTATTGTAGACGACTTCGAACGCGCCCTGAAAAACATGGAAACTGCCACAGACGTAGCAGCCGTGAAAGAAGGAGTGGAATTGATTTATAATAAATTCATGTCTGTATTGGGACAGGACGGCGTGAAGGTGATTGAGACCAAAGAAAAACCTCTTGACACCGATTTTCACGAAGCAATTGCCGTTATCCCTGCACCGGACAAATCCCTGAAGGGAAAAATTCTGGATTGCGTACAGACCGGCTACACGCTAAACGACAAAGTAATCCGCCATGCCAAAGTGGTGGTAGGAGAATAACATAATATATATGGAAAAAAGAGATTACTACGAAGTACTGGAAGTCGAAAAGACAGCATCGGTAGAAGAAATTAAGAAAGCCTACCGCAAAAAAGCCATTCAATATCATCCTGACAAGAACCCGGGTGACAAAGTGGCGGAAGAAAAATTCAAAGAAGCGGCAGAAGCCTACGATGTACTAAGCAATGCGGACAAGCGTGCCCGTTATGACCAGTTCGGTCATGCCGGAATGAGTGGTGCTGCCGGAAACGGTGGACCGTTCGGTGGTTTCAGCGAGGGCATGTCTATGGATGATATCTTCTCTATGTTCGGAGATATTTTCGGTGGACGTGGCGGTGGCTTCGGAGGCGGATTCAGTGGTTTCGGAGGCGGATTCGGCGGTGGAAGTTCACAACGCCCGCGTTTCCGTGGTTCGGATTTGCGCGTAAAAGTAAAACTGAATCTGAAAGAGATTTCTACCGGAGTAGAAAAGAAATTCAAACTGAAAAAGTACGTTACATGTGATCACTGTCACGGTTCAGGGGCTGAGGGTAACGGCGGTTCGGAAACCTGCTCGACCTGTAAAGGTAGCGGTACGGTAATCCGTAACCAACAGACAATTCTTGGTACGATGCAGACACGTGCCACCTGTCCGACTTGTGGCGGTGAAGGCAAAATCATCAAGAATAAGTGTAAGATATGTGCCGGAGAAGGTATCGTTTACGGCGAAGAAGTGGTAAGCGTAAATATCCCTAAAGGCGTAATGGAAGGCATGCAGCTTTCTATGAGCGGCAAAGGAAATGCCGGAAAACACAACGGCGTTCCGGGCGACTTACTGATTCTTGTAGAAGAAGAACAAGACAAAGAACTGATTCGCGACGAAAATGACTTGATTTACAACCTGCTTCTCAGCTTCCCGACAGCCGCTTTAGGTGGTGCGGTAGAAATACCAACCATTGACGGAAAGGTGAAAGTAAAGATCGAATCGGGTACACAGCCGGGCAAAGTGCTCCGCCTACGCGGAAAAGGTCTGCCAAGTGTAAACGGATACGGTACGGGAGATTTATTGGTAAATGTCAGCGTATATGTACCGGAAGCACTTAACAAAGACGAGAAAAAAGCACTTGAAGAAATGGAAAGCTCGGATAACTTCAAGCCCAATACTTCGATTAAGGAAAAGATTTTCAAGAAGTTCAAGAGTTTGTTTGACTAAACTGACTTTAAACTGAAAATGGATTCATGTCTGTATGGTTATGAATTTGCTCACCACAGATTAACACAGATTCTCACAGAGTTTAATTAATTAAAAATCAGAGAAATAAAATTCTGTGGAAATCTGTGTTAATCTGTGGTGAGCAAATTCATAACTATACCGTTTTAAACGATACTGTTTTTTTATAATTGAAAGATTCTTTGCGTTATAAAAGAAAAAACGTCAAAACTAACCCTATTCATCTGGTAGCATAGTATAGTTTTACTATCTTTGCCGACACTTAATTCTATGAGTAGAATAGGTAACCTGATGATAATTGATATAACTGATGAGACTAAAAACAATTCTGCTAACTACAGTGGCTACAGGCACCTTGATGTGTGAACCTGTGATGGCGTATGCTGTAGATTCTACACCCGATTCTATGGGATGGTTCCGAAAGAAAAAGAAGAGTAAACCAAACGACAGTGTTAAATCCAAAAACGAGTACGAGAAACTGACCGGAGACGGTAGCATCATTCACCGTGGTATGTTCAATGTGTACCAGAAAAAGAACGACTATTATTTTGAGGTACCGGTGAACTTACTGGGTAGGGATATGTTGGTAGTGAACAAGCTTCAACGCGTTCCTTCCGAACTGAACGAGGCCGGAGTGAACCGTGGTACGAATTATGAAAACCAAATGGTACGCTTCGAACAGGATAAGGCGACGAATAAGTTGCTTATCCGTCAAAGCCGCCCTCTCCCCCTCGCTCCTGCCGGAGACGCAATCAGCCAGTCAGTACGTGACAACTACATCTCGCCATTGATAGCCGGCTTCAAGATTGAGGCATTCAATAATGACTCTACGACGATGGTTATCAAGGTGAATGATATTTATGATGGAACGGAGACGAGTATCAACAACGTATTTACCAATATTAATCTGGGAACGTCTTCCATCAAAAACCTTTCACGTATTCTTTCCATCAAAGCATTCGAGAATAATGTAGTGGCCACGTCCGAACTGACAACGAAAGTGACCGAAGGAACGACTTCCGTCTACGTAACCGTTGAAGTTAGTTCTTCACTGATGCTACTGCCGGAAACACCTATGACCGGTAGACTGGATAATGCTCGTGTAGGGTATTTTACCAATCCTTTGCTCAGTTACAGCGACGGACAACAACGGGTCAGCAAGCAACAGTTCATTACCCGCTGGCGCCTGGAACCTAAACCGGAAGACCGCGAACGTTATTTGCGTGGCGAATTGGTGGAACCGGCTAAACCGATTGTATTTTATATAGAAAACTCTACTCCGTATCGTTGGCGTAAGTATATCAAACAAGGCATTGAAGACTGGCAGGTGGCATTTGAACGTGCCGGATTCAAGAATGCCATTATCGCCAAAGAAATCACCGACAGCATGACGGTAGATATGGATGATGTGAATTACTCCGTACTGACCTATGCAGCCTCCACCAAAGCAAACGCTATGGGACCGTCTATTCTGGACCCCCGATCAGGGGAAATCCTGGAAGCGGATATCATGTGGTGGCACAATGTACTGAATATGCTTCAGGAATGGATCACCGTACAAACAGGTACTGTACGTCCGGAAGCCCGTGGCATCAAGTTATCCGATGAACTGATGGGAGATGCCATGCGTTTTGTAGCCTGCCACGAAGTAGGTCACTCTTTAGGATTACGCCACAATATGATGGGATCATGGGCATTCCCCACCGATTCCCTGCGCTCCAAGTCATTCACCGACCGGATGAATTCTACCTCTTCTTCCATCATGGATTATGCCCGTTTCAACTACGTGGCACAACCCGGTGACGGAATAACCGCTCTTTCACCGCATATCGGTCCTTACGATATCTTCGCCATCGAATACGGTTACCGTTGGTATGGAAAAGAAAATCCGGAAGAAGAAAAGGATTTACTTTATGATTTCCTGAGCCGCCATACCGACCGTCTGTATAAATACAGCGAAGCGCAGGATGTGCGTGATGCCGTAGATCCCCGTGCACAGAACGAAGATCTGGGTGATGATGCTGTACGTTCTTCCCAATATGGTATTGCAAACCTGAAGCGGATCGTTCCCGAAATTATAAAATGGACGACGACCGGAGAAAAAGGACAGACTTATGAAGAAGCTTCCCGCTTATACTATGCCGTAATCAATCAATGGAATAATTATCTGTACCATGTACTCGCCAACATCGGTGGTATCTATATAGAAAATACAATTGTGGGTGACGGACAGAAGACTTATACTTTTGTAGAAAAAGAAAAGCAACAAGCTGCCCTGAAGTTCTTACTGGATGAGGTACTGACTTATCCGAAGTGGTTATTCGACACAGAAGTAGGTGAATATACCTATCTGCTTCGTAACACTCCGCTGGGTGTGGTAGAAAATGCACCGACGCAGATACTGAAGAATGCCCAGTCCTATATTCTGTGGGATCTTTTATCCAACAACCGCCTGGTACGTATGCTTGAAAACGAAGCGGTAAATGGCAAAAAGGCTTTTACTGCCGTAGAACTGATGGATGGTTTACATCGCAGCATTTTTGCCACAACAGAACGGGGAGCATTGCCTGACGTCATGACACGCACCTTGCAGAAAAACTTCCTGGATGCCTTGATTACGGCCGCTGCCGAAAGCGAAGGGGTAAAAATCAACAAGAAGCTTATGGACAATCATTTCCTGTTGGATAACCAGTTACCGCTTTGCAGTTGTGATGAACATGCTCATCGCTCGTTGGATGCAGACCGGATGGGTGCCCGTCGCGAATTGAACTTCTACGGCTCTCAACTGAACCGCATCTCAGATGCCATTTCCGTGAAGCGAGGTGAACTGTTACGGATCAAGGATCTGCTTCAAAGTCGCCTGGGAACATCGGATGTGGCAACCAAATATCATTATAAAGACATGATTCTCCGTATTAACACGGCATTAGGGCTTTAGCAATGCTTAAAAAATAAGTTGGTACGAATGAATTCAATAACAGCAGTAACTCAGCTCTCCTCCTCCCGGGAGGAGGAGGGGAACTGAGTTACTTTTATTTGTGACATATTTTGTACCAAGTTATTTTTTTATCGTCACTTAGCTAAAAAACAGTTTTCAATTTAAGTATTAATTTTATTATTTTAACGGATGAAAAGACGCTTATCTGTCGCATTCCTATTACTAATAGGAACGTTCACGTACGCCCTTGCCGCAAACCGGCAGGTAGAGGGTGTAGTCATCTCTTCTGAGGATAACTTGCCTCTCATCGGCGCTTCTGTCTATGTGACAGCCGATGATTTGAAGAAAGTTGGGAATAATCAGTCCACCATTGGTGTCATTACTAATATTGACGGTCAATTCTCCATCTCCATTCCGGAGGGAGTTACCCGTTTTTATTGTAGTTACGTCGGCTATGATGTGCTGGAAGTAAAGCTCATACCGGGCAAGAATAAATATGATATTACTCTCCAACCTTCCGCCCACATGCTCGATGCGGTAGTTGTGACGGGATATCAGACTGTGGAACGCCGTAAGTTGACGGCCGCCGTATCGAAGATCGATATCTCGGATCAGATGATGGGTGCAACCAAGAGTATAGACCAAGCATTGGCCGGACAGATTGCCGGACTTTCCGTAAGCAACATTTCCGGTACTCCGGGTGCTCCTGCCAAAATCCGTATTCGCGGTACATCCTCCCTGAATGGTACGCAAGACCCTTTGTGGGTGCTGGACGGTATTCCATTGGAAGGAACGAACATTCCCAATATGGAAGTATTGAAAGACATCGATAACATAGGTCAAACCGCTATTGCCGGTCTGAATCCTGCCGACATCGATAATATCACCGTTCTGAAAGACGCTGCCGCAACTGCCATTTACGGTGCCCGTGCTGCCAATGGTGTAATCGTGATTACTACCAAGAAAGGTAAAGTGGGCAAACCGGTTATTAACTTCTCCACTAAACTAACCTATTCTCCGAAGTTGAATATAGACCGTTTGAACCTGTTGAACTCAGAAGAGAAGGTAGGTCTGGAACTTGACTTACTGGCATCCGGTTATCCATACAGGGAAACCAAAGGCGAGGTATACCGCATTATTTCCGGGTTGGGAGAACTCAACAATTTCAAAGACGGAGGGTGGAACGCCTTGTCATCCAGCGCTCAGAGCGCAATAAATAAACTGAAGGCAACAAACACAGACTGGAGTGATATCCTTTTCCGCGACGCATTCACACAAGAGTATAACCTGTCTCTTTCCGGTGGTAGTGAAAAGGCAACTTACTATACTTCTTTCGGATATATGAAAGAGAATGGTAACGTTCCGAATGTATCTGCCGAACGTCTGAACTTAGTGATGAAGACCAGTTATAAAGTGAACAGCATTCTGAAAGTAGGTGCTTCTATGTTTGCCAACCGCCGTAAGAATTCAAGTTATCTGCCGGATTCGGATGGTTTAACCAATCCGATATTCTATTCTCGCCTGGCTAACCCTTACTTCACGCCATACAACGAACACGGTAATTACAACTACGACATTGACGTGGAGAATGATGTGGATATGGACTTTGGATTCAACCCTTTTGAAGAACTAAAAAACACCACCAACGAAACCACTATCAATGGTCTCTCATCTATTTTTGATGCAGAGTTACGTTTTGACGACCGGTTCAAGTTTACCACCCAGCTCGGTTTACAACTTGATAAAACATCCATCGAGAAGATTGCCGATGAAGAATCTTTTGCCATGCGTAAAGAAAAGAAGAACCATCGCAGCAATGGCGTAACTTACCTACCCGCCGGAGGATTTCACAAGGCCAATGAAAATTCATTGTCCCAACTCACCTGGAAAGCGATGGGAGAATATCGCGATACCTACAACGACATCCATGAGTTCGAAGCAATGGTAGGAACGGAAATCCGGAAGACATGGGAAGAAAAGCTATACAGTGCCGGTTATGGATTTGACCGGAAGACGCTGACAACAAAGCCGATCATCTTCCCGGAAGAAAGTCAGGCATTCAAGTTGCATGAGAAGGCTCATGTGGAGAATGCATACGTGTCCGCTTTCTCAACCCTGTCCTATTCTTTACTAAACCGCTATACATTGGGAGGAAGTATCCGTTTCGATGGTTCCGACCTTTTCGGTGTAGACAAGAAGTACCGTTATCTGCCATTATATTCAGTCAGTGGTTTGTGGCGCATTTCCCAAGAACCTTTTATGGCAAGTGCCAAATGGATAGACAACCTGGTAGTCCGTGCATCATACGGTTTGCAGGGAAACATTGACAAGAACACTTCTCCTTTCCTTTTGGGAAATTACAGAATTGAAAATATCCTGCCGGGAGGTTCAGAAGATATGATTGACGTTTCCGGTGCACCGAACAAAAAGCTGCGCTGGGAGAAAACACATTCCGTAAATGCAGGATTTGATTTTGCTGTATTGAATCAGGCTATCAACCTGAGTGTGGACTACTACTACAGAAAAGGTGTAGATTTGATCGGAACCCAGATGTTACCGCTGGAAACAGGTTTCGAAATGTTGACCGTCAACTGGGCCAGCATGCGAAATCAAGGTGTCGAAATCGCTCTCAGCACACGCAATGTCCACACCAAGAATTTTATGTGGACCACTAACTTCAACTTCGCATACAATAACAATAAGGTACTGAAAGAAGCACTGCGTGAAGATGCCTTAGAACCGGGTCGTGAAGGATATCCCGCGGGAGCCTTGTTTGCCCTGAAAACAGCCGGGCTGGATGAAGAAGGTTATCCGATGTTCCAGGACAAAGACGGAAAAGCCGTATCGGCCATGGAATTCTTTAAACTTCAGGAATGGGGATTCGGAGCAACCGACCTGACAGCCCGCGAGCGTCGTGAACTTTACACGTATGTTGGTACTGCTGACTGCCCTTATACAGGCGGTTTCAATAATACTTTCACCTACAAAGCTTTTGAACTGGGTGTCAACTTCAGCTTCGACTTCGGTGGAAAGGTACGCAGTCAACCCACCTACTCTATCGTTGATTTCGACAAAGGACGTAACACGAACCGTGATATCCTGAATCGTTGGACTCCGGAAAATACGGAAACGATCTTCCCGGTTCTGCTGAGTCAGAACGAACGTCTGGACGAATATATGTGGTATTCAAATCAGAATGAAATATACCGTAACCTGGATATTTGGATCAGAGACCTGAACTATGTGAGACTACAAAATATCCGGTTGGGCTATACATTGCCTACTAACTTCACCCGCACGTTGGGAATGACTTCCGCCACAGTTGCCATAGAGGGACGCAACTTATTGGTATTCGGCTCAAGCTACAAAAACTATCTCGATCCGGAAACCATGTCCAATGCTTATGCAACACCGGCTCCCAAGTCTGTGACCTTAAGCCTGAACTTGATTTTTTAATTTTATAGAGAGTAACAACAATGAGAAAGATATATATCATGTTATTGATGAGCAGTGTAGTATTGCTGACTGCTTGCGATATGTTGGATATCCAGCCTACGGGAAAAGTGATCCCCCAGACCTTAGCTGAGTACAGAGCGCTGATTGCCACAGCATATAAAAACGTTCCCGATGCCAGAGGACTCGCCTGCTTCCGTTCTGATGAACTGTATGTAAAAGATGATAGTTGGGAACAGGACCGTTATGGTAAAATAGAATGTTGGGATGACTTCAGTGCTCCGGGACAGACTACTTCCTTTGAATGGAAGAATTTCTATAGCATCATGTTCACCGCAAACTATACCATAGAAGAGCGAAACTCAATCAATGAAGGAAGCGAAGAGGACATCAACCAATTGATCGGTGAATGTTATCTGCTCCGTGCATACATGCATTTCCTGTTGGTAAATCTCTACGGACAGCCTTATACCCGTCCGGGAGCGTTAGAAACGAAAGCAGTGCCACTGAAGCTGAACAGCGATATCAACGAAATTCTGAAGAAAAATACCGTTGCACAGATTTACGAGGCTGTACTCTCAGATATCAATGAAGCTGAAAAACTGATTAATAAGGAATCCTGGGAACAGAAGTTTTCTTATCGTTTCACAACCCTATCTGTAAAAGCTCTGCGCGCCCGTGTATTATTATACATGGGACAATGGGATGATGCATATAAAGCTGCCGAGGTTGTTCTTGCCGGGAAAAATAGTCTGGAAGATTTCAATGACGAAGCCTTTATGCTGCCAAACCACTACCAGTCTGTAGAGAATATCACAGCCTTGGAACGCGGCATGTCCTCCAACTATACGCAGGCGGCTGCTCTGTCCGAAACTTTAGCGTCTTCATACGGAGAAGGAGATTTGCGTCTGGATGCTTACTTCAAACCGACTGACAAGAACGGCTACCGTTTTAGCCAGAAGAGTGGAAAAGATGATTTCCGTTGTTCTTTCCGTGTAGGCGAAATGTATCTGAACTCAGCAGAAGCAGCAGCACAATCGGACAAACTGCCCCAGGCACGTACCCGACTGCTGGAGCTAATGCAGAAACGCTATACCCCAGAAGCTTATGCAGCTAAAGTAACTGCGGTCAACGCAATGAATAAAGAAACCTTGATACAAGAGATTCTGAATGAGCGTACCCGTGAACTTGCTTTCGAAGGTCATCGTTGGTTCGACTTACGCCGTACTACCCGCCCACGCATCGAGAAAGTTCTCAAAGGAGGAACCTATGTGTTGGAACAAGATGACCAACGCTATACGATTCAGATTCCGAGAGAAGCGATTGCGGCGAATCCGGAGTTGTCTAATTAGCCAATCAGCCATTCATAAAATATAAAACCTCCTTTCTCAATCCCCATGACAAGATTAGAAAGGAGGTTTTTTCTAAGATACACACAATTTACTCCACAGGAGTAATTTTCACAAAAGAAACTCCGTGATAGGGAACCTGTGTCCGGAACTCCCCATTGTATTCCCCTAAATCTTTTTGCCGCCACAGATCGCGAACAGACACTTTGCCTGTAATTCCCAGTTGCTTGAGAGCTAATTCAAAATCATACGTCTTCATCTGGATAGTTTCAGCCTCATCCTGATCCCACAGGATAAAATAAGGATCTATCTGGAAGAATCCTACTGCATACGAGCCATCATATAGTTTCTTGTACCATATCTGTCCATTGTCAGTCAGCAATTTTGTGGCCGGTGCTGCCAACGGGTCTTGATTCACAGCAATCACTTCATTATTTGTCAGTAAACTCAATGTGAAATCATCTATATCGGACATATCACAACCGATCAATAACGGAGCGGAGAGAATGCACCATAGAGAGATATGGGAATATTGTTCATCAGGAGTCAGAGCCGATTCATGAACCTTCTCTCTCCAAGCCTTACCCAGTTTTCCTACCACCAGCATATCGGGATCATTATAGTTCCCCGGTGCAGTAGCCTGAGCACAAACATCCTGAAAACAACCAATGGCTGTCACAACATTCCATTCATCGGTAATGTCACGGGTGGTGCGCCACAACTCACCTCCTGCTTCCCTTGCCCAGTTCCAGACATTGGGAGCACCATATCCCACACAATAGACAATGTCCCGATCCACTTTATCCAATGCATCACGCATAACAATATAGGGTTCCCGGATTGTTTTCTCTTCAGAATCCTTCTGAACCGCATGATAGCCGCAATGATCATATTTGAGATAATCTACTCCCCATCTGCCCCAAGTCCGTGCATCTATTTCCTCATGCTGATAACTGCCCAGATAATCACCGCATGTTGTCGGTCCCGGTGAAGAATAAATACCGAATTTCAATCCCAGAGAATGAATATAATCAGCCAAGCCTTTAAAATCAGGGAATTTCTCATTAGAGAGCAGCTCTCCCTGCTTGGTGCGTTCGGCAGCTTCCCAGCCGTCATCAATGTTCACATACGTCCATCCGTATGCATGCAACTTTTCATTCATCATGCGGGCAGCCTCGCGCACTTTCTCATCATCTACAGAAAGTCCCCAGCAATTCCAACTGTTCCATCCCATCGGAGGAGTCAGAGCAATCCGGTCTCCTATTTTCAAGGTAATTTCTTTTTCGGCTACACCTTTTTCGTTCATGGCTTTCAGAAGCACTTTGAAATCTCCTCTAAGTTCGGTCTTTCCCGTAATAAAGCCGGTGGAAGTATCTAATTTCAGTCCGGCAGGGAGTCCTGACGCTTCAAAAGTCATTGGCCGGTTACCACTTGCCATAATCGTCATCAGGAACGGATTTCCCGGACGGGCACCATATACCAGAGGATTATTAATCCGTGGAGTTTCCGGAGCTTCCGGTGTCAGAATGTACTTCTCCTTAGCTACAGGCTTCGGCCAGGCAGGTATCGGGGTAATCTCTCCACGAGTCACAAACTTCACATTCAACCAGTCGGCATGGTCGTACATAATGCCATCGCCACATTCTTCCACCAATAGCAACACTTTATCAATACCGGAGAGGTTGACATTGAACTCTTTTACGGGATCGCCCTTCTGCATCACACCGCTTTTCCAAAGTTCTTTTTTATCTCCGATTATCTTGAACTGCAATTTACCGGCGTACAAGTTGTTATCATCGGCTCCAACCAAGCCACTCACTGAAACGGCTTTACCACCCAAATCATACAGCATACGGCTGATGGAATGAGCTCCGATCCCCCGTTCATACACAACACCATTTACCGTAAGCGGAGTCCATACCACAGACTGATTTATCTGCGGTATTCCCCAATCCTGCACAAAACAGGAATCCTTATAAACTTCATCCAACCAGAGTTCACGCTTCGGCCCGTTATTACAAGAGGAAACAAACCACAAGTTTGCCAAAAGAGCCAATGCGATAATTACTTTTGTTCCAAATTTCATAGTACTTTGCTTTTTATTTCAGGACCGGATTAATAAACAATTCATCTATATATACCTGTTGTGGAGCTTCAAAAGCCACCTTTACATAGCGTACATTTTCATCCAGTTGGTCAAACAATATGCTTTCAATCCAGGCATCATGCTTGTTGTTCGGGAAATAAGGGGCATCTTTTATGGAAGACAGATTATACTCTTTACCGTCTATTGAAGTATACAGATATGTCTTCATCGGCATACCTATCTTTTCCGGATTATAATTCAGCATACGCAACATAGCTTTCTGAACACGGGTTTTCTTTTGCAGATCCACTACAAATTCATGATAGCCGGCCTCAAACTTCACCCAGCGGGCATCCTTACTGTCCTCTTCAGCAACCTTACCATCCAGTAACGGTTGCAAACCTGCCTTTCCAAGCATCATTTCCGGAGTCGCTCCATTGACTAATTTCTCCATAAAAGCCGCTTCCATCAGTTTCCAATATTCCTTTCCGTTCTTCCAGTCCATATAGTCAGTATACACTTTGTTCGACCAGACAGGTTGCCCCAGTTGGTACTTTGACTCAGGATCCTCAATGATACCGTAGAACATAAATGAAATGATCTTATCAACCCCCGCCGCAGATGCTGCAACCTGCTGGGACAGCAGCCTCGGATAGGCAGCCGGAATCAAGGCAGAAGTACGGTCATTGGTACCCTCTTCCCAAGTGAAAGTCTCACAATTTGCCCACATTTCAATATTCAGGCGGTTATGAATATCACGCAATCTCTGCCAGTTCTTCTTCAGACGGGGAAGTGTGAACTGATCGCGTACACACCCCACTTCATCCTGATAGGCAATGATATCCACTTTTAGTTTTTGCATTTGCTTCTCATATTCCGGATTATCAAATTCTGACAATCCGATTCCATAAGGAGAAATCAGGGTTTTCTTGCCCGGAGCCAATTTTTTAGCCTTCTCTGATAAAGTATTTACCGACTGCACCGCATGCTCCGCAAAAATAGGACACAGACAATCTTCTACCGGTAAATACCAGCCATAAAAGGCCTTGTGGTTTTTATAAAGGGATGCCAACTCTTCCATAATCCGGAGCTGCCGTTCCTTAATTGCCGGATCAAGCAGATTATCATCCTGATCCTTTGCCCAACCACTACTCATGAAAATCTTCATATTATGTTTGGCCGCTTCATCCAGAATAGCATCCACAGGACTTTTCTTATCCTTATTATACCACCAAGGCATTATTTGCGAAGGATAATAAGATTTTCCTTCATTGGCAACCTCCATTAATACCAGATATCCGATACCCATAGCTGACAATTCACGTACTTTAGCCTCCCACAATTTCGGGTCCATATTATCAAAGCTCTGAGGATTCGTATATTTATTACGTACATCCTTGTATGCCAGATTGATCCAGCTACCTGTAACAGGTTTCACACCCAAAGCCGACTCGGTGGTTTTCTCTTTTTTCTGCTTGCCGGAAGCGGCATTATCCGCACCCACCGTAACTACCGGCAGTGTAACCAATAAAACTGACAGAGCAAATCCTATCATTTGAAATTTCTTCTTCATAGTACACATTTATAAATCTATAATTAAGTTATCAACTTCCTCCAGACACTATAATCAGTACCAAACCGGAGATAAAAAGAATGAGCATCAGCGTAAGCAACAGATTGGTAGACTTTGAAGCCCCCTTAAACTCTTTCCAGATGAAGAGGCCCCATAAGGCGGCTACCATCGTTGCCCCTTGCCCCAGCGCATAGGAAATAGCCGCACCGGCTTTTCCGGCAGCGATATAGCTGCAAGCAGTTCCCAATGCCCAGATTATACCGCCCAACACACCCACCAGATGCGTATTGAAGTTTCCTTTGAAATACTGGCTGTAGGACACAGGTTCTCCCATAAAAGGTTTCTTCATCACCAGTGTATTGAACAGGAAATTACTGATAAAGATACCTATTGCAAACACGAACAAAGCAGAATAAGGAGTCATCATGCCTGCTGTGGGTGCTTCCAGATTTTCCAGGTCCATAGCTGCCGCCACAAAACGGTAAAAGAACGCCATCAGGATACCGGCGCATACAGCAATCAGGATACCTTTCTTACGGGTGCTCTGACCGGATGCCTTGGAAACTTTTCCGGATGCTATTCCATTAAAGATAATAGCCAGCACAATCAGGAAAACGCCCAGGAAAAGAATGACGGGATCTCCCTTCGGAACACTGAAATAATTGACAAATACACCCAGCACCAATGCCAGCCCCACCCCTACAGGAAAAGCAACCGACATCCCTGCCAATGACATAGAAGCCGATAGCAGAATATTAGAAGCATTGAATATCACACCACCCAGGAAAGCACTCCAGAAGTTCTCCGGACTCACTTGCAACAAGTCCTGTATAAATCCTCGCCCGGCCTCTCCCGTGCTGCCTAAAGTCAATCCCCAGATCAGAGAGAAAAGAACGATGCCAATCACGTAATCCCAATAGAACAACTCGTAGCGCCAGGTCTTTGCCGCCAACTTCTGAGTATTTCCCCACGATCCCCAGCAAAGCATCGTAACCCAACACAACGCCACTGCCAATCCGTAACTTTCAACTATAAACATAATCGGTATTTTTAGAGGTTAATTTATTCATTCAGGTCCAGTTCTTTACGATGAGGAATAGAAGACTGCGCTCCCATTCTTGTCACGGCAACAGATGAAGCTTTAGAAGCCATTACAGCAGATTGCCTCAAGTTCATACCTTCTGCCAGTCCCACACATAAAGCACCATTGAAAGTATCGCCGGCAGCCGTTGTATCAACAGGTTCCACTTTAAAAGCATCCACACAATATGAAGTATCGCCTTCTCTCACCAAGCATCCCTTCGAACCCAAGGTTACAATTATATTCTGTACTCCCATCGCACTGATTTCTTTTGCAACCCGTTCCGCATCAGCATCATTCACAATCTTTATACCGGTAAGCATTTCGGCTTCAATCCGGTTGGGAGTAATCATAAACAGGTATCTGAGTAACTCTTTCGGAAGGCTCCGGGCAGGGGCAGGATTCAAGACTACCTTCACCCCTTTTTCAAAAGCTCTCCTGGCAGCATATTCCACCGTTTGAATCGGAATTTCCAGTTGCATCAACAAGATGTCTCCTTCGCACATTTCCTCCACAACTTTATCCACATCCTGCTCGTTCAGCAACATATTGGCTCCGGAAGCCACCACTATACTATTCTCCGCATGATCGTCCACACTGATCAAAGCAACTCCGGAAGCAGAGTTTTCATCAAGAGTGATATATTTTGTATCTATTCCCTCTTTCTTGAAATAATCCACTGACTGCTGTCCCAGTATATCATTCCCCAACTTCGCTACAAAGATCAGATTACCACCCAGCCTTTTCACTGCAACTGCCTGATTGGCTCCTTTACCGCCCTGGTTCATAAAGAATTCACCACCCAGAATGGTTTCACCGGGAGCCGGCAGATGAGAGGTCCTCACCACCATATCTATATTGGAACTGCCAATTACTATAATTTTCTTCATGGTACTATATTTTAAATAAATAAATGCATGTATGTATCACCGTGACAGAACGAACGTAGGAGCAACGCCCCCTGCATCCGATACTGCTACACGGGCTGTTATCACCTTCTCATCTCCCGGAAAGAGCGTAATGAAGTTATCACTCCAGAACACCGGATTAATCTCCTCTCCCCGGGCATCCTGCAAAGTCAGGTGGTTGAAGTGTGACAATCGGGCAGATTCGTTCTTCAAACAAATAGAAAAGACATATTCTCCTTCCTCTTTGCTTACTTTAACCTCTTTCTTCAATTCCGGTTTTTCCATAGAAGTAAACCAGAAAAAGTCCATGTGCTGGGAGTAGAACCAATATAAATTCTCCGACAACAGCTTTCCTGCTTTATCGTGAAGTTCCAGCTTCACAAAGTAGTTATAAGAATACTTGCCATGCTGAGGCACCGTAATAATCTCTTTATAGCAATCGGGAGAAACCGTCAGTTGCTGAGAATGTTGCCAAGCCACCCTCATATCATTATTGATTACTTTCGCCGTCACCTTTACATCATCCAGCACCCGGTGGGACGCATTAATGACCGATATCTTAAAATCATTGGCATTCAACTGTACGTGTACCGGCTCCATCGCTTTCCTTGCAAAATAGTAAGAAGCGTTCGGCGCCAGATACCAGTCATAAATCTGCCAGCACACATCGGGCCAGCAGGAATTAATCTTCCAGATCATCACGCCGGAAGTTATATCCCACATCCGATGATTGGCTGCCTCAAACATAGCACGATAACCGTCAGCACTCAGGAACTGGGCATTATCGGCATATTCTTTCGCCGTCTTCGGATCACCAAACATCGTGCGGATGGCATTGTCATAAGAACGGTAGCAATAATTACTCACATCCCAGGCGCCATGTTCCGCCCAAATGCTATCCAACGGGAAGATGGGGCTGTTTACATTGGCTGTGCTCTCCGCGGTAGGAATAAATTTCCGGAGACTGTTGTACATCGGCACCGAAGGCATACCCAATTCATTGCGGAACATCTGCAAATAAACCTCACGTACTTTATCGAAGAAGTAAGAGGAAGGCGCCCAGTTATAGTCGGGTGCACCGTCATCCGTGGTTCCGGTGGGCAGGTCTTCCTTCAGATAGGGAGTCAGAGCATCCACATCCCAGTGGTAACTGGTGGTAGGGATGTATATACGTGTAGTATCAAGGCTCTTCACTTTCTCTTTCGTCAGCCTGTATAAGTTTTCATTCATCAATACTTCATTGACGCCTACCCACGAAATAATGGAAGGGTGGTTACGATACCGAAGCATCATATCTTCCACACAAGCAATCGCCAGATTATGATCCAGGGGATTGTTTTCGGTTTCAGTGCCGGGAGTCATGCGATAGCATTGATAGAAAACATGCCACCACATAAGGCCGTACTTATCAAAACTCTCAAACCACGTTTCGGAAGGAGAAGGCATATCTTCACTGCCTATCAGGTTGATGTTAGCCTCCGCCATCAGGCGTGCCTCATCATAAATACGCTTATCCGATTCCTCCAGCAGAATGTCCGGCTGAATCCAGCCGCCTTTGCAGAACACTCTTTTGCCATTCACATAGTAGACACGGCCGTACTCAACCTCAGCTTTGTCCCCGTCAACCTCAACTCTGTTCAGCCCAACCTCAACTTCACGGATGCCAAAGTCGAACTCTTTTGTATCGGATACTTTTCCACCTGTATTATATGACAACTTGATGTGATGCAGATATTGTTCACCATATCCGTTGGGATACCACAGGTAGGGATTCTTTATCAACAGGGAAGGGAAATCTTCGGAAGTCAGTTCTACGACTTTCTTTTCACCTGCACCCAGGCTAACTTTCTTTGTAATCTTTATAGGCTTCAGATAACCTTCCATGTGTTTGGTATAGGTGGGGAACTTCACATCGTTTACCAGGGTAATCAAAGCATTCACTTTTCCCTCTATCGCTTTTCCTGAGGTATTCTTTACCTCCAGTTTGATGTTCACATCCGCCAGCGAAGTATCCTGTTTGGGTAAAGTAGTAACAATGAAAGGATTCTCGATCACGACTTCATCGGTAGCCTCTATCGTTACCTTCTGATAGATACCCATATTTCGGTCTCTTACCACCGGAGCACAGTCCCATCCACCGGATATCTTTAAAGTCTCATCTTTAAAGATGTCATAAGAATGTCCACGCACAGGGCCGAACACTTTCAGCTGGGTACCCGGAGTAGGAACACCCGGATGATCCACCTGATATATCTTCACCGCAATACAATTGTTCGCTCCGGGAAGGGCATAGTCCGTAATATCGAGCTTGAAACGGCGGAACATTCCCACAATATCATTTTTATCGGCTACAAGCCGGCCGTTAACCCAGACGTCCGCCCGATAGTTAATGCCGTAAAGGGTCAGCCATACTTTCTTACCTTTATAAGATTTGGGCAGAGTGATTTCCGTACGATACCAATAAGGGTCCTGCCAAGGGTTTCTTCCACTCTTCAGATAGTTATATTTAGCCAGATCCATCCGGGCATTGAACTCGTCCGAAACATCGGGGATTAAATAATTATTGAGTCCGATACGCGGGTCGGGATATACATTCTCTTTCACCAAAGCATTCAGCACAGTAGTGGGAACCGTAGCCTGATACCACCCGGTTGTTGGATAGGATGGTTGCGAAACCCTGGCATCCGCATCGGCTATCTCGGATGAGTTTATAATTCTCCAATGCTCCAGTTCCAGAGATTGGGCTTTCAGCAACATGACATTGCAAAGTAGCAGGATAAATAATATGTTTCTCATAATTTCTGTTATTCTATTGCGGTAACCTTTGCACCATGCGTAAAACTACCGGGCACTAATTTCATTTCCTCCGCCCACGCATTTACCATCAGCTGCACGGGAATAATGGATGGAATGGCAAATAAGTCAGAACGCTCACAACGAACGTGCACTTCCAGCAAGTCCGGACTTTCAATGCCGGAAGCCGCATCCGATATGAGAATCACTTTACCTTTAAAACTCAACACATCCTCCACAAGTCTGATACTTGGATGATAAGCGCCGGATTGTGAATGAGCATAAACAATGCAGATAAAATCAGGTCCTACCATTTCCAAGGGACCGTGCCGAAACTCCCCGCCCAATAAGGCGGAAGCGGGAATTTTGATGGCTTCCATAAACATCAGGGCAGTTTGGGCAACGGCAGCGAAAACCGTTCCCCTGCCTATCACTTGCACAAACGAATGTCCTTTCAGGAAAGTGAGCGAACGGGATAAATACGTATCTCTTTCCGCCAGCTGACGTTCAACTTCACGGATTATTCCGTCTAAAGCCTCCTCATTCACTTCATGCCTCTTCAGGGATTCTGCGAGCAGATAAACCGCCAGATAGGTTGTAATAAAAGTTTTCGTGGAGGTCATCTCTTCTTTGCCTGCCTTGCACAGCAGGCAATGAGTAGCCATTACGGCCAAAGAACTTCCGGATTCGTTCGTGATTCCGATCACCGTTATTGGCAACCGGCGCTGCTTTTTAAGCAATTCAATCACTTCGTAGCTTTCACCCGACTGTGAAACGGCAATCAGCAAAGTGCGTTCCGTCAACGAAGGAGATTGAAAATGAAGCAATTCTCCGGCATTAATCGCGGAAGCGGGTATGGAAGCAGATGAGATCATTGTCGCAGCTGCCTGCGATATAAAGTAGGAACTTCCCATGCCGGTAAATACGATCCTGTCATATTCACCGGATTTCCATAAGGCACAGACAGTCTTCAAGCTTTTCTTCCCTTCTTCCGAACGGTAATAGCAGAAAGTCTGTTTCAATGCTTCCGGTTGTTCCTGTATTTCTTCTAAAAACTTATTCATAATAAAGTATTTCCCGTTTACTGATTGAGCATACCACGAGTTTCTTTCAGTTTCACCGGGTGAAACTGAGAGTTTCATGCTTTGGAACCAGGAGTTTCATCCCTTGAAACAAAGGGTTTCATTGCTTGAAACTCTTTGTTCCATCCGATGAAACTTTGCTTTTAATAGGGTTGCTTATTTTCCTTCAAGGTATTTCTTATACCCTTCATAGGTATCTGTTCCCGGTTTGAAGGTAGCCCAACTGAAATTCGTAATATGATCAGTAAACATTCCGGCTACTCTCAGCTGTTCCTCCAGTTCGGTCCAGGGTTTGGTCCGCATGGTAATTCTCGGGCACCAGCACTCTTTGAACGACTCTATATCTACTCCGAAAATCACTCCGTTAGCATCGCAGGCTTTCTTTATTTCGGCAAACCAGTTGGGCAGGTCCACATCAAAATCTACCAGACAACGTCCGCCTATATCCTGAAGATAAAGCACATCTATATCGGGAGTCTGGGTAAAGATCTTACCAAACCATTTTCCGCAGAGGTCAGCGGGCATTCCCCTCCACAAAGCAGGAGCTATGCAGACTTCTTTCGGAGACTTCGACTTCACATAAGCCGCCACTGTCTGCAAATAATTAGCCAGCATAGACAAGGCAGGTTCCTGCTGCCAGCCTACCGGATACGAACCGTCATGAAATTCTTCGGTTATGTACCATCCCGCCAGACTGGGATGATTCCCCCAAAGGGCAAACAGTTCATCGAATACTTGTTTATTACGCTCCACCAGAAATTCATATTGTTCCGGTTTTGTGGTATCTTCCTTACTGTAATCACCGGGATATAGTCCGACAATCAGCTTCATCCCGTTACGCTCGGCAGCATCGAACATTCGGTTCATGATATCATATTGCTTGGTCACCCACGGCAGATTTGTCGGCGAATAGAAAGAAGATTTTTCATTCGTGCGGTCATTGAAACCTTCGGCATACTGGATAATCCAAGTGTCAATGCCCACTTCACGGCTTGCTTTGAATTCTTCATCCCAGTTGGTCTCTTTATAGACGCCATTCAGCTGAATGAAAACACTGGAGAACTTGGGAGTTCCCTTGAATTCAGGAGTATAAGAGGTCAGTTGCTCCAGATTGTCGATGCAAAACTCACCTGTACACGTGCTATTATCATCGTTCGTGATTTCAAGACGATAACCTTCAAGGCGGTTCAGAACCAGTTTGTTTTCGCCCAGATCACGCCCTTTGGCAAAAGTAAAGGCCTCATAAGGCATCACTACACGTGTCCATTCTTCCTTGGTCAGTACATCCTTATCCACATACTCGAAGAACTGCCAGCGATCTTTCTCATGAAGCGCATCCTGCGTAAACTGATCCACATCCTGAATAAGCATGAAACGGAATGTACCTTTATTATTCTTATTACCTTTCACCCAGATGGAAAGTCCCAACGGATGGAAAGACAAATCACTGCGATAGTCTCCCCCACTCTGCTGGATATATACGGATTCGGTTCCGGACGCATTGCCGGAGAAAGAGTATTTAAGCTCGAAGCTTCCCGTTCCCTCCACACAGTCATCGCTGATAAAACGGTCTATCGAGGTTTGCGGTGACTCGGGAAGTCCTTTCATTTCGTACACCACACAGCTCATCTCGTCGTAAGCATTCAAAGTCTTTACCGCACGTGCTTTCGCTACTATCTCCTCTGCTGTGGGGGCCTGCTTACTACCGCAAGCCGCCAACACAAGCAGCAGAGAAGAAATACTGATTAGGGATAGTATATTTTTCATATTTATTTCGTTGTATAGATTATTACTTCGGTTATCCATATTTTCCCGTTCGATACGGGATTTTTCCATTTAAAAGTTACAGTGTGTTTCCCTACAGGACGGTCATAGCAGAAGAACAATTCACACTTCCGGTGATTGATATATTGGGGCAAGGCGGTTGTTTCATAGAACTGTCCATCGATATATACATCCATCTCCGCCGTATAGTCTGTCGGAAGCCCACCTGCCACATATCCTTTTACAACCAGTCCGGTTCCTTCGAAAGAGAAGGGATTTACATCATCTATGGATTTCTCTATTGTAAGTTTATCGCTCACTTTCAGATTCTCAAAAGCTACTTCCAAAGCAACAGGTCTGATGTTCTCCCGTCTGATTATGAAGTCTGTTCCTACCTTCCCGTTTCCATGTTTCTGCAACATCTCGCTGGCATGTCTGTACGTCATGTCATAGGCTTTATTCAGACTGATATCCGTATTGGAGAAAGGTATGTCTTCTACTTCATACAAAGCTTCTTTCCAGGATTCGGGGATGTTGCTGTATCCTATCATGGTTCCCAGGATGCCTGCGGCTGAAGCCGGATTACAATCAGAGTCCTGACCGGCACGCGTGGCGATATCTATGGTCTTTGTGAAATCCCCCTGTCCGTAAAGCAAGCCCAGGAGTATATAGGCACCGTTTATCTTCGTACCGATATTAAAGGAATTATGAATGCCTTCGGGACAGCTGATTTCTTCGCTCCACTTGTTCTGCAACTCGAACCAGGTTCGTTTCCAGTCTTTCGGATATTTCCTGTGCCAGCGAATTACGTCCGACATACACTTGTGGAAATCGCTTTCTTCCGGTATCACCTTCAGCGCTTCTTTTACGATATATTCTATATCATTGCTGACATAAGCCAGAGAGTACATGGCTGCCACATAAACTCCGCCATACCATCCTTCACCATAGGACATGATATGCCCCACCCTATCGCAGATTTCAGCGGCCTGATTAGGCATTCCCGGTGACATAATCCCGGCAAAATCCGCTTCAATCTGGAAGTCGATGCAATGTGCATGAGGGTTATTCTTCCAGTAACCGCTCTGGGGTGCTTTCACTCCTTGCAACAGATTGTAGCGGGCTACCTGGTTGGCATGCCACAACGGATATTCTGTCCGTCCGAAAGCCGTCGCAAAAGAATCAACCGGAGCATCCAGCCCGCATCTTTCGAAAACTTCCACAAAAGTCAGATCCACATAAACATCATCATACAAACCGGGAAAGGTATCATACCAATTCTTGACCGTATGCTTATCCCAAGGAATGGGAATATAATCCTGAATGATAGTTCCCAGGAATTTAAACTCAGTAGGTCCCCCGTAACTGCATCCCAAGGTCTGACCCGCCCAGGCACCTTTCACTTTATCACGCAGGCTCTGCTCGGACAGAACCACTTCTTTCTTTCCTTTATGAACGGCGGCAGCCAGATCGGCTATAAAGAAGAAAGCCATCAGGAGCCATATTATATTTCTTTTCGACATACTCATTTCTTGTTTTTATACTGGTTGTACCACGCACTGTATTGTTCATACAGACGCAGGGAATCCGGATGTCCGGCAATAATATCAGTACCGGGCTTATTCATGATACCGATATACTGATAACAGAGAATCTTATCTACAAACGGAGAGATATTCTCCATCTGCCTGATAATGCGTTTGTTGAAGTCGGCAGGCAACAGATTGCCTCCGTCCCCATCTTCAAAATAGAACAGTTCCATGTCAGCCCATAGTCTTGCTCTGGAAGCTTTCTCATGAGCCTTGTACAAGATTTCATAGAATCTGGCGGAATCTTCCAATGCGGTATGGTTCACTCCCACTCCATCCTGGTAAGCAATGATATCGATATTCATTTTCTCTAACTGGCGGACAAAATAATCATCGAAACGTGCTTCTTTAATGAAGTACGGGGCTATCAGATTGACACAGTTCGGAGTTAACCTTTGGGCAAAGTCCGCACATTCATTGACGTACTTCACGCACTCATCAATGAAATAGGGTTGCAACTGGGCTTCGTTCGGGAAATACCACCCGTAGAAACTTTCGTGATGGGAATATTTTTGAGCCACCTCTTCCATAGAACGAAAACGTAACTTCTGCACGCCTTTGTCTATCATCATGGTATAAGCATCCAACTCTCCCCAAAAATCATTGCTCACAAAGAACTTGATGCCACATTCATCGGCGGCAGCAAGTACCGCCTCCAAAGGATCTTCACATCCCATCAGGATTTGAGGAGCTATCTGTGAAGGATAGAACGGCTTTCCATCCAGAGCTACACCCATCATAACCAGATACTCCATTCCAATCTCACGCATTTCGAAAATCTTCCGCCGCCATTGGTCGGCAGTAAAATGCGTCAATGCCTTATTCCAGTTTCCCCCTTCCGAAGCCGAATGCCGGAACTCAAACCAGGAACCGGAAATAGGTTTCAGCTTTTTGCATGAAGATGACACTGCAACGGCAGAAGAGTTTGCACGTATAGATTGAGGCATGGCTAGCATGGCAACGCCCCCTAATCCCAGGTATTTTATAAAGTCACGTCTTCGCATCTCTTGTTTTTTTCAGGTTTACTCAATCACTTTATCCGTCAGATCCCAGCCCATAATCGTAGAGATATAAGGAATTATCCACATCGCCATTTTCTTATGTCCCGAATATCCGGGATGCCATGCAGCCCCCAGGTCGGTAGTCCGGTTATAGAGATTCTTATCCAGTTTCAGTAGAAAGACTTTCGGATCATTCACTTCGTTTATTATCGCTTCATAATAACTGAATACAGGGGCCTGCATAGCTACAGGGTAAATGCACAATATGGGAATATCTCCATAATGCTCACGCAGTTGTGCAAGAATCTGTTTGTACGCTTTGGTGAATTCGCTTTTGTAAGGATGAGGCTCCGTTGAGAAATCATTGGAACCTAAATTGATAACGACCAGATCCGGACGATATTCCTTAAAATTCCATTTATGGGTGAGGTCTTCGTCAAAGGTATTCAACATCCGGTCTTTCATCGTAACCTTCGACACGCGTACCGAATCACCATAATTGCGAGCGGCTCCTCTACCGGAATGGGCAATCAGTGTATAGTCCGCATCATAATAACGGGCTACCATAGAGGCAAATGTGAGATTACAATTTTCCGTCTCTACCAGGAAAGGTTCATCGCGATGTTTCCCGTCTGTGCCATATCCGCAGGTGAGTGAGTTTCCGATAAACTCGATATGCCGTGTGCGCACTGCCAGCTCTTCCGCCAGGCGTCCCGAACCGGACAAGACAAACTGATGGACAGTTGTCTTGCCGAATTCGCCTTCGGAACGTTTCTGTATCTTCAAACTATGAATGCGCTTGTCTATGCCCGATACCAGATGAATCAATGTATCCGTTCCGCATACTTTCACGACTTTATGCAGTTTGCCATCAACAAATACATTATAATAGCTCGTTCCTGTTTCAGAAACTTTCACTGACAGCTTTCCACCAGTAAAGCGGGTTTCCAGATAAGTGCCTACCCAGTCGAAAGCTACCGAACCATCGGAGGAAACCAACGTTCTGCCGGTATATCGCACGGCAGGATCATTCCCTTTGTAAACAGTTCCATTTTTTTGAGCTTTCAGTTCCGCAGAGCAACTTATCCCTATCAGGATAAACAGATATAGACAATAACGTTTCATCATTTTCTTTATTTACGTTTCTTATTTTTAGCTTTCAATTCTTTCAGGTATTTCATGTATCCGTTGAACAAGTCGATAGTACGTGCTTCGCCCACACGGATAGACATCTTCGGATCATTGAATACCCCCGGGAACTGATAGCAAAGAATCTTCTCGAAGTTATCAAACAGATTCAAGTCACGGATGATTTCTTCTACCGGACGGGGATAGAGGGAGTTATCCGGATTGAACAGGAATACTTCCAGGTCGAACCACAAATGAGCTTTAGCCTCATCACAAACTTTCTGCAACATATTAGCCGCTTCCTTACCGGTCAGATCACCGTCCGGCATACGGGCAAATCCGAATGGGCACAAGATATCCAGATGCTCCATAAGTGCCGGATATGTATCCATTCCGTTGGGAACTTCAAAACTGTTGGTAGCCAGCATTATCGGTTTGTCCGGTGCAAGTGCGTTACAGTAAGCCTTAAACTCTTTGAAGAAATTCACGATATCGTCTTTTCTCTTTTTACGCATCTCGGGGCGTTGTTCCCAGTTATCCAGACCGCCGCCACTCTCTTCGGATACATAGAAGGCATAAAAGGATTCGTGATGACCATACATATCCCACAGTTCTTTAGCCACCCGTTTGTGCCATTCCAAAGATTCGGGGGTAAAGTCGAACCAGGCAAACATACCCACTCCCATCAGTACGTTCATGCCCTGTTTATCGGCTTCCGTCAGGATGGCTTCAATCGGGTCTTTGGCTGTAAGTTCCATACGACCGGGATACAGTTTGGAAGGATAGAAGGCTTTACCTACATAGTTATCCACATTGGTAGTATGTTTGCCTACATATTCTTCATTGCGGAAAACTTCCTGAATGACCACCATATTCATTTCCAGCTTATTCATGGAACGGATCAACTCTCTCCATTGATCGTCGGTCATCTTCTTGATATCCTGATTCCAATGTTTTCCTTCGATTTCGCTCCAGTGATAGATGCCTGTCCAGGCACCGGATATCTGTTGGATAGAGCGAATATCCGATTCAATCACTTCTATATCTTTTGTCTTCCGATAGGCCTTGCCTTCATTAGCCACTTTGAAGATCACTTTATTCTTCCCCACCCGGTCCTTGGTAAGTATAACCACCTTAACCGTTTCGGCCTTTCCGGCAGGGATTGTCACAACCGTTTCGTATAACAGTGCATCTTTATTCTCTTTATTCCAATACAAAGCTACCTGATAAGTCTGTTGTGAAGCACTTTCGTTCACAATGCCACCGCGGATATCCAGATCGACCTTATTAGTGATTTTTCCCGGAGGTATTAAAGTTAAGCTCACTTTATTCTCCGCCTGCAAACTTACCAGACTGAACAAAGAAAAAAGAAGTAAAAAAGTACGTTTCATAATCATCTTTTTAAATTAGAATTAGTTAAAACTACCCGGATAAGAAATCCGTGATTCAATCTCGCCACCGGCCAGACGAATATAGGAATCGAACTTACGCTCTCCCTCTTGCAATATGATTACACGGGCACCGTTAGCCAAATTATTGTACACCGTATTTCCACCTGTATAGCGTCCATAAGCAAGTAGTACCTCCTTATACATAACTGCATAATCATTGTTATGATCGTGACCGACAAATGTCCCCATAACATCTCCACACTCCTTGATAGAAGTAAACAGACCTGAATTAGTGGTAGGGCAAGCAACTCCTTCACCTCTCACTCCAAACAATCTGTTCTTATCTTCCATCACAGCATCTTTGTATTCGGGTATGGGAATGTGGAAGAAAGCCAATGCAGGAAGAGGGATATCATTATTCTGCTTCGTAAACTCCTTGCTTTGATTTCTGTACCAGGCAATCTGGTCAAACTTAATCCAGTCATATCCGGGTACTGACTTTATCTGCGTGTACGCATGAGAATCAATGCAATATAGAAGAGCCGCATTTTTATTCTTATCCTTTGACGACTTCACCGTCAAAACATAATCGGGAGCGACTTCGCCTTCACGTGCAGGCATCATACTGCCTTTCTTTTGCGAGAGATAATCATACAGTTCCACCCGGGTGCGATCATACTCATCATCATGATTGCCAAATATCACTCCAAACGGAATATTGCGTCTGATGCAAGGCTCCAAAACAATGTCCATCCCTTTAAAAACTTCATTGGAAACGACCACATCTCCTGTAAATATTACAAAATCAGGACGTTCGGCATCCAAAACTTCGTTAATGCGATCCAGAGATATTTGTGAATTCGCCTGATCATCATATTTATAATGAACATCCGTAAACTGTACAATCTTAAACTTACCGTCACGATTGAACTTCAATACTTCTTTCTGGCCCAAAACCGTAAGAGCATTGAATAATACCATTAAGCATAAAGCAATTTTCTTACACATCATATCTTTTATTTTAAACTATCTATAATCTTCAATAATAATTCAGGTTCATCTGTAGTAATATAGTCTACTCCCAACAAATAATATTGTTGTAGCTCTTCCGCATTATTCACCGTCCAGACATTGGTAAGCAAACCGGCTTCCCTGGCTTTTTGGGTCAGATTCTTATCCTGCCTGTATGCATAGTAAGAATAATCAATTCCTGAGATGCGGTCGTTCACCAAGTCTTTCAGTTCCTTCTTACCTTCCCATAAGTAAAGAGTTCTGGCTGTAGGGTCCAGTTCGCGGATACGTTTCAAGACTTCATAATTGAAACTGATATATTCCACATATCCCTGCATTTTCATGCGATGAACAATATTCACCACTGAGTCTGTCAACTGCAACGTACGTTCCAAACCTTTTTGGGAATCTTTTATTTCAATAATAGGATGGGTACTATTCTGTGCCCTTGCAGCTATCAATAGTTCCTGAAGTGAAGGTACCGGGTCTTTCTCATTAATCGTTTGTTGAAATAACTGCAATGAGGTGATATTTTCAACTTCCAATCCATATACATGCGGATCATGAGAAAGAACAACTCTATTGTCGGCAGTTAACCAAACGTCCAATTCAGACCCCTGACATCCCAATTCTACCGCATTCTGAAAAGAACGAACAGAATTTTGCAACACCCCTTTTTGTCTCCAGGCACCCCGATGAGCCACCACTCTGTTCTTACTGAAGCCATCTTTCAATAATTCAAACTCACACTGCTGCCCATCAATCAAAAGGGTTATGCCGTATCTGTAACTCGTCTGCCCTGCTGATAATGCCCTATTCTTTTTCAGACAGATTGATTTCTCTTTAAGATCAATCCGGAAAAGAGAAGAAGTATCACTCAACAAACGAACATTGGAGGGCGTGGGATATATCCGGCCCACCACACTCCCCGACTGTCCCACGGGAATCAGATAATTATCCAGCACATACTTCGAAATATCTCCGGCCCTTATGACGAAGGAGCTAAGAAGCATTCCTGCTATAAAGATTGCATTTTTCATTCTATTTTAGTCTACAATAAATATATACATAAATAAAATCCATATTAGATATCCGGATAAAGATTGCGAACAACACCCCTGTCCATATATAGTTGTGACGATGATTTAAGCGGGCTACACCCTTTTAATGAAGAGGCTACACCCTTTTGTCCGGATAGCTACACCCTTTCACCCTTATGGTGTAGCCCTTTTCTATTTACCACTACACCTTCGGGTATTAGAATCTCCTTTATTTACAAAAGTCCGTTATCTTCCAGATACTTTTTATAACTTGTGTAATTGTTTGTACCCTTCTTAAAAGTAACCCAACTGAAATTCGTGATATATTCGGTAAACAACCCTGCTACGAATAGTTGCTCCTTTAGTTCACTCCAGTTCTTTTCCCGATAAGGGACATTCGGACACCAGCAACTCTGGAATGATTCTATATCAACACCAAAATGTACGCCGTTGGCATCACATGCTTTTTTAATCTCAGCAAACCAATTAGGCAGGTCTACATCCACGTCCACCAGGCAACGTCCGCCAAGGTCCTGAATGTATAAATAATCAATATTGGGCGTCTGGGCGAAAATCCGTCCGAACCATTGGCCACAAAGATCAGCTGGCATACCTCGCCATAAAGCCGGAGCAATAGAAACGGACTTATCCGATTTTGTCTTGATATAAGAGGCCACTCCTTCCAGATATTTAGCCAACATGGATAAAGAGGGTTCTTGCTGCCAGCCTACAGGATAAGAACCGTCGTGAAATTCTTCGGTTATATACCAGCCTTCAAGGCAAGGGTGATTGCCAAATTGCTCATACAGCTCATCGAACACCATCTTATTTCTCTCTAAATTGAGATTATATTTCTCCGGTGATGCCGTATTCGTTTTACTGTAATCACCAGGATAAAGGCCTACAATCAGTTTTATGCCATTGCGCTCGGCAGCCTCGAACATTTGGTCGACAAAGTCATACTTCTCGGTAATCCAAGGCATGTTGGTATTCTTATAGAACGAAATGCTGGTGTTTTCTCCGTCTGTAAACTGCTCCGCGTACTGGATAATCCAGGTGTCAATGCCGATGGCACGGCTATCCTGAAACTGTTTATCCCAGTCTTCGTTGACATAAGCGGTATTCAATTGTACAAAAATACTGGAGAACTTGGGCTTTCCGCTTTTCAGTTCATAAGAGGTCAATTGCTCCAACGCGTCGATACTTACCTCACCGGTGCAGACTTCATGTTTCGTATTTACGATTTCAATCCTGAATCCTTCAAAACGGTTTAGCAATAAGCCGTCAGCCGTAGCCCCCTGCCCCTTTTTATACAATTTGAATGCACTGTAGGGCATAACCAGACGGTTCCAACCTTCTTTGGATAATATTTCTTCGTCTTCGAAAGCATAATATTGCCATCTCTTACGTGTACTGTCATGTGGTTTGTCGGCGCTGAATTGCTTCTCATCCTCCATAATGATGAAGCGGAAAACACCTTTGTTACCTTTTTGACCTTTCACCCAAATGGAAAGTCCCAAAGGATAGAAAGACAGATCGGGACGATAATCTCCCCATGTTTCTTCGAAATAGACATACTCAGGATTTGAAGTCATAGGCTTACCGGAAAAACTGTATTTCAGCTTAAAACTTCCCACTCCTTCTTTATAGTCATCACCTAAATCATAGTCAATAGTGGCATTGGTAGGTTCTTCGGCACTGGTAGGACCAGTACGATAAATTTCGCACCCCAATTCATCGAAAGGGTTAATATTTTTAGTAGCTTTCGTGCTATTCAATATTTTGCGTATCTCTTCTTGCAGGTTATAGTCACCATCCTGACCGTTTCCTCCTCCGTTATGATCATCACTTCCACAGGAAGCCAAAATAAAACAGAACAGACTTACCAATATAGCAGTTGTTTTCATAAGGCATTAGTTTTAAAAGAGAGTGCCGCCGGATTAGCGGCACTCCCGATTTGAATTAATCAATGTGTATTATTGACGGAAATAACTCATCTTATACATTCTTACAATAGACTGTGATAAATCAAAGCCAACAACAGAGGTTGCAATGTACACATCATATCCGGTTGAGGTTGCTTCTTTGTAGACAGCAACGTCTCCCCAGCTAAAGTAATTCTGACTCCATGCGGACATATCGCTTGTAAATACACAGAAGTCACCATATCCGTCATCGTCCGGTCCCAGTTCCATCTTAGAGGTATTGGTTATGTCGAATACCTTGAGGGTGGCACCACCACCGGCCCATTGGTCAGCACCTTGGTCATTGAGTGCCAAATAGGTATCATTTTCCACCTTAAATACATTGAAGCCAAGCAAGCGGTATTCATGAGCAGCCGCATTCAAAGCTGTAACTTCCATGGATGTCGTAAAGATATTGAAGCGACTCTTCAAAGCCTCATCACTGTTTCCGTTTACCCACTTCGTATAACTGATGTAATGATCCGAATCGTCGGCCAATGAAGCACGCTGTATGGCAGGTGCGGCAGTCCAAGAACTTCCGGCCGGTCCGTAACGCAGTTTATTAGGCTGATTGGCAGGAGTTACTAACTGACCATCCTGTAATTTCCAATAATAAATAGTCATATCATTAGGACCTGTACCATAAATATAAGCTGTACCGCTGGTTACATCACCTGCCACGCTCATGTTATATCCCAAATCTCCCGGACAACCATCACCGGCAGTATAGTCAAGCAGCAACTTATGTTCCTGATCTGCTTCAGAATAATAGAAGACCATGAAACCTGCACCGTAAATATTTTCACGGGAAGTAATCAAGTGGCCGGCATCATCCGTACGAGCCTTCATCATAAACGATCTTGCTGCATCTATAGTCTTAACCGCTGCTCCCGTCTTCATGTCATACAGGTAGATAGGACCATTATATTCCTGAACTGCCAGATATTGACCGTATATTGCTAAGCCTGTATTATTGCGGCTTGCCAATCCCAGATCGGTACAGTTCTTTTCCCACACTTTGGAGAACTTGGTTTTAGGCGGTGTCGGTACCACACGAATCGTATTGTTATGACGATTTCCCAATGCATCGATTACTGTTATTTTATAAGGCTCAGTGAAATCCATTTCACCCCCAACTCCCGGAACAACATAACAATTATGCTCCACACTTACGGTGCAAATCAGACGGCTTACATCGAGTGGGTCTTCATCCGTGGTAGGAACTTTCACCGTAATTTCTTCTCCCTCTTCATAAGGACCTTTCTTGGTAGCATAAAACTCCGTCGGATTATCAGGTATCTGAATGGTTACATTAAGTAGACCATTCACTTGGCTTTCATGTGCTGTGCTCAAGTCAGGAGACTCACAGGAAACCAAGAGCACTGCCCCAAACAAACACGCTGTTGCTGCAATTCTATTAAGTATTTTCATAGCTTCATTTTTTTAATTATTTCCATTCGTCAAACTGTTCACAAGCAGGGTTCTGCTGAATTTCTGCAATAGGAATAGGGAAGCGATTGTATTTCTCCAGATAAACACGCGTTTTACCAGCATCACAATCCACAACATTGTATTCATATCCATCACCTACTTTTGTCGGTTTCACTCCTTCCATGTGAGTACCATTCAGGACTGTAGTTGCCAATCCCCAACGACGGAGATCCCAAAAACGATGTCCTTCAAAAGCTAACTCTACCATTCTTTCGTGGCGGAGAAGTTTCATGAATTCAGTTTTTGTACTGGCTGATACTGCCGGCAAATCAACTCTGTCTCTTACTTCATTCAATGCTTCCAATGCTTCAGTAAGTTTATCTTGCATTGCCATTGCTTCCGCATAGATCAATAGAACTTCAGCATAACGCATATAATAGAAAGTCAGGTCAGTTCTACGCATTTGGCTCTTACTAATTTCCGGATCAAACAACTTACGCATATAGTAACCTGTGCAAGTAGTACCACCACCTAAACCATAGCCATCCACACTACCTTCGTATGTGTACAGTGTTTCTCCTTTCCATTGACAACCATTATAAAGGATGGAAGCATAGAAACGTGGTTCACGGCCTTCATAGGGATTGGCAGCCATTTCAGGATTGTTCCAATCAAACTCTTTACCATCAGCCATCTGATAAGCCGATACCAACGTCTCTGTCGGACTGATTTCAGCATAACCACCATCACTGGGCGGACAATTGAAATAATCAAAAGAATAATCCAACGTCTCGTAAACATAGCCAAACTCTATGACACTTTCATTATTTGCAACCGGTTTCGCTCTTCTATTCAGAAACAACTTCCCATAATCCTCATACAGTTCATACCCTTGCTTTTTCAATTCGGCAGCAGCATCGGAAGCATCTTTCCAACGCTCAGCATAGAGCATAGCACGAGCTTTCATTCCATAAGCTGCACCACTTGTCAACTTACCGGCCTCTACAGTACCTCTCAGAGGCAAATTTTTAGCTGCAAAGTCTAAATCCTCTGCTATGAAATCCCAACATTCATCCGGTGTACAACGCGCATGCTCCTTTTGTCCAAGTTCAGGTAACTGCTTGTACAGGATAAAACTAGCTCCATACCGCTTCGCCAAATCAAAATTAGCCACTGCACGGAAAAAACGGAATTCCGCCTCTGCACGTTTGGCAACCTCTTCAGTAAAGTTTTCACGGTGTTTTTCCAATCCTTCCAAAGCACGGCAACAAGTCAATTGCCAGGAATGCCTATTATTCCAGTTGTCAAAAAGATTACTGGCAGAAGTAATAGGAGTAGAACCGAATACAAACAAATTAGTATTGGCAGCCGGATTATTGGCTTTCAAAAGATCAGCGCATGCATCATCAGTGATTGAATAATATCCTCCGATCAAAGAATAAAAGCCATTAATATACAATTGCAGATTCGTTTCATTTGACCAAGTGATATCGTCAGGATAACTACTTGTCAGAACAGGATCAATATCACAACTACTCAGCGTGAAGCAAGCAGAAGCAAATACTGTTATTATCTTATTTACTGATTTCATTGTATTAGTTTTTTAGAAAGTTACATTTAATCCAAATTCATACGTACGCTGTTGAGGATAATATCCCTGATTTACACTTGGCATTTCAGGATCCATATGCTCCAGATGAGATAAAGTAAACAGGTTACCACCGGCTACATAAGCACGAATTCTTTCAAAGCCAGCCTTTTTACTCCATTTCTTTGGTATAGTATATCCCAACTGAATGGATTTCAGACGTACATAAGAACCATCTTCTACCCACCAGGAAGAGAATTTTCCACCATTTGATCTTGACTCGATTCCTAAACGAGGATATTTAGCATCAGTATGATCGGGACGCCAAGCACCTTCCACCAAATAATAAGGAGTATTTCCATCAGCATAGAAAGGACGTGTATAGAATGTATCATCACGAATTCCACTACTATACAATCCGCATAAATTTACATCAAACAGAGCTGCACCTTGCAACAACATATTGAAATCAAAACCTTTCCATTCAGCACCCAGATTCAAACCAAACATCATTTCCGGTGTATTGCTACGACCAATTGGAACCATATCCTGATCCCAGGTAATCTTACCATCACCATTAATATCTTTCAGTTTGATATCACCGGGTAATGTCGGACCGAAAACAGCACTATGAGCTATTTCTTCTTCCGACTGGAATAAACCATCTGCAACAAATCCCCAGTATCTTCCCATCGGGCCACCAGTAGCACGTTTATAATCAGGCACATTGGCATCTTCCGTCATTTTCAACACTTTGTTACGAGCCCAGGAAAGATTACCTCTTACATGATAAGTAAAATCTCTTATATGATTATTATGAGACAATACGAGCTCAAAACCACGGTTATCATGAGAACCATAATTGATATACGTTGGATAGTAAGATCCCAGCGATGGCGGGAAGTTTGCCGACTGAGACTCCAATGAACGGGTGGTCTTCATATAGAACACATCCAATTCAACACCCAATAAACCATTCCACATACTAGATTCGATACCAACATTATAAGTATCAGTCAACTGCCACTTCAAAAAAGGATTTACCGGGCTACTCAATCCCAAATATTTCTGGGGACTGGTACCGAATAATACTGTCGGGTCAGCCGATAAAGTGGCTGTAGAGAAATAAGTCATCGTATTACTAATGGCACGATCGCTACCTAAACGTCCTACAGATGCACGGATCTTCAGGTTTTCCATAAAAGGAACGGCTTCCTTAAAGAAATCTTCCTGAGAAAGTCTCCATCCTACTGAAACACCCGGGAATACACCCCATCTGTACTTTTTGGGAAGTGCTGTAGAAGCATCAATTCTGCTGGTGAACTCTAATAAATACTTATCATCATAAGAATAGTTCAGACGAATTACATAGCCGGCACGTTTAGCCTGACTGTGTCCGCCTTTTACCAAATCTTTATTCACCTCAAGACCATAGTTCAAATCCATGATATCAGTTATAGGAAAATCCGTTCTACCGGCAGACATACTGGACTCGTCTGTTCTGGAAAATTCATATAAGAATAATCCGGATATAGCATGCTTGCCAAATTTATTTGAGTATTCAAGAGCCGGTTGAATCGTATAACCTTCACTTTCCGTGAACCACTGATTCAAAGAAACTTTATTAGCAATTCGGCCAGTCTCTACATTACCTTGACGGGTAGTCTGATTCCAACCGTACACATCATAAGTCAAGAAGTATTTCTTCTGCATAGTATAATTCTTCAGATAAGAAGCATTCAACTTAACAGACAGTCCTTTCACAAAAGGCAGCTGATACTTCATAGCAATATTGCCCTGGAAATATGTCTTCTTAACATTATTGTTACCAGACAAATCTCTTGCCGCAATAGGATTGTTATTTCCATTACCAGCCGTATTTATACTGGCTATAGGCATTCCATCAGCCGTATAAGGCTTCAAGTAAGGATATGATAACAATGCTTGCTGGAAAATAGAAGCATACGAACCTACACCTGCAGAAGCACCTGGCTCATCCTGCTCGGAAACATAACCGGATAAATCAAGAGACAAATCAAAGTTATCAGTAATCTTTGCATCCATATTAGAGCGGAAATTATACTTATCATAAGAAGTACGTTTAATAATACCCTCCTGATTGTATGCACCGACTGAAGCAAAGAACTTAATTTTTTCCGTACCACCGGAAACTGAAACATTATTTGTATAAGTAGGAGCTGTATTACGGAATAACAAATCAAACCAGTCTGTATTTCCATAAATGTGCTCATTCTCTCCCGGATTAGTAATACGGTCTATTTCTTCAGGTGAGAATCTCAAGTTTTCCTCTGCAACTCCGTCCAAGAGTTGAGCCTTATTATACCAATAAGCATAATCCGGTCCATTCAGGAACTTCGGAAAATCAGTATTCTGACTCAATGTAAGTGATCCGTTATACGTTACGGTAGGCTTCTGAACAGCACCACGCTTCGTCGTAATCAAGATTACACCAGCAGCAGCGCGCACACCATAAACAGCCGCAGCAGTCGCATCTTTCAAAATAGTGATAGATTCTACTTCATCAGGAGAAAATGATGGAAAGTAATCGGTAATAACACCATCGATTACAATCAACGGGCTACCATCTCCGGCACCATTACCACGGATGTACAAGTTAGCACCGTCGGCACCTGGCTGTCCACTGCTCTGTTTGGAAATCAAACCGGGCAAACGGCCGGCCAGCATACCGGAAAGGCTTCCGCTCGGTGCCATCTTCAGTTCCTTGTTATCCACTTGTGCAATAGCACCAGTCACATTTATTTTCTTCTGTGTACCGTAGCCTACTACTACAACTTCATCCAACAAATTAGCATCTTCCCTCAGAATGATCTTCAGAAGTTTTTTTCCTTTCAACTGCACTTTCTGAGTGATGTAGCCCACATAAGAGAAAGTCAAATGCGAATTCGCATTAGATACCATAAGTGAAAAATGACCATTTAAATCAGTAATAGCACCATTTGTCCCTCCCTCGGCAACAACTGATACACCAATCAACGGAGTGTCATTCTCATCAAACACATTACCCTCTACCTTTATCTGAGCATGTGCACTCATACTTACTAGAGAGAATAATAAAAATAGCAAACAAAGATACTTGTTTTTCATATTACCAAAATTTAAAATTAGGAATTGTTATTCTCGTTTCATACGACCTTAGTTATATCTTCTAAAATTTGCCAGCACTGGTAAAGTCCTCTGGGAACATGGAAACAACCTTTCCACTTTCCACCTTTCAGAGGCAATAACACCTCACCTCTTCTATTCAGATAACCATACCATTCCGGATATTCATTATCTTTGAAATGGCTCCATGTATATTCATGTACCTTTTCAAACCAATCAAGACATTGCTTATCTCCGGTCAGTTGATAACCTTTGAGCAATGAAATCAGAGTTTCAATATGAACCCACCACAATTTCTGATCCCATTCCAATTGTTGGGGTGGACATCCTTTACGATCCATGAAATAGTAGATACCGCCAAATTCTTTGTCCCAACCATAATCAAGCATCGTCAAAGTAATGTTCTTCGCCTTTTCAATCAAATCCGGACGGTTCAGACGTTTCCCAAGATCCATAATGAACCACATGGCCTCGATATCATGACCCGGAGTAACCTGACGTCCTTCGAAAGAATCGGAAAGTTCTCCATTTGCCAGAACATTCTCTACAATAATGCCTCCAAGTTCCGGACGATAAAAGACTTCCATAACTTCATGGATACATACTTCCATCGTCTTTTCCAGACAACCCTTATCCAGCAAATGCTCTATTTCCATAGCCAAATTACATAGGATCATCGGTAAGGCAAAATTCTTCAAATCACGTGTGCCCGGATAAAGCTTATTCCATTTTCCCTTAGGATTGTTGGTCTTCGATAATACAATATCGAAAGTCTTCATTGCTATATCCGCATACTCCTGGTTTCCCGTAGCCAGGCTAAGTTGTCCAAATGCCATTACAGCAAAGGTGTATGAGAAGATATTATAAGGCTCCACCAAGGGACGTCCTGTACGATCAAGAGAAAAATACCAGTTATAATTTCCATCATGACCATATTTTTTCAGGAACTCACCTCCCTGAATAGCACAATCCAACCACTCCTGGCGTTTCTCTACCTTATTATAAAGCATTGAAAACAACCATACTTCCCGGCCCTGTAACCAAATAAATTTGTCTGTGTCAAAAACATTCCCTTTCCGGTCCAGACAGGTAAAATACCCACCATGCTCGTGATCCTGGGAGTGCTCTAACCAGAAAGGAAGAACATTATCCAACAGTTCATCCTTATACTGATTCGCTAATTTCTTCAAATCCATAATTCTATTATTTTTTTAGATGAGAAACTGGAAACGTTTTTTATCCGGCATGCATATAAACCAGTTTCTCAATATATTGATACCTATTTATCTGTTGTATAAGTAATTACATCTCTTACCCAAATATCTGCTCCTTTCACTGGATTAGTCCATTTACAAGTCACTTTATATTTTCCGTAAGGCTGTTCGTAATTAAAAAACAACTCATGTTTACGATGGTTATACTTCAACGGTAACTTGCAGACTTCTACCAATTTATCATTGAAATATACTTCTAACTCTGCAACATAATCTTCAGGAACATTATCACCCTTGAGTTCTCCTTTAATAACAGCCCCTATACCGTCGAACTCCACAGTCGGAAAGTTAGCAATCCAATTATCCACAGTCACCTTCTTATCAAGTTTCAAACCTTCAAAGCTGATTTCCAATTTTGCAGGAACAGGCTTCTGAAAGTTAATTTTAACTTCATTCTCACCCACTTTTCCACCTTCTCTTTCTATCATCTGCAAAGCCTGTCCGTAACTCAACTCAGAACCTTTATTAAAGCTCACAGTATTATTGAAAGGCATATCTTCAACAATTGCCATTTCGGCCTTATATTTCTCCGGAAGGCGATTGTAGCCAAGCATGGTTCCTAAAATGCCTCCGGAAGAAGCCGGATTACAGTCGGAATCTTGTCCTGCACGTGTAGAAATATCAATTGTTTTTTCAAAGTCGCCCTGACCGTAAAGCAATCCCAAAATAATATAGGCTCCGTTTACATAGGTTTCAATATTAAAAGGTACTTCAACACCATCCGGGCAGGCTATGTCATTAGTTCCCCATTTTTTCTCAATCTCTTCCCAGCACTTTTTCCAATCATCTGGATATTGTTTGTGCCAGTTTATAACATCGGTCATGCATGCATAAAAGCGACTTTGCTGGGGGATCGCTTTCAAACCTTCCGTCACGATGTATTCAATATCATCACTTACATAAGCCAAAGAATACATGGCAGCTACGTATACTCCGCCATACCATCCATCACCGTATGCCATGATATGTCCGATACGATCACAAAAATCCACTGCACTATTCACCATACCCGGTGAAATAATACCTGCAAAGTCAGCTTCAATCTGAAAATCCAAACAATTGGCATGAGGATTGTTTTTCCAATATCCGCTGGCATGGGGGGACAAACCTTGCAACAGGTTATAACGGGCCTGCTGGTTTGCATGACACAACGGATATTCTTTAGCTAAGAATGCTGCCGCAAAAGAATCGACAGGAGCATCCAATCCACACCTTTCAAAAGTCTCTACAAATGTCAGATCTACGTAAACATCATCATAAAGACCACCTCCACCATCAAACCATTTCTTGATTTCCCCATTTCCCCATGGTATAACCACAGAATCAGGAATCATGGTTGACAAATACTGAAACTCTGTCGGACCGCCATAGGTACATCCCAAGATTTGTCCGGCCCAAGCCCCTTTTACCTTATCGAATAACGTGTCTTTCGATAGGGTGAGGTTCAGGTTCTCCTTCTGAGAAGTACCGCACGAACACAATGCTGCTATAAGACAGCCACTCAATAAATAATTTCTAATCTTCATTATATATAATATTAAGGTCAATTTTTATTTTTCATCCAATAGCGTTCAATCTCTTCCAAAGACTTTCCTGTGGTCTCGGGAACAAGTTTCCAAACTATCAGCATATAGGGTACACACATGATTGCAAACAGAATGAATGTTCCGGCGGGGGTAAGATTCTGGAGCATCCAGGGGGTTAACTGTCCAATCAAGTATGTACCTATCCATAAAGCAAAGCCGGCAATGGACATGGCAAGCCCGCGTACCCGGGTCGGATACATTTCAGAAAGAAGCACAAATACCACAGCACATATAGACACTGCACAACAAAATACATAGAAGAGGAAAAAGATTAAAAGGAAAATGCTGGAGATACCCCAAGACTCACCATAAATAAAGTAAGTTGCAATCAGTACTAAAGAAATCACCATACCTGATACGCCATAATAAACCAACTTTTTACGCCCTACTTTATCAATAATAACAAGAGCCAATACAGTAGTCAATGTATTCACCAATCCCACTAAAACCTGATAGAACAAAGAATCACCTCCGGATAAACCTGCATTTTCAAAAATAGAAGGTCCATAAAATAAAACGGCATTCACACCCATAAACTGTCCCAACACAGCAATACATACACCGATAATAACAGCTTTCCTTATACCAGGTTGCAACAAGAGCTTCCATTCTGATTTAGACTCGGATGATAGTACAGACTTAGTCTCTGTCAATTGAAATAAAGCTTCCTTAGAAGAGGTATAAATTCTCTCAAGAATATTTGTAGCTTTTTCTTCTTTCCCTTTCAGTATCAGCCAGCGAGGACTCTCAGGTATGAAAAAGATTATAATGAAAAACATGATTGCAGGCAATGTTTCCATACCTAACATACCTCTCCACACCTCCGATACAAATACCAGGTTCCACCATCCTGTACTAACATCCGGATTACTCATAGAATAGCCTAAAAGCTGGTAATTAACGAGATAAGCTCCTAAGAAACCGATTGTAACCGCCAATTGATACAGAGAAACCAAACGTCCGCGATATTGCGCTACAGCCACTTCTGAAATATAAAGTGGAGAAATGATAGAAACAACCCCTATCCCAACACCACCTATAATCCGATAGATAACCAGTTGATTAAAGTCTGTAGATACGGCACAACCAATAGCCGATGTAGAGAATAAAATAGCTGAAAGGATCATAGTAGATTTTCGCCCAAACTTATCACTCAAAATACCAGCAAAAAGCACCCCAATGATAGAACCGATCAATGCACATCCTACATACCATCCTTGTTGCAAAGCATCCAACCCGAACTGTTCTGTTACCTGCGCAATGGTACCGGAAATTACGGCAGTGTCATATCCAAACAGAAAACCGCCCAAAGCCGCTACTACCGAAAGGAAAACTAAATAACCTAAATTAATTGTCGACTTCATATTTATTTTATATTAAAGTATTCTTTATATCTATCATACAAGTGTCCCGCCTGTAAGTAAGCTGATTGTGGACTCATAAAGTGAGAAAATTCAAAAGTTATGGCTTTATCATAGTCGGCCCGTTTTGCAGCTTCCAACTTCATCCGGAGTTTATCAAACTTTATCGGTAAGAAGTTGATTGGCATATCACGATCAAATGTTTCTGCATTCGTCCAACATTTCATACCATATTTATCCGCCAGCTTTTTATTCACTGTAAAAAAAGCATCCAATTCATCATAGTCAATGTGCCCATCCTGAAAAGCACAAGCATCAACTACTTCGTGAATCCCATCAAAAATCTCATTCCACTCTCTTTCATGTTCCTGAACTGAAACTGCATCTTCTTTAGTTAACTTGTCAGTCCCCATCACAGCCTTTTTTCCGTCAATCCAAGGAGAAATAAAAGTAGGAAGACCTCCAGAGACATCCTTGCATTGTTTTCCCATTGCCCTGAAAGCATCAATAGCCCCTTTAGTCTTACGGCTAATCTCGCCACTGATATACCATCCGCCAAAACTTTTGTATTTTTCACCGTATTGTTTCCAGACTTCATCAATAACGTATTTATTATCCTCAATCTCCCAAGATAAATCACCCGTATCCCAATACTTCCCGGAATCATACAAACCGAAATAAAATTTCATCTGATATTTTTCCGCCAAACGGAGATACATATCGACCAAGTCGAAAGATGGCATATAGCATCCTTTACCAAGCAAATATTTAGAAGGATAAGTAATAAACTTGCGATAACCGGAACGAATCATAATAACAGTATCAATCCCAATACTTTTCATGTGGCGAAAATCCTGCTCCCACTCTCTTTCACTCCAATTCTGATGAGGAATATCATGAGAAATTTCATCTAAGAAGGTTCCTGTTATTTTCAATCCATTATTCTTAGGAATAATAAATTTATCAGTTTCACCACCGGGCGATGAAGAGAAAGATATCACTTCTTTCTCTTCAGTTGCCAGCAATCCAGGAGCTACTAAGGCGGAAGCTCCTGCCAGTGCGGCCTTTTTCAAAAAATCTCTGCGATTGCTTGTTTTCATAGCTTTCTTCTGTATAATATATATGTTAACCTATTGAATTCTAAGTTTAACCTTTATTATTATAGAGGTTATTATATTTATAACACAGTGCAAATATAGATATATTTATTAAATAAACAATAGATAATAAATTATTTTATTATTAAATTCTTATTATTCGATACATTTAATTATATATAGCCATATTATTAATTAATAATAGCGAGGTAAAAGAAAAGAAACGCAAACTAAAGATAAAAAAGGAATAAGAAAAAGGAGAGTTCAGCAATTATCAACTAAATAAAAAGAAGAAATAATATTCTTTTTCACATAGAAAGGTTGATGTTAATAAAATTATTAAGTATCTTTGTTGACAATAATGAAATTAACAAAGAGTATGTATCAGCAATTCCTAAAAGAAATAGAAATGGGGTCTAAAAATGCCCTTATAAAAAAAAGGATTATCACCTATTATATATATAATGGTAGTTCTACAATTCCTGATCTCTCTAAGGAGTTAGATCTGAGTATCCCTACTGTCACTAAATTAATAGGTGAAATGTTCGATGAAGGTTATATAAATGATTATGGGAAACTGGAAACAAGCGGAGGACGCCACCCGCATCTATACGGTTTGAATCCTCAATCCGGTTACTTTATTGGAGTAGATATAAAAAAATTCTCCATCAATATCGGATTAATCAATTTCAAAGGAGATATGGTAGATCTCAAAATGGACATTCCTTATAATTTTGAGAACTCTTTGGAAGGAATGAACGAGCTTTGTAGCCTTATTCTCAATTTCATCAAGAAACTTTCAATTGACACTGAAAAGATTCTTAATATCAATGTCAATGTATCAGGTCGGGTAAACCCAGAATCCGGATATAGTTTCAGCCAGTTTAATTTTGAAGAACGTCCTCTTGCAGATGTATTAAGTGAAAGACTAGGATATACTGTCACAATCGACAATGATACACGAGCAATGACCTATGGAGAATACATGCAAGGATGCGTTAAAGGAGAAAAAGATATTATTTTCGTAAATGTCAGCTGGGGATTAGGAATCGGAATCATTATAGATGGAAAAATCTACAAAGGAAAATCAGGATTCTCAGGAGAATTTGGGCATATCAGCACATTTGATAATGAAATCATCTGCCACTGTGGAAAGAAAGGTTGTCTGGAAACAGAAGCTTCCGGCTCAGCATTACACCGTACTCTGCTGGAACGAATAAAGAAAGGAGAAAATTCTATTTTATCCGAACGGATTAACATGGAAAACCCATTAACATTAGATGAGATTATAGCAGCAGTAAACAAGGAAGATGTGCTATGCATTGAAATTGTCGAAGAAATCGGGCAAAAATTAGGTAAACAAATTGCCGGTCTTATAAATATCTTTAATCCCGAGTTAGTAATAATCGGAGGAACATTATCTCTAACCGGAGACTACATTACGCAACCTATAAAAACAGCAGTACGAAAATACTCCTTAAACCTCGTGAATAAAGACTCAGTTATCACGACATCCAAGTTAAAAGATAAGGCCGGCATTGTAGGTGCATGCATGCTGGCACGAAGCCGAATGTTTGAAGGTGCTAATTAAACCTCCAACATTCGTTTCATAAACACAGCCGCACCTTCCAAGTCGGAGGGTGCAGGCGCCCATGGCGCAATATCTTCGGGAGGAAGTGGTTTATAAGGGCCACTTTTGATTTCAAAAATCACAGTGCCTGGCTCTAAAGCAATAATACTATGCCAAGTACCGGAAGGAATCTCCACCCCATAGACTCCAGCCGACGGATTTAGGTTAACTTTTTCTATTACATTACCTAAATCATCATAAAAGAAAGTCAACAGACTTCCACGTAATACTACATAAGTCTCCTCTTTATCAGTGTGACGATGAGGAGGAAGATACGTTCCCGGCTCTAATGCATTAAGCAAGCGATGAATAGGTGAGTCCAATGATTCATGAAAATTATAATTCATACGCAAACGAGAACTCTCTCGTGCTTCATGGGACACACTATCCAACAGTTCTTCTGAAATCAACTTCATCATTACTTCAATAATTGGGCAAACTTTCCTGGAAGGTTTGCCTTATCAGATACTATAGTAAGCTCTTTACCATCAGCATTCACTAAAAATGCCGCTTTTTGAGAAGCTACAACAGAGGTCATATCCTTAAGATCTCCCTCTACAAAAACACAACCGGAGAAAAAAGGAACAATAATTTCCTTTGTCTTTCCATTCCAGTTCACATAAATTGTTTGCATAGGACAATAAGTCTTATATCCGGCAACAGTAAGGTGTTGCATCAATTTACGTTCCAATCTTGGCGCTGTGTACAATACATACCAGCTACGCGAATTTTCATCCATCATCATATCGTTGTTTGCTTTTTCCATCCTTTTAATAAATCCTTTATAAACAATATCCATCCAACACTACCGACACCAGCCAAAAATACGAAACCTATCAGAATCATGGGCTTGCTAGGCTTAGACGGACGCAAAGGAACCGTCGCTGGCTGAACAACAGTATATACCGGAGTAATTTCTTGTACTTTAGCTTTTGCCATCTGTAACTGTTGGGCAACTTGAGTATATACATTATATGCTAAACTCATCTCATTTTGCAAACGCTCCTGCTCAGCACGATAACTTAACAAAATAATATTTTGATTGGCATCTACAAAAGATGCATACTTACTTTGGGCATCCGTATAGTTAGCTTTTGCTTCTGTATATAATTTCTCGGTAAAAGCCAAATCATGACGAGCTTTATTAGTTCGATATTCAGTTATATAATTCTGAAGGCGGTGCATTACTGTATCGGTTAATGAAGCAGAAATTAAAGGATCCTGCATTGTTACCGTCAAGGTAGTAACACCTGTCTTCTTATCAACAGAGACAGCAATACGTTTACTTAGCGCTTCGGCAATGTCTGCTTCATCTTTTGTTAATCTAAAAGGATCCAGTGTACCAGTTCCTTCTACTTCATCATCCTTAAATAAAGAGATGGTCCAACCCAAAACTTTAAAAGGAGCAGAAATAATAGCACCCCACCAAGGAGCACGCTGATGTTCGTCCAAGTAAACATACAGTGTAGTATCTACCTTTTCTTTATCATCTTTGACCTTTACATCAAACAACTCAGTCAGAAACGGAGTAGAACTTACGATATCCGGATAAAGATCCGGATAAAGAGCATCTTCTCCAACAGAAGAGCCCATATTGATTCCAGCCATAGCAGCCAACGCTCCCATGCTACCTCCTGAAGTTTTCCCAGTGCTTTCTGGTGCTAACGTTACGCTAGTGGAATATTCTCTGGGAATGCTAAATGCAACAACCAGTCCTATTAACGCAGCATACCCACACGCTTTAAAAACCAATTTTCGCTCTGCCCAAACTTTCTTGGCAAGTTCAATCAAGTCTATTTCCTGTTCCTCTGGTTGTTGAGGAAGTGTATTCAGTTTTTTTTCTTCACCCATAATCCAAATTACTTAAAAGCGTTAGCCATAGTTGCTACCATTGCTGCAATTGTAGCAGTTGTACTACTAATACCCAAAATTTCAGCCATCGCCATATGCTTCTTTTCAGCCTTGCTGGGAACGATAATTTCACATCCCGGTTCTATAGCACTGGCATTTCTTGCCTTCAGACGAGATACCGTACCATTCATGTAAACCACATAAACTTTCTTCTTCTTTGCCATATTGCCATAACCACCCGCCTGATTAATGTAGAATTTCAGATTCTTTCCCTTCTGATACACTACGGTATTAGGATACATGACCGAACCACTGATTTTCACAGTATTCACATATTCCGGAATATACAGTACATCTCCCTCACGCAAAACCAAATCAAAATCAGACTTTGGATTGGCTAAAGCTTTCTCCAGATCAATACCTACAGTATAGGTCTCTGACAGATTTAATTTCTGTATAGATATGGAGTCCTTTCCCTCACCATTCTGAGCCATACGGATAGCGTCATTCTGACGACGTCTTTCCTCATCGGACAATTTACGGATTAAACGAGCTCCTTTTACATAAGCATCCGGAGTTACACCACCAGCCTTGCTAACCAAGTCAGACAAGCGTTCATTCTTCTTCAATAAAGAATAGCTACCAGAGAAAAGTACTTCACCAGCAACAACCACATTCTGTTGCCTACGATAAGCAGGACTTCTACGAATATAAACAGCATCAAAGGGCTCTAAATAGAAGTTCTCCGCATTTCCTCCAACAATAAAACCATCTTTTATATCAAAAGTAAATGTTTTACCTAAAACACTACTGAATGAAGTGCTCTTAGGATCTTTAATACGACGAGTTACCTCAACCCTTGTTGTAGCAGCTTCTTCCAACAAACCACCTGCCTGAACAAGTAAATCTTCAATAGTCATATTCTTAGAAAAAAGGAAAGTACCCGGATTAGCAACTTCACCATAAATTGCAACCGTTTCTTCTTCTTTCAGGTCAGTAATACTTGGGATATACAGAATATCATTTTTCTGCAAAGGAATATCAGCAATTGTCCCATTTAATAGTCCTCCTAAATCAATAGCAATGATTTCATGAGACAGGTCTTCATGCTCTCTATCTATAATTACTCTATTCAGGAAAGCATCTCCACGCAATCCTTCAGCTTTCTTTATTAATTGTTTCACCGTATTTACTGTACCGTCTAGTTGATATAAACCGGCACGATAAACAGCACCACGAACTTCTACACGATTTTCAAAACGATCCAGTACAGCATCTATCGTAATCATATCTCCATCATCCAAACGGAAAACAGAGTAATCCATTTCATCTACATTAAAGACCTGATGTTCACGTCCACTCTTACGCACAAGACGAATGGCTTTTTTATAAGCATCACCAGTAAAACCACCTGCATAATTTAATATGGTAGCAACAGTCTCTGTAGGTTTCATCTCATAAAACATCGGTCTTTTGACTTTACCCACAATCTCAACCAGAGACTGATAAGGATCTACAATGATCACGTCACCTTCCTGAAGGCGTATATCATCCTTCATTTTACCTTTCATTATAAAGTCGTAAACATCCAGATCAGCAAAGGTTTTACCATCGCGTACCACTTTAATACTACGTAAACTACCGATACGGTTTACACCACCAGCACGATATAAAGCGTGAAATACAGTGGAAAATGCAGATAAGGTATAAGTTCCCGGTACAGAAACCTCACCCATAATATTAATTTGTATCGTACGAATGTCACCCAATGTCAATTTTATCTCAGAGTTGGGCTCAGTACCTGAAATTCCAGAATAGATCTTAGAAAACTCACGTTGCAAAAAAGAGTTCGCCTCTTTTACAGTCATACCACTAAGATGAACGGGACCTAAACCACGGACTAAAATAGTTCCTTCGGGAGAAATCGTCTGACGAATTGTATTTTCTGAAGCTCCCCAGATATCTATAATAACTTCATCACCCGGGCCTAAACGGTAATTTACCGGAGTAGCCAGATTTGCACTCGGCTCAAAAGAAAGGTTTCTATTAGAAAATAAACTATGACCAAAAATATTGCTTCCCGGTGCTTCAGGAGTAGCTTTCGCATCACGTTTTAAATCAATTATTTCTTTCTGTTCTTCTAATTCTGCTTCTTCATAAGAAGTACCTCTAATAGCTTTCCCGTCTGTCATTAAAGAAGTACGTTCACGAAGTTGAGAGGGTTTGTTTTCTACTCCATCTGCAGCAGTACTATGCTCGGCATATTTTTTTTGTATACGAGCAACCTGTTCTTTGGTTACTCCTCTACGCAATAGCTCAGTAGTCATTTGCTTTTGCGATTTGCCAGTTCTCTGTGCTTCTTTCACATATTGAACCACCTGATCATCCGACATTTGCTGGGCCATAACGCCCCCTACGAGGATGAAGATTGAAAAGAATAGTGCTATTAATCTACGCATAAGATATTTGATTAATCTTTAAAATTCCTACAGTTAAATATAAATCGGGCACAAAGGTAGCACATTATTTCAGAACGCCCATTTATTTTACATCGAAATTTCGGAAAAAGAATTAAAAACTCCATTCAGCCGTTCAGGCATCCGCACAAGACTCAGAAAAATATGAGATTATTTTTTTCATTTTGTTAATTATTACCGCTGAATCCTGCATGCAATTATTTTCCGTTAAAGTATTAATCTGTTCGCAAATCATAGTATAATCAATGAAATATCCTTTGCTTTTCCTTATTTTTTCATAGCTGGTGGGCAGTGTATCTTCTACTGCATCATCTTCAAACACATAGATTTCACCATTCTCACCCAAATTCCCCGTTTCCAATATCAACTGACAAGCTTCCGATACAGTCATTAAACTGCGAGGAGCATCAGGATATACATCACTGAAGCGAACTACAAATAATTTAGTAAGACTATTTTCCTGCACTACTTTGCGAGATAATCCCTGTACATACATTTCAGCCAAACATTTACTATACCCCATAGCATGCACCGGACAGAAAGCATGATCTGTAGAAATTATCATACATTTTTTAATTTTGTATTTTACAGACAAATCCGCAACAGTCTTTGTTCCTAAAATATTCACCTGTATAGCTTCAGAAGCATAATCTTCAAGCATGGCAACGTGTTTATATGCTGCAGCATGAAAGACTAACTGCGGCATACACTCTCTGAAAATAGCCTCCATACGAGTATAATTTGTAACATCTGCTACTAATACCCGTACTTCGAGATTCTTCCAATGGTCAGACAATTCCAATTGAATATCGTACAAGGGAGATTCAGCCTGATCAACCAATATCAACTGATATGGATTTAGCGCCGCCAACTGGCGAACGATTTCCCGCCCTACAGTACCAGCAGCACCGGTTATCAATATTCGATGTCCCTCAACATAAGCCGCTATTTTACGGATATCAACCTGAATTGGTTCACGACGAAGCCAATCTTCTATATGGATATCTTTTATAATTCCATCATCCAAACAATCGCTCAAGGGAGGCACTGTCATCACATGAATATCCTGAGCTAACATTTGTGCTACTATACCAGACTGTTCCAAATCCACCAACTTATCAGGTGAAGCAATAATCGTACGTACATTCTTCCTTTTTAAGTGTTCAAATAACATCTTATCATTAGCATATACCCTACATCCCATGGTGTGTTTGCCTATCATCCACGGCTCATCAGAAATAAAACCACATACACGATAATGATTATTTCTACTTACACGCATAGATTTTGCTATATTCACTCCAGTTCCACGAAAGCCATAAATAAACACATTCACACAATGCCGAATATCAAAAGACAAAACCTCATGTAACATTTTCACCAAAATGCGCAGACATGCCATGAATATGAAGTTAAGAATATATGCTATAAAAATTATTCCACTGGGTAATGTTTCTCCCAAACCAAAAGCTGACCAGCAAAAATTTCCTACCCCCAGTACTCCATAGCTCAATGTAAGAGATATAAACACTCTATAGATATCCACAAACGAAGAAAAACGAATAACTCCAACATATGTATGAAAGACAGAAAAGAAACACAGATTACAAAACAAAGAGAAAAAAATCATCCATACATACAATGACATCTTATATATTATAGAAGATACCCCGAGCTGAAGGATACATGCTAAAAGCATGGAAATCATTATCAAACAAATATCAATAGCCAATATAGTCCACTTGGAGGCAATACGGGATGAAAGATTCTTATAATATATCTTCAAATTCATATTTATTGTCAGATTTTAGGTTGACAGTAAGATTTGCAAAGATGTATTTTTTATATTGATAAAACAATTATTTTAGAAGGAAAAATGACAGAGCAAATATAGAAAACCATTTTAAGAAAGATTTTTTCAAAAAAAAACCTTTTTCTTTTCGTAATTTCAAAGAAAGATGTAATTTTGCACCCCGTAAATGAAAAGTCACTGCCGCTATAGCTCAGTTGGTAGAGCAACGCATTCGTAACGCGTAGGTCGCCAGTTCAAGTCTGGCTAGCGGCTCAAAGGAAAGGAGATGCTTATGCATCTCTTTTTTTATTTCATAGATTCTTCTTACCTTTGCCTGACTAAAGAAAACTGTAGAAACCGATGAAAAAGAAGACAAAAAGAATTCTCATAGGAGGATTGACAGCCCTGTTCCTTATTGGTGCAGCTTGTGCCGGAACATTCTATTATTATTTATTCTATCCACAGTTTCATCCCTCCAAAATAGCTTATATTTATATCGACAAAGACGATACACCGGATTCCATATATAACAAGGTAAAAAAACAGGGACATCCGAAAAGTTTTTCAGGCTTTCTCTGGATGGCTAAATGGCGTGACTACAATTCAAACATCCACACCGGATGCTATGCCATCCGTCCAGAAGAGAGTGTTTACCACGTCTTTAGTCGTTTATATAGAGGATATCAAGAACCTATAAATCTGACCATTAGCAATGTACGTACTTTAGATAGACTTGCTCGCAGCGTAGGTAAACAACTTATGATTGATTCTACTGAAATTGCAGCAATAATGAACGACTCGCTATTTCAAAAGAAAATGGGATATACAAAGGAAACAATGGCCAGCCTGTTCATTCCCGAAACTTATCAAGTATATTGGAATATGAGCGTACAGGATTTCTTTGACCGTATGAAGAAAGAACATGAGAAATTCTGGAATCAGGAACGACTAGCCAAGGCCACAAGCATAGGCATGACCCCGGAAGAAGTATCGACGCTCGCCTCTATTGTAGAAGAAGAAACAAATAACAATGAAGAAAAGCCCATGGTTGCAGGTCTCTACATAAATCGTTTAAATAAGGGTATGCCCTTACAGGCCGATCCCACCATTAAATTCGCACTTCAAGATTTCGCTCTAAGAAGAATTACGAATGAGCACCTGAATGTAAAGTCACCCTACAATACCTATCTAAATGCCGGATTACCACCGGGACCGATACGTATTCCTTCAACCATTGGCATTGATGCTGTGCTGAATTATGCAAAGCACAATTATATTTATATGTGTGCCAAAGAGGACTTTTCAGGTACCCATAACTTTGCTTCCAATTACACTGATCATATGAAAAATGCTAGAAAATATTGGAATGCTTTAAACGAAAGAAAGATTTTCAAGTAAAATCGTAATAAAATAAAAGCAAAAGGCTATATTTGCGAGTGAAAAACGCAGATTATTTTCTTATTAATAATCCATGACTAACATTAAAACAATCAGATATGAGCAAGCAACTCTTACTTGGCGATGAAGCCATTGCACAAGCTGCATTA